>Ga0207929_1000002_pt1 | contig 397609 bp, 399 predicted proteins | sample NGESurdeep072012_FD_184466 | JGI IMG/M metagenome (GOLD analysis project Ga0207929, IMG submission 184466) | Arctic peat soil microbial communities from Barrow, Alaska - NGEE Surface sample 53-1 deep-072012 (SPAdes) | ecosystem: Environmental > Terrestrial > Soil > Wetlands > Peat ... | reverse complement strand
TTCGGCGGCGCTGCTGGCCGCTTCATTGAATGTCTATGATGTAGATGGCCGCGTCACGGACACGAAGGCCGGCACGGTCCTTTCGGGTACGACGGTCACGACGTGGCTCACCACCGCGCACACGACCTACACGCCGACCAGCAAAGTCGCGACAGTCACCGATGCCGACGGCAGCGTTGTGACCACGGCTTACGACGGCGATGACCGCACCGACACCGTCACCGATCCGGTCGGGCGGCAAGTCCACTTCACCTACGACGCGGCGGGCCAGACGTTGATCGAGTATCGCGGCTGGGGTAGTCCGCTGAGCGAGGCTTAGCTTCGCAGCCAGGAGGCAAAAGTGTGGCGACCCTGCTGGTGTGGGGGAGCCACTCCAGTTGGCCGAGCCGAACTCGCGAACCCCAAGTTGCTCACTTGGACGAACTGCACGGATTTTGCACGCCCCTGGCGTTCAGTTGCTTCTCCGTTCTTCCGCTAAATTCCGAAATATAGTTGCGGAGCGCACATGCAATATAGCGAAAATGGCGGAATTGCTGGCGCGGCTGGTGGGCGCGACAGGGATTGAACCTGTGACCCCTCCCGTGTGAAGGGCGTGCACTCTCTAAGATCGAACAAGATGTCGTTCGTGATCCAATTAGGCGGCCTGGGCCAGTTCAGCCGCGCGGCCGGAGTCAAGGTGTGCTGCGTCGTCGTCGAACTCGCCATTTAGCACTCGGTCCAGGAAGGTTTCCCAAGTGGCCATCGCCGCGCGCTTCTCCCGCATATAGCTCCAGCGATCATAGTGCTTGGTGCCTACGTCGGTCTGCGCGTGGTTTTGAATTCTGTCTCGATCCTCTTTCGGAATTTCAGCTTGAGCTCCGAGCGTCTTCCAAGTCCGTCGAATATCGCGCGCTACGAATGAAGCGGTGTCGGATTCTTCCAGATACTCTTGGATGAGTGACGATACAGTACGGTATGTCAAAGGCGTCTTTGGATCGAAGCGTGAAGGGAAGAACACGCCATCTTTGTTCGGGAGCAACGCATCCAGGATTTCAACGGCCTGTCTCGGCAGTGGAATTGCGTGAGCCTTTTCGTTCTTTGTCTTCGCCCAGTCGACTATGCTTTCGGAGCGATCGTAACCAGCTTCGGAAATCCGCAATATTTCCGTAACGCGCTGGCCTGTTGCCAACAAAAGGCGAGCGGCGGGCGCAGCGTTGGTCACCTTGTCCTTCATCAGCGTCCAGTTCCAGAACGCTCTGAATTCGCTGGGTTGCAAATATCGCTGTCCTGCGATTTGGGCGCTGCGGTCCCGGTAGGTCCCCAAAATCGGGTTGACGGTGATGCCCCACTTCGCGGCGGCGGCACGGTTTGTATAATTGCCCCGTGACTTCATGGCGAAAGCGTAGGCCGCGCCGATATAGCTGCGTGTCATATCGGCCATGCGAATAGACCCGCGGTCGTAGATTTCTTCCAGGTGCGGGGTGATGTCATCGACGCTGACTTCGTTGGCCAGCTTCGATGCACCGATTGCTTTGGCCGCCCCGCCGTCGCCTTTGGAACCCAGCAGGATGCGCTCGACTTCGCGCACGCTTGCCGCCTTGGCGTTACGGAGGTTATCGACGTAGGTCTCGAATAGATCTTTGACCGTGATGCCGGTCTTGTCCTTCAGTGCTCGCGGCCCAGTGGGGTTTCCGCCCGTTCGGATCGTTGGCGCAATGGTCTCCCGGAACTTGTTCCGGGCTTCACCCAGAGAGAGAGCGGGATAATCACCGAGCTTCGTTTTTCGTCTCTTACCGTCTCGGTACCAAGCAGCGTACCACTAGGGGATGAGGCGATTCGACACGACACGTACGCGAAGTGCCAAGCGCCCCGACCCGCGCGCGCCGCCATCGGGATCGCGCAGTTCAAGTGATTTCTTTCCACCCATCGGGGCGGACTTGAGGAGCGATTTAATGCCCGCTTCGGTGATCACCTGGTGTCCTCGTTCGGCGTTTCAGAGTTCGTCTGGTGGCTGTTTTGGTGGCGGTTAGCCCACCGAGAAATTTGCCAACCGTCGCGCCAGGAGAATGGCGTCTAACGCCGAAATAGCAAGCGCTGTAGCGACTTATCGGTACTCAGATATGCTGGTCGGTATCGGCCGGTATCGTATAATTTCTGATTACAAATCAGGTGCTCTACCAACTGAGCTAAGCCGGCGTCAGCCGGATCAATAGCCGGGGGCTCGGACAACGCAACTGGCGCGATATTCGGCCCTCGGATCGCGCTCGGCGTCCACCTCATTCGTCGAACGGGGGCGGCAGGCGGCCGCATTTGAACAGCACGGCGGGCTCGTCGTCGAAGTCTCCCAGCTCGGCGTCGCCGGACGAGGACAGGGCGACCACGCCGAGCCTTGTCGGCGCCATGCGCTCCGCCAGCCGGCGCGCCGCATCCGCCGATTTGCAGGGCACCGGCTTGTCGGGTTTGAGCGCGTTGCCGCGTCCGGCCTGGTAGGCAATCACGAAGTGAGCGGTCTCGCGAGCCATGCTGCGCATCCTGTGCCGGACCGATGAAAGTGGAGCGCCCGCCGGTGCACACCAAGCACGCTGACCCGTTTGGCGCAATGAAGCCGCAGATGAACTGGAATATAAGTGCGGCGAGGGCATAAAACTGTAGCCTTGCCGGGCGGGCGCGGCGCCGCTCGCGATCGTTTTGGGGGGTGTCCGTGAACACGCTGATTCTGGGTTTGCTGATCGTTGTCGCGCCGGCGCTGCTGTCGGGGCTCGCCGTGCTGGCCGCGCGCCGCTTCCTGCACGAGAAGGTGCGCGAGGGCCATAACGACGTGCTGGTGCCGCTGTTCCTGACGGCCGGCACGATCTACGCGGTGATGCTCGGGTTCCTGGTCGTGGTGGTCTGGGAAGCCTATGGCGACGCCAAGAGCAATGTCGCGGTCGAAGCCTCGACGCTGACCACGATGTACCGCCAGACCAACGGCATGGATGGCGAGGAACTCAAGGCCATGCGCGAGCATATCCGCGCCTACACAGAGGCCGTGGTCGGCAAGGAATGGGAGATCCAGGCCAAGACGGGCGGCGCCGCGCCCGAGGCGCGCCGCCAGATCGCCGCGATCTACCGCGAATTCGCGCACATGCCCCTGGAGACGGGAAATTCGGCGATCAACCACGAATTCCTGCAGCAGATGTCGCTCGTCACGGCGGCGCGCAACAAGCGCACGCTGCAGGCGGGTGAGGCGGTGCCGTGGGTGCTGTGGTTCGGGCTGATCGGCGGCGCGACCATCGTCATCGCGATGAGCTGCATTCTCTACATGGATACCTGGTGGCCGCACATGCTGATGTCGGGCGTGCTGGCGCTGATGATCGGAATGCTTCTGTTCATCACCGTTATTCTGTCGAAGCCGTTCCAGGGCGCGCTGGCGCTCGAGCCGGGACCGTTCGAGCACTCTCTGTCGGTCTACAAAGCCGTCGACGGCGGAAATTAGGAGAATCGCCATGCGCGCAAGCACGCTGCCACGGCTCGATGCCGGCGAGACCGAACTTGGCGTCGTCTATGCCTCGGTCGAGGGCGTCAACGAGAAATCCTACGATGAGTGCCTGCACGAGTTGAAGGAGAAGGCCAAGGCCCTGGGCGCCACCCGCCTCGCGGGCATGCAACTGGTGCAAAGCCAGTTTCAGTGGAACCAGCGCACCAGCCTTCTGGCGACGGCGGTGAAGGCGGCCGGAGCTTAATTTGCCGCTACGGCGGGTTCGGCTCTAGTCTGGGCGCGGGGCCGAGGAGGGGATGTCCATGCGTGTGGGTCGCGGCGCGATGCTCGCCCTGTTGGCGGTTGGCCTGTCCGGCTGCGCCACCTGGGTGCAGGGGACGCGGCAGGACATCGCCATCGCGACGCCGCCGACCCAGTCGGCCGTTTGCGTCGTGACCCGGAAGGGCGAGCACTGGGCCGTCACGACACCGGGCGTCCTGCACATTGACAAATCGATCTACGACCTCGGCATCCACTGCGCGCGGCAGGGATTCGAAGATGCCGACGCCACGATTCCGTCGTCGCTCGAAAGCTGGACGCTCGGCAATCTGGCGTTCGGCGGCTTTCCGATGGCCATCGACGCGGCGGACGGCGCCATGGGTTCCTATCCGGACGCCTTCGAACTGCGCATGACGCCGCTCGCCGGCGCATCGCTGCCGGAACTGCCGTTGGTAGAATCGCCCGCAACGCCATTGCCGTCGATACCGCGCCCGCCGCCACCGCCGGCCCCGTCGCAGCCGCCTCTGCCCGGAACGCTGCCCGATAATTTTTAGGTTTCGTCGCAGAAACCGTCAGGTCTTCCCGGCAATCGAGACATGATCCGGCGTTACGGCGCCGCCGGAGAGGATCATGGTCATCGCTTCGTCACTCTGCAGTTCGGTGGGCGTCAGATTAGCCAGGGGCAGGATCTGGAGGTAGCCGGAGGTCGGGTTGGGCGCGGTCGGCACGTAGACCGCGGCCAGGGTCTCGCCGGTCTTGGCGTCGGCAAAGGTGCGCATGACGAAGCCGACGGCCTTGAGGCCGGGGCCCGGAAAGTCGATCAGGACGACGCGCTGGGTGTTGGCGCCCGGCTTTTGCCGCAGCACGTCGACCAGTTTCTTGGCCGCCGAATAGATCGTCTCGACCAGCGGGATGCGGCTGATGATCTGTTCGAACAGGTGGATCAGGCGCTGGCCCAGCACCCGGCTGGCGATGGCGCCGATGGAATAGAGCGCCAAGAGGGCGACGATGACGCCGATCACCCAGCGCACGCCCTCATTGTCGAGCCAAGGCTTGAGAACCGGGAAGTGGTCGTCGAGGAAGCCGGTCAGTTCGACCGCCAGCGGGTGGCCCCATTGCGACAGCGTCTCCAGGAAGAAGTCGAACACCAGCCAAACGATGATCAGCGGCGTGACCGTGAGCAGCCCGGCGATCAGATTGGACTGAAAATTCGCCTGGAAGAGGCGTCCGCGAATTGTTGTTTCCGACATGCCGCCGCACTTTCCTTGGCATGACCGGCTTTTGCAAAGCTGGCCCCCAATGCATAAGGGTGGACGGATTCGCGGCAGAAGTTAATCTGCGCGCCCTTTAATAGAGTGTCTTAAGGTCCATGAAGCGCGTTCTGATCACCAGTGCCATACCGAGCGTCAACGGCGTCAAGCATCTGGGCAATTTGGTGGGCTCGATGCTGCCGGCGGACGTCTTCGCGCGCTTCTGCCGGGCGCGGGGCTATGAGACGCTGGCCATCTGCGCCACCGACGAGCATGGCGCGCCGATCGAGCTGGCCGCCGCTGCGGAAGGCATTCCGGTCAAGGACTATTGCGACAAGTGGCACGCAGTGCAGAAGGACCTCGGTGAGCGCTTTGGCCTGTCCTGGGATCATTTCGGGCGCTCCTCTTCGGCGCAGAATCGCGAGCTCACGAACCAGTTCGCGCGGGCGCTGTGGAAGAACGGTTATCTGGACGTGCGCACGACCAAGCAGGCCTATTCGGCGACCGACGGCCGCTTCCTGCCCGACCGCTATGTCATCGGCACCTGTCCGCATTGCGCCTACACCAACGCGCGCGGCGACCAGTGCGAGAACTGCACCCGTGTGCTCGATCCGGTCGACCTGATCGAGCCGCGCTCGGCGGTGTCGGGCGCCAAGGACATCGAGATCCGCGACAGCGTGCATCTGTTCCTGAAGCAATCGCAATTCGTCGACGAGCTGCGAAGCTGGATCGCCGGCCACAAAAACGACTGGCCGGTGATCGTGACCTCCATCGCCAACAAATGGCTGGACGAGGGCCTGCAGGACCGCGGCATCACGCGCGACCTGGAATGGGGCTTTCCGGTGCCGGACGACATCGCGGACGGCCAGCTCAAGGGCAAGGTGTTCTATGTCTGGTTCGACGCGCCGATCGAATATATCGGCGCCACCAAGGAATGGTCCGACGCCAACGGCAAGGGCAATTCGTGGAAGGACTGGTGGTACGGCGAGGCGGCCAAGGACGTCACCTATTTCGAATTCATGGGCAAGGACAACGTCCCGTTCCACACCATCATCTTCCCGGCGATGATCCTGGGCACCAAAGAGCCCTGGAAGAAGGTCGACAAGTTGAAAGGCTCGAACTTCATCAATTTCGAGGACGGCAAGTTCTCGACGTCGGGCAAGAACGGCATCTTCATGGACGGCGCGCTGGACATCGCGCCGGCCGACTACTGGCGCTATTACCTGATGGCCAATGCACCGGAGAGCGCGGACACCAATTTCACTTGGGAACATTTCGCCGGCACCATCAACAAGGACTTGGCCGACGTTCTGGGCAATTTCGTCAATCGCGTGACGAAATTCTGCGTCACTCGTTTCGAAGGGCGGGTGCCAAGTGGAGGCGAATACGGCGAACTTGAAAGGGCCTTTATTGTGGACATTGAGAACGGGGTCCGAGAAACCCAAATCGCTTTGGACGCCGTGGAATTTCGCCTTGCACTTCGTAGTCTCCGGCGCGTTTGGGTGTCATGCAACGAATACCTGACTAAGGCGGCGCCATGGACCACGATCAAGACTGATCCCGCTCAAGCTGCAGCGGCTGTCCGACTGGGTCTCAACCTTGTTCATCTGGTCGGCCACATTTCTTGGCCGGTGATGCCTACTGCGGCACGCGCTATTCATTATGCGATTCAGGACGCGCCACAGATAATTCCGTGGCCGGACGAGCCGATGGCGGAATTCCTCGATCAGCTCGCGGCGGGCCAGAAGATCAATCCGCCCGACGTGCTGTTCGCCAAGATCACCGAGGAGCAGATCGCCGAATGGCGGCTGCGCTTCGGCGCCGCCGCATGACCATCGTCAGGCTCGGCCCCGACGACGCCGAGCAGCTGCGCGAGATCCGTCTTGAGGCGCTGAAACTGCATCCGACGGCGTTCTCCGCCGATCCGGATGTGGAAAGCGCGTTCACGCTAGAGCGCTGGCGCGAAGGACTGACGTCGCGCGTCTGGTTCGGTGGCCGGATCGACGGCGCGCTGGCTGGGATCAACGCGTTTTCGATCGATTTCTATTCGAAGAAGATCGCCCATATCGGCCATCTGGGCGCGATGTATGTGCGCGCGAGCGCGCGCGGCAGCGGACTGGCCGATGCGCTGATGAAGAATTTTCTCGATTATTCCGTTGGCAAGGTCGAGCAGGTCGAACTCACCGTCGAAGCGAACAATGCGGTCGCGGTCAGGCTCTACGAGCGGCACGGCTTTCGCACGGTCGGCAGGATGCCGCGCTCGATTCAAGTGGACGGCGTGTACTACGACGAACTACAGATGTACCGGCTGGTGTCGGCGAGCGACTAGGGACGTGGCGTGCGCCGCGGCGTCCCCCAGGTCAGATCGGATGTCAGCTCCATCGTCAGCATGCCGTCCCGCGCCCAGGGTCGCAGCAGGGCTTCCAGGTCGCGGTCGAACGCGTCGCTGAGCGCGCCGCCGATCCGTGCCCGCGCCCAGCTGGCGCGCGAGTGCTGACAAGCGATGTAGTCCTCGACGCTTTGGCGAAAGCTGAAGCTGAAGCTCCTACGTCCCGCAATATCCACCCACGGCTCGAAGCGGCGGCCGTCGGCGACGAAGGACGGCTCATCGTAGGTTTCGTGGTGCACCCGTGCCAGCCACGTCGTCATCGCTGCCCGCCATTCGACCTGCCAGGGCGGGTTTTGCGGCGCATCACCGACGATGACGGCGACGACATCCGTTCGTTCGGCCAGCTTGGGGAACAGGACGTCATGCGCCATCCAGTGAATGGAGGTGCCGGCCGTGACGAGGTCGATGGTGTCGGGAAGCTCCACGTCTTCGGCGCGCGCCTGGAGCCATCTTATGTTGTCATGGCCGTGAATCTTGCGCGCGGCCTCGATCATCGCGACCGCGGGATCGATGGCGATGACGTTGGAGAAATGGCCGGCAAGCGCCGCGGCGACTTTGCCGGTGCCGCAGCCCAGATCGACGAGCACGCGTCGTTGCGGAACCAGTGCGGCCAGGAACGCGTACGCGGCAGGCGCATAAGGCGGGCGGTGTGCATAACAGCGCGCGACGTCTTCGTCGTCGAAGGTCAGACGGCTTGCTTCTCTGTCGCTCATGAACACGATCCAACTCGGTTGACGCCAAATGCTAGGCGAATAGGCTCCGTGCCGGTACTCGCGTTGCGAAAGGGCGATTTGATGAAGAAGCCTGTGGATTATCAACGCCGTAGACCCAGGCAGGCGCGCGCGCTGGCGACCGTCGATTCAATTCTGGAGGCCGCGGTTCAGGTCCTGCAGCGCTCCGGTGCCGGCGGGCTCAACACCAACTCCGTCGCGGAACGCGCGGGCGTCAGCGTCGGCACGCTGTACCAGTATTTTCCAGACAAGGAGGCGATCCTGCTCGCCATTGCCCGGCGTGAGCTCGAAAATCCGGGCGCAGGTCTTGCCGCGCTGCCCAAGACCCTGATGGAAGCGCTGGTTCGTGCGGTTGAAAGCCTGTTGGGAAAACGCGCGCCCGCGCGGGCGAATGGCGCGGTGCGCCGGCTGTCCGTGAAGAACGATCGGAAACCAGGGTCCGACCGAATCGAGCGGCAGGTGTTGAATTGGTTTGGTTCGCTCGTGTTCGCGGAACAGCGGATTGCGATCAGAGCGAGGCGGTGAAGCCTTATATCCGCGTCCAGCCGTCGCGGGTGAGCGCTTCCATCGGCCGGAAGCGCGTCTTGTAGTTCATCTTCTCGCTGCCCTCGACCCAGTAGCCGAGATAGACATGCGGGATGCCGCGGCTCTTGGCGTCGCGGATGTGGTCGAGGATCATGTAGGTGCCCAGGCTGCGCGCGTCCTCGCCGGGATGAAAAAAGCTGTAGACCATCGAGACGCCGTCGCGCAGCACGTCGGTCAGGGCGCAGGCGACCAGCGCGCCCGGCTTGCCGTCGGTGCTGGGGCGGCGATATTCGACGATCTGGGTGTCGACCGGCGTCTCCTCGACCATCGCGACGTAGTCGAACAGGCCCATATCCGACATGCCGCCGCCGGCGTGGCGCGAGTCCAGATAGGTGCGCAGCAGCGCGAACTGCTCGCGCGTCGCCTCGGCGACGACTTCGCTGCGCACCAGGTCCGTGTTGCGCTTCTCGACGCGCTTGAAGTTGCGGCTGGGTTCGAACGCGTCGACCAGGATGCGCACCGAGACGCAGGCCGAACAGCCCTCGCAGGCCGGGCGGTAGGCGATCGACTGGCTGCGGCGAAACCCGGAATGGGTAAGGGCTTCGCTCAGCGGCTGGGCCAGCGTACCGCTGAGCCGGGCGAAGACCTTGCGCTCGACGCGGCCCGGCAGGTACGGGCAGGGGCCGCCCGGGGTGAGGAAAAACTGCGGTACGCGTGCGTTGTGCTGCTCTGTCACGTCCGGCTCAATGCCCCTGTCGAGAGGCGACTATGACAAAAGTTCGGGCGGCGGCGCCAGTGCGCCGGCGCACTATCGTCAATTAGAGTTGACGGCCCGGCGGCACCGGCGGCGCCTCGCGCAGCAGCACGATGGAGAGCCGGCGGTTGGCCGAGGCGTTGGGATCCTCCGGCAGCAGCGGCTCGGAGCCTGCCTTTCCGGCCACTTCATAGATGCGGTCCTGCGCCAGTCCGCCGGCCGAGAGCAGCGCGCGCGCCGCGTTGGCGCGCGCCGACGACAATTCCCAGTTCGTCATGCCGCCCGGACCTTCGAAGGTCGCCGATTCGGTGTGCCCGCTGATCGAAACCCGGTTGGGCAGGCGATCGACGACTCGCCCGATCTCGGCGAGCAGGCGCTTGGTGTACGGCATCGGCTCGGAGGTTCCTTGGGCGAACATCGGGCGGCCGTCCTGATCGACGAGCTGGATGCGCAAACCTTCGGGCGTGTTGTCGATCATCACCTGCTTGGAGAGCTTGGCGATGTCGGGATTGTCCTGGATCGCCTGATGGATCGCTTCGGCGGCATGGGCGAAGTTGCCGTCCTGTGCCGACGCGGTGCCGTGGCCGTCGGTGGCGCCCTGGCCGCTTGAGTCCGCCGCGCCGCCATGCGCGGTGCCGGTCTGGGTCGAGGGCGTCGCGCTGGTGGGGGAGGTCGGAGAATTCTTCTGGAAGACCGACGCAGCCCCCCCGGCCTTGGAGCTGTCCTCGCCCATGACCTTGCCGCCCAGCACGCCGCCGGCGCCGCTGACGGTTTCGGCGATGCTCTGGGGCGCGAAATAGTCGGCGATGCCGCGCTTCTGCTCGGGCGTGGTGGTGTTGATCAGCCACATCAGCAGGAAGAACGCCATCATCGCCGTGACGAAGTCGGCATAGGCGACCTTCCAGGCGCCGCCATGATGGCCGCCATGGCCGCTCTTCTTGATGCGTTTGATGATGACCGCGCCGTCGGCCATGGTCTCTATCCCACTCTTATTACCCTGCCGGACGGGTGGAGCGGTCTTTTCGCCGCGCCGTGCCTCGCCTAACGTGGCGGCGACAATGCCTTATGCCGCCTTAACCGAGTGTGAAACGACATGACTTTCGATCTGCGCGCCTTCCGCAACGCGCTGGGCTCTTTCCCGACCGGCGTGGCGGTGGTGACGACCTCGGCCAGCGCCGAGCATCATCTGGGCATAACGGTGAATTCCTTCACCTCGGTGTCGCTCGATCCGCCTTTGGTGCTGTGGTGCATGGACAAGAAGTCGGATCGTTACCACGCGTTTACCAAGGCGCGCTCCTACACGGTCAGTATTCTGGGTACGGAGCATCGCGAAGTGTCGGCGCGCCTCGCCACCCAGGGCAATCACAGTCTCGACGGCATCGCGCTGCTGGCGACCAAGCTGGGGCCGCCGGCGCTGGCCGACGCGCTGGCGATCTTCGAGTGCGAGGCCGAGGCCATGCACGAAGCCGGCGACCACGCGATTCTGATCGGACGGGTGGTTCATTTTTCCCGCCATGACGACGGCGCGCCGCTGGTTTTCTTCCGCGGAAAATACGGCGCGCTGGCGCAAGCGCCCTGATTCCGCACGCGGAATCGGCTGTCACATTAGCTTCGTAAAATCGTCATGTCCCTGTTGTGCCCCGCTGGAATCGATCCTCTGGGCAGAAGGGCGCGGCATCCAAGCGGACCCTCTCCTTGAACATTTGCGAAGAGGGGTTTCATGCAGGGGAAGACACTTTTGATGGCCGGTGTCGCGGTCATCGCCTTGGCCGTGTCCACGGACGCCGGCCTTGCCAAGTCCAAGCCAAATACGTCGCCGTCCGACTCTTCGCCGCAAGCGGCGTCGAATGGACCGACCAACGGCGAGCTCTCCGCACGCATTGATGCGCTCGAAGCGGAACTGCAGGCGGAAACCGATCGCCGCATGGCGGACCACGGACGGTTGTCGGGGCTCGAACAAAGCTTCAACGACGTGTCGTGGACCTTCGACAACGGTCGCCCGACGATCAAGACCGGCGACGGACGCTTCAGCATGTCGGTCCGCGTCCGCTTCCAGACGGACTTCGCGGGCTTCATGCAGGACTCGACCCACCCGGCCGGGTTCCTGGGAGCCGGCGATCTCAGCTCGGGCGCCGTCATCCGCCGCGGCTATTTCGGCATCGAGGGCAAGGCGTATAACGATTTCTCTTACGAGCTGCGCTTGAACGCGGGCGGCACCAATGGCGGCCTCGGCAACACGCCGGTCCCGGCCGGCACCGCCGGCGCCTATCCGACCGCGGGCGAGGGCGATCCGCTTCTGAACAAGGCCGTCATCAGCTATACCGGCATTCCGGACTGGCACCTCAATGTCGGCGTCATCGAGCCGAATTTCATGTTCGAAGGCTCGACCTCCTCCGCCGCGCTGATCTTCCTCGAGCGCCCGGAGATCGACAACATCGCCGCCGACTCGTTCGGCGCCGGCGACTCCCGGCGCGGCGTGGAATTGGGCTGGGCCAGGACCGACGCGATCTGGGGCGGCGACAATCTCACCGGCACCGTCACCTTCTCCGGCAACAAGACCGGCAGCGCCAACAACCACGGCAATGGCGGCGACGAGAACACCCAGATCCTTGGCCGTGTCACCGACCGTCTGTGGACCGACGGCGCCCGCTCGAACGTCGTGGTCGGCTTCAGCGGCGCGCATGTCTTCTCGACGGGTTCGGTGCAGCCGGGCGGCGTCGCCGGCTCGGGCTGCTCGACCGCTACACCGCCGGTCTGCGGCAATGGCGGCACGCAGCAGTTCAACTTCCAGGATCGTCCGGAAATCCGCGTCGACGGCACGCGCCTGATCAGCACCGGCGGCATCAACGCCAAGACCGGCGACATGTGGGCGATCGATTTCGGCGGCAATTACGAGAACTTCTTCCTCGGCGGCGAATATGCCGAGTTCATGGTCGACCGCGCGCCGTCGCTCGGCAGTCCGGTCGTTCTCGACCATCCGAATTTCTCCGGCTGGTATGTCGAAGGCTCGTGGATTCTCACGGGTGAAACCAAGGCCTTCACGACGACGGCGCTCAACAACGAGACCGGCGGCTTCCAGGCTCCGGTGCCGTCGCGGCCGTTCTCGTTCAGCGGCGATTCCTGGGGCATGTGGGAACTGGCGCTGCGCTACAGCAACACGGACCTGAACTGGCACACTTCGGTCGCGACCGGCGTCTTCGGCGGCCAGGAACGGGTGTTCGCCATCGCGCTCAACTGGTATCTGAACCGCAACGTCCGCCTGATGATCGACGACAATATCGTCACGGTCGACAAGGGCACGTTCGCGCTGCCGAACCGGGACAACCAGGACTTGAACATCGTCGGCGTTCGCTTGCAGTTCGCCAACTAAGCCGTCGCACGTTTGGGGCAAAACCGGAGAGCCATGCTCTCCAGACCGAAAGAGGATCACATGAGATTTTTCAAGTCATTGGCCGGCGCGGTTGCGGCTCTCGCAATCGTCGCGACGGCGTCGCTGGCGGCGGATATTTCCGGCGCGGGCGCGACGTTCCCCTATCCGATCTACGCCAAATGGGCCTCGGCCTACAAAGGCATCAGCGGCGTGGGCCTGAACTACCAGTCCATCGGTTCCGGCGGCGGCATCGCACAGATCAAGGCGAAGACCGTGACCTTCGGCGCGTCGGATATGCCGCTGACGAAGGCGCAACTCGACGCCGGCGGTATGGTCCAGTTCCCGACCGTCATTGGTGGCGAAGTCGCCGTCTACAACGTCAAGGGCATCGGCTCCGGCCAACTGGTCCTCGACGGCGCGACGCTCGCCAATATTTTCCTCGGGCACATTTCCCGCTGGAACGATGCCGCGATCAAGAAGCTCAATCCTTCCCTCAACCTTCCCGACCAGGCGATCGCCGTCGTGCATCGTTCGGACGGATCGGGCACGACCTTCGTGTTTGCGACCTATCTCGCGCGCGTCAATGCGGAGTGGAAGAGCAATGTCGGCGCGGCGACATCGATCGACTGGCCGGTCGGCATCGGCGCCAAGGGCAATGAAGGCGTCGCGGGCAACGTGGCGCAGACAGCCGGTGCCATCGGCTATGTCGAATACGCCTATGCCCAGGTCAATCATCTCAACTACGCCAAGATGATCAACAAGGACGGCAAGACCGTTGAACCCTCGCTTGCCACGTTCGGGGCTGCCGCGTCGCATGCGGATTGGAATGCGGCCTCCGGCAATGCGTTCTACGTCATTCTGGTCGATCAGAACGGCGCCGACTCCTGGCCGATCACGGCGACGACCTACATCATCATGTACAAGCAACCGGTCGATCCGGCGGCATCGGCCGAGACGCTGAAATTCTTCAAATGGGCGTTCGCGAGCGGCGACGACATGGCGAAAAGCCTGACCTATGTGCCGCTGCCCGACAACGCCATCGCGGCGATCCAGGCCAGCTGGAAGCAGATCCAGGGCTCGGGAATGTAACAAGACCATTCGGGGTGTTTTCGCAGGGGCGGACGAGAGTCCGCCCCTATTTTTTTGCCGGTTTTCTTTTGTTCGGCGCCGGACCAATTTTGCGCCATGACCCGCCTGACGATTCGCATCGATTTCGGCAACGGCACGGCGCTGGGGCCCGGCAAGGTGCGACTGCTGGAACTGGTCGACGAGACCGGCTCCATCCGCAAAGCCGCCGGCCGGATGAAGATGAGCTATCGCCGCGCCTGGCTGCTCCTGAAGGCGCTCGGCGGCAGCTTCGGCGAGGCGCTGGTCGAGACCGCGACGGGCGGCAAGGCCGGTGGCGGGGCTCGCTTGACGCCGGCGGGGCACCTCGTGGTCAAGCAGTACCGCAGCCTGGAAAAGGCCGCGGCCAAGGCCGGGGTGCGGCAATTGGGGACGCTCTCGGGCCTCGCCTCTGTCACAAAAAAAGGCCGAAAACGGCCATTCCGGCGCTAATTGTCTCGCGTAGGATTGCATAAAGGTCTTGTCGTATAATATAACGCGCCTTATATTATCAGCGCTTAAGGACCCTCCGCCCATGCGGCATTCATTCGACCGGGATTTGCTCATCGTGCTCCACGACGTGGCGCGCACGCTGCGCACCCGTTTCGACCAGAAGGCGCGCGCCACCCACGCCATGACGCGGGCGCAATGGGTCATCCTTTCGCGCCTCGAACGCCAGCCCGGCATGTCGCAGAACGAAATGGCCGCGATCTGCGAAGTCGAGCCGATCACCGTGGCGCGTCTGATCGACCGGCTGGAAGCGCGCGGCCTGGTCGAACGCCGCGCCGATCCTTCGGACCGGCGCATCCGCCGTCTGCATCTGCTGCCCGCGGCGCAGCCGATCCTGGAAACCATCAACGACGCGCGCGAGACGATGAACGCACGCATCACCGCCGGCCTCGATGACGCGACACGCAACACGCTGATCGACGCGCTGCTGACGATCAAAGAGAATCTCGCAAACCAAGCTCTGACCGGCGACAAGCTGGCAGAGGCCGGAGAGTAGTAATGTCCGCCATGAGAACCGATTCCGTCGACTACGCCGCGCCCGGCGTTGGCTCCCGCATCAAGGATTGGGCGGGCAACATCTGGACCGACAAGGCGCGTCTGCGCCGCATCGGGATGATCTGGGGCGTGTCGCTCATCGCTTCGCTGGCGCTATATTTCTATCTGACGGGCGGCCGCTACGTGTCGTCGGACGATGCCTATGTCCATGCCGCCAAGCTGATGGTGTCGACCGACGTCTCGGGACTGGTGCAGGACGTCGATGTCCATGAAGGCCAGAGCGTGAAGGCGGGAGACGTTCTGTTCCGTCTCGATCCGCGTCCGTTCCAGATTGCCCTGGACACCGCCAGGGCGACGCTGGCGCAATCGGTTCAGACCGTGACCGCGACGCGCGCGCAATACCGCGCCATCCAGGGCCAGATCGCGTCGCAGCAGGCGCAAGCCAATCTCGCCGCGAAAACCTATGGCCGCTATGCGGCGCTTCAGCGGCAGAACGCGATCTCGGGGACGCAGGTCGATGTCGCGCGCGGCGCCCTGCAGAGCGCGCAGGCGATGGTCGTCTCGCTGCAGCAGCAGGCCAGCCAGATCCTGGCGCAACTGAACGGCAATCTCGATTTGCCGGTCGAGCAGACGCCGGCCTACCAGCATGCCCAGGCCGCCGTCGCCGAGGCGCAGCGCCAGCTCGACCACACCGTCGTGCGCGCGCCGTTCGACGGCATCGTCTCGTCGGTGGACTCGCTGCAGCCGGGCACGCTGGTGATCTCGGCGATGTCCGCCTTCACCACGACGAGCGCGGTCGGCCTGATCGCGTCCAAGAACATCTGGATCGATGCGAGTTTGAAGGAGACCGAGCTCACCTACATTCACAAGGGCAATCCGGTCGACTTCACGGTCGACACCTATCCCAGCTGCAGCTTCACCGGCGCGGTGGACTCGATCAGCGCCGGCAGCGACTCGACGTTCTCGGCGCTGCCATCGGAGAATTCCAGCGGCAACTGGGTCAAGGTCGTGCAGCGCATTCCGGTGCGCATCAAGATCACCGACAATCCCTGCAACGTGCCGCTGCGCGCCGGCATGAGTACGGTGATCTCCGTGGATACCGGGCACCGGCGCTGGTATCGGATGTTCTACGGCAATTGACGCTCAGAGGCGGCAGTGTCTTGAAATTGCCCACACTATGTCGTCATTGCCCCGCTTGTCCGGGCAACCCATTTTTGCCTGGTGCGGAAGAAAAATGGGTCGCCCGCATAAAGCGGGCGATGACGGTCATGCCATTGTTCGGACGAACCCAAAGCCCCGTCAAAGGCGCAAGCCATGCGCGTTGAAGCCGCGGGACATACGGCGGACTCCTACACCAGCAAGGTCGAGCTGTGGATCGTGCTGGTCTCGTCGATGGCCGGCGTGCTCATGCAGGCGCTGGACTCGACGATCGCCAATGTGGCGCTGCCCTACATGCAGGGCAGCCTGTCCGCCTCGCGCGACCAGATCACCTGGGTCCTGACCTCCTATATCGTCGCCGCCGCGATCATGACCGCGCCGGTCGGCTGGATCGCTTCGCGCTTCGGCAAGCGCAATTTCTTCCTCGTCTCGCTGATCGGTTTCACCGTCACCTCGATGATGTGCGGCGCGGCCCAGTCGCTGGAGCAGATGATCCTGTTCCGGCTGCTGCAGGGCTGTTTCGGCGCGGCACTGTCGCCGCTCAGCCAGGCCGTGATGCTCGATCTCTATCCGCCGGCCAAGCGCGGCAACATCATGGCGATCTGGGGCATGGGCGTGATGCTGGGGCCGATCCTGGGGCCGACGCTGGGCGGCTACCTCACCGACGCCTACGATTGGCGCTGGGTGTTCTACGTCAACGTGCCGTTCGGCATCGCGGCGGTCACCGGCATCTGGCTGTTCTTCAAGGACAGCCCGAGCGATTCCTCGCTGCGCTTCGACTGGTTCGGCTTCGGCGCGCTGGCGGTGGGGCTGGGCGCCATGCAGCTGATGCTCGATCGCGGCACGGGGCAGGGCTGGTTCGGTTCGGCGGAGATCGTGCTCGAATGCCTGATCGCCGGCGTCGGCATCTATCTCTTCATCGTGCACATGATGACCGCCAAGACGCCGTTCATCCCGCCGGCGATCTTCAATGACCGCAATTTCCTCTCTGCCTTGTTCCTGATGTTCGTGGTCGGCGCGATCCTGCTGGCGAGTTCGGCGCTGCTGCCGCCCTTCCTGCAGAATTTGGCGCATTATTCGGTGTTCGACACCGGCATGCTGATGGCGCCGCGCGGCTTCGGCACCATGTTCGCGATGATGTTCGCTGGCCGCATGGCGCTCAAATTCGATCCGCGCATATTGATGACCTTGGGCATCGGGCTGCTGATCTGGTCGATGTGGGACATGTCCGGCTGGACGCCGCAGATCGACGAGACAAGGCTCATCGTCGTGACCTTCCTGCAGGGTATCGGCATGGGCTTTGTCTTCGTGCCGATGAATCTGACGGCCTTCGCGACGCTGGCGCCCTATTTCCGCACCGACGGCTCGGCCCTGTCGAACCTGGTGCGCAATATCGGCAGCGCCATCGGCGTCTCCGTCACCACCACGGTGATGGGCGCCAGTGTTCAGATCATGCATTCGCAACTGTCGCATTTCGCCTCGCCGTTCAATCGCGCGCTGGGCGTCAACGCGCCGTCGATGATGATGAATCCGCAAATTCCCTTCGGGCTCGCCAATCTCAACGGCATGATCGAAATGCGCGCGGAAACGATTGCATTTTCCAACGATTTTCTGTTCATGACCTATGTCAGCCTGCCGGCCTTCCTGATCATCTGGATGATGAAAAAACCGGACTTTTCGGCGCAAGTCGCCAAACCTGTCGAGGTACTGGAATAATGCGTGTCGCTTTCCTGGGCCTGGGCGTGATGGGATATCCGATGGCGGGTCATCTCAAGCGCGCCGGCCATGACCTGACGGTCTTCAACCGCACGCGCGCCAAGGCGGACAGGTGGGCCGCCGAATTCGGCGGCGAGACCGCGCCGACGCCGGCCGAGGCCGCCGCCCACGCCGACGTGGTGCTGGCCTGCGTCGGCCGCGACGACGATGTGCGCGAGGTGGCGGTCGGCCGCCATGGCGCCTTCATCACGATGAAGCGCGACGCGGTGTTCGTCGACCACACCACGGCCTCGGCGGGCCTGGCGCGGGAGCTGGCGGAGGCGGCGCATCAGCGCGGCATGCATTTCGTCGATGCGCCGGTTTCCGGCGGCGAGCAGGGCGCCAAGAACGGCCAATTGACCATCATGTGCGGCGGCACGCCGGCGGCCTTTGCCAAGGCCGAACCGGTGATGGGGGTTTACGCAAGGCAATGCCGGCTGATGGGCGAGGCCGGCGCCGGCCAGCTGACCAAGATGGTGAACCAGATCTGCATCGCCGGACTGGTCCAGGCGCTGTCGGAAGGCCTCGGCTTCGCGCGCGCGGCGGGCCTTGATCCCCTGGCGGTCGTCGAGGTCATTTCCAAAGGCGCCGCGCAGTCCTGGCAGATGGAAAATCGTCACAAGACGATGCTCTTGGGACAATTCGGACATGGTTTCGCCGTAGAGTGGATGCGCAAGGATCTTGCGATCTGCCTGGACGAAGCGCGACGGAACGGAACCTCGCTGCCCGTTACATCCCTGGTGGATCAGTTCTACGCGGAGGTGGAAAAAATGGGCGGAAAACGCTGGGACACTTCGAGTCTCTTCGCCCGACAGGAAAGCTTGCGGAAGCCTTCCTGATGGACAATCCCAACCCTGCCAGCGTGCCGTCACGCGGCCGAGCTTATCACCATGGCGACCTGCGCAACGCCTTGCTGGACGCCGCGCGCAAGATTCTGGAAGAACAGTCGCTTGCCGATCTGAGTCTCAGGGCGGTCGCGCGCCGCGCCGGCGTCAGCCATGCCGCGCCCTACCGGCACTTTCCCAATCACGAAGCGCTGCTGGTCGAGCTGGCCCGCGAAGGCTTCGTCGAACTGCGCGCCGAGATCGCCGCCGCGGCGGTCGCCGCGGGTGTCGAGTCGGACCGCATCGCCAAGATCGGCGCGGCCTATATGCGCTTCGTGGCGCGCCGGCCGGAGGTCGCCAGCCTGATGTTCGGGGCGCAATTGCCCAATCGCGACTCGTTTCCCGATCTCGGCGACGCGGCCGATGCGATCGGCAACGAAATCGGCACGGCGCTCCACGATCCGGCGTTGGGGCTGGCGGTGTGGGCGGCGGTGCATGGGCTTGCGATGCTGATTCTGCGCAATGTGATCGACCTGGGACAGCGCAAATCCGGCCTCGACGTGCTGCCGTCGCGCGCGGAAATCATCCTGCGCAGCCTGTTCTCGACACGGCGCGACTAAGCGCCGGGCCGCGTTGCATTTTTGCGGGCCGCGCAATTTTCGGTAAACCAAGTCTTCGAAAACGGACCGCGTTGGCGTTCCAGTTTACGCGGTCTCTATTGGACGCATGCGGCAACATGCGTAAATACTCCGCGACATGACGAAATCGCTTCTCCTGATTCTGTCGGCCATTTGCCTTTCGGGCTGCGGCTCGGACGATCGCGTCTTTGCGAATCGCTACATGATGCTGGAAAGTGAGGACTGCCGCTCGACCGCCGTGGCGCAACTGACAAACAAGGGCGGCGTCGAAAAGCTCACCAGCGACGACAAACTGGCGGCCTATGATCGCTCCTATCGTGTCTGCATGCTTGCCAAGGGCTATTAGCGCGCGGCGAGAAGCCTCGCCGCATCGCGCGCGAAATAGGTCAGGATGCCGCTGGCGCCGGCGCGCTTGAAAGCCATGAGACTCTCGAGGATGACGCGGTCGCGCTCGAGCCAGCCGCGTTCGGCCGCGGCCAGCAGCATCGAATATTCGCCGGAGACCTGATAGGCGAAAGTCGGCACGCCGAACTTTTGGCGCACGCGGTGGACGAGATCGAGATACGGCATGCCCGGCTTGACCATCACCATGTCGGCGCCTTCGGCGAGATCGAGCGCCACCTCGCGCAGCGCCTCGTCGCCATTGGCCGGGTCCATCTGATAGGTGCGCTTGTCGCCCTTGAGCGTCTTGGACGAACCGACGGCCTCGCGGAACGGTCCATAGAACGCCGACGCGTATTTCGCGGCATAGGCCATGATCAGCGTGTTCTTGAAGCCGGCGCCTTCGAGCGCCGCGCGGATGGCGCCGACCCGGCCGTCCATCATGTCCGACGGCGCGATGATATCGCAGCCGGCTTCCGCCTGGACCAGCGCCTGACGCACCAGGATCTCGACCGACTCGTCGTTGGCGACGTAATCATCGATCAGGATGCCGTCATGCCCGTGGCTGGTGTAGGGGTCGAGCGCCACATCGCACAGCACGCCGATCTGCGGCACCGCCTGCTTGATCGCGCGCACGGCGCGGCAGATCAGATTGTCCGCATTGGTCGCTTCGCGGCCGTCTTCGCTGCGCAGCGACGGATCGGTGCAGGGGAAGAGGGCGATGACCGGGATGCCGAGCGACGCCGCTTCCTCCGCCGCGCCCGCCGCCAGATCAACCGAGAGCCGGTCGACGCCGGGCATGGACGGCACCGGTTCGCGCTTGTCGGCGCCGCCGACGATGAAGATCGGCCAGATGAAATCGGACGCCGACAGCGTCGACTCGGCGACCAGACGGCGCGTCCAGTCATGGCGGCGCAGGCGGCGCAGGCGCGTGGCGGGGTACTGGCTCATGAACCTCTCATGCCAAGTCCATTGGGGGCTTGCAAGGCGAAGACTTTGCGGGAGCCTGAAAGCGGGCTAATTCTGGCGGCAGGGAGGAATTTCGATGCGCCTGACAGCTGCCGCGGCCCTGGCCGCACTTGTTTGTTCCTCTACGCCGGTCCTGGCCGACGCGCCGCCGAAACATTTGCTGACCACGCCGTTGACCCAGGCTGACGTCGATTTCTATCTGTCGATCAAGCGTCCGGGCGCCGACTGCGTGCTGCATGCCACGGGTCCGGACAAGGCCGCCCTCGACATCATGCGCAAGAATCATGGCGTGCTGAAGATTCCGGCGATGCCCGAGATCAAGGGCAATCCGACGCCGGCGCAGCTGGCACAGCTCCAGGCCGACATGGGCAAGATCAGCGCGCAGGCGACCGCCAACGGCCAGATCGAGGCGCGGGTCGCCGCGCTCGCGCTGTGCGACGAAACCATCGCGCAAAAGCGCGGCGTCAAGGCGCGTTACGACGATGTCCGCGCGGCAATCGAAGCGGCTGTTCCGATGCAGGGCGCCGTCGGCAGCTGCGGCGGCGGCGGTTGCGGGCCGGACAATGCGACGCTGGCGCAGCTGGCGCTGTGGAAAAAGGAGGCCGCGGTGTTCGTGGCCAACCAGAATCTGCTGAGGCCGCATGCCGACGAGATCCGCAAACTGCAAAAGACGATGATCTCGGCGATGGGGCTCTGATCCTATGGACTCAGGGCCCGCCAGATCAGAGCTGCATTCGATGCTCTGAACGGATTGAGGACCGTCACGCCGCCATAGCGCGCGCCGTCCTGCATGTCTTCGCTGAGCAAATGGCTGCAGCCATGGGCGTCGCAGACGGCCAGCAGGCGCGCGTCCCAAATGCTCAATTGGTGTTGAGATATGAGGGCGAACGCATCTTCGACGACGGTGTTGTGCGGGAGAATAAGAATGAAATTCTGTAGCAGCGTTCGCACGACCGCGCCGGCATCGGTCGCCGTGATTTTATTTTTACGGGTTGAGGCGTGGAAGAATTCGAAAAGCACCTGCTCAGACAGCGCGGCGCCGACCACTGTCGCATCATCCACGATTTGCTTTGCCGTGCGGTGACGTGCACCGGCGGTATTATCGGCCGCGTAGAACAGTATGTTCGCATCGAGCGAGAGCATCGCTCAGCGGTCGTGCATATCGTCGCGCGAATAAGGCCCACCGCCGAGATCGTAACCCTTTTCCAAGAGCGCCATCAGCCGAGCGCGGGCTTTTTCCCGTTCCTTCTTGGACATCCTGCTGACGGCCGGCGCAATCGCCATGGGAACCAGTCGCGCCACGGGCTTGCCGTTGCGTGTGATGGTGACGGTCTTGCCGTTTTCGGCTTCCTTCAAAATCTTGGAAAAGCTACGGTTCGCTTCTCTTGCGCCCACCGAGGACATTGGTTACTCCGATTGCGGTCAATGTCACTACTGTAGTGACATTTGGCGATTTTTCAAGCGAAGGCTTTGGTCATGGATTTTGCACTCACCGAAGACCAGCGCGCCATCGAGGACGCGGCGCGGCGCTTTGCGCGCGAGCGGCTGGCGCCGTTCGCGTCCGAATGGGACGCGGCGGAGCATTTCCCGGTCGATGTGCTGCGCGCGGCAGCGGCGCTGGGCTTCGCCGGTATCTACGTGAAGAGCGATGTCGGCGGCTCGGAGATGTCGCGGCTGGACGCGGCGATCGTGATGGAGGAATTGTCGGCCGGCTGCACCTCGACCGCGGCCTTCATCTCCATCCACAACATGGCGTCGTGGATGATCGACCGTTTCGGCAATGAAGAGCAGCGCGCGCGGCTGCTGCCGAAGATGACGACGATGGAAAAAATCGCGAGCTATTGCCTGACCGAACCAGGCTCAGGCTCGGACGCCGCCAGCCTGAAGACGCGCGCGGTGAAGGACGGCGATCACTATGTGCTCAACGGCAGCAAGGCCTTCATCTCGGGCGCCGGGGTCTCGGACGTCTATGTTTGCATGGTGCGAACCGGCGAGGACGGCCCCAAGGGGATTTCCTGCCTCGTCGTCGAAAAGGGAACCGGGGGTCTTTCGTTCGGCAAGAAGGAACGCAAGATGGGCTGGAACAGCCAGCCCACGGCGCAGGTGATCTTCGAGGATTGCCGCGTGCCGGCCGCCAACCGCATCGGCGGCGAAGGCGAGGGCTTCCGCATCGCCATGATGGGCCTGGACGGTGGGCGCATCAATATCGGCGCCTGTTCGGTCGGCACCGCGCGCGCGGCGCTGGAAGAGGCGCTGGCTTATACCAAGGACCGCAAGCAGTTCGGCCGGCCGATCGCCGATTTCCAGGCTTCGCAGTTCAAGCTCGCCGACATGGCGACGGAGCTGGAAGCCGCGCGGCTGATGATCCGCAGCGCGGCAGCGGCCCTGGACCGCCGCGACCCGGCCGCCACCATGCTGTGCGCCATGGCCAAGCGCTTTGCCACCGACGCCGGCTTCGCAATCGCCAACGACGCGCTGCAACTGCATGGCGGCTACGGCTATCTCAAGGATTTTCCGGCCGAGCGGCACGTGCGCGACCTGCGGGTGCATCAGATCCTCGAAGGCACCAACGAAATCATGCGCGTAATCGTGGCGCGCGAGCTCTCGCGGCAATAGTTGTCCCCGCGGGAGGGTGATTTTTACGGCCTTTTAACAAATGGCTTCTAGTGTCGTCTCCATAACAACAGGTGGGCCCGCAAAAAGCGGGAAAGGGTCGATGACAGCACACACGAAACCGCAGACCGCGGTGCTCGAAGGCACCTGCGTGGAAGCCAGATACTATCTGGAGACGCTCAATCTGGTCGAGCGTCTGCATCGCCAGCTTCTGGACGTGATCAAGGACGAGTTGGATCGCCGCGATGAGCGGGAAATCAACAGTGTCCAGGCGTTGCTTCTGTTCAACGTCGGCGATCAGGAATTGACGGCGGGCGAACTGCGCACGCGCGGTCACTATCTGGGCTCCAACGTGTCCTACAATCTGAAGAAGCTGGTCGAGAGCGGCTATATCCATCACGAACGCTCCGAAGCCGACCGGCGCTCCGTCCTGGTGCGCCTGACGCGCAAGGGCGAGGCGGTGCGCGACATGCTGCGCGAGCTGTTCGAGCGGCATCTGGGATCGCTCAACGCGGTGGGCAACGTCACCTCGTCCGATCTGGACGGCATGAACGTGACGCTGAAGCGGATGGAACGGTTCTGGATCGATCAGGTCCGCTTCCGCCTCTAGGCCTGCGGTTTGGGCGGCCAAGGGATGAACGCGCTCGTGCGGCGGATATAGGCGGCGTAGGCCGGCCGCCGTTCTGCGATGCTGTCTTCCAGCAGGCTGACGCCCGAAACGCGCAGCAGCAGGATCGTCATCACGACGGGGCTGACGAGCAGCCACCAAAGCGGCGTCGCGCCGAAGCCGATCAGGAAAAATCCCCACCACAGCAACGCGTCGCCGAAATAGTTCGGATGGCGCGACCAGGCCCACAGGCCTTGGTCCATGACCTTGCCGCTGTTGGCTTGCAGGGCGCGAAAGCGCGTGAGCTGGAGGTCGGCGAGAGCCTCGATCGCCAGGCCGGCCGCGGCCAAGATCGCGCCGGCAAGATCGAGGAGGCCCAACGGCGCATGCGCTGCGACCGCGACTTGCAGCGGCGCGGAGATGATCCAGATCAGGGCGGCCTGCAAAAGAAAGACCTGAAACAGGCTTTGCCACCACCAGCGGGCGCCCGCCTTCGCGCGCATCGCGGCGTAGCGGCGATCCTCGCCGCGATGGCGTAACAGGATGTGGAGCGCGAGGCGAACGGACCAGATGCCGACCAGGCCCAGGACCAACCAAGCGCGGCCGGCGATGGCCGGAGCCGTGCCTACCGCCGCCCAAGCCACCAACGCGAAACCGGGTGCCCAGAAAATGTCGACGATGCTGGAATCCCGCAGGCACAAGCTGACCAGCCAGAGGATCGCGGCGGCGCTGAGGACAAGCGCGAGCGTCAAGACGGCCGCCGTCATGTGACAAAAGGCGTAGGCCATGGGAACCTGATTGGGCTATCGTCCGCCCCGGTTGAAAACTCGCTGGGCCGGCACCAAGTCAGGGTGCAAGAGACTGGATTCATGACGTTTCCGTATCTCAACCGCTTTCGCGACGCACTCGCAGGGTTAAGGCGCGAGGGGCGCTATCGCATCTTCGCCGACATCGTCCGCCAGCGCGGCGGTTATCCCAAGGCCGACTTCTATACGGACGCCGACAAGCGGCCGATCACCGTGTGGTGCAGCAACGATTATCTCTGCATGGGCCAGCACCCGGTGGTGCTCGCCGCGATGCACGAAGCGATCGATGCCACGGGGGCCGGCGCCGGCGGCACGCGCAACATTTCCGGCACGACGCACTATCATGTCGAGCTGGAGCAGGAACTGGCCGACCTGCACGGCAAGGACGCCGCGCTGCTGTTCACCTCGGGCTATATCTCCAACGACGCGACGCTCGCGACGCTGGGCAAGATACTGCCGGGGCTGATCGTGTTCTCCGATGAGCTCAATCACGCCTCGATGATCGAAGGCATCAAGCATGGCGGCATGGAGAAGCGTCTTTTCCGCCACAACGATCCGCAACATCTGGAGTCGTTGCTGGCGTCCGAAGACCCGTCGGCGCCGAAATTGATCGCCTTCGAATCCGTCTACTCGATGGACGGCGATTTCGGACGCATCGAGGATTTCTGCGATCTGGCGGACAAATATGGCGCGCTGACCTATCTCGACGAGGTGCACGGCGTCGGCCTCTATGGGCCGCGCGGCGCCGGCGTCGCGGCGCGCGACGGCGTGATGGACCGCGTCGACATCATCGAAGGCACGCTGGCCAAGGCGTTCGGCGTGATGGGCGGCTATATCGCGGCCTCGACCGAATTGGTGGATTGCATCCGCTCCTTCGCGCCAGGCTTCATCTTCACGACGTCGCTGGCACCGGCGATCGCCGCCGGCGTGCTCGCCAGCATCCGGCATCTGAAGACCAGCGACATCGAACGCGGTCGCCTGCACGAGCGCGCGGCGCGGCTGAAACGTCTGTTCGCCGAGGCCGGCCTGCCGGTGATCGTGTCTCCCAGCCACATCGTGCCGGTATTCGTCGGCGACCCGGCCCTGTGCAAATCGGTGTCGGACGCGCTGCTGCGCGACTACGCGATCTATGTGCAGCCGATCAACTATCCCACCGTGCCGCGCGGCAAGGAGCGCTTGCGCTTCACGCCGTCGCCGATGCACAGCGACGAGATGATGGATGCGCTGGTGCGCGCGCTGGACCAGGTGTGGACGGCGCACCGCCTCGCCCGCGCCGCCTGATGGCTTCGCCCGGACCCGGCGGTGGTGGCGAGATTTTCGTCGAATTTATCGTGCAGGGCAGCTTTGTGAAAGTCACCGCGATCGATCCGGCCAGCGGCACCGAAGCGGTCACGATGGGACCGGCCGGCGCACCGCGCGCGGCGTTGTCCGACGCGGCGGTCCGCAAGCTGCGCTATATGATGCAGAAGAAAAACGGCGGCGGTTGATGGCCGCCGTTTTGCTCTATCCGCGACGGGCCTTCTTGGGCTTCGACATCGACGTGCGGCCCAGGCCGATCTTCTTGGCGAATTCCGACCGCCGCGCCGCGTAAGTCGCGGCAACCATCGGATAGTCCGCCGGCAGGCCCCACTTGGCGCGATACTGGTCGGGCGTCAGCTTGAAGCGCGAGCGCAAATAGCGCTTGAGCATCTTCAACTTCTTGCCGTCCTCAAGACAGATCAGATAGTCCGGCGTAATGGACTTCTTGATCGTCACGGCCGGCTTCTGCGACGTGACCATATCCATGCCGTCGACGCCCGACAGACCGCCGAGCGTGGAGTGCACGCTTCTGATCATCGCCGGCAGGTCGCTGACCGGGACCGGATTGTTGCTGACATAGGCGGCGACGATGTCGCTCGCCAGCTTCAAGATATCCTCGGTTCGTCCGAGGGACACATCTTCATTACTCATGGAACACACCCTCAACTCATGGGTTGAAAAGAAAGAGTTTTAACCCGTCCGGTATTGCGTGACCTGAGACTGAAATCAAGGACAACTACTCATTCTGAGGGGGGTTAGTTTTGGGCTGCGGCAAATTTTCCGTTTATATTTGCCTTAACTCTGTCTTCCTTCCGTGACGATTCGCCGTCATTCGGGAACCGGCTGCCATCACGTTTCAAGACTGTACGAATGTTGCTGCTTCCCTTGGGTGGGACCGGAAACGGCGCCCGACAGGCGATTCCCGGCGGTCGCACCGGTGGCATGTGATCGGCGGTCTGGCGCTAGATTTGGTAACGCGCTAGGGGTAGCGGCCCGGCGGACGCGAAGGCCGGGACCAACGACTTTTCGAGGCGCAAAATGGTGGCTGTGGCGAACGCTGCTGGCAAGGATTCGACGGGTTTTTTCGCGCAAACACTGGCGGAAAGCGATCCCGAGGTGGCGCGTGCCATCGCCGACGAACTGGGCCGGCAGCAGGACAAAATCGAGTTGATCGCGTCCGAAAATATCGTCTCGCGGGCGGTTCTCGAGGCCCAGGGCTCGGTCCTCACCAACAAGTATGCGGAGGGCTATCCGGGCCGCCGTTATTATGGCGGTTGCGAGTTCGTGGACGTCGCCGAGGAGCTGGCAATCGACCGCGCCAAGCGTCTCTTCCACTGCGATTTTGCCAATGTGCAACCCCACTCGGGTGCTCAAGCCAACCAGGCCGTGTTCTTCGCTTTACTACAACCTGGCGACACATTCATGGGTCTCGACCTGGCGGCGGGCGGACATCTGACGCACGGTTCGCCGGCCAACCAGTCGGGCAAATGGTTCAAGCCGGTGTCCTACACCGTCCGGCGCCAGGACCAGCGCATCGACATGGACGAAGTCGAGGCGCTGGCGAAACAGCACAAGCCCAAGCTCATCATCGCCGGCGGCTCGGCCTATGCCCGCATCATCGACTTCAAACGCTTCCGCGCCATCGCCGATTCGATCGGCGCGTTTCTGATGGTGGATATGGCGCACTTCGCGGGCCTGGTGGCCGGCGGGGTCCATCCCAATCCGGTGGAGCACGCGCATGTCGTGACGACGACCACGCACAAGACTCTGCGCGGCCCGCGCGGCGGCATGATCCTGTCGCGCGACCTGGACCTCGGCAAGAAGATCAACTCGGCGGTGTTTCCCGGATTGCAGGGCGGCCCGCTGATGCATGTCATCGCCGCCAAGGCCGTCGCCTTCGGCGAGGCGCTGCGCCCCGAATTCAAGCTCTACGCCAGGGCCGTCGTCGAGAACGCCAAAGTGCTGGCCGAGACGCTGCACGCCGAAGGCCTCGATATCGTTTCCGGCGGCACCGACACGCATCTGATGCTGGTCGATCTGCGCCCCAAGAAGGCGACGGGGCGGCCGACCGAGCGCGCGCTCGACCGCGCCGCGATCACGACCAACAAGAATGCCGTGCCGTTCGACACGGAAAAGCCGGCGATCACGTCGGGCATCCGTCTGGGCTCGCCGGCCGGCACGACGCGCGGCTTCGGACCGGCCGAGTTTCGCACCATCGGCAAGCTGATCGTCGAAGTGGTCGACGCCGTCGCCAGGAATGGCGAGGCGGGCGATGCCGCCGTCGAGGCCGCTGTTGCTGCCCGCGTCAAGGATTTATGCCAGCGTTTTCCGATCTACCCGTAAACCGAAAGCGACCGTTCCATGCGCTGCCCATTTTGTGCACATGACGATACCCAGGTGAAGGACAGCCGTCCGAGCGAGGACAATTCCGCGATCCGGCGGCGGCGCCATTGCCCCGAATGCGGCGGCCGCTTCACGACGTTCGAGCGCGTGCAGCTGCGCGAACTCGTCGTCGTCAAGAAGAACGGCCGGCGCGAACCCTTCGAGCGGGAAAAACTCGAACGCTCCATCACCCATGCGCTGCGCAAGCGCCCGGTGGAGCGCGAGCGCATCGACCGCACCATCACCGGCATCGTGCGGCGGCTGGAAAGCATGGGCGAGAACGAGATTCCGTCGCCGGTGATCGGCGAACTCGTCATGCAGGCGCTGTCGAGCCTGGACAAGGTGGCCTATGTGCGCTTCGCCTCGGTCTACAAGAATTTCCGCGAGACCAAGGACTTCGAGATGCTGATCGGCGAACTCGAAGGCGACGACAAGGACGACAAAGGCAACAAGGACTAGCCGCGGTTCGACATAGCGAAAGTCCGGTTCCAAATGGTCGACGAGGCGACATCCGCGTCTGTTGCAGCGCCGGAGCGCGACGGCCGCGCAACCTGGGTCGATATCCTGATCGTGGTCGTCCTCGGCGGCGTCGGGGGCGTCGTTCTGACCATCGTCGTCGGCCTGGCCGTGCTTCTGATCGCGATGTGGCTGGGCTATCAGCCGGCCAGCGCGCCGGCGCTGATGGCCGGCCTGAAACTGAACTTCGCGGCGAACCACATCGCACTGGTGGTCAGCGACCTGGGCTTCCTGATCGCGTTGTGGTTTGTGGCCCGCAAACGCAACGCTTCGCCGCTGGCCGATTATTTTCCGCCGGTCGGTCTCTCGACGCTCGCGCTGGCGGGGCTCAGCGGCCTGGCGCTGTCGCTCCTCATCAATGGCGGCAACGAACTGCTCGCTTACTACCGGCTGGTGCAATTTCAAGACTCGGACGTGGAGCGTGCGATCCAGCCGCATAACGGGCCGCAATATGTCGCCGCCTTCGCCGTCATCGCCTTGTTCGCGCCCTTCGTCGAGGAATTCTTCTTCCGCGGCCTGCTGTTCCGCTGGCTGCGTCAGGCGGGCGGCGTTCGGATGGCGGTCGGCGTCAGTGCGGTGGTCTTTGGCGCGATCCACGGGCAGATGTTCCTTCACCCCGGCGTGCAGGGCTGGCTGTTCACCGCCGAGCTGATGACGGCGGGCGTGGTGCTGGCGCTTTGGACGCAGCGCGCCGGATCGCTGCGCGCCTCCTTTGCGACCCACGCGGCGTATAACGCGACGGCGATACTTTTCTCCGCGCTGTTCCCATGACGGACGATACGCGCCATATGCGCCATGCCATCGCGCTGGGGGCTCGCGGCGTCGGGCGCACGGGCCGGGTACCGTCGGTCGGCTGTGTGATCGTCGCGCCGGACGGCCACATCGTCGGCCGCGGCCGCACCGGCGAGAGCGGCCGGCCGCATGCGGAAGGCGTCGCGCTGCTGCAGGCCGGCGCGGCGGCGCGCGGCGCGGCCGCCTATGTCACGCTGGAGCCTTGCGCCCATCAGGGCAGCAAGGGCGGTCCGTGCGCCGACGCGCTGATCGCGGCCGGCGTAGCGCGCGTGGTGATCGGATGCGTCGATCCGGATCCGCGGGTCAACGGGCAGGGCATCGCGAAGCTCAAAGCCGCCAGGATCGACGTCGTGACCGGCGTTCTGCAGCAGGCGGCGGCGCAAACGCTCGAAGGTTTCTTCCTGCGCATCGAGCAAGGCCGCCCGTTGGTCACGCTCAAGATCGCGCAGAGTCTGGATGGAAAAACGGCGACGGTGTCCGGCGACAGCCGGTGGATCACGGGCGAAGCGGCGCGGCGTTACGGGCATCTGCTGCGGGCCGAGAACGATGCGATCCTGGTTGGTGTGAACACGGCGCTGGCGGACGATCCGGAGTTGACCTGCCGCATTGCGGGGCTGGAAGACTACTCACCCGTTCGCGTCGTGCTCGATACGCGGCTCAGGCTGAACGAGTGGTCGAAGCTGGCGGCGAGCGCGTCGCAAACGCCGACGCTGGTCTTCACGACGACGGCCGAGGGCGGCGCCAAGCTGATGGCGGCCGGTGTGGAAGTCATCCGGGTCGCGCGCGACGCGCGTGGCAGGCCGGACCTGGCCGCAATGCTGACCGTACTGTCGGCGCGAAACGTTACGCGACTGTTGGTGGAGGGCGGCGCCACGGTGCATGCCGCGTTCCTCGACCGCGGATTGGCGGACCGCCTCGAAATCTTCACCGCGCCGATGACCCTTGGCGCCGCAGGGCATAACGCGATCGACGCGCTGGCGGCGCTGACGCTGGACGAAGCGCCGAAGTTTACGCGGACGTCGGTGCGGAAATTCGGCGCCGATCTTCTGGAAAGCTTCGTGCGCAGAGCCTAAAAGGAAGCATGTTCACTGGAATCGTCACCGATGTCGGACGCGTGCGCCATGTCGAGAAGCGCGGCGACACGCACCTTGTGATCGCGACGAATTGGGATTTGTCGGGCGTGGCGACGGGCGCCTCGATCGCCTGTTCGGGCGTCTGTCTGACCGTTGTCGACAAGGGGACCGGCAAGGACGCCTGGTTCGCCGTCACCGCCTCGGGCGAGACGCTGTCGAAGACGACGCTGGGCGGTTGGAAGGCCGGCGATCCGGTCAACCTCGAGCGGCCGATGCGCGTCGGCGACGAATTCGGCGGCCATATCGTCAGCGGCCATATCGACGGCGTCGCCGACGTCAAGCTGATGGCGCCGGAAGGCGAATCCACGCGCTTCACCTTCGAGGTGCCCGTGGCGCTGTCCAAATTCATCGCCCCCAAGGGCTCGGTGGCGCTGGACGGCGTGTCGCTGACGGTGAACGAAGTGGACGGCACGCGCTTCGGCGTCAACATCATTCCGCACACCCAGAAGGTCACGACCTTCGGCAAGTTGAAACCGGGTATGAAAGTCAATCTCGAAGTCGACCTGATGGCGCGCTACGTGGCGAGGCTGGTCGGCAAATGAACGTCTCGGTCTATCACGACTATATCGCCGCCATCGAGGACGTCATCGAGGACGCGCGCAATGGGCGCATGTTCATCCTGATGGACGCCGACGACCGCGAGAACGAGGGCGACCTCGTCATCCCGGCGCAGATGTGCACGCCGGCCGCCGTCAATTTCATGGCCAAGAACGGGCGCGGCCTGATCTGCCTGGCGCTGACCCAGGACCGCGCCAACGCGCTCAACATTCCGATGATGACGGCGGTCAACGGCACGCCGAACCAGACCGCCTTTACGATCTCGATCGAAGCCAAGGAAGGCATCTCGACCGGCATCTCGGCGCATGACCGCGCCCACACGATCTCCGTCGCCATCGACCCCACCAAAGGCGCCTCCGACATCACCTCACCTGGCCATGTCTTCCCACTGGTGGCGCGCCACGGCGGCGCGCTGGTGCGGGCGGGGCATACGGAAGCCGCGGTCGATATCGCGCGGCTGGCGGGGCTCAATCCGGCCGGCGTGATCTGCGAGATCATGAACGACGACGGCACCATGGCGCGGCTGCCCGACCTGGTGCCCTTCGCGCAGCTCCATGGTCTGAAGATCGGCACCATCGCCGACCTCATCGCCTATCGCCGCAAATACGATCACTTCGTCAAGCGCAAGGTCGAGACGCCGTTCGAAAGCCACAATGGCGGCAGCTGGAAGATGATCGTCTACGTCAACGAGCTCGAATATGCCGAGCATATCGCGCTGATCAAAGGCGACATCTCTACCCCCGAGCCGGTGCTGGTGCGCATGCACGCGGTCAACATCTTCAGCGACATGCTGGAGTGGAAGCCCTACGAACGCGACGTGCTGGGCGAATCCATGCGCATCATCGCGCGCGAAGGCCGCGGCGTCGTCGTCCTGCTGCGCACCACGCGGCCGACCTTCGTCTCCGACGTCGTGACCCGCAAGGTGGCCGAGGACATCGACCGGCGGCGGGTGAAGGAATATGGCGTCGGCGCCCAGATCCTGCTCGATCTCGGCCTCAAGGACATGATCCTTCTGACCGATACGCCGGAGAAGAAAGTCGTGGCGCTCGAGGGTTACGACCTCAACATCGTCGGAACGCATGCGATCCGCGGCACGATGATGGAAAGTAAGATTGGGGACAGCGAAACATGACGCCGAACATCCTGATCGTCGAGGCGCGTTTCTACGCGCACATCTCCGATGCGCTGCTCGATGGCGCCACGGCGGCGCTGGAGAAGGGCGGAGCGCATTTCGAGCGCCTGGCGGTGCCCGGAGCCCTGGAGATTCCGATCGCCATCGCCATGGCGGCGCGGGCCGGCGAGCATGGCGGCAAGGGCTATGACGGCTTCGTCGCTCTGGGCTGCGTCATCCGCGGCGAGACCTATCATTTCGAGATCGTGGCGATGGAATCGGCGCGCGGCCTGATGCATCTTGGCATCGATCTGGGCTTGTGCATCGGCAACGGCATTCTGACCGTCGAGAACGAGGAACAGGCGCGGGTGCGCGCCGCCATCGACGACGGCGACAAGGGCGGCGACGCGGCGCGGGCCTGCCTGGCGTTGCTGAACGCGCGCAACCGCCTCGGCGTGCACCGATGACGGCCCACGATGCGCGTCACGCGGCGCGCCTTGCGGCGGTGCAGGCGATCTACCAGATGGAATTGACCGGCATCGACGCCGAAGCCGTGGCGCAGGAGTTCGTCGAGCATCGCTTCGGGACTGAGCCCGGTACGCCACCCGACGAGGAATTCTTCGGCGCCGTGGTGCGCGGCGTGCCGCATCACCAGGTCGAGATCGACCGCGCCATCGCCAAATGCCTGGCCGCCGACTGGCGGCTGGAGCGCGTCGACTCGATCCTGCGCGCCATCCTGCGCGCCGCCGCTTTCGAACTGATCGCCCGCCCCGACGTGCCGGCGCGGGTGGCGATCGACGAATATGTCGAGATCGCGCACGCCTTCTTCAGTGCCGACGAGCCGTCTTTCGTCAACGCCGCGCTGGACAAGATGGCGCACAGGAAGCGCGCCGTGGAGTTCGGCGAGACACCGCCGGATGATGAGTTGGCGTTTTGAATCTCCTTATCCTCCCCCTTTGTTAAGGGGGGTCGGCTTGGCCGCACTCGAACCGGTGGCGTGCGGCCGCCGACGGCTCGCCCATTTCGGGCGAGACGGAGGGGGCGGACTGGGCGCCGCTCCGCGACGCAAGGCCCCTCCGCCTCGCTGCGCTCGGCACCTCCCCCTTAACAAAGGGGGAGGATAAGGTAGGAGCGATGCCCCTCTCCGAATTCGATCTCATCAGACAACTCTTCGCGCCGCTGGCGACGTCGAAAGTCGCGCTCGGCCTGACCGACGATGTCGCTGTGCTTGCGCCGCGCGCCGGGCACGAACTTGTTTTGACCACCGACACCATCATCGCGGGCGTCGATTTCTTCGCCGGCGATCCGCCGGACACGATCGCGCGGAAAGCGCTGCGTGTGAATCTCTCCGACCTCGCCGCGAAGGGCGCGGAGCCGTTCGGCTATCTGCTGACGCTGAGCCTGCCGCGTTCGATCAATATGAAATGGCTGCGGTCCTTCGCGCGGGGACTGGCGGCGGATCAGAAGGAATTCGGCATCACGCTGCTCGGCGGCGATCTGTCTTCGACACCGGGGCCGCTGGCGATCACAGTCGCCGCGTTCGGCTATGTGCCCAAGGGCAAGGCTATCCTGCGCCGTGGCGCGAAGCTGGACGATCTGTTGTTCGTCTCGGGAACCATCGGGGACAGCGGCGCGGGCTTGGAAGCCTGCAAGACGAAGCGGCGCGCGCCGTTCCTGGTCGACCGTTATCGTGTGCCGCAGCCACGCGTGGCATTGGGGCGCAAACTGCGCGGCATCGCCAGCGCGGCGCTGGATGTGTCGGATGGCTTGCTCGCCGATCTGGAGCATCTCGCCAATGTGTCGAACGTGCATGTCGTGGTCGAGGCGGCGCGCGTTCCGCTGTCGCCGGCGTTGAAGAAGATGTGGGGCGCCGACGCCGTGCCGCGCACCGCGACGGCCGGAGACGATTACGAGATCGCGTTCACCGCGCCGCGCGACAAGCGCGCGAAGGTCCTCGCGGCGGCGAAGACGTCCGGAATACAGGTCACCGAGATCGGCTGGGTGATGAAGGGCAGGGGCGTGGCGCTGCTGGGAGCGGATGGCAAGCCGATGGCGGTTGGCCGGCGTGGCTGGACGCACTTTTGACGCCGCGCCGATTGCGCTAGCCTCGACGCTGGCCGCCCAAAGCCTGGTTTTGCAGACGGGGGCGGGGTCGCGCGCGAAGTCGAAAACAATACGATGTGGCGGCCGCGCGCAAACCCACAACATCTGACCCCTCAGAAGGGTCGGCGAGAGCCGGTAACCCTCTCTTAGCTCTGTTTTGCGACCCTGCGCCGATGCGCCGACTCCCCGCCTTTTGCCTCATCCTGCTCGCTGCTCTTTGCGCCGCGCCCGCTTTCGCCGCCGAGAAGGCCGGCGATCCGGGCACCAATGTCGAGATGCCGTTTCTGATCGCGCCGATGAGCAAGGACGGCAAGCTGCTCGGCTATGCCTATATTTCCTCCAAGCTGGTCGCGACCTCGCAGCGCGCGGCGCTGGAGATCCGCGGCAAGATCGCCTTCATCCAGGACGCTTTCGTGCGCGACGTGAACGCCGCCTCGATCGCCACCGGTGCCGATCCCACCGTGGCCGACCCCAAACTGCTCGCCCTCCGCCTCGTGGCCGACGCCCGCAGGGTCATCGGCGCCGCCAAAGTGTCCCGCATAATCTTCGGCGACGGCGACCAGGACCCCGGCATCGTGTTCTCGCCGCTGCACCAGACCAAGACTCCCGAGAAACCCTGAAGGGACCGCCGATCCGTGCGATTTGGCCCGATTCGCCGGGCCAAAAAGCGCCGTTGCGCCGTGCCGCCTCTTTTGGCATACCTCGCCGGCCCTTGAAGCGGTTCGCCCAAAATACGGCCGGCCATGGGGACCCGCGATGTCACCCGCGGGTTGCTTCGGGATCCATCTTAAAGAGGGGAAAAGCCATGGGCTTGGAACTTGTACTCGCCGCGGGCGTGCTCGCGCTGCTTTACGGTCTGTGGACCATTCGCTCGGTTCTGGCGCTCAGCGCCGGCAATGCGCGTATGCAGGAAATCGCCGCCGCCATCCAGGAAGGCGCCGGCGCCTACCTTAACCGCCAATACACGACCATCGGCATGGTCGGCGCGGTCATCTTCATCCTCGCCTTCGTCTTCCTCGGCTGGCAGGTCGCGGTCGGCTACCTGATCGGCGCCGCGCTCTCGGGCGCGGCCGGCTATATCGGCATGTATGTCTCGGTGCGCGCCAATGTGCGCACCGCCGAAGCCTCGCGCCAGGGCCTGGCGCAGGGCCTGTCGGTGGCGTTCCGCTCCGGCGCGGTGACGGGCATGCTCGTCGTCGGCCTCGGCGTCATCGCGGTCGCCGGCTACTACACGTTCCTGACCATGGTCATGGGTCTGGATATCCAGGATCCGGCGCAAAGCCGCATCGTGGTCGACAGTCTTGTCGGGCTTGGCTTCGGCGCTTCGTTGATCTCGATCTTCGCCCGTCTCGGCGGCGGCATCTTCACCAAGGGCGCCGATGTCGGCGGCGACATGGTCGGCAAGGTCGAGGCCGGTATTCCCGAAGACGACCCGCGCAACCCGGCCACCATCGCCGACAATGTCGGCGACAATGTCGGCGACTGCGCCGGCATGGCGGCCGATTTGTTCGAGACCTTCGCGGTGACCACCGTCGCGACGATGGTTCTGGCTTCGATCTATTTCTCGGGCGAGCAGAAGGCGACGCTGATGCTCTATCCGCTGGCGATCGCCGGCATGAGCATCGTGACCTCGATCGTCGGAACGTTCTTCGTTCGTCTCGGCGCCTCCAAGAACATCATGGGTGCGCTGTACAAGGGTGTCATCGCCACCGTGATCCTGTCGCTGATCGGGTTGTGGCCGCTCACCGACTATTTGATCGGCATGAACACGCAGCTTTCCAGCGGCGGCGCCGACTACACCGGTCTGACGCTGTACGAATGCGGCATCGTCGGCCTCCTGGTCACCGGCGCGCTGATCTGGATCACCGAATACTACACGGGCACCAACTATCGCCCGGTGCGCGTCATTGCGCAGGCCTCGGTGACCGGCCACGGCACCAACGTCATCCAGGGCCTGGCCATTTCGATGGAAGCAACCGCGCTTCCGGCGCTCGTCATCTGCGCCGGCATTGTCGCGGCCTATCTGTCGGCGGGATTGTTCGGCATCGCCATCGCGGTTTCGACCATGCTGTCGCTGACGGGCATGATCGTGGCGCTCGACGCCTTCGGTCCGGTGACGGACAATGCGGGCGGCATCGCGGAAATGGCCGGTCTTGAGGGCGACGTCCGCAAGACCACCGATGCGCTCGACGCGGTCGGCAACACCACCAAGGCCGTGACCAAGGGCTATGCCATCGGTTCGGCGGGCCTCGGCGCGCTGGTGCTGTTCGCGGCCTATACGGCGGACCTGAAGTACTTCTCGGAACACTCCGACGTATACACCTACTTCGCCGGCTTCGACCTGCCGACCTTCAGCCTGGCCAATCCCTGGGTCGTGGTCGGCCTCTTCATCGGCGGTCTGCTGCCCTATCTGTTCGGTGGCATGGCGATGACGGCGGTCGGACGCGCGGCCGGGGCGGTGGTGGAAGAAGTCCGCCGCCAGTTCAAGGAAATGCCGGGCATCATGGCAGGCACGCAGAAGCCCAACTATGCCCGTGCCGTCGACCTTCTGACCAAGGCCGCGATCCGCGAGATGATCATCCCGTCGATGCTGCCGGTGTTCTCGCCGATCGTGCTGTTTTTGATCGTCGATGCCATCGCCGGCAAGACCGAAGCGTTCAACGCGCTCGGTGCCATGCTGATGGGTGTGATTGTGACGGGCCTGTTCGTCGCCATCTCGATGACCTCGGGCGGCGGCGCCTGGGACAACGCCAAGAAGTTCATCGAGGACGGCCATCACGGCGGCAAGGGCTCGGACGCCCACAAGGCCGCGGTGACCGGCGACACGGTCGGCGATCCCTACAAGGATACGGCCGGCCCCGCGGTCAATCCGATGATCAAGATCACCAACATCGTGGCGCTCCTGCTGCTGGCGACGCTGGCGCACGCGTTCTGACCTGTCCGTCGAAGCTTCGGCTTAGGCGGGATGGACAAGCGTCCAAACAAAAAAAGCGCGAAACGAAAGTCTCGCGCTTTTCTTTTTCCGCTGTCGGCCTCAGTGCGTCGGCGGGCCGCCGCCATTGCCGCCGCCGGGATTGGGATTGTCCGAGCCGCCGTTGACGCCGCCGATCGGCACGCCCGGCGTGGCATTGAAGAGCTGTTGGAGGAAGGTGATCTCGCGGCCCTTGGACGGCGTCTGGCGCGACTCGAAGGCGATGACATGGCCGTCGCGCAGCGAATAATGTTTGAGATCGGTGACCTTGCCGTCCTTATCGAAATAGACAGCCAGGATGGCGCGCGACGTCGTGTTCGGCGCGAAAAACGCGATCTGCTTCTGGACGCTGGTGATGTAGTACCAGGCGTCGCCGGCGGCGGTGAAGGTGGCCTGCGTCGAGGGAAAGCCGAGCGCCTGCTGGACGCTGGTCTTGGTGTCCTTGCCGACGCTGATTTTCCTCTCCGCGTCCGGATCGGGCAAATAGCCGCGGTTGTTCATCACGGGCGTACAGCCCATGACCGCGAGGGCCGCCAGGACCAGGACCGTTTTTCGCATGCACTTTCGTCCTCAAACCGGATAAATCCCCGCCCGGCCAGACGTGCTAGCCTCAGGCGCGCGCGCTGGCAAGACCGCCCAGGAAAGAGAGTTCCGTCATGCTGAACGCCCTGCGCCGAAGCTCGCAAAAAGCCCGGCTCGTCCAGGACCTCAATGCCGCGCTGACCCGGCAGGCGCGCCAGCCGGCTTTCTTCCGGGACTATGACGTGGCGGACACGATCGACGGCCGCTTCGACATGCTGGCGCTGCACGCCTGGATGGTGTTCGGCCGGCTGAAGACGGCCGGACTCGAGGACGTCGCGCAAGGACTTTCCAATGCGATCTTCATCGCCTTCGACGAAGCGCTGCGAGACCTTGGCACCGGCGACATGGGCCTGGGGCCGCGCATGAAGAAACTTGGCAACGCCTTCAATGGGCGCATGCAGGCCTATGAAGCCGCGGCGGACGAGGCCGCTCTGGCCGCCGCGCTCCTGCGCAATGTCTATCGCGGCGAGGCGGGTCACGAACGGGCGGCGCAGGCTCTGGCGCGTTATGCGCGCGGGGCGAGGGCGCAGTTGGAGCGTTGCGATCCGGCGCGCGGCGAGCTTGATTTCGGGGCCGTCCCCACGACATTGGAATGACGATGACGACGCAACCCCCTCCCTTCCAGGAAATCTACGATCTGGGCGATCTCAGCCGCGGCGGCGTGGATCTGCGCATCTCCGCCTCGGGCGAGGAACTGGTACGTATCGCGCGCTGGGCCAATGTGGAGAAAGTTGAATCGTTCAGCGCGACGATGACCCTGCGCAAGCATGCGGCGAACAGCTTCTCGCTGGACGCGGATCTGACCGCCGACATCGTGCAGGGCTGCGTCGTGACGCTGGAGCCGGTGCGCAGCCATGTCGAGCGCCAGGTCCATCGCGCCCTGCACCTCACCGCGCCCATCCGCCATCGCGGCGACGCGAGCGTTGCGTTGACCGAGTTGGCTGGGGAGGACGACGTTCCCGAGGAGATCGACAGCCTCGACTACGACCTGGCGGCGCCGCTTCTGGAGGAACTGGCCCTGGCGATCGACCCTTATCCACGCGCTCCAGGTGTGGAATTTGCCGCACCGGCCGAGGCAGCCGAGGCCGCCGCCAAGCCCGAAAGCCCCTTTGCCGTGCTGAAAAGCCTCAAAAACCGCGGCTGAGGTCTTCCGGGCCGGGGCAAATCCTCCTTGAATCCCAGTGGCTTTTCCTGCTACCTCCGCCCCTCGTTTTGCCGCCCGCCACCCGTTGCGGCGCTAGTAATTAGGAGTGACCCGCGATGGCGGTGCCCAAAAGAAAAACCTCGCCGTCCAGGCGCAACATGCGCCGGGCTCACGACGCCCTGAAGCCGGCCGCCCACAATGAGTGCCCGAACTGCGGCGAGCAGAAGCGCCCCCACCATGTGTGCGGCGCCTGCGGACACTATGACGGCCGCGAAGTCACCAAATCCCAAGCCTGACCCGATCCAGAGCTGGCGATCGGACAGGAACAGCGAGGCGCGCTTGGCCCGCGAATTGACCGTCTCGATTGACGCCATGGGCGGCGATGCCGGGCCCGGCATCGTCGTGGCCGCGCTGGCGCGCTCGGTGCTGCGCCACCCGGCCGTGAAATACATCCTGCACGGCGACGAGAGCGAGTTGAAACCGCTGCTGCTCAAGCGCGGCAAGCTCGCCGAGCGAGTCGATATCCGCCACACCGCCGAACGCGTCCGCATGGAGGAGAAGCCGAGCCTGGCGCTGCGCCGCGGCCGCAACACCAGCATGTGGCGCGCCATCAATTCGGTGAAGACCAAGGAAGCCGAAGCTGCGGTCTCGGCCGGCAACACCGGCGCGCTGATGGCGATGTCGATATTCCAGCTCGGCACGCTCGAAGGCATCTCGCGCCCGGCCATCGCGGTGCTGTGGCCGACCAAGCGCGGCCAAAGCGTGGTGCTGGACGTCGGGGCAAACATCGTGGTCAGCGCCGATCAGCTGGTCGATTTCGCGGTGATGGGTGAAGCTTTCACGCGCGCGGTCCTCGGAATCGAGAGGCCGACCGTCGGCATCCTCAATGTCGGCACCGAGGATATGAAGGGTCACGACGCCGTGAAGGCCGCCGCGCACACTCTGCGCAACAATTCGACTCTTCCCATCGAGTTCGCCGGTTTCGTCGAAGGTGACGATATCGCCGAAGGCACGGTTGACGTGGTCGTCACCGACGGCTTCACCGGCAATGTTGCACTCAAAACCGCCGAAGGCACCGCAAAGCTGGTCGCGCATTTCCTCCGCAGCGCGCTGATGCGCTCCTTCCTCGGGCGTATCGGCGGCTTCCTCGCCGGCGGGGCGCTCAACGTCCTGCGCCGCAAGCTCGATCCGCGCGCGCTCGGCGCCGGCATATTTCTCGGCCTCGACGGTGTCGTGATGAAGAGCCATGGCGGCACCGACGAACTCGGCTTCGCATCCGCGCTCGACATGGCCATCGACATGGCGCGGGCCGGCGTCATCGCACGCATCATCGCAGATCGCCGCGGCGTTCACGCGGTCGAACCGGAGGCAGCCGCCTCGTGATCCGTTCCAAAATCGTCGGTCATGGCGCGTATTTGCCCCAGACCGTCCTCAGCAACGCTGAACTCGCTACCCGCATCGATACCAGCGACGAGTGGATTCGCGAACGCACCGGCATCCGCCAGCGCCATGTCGTGCGCGACGGCGAGAAGACCTCGGACCTCGCCCTGCAGGCGGCGCGCCAGGCCTTGGCCAGTGCCGGGATGGACGCCGGCGAGATCGACCTGGTGGTCTGCGCCACGACGACGCCCGACGAGACCTTTCCGGCGACCGCGACGATGCTGCAGGCGCGGCTGGGGATGAGCCGGGGCGCGGCGTTCGACGTGCAGGCCGTCTGCTCGGGTTTCATCTATGGCCTGGCGGTGGCCGACAATTTCATCAAGGCGGGGCAAGCCAGGACCGTGCTCCTGGTCGGCGCCGAATCGATGAGCCGTCTGCTGGACTGGACCGATCGCACGACCTGTGTACTGTTCGGCGACGGCGCGGGCGCGGTGCTGCTCCAGGCTTATGAGGGCAAGGGCAACAATCACGACCGCGGCGTACTGAACACAAAGCTGTTTTCCGACGGGCGGTTGCACGACCTTCTTTATGTCGATGGCGGACCGTCTTCGACCCAGACCACCGGCCATCTGCGCATGCAGGGTAAAGAAGTGTTCCGGCACGCGGTGACCAATATCTCGGCCGCCATCGTCGCCTCGGTCCAGGAAGCCGGCCTGACCATCGCCGATGTCGATTGGTTCGTGCCGCACCAGGCCAACCAGCGCATTCTGGACGGCACCGCCCGCAAGCTCGGAATCGATCCACGGAAGGTTGTCTCGACCGTTGCCCAACATGGCAACACCTCGGCGGCGTCGGTGCCGCTGGCGCTGGCGACCGCGGTCGGTGACGGACGCATCCAGAAGGGCCAGCTGGTCCTGCTCGAAGCCATGGGCGGCGGCTTCACCTGGGGCGCCAGCCTCATCCGATGGTGAATTGGTGGATCAAAAGCGCCGCCTATCCCTTTGACGTTGACGGGTAATCTCCCCGCGCCTACCTTCCGTTAGGCATAAGGAGTCGCCCATGACCACGACAACGCTGACTCGCGCCGATCTGACGGAGTCGGTCTTTCAGGCCGTCGGACTGTCGCGCAACGAGTCCGCCCAGATGGTCGAAGACCTGCTGGAAGAAGTGTGCTCGGCGCTGGCGCGCGGCGAGACCGTCAAGCTCTCCTCGTTCGGAACCTTCGCCGTGCGGCAGAAGAGCCAGCGCATGGGTCGCAACCCCAAGACCGGCGACGAAGTGCCGATCGCGCCGCGCCGCGTTCTGGTGTTCCGCCCGAGTCATGTATTGAAGGCGATCATCAACGGGCAGACGCCCGATCCCGACAAGAAGGATTGAGGCGCTTGCTGGCCCAGGCATCGATCGCCGTCCGCACCAAATCGCCGGAAGCTTTTCGCACGATCAGCGAAGTGGCGGCGGAACTCGACGTGCCGCAGCACGTGCTGCGCTTCTGGGAAGGGCGCTTCACGCAGATCAAGCCGGTGAAGCGCGCCGGCGGCCGGCGTTACTACCGCCCCGAAGACGTCGACCTGCTGCGCGGCATCCGCTCGCTGCTGTACAGCGAAGGCTTCACCATCAAGGGCGTGCAAAAAATCCTGCGCGACCGCGGCCATCGCCATGTCGCCGAATTGGGGCGCGGCGAGGCTCTGTTGGAGCCGGCACCGCGCGCGCCGGCGATTGCGGCGGTGTTCGAGCGCTCCAATATCATCGCGCTGGAGCGTGGACCCGAGCCGCAAGCTGTCCTTCTCGCCGAAGCGGAGCGGGTGAAGCTGGATATCCTGCTGGCCGAGTTGCAGCAACTCAAGGCGAAATTGCGCGCGATCGGTCCGGTGCGCGCCGCCTGATGCGGCGTTGCCGCGCCGTTTTTGCCCGCAATCGCCGTTGCCGCGCGCGAGGTCGCCGACTATAGTCCGCGACCTTTCGCGACCCGGCTCCCCAGCCGGAGGGTTTCCAAGCCTTCAGCGAAACACATTGGATACGGAGCGTGGCGCAGTCTGGTTAGCGCACCAGTCTGGGGGACTGGGGGTCGTGGGTTCAAATCCCGCCGCTCCGACCAATGGCACCGTGGCGCGGTGGGCAGGCGCCGGATTTCTACGCGACTAGCCCGCCAAAAATCCGTCCACATGCTCCATGAATGCGTCCAACTGGTCGTGATGCGACCAATGGCCGGCGCGCTCGATGTTGGCGAGCTTGGCGTTCTTGAAGTGCGCGATGCGCCCGTCTGCGACCGGGTCCGAGGCCCAGGATTCCATGCCGCGCACGAGCAGAACGGGCGCGGTGATGCAGCTCCAGATGCGGTGCTGGTCCTCGGCCGAGAGGCCCGCCGGCCCGTTGCCGAAGCGCACAAGGCTGTCGAACTTCCAGGAAAAGGTGCCATCCTCGTTCTGGACGGCGCCGTGAATGGTGAGGTGACGGGCCTGCGCGTCGTTGAGATGGGTGTTCTCTTCCTTCATCCGCGCAATCGCGTCCTCGATGGTGGGATATTTTCGCGCTACGCGGCCGGCGTTTTCGCGGCGCATCTCGATCCAGCTGCGCACGCGTTGCTCGATGGTCGTCTGGCGCCAGCGTTCCAGCATGTCGGGCGAGGGGCCGAGGCCCTCGATGGCGGCGACCTTGGCGACGGTCTCGGGAAAGAGGCCCGAATAGAGCAGCGCGATCGAGCCGCCCAGCGAGTGCGCGATGATCGTCACCGGCGCCATGCGTTTTTGGTGGACGAGCTGGGCGATATCGTAGACGTAGTTGATCTCATTGTAGCTGGCGCCAGTGGCCCATTGGCTGTCACCGTGGCCGCGCAGATCGGGCGCGATGATGTGGTAGCGGTGGCGCAAGCGCTCGGCGACCCAATCCCAATTGCGGCAATGGTCGCGGCCGCCATGGATCAGCAGCAAGGCGGGCGCGTTCTCATTGCCCCAATCGACATAGTGAAGCCGCAGCCGCTGCGAGAAATAGAGATGTGACGTCGGGCCTTGCATGGAAACCTGGAGTGATTGCCGAATGGTGATGCTAGCCGGTTTGTCGCGAAGTGGCCATTTGGACGCTCCGGAAACGCCCGCCTTGCCCGGCGGCGCCAAGAGCCTATCGTTCGGCGCCTCGCAAGGATTGGCTTGGATGTCCGCCCCGCTCCCCCTCGCGCGCTTTCGCGTTCTCGATTTGACGCGCGTGCGCTCGGGCCCCACTGCCGTGCGTCAGTTCGCCGACTGGGGCGCGCAGGTCGTGATGGTCGAGGCCAAGACCGGCACCGCCGACATCGCCGGTCCGCGCGACCGCTCCGATTTCCAGAATCTCAATCGCAACAAGCGCAGCCTTTGCCTCGACCTTAAGACGGCCAAGGGGCGCGACGTGTTCTTCCGGCTGGCCGAACAGGCCGACGTCGTCTTTGAGAACTTCCGTCCCGACGTGAAGCACCGGCTCGCGATCGATTACGAAACACTGCACAAGATCAATCCGCGGCTGGTTTATGTCAGCATTTCGGGCTTCGGCGAGGACGGTCCCTATCGCGAGCGTCCCGGCCTCGACCAGGTGGTCCAGGGCATGGGCGGGCTGATGTCGGTGACCGGCCTACCCGGCCAGGGGCCGGTGCGGGCGGGAATCGCGGTGTCCGACTCGTCCGCCGGTCTCTACGCGGCGCTGGGTGCCATGACCGCGCTGCTCGAACGCGAAGTCACGGGCGTGGGCCGCTGGGTGCGAACGTCCCTGTTGCAGGCGCAGATCGCCATGCTCGACTTTCAGGCCAGCCGCTGGCTGGTCGAAGGCGAGGTGGCGGAGCAGACCGGCAACGACCATCCGACCGCCGTGCCCATGGGGCTGTTTCGCGCCTGCGATGGCGTGATCAACCTGGCGGCATCCGGCCAGCCCTTGTTCGTAAAACTCTGCGAGGCATTGGGCCTGGCTCACCTCACGGCGGATGCGCGGTTCACGGCGCGGGCCAGGGGCAGGAACCGCGCGGCGCTCAACGCCGAAATCGAAGCGGTCACCATCACGCGGAGCCGCGCGCACTGGATCGAGACGCTGAACGCCATCGGCATTCCCTGCGGTCCGGTCAATCGCATCGACGAAGTGTTCGGCGATCCACAGGTTCGCCACTCCCAGATTGCCAGGTCGGTGACGCATCCGAGGCTCGGTCCGCTGACGCTGGTCGGCCAGCCGATCGATATGTCCGGTGTCGATTCGAGCCTTCGCACGTCGGCGCCCGACCTCGGCCAGCACAGCAAAGAGGTGCTGGCCGAGTACGGCTTCAACACGGGCGAGATTGAAAAATTGATGGCGGATGGCGTCGTCCGATGACGACCGAAACTGGAAAGGCAAGCATGGATATCGGAACAATGACGGCGGTTGCAAGCGGTTACGGCCTGGTCGAGGGGCCGGTGTGGGATCCTGCGAAGGGCCTCTATTTCAGCGACGTGCTGAACGGCGGCGTCCATCTTTTGGACGGCACGGGCACGGTCTCGCTCGCGATTCCCAAGCGCCGCGGCGTCGGCGGGATGGCGCTGCACGAGTCCGGCGGCCTGATCGTCGGCGGCCGCAATATCGCGTGGGTCGGCCCAGACGGCGAAACCAAAGTCCTGCTCAGTCCCGAAGCCATTGCGGGCGCGATCGGCTTCAACGATCTGACCACGGATCGCCTGGGACGCATCTATGTCGGTTCGCTGGCCTATCGCGTCTTCGCGGACGAGCCGAAGCCGGGCTTTCTGCATGTCATCGATCTGGACGGCAGCATGCGCACGATCTCAGATGGCGTCATGCTGACCAACGGCCTTGGTTTTTCGCCGGACGGCAAGCGGCTCTACCATTCGGACGCGCGCGCCGGCCTTGTGCGCGTCTATGACGTTATGCCGGACGGGTCGGTCGGCCCCTGGCGTCCGTTCGCCACGCTGGGACCGGGCCGCGTCGCCGACGGGCTGAAGGTCGCGAGCGACGGCTCGGTCTGGGTGGCCGACGCGCGGGGCGGCCGGGTCGCGATCTTCGAGGTGGATGGCGCCCATCGCTCCGATCTTGCCGTACCGCTGCCGATGGTGACCAGCCTCTGCTTCGCCGGCAGCGATCTGCGCGACCTCTATGTCGTCACCGGCTCGGAGGGCGGCGGCCGCGAGAATTGCGGCACCATATTCCATGCGCGGGTCGCGGTGGCGGGGCTGCCGCTTGCCAAGGCGCGCGTAACTGTCGGACCCTCGCGGTAATGACTAAGGGGGTCATCGTGTTCAAGCGCGTATTGATTGCGAACCGCGGCGAGATCGCGATCCGCATTGCGCGTGCCGCCTCGGCGCTCGGCATCGAGTCGGTAAGCGTCTACGCGCCGGCCGACGCGCTCTCGCTCCATACGCGTGTCGCGACGCAGGCGCGCGCCATCGGCGGCTCGGCCGCTCTGTCCGGCGATCCCGTCCGCGCCTATCTCGACGTCGAGGCGTTGATTCAGGCGGCAAAGGACACCGACTGCGATTGCGTCCACCCCGGCTACGGATTTCTCTCCGAGAATGCGGCCTTCGCACAGCGTTGCGGCGAGGAAGGTCTCGCCTTCATCGGGCCGCGTCCCGCCACGCTGGCTCTGTTCGGAGACAAGACGAAAGCGCGCAACCTCGCAGCGTCCCTGGGCCTTCTCATCGTTCCGGGCAGTCCGCACGCGCTGGCTACGGCGGAAGACGCCGCGGCCGTCGCCAGTGATCTTGGTTATCCGGTGATGCTGAAGGCCGCGGCCGGCGGCGGTGGTCGCGGCATGCGCGCAGTCGAGAATGCCGGCGAGATGGCGGCCGCGTTCGCGCGCTGCCGGAGCGAAGCGCAAGCTGCGTTCGGCGACGGATCGCTGTTCGTCGAGAAGCTCATCGCCCGGCCGCGGCATATCGAAGTCCAGATTCTCGCCGACAGCCATGGCAACATCGTCCATCTCCATGAGCGCGACTGCTCGGTGCAGCATCGCAACCAGAAGGTCATCGAAATCGCGCCGGCTCCCAATCTGGACGCCGCGCTTCGCGATCGCATCCTGGGCGATGCCATCAAGCTCGCGCGGGCAGCCAAATTCGAGAACGCGGGAACGGTGGAGTTCCTGGTGAACCCCGAACGCGGCCAGCACTACTTCATCGAGTGCAATCCGCGCATCCAGGTGGAGCACACCGTCACCGAGCAGGTGACGGGCATCGATCTGGTCGAAGCCCAGTTCCGGATCGCCGCCGGCGCAACGCTGGCCGCGCTCGGAATTGGCGACCAGTCCGCGGTGGGCCGGCCGCGCGGCTTTGCCGTGCAGGTGCGCATCGTTGCGACCGGTCCGGGCGTTCTCACCGCTTACAAGGAGCCGGCAGGCCCCGGCGTCCGCGTCGATTCCTGCGGCTATCTCGGCTACGCGCCGCCGCCGCAATTCGATCCGATGTTCGCCAAGCTCGTTTGCCAATCCAATTCGACGCAATCCTATGACTCGGCGCTCGACCGCACGCTGCGCGCGATCGACGAATTCCACATCGTTGGCCTGCCGACCAATGTTCACCAGCTGCGCGCCATTCTCTTAGACCCGTTGGTTCGCGCCGGCGATGCCAGGACTACGTTGCTGGCCGAACATACAGAGCTAATGAGTCTAACGGCGAAGCCCCCGGTGCCGTCCGGCTCCGTCGTGCTTCTCGAGCAGCAGGCCGCCGCCTTGGGGCGCGGCAGGAGTGCTGTGGCAGGTACACAACCCGCGTCTAAATCGCTGGACGTTCGCGACGGCGAGCAAGGCGTCGAATGCCCGATGGCGGGTGCCGTTCTCGAAGTCGTCGTCAAGACGGGAACGCCCGTCCATGCCGGCGACACGCTGATGGTCATCAGCGCCATGAAGATGGAGACGGCCGTGTCGGCGCCCTGCGCCGGCACGGTGACGGAGATTCAACTTCTCGCCGTAGGCGACACTGTCGCGGCGGGCCAGATCGTGGCCGCCATCGCGCCCAGCGAGCCCGGCGCCGAGACCCCGCCGCGCCGCCATGGTGACGACTCCTGGGCGCCGCTGCTCGCCGAAGTCAAAGCGCTGCAGGATATCGCCCATCGCCGCCTCGCGCCCGGCTCGAAGGATCCCGGCGTGGTGCGCCAGCGCGGGCGCGGCAAGCTGACATGCCGCGAGCGCATCGATCTGTTGCTGGACGAGGGCAGTTTCCGCGAGGTCGGCAGCCTGGCTGGTTTCGCGAGCTACGACGATGAAGGCCATGTCGCCGACTTCACGCCCGCCAACCATGTCGGCGGTTGGGGCAAGATCGACGGGCGCAAGGCTGTTGTCTGCGCCGACGATTTCACCTCGCGCGGCGGACATGCCGACGGCGCCATCGGCGCCAAGAGCGGTTATCTCGATCGGCTGTCGCTCGATCTGCAGTGCCCGTCGATCCGTCTGCTCGACGGTTCATCCGGCGGCGGCAGCGTCGCCGCCATGGTGCCGCAGCAGCAGAAGGCCGGCGACAGCACGGCCAAGGAAAGCTCCGGCGCCATCACGGCCGGCAGGCCGCGCGTCGCCGGCAGCGGCGGCTCGGTGCTGCCCGGTCATCTGGGCAGTTCGATGTACGCCGAGCAACTCGGCCAGGTCCCCGTGGTCAACCTGCTGCTCGGCAGCGTCGTCGGCATCGGCGCCGCGAAGGCCGTGCTCGGCCATTTCTCCGTCATGGTGCGCGATATCGCGCAACTGTTCGTCGCCGGCCCGCCGGTGGTGAGCCATGCCATGGGCTATGACATCACGAAGGAGGACCTTGGCGACTGGCGCATCCACTGCCGCAACGGTTCGGTCGATAATCTCGCGGAGTCGGAAGAAGAAGCCGTCGCGATGGCGAAACGCTTTCTCTCCTACCTGCCGTCCAGCGTATACGAAGCGCCTCCGGTGCTGCCACCGAACGATCCGGCAGCGCGGCGCGAAGAAGAACTGTTCACCATCGTGCCGCGCAAGCGCACGACGACGTTCGACATCCGCCGCGCCATCCGCCTGATGGCGGACAAGGGCTCGTTCTTCGAGATCGGGCCGCTGTGGGGCACCGATCAGGTCGCCGGTTTCGTGCGCTTTAACGGCTATCCGCTCGGTGTCATCGCTTCGGACAGCCGGCACGTCAATGGCGGCGCGCTGACGGCCGACGGCTGCGACAAGGTGAGACGGCACCTCGATCTTTGCGATCTGTTCCACCTGCCGGTGTTGAACCTGGTCGACAATCCCGGCTTTGCCGTCGGGCTCGAGCACGAGATCGCCGGCACGATCCGCAAGGGCGGTGAATGGATGATCGCCTTCGCGCAGATCGCCGTTCCGATCTTCACCGTCATCATGCGCCGCAGCTTCGGCGTCGCCGGCAACAATTTCGCGACGCCCAGGAGTGGCGCCAGCACCCGCGTCGCCTGGCCGGCCGCAGATACCGGTGGGATCCCGCCCGAAGGCGGCATCGAGGCCGCCTACAAGCGTCAGCTAGCGGAAGCCAAGGATCCCGCCGCCCTGCGTGCCGAGATCAACGCCCGCATCGAAAGCGCGCGCGGCCCCGTCGGCCCCCTCAACAAATTCCAGATGGAAGAGATGATCGACCCCCGCGACACGCGGGCCTGGGTGTGCGAATGGGCGCAGAACGCCTATCGCATCGTCTCGCAACCGGCCCGGCTCACGCCCCGCGCGCTCCAATTCAGGCCGTAACCGGATGCAGGAATACGCCGATGAATAGGTATTGGACATTGTCCGGAAAACCGCTCGGCGGCTGGCCTGAGGTCGACACCTTCGAATTGCGCGAAGGGCCTGTGCCTGTGCCTGGGCCGGGTCAGGCGCTGACGCGCACGATCTATATTTCTCTCGATCCCTATCAGTGGGGTTACAAGAAACGCGGTGCCGATAAGCCCGGCATGCCCTGTCATGCGCGCACCGTCTCCCAGGTCATCGAGAGCCGGATGGCCGGCATCGCCGCGGGGGACTTCGTGTTCAACACCAATGGCTGGGCCGAATATGGCTTGATGGGCGAGGGCGTGCCGCGGCCGTCCTACATGATCCCGCGCAAGCTCGATCCGGCCCAGGGACGTATTTCGCAAGCCGTCGGCGTGCTGGGCATGCTGGGCCTGACCGCCTATGCCGGGATGGTGCTGATGGGCGCGCCCAAACAAGGCGAGACCGCGGTGGTGTCGGCGGCTTCCGGCGGGGTAGGGCAGATCGCGGGCCAGCTGGGGCGGCTGAACGGCGCGCGGGTGGTCGGCATCGCCGGACGGGCGCAGAAATGCCGGTTTGTCGTCGATGAGTTGGGCTTCGACGCCTGCGTCTCGCATTTGAGCCCGACCTTCGCGGACGATCTTCGCGCCGCCTGCCCGGCCGGCGTCGACGTCTATTTCGAGAATGTGGGCGGAGCGTTGTTCGACGCGGTCCTGCCGCTCTTCAACACAGGCGCACGGATGACGATCTGCGGCCTGATCGCCCATTACGGCGATGCGGCGGGAACTGACGCTCGGGCAGCTTTAATGAAGCGCGGCGAGCGCCTGTTCACGGATCGCGGCGTGACGGTTCGCGATCTTTTCGTCGGCGATTTTGTCGAGAGCCACCACGACGCCTTCCTCGCCGAGGTGGCGCCCAATGTGGCGTCCGGCGCGGTGAAATACCGCGAAGACATCCGCCAGGGCATCGAGACGGTCCCCGCCTGCTTTACCGAAATGCTGCGGGGCGACAATTTCGGCAAGATGCTGGTGCAGGTGGGGGCCGATCCGACGCTGTAGGGCGCGCCTTGCCAGATCAGGTACTTCTTCCTTACCCTTGGACAAAACATGCTCCGCGCCGACGCGGACGCTACAGGGGACGCCGATGATTTTCGCTAGCGTGAGCCGCTTCAGGGCGGCGGCTGTTGGGTTGGCCCTGATGGCCGCCCCGTTTAGTCTTGCCACCGCGTATTTCCAATTCGGGGCAATCGCAGCACCGGCGACGACGGCGCCGGGCGCCGGCGTCGACGGCGCCAAGATCGCCAATGCGGATGCCGATCCGGGCGAATGGCTCAGTCACGGCCGCACCTATTCCGAACAACGGTTCTCGCCGTTGGCCAAGATCAACACGACCAACGTCAAGTCGCTGGGCGTCGCGTGGGAGTACCGCACCTATTCCGTGCGCGGTCTCGAAGCGACGCCGATTGTCGTTGACGGCGTGATGTACATCACGCTGTCCTGGAGCAAAGTCATCGCGCTCGATGCCCGAAGCGGCAAGGAGCTTTGGACCTACGATCCCAAAGTGCCGGGCGGCACGGGCCGCTATGCCTGCTGCGACGTCGTCAATCGCGGCGTCGCGCTGTGGAAGGGCGCGGTCTATGTCGGCACGCTGGACGGGCGGCTGGTCAAGCTCGATTCCAGGACCGGCAAGGTGCTGTGGACCATCGACACGGTCGAGAACCACAAGCACACCTACACGATCACCGGTGCGCCGCGCGCCATGGACGGCCTCATCGTGATCGGCAATGGCGGCGCCGAGTACGACTCGCGCGGCTATGTGACGGCGTTTGACGCGGTCTCGGGCAAGAAAGTCTGGCGCTTCCATGTCGTGCCCGGCGATCCCTCCAAGCCGCAGGAGAATGCGGCGCTCCAGCTTGCACTGAAGACCTGGGACACCACCGGCAAATACAAGTTCTGGCAGATCGGCGGCGGCGGCGCGCCGTGGAATTCGATGTCTTACGATCCGGTGCTCGACCTGCTCTATTTCGGTACCGGCAACGGCAATCCCTGGAACCGCGAGATCCGTTCGCCGAAGGGCGGTGACAACCTTTACCTCTCCTCGGTGGTCGCGCTGCACGCCAAGACCGGCGAATTCGCCTGGGCCTACCAGACGACGCCGGGCGACACCTGGGACTTCGATTCCACCGCCGATGTCGTGCTCGCCGATCTGACGATCGACGGCAAGCTTCGCCATGTCCTGATGCACGCGCCGAAGAACGGCTTTTTCTACGTGATCGACCGCGCCACGGGAAAGCTGATCAGCGCGCAGAAATTCGCCACCGTGACCTGGGCGAAAGGCATCGACCCCAAGACCGGCAAGCCGATCGAAGATGCCGACGCGCGCTACCGGAACAAGATGGCGGTGATCTATCCGCAGGAAACCGGCGCGCACAATTGGCAGCCGATGACGTTCGATCCGCAGACTGGCCTCGTCTACATCCCGGCGATGGATGGCGCTGCCATCTTCGTCGGTTCCAAGGATTTCACCTACAAGCCGGGTGCCTGGAATCTCGGCGTGGATTTTGCGGCGATCTCGCAGGCGGTTCTGCAAGCCATCGCGAGCGGCAAGCCGCCGCCGCCGGCTGTCGGCTTTATCAAGGCCTGGGATCCCGTCGCGCAAAAGGAAGTCTGGCAGGTCGCCATGGGCGGCTCATGGAACAGCGGACTGCTCACCACCGGCGGCGGATTGCTGTTCGGCGGCGACGCCTACGGCAATTTCAGCGCCTATGACGCCAAGGCCGGACACAAACTTTGGTCGATCGACTTGAAGACCGGCATCCTCGCGCCGGCGATGACCTACAGCATCGGTGGCGAGCAATACATTGCGCTCCTGGCGGGCTGGGGCGGCGCGGGCGGTCTCGCCGCATTTCGCGATCCCGGCACGGCGCTTTCCAGATTTCAAACCAACCAGGGACGTCTCTTCGTCTTCAAGCTCGGCGGCCGGCAAAGCGTTCAGCCGCTGGCGCCCGAGGGCAGCCCCCCGACCGAACCGCCGCCGCTGACACCGGCCGACTGGGCGATGCTCGATCGCGGCTTCACGATGTATCACCGCACCTGCCTGGTCTGTCACGGCTTCTTCGCGCAATCGGGCGGCGAAGTGCCGGACCTGCGGCTGGCGCCGAACGAGATCTGGGGTCAGTACGACAACATCGTGCTGAATGGCGCGCTGTCCGATGGCGGCATGGCGTCGTTCAAGGATGTGCTGAGCAAGAACGATGTCGCGGCGATCCGTGCCTATGTCCTGCAGCAGTCGCACCTGGCCTGGGATCAGGCGCATAAAGGGCCCGGCCACAAGCCTTAATTCGCCATGGATCAAGGCAGGGCAATTGGAGCATGCTGCTCAAGGCAGTCTGGTGGGGAGAAACAATATGATGAAACGATGGCTGGTCCTGGCGGCCGGTGTTCTTGCCTTGGCGGGCTGCCAGAAGAAGGCCGAGGCGCCGGCGTCCGCGCCGGTGCCCTACAAGATCGAGATTTCCACCAAGGATCTGATGAAGCACGCGATCGATCCGGCGGCGGACATCGTCTGGGCCGCATCCGGCTATGTGGTCGACGAGAAGGGCACGACCGACCTGTCACCCACCACTCCCGCGGGCTGGACCATCGTCGAGAACAACGCGGCCATCGTCGCCGAACTGTCCAACACCCTGATGCTTCCGGGCCGTTCGCCCGGAGAGCCGCAATGGAACGGCTTCGCAAACCGGATGCACGACGCCGCGATGGCGGCGATGCGGGCGGCGCAGAACCGGGACAAGGCCGGACTTCTGCATACCGGTAGCGACATCTTCCTGGCCTGCACCGCCTGTCACAAGCGCTACGTGCTGGGCGAGAAGTAGGCTTGGACGAGATCTCGCACTTCACCGAATGGCTGGCGCAGACGCCTTGGAGCATCGCGCTGCACGAGAGCCTGTACGCCTACACCTGGATAGAGACCGCGCATGTGATCGGCATCACCTTGTTCGTCGGCACCATCGCCATGGTCGATCTGCGGCTCCTGGGCCGCGCCTGGCCGACAGTGCCGGTGTCGCAGATGACCGCGCGCATCCTGCCCTGGACGGTGGCCGGCTTCGTGCTGATGGTCGTCACCGGACTGCTGCTGTTTTATGCCATCCCGATACGCACCTGGCACAGCGTCTGGTTCCGCGCCAAGGTCGTGCTGTTATTCGCCGCCGCGATCAATATCTGGATTTTCCACCGCCGGGTGCAACGCAATCGCGCACTGTGGGATGATGCGCCTCGCCCGCCGCTCGGCGCGCGCGTCTCCGCGGCGATCTCGCTCGGCGTCTGGCTGGCGGTGATCGTCCTGGGACGGATGATCGCCTACAACTGGTTCGACTGCGACAAGCCGCAATCGCCGTTCGTCTACGCGGCGGCGAGCTGTTCGGCTTATCCCAAGGACGAGTTCTAGGGCGATGGATCTCTATGCGCAGTTTGCGTCCGTGGAGGGCAGTTCGCTCGGCACCGCGATCAAGGAATCGCTGTGGCTGTTCCCGGCGATCGAAGCCGTGCATCTGCTGGCCCTGGCGCTTCTGGGTGGAGCGATCTTGCTGCTTGACTTGCGGCTGCTGGGTCTGGGTCTGACGCTGCAGGCGACATCGGCGGTGGAGCGCGGCGCCCGGCCCTGGCTGATCGCGGCTCTGACGACCATGATCGTCAGCGGCGTTCTGATCGGGATTTCCGAGGCCTTGAAGCTCTACGACAAGCAGGCCTTTTGGGTGAAGATGGCGGCGCTGCTGGCGGCGCTGATCTTCACCTTCGCGATCAAGCTTCCGCTCGCGCGGCGCGACGTGACGGGGCTGGCGGCCAAAGCGCTGGCCGTGGTCTCGCTGGGACTGTGGCTGACCGTCGCCCTGGCGGGACGCTGGATCGGATTCTCCTGACGCCGCGCCTTACTTCGGCGGCGGCTCGGTCGGATCGGCACCGTCGCGCGGCGCGCCGGTGCCGCTGGAGCCCATGAACAGCTTCTGCCCGTTCGCCAGCGTGACGTCGCGGCCATTGGCCTTGCACACCGGTTCGCACAGGTGGTCCTTGCTCTGATAGCCGCGCACGATGATCTCCTCGCCGGGCTTGAGGGAATTGCGGTCGATGCCGGCGCGCAGCAGCGTGTTGGGCGTCCCGCCTTCCACCATCCAGGGCTGGTCCGGCTTGCCGGGGATCACCGCCAGCATGTGGATCCAGGCGTGCGGATTGATCCACTCGACCTTGGTGACCTTGCCGCGCAGCAGCACCGGCGCCTTGGCGTCGAATTCCGCGGCGAAGGCGTGATGCGCCTGCGCCGGTGCGGCGACGCCGAGCAGAAGCAGGCCCGCCATGGTGCAAATGGCGATCTGCGATCGCGTCATTGAAGTCATCGTCACTGCGAACCTCCTGCTGCTGCTGGCTGACCGTGTTCCTGTGCCCTTGCGCCCGCCAGGATATCCGGCATGGCGTAATTGCCCTCGTGGCAGGCATATTCATACATCGGGCCCTTGGTGGTGCGCATCGGAATCTCGCCGCGCCACGTCTGGGTGTAGGCCGTGGGCTCCTCGACCTTGAATTCGTAGAGAATCTCGCCGGCGCTCTGCCGCGTGAAACGCTCGGTCACCTTGGAATCCGGCGCCAGGTAGATGCGGTGGCGGATGTCGGCGGTGAAGCGTTGCCCCGGATTGAGGTTGGTGGTTTCGACCACCAGCGTGTCGCCCTCCCAATGGCCGATGGAATCGCCCATCCAGGGCCGGATATTGGCCGGCAGGTGCGTTCCGCCCAGGCGGATGATGCGCGCGTCGTGATTCATCTCGACGATGATCGTCACATATCCGGGCGACTGCACGATCTGGTAGTTGTTGTTGTAAAGCACGTTGAGCATCGGCGGGCCGCCGGTCGAGCCGTAGCCGACGATGCAGCGCTCGCCGAGCGAGCGGACTTCCGGGCCGTCGAAATTGCGGAATTGCGGAATTGCCGCCGCGAACATGTCCTGCCGGCCTTTTGCGGAGTAGGGCACGTGACCGTCGGGCGGATCGACGACCCAGGAGGTGCGGATCTGGCCGTTGACCACGCCGTATTTCGAGCCCAGGTCGATCCAGAAGGAGTTGTAGCCGCCCGGATCGTCGCCGGCCGGCGGCGCGCCCTTGTTCGGATCGGTCGGCTTGTCGTTGTTGGCAAGCCAGGCCCGGTTCGCCGCTTCAAGTCTGGCGGCCTCGGCCGGCGTGATCACCAGACCCGTCACGCCCTGCGGCCGCTCGAGCGTGGTGATCGAGGCGTTGGTCCACAGCCCCTGCAAGTCCGGATCTCCGAAGCTGGTGCGCGGCGCATGATAGGTGGCTGCCGGAGCAGCGAACGCCGCGGCGGCGAAAGCCGTGACTCCTAACGTGGCGGAGAGAATTCGCGCTGTCGCGTTCATGGCAATGGCTCCTTGCGCAGACGGCCATACATTAGCTCTTCGACGAACTCGACGCACTTGAACTGTTGCAGCCGCGCGTCTTCACCGACTCGGCGATAGAGATTCATCTTCAACGTCCACGGCCGCGTGAACGTTGCCGGATCGGTGATCTCGGCTTCGTAGCGCATCACGCCGGGCGCGATGAGCGTGTAGCGCTCGACCACCTTCATGTCGGCGGAGTGATGGTTGCCGGCGCGGTCGAACCAGGTCGAATCGTTCTGGCCGGTGACCACGACCACGAGCGTGTTGCCCTCCCAATGACCGACCGACTGGCCCATCCAGGCATCGACCGGCGGTGGGCCGGGATCCTTGAACATGATGTTGCGCACGGCGCCGGCGTATTCATACGCGAACACCATGGCCTCGTCGCTTTGGAAGATCTGGAACGGGTAGGGCATGTAATTGGCGCGCGGCACGCCGGGCAGGTAGCACTTGATCTCGGGGTCGCGCTCCAGCCAATGGGCCTGGTTGTCTTTTTTTGCCGCCAAAGCTTCGGGCGTGTAGGGAATCGCGCCGCCCTCGACGAAGCCCAGGCCCGCCGGCACCGAGCCCACCGCGCCCATCGCAACGATCTCCTTGGCCGGAACCGGACCGAACGGACCCGGCCGGAATGCCAGAGCTGCACGGGCGGCGTGAGGCTCGATGTCCCAGTTGGCGGTGTTCAACACCTGCCAGACGCCGTTCAGATCGGGATGCCGCGGCGCAACATGGCCGTGAGGCGCCGCCGAGCCGGCCAGCGGCGTCGCCTGGGCCACGATCGCCAGGCCAAGGACCGCGATAAACGCCAGGTTGCGTTTCATCTTCTCTCCCCGAAATTTGCCCGCGAGAATATGGGATGGCTCTGCTAAAGCAAACCGGTACCTATTGCGGGCGGGTGATGCGGGACGGGCTGGCATGACGTTTCCAAGAAATTCGCTGCTCGGACTGGCGCTGGCGGGCGCTCTTGTGATGTCCATCGCCGCATATGCCGCGCAGGCGGAGGTCGGTTCGGCCGGTGCCGCCCGGCCCATCGATCCCCTGGCGCCGCCGCCGCCCGACCTAGCCAAGGGCGCAAGCCTCTACCAGCAGCGTTGCGCCAGTTGCCACGACAACCCGACCGGCCGCATCCCCGCCCGTGCCGTCATCGAGGATAACACCCGCGCCTTCATCGTCAGCGTGCTCGCCGAGGGCGTCATGAAGCCGATGGCGCCGGACTTGTCCTGGAGCGATGTCGGTTCGCTCGCCAGCTATCTCGCCAAGCGCCAAGGCGGCGGCGTCGCGACGACGGCGTTGGAGTCGCCGCTCTGCACCTTCAAGCCGGCGCCGCTGAGCCTTGCAGGTCCGCATTGGAACGGTTGGGGCGCCGATGGCGACAACACGCGCTTCCAGCCCGAGCCCGGCCTGACGGCAAAGGATATCCCGCGCCTGAAGGTGAAGTGGGCCTTCCACCATGCCGGCGGCCGCAGCGGTCAGGCAACGATTGTCGGCGGCCGTGTGTTCGTCAATTCCAGTTCGGGCTCGATCTATTCGCTGGACGCCAGGACCGGCTGCGCCTGGTGGCGGTTTGAAGCCGACGCCGGTTCGCGCACGTCCATCGTCGTCGGTGCCTTGCCGCCGGCCATGGCCCCGGCGCGCTACGCCGCCTACTTCGCAGACCAATCGCGGCACGTCTACGCCATCGACGCGGAGAGCGGCCGTCTGCTCTGGAAAACGCCGGTGGACAACCAGAGCGGCGTGCAAATGACCGGCTCCCTCATGCTGAATGGCGGGCGGCTGTATGTGCCGGTGTCCTCGGCCGAGGAAGCGATGGCCGCCAACGACGCCTATGAGTGCTGCAAATTCCGCGGCGCGCTGGTCGCGGTGGACGCCGTCACCGGCAAAGTGTTGTGGAAGACCTACACCACGGCCGCCGAACCCAAACCGTTCAAGAAAAACGCCAAGGGAACACAGATGTACGGCCCGGCAGGCGGCGCCATCTGGTCGGCGCCGACCATCGACGCCAAGCGTCGCCTCGTCTACGTGACGACCGGCGATTCCTATACCGACGTGCCGTATGACGGCGCCGACGCCGTCATGGCGTTGGACATGGACACGGGCGCCGTCCGCTGGGTGAACCAGGTGACGCCCGGCGACGACTACATCATCGGTTGCTACGGCCTGCGCAGCGTCGCCAATTGCCCGACCAAGGTCGGGGCCGACGCGGATTTCGGCGCTTCGCCCATCCTGCGCACGCTTGCCGACGGAAAACAGGTGATCCTGGCCGGGCAAAAGTCGAGCGATGTCTATGCTCTCGATCCCGACAAACAGGGTGCCATCCTGTGGCACCATCGTTTGAGCGGCGGCGGCCCGCTCGGCGGCGTCGAGTTCGGGCCGGCGGCGGACGGCCAAAACTTTTACGTCGCTCTCTCGGACATCTTCACCGGCCCGCTCGGCAAGCCGGGCTTGATCGCAATTCGCATCGCCGACGGCGCCATCTTGTGGAACACGCCGGCGTCCAAGCCCGCGGTCTGCGCCTGGAAGAACGTGTTTTGTGATCCCGCGCTTTCGCAGGCGATCACCGCAATCCCGGGAATTGTTTTCGCGGGATCGATGGACGGACATTTCCGCGCCTATGACACCGTCACGGGCAGCGTGGTCTGGGATGTCGATACCGCGATCACTTATCAGGCTCTGGGCGGCCGCGAAGTTTCCGGTGGCGGACTGGATGGCGCCGGACCTACGGTTGCGGGCGGCATGGTCTACGTCACCTCCGGTTATCAAGGGCGCTCGGGCGGAGTCGGCAGCGTGCTCCTGGCCTATTCGGTGGACGGGAAATAACGGGCACAATCGGTCGAGCCGATCATGACCGCGCCAAGCGCGGCGCCGGCTTTGTAATATCGCTGATGCCGATGGACGTGTTCAGGAACTGGTAAATATGCCGTCGCCGACACCAAGCGTCGGTCCGACTTCGGCCTCATGGGCGGAAAACGCGCGCAGCACGGGCTTTTTCCAAGCGAGGCGAACGGGCCGTGCGGACGCCGCTTTCTCGCGCGCGACGCGCTCCGTTTCAAAGCTGCTGTTCGCCATTATTTCCCCGCACGCCAACTTGTGTGGCTACCTTATTCCTTTCTCCGGTATTGTGACAAGCGTTCCCCTTCGTCGAGTGGCGTTTCCCCCGCCGGAATGCTAGGTTTCGCCATTGCCAGGGGGCCTATTATGCCAAACATTTCCGCGCTGACCGACATTGGCCCCAAAACCGATTTCGCCAAAGTCGCGATTTCCGATCTGGGCCTCACGTCGGACGACAACGCGGCCAACGAAAATTCAGCTCTGGGTTCGGCATCGCTACTCGCCAGTTTGCCGGCGCTAACTTCGGCAACCGGCGCGATGCCCGACGCCGAAGTCGGCGGCGGCATGCTCGACAGCTATCATTTCGTTCGTGAGATGACGCTCGACGCGGGGAGGACGCACGGCTTCGGTCCATCGGAATTCAGCTTCGTGTCGCCGCATGTTCAAAGCAACATCGGACATCCGTCGCCAACGCCGGACCTTTCGCCGACGCAGACCCAGGAAGTCTCGTTCATCAACGGCATCGATGGCGGCGGCGCGATCGTCGCCACGAGTTTCAAATCCTGGAATTCGGACAATCCGGCGACCTACAATCCCACGACCGCGCAGGTCGCAAAGTGGGGAACGGGCATCGCCGGCACGGCGGGCGGAACCGTCAGCTATTATTTCACCGACGCATCGGCCTGGACGGCCGCCGAGAAAGCCGTCTTCGTCTCGTCGCTCGCCTTGTGGTCGGATGTCGCCAATATCACCTTCGTGGCGGCGGCGAGCGCGGCTGCGGCAAGCTTCACCATCACGCGTGGCGCCGGCGGTTCGGGCGCGTTCTTCAGCAGCACGTTCAGCGGCCCGGCCGGCGCGGGCACGATCGGTGGCACCAGCCTTTTTAGTTTCACCGGCGGCGACCTGAACCTGGCGACCGGGGATACAAGTTTCGGTCCCATCACCGCCGATCCGAACGTTGCCGGCGGCCATGTCTGGGGCACCATCGTCCACGAGCTCGGCCACATGATGGGCCTGGGCCATGGCGGTCCCTACAACGGCACTGTCGCCGAAGCGACGCAGCAATACAGCGCCCAGGACACCACGCTGTGGTCGATCATGTCCTATATCGACCCCCAGACCGCGACCGCGAAATATTTCGCTGAATATCCGGTGACCGGCACCAACTGGGGCGTTTCCGCCGACAGCTTCGACCGCAGCCCCACAACGTGGATGCCGCTCGACATTCTGGCGGTCCAGGCGCTGTACGGCCTGCCGACGACGACCGCGTTCGGCGGTGGTCAGACCTTCGGCTTCAACTGCAACATCGCCGACGCGACCAAGCCGTTCTTCGATTTCACGGTGAACACCAATCCGGTGATCACGCTCTGGGACATGGGCGCCAACAACACGCTCGACTTGTCCGGCTATGCGGCGTCGTCGAACATCAATCTCACCGCCGGGACGTTCAGCAGCTGCAATGGCATGGTGAACAATATCGCCATCGCCTTCGGCACGGTGATCAACACCTTCGTCGGCGGTTCGGGCAACGACACGGTCCAGGCCAACAACAATGGCGACACGATCACGGCTGGCGCCGGCAACGACACCCTGATCGGCGGCACGGGCAATGACGGGTTCGCCTTCGGTGCGTCTTACACGATCGGCGATTCGGTCAACGGCGGCGCCGGCACCAACGACCAGATCGCCCTGCAGGGCGACTATTCCGGCGGCCTGACGCTGAGCGGCGCCCAGATCAGCAATGTCGAAGTGGTCGCGCTGCTGCCCGGGTTCAACTACAGCATCACGACGACCGACAATCTGGTCGGCGCCGGCGCGACCTTCTCCGAGTGGTCGGTGTCGATGGGTGCCGGCAACGGCGTGACTTTCAATGCCAGCGCCGACACCAACAGCAATTTCAATTTCTTCCTCGGCCAGGGCAACGACTTTGCCACCGGCGGCGCGGGTAGCGACTTGTTCTACGGCGAGGGCGGATCCGACACGCTGCGCGGAAACGCCGGCATCGACACGTTCGCCTATCTGGCGGTTTCGGACTCCACCAGCGTGAACTTCGACAAGATTCAGGATTTCACGGTCGGGACCGACAAGTTCAAGCTTCCGGTGACGGTGACGGGCGTCGACGCGACGGTAGCTGTCGGCGTTCTGGCCACCGCGACGTTCGATGTGAATATGGCGGCGGCGATCAATGCCGCCACGCTCGCGGCGCAACATGCGGTGCTCTTCCAGCCGACCGGTCCGGACTATGCCGGGCATACCTTCCTGATTGTGGACGCCAACGGCACGGCCGGATATCAGGCCGGCGCAGACTTTGTCTTCGACGTAACGGGTGGAACGCTCACCGGCCTGTCGGTGGTGGATTTTGGCGGAATTCCGTCGCCTTGATTCAGTCGGCGAAGCTTGACGCTCACGCCTGGAACGACCCGCGCATTCGGACTGTCTTGAATTGAGACTCCGTGCGCGCAAGTCTTTGCTCGCACCGCGAACGTCTATCCCTTAAGGTTCTGCCGCTGAGGCGCCATCAGGCGCGGGCGCATGGCGCCTGCGGACGAGGTGCGAAATGCGACTTGCGCATTGGGACGAGTGGGACGCTGCCGTCGAAAGGGGCACGCCGCCGGATGCGCCGGCGTCCTTGACCCTTGCCGGCCGGCACGCCGGCATGCTGACGCCGGACAGCGGCATGGTATCGGCCGCACCCGATCCGGTCGCGAGCCGGCCCACCGGCCTCCATGCCGGTCTGCTGCGGAATTTTTCGCTGGATTCCGAATTCGCACAGCCCGCCGGCGCGCCGTTCAGCCATTCGTCCTTCGTTGCCGTTCCGGCAAGCCTGATCGGCGCGCCGCATGGCCAGGACGGCGCCGTGATCGACGGCACGCTCGGCCAGGACAATTTGACCGGCACCTCCGGACCAGACGTGATGTCCGGCAAGGATGCGGGCGACATCATTCACGGCGGCGACGGTGACGACGTGATCTATGGCTTCGGCGTCGAGGACCTGAGCCCGCAATCGGGCATCATCGACACACAGTTGATCGCGTCGGGACTGAACCTGCCGGTGTTCGCCGCATCGCCGCCCGGCGATCCCGATCAACTCTACGAGGTCGAGCAGCACACCGGCGTCATCCGGATCGTCGATCTCGACACCGGTACGGTTTCGGCGACGCCCTTCCTCGACATTCCCGACGCGCAGATCACACAAGGTGAAGAGGAGGGTCTGCTCGGCCTGGCCTTCAGTCCGGATTATGCGACCAACGGCAAGTTCTACGTCGACCTGACCAACGCGCAAAAGAACACGGAAATCTGGGAATACACCCGCTCGGAATCGGATCCCAACGTCGCCGACGCCGCGTCCAAGCGCCTCATTCTGACGATTGCGCACCCCTTCGCGAACCACAATGCCGGCTGGCTCGGCTTTGGGCCGGACGGCGATCTCTACATCACCGAAGGCGACGGCGGCGGCGGCGGCGATCCGAACAACAATGCGCAGAACCTGGGCTCGCTGCTGGGCAAGATCCTGCGCATCGACGTGCGCGGCGACGACTTTCCGTCCGATCCCGCGCGCAACTACGCGATCCCCGCCGACAATCCCTTCGTCGCCACCGCTGGCGCGGCGCCGGAGATCTGGGACTATGGCTTGCGCAATCCGTATCGCATCAGCTTCGACAGCAATGGCGACATGCTGATCGCCGATGTCGGGCAGGACCAGCGCGAGGAGGTCGACTACGCCGCCGCCGGCGCCAAGGGGCTCAATTTCGGTTGGAACGTCCGCGAGGGCTTCATTTCCTACAACGGTCCGGACAGTCCGGCGTTCACCGCGCCCATTCTCGACTATATGCATGTCTCCGGCGGCGGCTATGCCGTCATCGGCGGCTATGTCTATCACGGGCCGGGCGGCGCGCAGGGCCAGTATTTCTTCGCCGACGAGGTCAGCAGCCAGTTCTGGACGACGAGCGTCGTCGGCGGCCAGGCGCAGGACTTTCTCAATCGCTTCTCCTATCTCGCCGATCCCGCCGCGGTGCACAATCCGTCGTCCTTCGCCGTCGACGGCAGCGGTCGGTTGTATGTCGTCGATCTGGGCGGAAGCATCTATCGCCTGACGCCGTCGGCTTCGGCCGGCGACGGCAACGATCAGCTGTTCGGCGACGGTGGCGCGGACAAGCTCTATGGCGGCGCCGGCGACGATACGTTGAGCGGCGGCGACGGAGACGACCTCCTCAACGGCGGCGCGGGCAACGACACGCTGCTCGGCGGGCCCGGCAGCGATACCGCCGTCTTTTCCGGCCTGCACACCGATTATCACGTCACCTACAATACCGCGACACAGACCTTCCGTTTTGCGGACCAGCGCCCCGGACTGTCGAACGGCAGCGATACCGCCAACGGCGTCGAGCAATTCCAGTTCGCCGACGGTCTATTCACCTACGACAGCAATGCGCGTGTCACGACGCAGGTCGTCGTCAACGAGGACGGCAGCCGCAGCGTGACCGTATTCGACGCGGCCAATGCCGCGCCATGGGCCTCGCAGGCGACGATGTTCGATTCGCAAGGCAGCATCGCCGCGCAGACCATCGTCAACGATTCCGGCGCCTATTGGGTGAACAGCTACGACACGGCTCATTCGGCGAATTGGCTGTGGACATCGGCTTCCTACGATACCAACGCGAATTTACGGTCCCTGGTTGTCGCCAACGACGACGGAACGCATGCGCTGACGCTGTATGATGTCGCCAACGCGTATGGCTGGGCGGCCGCCACGATCGGCTTCGACGCCAATTGGAACCAGATCTCGCTGACCGCGACGCGAGACGACGGCGGCCACACCACCACCCTGGGCGAAGTGGCGCCGGCACTCGACACCGCCTTGTGGTTCGCAACGCCCTATGACGCCAACCACGATGCGGCGCCCGCGAATCTGGTGCTGACGGGCGGCACCGGCAGCGACGTGCTCTACGGTTTCGCCGGCTGCGATACGCTGGATGGCGGAGCGGGCAATGATTTTCTTCACGGCGGCGGCGCCGCTGACGTACTGACCGGTGGGCCGGGCGCGGACACATTTGCCTGTTCGGCCGTCGTCGAATCCACCGGCGCCGCCTTCGACCGGATTTTGGACTTCAACGCCGGCGTCGACAAATTCGATCTTCCGGGTGTGGTGACGGGCGTTGACACTGCCGTTGCGGGCGGCGCGCTGTCGGTGGCGAGCTTCGACACCGACCTGGCCGCGGCGGTCGGAGCCGGCCAGCTGGCCGGCGGGCACGCGGTGCTGTTCACGCCCGGCAGCGGCACGCTCGCGGCGCACACATTCCTGATCGTCGACGCCAATGGCGCGGCCGGTTATCAATCCGGCGAGGACTACGTCTTCGACGTGACCGGCGGAACGCTCGGCGGCCTGGCGGCGGGAAACTTCGTCTAGCGACTACTTCTCGCGCATGCCGCGGCGGAAGACATCGCTGATCGGCTCGACGAAGTAATCCAGCGCGGTGCGCGTGCCGGTGTCGATGGCGACCTCCACCGGCATGCCCGGAATGATATGCGCGTCGGGATAGTCCTTCAGCGGCGTCCGGTCGACCGTCAGCTGCACCGTGAAATAGGCCTGGCCGGTGCGCGGATCTGTGATGCGATCGGCGGAGATGTTGGTCACGACGCCGGAGATCATCGGCAGGCGGCGCTGCTGATAGGCGCTGAGATTGACCCGCGCGGTCATGCCGGCATAGACGCCGTCGGCGTCCTCGGGCCGGACATGCGCCTCGACCTGCAACTCGTCCTTCTGCGGCACGATCTCCATGACGGTCTCGCCCGGCTTGATGACGGCGCCTTTGGTGTGAACTGTCAGTTCGACGATTCTGCCGGAGACCGGGGCCGTCACCGTCAGCCGCGCCAGCACGTCATGCGCGCCCTTCAGCCGGTCGAGCAGATCAAAGCGCTTGGTCTGCACATCGCGCAGATCCTTGACGACGTCACTGAGCTGCTGGTTCTTCAGGTTCATGATCTGAAGCTGGTTCTCGCCGGAGCTGAGTTGCGTCTGCGCGATTTTCTCGGTGATCTGGCCGCGCTGGCCGCCCAGATCGGCCGCCTGGCGTTGCAGGGCGAGCAAGCGGGGCAGGGTCGAAAGGCCCTTGGTGTAGAGCGCCTGCACGCTGTCCGTTTCCTGGTTGATCAGGGCGATCTGCTGGTCGATCGACGTTCCTTCGAAGCGCAGGCCCGAGACGATGCTGTCGTTCTGGTGATTGCGCTGGGTGAGAATATCCACTTCCTTGGCCAGGGTCTGGCGGCGGGTGTTGAAGGTGCTGAGCTCGCCGCGCATGGCATCGGCGACATGCGGATCGCTGCTGCGCGACGTCAGGTCGTCCGGAAAATCGATGTGATCCTTGCCGTCCCGCTCGGCGGTCAGCCGCGCTTCCTGGGCGGCGAGGGCGTCGGCTTCGCCGGCCAGCATGTCGATGCTCGAACGCGCCTGGGTGTCGTCGAGGCGGATCAGGAGTTGGCCCGCGGTGACGAGTTGTCCGTCGCTGACATGGATCTCGCGGACGATGCCGCCTTCGAGATGCTGGATGGATTTGCGGTGCGACTCGACCACGATCACGCCGGGCGCCATCAGCGCGCTGCCCAGCGGCGCCAGCGCGGCCCAGCCGAAAAAGCCGATCACGAAAATCAGGATGATCAGCCGTCCTTTGCCGACGATGCCGCGCGTGCTCATGAATTCGAGTTCGGGCGGCTCCTGGATCGGTGTCGGATAGACCAGTTCGCGCGCCCAATACGCCGTGCTGCGGGCCGCCTTCTGCAGAAACGGCCAGAAGCCCGGTTTTTCGTGCGGGCCGGGCGCGCGCGCGCCTGTGGTGTCGGGACTGTCGGTCATGACTTGCTTCCGGGACGGCCGTCACCGGCCGGCGAGGCAAGCGGCGAGAGCGTGACCACGTTCTGCTGGCCTTGCGGCGGAGGGGCGGGGCGCTTGGCGAATTGCGCCATGACTTCGGCGCGCGGCCCGAACGCTTCGACCGTTCCGTTGGCTCTAAGGACCAGCATCTTGTCGACGCCGTTCAGCACGCTGGGCCGGTGCGCCACGATCACCAGCGTGACGCCTTCCTGCTTGAGCGTCCCCAGCGCGTTGAGCAGGGAGTCTTCGCCCGGCCCGTCGAGATTAGAGTTTGGTTCGTCGAGGACCACGAGGCGCGGATCGCCGTACAGGGCGCGGGCAAAACCGATGCGCTGGCTCTGGCCGCCGGACAGCCGGTGACCGTTGCCGCCGACTTCGGTGTCGTAGCCCTTGGGCAGCGCCAGGATCATCTCATGGGCGCGGGCGCGCTGCGCCGCGCGCACGACATCCTCCGGATCGCCTTCGTGCATGCGCGCGATGTTCTCGCGCACCGTGCCTTCGAACAGTTCGACGTCCTGCGGCAGGTAGCCGATGTAGCGGCTCAGTTCGGCGCGCGGCCAGGCGTAGATGTTCGCGCCATCCAGCCGCACGACGCCGGTGGTGCACGGCCAGGCGCCGATCAGCAGCCGCAGCAAGGTCGACTTGCCGGACGCCGACGGGCCGATGATACCCAGCGCTTCGCCGGGCAGCAGGTCGAGCGATATGTTCGACAGCACGGTCCGGCCGGCCGCGCGCGAGCCATAGCTGACGCCGCCCAGCTGCAGATGGCCGCGCGGCGGCGGAAGCTTCATGCCTTCGTCGCGGCGCGGCGCCTTGTCGAGCAGATCGACGATGCGGGCCCAGGCCAGCCGAAGCGCGATGATGCTCTTCCAGCTGCCGACGATGGTCTCGATCGGCTGCAAGGCGCGGGCGCCGATGATCGAGGCGCCGATCATGACGCCGCCGGTCGCCTTGAAGTCGAGGATCAGCAGGGCGCCGGCGCCCAGAAGGAAAATCTGAATCAGCAGGCGCACGCCTTTGGATATAGAGCTCAGGCGGCTGTCGCGATCCGACGCCGCCGAACCGGCGCGCTGGGACTCGATCCACTTGCGCCGCCAGGCCGAGACGAAGGTCGACGACATGCCCATGCCTTCGAGCACATCGGCATTGCGCAAGCCGTCCTCGGCGTAGAGATGGGCTCTCGCGGTCAGGCCGATGGCGTGGATCAGGTCGGTATGCGTCGTGCGCTGATTGATCAGCGCGATGACGATGAGGATCGCGCCGCCGACCAGTACGATGGCCAGGAACAGGGGATGGAGCAGCGTGAGCACGATCAGATAAAGGACGACGAACGGCGCATCCATCAGGGCGGCGAGGGCGGGGCTGCCGACGAAATTGCGCACCGTTTCGACGTCGCGCAGGCCGGTGCGGATCTGCATGCCGCCCGATTGCGAGGTCCCGGCCACCATGGCCCGCAGCACGGTCGCCGACAGCGCTTCGCCGACCCGCATGCCGATGCGCTGCAGCAGGCGCAGGCGCAGCGAGTCCAGCCCGCTGAAGACGGCGATGGCGACGACCGCGATCACGGTGAGCAGCAGCAGCGTGTCTTCGCTGCGGCTCGACAGCACGCGGTCGTAGACCTGCAGCATGTAGAACGACGTCGTCAGCGCCAGCACGCTCATGGCGGCGCTGAAGCCGAACGCCGCTATGAACAACGGCCGGTTGACGATAAGCGCGGCGCGCACCGGATCGTTGGCGGCGGCGCCTATCGCCGAAGCTGCTGGCTCAGCCATGGAACGGCCATCCTCGCTGTTGGCTGAAGGACATCAATCGCCAAACCCGACCCATGCGCCGGAGTCCTCCTCGTAGTGCTCACCCGGATCATAGTACTTCACCGGCAGGCTGAGCGTCTTGGCGTTCAACTGGCCCGTGGCCCAGAGCAGCCGATAGGCCGCGACGCCGGCATCGTGCCGTGCCGTCACGGCGGCGACCTGCGCGCTATACAGTTCCTGCTGGGCGTTGAGGATGTCGAGGATGGAACGCTCGCCGGCCTCCTGTTCCTGCTTGACGCCGTCGAGCGCGCTCTGGTCCGCGGCGACCTGCGCGTCGTTGGCGGCGATCTGCTGCTGCGCGGCGCGATAGCCTTCCCAGGCGTTGCCGACATCCTGCCAGACCGAGCGCTGGGCCGTGGAAATGGCCAACAGGGACTGGCCGCGCAATTCCTTGGCGCGCCTTATGCCGGCGTCTTCGGCGCCGCCCTGGTAGATCGGCACGGTCACCTGGCCCGTGATGCTCAGGATCTGCTGAGGCTGCTTGGTGGCGAAGATGTTGGTGCCGGCGGCATCGCGCAGATACTCGTATTGGCCCTGGATGGACAGCTGCGGCAGGAGCGCGCCGACGGCGTCCGCCACCGCGTAGTCGGCCGCCCGCCAATCGGCCTTGGCCTGCAGTATTTTGGGGCTGCGTTCGGCGCCGATGCCGCGCGCGGCCTCGATCGACGCAGGAAGAGCCGGCAGGACCGGCGCCGCATCGAGCGTGCCGGCGGGCCGGCCGATGACGTTGTCGAACGACTCGCGGCTGGCCGCGAGTTGCCGCTCGGCGACAGCCAGATCGGACTGGGCGCGCGACAGGCGGGCCTGCGACTGGTCGACATCCGTGCGCGTGATGGCGCCGGCGCCATGCTGCGTCTTGGCGGCATCGAGTTCGGCCTGCAGCGTGCGCACATTATCGCGGTTCAGCGACAGGATGCGGTCGTCGCGCACCACGTCGAGATAGGCGCTGACGGCATCCAGCAGGACGCCGCGCTCCGTGTCGGAAAGCTCGGCACGTGCCGAGTACACTTGGGCGATGGCGCGGCCGACCTCGGCATAGGTGCGGCCGCCTCGGAAGACCTGCTGGGTCACCGTGACGGCGCCCGTCAGGGGATGGCTGTTGAAGGCGCTGGCGAAGCCGGTGACGACACCGTTCTGCACACCGTAACTCGCGGTTGCGTTGATCGCGGGCCGCCATGCGGAGTTGGCCTGCGCCACGCCTTCGTCCACCGCGCGCACGCCCGCCCGCGCCCCGGCAAGCTGAGGATTGGTCTCGTAGGCGAGCGCCAGCGCCTGCTTCAGGGTCAGGGTCTCTGCCTGGCAAACGGCCAGCGAGGCGGCAAACGCCATCGCTGCGGCCAAGCAGGATACCAGACCCGATTTCATGACACCCCCAAGTCGGTCGATTCAAGCCAAAGTGCAAGCGACGAAAGCCTTTGGCATCCGGAGCAGCCAACCGACGATAGTTCTTTGGAACTACTGCGGATTCTACAACAAAACTTTGCCGCCTGTCATGCCGCCGGCCGCCCTGTGCCCGAATTCGGCGACATTGGTAACCGGAGCGCGGTAACCCCTGCCGCGCCATGGGAACGCACCGCCGATGCGCGAGCGGACGCGACCGCATAGAACACGATTGGTGCGGTGCAGCAAGTTCTTCAGTCGTGGCCTCGACGGAAAATGCGGAATCCATTTTTAATTTTTTTGTACCGACATCGGTCGACGGCCACTTTCGTGCCATAAGACTCAAGACTTATCAGTTTGACCGCGGCGGGCGTCGCGTCGGTCCGTCGTTTTTTGGGTTATCGTGGGGGCGCGACATGAGTGTGACTGTCTTTTCGGCAGACAACGGCAATGGCAACGTAGAACTCTGGAGCACCGACGGGACCACGGGGCGCACATCGCTGCTGATGGACATCAATCCTGGCGCGGCCGGCTCATCCCCCATCAACAGCATCACCCTGAACTCGAATTACAACTTCCAGCCGCCCTTCGCGGTGTTGAATGGCCAGGCTTATTTCAGCGCCGATGACGGCATCCACGGCCGGGAATTGTGGCGGACCGATGGAACAGCCGGCGGAACGGTCGCTGTTACCGACTATACGGGCAGCACGGCCGGCGTACCCAACGGGTACTCGCCCAGCAACATCATGGTCGCGAACAATCTGCTGTTCTTCACCGCCGTCGGGCCGAGCGGTTACGGCATCTATTCCAGCACGGGCGTTCCCGGCTCGACGCCGACCTTCATCGCCACGCCGGTGCCCGGCACCAGCGGCTTCGTCGCCAGCGGCAACAATATCTACTGGTTCGCGGAAACCGGCCTGAGCGACAGCGGCCTCTACACCACCAGCGGCGGCGCCGTCACCAAGGTGACGAACGACCACAACACGACCGGCTTCATCGACGTTGGCGGCACCGGCTACCTGATCGCGACGGGCAACGCCTCCAATCCGCTGACCAGAGTGGTCGGCACCGCTCACACCGCGGTCACCGGCGCGCCGGGCTCGATCGCGCAGTATTACAATGCCAACGGCGTGTTGTATTTCACCTCGGCGGCGGCGAACACGCTGTATAGCACCAATCCGTCGATCACGACCACGACAACGGTCAAGACGGGGCTGGGCTTCACCTTCCCCAATGGCGGGCCATCTTTCGCCAACATCGGGACCAACCTGATTTTCACCAACTACGACGTCACGCACGGCACCGAGTTGTGGATTTCGAACGGCACGAGCGGCGGCACGGTGCTGCTGAAGGACATCCTTCCCGGCGCCACCAGCAGCGCCACCAACGCTTTCCCACAAGGCCTGACCACCGTCGGCAACACCGTGTTCTTCCAGGATGGCGACGGCGTCGGCGGCATCGATCTGTGGAAGACGGACGGCACCGCGGCCGGCACGGTCATGGTCAAGCACATCGAGTCGGCCAATATCGGCGGCAACGGCGTGCAGCAGGCGCAAGACCTGCAAAACATGTCGGCGCAGAACGGCCTTCTGATGTTCAGCGCCAATGACGGCGTGGACGGCACCCAGCTATGGCGCAGCGACGGCACCGCGCTCGGAACGTTCCAGGTCAAGGTCATCAACAGCACCAATCAGGCCAATGCCGGCATCGACACGTCGGTCCAGACCAATCCTTTGGCGATCGGTCCGATCACCTATTACATGGGCAGCGACGCCGTCCACGGTAACGAATTGTGGGCCACGGACGGCACCGTGCTGGGCACGCATCTGCTCAAGGACATCAGCCCCGGCTTCGTCAATTCCAATCCGACCCTTCTGACGCCGGGCGGCGCGGGATTCTTCTTCGTCGCCAATGACGGCGCCCATGGTTCGGAGTTGTGGACCAGCGACGGCAGCGCCGGCGGCACCCACATGGTCAGCGACATCAAGCCCGGCGGTGCCGGCTCCAGCATCTTCAGCCTGGGCGCCGCCTTCGGCGATTCCGTGCTGTTCGGCGCCGATGACGGCACGCATGGCTTCGAGCTTTGGCTGAGCAACGGCACGAGCCTGGGCACGAACATGCTGCTCGACATCAATCCGGGCAGCAGCGGCGGCATTCCGCGCAGTTCGTCGCCGTTCGGCTTCACCCCTGTGGGCAGCAACGTCTTCTTCCAGGCGACCACGAACGCCAACGGCGCCGAGCTGTGGGTGACGGACGGCACGCCGGGCGGCACCCACATCACCAAGGACATCAATCCCGGCGCCGCCGATTCCAACGTCAATCTTCAGATCGGGCAGGGCAGCGCCGCGGTGCTGGGCAGCAAGCTCTATTTCACCGCCGACAACGGCACGACCGGCAGCGAAGTGTGGATGAGCGACGGCAGCAATCCGGGCACCGTCATTCTCAAGGACATCAACACCGGCGCCGCCACCGGCTCCAACGCGCACAGCCTAGTCACCGCCAGCAACAAGCTGTTCTTCATCGCCGACAATGGCGGCGTCAACGGCATGCAGCTCTATGCCAGCGACGGCACCGCCGGCAACGCCACCATGCTGACCAACACACAGTGGAACTTCAGCCTGCAGACGCTCACCGCAGCCGGCAACAACGTCTACTTCTCGGCCTATACGAGCGCGACGGGGCAGGAGCTCTTCGCCACCAGCGGCGGCGCGCCGACGGTGATCGACATCGTCAACGGCACGACCGGCTCCAATCCGGCGAGCCTCACGCCCTTCGGCAACAGCGTCTATTTCAGCGCCGACGACGGCAGCGGCCACGGCACCGAATTGTGGATCAGCGGCGGCACCGCCGGCACGACCCACATGGTCAAGGACATCAACACCCACCTCAGCGATTCGTCGAACCCCGGCAACATGGTCGTGGTCGGCGGGCTGCTCTACTTCACCGCAACCGATGCGACGCACGGCCAGGAATTGTGGGTCAGCGACGGCACCAGCGGCGCCGGCACGCATATGGTGCTCGACATCAATTCCGGTTCCGGCAATGGCGGCATCTTCAACATCCGCGCCGTCGGCAATCATGTCCTGTTCCAGGCCAATGACGGCGTGCACGGCACCGAGGACTGGACCAGCGACGGCACGCCCGGCGGCACGATTATGATCTCCGACGCCACCCAGGCTGTGGGGTCCAATCCGGGCGCCTTCACCTCGCTGCCGGGAAATCTGGGCGCCGGTCCTGAAACGCTCACCGGAACCCCGAACAACGACTATCTCGCCGGCCTCGGCGGCAACGATACGCTGTCCGGACTCGCCGGCGACGACACGCTGGTCGGCGGTGCGGGCAACGATACGATCGACGGCGGCACCGGCAACGACATCGCCGTGTTCTCCGGCACCATGGCGAACTATTCGATCGCTTTTGACGCCTTGAACCAGACCTTCACTGTGACGGATTTGCGCGGCGGCTCGCCCGACGGCACCGACTCGATCACCAATGTCGAGTCGCTCAAATTCTCCGACGCCACCATCAAATACGATCTTGCCGATACCACGGTGTGGTGGTCGCAGGCGGTTCAAACCGATGCGCAGGGCAGCGTCACCTCGACGGCCGTCGTCGGCGACAACAATGGGAAGTGGGTGAACGGCGTCGACACGACAAACATTGCGACCGCGCTGTGGACGACGAGCCACTACGACGACAACGGGCACCTGATCGAGACGACCGCCACCAACCACGACGGCTCGCACACGCTGACCATCTACGACGTCGACAACGCCTATGGCTGGGCAAACGCGACCCTCACCTACGACACCAATTGGAACGTGACGTCCCTCACCGGAACGCGCGACGACAACAGCCACACGATATCAATGGCTGAAGTCGCGCCGGCGCTGGATACCGTGCTGTGGTTCACCACGCCTTATGACGCCAATTTCGGCGGCCCGGTGCAGAATTTGACGCTGAACGGCGGCGGCAATTTCGATCTGCTCTACGGCCATGGCGGCAACGACGTGCTGAACGGCGGCGGCGGCAACGACCTGTTGGTCGGCGGCACCGGCAACGACACACTGACCGGCGGCACCGGCGACGATACGTTCCGCTTCCAGCCCGGCGATGGGGCCGACATCATCACCGATTTCGTCGCCGGCGGCGCCAGCAACGACGTCATCGAGCTGCACGGTTTCGGCCTGGCCAATTTTGCCGCGCTGGCGCCCTTCATGACCCAGGTCGGCGCCGACACGGTGATTACGCTGGACGCCCAGGATCAGATCGTGCTGCAGAACGTCCAAATGGCCCAACTTAACACTGGGGACTTCCTGATCAGCGGCTGAGCCGACCCTCTTTGGCCGGACGAGGCCTGTTCGGGCTCTCGCCTTGAATCCCGCCTGCGGCCATACTGCGCCCCAAACAGGGGGACGACATGAAGGCTCAGTATCTCTCCGCGACGGCCTTGGCCGTGGTCTTGCTGGCGTCCGCCGGGATCGCCGCATTCGGCGAGCCGCCGCCGCCCCCCACGACCGTCGAAGCGCTGGCCTTCGTCGCCAAGGCGGAAGCCGACCTCGCCAAGCAGGGCGAATATCAGAGCCACGCCGCCTGGGTGCAGAACACCTATATCAACTCGGACACCAACTGGCTGGTGGCCAAGGCGGGCGCCGAAGGCACCGACATGGAGGTGCGCTACGCCAAGGAGGCGGCGCGCTTCGACCACGTAAACGTCGATAACGCGACGCGCCGCAAGCTCTACCTGCTCAAGCAAGGCTTGACGCTGCCGGCGTCGTCGCGGCCCGGCGCCAGCCAGGAACTGGCCGATATCCGCGCCCGCCTGAACACCGACTATTCGACCGCCAAGTTTGTCTACCAGGGCAAATCCCTGACGCTCGACGACATGGAAGACATCCTGCGCACCTCGCGCGACCCGAACGAGACGCGCACGCTGTGGGAAGGCTGGCGCACGGTCTCGTCGCCGCAGATGACGGGCGATTACACACGCCTCGTGACGCTCGCCAATGAGGGCTCGCGCGAACTCGGCTATGCCGACACTGGCGCGCTGTGGCGGTCGTGGTACGACATGCCGCCGGAGGCCTTCGCGGCCAAGACCGACGCGCTGTGGGATCAGGTGGAGCCGCTCTACAGCAAGCTGCACTGCTATGTCCGCGCCAAACTGAGCCAGAAATACGGCGCGGCGGTGCAGCCGGCGACCGGGCCGATCCGCGCCGACCTGACCGGTAATATGTGGAGCCAGGACTGGGGCAACATTTACGACATCGTGGCGCCGGCCGGCGGGCCCGGCCTCGGCTACGACCTGACCAAGCAGCTGGTCGATCACGGCTACGACGCGCTGAAAATCGTCCACACGGCCGACAACTGGTATCAGTCGATCGGCCTGCCGCCAGAGCCGGCGACCTTCTGGACGCGCTCGATGATCGTGCGGCCGCGCGATCGCGAGGTGGTGTGCCATGCCTCGGCCTGGGACATCGACGGCAAGGACGATCTGCGCGTCAAGGCCTGCTTCACGATCACGGCGGACGATTTCTACACCGCCCATCACGAGCTCGGCCACAACATGTATCAGCGCGCTTACAACCAGCAGCCCTATCTCTTCCGCGGCGGCGCCAATGACGGCTTCCACGAAGCGATCGGCGATTTCGCCGGCCTCAACGCGCTGACTCCGGACTATCTCAAGCAGCTCGGCCTGATCGACAAGGTGCCGGGGCCGGAGGCCGACATCCCCTACCTGCTGCGCATGGCGCTGGACAAGGTTCCGATCCTCGCCTTCGCGATCATCGTCGACAAGTGGCGCTGGGGCGTGTTCTCCGGCGCCATCACGCCGGCGCACTACAACGACGCGTGGTGGGATCTGGTCAAAAAGTACCAGTACCTGATGCCGCCCGGTCCGCGCCCCGCCAACGCCTTCGATCCCGGCGCGAAATTCCACATCGCCGGCAACACGCCCTATGCGCGTTACTTCCTGGCGGACATCTACGAATTCCAGTTCTACCGCGCCGCCTGCAAGCTGGCGGGCTGGAAGGGGCCGCTCAACCGCTGCAGCATCTACGGCAACAAGGAAGTCGGCGCAAAGTTCGAGGCGATGCTGAAGCTGGGCCAGTCCAGATCCTGGCCGGAAGCCTTGGCGGTGTTCAGCGGCGAGCACGACATCGACGCGCGCGCGATCGTCGACTATTTCGCGCCGCTGTCGAAATGGCTCGACGAGCAGAACGCCGGCCAGGTCTGCACGCGGCAGTAGATGCGTCCTGCGTAGAAGTACGGAGCGCCGCGGGAGGTCCCGGGGCGCGGCCGTTTTGACAATCCGCAATGCGGTGCGAGTCTAAAGGCGCTTTCATGCGATTCGCGGAATGCCAAAGCATTCCGTTTCATCGCGAAGGGCCCGCAGAATGCAGGATCTCAGCCAGCCGACCGCCCCGCGCAGCCTGCGCGCCGGCGTGAGCGCACGGCCGTTTGCCTCTGTGGACATCCGGAAACGCGGCGGCGTGCGGTGCACGCACCGCGGACGCAGGACGGCGACCGCCGTCTGGCGGCGCTGCGAAATGGGGACCAATCATATCGCCTGTTTCGGCGTCTGGCGGCGCGGCACGCGCCGGCAGGCGATGCGCCCCTCCCGCTCGGGTACGACGCGATGGCATATGCCGCACCAAACCGGCGCGGCGGTCGTCTTGCCCGGAGTTGCCTGTGAGATCGCATACCAGGATTGAAGTGTTCGGCGGCCAGACCGTCCTGTCGGCGCCGGTGCGCCTGCACCCGGCCTATATCCCGCATGCCGTCCTGATCGCGGTGATCGCGCTGGCCTGGATCGCGGATGGCGCGCTGGCGGCGGTGAGCTGGATCAGCGGCGGGTAAAACTCAGCTCAAGGATTCGCCATACCCGTGCATCTGCTCCAGCCAGCGCATGCGCTGCGTGCAGGAAATCGCTTCCACGCTGCCGATGAAAGTCGGCGCGCCGGCGCTGACGCCGCTGAGCGCTTCGTCCTTCAGCTTGCCGCGATAGAGGAAGGCCGGCAGGGCCGTGGTGACGACCACGCGCGCGGCCTTGGTGGAGGCGTGCGGCGCGTTGGGCTGAAGATGCGCGCTCAGGCGCGAGACGTAATCGAACATCTGGCGCAATTCGACCGGCGGCCCGTCGGCCCAGAGCGGATAAACGATAGCGAGCCGGTCGGCGGCGCGCACCAAGCGGAACGCCTGCTCGACACTTTCCCAGGCTTGCGAGTCAGCCGCGCCCTCGACAGAGAGCGCGGGCAGATTGAGGGCGCCGACGTCGAGGCGGCGCGTGGCGCAGCCGCGCGCGCTCGCGCCGGCCGCATAGGCATCGCACAGGGCAGCGCAAAAGCGCTCAGGCCTGGGATCGGGATGGCCGTTGACGACCAGGATGTTCCGGCTCATGGCGGCACTGCCAAAGGGATTTCCGCCGCAGTGTGATCGCCGTGCCGGTCGCCGTCCTTGCGATTTGTCAACGCCGCGATGCCTGTCGCCCTGGGTCCGCTGCGTGATAGGCAGGGCACGAATTTGCGCAAGGACACCCAACCGATGATCGCACCGCCCATTCCGCTCGTGACGCTCGACTATCTGGGCGTGGCCGTGTTCGCGATCACCGGCGCGCTGGCGGCGGCGCGCCATCGCCACGACGTCGTCACCTTTACCGCCTTCGCCATCCTCACCGGCATCGGCGGCGGCACGCTGCGCGACCTTCTGATCGGCGTGCCGGTCTTCTGGGTGCATGCCAGCGGCTACATCTATGCCTGCCTGGCGGCGGCGGGCGCCGTCTGGCTGGTCGGGACAAGACCCTGGCGGTCCAGCGCGCTGATCTGGTTCGACGCCGTCGGCCTTGCCGCCTATGCCGTCCTGGGTGCCGCCAAGGCGCTCGGCGCCGGCGTGCCGCCGCCGGTCGCGGTGGTGATGGGAACGCTGACCGCCACGTTCGGCGGCATCCTGCGCGACCTGTTCGCCGGCCAGCCTTCGGTCCTGCTCCGCCGCGAGATCTACATCACCGCGGCGGTGCTGGCAGCGATGGTGTTCGTGGCGGCGAGCACGCTGGGCCTCGACCCGATCTTGTCCGGCGTTGCCGCCTTCGCCGCCGGCTTCGGCTTGCGCGCCGGGGCCATCGCGCTCGGCTGGACCTTGCCCGGCTTTACGGCGCATGAATCGCATGACGATTCGATGAAGGTTTCGTGATGCTGCGATGGTTTCAGGCGCTCATGCCCAAGGAAGAGCGCTTCTTCGGCCTGTTCAATGCCCATGCGCATACGCTGGTGGATGGGGCCGAGGCCCTGCGGGGCGTGCTCCAGGGCGGGGCGGGCGTGGCCGACGGCTGCCGCCAGGTGATGGATTTCGAAAACCAGGCCGACGGCCTCGCCCGCGACGTGCTGCTGCTGACGCGGCGCTCCTTCATCACGCCGTTCGACCGCGGCGACATCAAGGAGCTGATCGGCTCGCTCGACGACGCCATCGACCAGATGCAGAAGACCGCCAAGGCGATCCTGCTCTTCGAGGTGCGCTCGTTCGAGCCCCAGATGGCGCAGATGGGCGACATCATCGTGGCCGCGGCGAAGCTGACGGTCGACGCCGTGGCGCTTTTGGGCGCCGTGCGCCAGCAGGCCGGCAGGCTGAACGGCATCACCGAGGAGATCATCCGGCTGGAAGACAATGCCGACGGCTTGCACGATCTGGGCATCAAGGCGCTCTACACCATGCACCGCGCCGGCAACGCCATGGAATACATCGTCGGGATCGAAATCTACGACCATCTGGAAAAGGTCATGGACCGCTTCGAGGACGTCGCCAACCGCATCAGCGGCATCGTCATCGAACAGGCCTAGGCGAACACCGTGGATCTGCTGCTCTTTGGCTTGATCGCCGTCGCGCTGACGTTCGATTTCCTGAACGGGCTGCATGACGCCGCCAATTCCATCGCCACGATCGTCTCGACCCGCGTGCTGTCACCGCGCTACGCGGTATTCTGGGCGGCGTTCTTCAATTTCGTCGCCTTCCTGGTGTTCGGCCTTTCCGTCGCCAAGACCATCGGCAGCGGCATCGTCGCGCCGGACGTCATCAGCGATCAGGTGGTGTTCGGCGCCCTGATGGGCGCCATCATCTGGAACGTCGTGACCTGGCTGGCCGGAATTCCCTCCAGCAGTTCGCACGCCCTTGTCGGCGGGCTGGTCGGCGCGGGCGTCGCGCGCGGCGGCTGGCATGCGGTGGTGTGGACGGGCCTCGGCAAGACCATCGGCGCCATCTTCCTGTCGCCGGCGCTCGGTCTCGTCCTGGCTTTGCTGCTGGTCCTGCTGCTGACCTGGGCCTTCGTGCGCTCGACGCCGGCGCGAGTGGATGGCTTGTTCCGCTATGTGCAATTCGGCTCCGCCTCGCTCTACTCGCTCGGCCATGGCGGCAACGACGCGCAGAAGACGATGGGCATCATCGCCGCGCTCCTGATCGCCCATGGCGGCATCAAGGGCGCGTTCCACGTGCCGTTCTGGGTGGTGCTCAGCTGTCAGGCGGCGATGGCGCTGGGCACTCTGTTCGGCGGCTGGCGCATCGTGCGTACAATGGGTTCGCGAATCACGCGACTGACGCCGTTCCAGGGCGTCTGCGCGGAAACTGCGGGAGCCATCACCTTGTTCCTGGCGACGGGCTTGGGAATTCCGGTTTCGACGACGCATACGATCACCGGCGCCATCGTGGGGGTAGGAGCGGCGCGTCGCGCGTCGGCCGTGCGCTGGAACGTGGCGCAAGACATTGTTATCGCCTGGATCGTTACAATGCCCGCGGCTGGCGTCATGGGCGCCGTGTTCTATTGGCTGTACGGGGCCATCGCATGAGGACGAGTATCGCACCGCCGCGCCCAGCGGCGGCGAAGAAGACGACCGGCACGCAATATGCGGCGCTGCCCTATCGGCTCATGCCCGCGGGCGTCGAGATTCTGCTCATTACCTCCCGACGGACCAAGCGCTGGGTCGTGCCGAAGGGCTGGCCGATCGAGGGCCTCGAGCCATCCGTTTCGGCGGCCCGCGAGGCCCTGGAAGAGGCCGGCATCAGCGGCGAGACGCAGAAGGATCCGATCGGCTTCTTCCATTATTTCAAAGTCTTGCGGCACAACATTAACGTGCCGTGCAAAGTCGACGTGTTCGCCCTGAAGGTGACCCGCCAGCGCAAGACCTGGCCGGAAAAAGACGAGCGCGAACTGCGCTGGTTCCCCTTGGCCGAAGCGGCGCAGGCGGTCGAGGAGGCGCAGCTGCGCAAGCTGATCCAGAGATTCGGCGCCCAGTTCGCGGCGCAGGCTCACTAATCCAGCACGTCCGCCGCGCCCCTGTGCCGGCGAAACCAGATGGCGGCGTAGGAGCAGGTCGGCGTGATCTTGAAGCCCTCGGCGCGCGCCAGGCCGACAATTCCCTCCATCAAGCGTCCCGCCGTTCCGGCGCCGCGCAGGGCCGGCGGCGCCTCGACATGCGGGATCACGACATGCAGGCCGCTGCGATGATAGTTCGCGAAGGCGACCTGGCCGTTCTCCTCGAGTTCGAAGCGGCCGCGGTCCTTGTTGTCGCTGACGGTCATGGCGCGGCTCAGCTCGTTGCGGCGGCGCGCGCGCCGCGGACGCGGTCGAGCACGAAGAACGGCGTATAGTAGATCAGCGTCGACGACAGGCCCATCAGGATCAACACGCCAATATACCAGGGCCAGGGCGGCATGAGGTCGAGGATGGTCGGGAAGGGTGGCTTGGCGCGCAGCATCCCGTAATTGGCGCCCGCCAGCCAATCGAAGACGCCGGCCACGCCGACATAGACGAAGGTCCAACCGATCGCGCGCGGCAGCGACGCCGGATAGGGCCGCATCTTCAGGCCGAAGGTCAGGTACAGAACGCTGGCGATGATGCCGCCATGGAACAGAAAGAACAGCACGAACTGGATTTCCGGAAAATCGTAAACCACGTCGGGCGTCATCATGCCCTGGAGCGTCCCGGCCAGGGCCCAGAAATAGGCGAGCTCATAGGTCCGCTGGTTGGGCCAGAACAGCGTCACGACCGTCGCCACGGTGGCCCAGTCGCACAGGTTCAAGGGAAACTCATTGTCGACGCCGAGCCAGCCCTTGCCGTGCAGCAGCAGCATCCACGACGCCCAGTTCACCGTCATCGCCGCGCCCATGACCCAGCGGATGATCTTGTCTGCCCGTGGATGCTGCAGCGGCTTGACGATCCTGGCCACCAGGAACGGCAACACGAACGGCACGATCAGCGCAACGATGTGCGACGGGCCGAACAGGACAAAGGGCACATTCGTCACGTCAGACCCGCACCATCAGCTTGCCGCGGTTCTGTCCCGCGAACATGCCGGCCAGCGCCGACGGCATCTTGTCGAAGCCGTCCACCACGTCGACCGCCGCCTTGATCTTGCCTTGCGCCACCCATGCGGCCAGCGCGTTTTCCGCCTCTCTCCGGCGGTTATAGAAGTCCATCACCACGAAGCCTTCCATGCGGATGCGCTTGGTGACCAGGAAGCCGGGCACGCCGGCGGGGCCGGGCGCGGGCGTTCCGGTGTCGTAATTGGAGATCGCGCCGCAACAGGCGACACGGCCATAGACGTTCATGCGCGACAGCGCCGCCGACAAGACCTCGCCGCCGGTGTTGTCGAAATAGACGTCGACGCCGTTGGGGCAGGCGTCCTTGATCGCGCGGTGGAGGTTGCCGGATTTGTAGTCCACCGCCGCATCGAAGCCCAATTCGTCGACCAGCCATTTGCATTTGTCGGCACCGCCGGTCGTGCCGACGACGCGGCAGCCCATCAGCTTGGCGATCTGGCCCGCGATGGTGCCGACGGCGCCGCCCGCGCCGGAGACCAGCACGGTTTCACCCGGACGCGGCTTGCCCACGTCGAGCAGGCCAAAATAGGCGGTAAGCCCGGTGATGCCGAGCACGCCGAGGATATGTTCGGGCTTGTGCGCCTTGTCGTGCTTGGTCAGGGCGCGCGCGGGCAGGGCGGCATATTGCTGCCAGCCATATTCGGCGCTGACCAGGTCGCCGGCCTCGAAGTCCTTGGTGTTCGACGACACGACTTCGCCAATGCCCCAGCCGGCCATCACGTCGCCCGGATTGAGCATCGAGCGATAGGTCTGGCCCTGCATCCAGGCGCGGCTCGCCGGATCGAGCGACAGCAGCGTCGTGCGCACCAGCACCTCGCCCTCCTTGGGCTGCGGCATCGGCGCTTCGTGGAGGTCGAAATTGCCCGGACCCACCTGCGCATTGGGTTTGCGCGCATATATCCACTGCTTGTTGACGGTCATTGTTCCCTCCGGTCGTTTTGCCCAGTTTGACTCAAGGCCTCGCGATTTCCGATGCTCCCGCAACAAATATTATGCCCATCGGGAGAAGCCCATGAAATACCGCAAGCTCGGCGCCAGCGACCTCAATGTCTCCGAGATTTCCTTGGGATCGTGGCTGACTTATGGCGTCGGCGTGGAGAAGGATAAGGCGGTCGCCTGCGTCAACCGCTCCTTCGAACTGGGGATCAATTTCATCGACACGGCCAATGTCTACGGCCGCGGCGCGGCGGAGACCGTGCTGGGCGAGGCGCTGGTGGGGCGCAAGCGCAATTCTTACATCCTGGCGACCAAGGTGTTCGGCGACATGGGCGGCGGCAATCAAGGACTGTCCGCCAGGCAGATCGAAAAACAGCTCGATGATTCCTTAAGGCGCCTCAAGACCGATTTCGTCGATCTCTATCAATGCCATCGCTACGACACGGGCACGCCGCTGGACGAGACGATGGAGGCGCTGACGAAGGCCGTAAAGAGCGGCAAGACCCGCTATCTCGGCTTCTCCGAATGGTCGCCGCAGAACATCGAAGACGCGATCGCGATGCCGAAGGTCGAGCGCTTCGTCTCCAGCCAGCCGCAATATTCGCTGCTTTGGCGCCGGCCCGAGGCCAAGGTCATTCCGCTCAGCGCCGCCAACGGCATTTCGCAGATCGTCTGGTCGCCGCTGGCCCAGGGCGTGCTGACGGGCAAATACGATCCCAATTCGCCGCCGCCCGCCGGCTCGCGCGCCGCGTCCGACAATATGGGCGGTGCCATCAAGGGCTGGATGGACAAGTCCTGGCTCGAGGGCGTGCAGAAGATGAAGCCGTTGGCGAAAGAGGCGGGCCTCACCATGGGCCAGTTCGCGCTCGCCTGGGTGCTGCGCGAACCCAACGTCGCCAGCGCCATCGTCGGCGCCAGCCGTCCCGAACAGCTCGACGAAAACGCCGCCGCCAGCGGCGCCAAGGTCGATCCGGCCCTGTTCGCCAAGGCCGAAGCGATCGCGGAAGAGTCGCGTCCCAAGCGGGCTTAGCAGTGCAGATTTTATTTCTGTGCAGGCTGTTGTAGACTGTTTCGATGGTTGAACTGGTCTTTCAAGTGACGCAGGAGGCGGACGGTGGCTTTGTCGCTGAAGCCCTGGGCGAGAGCATCTTCACCGAAGCCGACACTTGGGATCAGTTGCGCGCGAACGTGCGAGAGGCTGTCACGGCCTATTATTTCGATCGCCCGGCGCCGGACCGGCTGCGCCTGCATTTGGTGCGTGACGAAGTTTTGGCGTGAAGCTTCCCCGCGACATCGGTGGTGAAAAGCTGGTTCGTGCGCTTGTTGGGCACTGGGGCTATACTCAAGTCAATCAAGTCGGCAGTCACATCATCCTTCAAACTGAATCGCCGATCCACCATCGGCTTTCCGTTCCAAATCACAGTCCCCTACGCATCGGCACGCTAAACGCCATTCTGCGAGCGGTTTCTCAAGTCAAGAATGTGAGTCGGGACGAGATCGTCGCCTCCATCTAGGGTTCGGACTCAATTGTCGGCAAACAATTCAATAGCTTGTCATGGCCCGCAACAGCGGGCCATCCAGGTGACACAGCCATGCTTTCTCAGAACCATGCTTGACCCAACTGGATGGCCCGCTGTTGCGGGCCATGACAGGTAGGATTGAATTTTCAATTGAGTACGGACCCTAGACTGGTGTGCTTGATCCTGCCGTTGGGAGGCGTACCGTCGTCTCCGAGCGCGCTCGCATGACGAGTGCGCAATTGGGAGCGCTGCGCAATGAAATTCGGCATCTTCTACGAGCATCAATTGCCGCGGCCCTGGGCTGAGGATTCCGAATACAGGCTGCTGCAGAACGGCCTCGACCAGATCGAACTCGCCGACAAGCTCGGCTACGACTATGTATGGGAAGTCGAGCACCACTTCCTGGAAGAATATTCGCACAGCTCGGCGCCCGAGGTGTTCCTCGCCGCCGTCAGCCAGCGCACCAAGAACATCCGAATCGGCCACGGCATCGTGCAGCTGACGACCAACCATCCGGCGCGCGTCGCCGAACGCGTGGCGACGCTGGATCTGATCTCGGGCGGGCGCGTCGAGTTCGGCATCGGCGAAGGCGCCTCGGTGACGGAGCTGCATCCTTTCGACCGCCGCTTCCGCGACAAGCGCGAGATCTGGGAAGACGCGGTGCGCTGTTGCCTGCCGATGTTCTGGAATGAGGGCTGGGAATATCACGGCAAGCATTTCGACTTTCCGCTGCGCAACGTGCTGCCCAAGCCAATGCAGAAGCCGCATCCGCCGCTCTGGGTGGCGTGCTCACAGCTCGAAACCATCCGCATGGCGGGCATGCGGGGCCTCGGCGCGCTCGGCTTCCAGTTCGTCTCGGCCGAAGCGGCGCACAAATGGGTCGGCGTCTACTACAACGCTTATATCAAGAGACTGGAAAAGCTCTGCGACTACCAGACCAACCCCAACATCGCGCTGGTGACGCCTTTGATGTGCGCCGCGACGGACGAAGAGGCGATCCGGATGTCCGAGGGCTGGACCTTCTTCCAGTTCTCGCTGCGCTTCTACAACACCCATGGCCCGGTCGTGCCCGGGACGGTGGATCTGTGGAAGGAGTACGGCGAATGGCGCAAGACGCCCGACGGCAGCAAGCTCTCGACCAGCGGCTTGATCGGCTCACCCGATACGATCCGCAAACGCCTGCACAAATTCGAGGAGTCCAACATCGACCAGGTGATCCTGCTGCTGCAGGCCGGCAAGAACAAACACGAGGACATCTGCGCCTCGCTGGAGTTGTTCGGCAAGGACGTCATGCCCGAATTCCACGGCCTCATTCCGCAGCACGAAACCTGGAAACAGAAAGTGCTGGCCGGCGAGATCGATCTGCCCGACACCGAGGCCGACCCCATCAAGGAAGCCCAGGAGACCGCCATCGCGCGCGACCGGCGGCCGATTCCGACCCGCTGAGCGCGAAGGTTATTTTGGGCACATTGGATAAGGCTTGCCGTTTTGAACGCCCATGTAATGCGCGTTCTCTGAAATCATTCGTCTATTCGCTCTAACATTAATTCTGCTATCCAGACTTCCGCGCGCGCTTCCGAGCGTTTATTTTACTGTCGAATATTTGTCGAGGACTTCATGCTCGCGCGAATTTGACACGAGAACAGACACGGTCGGGGCGTACTCGTGCGCAACCCAGTGGAAGGGCAGGGGTGACGACCCTCCTTCCACAGGCCCAAGGGGTGGTCGAAGCGATAGTGCTGATTGGTTGGCCCGACGTGGCCTTGCAGCGGCTGCGTCGTGATAGGCTAGGTGGGATTGGCCCGGGTCAGTGGCGTTGTCGGACCGGGCGGGTCCCGCCTTTTTTGTATGGGCCTTCCGCCGCGTAAGAAAATCGAATTAGCAAGTGGCTCATGCGCCGTTATAGAGTGCGGCCGGATTCATCGGAGACCATTCAATGTCCGCAGCCGGCGCAGCCGTGAAACCCGCACCCACAACCAAGGGCGCCGTCGCGTTCCTGAAAATTCCCAAGGACGGCGCGCCCTACCTGGCGGGCTCGAAGTGCACCCAATGCGGCGAGGTCGTCGCCGGCGAGCGCGACACCTGCGGCAAATGCGGCGCGCGCAAGGGCGTGGAGCACGTCAAGCTCGGCTCGACCGGCAAGCTCTATAATTTCACCGTCGTGCACCGCAATTTCCCGGGCGTGCCGGTGCCGTTCATCTCGGCGATCGTGGATGTCGACGGCGGCGGCACGCTGAAGGGCAATCTGCTCGGCGTCGAGCCGGATCCGGCGAAGATCAAGTTCGACCTGCCCGTGAACATCGTCATCAAGCCGGTCCCGCAAAAAGACAAGGACGGCAATTCCTATCTCGCCTATTTCTTCGAACCCCAATCTTAGGCAATCGAGCTTTAAGGAGCCCGCCATGAGCAACGACGTCTATGTCGTAGGGACTGACATGATCAAGTTCGGGCGCTTCCCCGAACGCACGGTGCCCGAATTGGGCGCGCAGGCCGCGCTGATGGCGCTCGACGATTGCGGCCTCACCATCCAGGACATGCAGGCGCTCTACAGCGGCAACCTGTTCGAGGCCTCGGGCGGCGTCGGCCAGCGCATCCTGCGCGAGATCGGCCAGACCGGCATCCCGGTCGTCAACACCGCCAATGCCTGCGCCACCGGCGCCACCGCCTTCCGCGAAGGCTGGATGTCGATCAAGGCCGGGATCTACGACATCGTGCTGTGCGTCGGCTGCGAGCAGATGGGCACCGGACTGCTGGGCGGCGGCGGTGGCGGCAAAGGCATCCCGACCGAAGGCCTGCTCGGCTCCGGCACCATGCCGTCGGTCTTCGCGCATGTCGGCCTTGAGCACACCCGTCAATACGGCACAACCTTCGAGCAGTTCGCCAAGGTATCGGTGAAGAACCACCACCACTCCACGCTCAATCCCAAGGCGATGTACCAGAAGGAAACCCCACTGGAGGAAGTGATGGGGGCGGAGATGATCTCCTATCCCAACACCAAGCTGATGTGCTCGGTGAACGTCGACGGCTCCGCCGCGGCGGTGCTGTGTTCGGAGAAGAAGGCGCGCGAACTTGGCCTGATGGGCCGCGCCGTGAAGGTGCGGGCCTCGGCGCTGGCGTCCGATCCCTACACCTCGCGCAACATCGCGATGATGGATTTCAACGCCGTGACGCGGCTCGCCGCCAAGACGGCCTACGAGATGGCCGGCCTCGGCCCCAAGGACGTGAACCTGATCGAGTTGCATGACTGTTTCGCCACGGCCGAGCTGGTGCACTACGAAAATCTGGGCATCTGCAAGGACGGCGAAGCGGGCGAGCTGATCGACTCGGGCGCCACGGGCCTGGGCGGCCGCATTCCGGTCAACGTCTCCGGGGGGCTCCTGTCCAAGGGCCATCCCTTGGGCGCCACCGGCATCGCCAACATCTACGAAGTGACGACGCATCTGCGCGGCGAGGCCGGCAGCCGCCAGGTCCAGGGCGCGCGCATCGGGCTCACCCACGTCGTCGGCGCCGGCAGTGCTTGCGCCGTACACATCCTGGAAAAAGCCTAGCGCATAGGCGCTTTGCGCGGACAAATGGGCGCGGCGGGGCTAATCTCCCGCCGCGTTTCGCTTTTGGGGGCTGTCATGAAGCGGTTGCTTATCCTGTTTGCGGCTCTGCTGTTCGGCTTCGCGCCCGCGATGGCCGCCGAGCGGACGGTCGTCGTCGTGCTGTTCGACGGCTTCTCGCCGGCCGAGCTGGACGCGGCACATCCGACGCCGAACTTCGACCGGCTCAAGCGCGAAGGCGCCTGGTCGCGGCATCTGGTGCCGGCCTTTCCGACCGTGTCGCTGATCAATCACACGACCTTCGAGACCGGCTGCTGGCCGGAGCATCACGGCATCATGTCGAACATCTTCATCGACCCGAAGCTGGGCCGCTTTGGCGGCAAGGGCGTGGACAGCGGCGATGGCACCTGGCGCACCGGTTGCGAGACGATGTGGGAGGCCGCCGAGCGCCAGGGCGTGCGGACCGCAGCGCTGAACTTCGTAGGCCGCTGGTCCAGCAAGACCGGCAACCGCTCGACCTACGGCAACCCGCATGTGCCGTGGCGGGCGCGGGAATCCGACGGCACGATCATCGACCGCGCCTTGAAGCTGCTCAAGGACAACGGACCGAACCACGCGCGGCTGATCGCGCTCTATTTCAACAATCCGGACGACACGGCGCACGAGTTTGGCGTGACGGGTGCGGAAACCCAGGCCGCGGTCCGGCGCGTCGATGGCATCACGGGCCGGCTGATGGCGGCGCTCAAAGCGCTGCCGCCGGAGCGCGAGGGCACGCTGGTCATCGGCACCGACCACGGCATGATGGATGTGGGCCCCATCGTCAATCTCGGCCGCATCATGGCCGACAACGACATCCATGCGCAGCAGGCGACCGACGGCACGAGTTCCTATCTCTATCTCGACAAGGGCGAGAGCGCCGATCGCGTGCAGAAGGCGCTGCAGCAATATTCGGACGTCTTCACGGTTTATCGCAAAGGCCATTACCCGTCCTTCGCGCATCTGGGCACCGGCCCACGTTCCGGCGACCTGTTGTTGCTGACCCATCCGCCCTACTGGATGGCGGGGCCCGAATTGTTTCCGGCCTGGGCGCGCTGGGTCGGTGTGAACTGGTTCTGGCCGATCACCTTCGTGCCGCCGGTCGGCGGCATCAAGGCGACGCATGGCTACGATCCGAACATCGTGCAGATGCACGGCATCTTCTATGCCTGGGGCGCGGGCGTGACGCCGGGCGAGATCAAGCGGCTCGACCAGATCGACGTGCATCCGACCGTGATGCGGCTGCTGGGCTTGCAACCGGGCCGGCCGGTAGACGGTCATCCGGTGAGCGCGGTGTCGGCGCCGGAGGCACGCTGATGGATCAGGCAAGCCGCGATGCCCATGTCGCGCGCGTCCAGCGTGACGGGTTCACGATTGTCGAGAACGCAATCGAACCCGAGCTGATCGATGCCCTGAACGCCTCGTTGGAGCGGCTGGAGCGCGAACTGGACGCCAAACCCGCGATGAACGGCTTCGAAGGCCACAAGACCGTGCGCATCTATAATCTGCTTGGCCGTGGCGCGCCGTTCGAAGGCGTGCCGGTGCATCAGAGCGTGCTGCCGATCATCGAAGGCGTGCTGGACGCCGGCTGCCTGATCTCGTCGCTGTCCTCGATCGCCATCGATCCGGGCGAAACCGCGCAACCGATCCATGCCGACGACATGGTGATCCCGCTGGACAAGCCGCACCGCGCTATCGTCTGCAATTCGATGTGGGCCCTGACCGACTTCACCGACGCCAACGGCGCGACGCGGCTGGTGCCGGGCAGCCACAAGAAGCCCAGCCCGGACTATGGCGGCAATTATGAGAGCGTGCCGGGGGAGATGAAGAAAGGCAGCGTGCTGATCTGGGACGGCGCGCTGTGGCATGGCGGCGGCGCCAACCGGACGGACAAACGGCGCACCGGCATCGCGATGAACTACTGCGCCGGCTTCATCCGCCAGCAGGAAAACCAGCAGCTCGGTCTGGCCCCGGACCTGGTGAAATCGTTTTCGCCGCGCCTGCAGGAACTGATCGGCTATGGCGTCTATCAGGGCCTGATCGGCCATATCGACAAGAAGAGCCCGGCGCAGCTGCTCAACGGCGGCGGCGATTTCCAATCCATCTGGACCAGGACGTGAGCCGATGAAGAAAAACAAATTCGGCGCACTGGGCGCGGTCGGCGCCCTGACGCTGGGCGGCGGCGGCATCGGCCAGGCCTGGGGCGAAACCAGCCGCGAGGAAGCCATCGCCACCATCCATGCCGCGGTCGATGCCGGCATCGACCTGCTCGACACTGCGCCGATGTATCGCAATTGTGAGGCGATTGTCGGCGAGGCCTTCAACGGTCGCTTGCCTTCGGGTTTGCGCGTGACGACGAAGTACGGCCTCGGCACGCCAGTGCCGAGCGAGGTGGAGAAGCTGCTGACGGCATCGCTCGAAGGCAGCCTGAAGGCCATGAAGATCGATCATGCGGATATCTTTTTCCTGCATTCCAACATCTGCGCCGACGACTACGTCTACGCCATCCGGCCCGACATGCAGGATGGTTTCGCGACCCGCTGGTCGCTCTATGCCGAGCTCGTCATCCCGGCCTTCGAGAAGCTCAAAGCCGCCGGCAAGATCAAGAGTTGGGGCATCACGGCGTCCGGCGTGCCGGATGCCATCGTGCGAGCGTTGAAGCACGACAAGAAGCCCGACTTCGCGCAGGTCGTGACCAATCTGCTCGACAGCGCCGGCAGCCTCAGGCGTTACGCCGATCCTGCGCGGCCGCGCGAAATATTGCAGACGGCGGTGGAGCAGGGCGTCGGCGTCCTCGGCATCCGCGCGGTGCAGGCGGGCGCGCTGACGGCGCAGGTCGACCGCGACCTGTCGCCGAACAATCCCGACAACAAGGACTACATCCGCGCCGCGCCGTTCCGCGCGCTGTGCCATCAGATCGGCCAGGACCCCGCGGTCATCGCGCATCGCTACGCGCTGTCGCTGCCGGGCGTGGCGACGGTCATCTTGGGCGTGAAGAACCGGCAGGAACTCAAGCAATGCGTCGACGGCGAAGCCGCCGGCCCGCTGGAGCCGGCGCTGATGGCAAAGATTGATGCGTTGGGACTAAGACAATAATTGTCATGGCCCGCGAATGCGGGCCACCCAGGTAACGCAGACTCATTCTTCCAGAACAGTGTATTGCTTCAACTGGGTGGCCCGCATTCGCGGGCCATGACAGTTTTGCTTAGGTCCCCTGCTGGATGAACGGCACTTTGGCGAAGAGCTCGCGTTCGCGGCCGCGCGGGTCGTTTTCCAGGTGCGAACTCACGTCGAAGATCATCGTTTCGCGGTTCGGCAGCGTGTAGGGCTTCCACTCCGGCAGCGCCTTGTTGTTCGGATTGCCGCTGCGGGCGAAGGCGATGAAGGTCGCGCTCATCTGCGCCGCCAAAGCGCGCGCCTCCGCTCCATTGCCGGCCAGCGCGCCCGGCTTGTCGGTGTTGTCGAACGACAGCGCGATGTCGATGGTGTGCGGCGCATGCCATTTGCCGCCGTCGATCGGCGACTGGAAATCGACCTGATAGGCGTAAGCGGGTGTTCCGGCCTGCGCCCGCAATTCATCCTCGACGACGGCGGCGCGCCAGGACCGTCCCGCCGTGGTCGCCTTGTAGAACAGGTCGGTCGGCGTGATGCCGGGGAACCATTCGCGGTATTTCGCGATCACGATTTCGGGCGCGATATCGACGCGGTAGTTGGGCGCCAGACGCGCCGGCAGTTCTTCCCAGGTCAGCGTGGCCGCCCATGCATCCCGGATGAAGAGCCGCGTCTCGTCATGCGTGTTGCCGATCATCATCGGAACGCTCGCCGATTGCGCCGGCGCATCGGGATAGAAGGGATGGCGCGTCAGCGTGCGCTCATCAAGAACCGGCCCGAAATAGACGCCGCCGCTGCCGATCACCGGATCGACCGCCTTCAGCGCGGCAACGAGCTGCGCCGTGGGCAGTTTCAGCAGCGCCTTGGTCTTGTCCGGCGTCAAATCGAGTGCCGCCATGTAGCTCCGCGCGCGCTCGGTGGCGTTGAATGGGCCGGAGGCGGTCAGTTGCTGGCCGCTCATGGTCGTGGCGCGGTGGAACAGCCCCTTCGCGGACGGCATCGCCATCATCGTGGCGATCTTGGCGCCGCCGCCGGACTGGCCGAACACCATGACGCAATCGGGATCGCCGCCGAACTCGGCGATGTTGTCCTTCACCCAGTTCAGCGCCTGCACCAGGTCGAGCTGGCCGCAATTGCCCGAGTCCGGAAAGTCCGCGTCGAGCCGCGCCAGATAGAGATAGCCGAAGGCGTTGAGCCGGTGATTGAGCGTGACGACCACGACATCGCCGCGCTTGCAGAGATTGACGCCGTCATAGAGCGGACTGGAGCCGGAGCCGTTCGAATAGGCGCCGCCGTGGATGTAGACCATCACCGGCCGCCTGGCGCCGTCGCGCAGGGCGGGAGTCCAGACGTTGAGGAAAAGGCAGTCCTCGCTGGTGTTCGCTTCGTTGCTGCCTTGCGGCGAGCCGGGACCGTAGGCGAGGGCGTCGGCGACTTTCGCCCAAGGCCTGGGCAGGCGCGGCGGCTGGAAGCGGTGCGCGCCGGTGTCGGCGCCGTAGCGGATGCCCTTGAAGACGGTGATGCCGCGATCTCGCGCGCCGCGCACCTTGCCGTGGCGCGTCGTGGCGACGGGCGCGGCCTCGGCGGCGCCTGCGATGCCTGGCGCGGCGGCGGCGGCGAGGGACAAGCCGATCATCTCGCGGCGGTCGATCTTGGAAACCGGTGTCATCGTGCGACAATCCTTTTGGGCGATGCGTGCGTCTTCAGCCGTGGTTCTTCGGCTCGCGGAACATCCAGGGAAACATCAGCCCCACCGGCACGATCCAGAGCGTCCCGGCGATGGCGTAAAACAGAAACGCGGCGAATCCGGACGCATGCGGCAACAGATGAACGGCCACACCCATGGCGAAGAAGGCGTAGACCGGCAGCCAGAGCAACATAAGGATCGTGCCGATGAGTTTCTTGATGCGTGGGCTCATGCAAGAACGCGTTCGATCCAGTTTTTGAGATTGGCCACGACTTCGTCGCGATTGGTCTCGTTCAGCATCTCATGACGGCCGTCCTTGTAGTAATTGACGGTAATGTCCGCGATGCCGGCCTGCTTGTAGCGATCGACCAGCGGCGTCAGGCGTGTCAGATCGGCATTGATGGGGTCCTTGTCGCCGGCGAAAATGTAGACCGGCAAATCCTTTCGGATGCCTGCGATCCTGGCCGGATCGACGGCCGGCGCGCCGGCGGTGAACATCGAAGCGCGCGAAGCCTCGTTGGCCGTGAAGCCGCAGAGCGGGTCGGCGATATAGGCATCGACCTCCTTCTCGTCGCGGGAGAGCCAATCGAACGGCGTGCGCGTCTTGCCCATGCCTTCGCCGATGGCGGAGAGACCACCGCGCGGCGCCTGGAGCTTGTCGAACGCCGCCGAGCCCGACAGGATGAAGCCGTCGATCAGGCCGCTGTGCTCCACGACATAGATTTGCGCCGCAAAGGAGCCCATCGAGTGGCCCATCAGGACGATCTTCTGCTGCGGGTTTTCCTTGCGGATAAGGCGGCTGAGTATGGCCATGTCGTCGACCAGCGCATCGAATCCGCCGGGGCCGAAATCGCCGTGATGGTCCTTGTCCGGCGCGGTGCGGCCATGGCCGCGATGGTCGTTGGCATAGATCGCGATGCCGGCATCGAGCAAAGGCTGCAACGGCGCGCGGTAGCGCAACGCATGCTCGCCCATGCCGTGCGAAATCTGCAGCACGCCGCGCACCGGCCCGTCCGGGCGCCAGCGATAGGTGAAGATCTTCGCGCCGTCCGCGCCCTCGAAGGTGAAGCTGTCGTCTCTGCTCATATCAAAACCTTGATGAACTCAGTTTCACGTCGGCGAGTTGCCAGGCGGTGGCGAATTCCTTGCGCGTCGCATCGGCCCCGGCATGGTCGCCCTGCGCGTCCTGCGCCTGCGCCAAGCCATACAACGCCCAGCCGTCTTGGCGATAGGTCATCAGGCTGGTGCGGTACACCGCTTCGGCGTCCTTGGCGCGGCCGGCCTGGAGCAGCGCAGCGCCGAGCAACTGGCTGACCGGCTGATGCCAATAGGGCGGCTCGGTATAGGGCAGATGCTGCTCGATATCGGCGGCCTTGGAAAAGTCCGCGATCGCCGCGTTCAAGTCGCCCGCATTGCGCGCGATCTCGCCGTCTAGTTCGTTCAGCGAGATCTGCGCCATCGCGCCCGCCGGCAGGATCGTCATGCCGGCGAGTTCCCGATCGGATGCGAATGGTGCGAGCGCCGCGCGCTCCGCTCTTGCATTCGCCATATCGCCCTTGTTAGCGAAGGCGAAGCCGCGCGCCAGATGCGCGATCATCTGCACAATCTTCTGGCCGGCCGGCGGCGAAGGCTCGGCCAGCACTTCGTCCCATTTGCCGAAACGCAACAGTGTGGCAATGGGCGTGAGGAAATAAAGCTGTGCCTGCGGGCCCATCTTCGCGGCGTCGGGTCCGACGGCTTTGATCAGGCGGCGTGCGGCGCCGATGGCGGCTTGGTAGCGGCCCTGCATCTCCGACGAGGTCCACAGGAAGTGGATGTTGTGGCCGTAATAGCCGATCGGATAGTAGCCCTGGGCGTGGCAGGCGGCGATGTATTGCTCGTCCACCAGCGCCGCCAGTTCATTGACATGCGCGGCGTCGCGATAGCGCCCGACGCGGTAATAGATGTGCGACGGCATGTGCACGACGTGGCCGGCACCCGGCATCAGTTTCTCCAGTCGGTCGGCCGCGGCTTCGGCGCGCTCCGGCGTGGTCGAGGCTTCGACGGCATGGATGTAGAGATGCAAAGCGCCGGGGTGGTTGGGCTCTCGCTTGATGATGCCTTCCAGCGTCGCGACGATCGCGGCGCCATGGCCTTTGGGCGTCTTGCCGTCCGTCTGCCAGTAGTCCCAGGGCTGGGTGTCCATCATGGCTTCCGCGTAAAACGTGCCGGTGTCGAGATCGGCCGGGTATTTCTTCCACAAATCGCCCATCGCCTGTGCGTAGGCTTCGTCCAGCCGGGCGCGGTCGGCATTGGGATCGGAGGAATAGCGTTCGGCCAGCGCAGCGATCCAATCGCGTTCCTCGGCGCTGGCATAGCGCTTGAGCGCCAGCGCGTTCTGCATCGCCTGCCAGGCGGGTTTTATCGCATCGTCCGGCATCGGAAGGTTGATGTTGGAGCCCAGCGCGAAGGCGACGCCCCACCAGCACATGGCGCAATTGGGATCGAGCCGCGCGGCCTCGCGGAAGGAGCGGATCGCCTCGGCATGATTGAAGCCGAAGGTCAGGTTGACGCCCTGGTCGAACAGAAGCTGCGTGCGCGCATTGCGCGTGGTGATCTTGTGGCGATGGGCACCCAGCCCCTTGAAGATCGGCGCGCCGGGCTTGTCCGCCTCGCCCATGTAAACGGCGGGCATGGGGTCGATCATCTTCATGACCCCGGGCGCGGCCATCGGCATGTCCGCCGGCATGTCGGCCGCCCGCGCGGCAAGGGCAGCGGACAATGCCGCGGCGATGCTCAGAACGGCGACGGTATGTTTCATGCTGGCCTCCCTTTGGGCGCAGAATACGATCTGCGTGGCCCGCGACAAGATGGTGGCAAGACCTTGGACGACAAGGGCTTTATTCAGGGGTGATGACGCCGACTTCCCCTTCCTTCTGGCAAAGCCGCCGCGCCGTCGGATTCTGGCTGCTGAGCGTCGCGGCGGTCATCTTAGGCATGATTACGGTCGGCGGGCTGACGCGGATTACCGGCTCGGGACTTTCGATCACGGAGTGGGATCCTCTTCTGGGCGCGATCCCGCCGCTCAGCGACACGGCCTGGGCCGAGGCCTTCGCCAGGTACCGGCATATCCCGCAATACATCCACCAGAACGCCGGGATGAGTCTTGAGGCGTTCAAGGGCATCTATTGGTGGGAGTGGACGCACCGCTTGCTGGGGCGGCTGCTCGGCGTGCTGTTCTTCGTGCCGTTCGTCTGGTTCGCGTGGGTGGGCGCGATCGCGCGCAGCGAATGGCCGCGCATGGTCGTGCTCTTCGCGCTCGGCGGGCTGCAGGGCTTCGTCGGCTGGTGGATGGTGATGAGCGGACTAGAGACGCGCGTCAGCGTCTCGCAATACCGGTTGGCGATCCATCTGGGTGTCGCGCTGATTCTGCTGGTGGCGATCCTGTGGACGGCGCTGGAATATCTGCGTCTGTCATTCAAATCGGAGCGCTCCGCGCCTCTGCCGAAGCTCGCGTTCGGCTTCGCGGCACTCGTCTATCTTCAGATGTTGCTCGGCGCTCTGGTCGCCGGACTCCACGCCGGGTTGATCTACAACACCTGGCCGTCGATGGACGGGCGGGTGTTTCCCGAAGGCGGGCTCAACTCATCGCCCTGGTGGCTAAACTTCTTCGAAAATCCGGGTCTGGCACAATTCGATCACCGCATCGGCGCCTACATCGTCGCGGCAGGCGCGATCGCCGTGTGGTGGAATGGCCGCAAGGCAAAGCTGGACGGACTGGCGCGGCGCAGCGGCAATGCCATGCTACACCTCACTCTATTGCAGATCGCACTCGGCGTTCTCACGCTGCTGACGCTCGCTCCGGAGTTCCTAGCGGCATTGCACCAACTGACTGCGGCACTGTTGCTTTGCACCGCAGTCTGGCATGCGTTCGAGACTTCTCACCGGCCAGGCATTTCCGACATCAATTCTTCGGATCGGTAGTTTCGATGCCCGTGAAGCCGATGTGGGTTACACCGGCGCGCTGCGCCGATGCCAGAAACTTTGCCACGACACCATAGTTGGCATTGCGGTCCGGCTGCAGATGGATTTGCGGTGCCGGAGTCTGAGACGCCATCCGATCGAGCAGGCGATCGAGGGTCGCCGAATCCACGGCCGCGCCGTTCCAAAGGGTGGTTCCATCTTGGGTAAAGCGGATCACCACGACGACTGGTTTCGGGCGCGCAGGGACGACTTGCACAGAGGATGGCCCATGAACCACCTTCGCAGCAGGTGGCGGCGAACATGCGCACAACAGCGCCGCCGATAGTGTGAACGCCAAGAATACGAGCGTTCTTGCCGCCACGCGCTACGCCCCCAGCGCCTGATCAAGATCGGCGATGATGTCTTCGACGCTCTCGATGCCGATCGAGACGCGCATGACTTCGTTGCCGGCGCCGGCGGCGGCGCGCTGGGTGTCGTCGAGCTGGCGATGCGTAGTGGAGGCCGGATGGATGATCAGGCTGCGGGTGTCGCCGACATTGGCGAGATGGCTGATCAGCCGCACATTGTTCACGACCTTCACGCCCGCGTCGTAGCCGCCCTTGAGGCCGAAGGTGAACACGCTGCCGGCGCCTTTGGGGCAGTAGGTGCGATGCAGGCCGTAGCTCGGATTGTCCTCAAGCCCGGCATAATTTACCCAGGAGATCTTGGGATGCTTCGCCAGCCAGCGGGCGACGGCGAGAGCATTGTCGCAATGCTTCTGCACGCGCAACGGCAGGGTCTCGATGCCGGTGAGCACCAGGAAGGCGTTCATCGGCGACAGGGAGGGTCCAAGATCGCGCAGACCGAGAACCCTGCAGGCTATGGCGTAAGCCATATCGCCAAACGTCTCCCACAGCTTCATGCCGTGATAGGACGGGCAGGGCTCGCTGAGCGTCGGATATTTGCCGCTGCCCCAGTTGAACTTGCCGCTGTCGACGATGATGCCGGCCATCGAATTGCCGTGGCCGCCGAGGAATTTCGTCGCCGAATGCAGCACGATGTCGGCGCCCCACTCGATCGGGCGGATGAGATAGGGCGAGGCCAGCGTGTTGTCGACGATCAGGGGCACGCCCGCTTCATGCGCGATGCCGGCGATGGCTTCGATGTCGCTGATGATGCCGCCGGGATTGGCGATGCTTTCGATGAACACGGCGCGGGTGCGCTCGTTGATCTGCGCCTTGAAGCTCTGCGGATCGCGGGTATCGGCCCAGTGAACTTCCCAGCCGAACTTGGCGAAGCCCTGGCTGAACTGGTTGATCGAACCGCCATAGAGCTGGCGCGCGGCGACGATGTTGTCGCCCGGCGACATCAAAGTATGCAGCGCGATGAGCTGGGCGGCATGGCCCGAGCCGACGGCGAGGGCGGCACGGCCGCCTTCGAGCGCGGCGACGCGCTCCTCCAGCACCGCATTGGTCGGGTTCATGATGCGCGAATAGATGTTGCCGAAGACCTGCAGGTTGAACAGGGCTGCGGCGTGGTCGGCGTCCTCGAAAACGAAGGCCGTTGTCTGGTAGATCGGCGTGGCGCGCGCACCGGTGGCCGGGTCGGGCTGGGCGCCGGCATGGACGGACAGCGTGTTGAAACCGTAATCGCTCATGCTGCTCTCCTTGGGGGGCGTCCCGGCTCAAACCACAAGATTTTGATCATTGTTTTCAGGGCGATATTGCATTTGACAGACCCAGCACCATGGGTTGAAGGGCGTCAGACCTTTTTGAAGAAGATTGTATCAACGGCGGGAGTATAACGGGCATCAATCTCTGCCAACCACTTCTTCTCCTCCTTTGTGACGGCGCCCTCCAACCCAACTTGTTTCGACCACGCGCTCATCAACCCAGCAAAAATCTTTGTGATGAACATTGCGGCCTCAGTGGTCCGGTTCAGAAAATTATTGCCGGCTTTTTGGCCGTCCGACGTATACAGGTTCCAGCCCGGGATTTCTTCAATCCGGTGAGCAAGTATATTTCGACAATCGAGAAATGTGCTCAGGATGGCATCAAATTGATCATCTAGATCGACCCGCTCCCGCAGGATTCCAAGGAACTGGCCTAAGGTTTTCTTCCTCATTTTCTCATCGCTGCGCTCCAAGTCTTCCAGAGAGACCGCCTCACTGCCTGGGAGGCAGTGTTGCAAGACGAATCTCAGAAGCTTCTCGGTCGATTGCACGATTAGAAGCGTTACACCAACGTTGGTAAGCAGCCCCTTTTCCTCTTCTGTCACTTCTGTCTGGCCCCCTTAGGGACCTTCGCGAACTTTCGCAGCTTCGCGTCGAAAGCCTTCAAGTCCGGGTCGCATTCAAGGCGCGCTGCAACGGCGGCGAAGGCATCTTTTGGAGATTGTCCGCGTTTCGTTGACAATTTTGCTTGCCTTACTTTTTTGGCCTGCGTCACGCGGGAACCCCTTGTATCGGTGCGGCGATGGGCTACTATACCCAGTACGCGCCCGTGGTGGAATGGTAGACACAGCGGATTTTAAATCCGAGGCCTAGCGGCATAGGGGTTCAAGTCCCCTCGGGCGTACCACGCTTCAAGAGGATCAAAATGGCTAGGAAAACCAAGGACATGCAGAAGCTCATAGAGCTACGCGACAGGCAGGCCGGGGATGTCGCTGATCTCGAAAAACGCCTCGCAGAGGCCCGCGTCCGGCTTCACGCTTACGATACCGCAATTGCCACGATGGGTGGCCATGCTCTGCCCGTTGGCGGTCGCAAGCGCCAACCGAATGTCAAAAAGACCGTTTTGAACATCGTCAACGAGGCGGCGGCACATGGCGTCACCGCGAACGAGGTGGTCGACAAAGGGGCCGCACAGGGCCGCACACTAGAGCGGAATAGCGTTTCCTCGCTGCTTTCGAGGCTTAAGCGGGAAGGCGTTCTGACGTTCGACGGTGCGCGCTATCGCCCTGCCGATGTCAAACCAACTAATACGGTTCCGTTGTTCAAGACCGTAAGCTGAAAACGAATACGCCCGGGAGTTCGAGGCTCCCGGGCGTACCCAGTTCTTACGGGGGTGTAGCTCAGTGGATAGAGCGTCGGTCTACTAAACCGATGGTCGGGAGTTCGAGGCTCCCCACCCCCTCACTCGTTTGAAGCAATCACCGAGGCCTAGCGGACTTCTGCCATCACTTCGAGTCGAAGTTTGGCCGATAACGTTATCGGGACAAAGTCCGAAGTGCCGCCGATTCATTAGCGTGTAAACGAGTCAAAATTGCTTATTGACGGTTTCGTCAAGATCGGTGGTTTCTGCAATTTCGGCGAAACCAAGCTTTTCGCCGAATGCGCCCTAGGCGGTCTTTGCGCGTTCCTGCGGTTTACATCTGATACGTCAAACGCTTCCCCTTCGCGCCTTTGAGCATCATGTCAGTTCGGGCGTGATCGTTCACGCCATTGGCAACGCGATGTGAGTAACGAAAGTCGAATTCGGCCAAATAGCGATGCAGATGCTTTTCGTCACAATGTTGGTAAACGCCCTTCATGCCTCTTTTGAAAATGCTGAAAAAGCCTTCGGCGGAATTCGTGTAAACATCGCCTCTGACATATTCCTCTTTCGAATGATTGACGCTTTCATGGCTCGCCATTTCGCGACCAATGTCCCCGTACACCGGAGATTGATCCGTCATGAGGCGCGCTTCGCGTGAGACGTTTTTCGCGACGATGCGGCCAACAGAGACAGCGGTAATGCCGCCCATGACGGTTGAACGGGCGTGGCCGGTTTCCCGATCGATCAGCGTCAGCACTTTCATTTTGTGCTGCATGCCGCGTTCATCTTCACCCTTGCGGCGCCAGCGACCGATATACGTCTCATCAGCTTCGACAGGCGTGCCTCCAATTCCAAACGGATTAAGCGCGCCTTCTGCCATCGCTTCGCGCAAACGGTGCGCCATGAACCATGCGGTCTTGAGTTGAACGCCAAGCGTCCGGTGAAGCTGATTTGCGGAAACGCCTTTTTTGCTCGATGCCATGAGAAACGCGGCCTGAAACCACAGATGCAATTCGAGGCGGCTTTCTTCGAATATCGTGCCCTTGCGGACAGTGAACTTGCCCCGGCAGGCGTAGCACTTCCAAAGGCCGTAAACAGGTTTGCCGTTCGGGTGGCGTTTGGACACCTTGGAAGTCTGGACGGCTAGCTTGTTGCTCTTGCCGGGAACGCCGCACAGCGGGCAATGCGGGGGCTTTCCGCCGGTCCACATAATTGCTTCTAGGGCGACAAAAGCCGCCTCTTCGTTGTGAAACCGGGGATCATCAAACGCGCTGGCCATAACCGTTGTCCTTGACTGTGTAACCAGTATGGCATACAGTTTTGAGGCTGTCAACGGAGTGGCATACAGTGGACTTCAAAAAAGCAACCGAAGAACTCATGGCAGGTATGACAAGGGGGCAGATCGCGGAGGCCCTAGGGGTCTCAGAGGCGACCGTCCGGCAAGCCCGTCTTGACGATACCGCCAACGCCCACAGAAACCCTCCGGCGGGCTGGGAAGCCAAGGTGGCAAAGCTGGCAAAGCAGCGGGCCGAACGCCTCCAGCGCGTTGCTGAGAGACTCGGAGCGGTCTAGCGGCTAAGATCGCCAGATGCTGAGGCGGGATGGCCGCATGAATACGCGCATCAAAGTTGCAGTCTTATTGCTGATCGCGGCGGTGCTCCCATCATCGGTCAGAGCAGCAAACGTCGATTGGAAGCTATACGGCGGGATGCAGGCCAACGCTGGCAATAGCTACTGCTTCTATGAAGAGAGGGGCATTCAAAATCTGCCCAACAAATTCATAAGGGTATGGGCCAAGTGTCTTTTGCAAAAGGATATGGACGCCGTAGATGCAACGAAACCGTATTTCCGAGCGGCTGTTGATATGTCCGGGTCAAGAGTCGCTCATTACTACATGCCTCCATATGTCAGGATAGAGCGCACGAATGCTGCGCAGGCCATACAGGTGACGACTTACGAAGCGATAGCTGATGTCAGTGATATCACTCCGGAAGCTCAGTTGTATTATGAACTGGACTGCAAGCAGAGAAAAATTCGGACGCTTCAAGCTACCATTGGGACAATATCTAGCCATGCGCCGCTAGATTGGACAAACGTAGCGCCAGAAGGAAATGGTGCGAACATGGTGGAGTTGTTGTGTCCCGCCTAGCTTGGTGCATATCCCACGAAATCCCGGCAAATCTCGCCATATCCCAGTATGCTGGCTGACCCACTGGTGGTGCTGGGTCTGTCAAATGCAATATCGCCGTTTTCAGGATTCGGGGTTTTTTCCGCAATGCCGACGCATAGCGCAACCGGGGCGCCAAGTCACCCAAGCCTGCCGGCAGACGTCAATGGTGGCCGTGGTGTGCCGCTCTCGCGTTTTGTGTCGCGATGTGATGGCCGATGGCGCAGCCCGCGATGGCGCCGAGAATGGCGTGATGATGCAGGAGGTGCCCGGCAATGCCGCCGGCGACGGCGCCCTTGATGCAGCCCTTGGCCTGGGCACTTTGGACCGGCACGAAACTCAGGGCCGCGATCAAGGCCAGTCCTGTGGCGAACGTCTTCATGGGGAGTCTCCGGTTGGCATCCGAGTGGACGTAAGTATCCGGGCGCGGAATTTCAAACCCGGTTCAGGCTGCCGCCCTTGCCGAACAGGAGCGGCTTGCGGTTGTCGATCACCTTACGGTTGACGCCCATCCAGCCGATCTCGCCGGAGAAGCGGCCATGCTCGATCTTGGGGCAGCGGTCCATGATGACGGTGAGGCCGGCGTCGCGCGCCAGCGCGGCCGCTTCCTCGTTGATGACGCCGAGCTGCATCCAGATGGTCTTGATGCCGAGCCGGTCTTTCTCCGCGACCGCTTCGCTGACGATGCCCGGCGCGGCGTCGGAGGTGCGGAAGATGTCCACCATGTCGATGGGGCCGGGCACGTCCGTCAATGATCCGTATACGGATTGATTGAGGATCTTCTTGCCGGCCAGGCCCGGATTGATCGGATGGACGACATAACCCTTGGCCAAGAGATACATCATCGCGAAATAGGACGGCCGCATCTCGTTGCCGCTCGCCCCGACCATGGCGATGGTCTTGGTGGAGCGGAGGATGGATTTGATCAGGGCGTCGGGGTAAGTGGGCATCGCTCAGGCGGCTTGGCGAGTGATTTTCACGCTGACGGATAGACCGGCATTGCTCGCAAGATCCATCAGCGCATCCAAGCTGAATTTGCTGATCTTGCCGCGAAGCAAGTCGTTCAAGCGTGGCTGCGTGATTTTCAAGCGTTTCGCCGCTTGCGCCTGGGTGATGTCCCATCGTTTCACGGCATCTTCGATGGCCATCATCAGGTTGGAACGCGCTTTCATCCGAGCCGCGTCCGCCGGCGTCGGTTCGATCGCATCCCATACACTCTTGTAAGCCTTCATCTTTTCCATCACTTGCGCCCCGTCAGCATTTTGTATCGCGCTTTCGCGAGTTCGATATCTCTTCGAGCCGTAGCCTGAGACTTCTTCTGAAATACATGCAAGACATAGATAAAGTCGCCAATCGTCATCGCATAGATCAGACGGAACGCACCCGTTTCGTCGCGTACGCGAAGCTCCCGAACACCCGCTCCCACTGTCTTCATGGGTTTCCAGCTTGTGGGCTCGGCGCCACGTTGGACGCGTCCAAGCTGTTCGCCCAAATCATGACGTACGCCCTCCGGAAACGACCGAAGGACTTCGCGCGCATCACCTAGAAATTTGACTAGCTTCATCTATATCAGATCGGATATAATGTCAACGCGTGACAAAAACGGTCGATCACTCCGGCCATTTCGGTTCGCGTTTCTCCACAAACGCGCCGATGCCTTCGGCGGCTTCGGCGGCGAGCATGTTCTGGGTCATCACCTGGCTGGCGTAGTCGTAGGCGTCCGACAGGCTCATCTCGACCTGGCGGTAGAACGCTTCCTTGCCGATCTTGAGCGTGCCGTGCGGCTTGGTGGCGATGAGTTCGGCAAGCTTCGTGGTCTCGGCTTCGAGCGCCTCGGGCGCGACGACGCGGTTGATCAGGCCGATGCGATGCGCGTCATCGGCCGAGATCATCTCGCCGGTCAGCAACATTTCCATGGCGTGCTTGCGCGATACGTTGCGCGACAGCGCCACCATCGGCGTCGAGCAGAACAGGCCGATATTGACGCCGGGCGTGGCGAACCTTGCCGTGGAAGAGGCGACGGCCAGGTCGCAACTCGCCACCAGCTGGCAGCCGGCGGCGGTGGCGATGCCCTGTATCTGTGCGATCACGGGCCTCGGATGGCGCACGATCGTCTGCATCAGCCGGGAGCACTGCGTGAACAGCGCGGCGAAGAACGCCTTGCCCTTGTCGGCGTCGCTGCGGTGCCCGGTCATCTCCTTGAGGTCGTGGCCGGCGGAAAAGGCCGGACCGTCGGCCGCGAGCACGATGACGCGCACCGAATTGTCGCCGGCGGCGGCGTCGAGCGCCTGTTGCAGCGCCGTCATCAGGCTTTGGCTCAGAGCATTGCGCGAAGCGGCGCGATTGAGGGTGAGACGCAGGACCGGACCGGTCTTCGCCGTCAGGATGAGGGGCTGGATCGCCAGGGCGCTCATCTCAGTCTCCGCCGAACCAGTTGAAGGCGACGTTGAACACCTTGCCGCCGATCGTCAGCTTGCCGCGCAGCATCGGGCGGTCGTCGGGATGCGGCACGTCGGGCGCGGGCTTCTTGAAGAAGTCCTTGTCGAGCGTGCCGGCGAACGTGATGGCGCCGAGCTTTGCGTCGCTGCCGCTGAAATTCACCTTGCCGTTGCCGACGCTGTACGACGTCGGCAGGACGCGAATCTGGCCGGTGTAATATTCCTGACCATCCTCGGCGGTTTTCTTCGGGCTGGTGACATCCTCGAACTCGATCATGACGGCGGCGAACGCCTTGTCCGCCTTGCCGCTTTCGAAGGATTTGAAATCGTCCTTGCCGCCGATGAAAAAATCCTTGAGCTGGAACTTGCCGACCTTGACCGGCTCGCTGGGCAGGAAATAGCCGAAATAGTCGTGGCTCTTGTCGCTGACGAAGGCGGGTGCCGTCGCCGCAAGCGCGGCAATCCCACAGAACGCGGTCAGCGCAACGGCAAAAGCGATTCGCAAATAAATTTTCATGGCAGGGAACCACCTCACAATGGGGAACTCAGATGGATGCCGGAACCAAGGCGGGAAAAAGGCGTTCCGTGTCTGACGTCACAAGGAGAATATACATGACAACAGCGAGCGGTCACACCAGCGCAATTCTGGCCTCCAAGGTCAAAGGCACGTCCGTCTTCGACAGTGCCGGCGCCAAGATCGGCCATGTCGAGGACGTCGTCCTCGACAAGCAGTCGGACCGGATCATGTTCGCCGCCCTCGGCAGCGGCGGCGTTCTGGGCATGGGCGAGAAGTTCTTCCCCGTTCCCTGGTCGATGCTGGACTACAACAAGGAAAAGGGCGGCTATGTCGTTCCGGTGGCGCAGGATGTGCTGTCGAAGGCGCCGACCTATCGCCTCGAAGACCTGACCAAGGCCAATGGCGAGTTCGGCAAGATCCGCGAGAGTTCCTACAACTACTTCAACATCAAGCGGGACTGGTAATTGCGTTAGTTCAGTTCCGCGACGGAAAGGCCCGGCCGTGCCCCCCACGCCGGGCCTTTTCTCTGGATATCGTACGGTATTATAATACCGTATCAGAAAAGCGCAGCAAAATCGGCATTTGCGCTTGACCCGCGGGCGCGAACTCCGTACATGCCGCGTCCGAACACACATTTCCCGGACAGGTCTGACATGAAAACCTACTCGGCCAAGCCGACCGAGATCGAGAAGAAGTGGATCCTCGTCGATGCCCAAGGGCTCGTCGTCGGTCGTCTGGCCTCGATCCTCGCACTGCGCCTGCGCGGCAAGCACAAGACCACCTTCACGCCCCACATGGATTGCGGCGACAATATCGTCGTGATCAACGCGGCCAAGGTCCTGCTCACCGGCAACAAGCTGAAGCTCAAGACCTACTATCGCCACACCGGTTATATCGGCGGCATCAAGGAGACGACCGCGGGCGAGATCATGCGCGGCAAATTCCCCGAGCGCGTGCTGCACAAGGCGGTCGAGCGCATGCTGCCGCGCGGTCCGTTGGGCCGGCGCCAGCTTTCGAACCTGAAAGTTTATGCCGGGCCTGCGCACCCGCATGAGGCGCAGCAGCCCGAGCCGTTCGATGTCGGCAAACTCAATCCCAAGAACACCAACTATCGCAAGGCGAGCTAGGCCCATGGCGGAAGACGTTAAGAGCTTCGGCGAACTCAAATCGACGCTGATCAAGGCCAAGGTGCCGGAGAAGGCCGAGCCCGGCGAGGCGATCAAGTCCAATCGCGACTCCAAGGGCCGCGCCTATGCCACCGGCCGGCGCAAGAACGCGGTCGCCCGCGTCTGGATCAAGCCCGGCCGCGGCACCATCACGGTCAACGGCCGCGACGAGAAGATCTATTTCGCACGCCCCGTGCTGCGCATGATCCTGCGCCAGCCCCTGATCGCCACCAACCGCGACGGCCAATTCGACGTCGTCGTCACGGTGGTCGGCGGCGGCTTGTCGGGCCAGGCGGGCGCGGTGCGTCACGGCATCTCCCGCGCGCTGGTCGCCTATGAGCCGACGCTGCGCGCAGCGCTCAAGCCGGGCGGCTTCCTGACGCGCGATCCGCGCGCCGTGGAACGCAAGAAATACGGCCGCCCGAAAGCGCGCCGCAGCTTCCAGTTCTCGAAGCGATAATCCGGAATCTTCACTTTATTGTTTAGAAACAGTGGCTTACAGAAATGTGAGCCGCTTTTTCGTCATTCACAAATCATGCACACGCGGTTGGAACTGGCGCAGGTTCCAGTTATCGTTTTGCACAAATCGTTCACGAAAAACGGTTCTGTGCGATGGGCTTTTACGAGAACAGCCACTCCCTGCGCGACGGCGCGATCCTGGTCTACACTCGACCCGGCCAGAAGAAGGTCGCGTGGCACGCCCGTCTGAAAGTTCCCGGCGTCCTGGGATACATCATCAAGTCCCTCAAGACAGGCGATCTGAACGCCGCCATCACCGAGGCCGAAGACCTGTTCTACAGCTTCAAGGCCGAACAGAAGCTCGGCCTCGATGTGAAGCAGGCGGGCAATCTCAAGTTCCGGGAACTCTGGAAGCGATTCTACGCAGCCCACGAACTCGGGCTCTCCATCCATCGCCGGAAGCTGCACAAGCTCATGAGCGAGAAGTACTTCATTCCCTACTTCGGCGAGACGCGGGTTGCAGACATGCCGGATGCGTTCGTCGAGAAATACTGGGACTGGCGCATCAACTTCCATAAGGAAGCCGCCCAGGAGAAGGAGGAGGCCGCGAAGGCTACAGCCGAGGCCAACGAGACTGGCAAGCCCAAGAAGAAGGTCAAGCGCAAGTTCAAGCCGAATGTCGTGGTGGTCCCGGCGCAGAAGACCCTCGACATGGAGGCCGGACTGCTCCGGCAGCTATTCCGTTGGGGCAAGCGCATTGGCGCGGTGAAGCGCGAGCCCTGGATCAAACCGACCAAGGTGAAGTTCACCAAGGGTACCGACCGCCGACCCTCGTTCACCGAGGCCGAGTGGAAATCCGTCTATGAGTATCTGCGCGCCTGGGTGAAGGAGCCGATGCAAGCGAGTGCCGGCAAGCGGGGCGGTACGCTCCATCGCAAGGGCCCGCACGCCCTCCATCGGTACCAGCGCGAGCTGTTGCGAAACTATCTCCTGTTCATGGCTAACAGTGGTCTCCGTCCCAACGAAGCGCGGCAGCTGCAATGGCGGGATGTGCGCGTGGAGAAGGAGGGCAAGAAAGCGACGCTCATCGTCGAGATAGCCGAGACCACAAAGACTGGCGCACGCACCGTCGTGTGCCGCGACGGTGCGCATGTCTATCTCGACAGATTGAAAGCAATCTCTAAGCACGCCAGCGACGACGATCTCATTTTCTGCGGCTGGGACGGAGAGCCGATCGACAACTTCAATAAGACCTTCCACGCGGTCTTGAGGAAGCTCGGGCTATTGAACGACCGCTGGGGCAAGCGACGTACCGTTTATTCTCTCCGCCACTTCTACTGCACCGAGGCGCTGCTATCCGGCGTGCCTATACATACTTTGGCGCGGAACATGGGCACGTCAATCGCACACATCGAACATCACTACTCGCATGTGTTGACGTTGATGCAGGCGAAGGAGTTGAGCACGAAAAAGTTTAGACGAGCGACGGCATAGCTGCCCTAGATGCAATCGATAAGAACACGTCGGTTTTGAGGTTCGTGAGTGTTTGGAGGGGTCGGTACGCGCGGATTGGACATACGCATGTCAGCAACCCTGATCGTTCCCTTAAATCCCAATGACGTGAACTCATCCGTTACAGTCTGGGCTCGTCGCCCCGACACTGGCGACCGTTTTGGCAGATGCCTGTCCACAGCCTCGGCAGTATCCTCAAAGCCAGAGATCAAACACTCGGTGAGGCCATTATCGACGGCATTGCGTGACGCAACACGGATGACTTGGAGCGCTATCGGTACCAAAGCGTCCGAACCGTAGTCGAAGAATACAACATACGTTCGAACTCCTGACTTTCGAGGGATTGAAGGCGCAATCGCCTGAGGGCAGTGAGCAAACGAATAAAGCGGACAAAGTGCGATTTCTTCCAATTTCTCCGTGGCGTCGATTCCCGTTGTAAGGCGGTAAACGGCGAACGCCCCGAAAATGGCCAAGGTCATAAGCACACTAAAAACTGCCTTATGACGGGCGGGCCAACTGGTACCCACAAAGATGCGCGGCGAGAACCAACCAAGCAGCAGCGTTAGCGAGCCATAGAATATTACTTCGAAAAATATACGCACCGCTTGCCCCCAAAGCTGAGTCCGTAGTTCTCAGTCTAGACCGAGTACAGATTGATTTGTCGGCCCAAACGACCCGCCAATTAGGAATTGGCGGGGTTGCGCATCCTAAGAACTGCGCAAAGCCGTTGCTGCGCAACGAGAAATACCCCCGCATCCGTCGGGCGAGTACGCCCGACTTCGACCGTTTCCCCAATACTCGGAGGCCGGGAAGATAGCCTCCGTCGCAAAGGGCTTTCTCCCCTGGGCTAACGCCTGCGGGTCGTCGGGTTCGCCGCTACACCAGTTTGGACGACGCGGCTCACCGAAACGCTCGAAGTCGGGCATCCTCGCTGCCGCTGCCAATCGCCGTGTCTGGCGCACGGCTCTTGGGCGGACAGCGGGCGCCGACGCCTGCGGGGGTATTTCTGCTGATCGTTCGCGCCGGGTCGCGAACGAGGGAGCCCAAAGCCGCGAGGCGGCGGGGTGTCGAGGACGACACCCCCGGCAGGCAGCCTAGGAGCTGCCTTCAAAGTTTAAGCCGCGCGACGCGGCAATCTAGGCCAGCCCGAAGCGAGCCTTCAGCTCGCCATCCTTTGACGCGATCCTGGCTCTGACTACCGCAAGTGCGCGCTCGATATCTTCGACTTCTCGTGCACGAGCCGGAGCCGTCGGCTGGGCTGGTTGGACCGCCGGTTCGCCCCGGCGCACGCGAAGACGGGTCTCCAGTTCTTGGACCTGCTCAGCCAGTTGGTCGCTATCGCGACCTCGGTCCAATCTTCCCTGGGCGGCTCGCAGCCGTATCTCAAGTCGGGTCTGCTCCCGGATATCGGGGGTGAGTTCATTGAGACGGGCGTTGGCGTAGTTGCTGCGACGCTCGGCAGCGTCGGTCTGCGTTTCGGAAGCGCAACGCCCTGTCGCCATCGATTGCAGGTCGGCCGCTGCCGGGGACCGCCTGAAACGCTCAAGGAAAGTCATGGGGATGCCCCCACTGTACCGCACCGAAAGACAGACCAGTCGAGCTGTACACAGCGCTTCCACCCGGCCAAATTGAGCTGTGCTTGGGCGAATACTCAGCCTATAGTTGCCGCGTCGCTCGGGGGCTCCATGCATCAGGGGTTGCGGCTTGCGCTTTTGGCTTTCCTTACCGCCGAATTCGTCGGCGGTATCGGCGCGCCTGCATGCGCCGATGTTGTATTCCCCGACAACGGCCAGCCGATCGCTGACGATGCCACCGTAACAGCTGTGTTTGGCGGCGTGCGGTACTCGATGAGCGACTGCGCGCCTGGCTCGCGCTCGGTGCGTATCGATGTCGACCAGTACGACCCCGACCTGCCGAACTTCTTATCGGCGGCACAGGAATTGTCGCGTCGAGCAATATGGCAAGCGTGGACGTTGTGTCCGCCGGGGCAGAAGGAAGAAGACCCATACATACTTGGCGCTGCGGACATCTATGCGCCGAATGGTGAGCTAGCGTACCGAGAGGACGGCATGACCATCGCCCGCGACCCGGCGCTTCCCGATAATGTCACCTTGTATGCATGGCAGAGCTGGCACGAGTACTACCGCGCAACGATGGAGGCACGGAAGACGCTGTACACCCGCCTCGCCATAGCGGCCACCGTCATCCTCGTCCTCGCTTACTACCTCGTAAAGCATCGTGAGCGCATCGCGCGCTTCTACTACTTCAACTTCCATCCGCATCCGGCAGAACCCATCGTGCGGATGAGCCTTCGCACCGATAGCCCGATAGACGGGAAGGCGCTGGCCAACGCGCTTGCGGAGATTCCGCCGGGCAACCGGATATTCCGCGAAGTGCGGCTCGCCCAAGCGACCAGACTTTTCGTGGCGATGGAAGATGCGAGCCACCGGAGAATTGCCGCGCTTGAGAAGCGCGCACGCGATGACTATCAGCGCGCGGCCATCCTCGCCACGCAAGAAGCGCTCGCTCTGGCCGCCGTGGCGCTTGAGCGGGCGCGAGCAGCCTTTCGTGCAAGTCAATCTGTCTATGGGGGTGCCTAATGGCTCAAGAAATCATTCCGCCGAGAAAGAGTACCGACCTCGTCGTAGCACCGGAGCAGCGCATGCGTATGCCGGCGGGGACGCCGCTCGGCATAGGCTTGCTTGGCTCCATGCGCCTATCGGCCATTCGGCGCGTCTACGAGCATGCGCAGCGCGCGGCTGCCGCCAAGGCGTCTTACCACGACGCCCAGGGCGCGGTGGCGGATGCGCTCACCCGCCGCGAAGCAGCGTTCGAGCAGTTGGAGAATATCGACATCATCCGCGCGGATGTCGCCGACGGGATCATAGAAGGCGCGGCAAGCAACAAGCTGCGTCGCAAGCGCGACCGTTTGCAACTGGAGGCCGAAGTCGAGGCTCTGGAAGCCGCAGCACGGCAGCGCCGCGCCACCGCCGCGCAACCGTCCGTCCCAAATGCGGCGACACCACCTCAGCAGGACGAGTTCAACCAGACGCTGGTACTGCTGCGGCGTATGCCCGAAGTCGCCAAGGCGGCAGCAGACGTGAAAGCTGAGATTGTCCGCAGTGCCGGAGGCGATGACCGCCTCACCGAAGCAGACCGCGATATGCTCGCCACCATCGACGCGATCGTGCAGAGCGCCACCTCCCGGCAGGCTGAAGATTCGCTGCGGTGATGCTTGAGCTAGGAACAGCCGATGACGGTCCGGTCGTCCTCTCGGACGACGAACGGGCACGACACATCCACATCATCGGCTCGACCGGCACGGGCAAGTCCAAGCTCATGGAGCACATGCTCCGCAGCGACATCACAAAGGGCAGGGGCCTGTGCCTCATCGACCCGCATGGCACACTTGCCGGCCAGATTGCGGCCTGGTGCGCGGCGCGCGGGCTCGCGTCGGTGCGGAAAATCCATCTCGTGCGCCCAGGCGACGCCACTTGGGTTGCGGGATTCAATCCGCTTCGGATGGGCTCGGGTGAGGCCGTCTCCGTGCGTGTGGACGCGATGGTCGCGGCGTGCGCCCAGGTATGGGGCGGCCAGGACATGAACCAAACGCCCCGGCTCAAGAAAATCCTCCGGGCCGTGTTCTACGCACTCGCGGTTCGGAAGCTTACTCTTGCCGAAGCGCTCGCGCTCCTAAGCGCGGCCGACAGCGCTGGCGCACGCCGCGCGTTGACCCGCGATCTGCCGGACCCCGTGTTCGCGGCTATTTGGGTCGAATTGAATGCACTTACCCGCCGCGAGTTCTCGGAAGTCGCGGAGAGCGCAATCAATCGGATGGCTGAGTTCTTGAGCGCGCCCGCTGTGCGGCTCATGATCGGCCAGGACGGCAGCACCCTCGACTTCCGCTCCATCATGGACGCGGGCGATATCGTCATTGTGGATCTCGGGGCGCGCGGTGCCATCTCATACGAGAACGCGCGGCTGGTGGGCGCCCTCATCATCAACGACCTGTTCCTGAGCGCGCTTGGGCGCGACGAGCGGACGGCCAAGTGCCGCCCGTTCACGCTCTATATCGACGAGGCGTATGACTTCCTCTCGGGGGACGTGGAGCGCATCCTCGACCAAGCGCGGAAGTTCGGCTTGCACGCGGTCCTCGCGCACCAGCGCATCGGGCAGCTCAAGGAGCGCGGGGAGGGTGTGTTCAACGCCGTCATGGGCAACACCCACACCAAGATCGTGTTCGGCGGCCTTTCCGATGACGACGCCGAGGTCATGGCGCGGGAGATATTGCGCAGCGAAGTCGATCTGGAGCGCCCAAAGTCCTCGCTCGACAAGCCCGTGGTCGTGGAGGAAGTGCCCGTGTGGCTGTCCTCGGAATCGGAAAGCGAGGGCGGCGGCGAAGCCAGTGGGCGCAGTTCCTCGCGCGCCTGGGCGTCCTCGACGGGAACATCGCAAGGCGGCGCGGATGTATTTCGTATCGTCGAGGGCGAGCAGCCCGAGCAGATCGGCCAGAGCGTCACGGCCGGGCTCGCCTCGGCCCAGAGCCAGGGCGGGAACCAGAGCACTACCGAGGCGCGCTCAAGCAGTTGGAGCCGGACGCAGGGGCGCTCGCAGACACTGAAGCCCGTCCGTGTCTGGCTCCCCACCACGACGCACTCGCTCGAAGAAGAACTGCACTTCGCGCGGGTGCGGCTGCGCGAGCTTCCCAACCGCGTCGCCATAGTGAAGCGGCGTGGCCTGCCGTCGGTGCGAATGGAGACACCGGAGGTGCGCCCTCCGCTTTCGTCGCCCGCTATGGCCGCTCGTTTTCAGGAGCGCGTGTCCACTCAGAGCAAGTACCTGAGCCGTGTCGAGGGCGCGGAGGCGGCGCTCGCCGCGCGCCTGGCTGAGCGGCTGGCCCTGCCAGCGCCTGAGACCGCCGAACCGGAGAGTTGGTTTGAACCGGTGGAAGACGTTTGATGGGCGCCGTGCGCGCATCAAAGCCTCGGTTCAGGCGCGAAGGCGACGCTCCACGCGTCGAGCTGACCGAGGACGACGTCGCCATCCTTCGCTGCATCTACCAGCACCGGTTCGTCCGCGCGGACGATCTCTACCGTCTGTTTCCCCAGCGCAGCAAGGACCGGCTCTCCCGCCGCCTCATGACGCTCTACCGCGCAGGCTTCCTAGACCGCCCCGCCTCCCAGATAGACCGCTTCCGCCAGGGCGGCTCGCAAGCCTTGGTCTACGGCCTCGACAACGCCGGCGCACGCTTTCTCAAGGAGAAGCTCGGCTCGCCCATCGGCGCCACCGATTGGCGCAGCCGCAACCGCACCTACACCCGCGATAACCTCGGCCACACCCTTGCCGTCTCGACGTTCCTTATCAACCTAGAACTGGAGTGTCGGGCAAGGGGTGATGTGTCTCTCATTCCGTTTGAGAATATGTTGGAGCGCGCGCCGGAGAAGACGCGCAATTCGCCCATGCCGGGCAAGTGGCCGGTGCAGGTACAGGTGAACGGGAGCAGGGCGCAGGTATACATCGCGCCGGACGCCATCTTCGCGCTTCAGTTCAAGAAGGATGGCCAGACCGTCCGCTCTCACTTCTTCCTCGAAATTGATCGCGGGACCATGACGATCGCACCAGCGGAGAGCGTGCGGCGGAGTGAGGCGTTCCTGTATCGCGCGACGCTGCTACGGAAGTTTCTCGCCTACGTTGAGAGCTGGCGGCAGAAACGGCACCAGGAGCATCTGGGGATTGGAAATGCGCGGACCCTGTTTCTCACCACGACCGCCGTGCGTTCGAGCGCCGTTCAAAAAGCGGCACGAATATTGTTAGACCAAGCTAACGTATCTGCCAGTTTATTTCTGTTTGGAACCGATCAGATGCCGTCGCTGAGCAAGAGCTATCTCGACGCGCGGGGAATGGCTTCTTATCTCGCAATGCGCGCTAATCTCTCGGTTTGAGTTGAATGTCCTTCGTATCCCGTTTTAGCCCTACTAATACAAAAAGAAGCGCTTAATCTTCGTCCAAGTGGAGTGTATTTCTCGCCGCAACGCCAGTTCAGCCAAAGCGACTGCTTGCTCGTCCGGTCCCTCAAAATAGAGGCCGTCATCGCCCATACGACGTACACCGACGCGATATCGCTTCCAAATCCTCTGAACAACTCGAGCCCCATAGTTATGTCGCAGCAGGTCTCTTATTGCGCGAACTTCATTTCCTCGCTTCCGCCTTTTTACAAACCCTCGACCACCAATTCTGGTTTCGCTGATTTCACTCGAATGCGTGGTTTCGCCGACATTGGTTGGTATTCGTGAGATCGTCGAAATAGGCGCAATGGTGATCGTTGGGGAATCAGAAGATTGCTGTCGAGTTACTTCTGGATTCACTGCCTTAAGTGGGTCGTCTGTAGCGTTGTGCAGGACATTTTTCTTAGGCCCGTCGTCATGCGCTTGCGATGGCACGTTCATTTCGGGATGTGCTAATTCTTGCGCGCGCTTTGGGCCGCTCTCCACCAGTGTTTTTAACTGTACAGAGGTCTTCGGTCGCGCATGATTGAACCAATGTGCGAGGGCTTTCGCCTCAAACAGTTTTTGGCGCGCACGAAAAACCTCAGCATTCATGTCATGCGTCGCAGGGTTGGCGCTTTTCCTGATTGACCTAAATATGCCGGCCTCGTGAGATGGAATAAGCCCGCCAGCGCTAAGCCTTTGCGTGAAAGTACCGAACGATTCATCGTCTCCCCGTTTTCCGACATTATTCGAAGCTGCGATCGTATCCAGAAGCCACTCGCAGAATGTTCGGATCGCCGTTAGCGATAGGTCGGGATGCTTGTCGACAACTTCCTCCGCTTGCTCCAACTTTTGGCGAAGCGCTGGCCCATACTCGTCTAGAAACGAAAAATCTGAGCCCATATCTACTTTGTGCTCCCAGCGACCATAGATCGAAGGTCAGTATAGCCGCACAAAAGGGCACTACAATTGCCAGCAGTTGGGAATATTTATACTCACTTATGATCTGTTTTCACAAAAAGCTGGTCTACAAGTGCCCATGCGAGTTTTTGTCTGAAATCGAGCGCGACTTCCGGGTCGATATCAAAAGCAGGAGACCCCGGGCTGAGAAACTTCCGCACAGCCAAAGCTAGTGCTCTGCTGTCCGCCATAGCACGAACAACCTCAGCGAAGGACAGTGGTCCAGCGTTTTCGCCTCTATCCAACCATGCCGCTAGCGTCTCTTTCATGGCTCGATTGGATTGGAGCGGATCGGGCTCTGCAGAAAATGGACGTTCGGGGTTCACATAAGCAGTATAACCTCCCCTTAGACTGGCGATGCCGTTGTCCACACCCGATTATTAACAGGCTCAACGCGCCCCCGAAGCCAAGTAGCGCTTGCATTAATGATGCGTATACTGATGAAACAATATGGCTGATTTTGTTTCAAAGGCAGTAAGGAAGTCAATCGCAATCATTGGACTCGTATTTCCCAAGGGCGGAGAAAATCTCCGCATGGCCTACTCACTGTACGATGAGCGCGGGCGTCGCAAATATCTCGTGCCCATGGAGCGCAAGACATTTCTTCGGGCAGCGCTGGATGTTGGAGGTGAGACGGCGAGCTTCTGCGCCGTCATGGTGTTCTGCGGGACGCGCATATCAGAAGCGCTTGCAATCACTCCTGAATGTTTAGACGACGCGAACGGCACCATCAATATACGAACGCTCAAGCGCCGGAAGTTGGTGATCCGGGCGGTGCCGGTGCCGCGCAAACTCCTAACCTATCTGAATCACGTCCACCGCTACCGTGATGCTCAGCGCGATCCAGCGAAAGCAGGTGAACGTCTATGGAGATTTAGCCGTACAACGGCTTGGCGGCGAATTAAGGTCGTCATGCGCTCTGCCGCCCATCCTGAGTATGTCTGTAAGCCTAAGTCGCTGCGACATGCGTTTGGCGCGGAAGCTTCCATGATGGTCGCGCTGCCAATGGTTCAGAAATGGCTTGGTCATGCGAACATCAAGACCACAGCGATTTATACTACGCTCACCGGAGACGAAGAACGGCTCGTGGCGCAGCGAACCTGGCGGCGGTTGGAGAGCGCATTGTAGGATCATAGGCTGACTTATCTGATCCCCCTGCCGCGCGGGTATAACGCCAACACTGAGCTTTCGGGAGGCTGCCACCCGCTATCCATTTGGACGAGCTGTTATTTCAGCCTACTCTTCGCCTTCCGAGTCTTGAAAAGCAAAGGCCCGTGTAGCAGGGCTAGTGCGTTACCACAGGGCGCGGTTAGCATAAGCAGTGGCAGGGGGCCGAATTGACCCAAGAAGCATTCAAAATCAGTACAGGGCTAAAGGACCTCATCGGGCAGGACCTTATTACCGATGACTTTGTTGCCGTTTTTGAGCTCGTAAAAAATGCTTTCGATGCCCACGCCAGAAAGGTGAACCTTCTTTTTGAGGCCGATCGAATTGTAATTGCCGATGACGGCAAGGGGATGTCCAGAGCTAACATCTTGAACAAATGGCTCTTCGTCGCCTACTCGGCAAAACGCGACGGGACCGAGGACGACGACTATCGCAATCGCGTTGGACAACGAACCAGACATTTCGCGGGAGCAAAGGGTGTCGGGAGATTTTCTTGCGATAGGCTAGGCACTACGCTGAGGCTTGCGTCGAAGGCGGCCGACCATCCTGTTCAGATATTGGATATCGACTGGAAAAACTACGAAGGAAACCCCAAAACGGAGTTCAGTGAAGTCGAGGTGGGCCTAAGCAGAAAGGCCGAATTTCCGGACGCATCGCTCAAACCTGGTGGTGAGACAGGAACCGTCTTGGAAATCCGGGACCTCAGGTATCAATGGAATAGAGACAAACTCCAACGCTTGAAAAGGGAGCTAACCAAACTAATAGACCCGTTCTCCTCAGGGACGCCAAAATTTCAAATAAATATATCTGCTCCGGGCGAGGTAGAAGCAGACGAATTGGATGCTGCATACAATGCCAGCCTCTCCAACGACAAGAAGCCCTCGAGACTGATCGTAAATGGCGTTATCGAAAATCCAATACTTGACGTCATTGGAAATCGAACCGCATCGATCCAGATTAGGCTCACGCAAAATGGCCGGTCGATAGAGACAACGCTAGAAGATCGCGGGGAAACTATCTATCGAATTCGAGAGCCCAACGAGTACAGCTATCTCGGGCCGACCGCCATTAAGGCTGACATCTATTTCCTAAATCGCAGCGCCAAAGCCGTCTTCGGTCGGAGGATGGGCATTCCCTCGGTTCAGTTCGGTTCGATATTCTTGTTCAGGAATGGGTTTCGAGTATTTCCAATTGGCGCAGAAGACGACGATTTCTTCGGGCTCAACCGGCGCAAGGCACAAGGTCAAAGGCGGTTTCTTGGCAATCGCGATCTCATTGGTCGCGTCGATATTCAAGGTGCAGCAGGCTTCAACGAGGCTACGAGCCGGCAGGGGCTAATACGCAATGAAAAGGTCCAAGAGCTTATCGACTGTGTACGAGACAAATGCGTACGTCGATTAGAACGCTATGTCGTCGATATAACTTGGAAGGATAAATTCGATACGGATCAAGCCGACATTTCACGAATCATGCTTGACGAAAGCAGCGCTCTTGTCACTCAGCTTGTCTCTCGATTGGCCGCGACTGAGGGGGTAGAGCTTCTAGAGTACAATCCAGAGCTCGTTCGCATTATTGATGAAAAATCATCGGCATTTGAAGCGTCGCTTGATGCTCTCGAATTGCTGGCCGAAGAGACCGGCGACAAGAAACTACTGGCACGCGTTGAAGACGCTAAGGCCCGTATCCGCGCGCTTGAAGCTGCAGAAGCGGAGGCCAGAGAGGCGGAGAGCAGGGCGCAGTCCAGGGCCATGGCAGCGGAAGCCGCGGCTGAGCAGGCAGAGCAAAAGTTCACCGACGAGCGTGAGCGCAACGCATTCTTGGTCGCAGCTTCGTCGTTGGATCAGGATACAGTGCTCAATTTGCACCACCAGATCATGGGCCATGCCACGGATGTTCAGCATGGCGTTAAGCGAATGATGGGAAAGCTTCGGAGTGGTGCCCAAATCACCAAATCGGATTGGATCGATTTTCTTGAACGTGTTTCCTATAGAAATGGCCAGATCATTATCGCGGCTAAGTTTGCGACAAAGGGCGGTTACAAGCAGCAATCGGCGCAGATCGAGGCTGATCTCGCCGGGTACATTAAGGACTATGTTGAGACGATAGGAAGTCTCTGGGCGCCTCGGGGTATCACTGTAAGCGTGACCAGTGACGACAAGGAATTTAGGAAGCTCTTTAAGCCAATCGAGATAGGAATGATCCTAGACAACCTTGTCTCGAACGCCACAAAAGCGAAGGCCGATAATATCAATATCGCCATCACCGTTGGGAAGGGACAGAAGCCCGAACTTCTGGTGGATGTGTCTGACGACGGCATCGGATGGCCGAAGTCTTTTTCAGATGTCAGCCGCGTTTTCGAAAAGGGGGTCACTACAACCGATGGATCGGGACTTGGCCTCTTCCATGTAAAGCAGTTGGTCGAGGGTATGAAAGGAGTTGTAGGAGCGACGCGCGAGCCCTTCTCGGCGTCACTTAATGGCGCGCATATTATATTGAGGGTACCGTCGTGAGGCTGGAATTCTGCCTACTCATCGTGGATGACCATCCCGAAACCGTGGGTGAGGCGATCAGAATACTTTCTGACTATCTCGAAAGTAAGGGCTTTTTGCTTCGCACGAAAGTGGCGGAAGACCTCTCTGAGGCTGGGCTGCGTGATCTCGCTCGCAGTTCCGGCAAGGACTACAATTTGGTGATGGTCGACTACAATTTGGGCCGGACGGATTCCGACGGCGCGGTAGCTTCAGCACGGATGAGGAAAGAATTGCAATTTACTGACATGGTCTTTTATTCAAGCAGCCCCTCGGTGGACCTCTTAAAGGAACTAGCAGGCCAAGGAGTAGCCGGTGTATTCGTCGCTTACAGGGGCGATCTAAGTGACGCCTTGGTGGGACTAGCGGAGACTGTGATCGGCAAAGCGGTGGACCTTAGTCATATGCGAGGTATCGCGATGGCTGAGGTGGCCGACATGGACGTGCAAATGGAGCATGTGCTGGAAAAGGTATTCACCCTAACGGGTGATGAGAAAATGTCTCAGAAGGCGAAGGAGACGCTTCAAAAGCTGTTCGATGGAGCGAACAGGAATGTCAGTGACCTCAAGCCTCTTGTCGATAAGGGTCTCATAGTCGATGTCGTGACCGATCCACGCATCTTTCCATCAATGCAGAAATACATGGCAATCATGCGGGTAGCGAAATGTCTGTCGGAACAACCGCAGGCGGCGCTTGAAACACTAAAGTCATATGAAGTCGACGTGATCCACAACCGCAATACCCTTGCTCACGCGAAGGAAGACGTTCAGGCCGACGGCACGCTAACTTTGAGATCGATCAAGCGTGGAAAACCTTCTGTTACGATCGATGACGCGTGGATGACGGAGTTTCGGGGCAAACTTCGTGCTCAGCGTCTGGCGCTTACGGTCGTTTGCGACGCTCTTGGTGCTCATGCGGATGGGTTTGCAGCCAAGAAGAATCTCTAGCAACCGAGATCCAATCTGTTCCGCCAGCAGTGGCGGCACTGCGTTAGCTACTTGGGTGAAGCGCGGCACCTCCTTTCTTCTAAGATGCCCCCCGGTTGTATATTTTCCGTGGAAGGTAAACCAATCCGGAAAAGTTTGCAGGCGCGCATTTTCGCGCACTGTCAATGTTCGGGGCTCCGAGTAGTGGAGCAGGTCATCAGGCAAGCTGGTGATTGTGGGCGCCGGACTTAGGGGATCGAGCACGCGAAGCGCTGCTTTCTTGAGCTTGTGGGCCTTCTTGGTCTCAGCGGAAAGATTGACGTTGAGCCGGCCTTCTTCTCTGCAGGTCTTTATGATTTCCCCAAACCGGCGACTGATATCATCTCGATGGCGTGCTAGTCGAAGGCCGGACGGTGCTCCATCGTGACCCTCATGCATCGCCTTCTGAAAGGCCGTAATTGGTGACTTGTAGTCAATCGTCATAAATCCGTTGCTTTCGGCACATGCACTCATACCGTTGCGCGCTATTTCAAGATCGCTGATCGCGTCTCGAGCCGATGGCGAACGCGACAAGCCTTTTTTGCCCAAGAATATTTTGCTGTGGCGAGAGAGGTCTGCAAAAAAGGATTCGATCAGAGCAGATTGCCCCAAGTCCTTGCGCACCCCAATCAAAAAAAACCTAGGACGGGCTTGTGGAACACCGAAGTCACTCGCCTTTATCACCGAGAATGTGATGTCATATTTCTTGGAGAGCTTTTCTTCCAAGGTGGATGCAAAGTTCTTGATGGCACCGTTTCGTTTAGCCTTGAAATCTGAGGTGAATCCTCGAACGTTCTCGACAAGCACAAGTTTCGGAAGCAAAATATCGACTAACTCAAGATATGCCTCGAACAGCTTGTTTCGCGGATCGGTGAGTCGTCTACGGCCAGCATGAGAAAAGCCTTGGCAGGGTGGTCCGCCGGCGATGAGATCAACCTTGCCAGCCATCGCCCTTAGTGCGTCGGGTCGGGTATCAATCAGGCGACGAATATCCCACCGTTTTCTCTCTACTGTTGTTGGCCAGCTATAGGTGAGAGGGCCTTCGGTTCCACCGAAGTTTGCATTGAGAGTTTCGAACGCAAAGGCGTCTTTCTCAATTGCGAAAAGGCCTTTCCATCCCGCGCGCTTAAGCCCTAGGCTTAGGCCGCCGCAGCCGGCGAATACATCAACAAAGCACGGTGGCCCTTCCGTAGTGACCATCGCAATAAGCCCTTGTTATGATGCCGAAGGATGGCATGCCGAGGTTCCCGAATCGTTTATGGCAAACTCTAGCAAAAACCGCCAGGTCGTTTTTTCGAAGTGGAATGAGGCCAGTAAGTAACTGAATTTGAATGGAAAAGATGATTCGGTGTCCGACGAATCCCAAGAGGTAAGCGCGGCTAGGTCGCGCATTATGCGATCCATCCAGCAGAAGAATACTAAGCCGGAAGTTTTGGTGCGACGATTGCTTCATGCGTTAGGCTATCGGTTCCGACTTCATCAGCGCTCGTTGCCTGGCAAACCGGACATCGTCCTCAAGCGTCACAATGCCGTTGTTCAGGTCCATGGGTGCTTTTGGCACCAGCATGCATGTCTGCTGTCGAACGTGCCGCGAACTCGTCAGGCATATTGGTTGCCGAAATTGGCTCGAAATGTGGAGCGCGACAAGACAAACAACAGGGCACTTAGGCGCCTCGGCTGGCGCGTGCTGACAATTTGGGAATGCGAATTAGCAAAGCCGAAAAAGGTCTCTAGAAAACTTGACAGATTCATTTCTGGAAAAAATTGACCCTAAATCAAGCAGTCCGGACCGGCCACTTTGAAACAAAATCAGCCATATTGTTTCAATCGGGTGGCTGGGTATGGGGCGATGGATTGCAGTAATCCGGGTGTTTTTCGCCCAATCGCCGGTACTCGGGACTCTTGCAGGTATCGGCCTATTGGCGGTCGTCGGTGGTGCCGGCTACGGCGCGATTGGCTTGGCTTCATCCGGGCACGATAGCAAATCGGCATCCTCCAGCTCGCCGATCAGTGAAGCTTCTGCCGCACCCGTGCCGGCAGCAGCGGAGGCGCTCACCGCGCAGACAGCCGCCGCCATGCTCCTTGAATACTCGATCGTGAACTGCACGCCGAGCCGAATCGTATTCGGTGCGCCGAGCGACTTTCCGATCCTCGATACCTGGGAGAGCCAGTGGCTCAGCAGCGGACGATATGTGATGTCGTCAACGGACCATGGGCCAGACACGTCAGAGGACGTGCTAACGCATGTGAACCCCGTCAACCCGACGCTCACCGTGCGGATGGCCGTCAGAATTCACAAGTACGCGCAGGTGTGGTTCAAGCAGCGAGAATACTTCGGCTGCTTGGTCATGCCAGTCGCGGTCAACGTCCTCGATACGACGGTCGATCCGAGCGGCAAGACCGCGACCGTCATCTTCCGGTACGGCGCGGTCGGCAGGACCGACTTCGGGAACGACATGATGTTCCGGGCCTATCCGGCGACCAACGCCCCGTTCACGCAAGCTCAGCAGGACCGACGGTGGATTATCGAGCACACCGCCTATTTTCAGAAGCTGGACGCTATCGGCTGGCGCGTCGAGTCCATTCGCTGAGAACACTAGGTATTACATGCGAAAAGGGCCCCTGCGTGAGGGGCCCTCTTCAGCGATTTTGCTATTTAACGGAGGCTACCGGAGTAGAACCGCGATGATCGCAGCGAGCCCATACAAGCAAGCTGCGACATTGATCCTCACCGTCACATCCGTGCGGACTATCCACATGGCGTGCGTTCCAGCTAAGGGCCCCGACGTGGGGTGAGTGAATGCTGGACCCAATGCCCGAGTCTGTCGAGGGGCTCGCCTAATACATTGCTGGCAGTGTCAAATTAAGAAGGACCCCGGCGCGTGCCGGGGTCGAAGTCATTGTGCGGCCTGTTGCTTGTCTGCGGTCGCAAGATAGGCGAGGTGCTCATATGCCTCCTGCGCCTTGCTCGCGGCGGTGAAGATGGCCTTGCTGTCGCCCTTCAACACTTGCAGCCAGGTCGAGACATAGGCGGCGTGGTCGGGGCGGGGCTCTGAGGCGATGCCAAGTGCTGAACAGAGGAAGGCGGCGCCAATCTCCGCTACCAATTCTTCCATCGCATACGCCTGATCCCCGAAGCGTTTGCCCATATCTCGGGCGAGGCGGTGCGGAGCGCCGGTCCAGTGCGTCAGCTCGTGGCAGAGGACGCCGTAGTAGCTTTGGAGGGGCGAACTGGTGCTGGTCCCCACGAACCATTCGGTGTCCGGCATTTCGATATTGTCGGTCGAGCGGCGGTAACAGGCCGTGGTGAAGCCGTGCCGCACTTCCGCGCCAACGGCTTCAACGAACGCCTCGGCTTCCTGGTCGGTCTGGAATTCGGAGAGGCGTTCAACAGGTGGTGCCTCGAAGCCGTCTACCTGTTGGGCGTTGAACACGTGGGAGGCGCGCGCGACGAAGTTGAGGCGGCTTTGTCCGTCGTCTTCGGCTTCGAGCGGTAGTTCTTCGAGCCGCTTGTAGAAGACGATCATGGAGCCGCGCTCGCCCTTCCTGACTTGCGCGCCCATGCTCTGCCATTGCTTGTAGCTGGCCCAGAGGTTTGAGGCGTATCCTCGGTCTATGGCCTGCGCCCACAACGCCACGACGTTGACGCCACGATATGCGGACGTGGTGTTGGCATTCATAGGCATCTGGAGGCCGGGGCGGTGCCAGGGCCGCTCGCACTTATCCGTCCCGGCCTCGATAGCCGCGACGATGCTGTCGGTGATGGCGCGATGCACGTCGCGCCGCTGTGAAGGTACTGCTGTGTCCATTGCTCGCTCCTGCGCATGAGGAGCGTCGGAAGAATTCCGGCGCTCCGGGATGCGCGGGAGCGGTCAGACGTCACCGAGTGAGAGATCGTCCAGTCTCGCGAAGTACGTGAGCGCACACGCTGCGGCGCAGAACAGCGACATTCCCGAACGCTCGCTTATCCAAATTTGTCGAGGCTTGGGAAGACGGGGTCTTAGCACGTTCAAACGGTCGGCCACTGCAGCAGCAATTTCTTCGCGTGTGCGTGCGCCTTCGAGATGCCGCGAACTCGAAATCTCGGCCCGTGAGTAGCACTCCACGCTGATATCTCTAGCCTCCGCACACTTCACGATGGCGAAGTACAATCGACGAATCCGACGGGAGCGGCGGGCACCTACCACGTCGTGCCGCTCCATCGCGAGGACCGCTGGTCGATGCCGGTCGAGAAGCAACTCGATGCGGCTGAGCGCAATCGCGTTCTTGTCTCTGCGGATATCCACCGTTCCCCAATCTAGGAGTGAAAGGGTGTCTTCAAAGAGAGCCCACCCGAAACCTCGTGACGATGGATGGAGACCAAGAACAATCTTCGTCTTTGGCGTCATTCGAGCGTGCTAGAACTGCCAATGCGGCTGACAATGTCGGCAACGTGCGAAGCCGCTGCTTCTCGGTTCGGGTGTTTCGCCAAATCCTCGTTCAGCTTCCGGGCGCGTGCCAGTACGTCGCGCTCTACGAATTCAGCGAGGCCGGGAAACAAGTCGGGGAGGGAGGCATTGAACAGAATGGAGCACGCAAGAGCTGTTCCGAGCGCTGGCCGCTTAATGCCAAGCTCCACATCCGAGTACGCGCGTTGCGATGCGTAACCTACAAGCATCGCCACCTCCCGCTGCGTGAGATGAGCGGACTTTCTGAACTTGCGTAGGCGGTAGGTATTCATAGAGCGCGGTAAGGCAATTTTCGCAGACATGAGCGGTAATGCTATGCACGGAATTATCGCCGTAGGAGATATTGCGGAGATAAAGCGGAACTAAAGGAATGCTCAAAAGCCACCCTCGCGGGCGGCTTTTGGCTCTCATTCATCGCTTCGATCCGACAAAGTTCTTTGCTGATAATCCCCGAGGGAGGACGCCGCTAGGCGTTGCCCACTGGTTGCCCGCAAGCTGATGAATGGGTCTTCGCTCTTAGCACTCCTGACTACAATTTCGTGATGCTACGGTTCCTCCCAACTCCGGTGTTTACGCCGCAACACCCCGCAAACGCTTGCCTGTCGTCGAAGCCTGCCGTTCGCTGCTCGCTGGTTCGAATCCCTCCCTCTCCGCACAAGCATTCAAGCCGCAAGCGGCAGGTCACTTGGCGGATACCCGTGCGTAGATGCTTGATTTTCGTCAATCTCGCCATTGGCGAAGGTGTTTTGCAATTGTCGTTCTTGCCACTTGTTGCCCACCGGTTGCCCATAGTTCGCTGTGCCGGCCGTTCGGGGATTTGCCAGTTCGATAGCCGTCCGCAGCGCCGATGGCGCCACGTGGGCATAGCGCATCGTCATTGTGATGGTCGAATGGCCGAGCAGGGCCTGAACGATGTTGAGCGGCGTGCCGTTCATCGCGAGGTGCGAGGCAAACGTGTGGCGCAGCGTATGCCACCCTATCTTTCGGAGCCCCGCACGGCAGCAGACTTCGGCGAGGGCTCTGCTCACCTTCATGTGGGTAAACGGTTGGCCGTTGCCGTCCAGGAAGACGTAACCCTCGGCACGTCTACGCGCGCTCAATACCTCGCGCAGGTCTATGTCGAGCGGGATGTGTCGCTCGCGGTTGCCCTTCGGAGAGCCCAGGGACTTCGTATAGTCGGACCGCGAATGGCGAACAGCCACACTGGAATTCCGCCAATCAATCGATGTCCACTGTAGGCCCTTGAGTTCGCCCTGCCGCATTCCGGTCCGCAGCGCGCATAGGATCATCTCCCGAATTGTGCCGCTCGAATGCTGGAGCAACAGGTCGCACTCGTCTGTCGCGAGGTGATCGGTGCGGGGCGGAGGGCACTTCAGCCACACGATCTTCGGTGGCGTTCCAGCAAGATTGAGCCAGTCGTACGCCGTGTGCAGGCACTTTCGCAGCACGGCAAGTCGGTTGTTGATCGTCTTGTGCGACTTACCTTCGCGGACGAGCTGTGCCTTGTATTGCTCGACATCGCGAACTCCTATCTCGGAGATTGCCGTTCGTCCGAAGAATGGTACCAGTGAGGCCGAGAAGGCATACTTTTTTGCCTTTTGTTCCGACGGCTTGTTGTTGGGGATGACGTACTCCTCGAACCATTTCGGTACGAACTCTGAGAACGTCAGTCGTTCCGATAGCCGCTGCTTTCCATCGATGTCCTCGCCCCGAGCGAGGCGCTGTCTCAGGGCGACTTCGTATGCGCGCGCACCCGCGCGCGAGTTCTCTGGGCTTCGTTTTCGATGTCGCGTGTGATCGAAGCGAAAATCGACCCACCACGACCTTCGAATAAGTCGTGTTGCCATTTTGATCTGATTTAACCGACGGACTCGACGCGGCGCTGTGCCAGGTATGTCGCAAGATCGCTCTTGGCGAAGCGCACGCAGCGTCCCACCTTGAAGAACGGTATGCGCCGCTCTTGCTGGAGCCGCCGCATGCCTGACGCCGAAACGCCGAGCAGCTTCGCTGCTTCGGCGACCGTCAACAGCTCGATTGAGCCCGTCGGCTGCTTGTCAAAGAACTTGCCTGGATCGGGCGAGGGCATTCTATCACGGCTACGGCTGATACCGCGCAGCTATTCGTCGCCGTCGTCGCTGAGGGGGAGGCGCGTGTCGATATCGTCGAGGCGCTCGCCGATACGTATCAGCTCATTTGCAGAAATGTTGATGACATCGTGGATATCGATGAGGTGGTGCTCAAACACCTCTGTAAGAAGCGGAATGAGAACCTGCTGGCAAAGCTCACGGAATTTTTGGGTATTCATATGGTGTCAGTTTGCGCGTGCGACGCTTTGAAACCTATGCCCTGAAATATCGCCCGGAGAGATGTAAGGATTTGTCCTGAACTTTGTCCCGCAGAACGATTACACGAGATGGGTACACCGGCGCGTCGAGATATTTCCGTGTCTATACGTCCGTCGGCGCGCGCGCCAAACTGCAACAGATGGACTCCACGGCTATCTCATATTTCGCCCGCACCAATCATCGAAATAGCAACGTTCCCTTCGGCATCAAGCAGCCGGACCGCCTCTCGCACATCTACCTCATCGGCAAGACGGGTGTTGGTAAGTCCACGCTTCTTGAAACCTTGGCGAGGCAAGACCTGGAAGCAGGGCGCGGCTTCGCGCTCATTGACCCTCATGGCGACCTCGTGGAGAGGATCGCACGGGACGCGGTGGCGGAAGCGCCTGGACGCGTCCACTACCTCAATGCGCCAGATGGCGCTCAGCCCTATGGATACAATCCCCTCCGTCGTGTGCGGGACGACAAGATACCGCTTGCTGTCTCTGGCCTCATCGAAACCCTCCGAAAGCTCTGGCCGGACGCTTGGGGTGTGCGCATGGAGCATGTGCTGCGCAATACGCTCTATGCGCTCCTAGAGCGGGACGACGCCACGCTCCCCGATATCCTGCGCCTCTACGCGGATGAGAAGTGGCGGAAGTCCGTAGTGCGGGACATCCGCAACGAGACCGTGCGGCGTTTCTGGCACAACGAGTTCGAGCAGTACCACTTCCGCCAGAAGGCGGATGCTGTAGCGCCAATCCAGAACAAGCTCGGAGCGCTTCTCTCAGACCCTGCGCTCCACCGCATCCTCGTGGAGCCGAAAGCCGATTTGCACCTGCGCTCGCTCATGGATCGAGGGGAGGTGCTGCTCGTCAACGTCTCCAAAGGACGCTTGGGTGAGGACACGGCGCATCTTCTGGGTGCGTTCATCCTCTCAACGCTCTCGCTGGCCGCGCTGTCTCGCGCCGACGGCGCTGAGCGACGCCCTTTCTTCATCTATGTGGATGAGTTCCAGGCTTTCACCACGCTCATGCTCGCCAACATGCTCCCGGAGCTGCGCAAGTACGGCGTGGGCCTCACGCTGGCGCACCAGCACCTGCACCAGCTAGAGCCGGAGATACGCTCGTCCGTCCTCGGCAACGCCGGCACGCTCATCAGCTTCCGCGTAGGTGCCGAGGACGCGTCCTATCTGGCGCGGGAGTTTCAGCCGACATTCGGCGTCGAAGACCTGCTCAATCTCCCGAACCACAGCATCTACCTGAAGCTGATGATCGACGGCACGTCGGGGAGGGCGTTCAGTGCAAAGACATCCTCTCTACTAAGTCCCTCGCCAGCTTAGAGATTAGGCTCCGTGTTCGTGCTGTGTCTTTGGACGCTGTTCTATTGCAGTGCAATTGATGTACCTTCGCATTGCCTACCATTCTTTTTTGGCCGAAGACTTTCATGCGACTACTGGAATTTGTCATCCACGGGCTTTTAAGCCTGTCAATCGGCTGGTTTTCGCCGCGAATTTTCACAAACCCGAAATGGTCTGTTTGGCAAACGAGAATTTACAGCGCGGTTATATCTGTAATTATCTTCGTCGCGCTCGCAGTGTTTTACCTCACAACAGGCTCCGACGTCGAAGACAAGTTGGCAGAGTTGGCATTTTGCCCACTCATTTCGTTCGCACACTGCCCCGAAGCGAGGCCAATTCAGCCAATCGTATTGCCCCCTCCGGAACAGCGCGAACAACAGCAGGCGGCCCACTCGAGAGCTTTGGAAATTGCAGTGTGGGAAGCCGCTGTGAGGATCGACACCGTCGCTGGGTACAAAGAGTATCTAAGGCTGTATCCATTTGGGGCATTCGTTGGTATGGCGCTCGCAAGAATTCAGGAATTGCAAAAGCCGCCTCAGGCTGAGATCGGACCGCCTCCGTCGGTGCGGCCGCCATCGCCTCATATTGCGCGCACGCCTGTTGAACCTCCTCCCAGCGCAGATAATGATGGAGCTTCAAGCGACCCCACCCGGCCGGAGGTTGGCGCAAATATCGAACACACGACAGACGATCAGACTCCGTCATCAGTGCGTTGCGTTATATTCAACGGGAAAAAGATATGCGGATGAAGCAAAATTCGATCTTTATATTGGCCCTGACAGTTGGCCTATTTCACTTGTGCGGCCCGGCTTTTTCTGCTGGATGCGTTCTGAATGGGAAAACGCTGAACTACGTTTTCCTGCGCTGTCGTGATCGCGTGTGCGACAGAATGCATGAGCGGATGTCGATTGTTGGAAATAAGATACTGGTGTTCGACGCCGAGGCGACCAATTCATCAGGTCAACTTTATTACATTGGCGAGAAACGGGACATAACCGATGATCCTAATCAGCTATCCGACGAGCTAGCGTCATCCGATACTCGCTTGGTTGCAAGGACGTTCGCATCCGCGGTGATTTCCGATGGTGTTATCAGAACCATGTGGGAGCGATTCTCGGCACTTCACCAGGGCGATCCAATTCGCCTGAGAGTGCTTGACCTACGAACCATTCGAGTCTCTGGCGACTGCGCTGAGTGCATCGTGGTCGAGCATGACCTTATTGCAGGCGGTGTTGGAACCTTTGGAAAACAGAGTTTGACAAGAATGGAATCTTGCTCGATTTCAGACGGGTAATGCTGCGATGTCGAATATGACCAATGCCGTTCGGTTTTTTCAAATTTTGGCGGTAGCCACGCTTATGTTGCCTTCGCAACGGGCGGTAGCCGCGAGTTGTGATTTGAATGGAAAGACAATCAACGCCGTTATGACGATGTGGGGGCCGGAGAGGCCTCCAATGGGAGGTCAACCCGGAGATTGGGCCGGGTTTCCACTCAAGATCAAAGTGATTGGCGACAAAGTTCTTTTTTATGGAAACCCTGCTGCTGACGAGAATGCCGCCGATGGTATGGTCTATCGCCTGGGTCGGACTATCGACATGACCCGAGATCCACTTCAAACGCAGCGCTATCAATCCTCATTCCCCGATTCTACCGTGGAGAGGACGCTGACCTCATCATACGACGGCATCGACCTCCGTCTCGTCGATGAAGAGCGGATCACCTATTTGCCGAAAAGGCAGATGATCTTCCATCTGAAGCAAAGCATCAGGATAGCTGTTGTAAGCTGCACGACGTGCTTAATTCTGGAATACGATCGACATTCCGATAGCGCCGTGCCTGACAAGGATGTTGACGACCATTTGGTCGACGAACAGTGCGCCATCCAGTGAATCCACTCATTGATATGGCCTTCACAAATCATGCACAAAAATGGAACGCTCAAAATATCTACATAAAAGCAAAGGCTTATGAAGTCTCCAGTTCACGAAGCGCTGAGACAGCGCTTCGATCATCGAATACAAAACGGCCCGGAGAAATCCGGGCCGTTTTTTTGTTGGGCTAGGTTGGCGACCTGTTTAGCCCGCGATCGCAAGCTTTCTTGCAACATCGAGCACAGGCGCTCCAACCAAGTCCTTTTCCTCGGACTGGGAAAGTGAAATGATAATGTTGGCAATTCCGGAGGCCAAATCTTTAAGCTGCTTTGCACGAAAATCGTTCGGGTCGACCAAATCGAAATCGATGTCGACGATGCTATCCCGGAAAACCTCCATCCAGAGAGATTGACCCAGCAAAATCTGCTCGAACCGCTCGTAGCCGACGATCTTGAAACGACGAACCGAGTCGGGATCGGCCTCAAGCATCACATCGCCGATCGCGTCCTGCCAATCGCGATAGATGAGAGCTTCCCGATAGGATAAACCTCTGATCGCTTGGTTTATCGTTTCCGCCACTATGCTTTCGGTTATTGGCGTTCTCTGAAGCCTACGGCACAAAAAGTCGGATAGCCCTTTGCAGATCGCCAGCTTTTCCTCGAGTGGCAATGCCTGAATCTGGTTGCTGTCATGTTTGAGAGTACTGCCGCTAAGTTCGTAAAGCTTTACTTCGAACTCGGTCGCCAATGATTTCCTTTGGCCGCCGTCGAGCGAGTCCAGGCTGAGCCTCCAAACCGAACACATCTGCTCCAAACGGTAAATTTCCACGTGCCGTCCGTCAGCGAGCGCGCTTTGGACTTTGCTGATCGCGCTTGCCACCGGCGTTAAAAAACCAGACGCGCCTCTCGGCAGAGCGCTAAGTTCCAGTTGCATGGCTCTAATCCAACCGAGAACGCTGGCGATACGATAGAGCGTCGATTTCCGCTTGTACTCGTTGTAGACGAGCGGAAGCGTTGCTTTTTTCAGAAAATGATAGCCGTTATCCAGAAAAATCTCGGAGAACCGCCACAGCAACTTCTCGCTCGATGCTGCCAGTGGCGCTGCATAGTTTCGAAAAATATCCTGCTGCCGTTCAGATTTGGAGCGGCGTTCATTCAATTTTTGGATGAGATAGTCCTTTATGAAAGGCGTTATGAGAGCCGCTGCGGCACCGATGAATGCCGCGGCAAGCGGAACCCACCAAACTCCAATCAGATTTGGAGGCTCCGGCAGTTGCGATGCGGAATTGGCGTTCGCCGGAATGAATTGGACTGCAATTGCCAAGACAAATATCGGAAGTGAAAACCTGCAGGCGAAAATGGTTCCTTTTGTCGGCCGCGGCATCGTCTGCCCCTACAGCATAGTTCAGGGTTCTAACCCAATACTGGGCCATACTTCCAGCATTAGATGGTTGGCTATAGCACGAAAAACCAATCTGGCGGCGTTCAGCGAGGATGCGACTAAGGACATCGATGTTCGCAGGACGACACGCGCCTTGAACAGCGTGGTGCTGCCAAACGGTTTACGGCACGATCAGCCATGATCTCTCCAAGGACGGCACAAGCCCGGCGCCGCTGTGGAATGCGGTCCTATAGGCATGCTATCCCGCCTTGACCAGCGCCGCGATCTTCGCCGCCGCATCCGTCCCCGCCATGTACGCACCGCTGCACGTCGCGAACATGCCGTCGGGGGCGGTGGCTTCGCCGGCGAGGAACAGTCTGTCCATGATGGGCTCTCCCAGCACGGCGCGGCTGGCGAACTTTCCGGGTTTCGCCGCCGAGTAGGCGCCGCGCGTCAGGGGATTGAGCGCCCAGGGCGTCAGCAGGCCGCGCGCCACGCGGCGCTTGATGTCGGAACCGAAAATCTCGGCCAGCTTCTGCTTGGCGAAATCGACGGCCGCGGGCTGGCCGTGCTTCGACAGATCCCAACCGAACTTGCCGCCGACGAAACCGACCATCAGATCGCTGTCCCACGGCCAGGCCAGGAAGTAGATATCATCGAGGCCGGGATTTTCCTGCAGCACGTTGTCGTAGGGGCGGATGCCGTCGATGTAGTGACCGATCCCCGGAATCTGCAGCGGGATTTTCACCAGCAGGCCCATGGGAACATCGTCGATCGCGCTCTGTGTCTGCGCCGGCAGGGGCGGCGTGAATTTGATCGTTTCGGCCGCCAGAACGCCGGTCGACACGGTGACGATGACGGCTTTGGCGTTGATCGTGCCGGGCCGGCGTCCGCCGGTCGTCACCTTGACGCCGGCGCCGCTGGTGTCGATGGCCGTCACCGGCGTGGCGAGCGCGACGTCGAGGTTGCCCATCAGCGCCACCATCTTCACCAGCGTTCCATAGCCTTCGCGCACGAGATAATTGTACTCGTAGTCCGCCATCCTGGCGTAGTCGGTGGTGGACATGTCGTCGAAGTCGACGGCCATATCCATCGGCCCCATATAGGTCGCGGCGGCATCCATCGGCGGGCGCCAGTTGGGGACGATGGTGCTGGCCGCCACGTCCGGCGCGTTCTCCATCCGCTCCTTGAGGATCTCCTCGTCCTTGATCTCGAGCTTGACCATCGCATCGCCATAGGGCGTGGCGCCGTAGAACAGGCGGTTGACTTCCAGATCGTGGGCCTGGGTGTCGAAGTGCAGCTTGCGCGACCATTCGGCGAAGGGATCGCCGTCGCGGTAGCGGTGAATCCAGGCGCAGCCGATATCGAACGGCACGGGTTTGCCGGCCGCCTTGCGGAAGGTCGCGTTGTCGGTGAGAGCCCGTCCGCCGACGCGGTCGGCGGCTTCCAGAATCCGGCAACTCAGGCCCGCCTGCTTTAGCTCAAGCGCCGCGCCGATGCCGGAGGCACCGGCGCCGACAATCACGACATCGACGTCGGAGGCGCCGCCACGGCTCGGCTTGAATGCCAACGCACCGGCGCCGAGCGCGGCGAAAGAGCCAAGCAGGGCACGCCGCGTCGCCGGAATGGGATATTGCAGTGCCGCCATGATCGCCCCCGCGTTCGTATTCGCACAGCAAATACCGGCCGCGCGGGGTAGTAAAGAAGGCTGTCCGGCTGTCCGGCGGCGTCACGCCGCCTGCGGCACCAATGCGGTGAAGGTCGCGTGTGTGATCGTCACGCTCATGCCGGCTTGGGTGCTGGCGATCTGGACCTTGGCGTCGAGCTGATGGGCCAGCGCGTTGACGAGACTGGTGCCCAGGCCGCCTTTTTTCGCCGTGCCGTCATCTTCCGGCCGGCCGACGCCGTTGTCGCAAACCGACAGCTGCCAGTCCGTGCCGTTGACTTCGTATCGGACGACGACTTCCGCCGCGCTCCGCGCCGTCGGGAAGGCGTATTTCAGGGCATTGATGACGAGTTCGGTGACGACAAGGCCGATGCTGACGGCGTCGGCGGAGGCCAGCGAGCCGGTATCGGCGATGACGATCAGCTTGGCGGGGCTGCTGTCGCCGATCATCGACTCGGCGAGCGACTCGCACAGCTTCGACAGATATGGCGCGACTTCGATGAGGTCGGCGCGGCCGGAGGTGTGCAGGTGCCGCTGCACCGCGGCGACCGACATGACGCGGCGGTGGGCGTCCTGCAGATGCCGGCGCGTCTCCTCGGAGGTCACGGCGCGCGCCTTGAGCATCAGGATGCTGGCGATGATCTGCAGGCTGTTGACGATGCGGTGCTGCATCTCTTCGAGCAGGACTTCCTTCTGCTGCAGAAGTTCGTCGGTCCGCTGCTGGAGATGTTCCTTCTCCCGCTCGAGGCCGCGCCGTTCGGTCACGTCTTCGAAACTGAGGAGGATGGCGGTGCGCGTATCGCTTTCGTAGCGCGCCTTGCGGGCGCAGATGAGCATGGTGCGTCGGCCGATCCGCGGGAAGTCGTGGGCGATTTCAAACCCTTCGGTGGCGGTGTTCTCGGGCGCGATGTCCGCCAGCAGCGCGCGCAGGCCGGGGATATCCCAGGCACCGTCGTCCAGTGCGAACAGCTGCCGGTCCCGGATGTCTTCCAGACCTGTCTCGAATGCGCGGTAGAAGGAGGTGCTGGCGAACAGGACGTTCAGATCGCCATCGAGAATGAGCAGGGGCTCGCGCACCGTGCCCACGATGATTTGCGCGAGCGAACGCGCCGCTTCGATTTGGTCGAAACTATCCTTCATTGTTCCTCCGACCGCGCGATCGAACGGTCGCGCAAACGGTCGGCTACCAGCATCCGCCGGCGACAGTCCTACGCCTTCGGCGGCGCGCGGACTGTGCGGAATTGCTCACATGGCGCGGTTAACGCACGCTGCCGCGGATGGATCGAAACTTGCGCCAGCGAGTTTTCTGTCCGAGCGAGCGCGTAGGCGCTTTCCCTAACCAGCGCTATTTCCCCTTCGGAACCTCGCGCCGGCATTCCTCCAAGGAACCGATAATGTTGAACAAGACGAGCGTGTTGCTTGCCGCGGCGGTTGTCGCGCTGAGCGCGGGCGCGGCCAGCGCCGACAGCAACTACAACCGTCACGGCGGCAACGGCGCCGCCCCGCCGGCCAACGCCAGCGACCCGAACCAGCCGGTTTACGGCAGCGGCTACAATTACGGCTATGACGACGGCGTTGCCCGCCGCGAGCGCAACGACCGCTACCGTGCCGATGCCTGGCGCGCCCAAGGCGGCAATCCAGGCTATCAGCGCGGCGCCTACTATTACGGCAGCGACTGCCACGACAATACGGCGGCCGGCACCATTCTGGGCGCTGTCGCCGGCGGCGCCATCGGCAACGGAATCAGCCACGGAAACGGCGGCGCAACCATCGCCGGCGTCATCCTGGGCGGAATCGCCGGCAACTCGATCGCCGGCGACATGGATTGCAACGATCGCCACTACGCGCTGACGAGCTACAGCGCCGGCTTCGAAGGGCGCATCGGCGAACGGCACGACTGGCGCAACGGCGACAATCGCGGCAGCTTCACCCCGGTTCGCGAATTCTCGCGTGACGGCAACACCTGCCGCGACTTCCGCGAAGCCTCCTATCGCAACGGCCACGACTACAGCCGCAGCGGCACCGCCTGCCGCCGCGCCGACGGCAATTGGTACATGGAATAACGAACGCTCAGGCCGGGCCAAAGAGCGCGGTCTGTGACTGACAACTCGCCGTGCGGGCCATTGTGGTTCGCACGGCATTTTCCAACGGAAAGAAACAGCACGATGAAAATGTCGATTGGTTTGATGGGCGCCGTGGCGCTTGCCGCGTTCGCGGTGGCGGTTCCGGCTTCGGCCGCTCCGCATGGCGTCAATGTCGGTACCTTGACCTGCAATGTCGCCAGCGGCTGGGGCTTCGTGTTCGGCTCCTCCAAGGATCTGCACTGCACGTTCCGCCAGAACAACAGGCATGCCGAGCATTACACCGGCACGATCTCCAAATTCGGCATCGATCTGGGCTACACCGAAGGCGGCGTTCTGGTCTGGGGCGTGGTTGCGCCAAGTTCGGATACGCGTCCCGGCGCGCTGGACGGCGACTATGTCGGCGCCACCGCCGGCGCCACGGTCGGCGTCGGTCTGGGCGCGAACGTCCTGGTCGGCGGCTTCGACCAGTCCTTCGCACTGCAGCCGCTCAGCGTTTCGGGCAATCGCGGCTTGAACGTCGCCGCCGGCGTCGGCGCGATCAGCCTGAGCCATTCGCCGTAGATAGAAAAGTAACTGCGCGGGCCGTGGCGGCCCGCGCAGCTTTTTCGTACATTGTGGGTTGCCTCGAAGACGAGGCGAGGGAAGAGGGAGAATCACCATGAACATACCGGTCGAAACACTTCTGATTTGGGCCGTCGTCGGCGCGGTCGCGGGCTTCCTTGCCGGCGTCATCGTCAAGGGCGGCGGCTTCGGCCTGATCGGCGACATCGTCGTCGGCATCCTCGGCGCCTTCGTCGGCGGCTGGCTGCTGCCGCGGCTCGGCGTCCATCTGGGCGGCATGAGCGCCATCGCCGCCACGATCGTCAGCGCCACGATCGGCGCGGTGGTGCTGCTGCTGGTCTTGCGCCTGGTGCGGCGAGCCTGACGCAGGCGCTGCGCATACAAATGAATTCCAACATCGGGAAGGCGTTTATCCTTCCCGATGTCTTTTGTGTGGTGAGTTAGCTCGCGCCGGCGCCTTGCGACTTGCTGAGCATTTCGGTCAGCTCGCGCACCGTCTTGGTCAGGTTCAGGACTTCGTTTTCTCGCAGCGCGTCGAGTTTCTGGTGCAGCAGTTCGATCTCCAGCTCGGCCTTGATATTGATGTCGTAGTCGCTCTTGGCGGCGAGGCGGTCGATATCCTGCTGGCGGTTCTGGCTCATCATGATGAAGGGCGCGGCATAGGCCGCCTGGAACGACAGCACCAGGTTCAGGAGGATGAACGGGTAGGGGTCTCAATTCTGCACATAGGCCGTGATGTTGGCCGCGATCCAGAACAGCAGAATGCACGACTGAATGATGATGAAGCGCCACGAGCCCATCGTCGAGGCCACCGTGTCGGCGACTTTCTGACCGACGGTGAGGGAATCGGCCGCCACGGCGCCGGCGGTTTCCGTCTGCCGCCGCGTGCGGCGCAGCGCCCGCAACTCGTTGAGCATGTGCTGCTCGGCTTCATGCAACTCGTGCTTGATGTGACCGATGCCGACCATGCTGCCCCCGATGAATTTGCCGCGTGCGCGTGCGCGGCGCGATTCGCCCACTTCGCTTCGACCTTAGGACGGTGGACGATTTGGGCAAGCGCCGGCTATCGGCGCGGACGACAAAGCCCCGGCCGCGAAAAGCAGCCGGGGCTTCGTTCAGTCAGGCAGGCCTGCTAGGCGGCAGCCTTCGGATCGGGACCGTGTTCGTTCGGACCAGACGTGCCGGGCTGCGTGAACCAGAAGAGCAGGACGAACACACCGATGCCGGTCAGGGCGATCAGCAGCCACCAGCCGCTGCGGCCGCCATCGTGCAGGCGGCGGACCGCGACGCCGAGCGATGGCAGCAGCAGCGCCAGGCCGAACAGGCCGGTCAGCATCGTGCCCAGACCGAGGATATTCTGAATGACGCCGATGATGATCTCGAGGATGAGATAGACGAGGATATACCACCAGTATTCCGCACGCCTGGCGCGTCCGTTGAAGTCGAAATAGTGCTGCGTGACGACTTTCATGAACCAATTGATGGGTTCCATTTTAATCTCCAAATGGGCGCGGCGACGCCTGGCCCAAGCCCGATGTGAACGCGGAAGGATCAGATGTCCCACAGGCAGCCATGTGTGCTGCGCAATGGTGCCGACGCCCGAACCCCCCGCTTTAAGGTGTATACCCACGAGAATCGTCAGCGTTAATGAGCTAAGAGTCGGTTCGAGGCTGTGTCAAGGAATCCGCCCCTCATTTCGGTGGGCAAGTGGCTGTCATGAATAAGAGAGTCTTTATAGACGGGGCCGCCGGCACGACGGGTCTGGAGATTCGCGAGCGCCTGGCGTCGCGGGCCGACCTGACGGTCGTGCAGCTATCCGACGCCGACCGCAAGGACGTTCGCGCCCGCAAACAGGCGATAAATGACGCCGGCGTCGTGATTTTATGCCTGCCGGACGCGGCGGCCAAGGAAGCGGTCTCGCTCATCGACAACCCGGCTGTCCGCGTGATCGACGCCTCGACGGCGCACCGCGTCGCGCCAGGCTGGGCGTTCGGCTTTCCGGAATACGAGCCCGGGAATTACCAGGCCATCGCGGCGGCGGGGCGGGTGACCAACCCTGGCTGCTATGCGACCGGGTTCATCGCGCTGGTGCGGCCGCTGATCCGGGCGGGCCTGCTGCCGCCAGAGACGCCGCTCAGCGTCAACGCCGTGTCGGGCTATTCGGGTGGCGGCAAACCGATGATCGCCGAGTTCGAGGACAAGAACAGCCCGGACTATGTCGAGACGGTCGTGCGCAGCTACGCCCTGACGCTGGCGCACAAGCATGTGCCGGAAATGACCGAGCGGTCGGGCCTGAAGCATCCGCCGGTCTTCGCGCCCAGCGTCGGCCGCTACTATCGCGGCATGATCGTGGAAGTGCCGCTGCAATTGTGGTCGCTGCCGGGCCGACCGCGCGCCACCGAGCTGCGGGGCGCGCTCGCCGATGCCTATCAAGGCCGGCGCTTCGTCGAAGTCGCCGGCGCGGACGAGGCCGCCGGTCTCAAGACGCTCGACGCCGAGCTGCTGAAGAACACCAACCGGATGAAGCTTTACGTCTTCGCCAACGAGAAGACGCAGCAGGTGCGCCTGGCGGCGGTGCTCGACAATCTCGGCAAGGGCGCTTCGGGCGCTGCGGTTCAGAACCTCAACATCATGCTCGGGCTGCCCGAGACCACAGGGCTGGTGTGACGCCGCGCTCGATCGAGGAGGCGCTGGTGCTGGCCGGCGTCACGGACGCGACCCTGGCGGCGGCGGAACGTTCGGCGCTGGACGGCGACGGCTATGTCGTCTTGCGTGGCGTGCTGGACGAAGAAAGCTGCGCGGGCCTGCGGGAGACGTTCGAGCGCACCTATCTTCCGTCGGATCGCTGGCCGGCGCCGCGCAGCCTGGGGACGCGCCATGCGATGCTCGACAACGAGCCGGACGTCTGGCGCGCCGCGCTGCAGCCGCGTCTGCTGGCCTGCGCCTTTCATCTTCTGCGCCGGCGCTTCTTCCTGTTCGAGGTGCAGGGCCGCGATCCGAGGCCGGGGCAGGGCGCGCAGAACCTGCATCGCGACTGGACCGAGCCGCGCGGCCCCGCGCCCATGGTCATCGCGCTGGCGTTCCTCGATCCGTTCGGCGTGGACAACGGCGCGACGCGCGTTTTGCCCGGCTCGCACCGTCTGGCCGGCGGCGCCGACGCCTTCGCGCAGTTCGATGTGCATCCCGATGAGATCGTGGTGCGAGGCGGGGCCGGCGACGTTCTGGTCTGCGACGGCTATCTCGCCCATTCGGCGACGCGCAACGCCAGCGGCGCGCCCCGGCGCAACCTGCAAATATCCTATCGCGCCATGGACGCATGCGACCGTCCGGCCGGGCCGCGAGACCTGGACGGCGCATCGCCCCAAATGCGCTATCTGCTGGGCGCGGACGCTTGAAGGAGATCGCCATGTACCGTCCTCCCGCTTTCGCCGTCGACGATGTCGACACGCTGCACGTCTTCATCCGCGAGCAACCGTTCGCGACTCTGGCCGCGATGATCGACGGCGCGGTGCAGTTCGCTTATGCGCCAGTCGTGATCGCTCCGGACGGCACCAATGGCGTGGCGCGGTTTCATCTCGCCGCCGGCAATCCGCTGGCCCGATTGGCGGACGGCACGGCGGTGCGTCTGTCGTTCCTGGGCGCCAATGCCTATGTCTCGCCCGACTGGTACGAGACCCCGACACGGGTGCCGACCTGGAATTACCTGGCGGTCGAAGGCCAGGGCGCGGTGCGGCGGTTGGATCGCAACGAGCTGCAGACTCTGCTGATCGATTTGTCGGCGGCCGAGGAAACCAAACTCCTGCCCAAGAAGCCGTGGACGATCGACAAGGTACCGGCGGAACGCCTGGCCGCTCTCTTGAACGCCATCGCCGGCTTTTCCGTGCGTCTGGAGACGCTGGACGGAAAGTTCAAACTCTCCCAGAACACGACGGCGGCGGACATCGCCGGCGTTGTTTGCGGGCTCGATGCGCGCGGCGATGCTGCAAGCAGGGCCGTGGCGGAAGCAATGCGCGATACGAAGACCGCTTAGGCCGCCGCCAAAACGGCTCTCTTTACTGGTTGCGGCAATGAAATCGGACGGAAGAAAGTCTTCGGGTAAAGGTAGGCGTCGCCAGACTCATCGATGACCCGCAACAGACCGTGCTTTTCGGCTGCCTGATCGCGAAGGACAACGTAGATTTTCCGCTTCTCGAGCGAGGCAGGATTTCCATCATTTTCGACGCAAATGACAAGGTCGGTTCTTCTTAGGGTTTGAGTTCTCACGGGCATATCCATGCTCCACGACCTCGTAACTCTGAAACGCGGATCGCTATTTCTTGACCGGCGGCGGTGTTTTTGGTGGTGGAGGCGGCGGTGACTTTGGAGGCGGCGAAGGAACGCGCCCGACTCGCGGATCAAGTGGTGGTGTTGGCGGACGAATCGGCAATCGACTGCCGCCGGGATGAGTTGGTGGTCGTGAACGGGATCCGCTCATTTCTTGTCAGGTGGAGGTGGCGGAGGGGGTACAGCCGGCTTGATCGGAATGACGCCACGTTGAACGCCCGATCCATCCGTTGGGACAGTCACAACCTTGCCAATTCCGTCGCCGTTCGACATCGGCGTCCTCGTTTTTCTTGCCTCGTTAATGTAACCGAAAGCGGCAAGGAAAACGATCCCCAAAACAAGAAATATGGAGGCTATCCAGTTCAAAAGCTGTGTGACTCTTGCGGCACTGTTGACGTAGTTGCCTTCAAACAGAGCTTTACCGGGCGGAAACCCTGCTTCAGATGCGGCGTCAAGCTCACGAACGTATTTGGAGAATGCCGCATTACTTGTATGCAAACTCAGCAGCACGGCGATGATACTTACAACAAGAAGGAGACCGCCAACGAACAGCATCCAGACGTAACTTGGTGGGCTGCCAAAGTCCTTGAGAAACGCAATCGATAAACCGAGCCCGCCGCCAGCCAATGTAAGGACGGTCTGGTCGAGGAATTTTTGTTGATCGCCAAGAGCCGCCTCTGTCGATGCACGTGCGGTTCTATAGTCGTCTTCAGTAAGGCTTCGTTTCTCGGGGGCGTCGTCGACCACGAGCCTACGCCGCCTTGATCTTCACATAGGACCCCGGCGCGTTGCCGAGGGTTTGCAGGCTGCCGTCGCCGGGTTTGCGGGCGGGGATTTTCTTGCCCGAGAGCTTCGACAGCCACTTGTCCCAATCGGGCCACCAGGAGCCGGGATGCTCCTTGGCGCCTTCGAGCCACGCTTCGACGGTGTCTGGGATCTTGTCGTTGGTCCAGTACTGGTACTTTTTCGCGACCGGCGCGTTGATCACGCCGGCGATGTGGCCGCTGCCGGCCAGGATGAAGCGGATCGGCCCCTTGAACAGCTTGGTGGTCTTGAAGATCGAGCGGTAGGGCGCGATGTGGTCTTCCTTGGCCGATTGCAGATAGACCGGCAGCTTGACCTTCGACAGATCGATCTTGACGCCGCCCAGCACCATCTTGCCGCGCGCCAGATTGTTGTCCTTGTAGCATTCGCGCAGATAGAACAGATGCGTCTTCTCCGGCATCCGCGTGGTGTCGGAATTCCAGTAGAGCAGGTCGAACGGCATCGGCTGCTTGCCGAGCATGTAGTTGTTGATCACGAACGACCAGATCAAATCGTTGGCGCGCAGCATGTTGAAGGTCGTCGCCATCTTGGAGCCTTCCAGCACGCCGCCGGCCTTCTCCATCTGTGTCTTCATCGATTCGAGCTGCGCTTCGTCGACGAAGACGGTGAGATCGCCAGCCTCGCTGAAATCGGCCTGCGCCGCCCAGAAGGTCGCCGAGTTGATCCGCTTGTCGTTCTTGGCCGCCATGTAGCCGAGCGTCGCCGTCAGCAGCGTGCCGCCGATGCAATAGCCCACGACATTGGGATCCTTGACGCCCGTCGCCTGCTCGACGGCGTCCAGCGCCGCGAAGATGCCCTCGCGCATATAGTCTTCGAAGGATTTCTGGGCCAGGCGGCGGTCCGGATTGATCCAGGAGGCGACGAACACGGTATAGCCCTGGCCCACCAGCCAGCGGATGAAGGAATTCTCGGGCCGCAGATCCATGATGTAGAATTTGTTGATCCAGGGCGGGAAGATCAGCAGCGGCCGCTCATAGACCTCGTCGGTCGTCGGATCGAATTGCAGCAGCTCCAGGAGTTCGTTGCGGAAGATCACCTTGCCGGGTGTCGTCGCGATGTTTTCGCCGATGCGAAACGCATCGGCAGACTGGCGGATGGAGAGCTGACCGCCGCCGCGCTCGATGTCGTCGAGCAGATTGTCCAGGCCCTTGACCAGGTTGTCGCCGTTGGACTGCAGCGTGGCGCGCAGCACTTCGGGATTGGTCAGGATGAAATTGGTCGGCGCGATCGCGTCGGCGAACTGCCTGGTGTAGAAGCCGACGCGTTTTTTGGTTTCGTCGTCGATGCCTTCGACATTGGCGACCGTGTTCTGCATCCAGTTCGCCGTGAGCAAATAGGATTGCTTGATGAAGTCGAAGATCTGGTTTTCCTGCCAGTCCTTGTCCTTGAAGCGCTTGTCGCCGGCCTTCGGCGCCACCACCGGCGCGGTCTCACCACCCAGCATCTTGCGGGCGGTGTTTTCCCACAGGCCCATGAAATCTCGCCACAGGGCAAACTGGGCATCGACGATGGCGCCCGGATTGGCCGACATCGCCTTCATGAGAGTCATGAACGGCGCGGCAATGTTCAGGGGATCGAGCGGCTCCTGCCCGGCGCCGGTCTGGCGCTTGAGAAAATCCGACAGCAGTTTCTGGGATTGTTGCCCGACCCGGATCATGTTCCGGGCGAATTCGCCCGCGTCGCCCAGCGCGTAGGGATTGGCCGACGGATTACCCGACTCGGGGGCCTTAACCGTGTCGTCCGTCTTGGCGTTCTTCGGCGAATCGTCGAGCTTCTTTTGCATCGTCACCACCCGCTCGCGTCAGGTCTGTGATAACCCGCGCCGCAAGGTGCCTGCAAGACGTGCAAAAATCCCGGCTAGGGCCATTTGCCACAAGATTTCATGGATTTGACGGCCGTATGCGCTTGGAAGCGCGAGGCCCCGCCTGTATACCGGGATCGCTGGAATTTCGATGAGGCTGAGGTTGAACAGCATGACCAAGACCATGGTGCGCCTCGCGGCGGTGCTGGCTTTCGCCCTGTGCACGAGCGCCTGCTCGACGCTCGACTCGGCCTATAGCGACGTCATGGGCGACGACACGCCGGCCGCGACGCCGGCGACCGACGCCAACGGCTTCCCGACCGACACCGCGACGCCCACCGCCGACAACGGCACCACGCCCGATCTCGCCTCGGTTCCCGACAAGCCGAGCGGCACGACGACGCCCGACGACCAGCGCGAAACCGCCGACTCGCTGGCCGCCGACCGCAGCCGCGCGACCTATAGTTCCGACGCCCTGCGCGGCGGCACCGAAGCCGCGGCAGCGCCGCCGCCGCCGGCCGGTGCGCCCGAGGTCGCCGCCAACACCCCACCGCCCGCGGACAATCCGCCGGCGCCCGCGGATGACAGCACGCCGGCGGCGCCCGGCGCCCCGCCGGCTGTGGACAACACGCCCCCGGCAGCCGCCCCGACAACCGCCGTCGCCTCGGTCCCGACCTATTCGCCGCCGCCCGGTAGCCAGCCCGCGGTTCCGGCCAATGGCGGCGTGCCGGGCTCCCAGCCGATGGCGATGAACGATGCCTCGCTGGGCTTCAAGCCCTCGACGGCGCCGGCCCTGGATCCCAGCATTTCGCAGTTCGTCGCCCAGCCGATCATCGCGCGTTACCAGCAGACGGCCTCCAATGGCGGCGTCGCCACGGGCCCGATCGCGCCGCTGAACGGCGGCTCGGATGCCGCCGTTCCGGCGATGTCGCGGCACGATCGCGGCAGGGCTGTCGGCGGTCCGGAAGCCATGACCGGCTCGGTGGTGGCCAATTTTGACGCGATCAATGGTGCGGGCACGAGTACGCCCAGCGTCTATGCGAACGCCAACGGCATGCCGCCGACCGCGGTCGTGATGTTCCCGGGCGACGGCGTGGCGCTGTCGGCCGCCGGCCGGGCCCAGGTCCGCGTCGCGGTCTCGGCCTTCCAGCAGCGCGGCGGCACCGGCTTCATCAAAGTCATCGGCCATTCCTCAAGCCGGACGAGCAACATGCCGGTCGAGAAGCACCTGGTGGCGATCTTCGCCAAGTCCCAGGCGCGGGCGAATGCCGTGGCGGCCGAGATCATCCGCGAAGGCGTGCCGGCCAGCCGGGTGCTCGTCGAGGCGGTGGGCGACAGTCAGCCCGTCTATTACGAGTCCATGCCGCAAGGCGAAGACGGCAACCGCCGGGCCGAAATCTTCATCCAAGGCTGAGCCGATCGTGCGCGCGACGCGTGCGGTCTGCGTGATGGCGGGTGCGTGGCTGGGTTTTGCCGCGTCGCCTGTTCCGGCGCCAGAACTTTCCTATGCCCTGGAACCCGTCGTCGCGAAGAACGGCACGGTGGACGCGTTGGCCGTCACGCTGACGTTTCGCGGTCCCGCGTCGGGGACACTGACGCTCGACCTGCCCAACGAAAGCGAAGGCGAAAAGGCGCGTTGGCGCTTCTTGACGGATTTCAACGTGACGGGCGCGCGGCTTGCAGCGGCCGATCCCGCGACGCGGACACTGACTTTCGTGCCCGGCGCGCCGGTGACGGTGCGTTATCGCGTGCATTCGGCCTATGACGGCGATCCGCCGGGCGCGGATGGCAATCCCTATCGCGGGGCGGTGGTGCGGCCATCCTGGTTCGCGACGCTGGGCGAGTTCGTCTTCGCTGTGCCGCAGGGCAGCGACGCCTGGCCGGCCAATTTCCACTGGGGCGCGCTGCCCAGGGGCTGGACGGCAGCCTCGGATCTTGAGCACGGCACGATGGGCCGCGCGATGACCGGCAGCGACATCCTCGAGAGCACGCTCATCGGCGGCGTCGACGTGAAGGTGCTTTCGCGACCGATCTCGGGCGGCACGCTGCGGCTGGCTGTGCGTGGGACATGGAGGTTCTCCACCGACAATCTCGCAGACGTGCTCGCGCGCACGCTGAGCGCGCAGCGCGATTTCTGGGGCAACGACGTCAAAGGACCGTTTCTGGTGACGCTGCTGCCGCTCACCGGCAGCGGATCGACTGGCGGAACAGGGCGTTCCGACGGCTTTGCGCTCTATGGCACGGCGGATATCACGCAAAGCTCGTTCCAACGCACCATTGCGCATGAGCACTCCCACACCTGGATACCCGGCCGCATCGGCACATTGCGCGACCTGGCACAGGAACCGTTGGACTATTGGTTCAGCGAGGGCTTCACCGATTTCTACGCCAGCCGTACTTTGCTCAAGTCCGGTGTTTGGTCGCTTGAAGACTTCACAGGCGATTTGAACGATCGCTTGCTGGCCTACGACGTCTCGCCGTCGCGAAACGCGTCCAACAGCGAGATCGCCGCCAAGTTCTGGACCGATGACGACATCGCGCAATTGCCCTACCGGCGCGGGATGCTGCTCGCCTTCGTGTGGGACAAAAGGCTGCGCGATGCGGGCAAGGCCAATCTCGACGCGGTGATGTTCGCGGCCCGCGACCGTTTTACGGCGGCGGCCGCCAAACCCAATGCCGCGGAGAACTTCCTCGCGGCTTACCGATCCGTGTCGGGCGACGACCTTGGGACAGAGATCGCGCGTTTTGTGACGGCAGGCGAGACGGTGAGTCTGCCGCACGATCTGTTCGGTGCCTGCGCGCGCGTCGACACGATTCAGATCGCTTCGTTCGACCGCGGCTTCGACGGCGAGACAAGCGCGAAGTCAGGCGTCATCACCGGGGTCGCGCATGGCGGCCCGGCCTATGCCGCGGGTCTGCGTGACGGCATGAAGCGGATCAAACGCGAGGGCGGCAAGGAAGGCGACTCCCGCGTGCCGATCGGCTACCGGGTCGCCGACGGCCAGGGGCGCGAGCGGCTGATCACGTATTTGCCGACGGGCAAGGGCCAGGTGACGATCCAGCAGGTTGTCCTGACGCCGGGCCGGTCGGACGCCGCGCGCCGGGATTGCGTCCGGTCGATGGCTGGCGGCTGATCTGCTTTAAGATCGCAGGCTAAACCCATTGACGGCATGGGATTCTACCGCGATTCTGCATCCGCGAGGTTGTGCTTCGCGATCAAGGCCCTGGACCCATGCAAACCGACTTCTACCGCATCAAGCGGCTGCCGCCCTACGTCATCGAGGAAGTGAACACCCTCAAGGCGAAGGCGCGCGCGCGCGGCGAGGACATCATCGATTTCAGCATGGGCAATCCCGACATGCCGACGCCCAAGCACATCATCGATAAGCTGATCGAGACCGCGCAGGACCCGCGCACCAACCGCTACTCTGCCTCGCGCGGCATCAAGGGGCTGCGCCGGGCTTACGTGAATTTCTATCGCCGCCGTTTCGGCGTCAGCCTGGACGCCGATAGTGAAGTGATCGCCAATCTGGGCTCCAAGGAAGGCTTCGCCAACCTGGCGCAGGCGATCACCGCGCCCGGCGATGTCGTGCTGGTGCCGAACCCGGCCTATCCGATCCATGCCTTCGGCTTCATCCTGGCCGGTGCCGCGATCCGTCATGTGCCGGCGACCAGCCCGGAGGAGTACTTAAGCAATCTCAGCCGCGCGGTGCGCCATTCGGTGCCGTCGCCACTGGCCCTGGTGGTGAACTATCCCTCGAATCCGACGGCGCAGGTCGTCGGGCTCGATTTCTACAAGGAGATCGTCGCCTTCGCGAAGAAGCACGAGATCTGGGTGCTGAGCGATCTGGCCTATGCCGACATCTATTTCGACGACGCCAACCCGCCGCCCTCGATCTTGCAAATCGATGGCGCCAAGGACGTCGCGATCGAATTCCAGTCGCTGTCCAAGACCTATGCGATGCCAGGCTGGCGCATGGGCTTCGCGGCCGGCAACCGGCATCTGGTGCATGCGCTCGGGCGCATCAAATCCTATCTCGATTACGGCGCCTACACGCCCATCCAGGTCGCGGCGGCGGCGGCGCTCAATGGGCCGCAGGACTGTGCCGACGAGATCCGCGCCACCTACAAGTCGCGCCGCGATGTGCTGGTGGATTCGATGAAGCGGGCCGGCTGGGACATCCCCGCGCCGCCCGCCTCGATGTTCGCCTGGGCGCCGATCCCTTTGTCCTATCGCGAGCGCGGCTCGATGGAGTTCGCAAAACAGTTGCTGATCCATGCCAGGGTCGCCGTCCTGCCGGGCACCGGCTTCGGCGAATACGGCGAAGGATATGTGCGCGTGGCTTTGGTCGAGAACGAGCATCGCATCCGCCAGGCGGCGCGCAACGTCAAGAAGTTCCTGTCGCTGCGGGTCAACGAACCGCCCGTCCTGGAAAGCGCGAAGTGAAGCCGCCCCTGCGCATCGCGATGGCAGGCCTGGGCACGGTCGGCGGCGGCGTCGTCAAAGCCTTGTCCAATCCCGAACTCGCCGAACGCGCCGACCGCAAGTTTGATGTCGTCGCCGTCTCGGCGCGCGACCGCAAAAAGGATCGCGGCTTCGATCATTCCGCCATGGTCTGGACGGACGACGCGGCGGCACTGGCGAAATCCGATGCCGATGTCGTCGTTGAGCTGATCGGTGGCGAGGGCGGCGTGGCGTTGGCCGTCGTCGAAGGAGCCTTGAACGCCAGGAAGCATGTCGTCACCGGCAACAAGGCGCTGCTGGCCAAGCATGGCGCGCGTCTGGCGGCACTGGCGGAGAAGAACGGCGTCGCGCTGAAATTCGAGGCCGCGGTCGCCGGCGGCATTCCCATCGTCCGGGCGCTGCGCGAGAGCCTGATCGCCTATGGCGTCGAGGCGATACGCGGCATCCTGAACGGCACCTGCAACTACATCCTGACGCAGATGGAGGCGACGGGACGCACCTTCGACGCGGTGCTCAAGGAAGCACAGGGGCTCGGCTATGCGGAGGCCGATCCGGCGCTCGACGTCGGCGGCGGCGACACGGCGCACAAGCTGGTGCTGCTCTCCAGCCTCGCCTTCGGCACGATACCAGACCAGAAGAACATCAGCGTCGAAGGCATCGAAGGCATCACCACCGAGGACATCCGCTTCGCCCGCGAGTTCGGCTTTCGCATCAAGCTTCTGGGCATCGCGCGGCGCACGGCGCACGGCATCGACCAGCGCGTGCAGCCGGCGATGGTGCGGGCCGGCACGCCGCTCGCCGATGTGGACGGCGCCTTCAACGCCGTGATGGCGAGCGCGGGGCCGGCGGGCCGCTTCTTCTTCGAAGGCCGCGGCGCCGGCGAGGCGCCGACGGCTCTCTCCGTGATCGCCGACCTCGTGGATATCGCGCGCGGCAATTTCGGGCCGTCCTTCGGCCGTCCGGCGACCGCCCTGAGGCCGCTGATCCCGGCTGATCCCGGGGCCGCGTCGTCGGCTTATTACCTGCGCTTCGAGGTGCTCGACGTGCCCGGCGTGTTGGCCGAAATCGCCCGCCACCTGGCGGAATCGCGGGTTTCCATAGAAAGCATGATCCAGCGCGGCCGCAGCCCGGGCGAGCCGGTGTCGATCGTCATGATCACCCACGAAACCTCACAAGCTTCGGTGGAGCGCGCCTTGAAGGTGATAGCCACCTCCGACAAGGTGCGCGCCCGCCCGTGCATGATTCCCATGGAGGCAGCTTGAACACCCAAGGCAAAGACACCGGTCCCGCCAGGCACAGTCCGCTCGACCGCGCGTTCGCGCTGGAAGCGGTGCGCGTGACCGAGGCCGCGGCGATCGCGGCGGCGCAGCAGATCGGCCGCGGCGACGAGCATGCCGCCGACCGCGCCGCCGTCGAGGCGATGCGCATCGCTTTCAACGAATTGCCGATCTCCGGCACGGTGCGGATCGGCGAGGGCGAGCGCGACGAAGCGCCGATGCTGTTCATCGGCGAGGAAGTCGGCACCGGCGGCCTCGCCGTCGACATCGCGCTCGATCCCCTGGAAGGCACCACGCTGACCGCCAAGGCGATGTCGAACGCGCTGGCGGTGATGGCGATGGCCGAACCCGGCACGCTACTCAACGCGCCCGACACCTATATGGACAAGATCGCCATCGGCGGCGGCTATCCGGAAGGCACGATCGATCTTGACGCCGACCCGGGCGAGAACATCCGCAACCTTGCCAAGGCCAAGGGCGTCAAGCCGCGCGAGATCACCGCCTGCATCATGGATAGACCGCGCCACGAAAAGTTGATCGCCGCGGTGCGCGCCGCCGGCGCCGCCGTGCGGCTGATCACCGACGGCGATGTCGCGGGCGTGATCGCCTGCACCGATCCGGCGACGGGCCTGGACATCTATATCGGGCAGGGCGGCGCGCCTGAAGGCGTCCTGGCGGCGGCGGCGCTGCGCTGCGTCGGCGGCCAGATGCAGTCGCGGCTGGTGTTCCGCAACGACAGCGAGCGCGAGCGCGCCGCCAAATGGGGCATCAAGGATCTCAAGCGCAAATATTCGCTGCTCGACATGGCGTCGGGCGACGTGGTGTTCGCGGCCACCGGCGTGACCGACGGCTCCATGCTCCAGGGCGTGCACCGGCACGGCAACTTCCTCACCACCGAAAGCGTGGTCATGCGTTCGGCGACCGGCACGGTGCGCTGGATCAAGGCGCGCCATGTGCGCTCGCGCCATCTCAAGGACGATGGCTGAGACCGCGGCCTTCAGCGTCGCCCGCTCGTTCACGGGCCGGCGCTGGCGTTTGGCGGCTGGCGACGACGCGGCGGCGGAAAAACTCGCGCGCGAGGCGAACATCTCCGCGGCGCTGGCGCGGCTGCTGCTGGCGCGCGGCATCGGCGCCGCCGATGTCGCCGATTATCTCAACCCCACGCTCAAGCGTTTCCTGCCCGAGCCGCTGACGCTCAAGGACATGGACAAGGCCGTCGCGCGCGTGCAACGCGCGCTCGAAGCCGGCGAGCGCATCGCGGTGTGGGGCGACTACGACGTCGACGGTTCGACGTCGGCGGCGCTGCTGCATGAGTTCTTCTCCGCGCTGGGTGCGCCGCCGCGCATCTACATTCCCGACCGCATGAAAGAGGGCTATGGCCCCAATGCCGCCGGTCTGTTGGCATTGAAAGGCGAGGGCGTCAGCCTCGTCATCACGGTTGATTGCGGCGCGGGCGCGGTCGCGGCGCTGATGGCCGCGCGCGATGCCGGCCTGGATGTCGTGGTGCTGGACCATCACGCGGTCGAGACGGCGCCGCCGGCCGTGGCGCACGTCAATCCCAATCAGCCGGGCGACAGTTCGGGTCTCGGCTTTGTCTGCGCCGCCGGGATCACGTTCCTCTTCGCGGTCGCGCTCAACCGTGCGCTGCGCGAGTCTGGTTGGTATGCGAAGCGCGGCATCGCCGAGCCGGATTTGCGCGACTATGCCGATCTCGTCGGCCTTGCCACCATATGCGATGTGGTGCCGCTCACCGGCGTGAACCGCGCCTTCGTGCGTGCGGGCCTGGCGCGGCTGAACAAGCTTGAGCGCGTCGGAATGCGTGCCTTGGCCCAGGTCTCGCAGATCGCGCCGCCCTTCACGCCCTACCATCTGGGTTACCTGTTCGGGCCACGCATCAATGCCGGAGGGCGGGTCGGCAGATCGAGCCTGGGTGTCGAACTGCTGACGGCGAGCGCCGCATCGGCCCAGGGCCTTGCGCTCAATCTCGACGTTCACAACCGCGAGCGCCAGGCGCTTGAGAAAATGATCCTCGACGAAGCCATCGCGATGGCGGAGCTTCAGGCCAACGCGCCGTTCGTGCTGGTGAGCCAGGACGGCTGGCATGCCGGCGTGGTGGGCATCGTCGCGGGGCGCCTGAAGGACCGCTTCGGCAAGCCGGCTTTCGTAGCCGGCTTCGAGGATGGGCCCAATCAGCAAAAGATGGGCCGCGGCTCGGCGCGTTCGGTTCCGGGCATCGACATCGGCGCGATGGTGCGCGCGGCGCGGGATTTGAAACTGATCGAGTCAGGCGGCGGCCACGCCATGGCGGCCGGCTTTGGCCTCGGGCCGGAACAGGTCGAAGGCTTTCGCGCTTTTCTCAGCGAACAGTTTTCAAAATCGGGCGATGCCCTAGCGGCGATGAGCGAACTGGAACTCGATGCTGCCGTGTCGCCGTCGGGCGCGACCGTCGCGCTGGTCGAGGAACTGGCGCGGGCCGGACCCTTCGGCGCCGGCAATGCCGAGCCGCTGCTGGTGCTGCCGGACGTTTCGGTCGTGTTCGCCGATGTCGTCGGCAAGGACCACGTCCGTCTGCGGCTGGCCGGTGGCGATGGCGCGCGGCTCGACGCCATCGCCTTCCGCATCGCCGACCAGCCGCTGGGCAAGGCGCTGCTGGGGAGCCGCGGCAAGCGCATCCACGCCGCCGGCCGGCTGCGCGCCGACGAATGGCAGGGCCGAAAACGCGTGCAACTTCAGCTCGAAGACGCCGCCCCGGCAGGCGCGTGAAGCCCTGCTTGCCAAGCGGCTTTTCGGCCTTTATAGCCCGGCCCATGCGCCCTTCGTCTATCGGTTAGGACTCAAGATTTTCATTCTTGCAAGAGGGGTTCGACTCCCCTAGGGCGCGCCATAGCAAAAATATCCGTTTGATTTCGTTAAGCGATTTGCGCGATTGCCCCACTTGTCGATTGGGGGAGTCAAATGTGGCCTTATCTCGCTATGATCCTAGGAATGGCGTGACATCGCGATCCAGTGTGCCGTTCCATGATCGGATGCGAAGCCGCCGACCGGGGCCACCATACTTGTCGTGATCCGGCTCACGCCCCTCAATCATAAGCCAAGAGCCACACCACTTTTCTCCTTCCCAGACCGACACGACGGCGACGCGCTCATCGAGGATTGCTGAAACAAACGCCATCGGATCGACGGTCAGGTCGGTATCCCTCGCGGGCCAATCGAAATGACAGTGGTATGAATCAAAGCCGATGGTGACCTCGTCATTCTCGGTCAGGATGTATAGCCCGGTAGCAACGTCGGAATTCGGCGCTGGAACTACCTCCACGGCTAGATAGCTCGAGCCGCTGCCGTCAGCTTTCTCAACCTTCGCGAAGGGCTTCCACTGGGGGTAGACAGCGAAGAGCGACTCCGCAAAATGTCGTGAGAAGGGGTCGAGCGTCTCGAAGGCCATGCTGCCCTGTGATGACTACTGTGGTCACGGCACACTATCGGTGGGACAATCCGTTAGAAAGCATTGGAATGCATTGGGAGATTCCATTGCCCCACTTCTCCCTAAGCGGCTGTTTTAGCTAGCTTGCGTCACGCCCCTAGGGCGCGCCATTCCCGTCCAGAACCGAGAACCACGCCCAGCCGGGCCGAATCGGATGCGCAAGCCGCCATGGCTGCGCGCGGGCCTGAAATGGTCGCCATTTCCCGGTTGACGACGATTTCCGATACAAGGCCGCGTACGTAGCGCCGTTGCAACGGACGTGGGGAGTCAAGCAAGCGGCGTTTGAGCGTGGCGGCAATCGAGGTTGCCTGCTGATTGGAGAGCGCCTGCCGCAATTCCGGTAGCTCCTGGTCCAGCATGCGCAAATGCGACGGGCTTTCCTCGCGCTTCTTGCTCAAATCGTCCAGCTTGCCCCGCACGGATGCCATTTCGGGCACGGTGCCATCCGCCAATGCAGCACCGTTTCGCAGTATCGTGAATTAGAATTCGGATTTCATTGTAAGCCCCACTGGGGCCGTTGGACACGCGTTTGGCACCGACCGAATTGACCGTTCGCTATGGGAAAACGGAGGTGGTGCCAACAGAATTGAGCGTCCACGCCGTTCCATTCTGCGGTGGCGGCGGCTGATAATTGCATGCCTTCTGGAACTTTAACCTTCATCGGGAGTTGCGTCATAGGCTCTGATGGTGGCGGGAGGGCTCCGGCAGTCGCGATACTGCGAGGAAGAGCACCAATAGCTGGGTGCTTGTTGTCACGGCAGGATGAATTCTGATGGCCGTGATATTAGTTGTCGAAGACGAGGCGTTTATCCGCGAAATCGCGGAGATGATGATTCTAGAACGGGGTCACGACATACTCTCGGCCAGCGACGTGGACGAAGCGCTGCTGCTATTACGTTCTCCTCGACAAATCGACGCACTTTTCACCGATATCTATCTCAAGACGGCGGTCCTTGGCGGGTGCGAGCTTGCACACGAAGCAATTAAGTGTCGCCCGCAATTGCGTGTGCTCTACACGACCGGAAATTTTGTCACCGACAAAATGAAAGCTCTGTTTGTCGAAGGCGCGCACTGCCTTCGTAAACCGTACTCGGAACGTCAGCTCCATGACGCTGTTGAAGGCCTACTCGCAGCATAATTTTGACGTCGCGCTTTCTTTTTGGGAAACAACGGCCATGTCCGACATCGCCTCAGGTGAAAAAGTCGTATTCGATGGAACCGGCGTAACGGGGATTCGGGTCGGTCTCTTCGAGAACACCGACAACACCGCGCGCAAGCAAGCGGAAGAGACGTTGCTCCAGGCGGGGGCCTTGCAGAGCGCGATTTTCAACAGCGCCAACTTCTCGAGCATCGCCACTGACGCGAAAGGCGTCATTCAAATCTTCAACGTTGGGGCCGAGCGTATGCTGGGCTACACGGCCGCCGAAGTGATGAACAAGATCACACCGGCTGATATTTCCGATCCGCAGGAAGTGATCGCACGCGCCAAGGCGCTAAGCGCCGAACTCGAAACCACGATCACACCGGGTTTTGAGGCCCTGGTCTTCAAGGCCTCGCGCGGGATCGAAGACATCTATGAACTGACATATATCCGCAAAGACGGGAGCCGGTTCCCGGCGGTGGTGTCCGTCACGGCGCTGCGCGACGCGCAGAAGACTATCATTGGCTATCTGTTGATCGGCACCGACAACACCGCGCGCAAGCTGGCGGAAGAGGCGCTGCTCCAGGCTGGCGCGCTGCAACGCGCGATCTTCAACAGCGCCAACTTCTCAAGCATCGCCACTGACGCGAAGGGTGTCATTCAAATCTTCAATGTCGGAGCCGAGCGGATGCTGGGTTACACGGCCGCCGAAGTGATGAACAAGATCACCCCGGCCGATATCTCCGATCCGCAGGAAGTGATCGCGCGCGCCGAAGCATTGAGCGTCGAACTCGGAACGCCGATCACACCGGGTTTCGAGGCCCTGGTTTTCAAGGCCTCGCGCGGGATCGAAGACATCTATGAACTGACCTACATCCGAAAGGATGGCAGCCGGTTCCCGGCGGTGGTGTCGGTCACGGCGTTGCGCGACGCCCAGGACGCCATTATCGGCTATCTGCTAATCGGCACCGACAACACCGCGCGTAAGCTGGCTGAAGAGGCGTTACTCCAGGCAGGAGCCCTCCAGCGTGCCATTTTCAACAGCGCCAACTTTTCGAGTATCGCCACCGACGCGAAGGGCGTCATTCAAATCTTCAACGTCGGCGCCGAACGTATGCTGGGCTACACGGCCGCCGAAGTGATGAACAAGATCACACCAGCCGATATTTCCGATCCGGAGGAAGTGGTCGCGCGTGCCAAGGCGCTAAGCGTCGAACTCGATACCCCGATCAAGCCGGGCTTCGACGCCCTCGTGTTCAAGGCCTCGCGCGGGATCGAGGACATCTACGAGTTGACCTACATCCGCAAGGACGGGAGCCGGTTCCCGGCGGTGGTGTCGGTCACGGCGCTGCGCGATGCGCAGGACGCCATCATTGGCTATCTGTTGATCGGCACCGACAACACCGCGCGCAAGCTGGCGGAAGAGGCGCTACTTCAGGCGGGGGCGCTTCAACGCGCGATCTTCAACAGCGCCAATTTCTCGAGTATCGCCACCGACGCCAAGGGCGTCATTCAAATCTTCAACGTCGGCGCCGAGCGGATGCTGGGTTACACGGCCGCCGAAGTGATGAACAAGATCACCCCGGCCGATATCTCCGATCCGCAGGAAGTGGTCGCGCGCGCCAAGGCGCTAAGCACCGAACTCGAAACCACGATCACACCGGGCTTCGAAGCATTGGTCTTCAAGGCCTCGCGCGGGATCGAAGACATTTATGAACTGACCTATATACGCAAGGATGGCAGCCGGTTCCCGGCGGTGGTGTCCGTCACCGCGCTGCGCGACGCGCAGGAAGCGATCATCGGCTATCTGCTCATTGGCACCGAGATTAAGGCGGGGGCTCTGCAGAGCGCGATCTTTAACAGCGCCAATTTCTCGAGCATTGCCACCGACGCGAAGGGCGTCATTCAAATTTTCAACGTCGGCGCCGAGCGGATGCTTGGGTATGCCGCTGCCGACGTGATGAATAAGATTACGCCGGCCGACATCTCCGACCCCCAGGAAGTGATCGCACGCGCCGAAGCGCTTAGCGCCGAACTTGGAACGCCGATCACGCCGGGCTTCGAGGCCCTGGTCTTCAAGGCCTCGCGCGGGATCGAGGACATCTACGAGCTGACCTACATCCGCAAGGACGGAAGCCGGTTTCCGGCAGTGGTGTCCGTCACGGCGCTGCGCGACGCGCAGGATGCCATCATCGGCTATCTGTTGATTGGCACCGATAACACCGCGCGCAAGCTGGTCGAAGCCGAGCAAAAAAAGCTCGATCAGCGCCTGCGCGATCAGACTGCTCTTCTGAGCGAGGCGAATGAGGAAATTCAGCGCTTTGTATATATCGTCAGTCACGACCTGCGCTCGCCTCTCGTCAATATCATGGGTTTCGCCAGCGAACTCGACGCTTGGCGCAAGAAGATCTTTGAACGGCTGGGGGCGCTACGTGCTCAAGTCGGTGCCGAGCAAGATGGCGAAAGCGATGAGGCAATGCGCGGCGACGTCGAAGAAGCACTCAGCTTCATCAAATCATCGGTTGCGAAAATGGATCGGCTCATCGGCGCCCTTCTCAAGCTATCGCGCGAGGGGCAGCGCGAGTTTCAGCCGCAATTCATCGACATGTCGCAATTGTTGCGATCCACTTTGGAGGCTTTGGCTCATCAAACGCGGGACGCTAACGCCAAGATCAGCATTGGAGAACTTCCGACGATCACCAGCGACCGCCTCGCCCTCGAGCAGGTGTTCTCGAACCTCATGGACAACGCGGTCAAGTATTTGCGGGCCGGCGTGCCTGGGAGCATCGAGGTCCGAGCAACTGAATCTGACGCGGCGATCACCTACGAAGTTTGCGACAACGGTCGCGGCATCGATGCAAAGGATCGCGATCGTATCTTCGATCTGTTCCGGCGATCGGGCATTCAGGACCGGCCGGGCGACGGCATCGGCCTCGCCCATGCGCGTACGCTTGTGCGGCGCCTCGGGGGCTCGATCAACGTCGAAAGTGAGCCTGACCGCGGCACCGTGTTCAAAGTGACGTTGCCCAAAAGGTGGCATTTGCCAGTAAGTGAGTTGGCGGCATGAGCCAACCAGCTACTATCGCCATGGTCGAAGACGATGAAGGTCACGCTCGCCTCATCGAGAAGAACCTCCGTCGAGCGGGAGTTCAGAACGAGATCGTGCCGCTTGCGAACGGTGCGCTCGCGATCTCGTTCCTGTTCGGTCCTGATGGTACCGGTCTCGTCAACAAAGGCCGCCCTCTGCTGGTCCTGCTGGACCTCAATCTACCGGATATGTCCGGCATAGATATCTTGAAACGCCTCAAGGAGAACGCGTACCTCAGAGTGTCGCCCGTCGTGGTTCTGACAACGACCGATGATAAGTCCGAAATCCAGCGCTGCTACGACCTTGGCTGCAACGTCTATATCACCAAGCCGGTCGACTATGAGAAATTCGCCAATGCAATCCAGCAGCTTGGATTGTTTGTATCTGTCATGCAGGTTCCCGAGGCGATCTGATGTCCACATCCCGCGCTCGCGTTCTTTACATCGATGACGATCCCGGCCTGTGTCGGCTCGTCCAAAAGGACCTGGAACGTCAGGGCCATATCGTCGAGATCGCGACCGACGGTGCAAGCGGCGTTGCGCGGATTGCACAGGGTGGCATCGACGTCATCGCCCTCGACCACTACATGCCGAACCAGGACGGGTTGGAGACCCTGGCGGGCATTCGCAAGTTGGCGGAACCGCCGCCGGTGATCTATGTGACCGCGATGCAAGAAGGTCGGGTGGCGGTGGCAGCATTGAAGGCCGGTGCGGCCGATTACGTCGCCAAGGATGTGCAGGGCGAGTTCCTGGTACTTCTGCAGCGCGCCATTGATATAGCCTTCGAAGCGGTGGTGTTACGTCGTGCAAAAGAAGCTGCCGAAGCCGAGAGCAAGCACCACTGGCAGCTGACTCAATGCATCGTCGACACGATCCGCGATCCCCTGGTCGTGCTCGAAGAAGACATGACCATCGTGACGGCGAGCAAGGCGTTCTTGACGATGTTCGGGATTACCGAAGCGGAGACACACGGGCGGCGCATTTCTGAACTAGGACAACGTCAATGGGATGTACCGGCGCTTCGCCACTTGATGGAGAAGGTACTCCCGGAAAACAAACCGATTGAGAATTTCGAGATCGAAGATGATTTTCCGGGGCTCGGGCGCCGTGTCTTCAACTTGAATGCTCGGAAAATTTCCCAGCCGGAGAACCATTCCCATAGGATGCTTCTCGTCTTCGAGGACATCACCGACCGCAAGCAGCGCGAGCGTGACGCCCAGATGCTGACAAACGAAATTTCACACCGGATCAAAAATAACTTGCAGATCATCGTTGGCTTGATCGCCTTTGAAGCAAGATCGACACCAGCCCCCTATGTTCAAGGCTATAAAGCCATGCAGGCCCGCATCGGAGCAATTGCTCAGCTCTACGACCTGATATCGCAAACCAGTCGCGGCCAAACCATCGCCGTGGATTCCTATCTCCGGGAAATCGCCAAGACCATGTCCGCGAGCCTACTAGGGCCTACGTCTGGCATCGAAATAGAAGTTAGGGCCGAGGCGTTGGAAATCGATCCTAATCGCGCCGTACCGTTTGGCCTTTTGGTCAATGAGTTGGCGACGAATGCCATCAAGCATGCTTTTCCTGATGGAACAGGGCGCGTCGTGCTAAGCGTGCAACGGGTCGGGGACCAAATCGAGTTGAGCGTCGCGGATAACGGCGTGGGCATGAAGGACAAGGCTTCGCCCAAGATTCTCGAGAAACGTGGTTCCGACTATGTGGCTATCTTCGTGCGCCAGCTCGGCGGCACGATCACCGCCTCCGGATCGGAGGGAACTGGCACGACTATTAAAATACGACTTCCCTTACTCCTAGTCCCAACGGGGGGTGCGGAGCCTTTGGCTGCGTAGCGCACTTGCGCGCTGATCCGCGATGAAAGAAACAGATGCGTCTTTTTGCGTTCAACTTCAAATATCGCACGATCGAAGCAGCCGTGACCACACCTGTCATCACTTTCCACTTTCCGCCATCATAGCGGCCCGTACAGCCAACGCTGGCGAGATGATTGGCGGGACATGCAGGACCGCAAATAACCGCCACTTCTTGCTTCCCTCGATAGGGGATGACCACGCATAAGCCCTCTTGGCGGTAGCGTGGCCTGCCAGCGCAAAGACATGGACAGTCCCGCGCCAAACCGGTCGGTCACGGAACGGCTCGTCAACTGGAACCGATTGGACAAGCGTCGCTTTGCCGCCGTGCTGGGTCTCGACGGCCTTCCTCAGTTTTGAGATGGCGACTTCGCTCATGTGCGCGTTCATGCGCCTGGCGAATGCATTCAGCAAGAAGATTGGAAACCATTGCGCGGCGGTTGCCTCGCATTTCACGCACCATAATTTTATGAACCAGCACCGGAGAGTACGCAATACGCCCGCCAATGGATGAACGCGTCGACTCCATATACCGGCCACGCTGCCGTGACGTGTCGCATGCCCCTCGTCCTCACAGGTTCTGAGTCATGCCCGCAGGCAAGTCACGGATCCCCGCAGCTAAGAAGGGACGATAAGTCGCTTGGCGACGATTAACTGGCAACTGCGCTGCGCGTGTGGCAATAGATTTGACCATGCCTTTCACGCCCGACATTCCTATTCTTGAAACCGAGCGCCTGATCTTGCGCGGACACACAAGAGAGGACTTCGCAGCCTACGCCGCGATGTGGGCTGATCCTGCATTCGTACAATTCTCCGGTGGTACTCCGCTATCGGAAGAAGATGCATGGGCAAGATTCCTGCGACCACTTGGGCACTGGTACCTTTTGGGATTTGGCTTTTGGGCTATTGAAGAAAAAAAGAGCGGTCGCTTTATTGGTGATGTCGGCTTTGCTGAGCACCAGCGCGAGATAGAGCCGTCTCTAAAAGGCATTCCTGAAATTGGCTGGGCGCTCGCGATGCACGCCCAAGGCAACGGCTACGCTATCGAAGCAGCTCGCGCGGCAGTTCAGTGGGGCGAGATGCGATTTGGACGCGTGCGCACAGCTTGCACAATACACCCAGCGAATCTTGCGTCGATCCGCATTGCCGAAAAGTGCGGTTACCGCGAAGCTGCCCGCTCGGTTCACAAGGGAAATTCCACCATCGTGTTCTTTCGCACCTCATAGTTGCCTTCCGTCAGCGTTCGACAATGGGACCTCCAGACCAGAATTGTTGACTGATCGAACTGCCATCGGATTTCAATTTCGCGGGTAGCTGGCAAAGAGAAGCGTTGCGATGACGGTGCCGTCGTTGGATAGCGGCAGAGCGAGGTCGTCAAACGTGACGTGGATGCCATGCACCCTTCGAGCATAGACGTTTCGCACAGGGGCTTTCGCCTCGCGGACACGCGAGATAAACGAAAGGACCGTCGTGACTAGATCGTCGGATAGAGCGGCCACGCGACAGCCCGTGGCATCGATGCCGAATCGAGTGGAGAGGTTCGTGCCGCATAACCGAAAGGTGCCGTCTCCGACTCCGTTCAAGTCGATCAATGCCAAGTTTCCGAGCCAGGGCCTTAGCTCCGAAACGTCGAGATCGGCCCTGGACGGCATGGGACCCGGTCCACGCCTGCGCTCCCACAATTCTTCCAGCGCCGTCAGCTTCTGATTCGCGATATCCGCGATGAACCTCACGCCGTCCTGGGAAGCCTAGATTTGGCGTATTAACAGATTTGGTGATTATAACCAGATCGATAGCGGTCACCCGGTAGGCGTCCAAGGTAGCTAGCGATGGTCACCTCACGCCAATTCCGCGCCGGTCGCGCGCTTCTCGGCTGGACGCAGCAGACGCTGGCGGATCGGGCGTTGGTGGCGATCAATACCGTTCGCGCGATTGAGGCAGACCGGTCTTATCCCAGCCTCAAGCCCGATTCGATTACGGCGGTGCGGCAAGCGCTCGAAAAGGCGGGCATCGTTTTCCTGTCAAACGGCACGATGGGCGAGGGCGTCCGGTTCGCCAAACCGCCCAAATAGCCTGTCCCGCACTGACCTGCGAAAGAGCAGATCGAAACAGAGCTATTTTATAAGACCAAATTGCCGAGGATACGGTCGCACGTTCCTGTGGCCCATCGCGCGAGACATGCCTATCCATACTGCGTGAAAGCTCGCGCATCTCGAATGCGCGACGCAGGTAGGACGACTGTAACAGTCGTTCCCTCACCGATGCGACTGTGCAGCTTGATCAAACCGTCATGGGCGGCGACCAATCCTCTTACAATTGGCAACCCAAGACCAGTGCCCTTCTCATGGGTTACAGCGTCGTGACGGCCCTGTCCGAAGCTTTCAAACACGCGCTCCAAGTCTGCCTCGGCGATTCCTACTCCGGTATCTTCGACGGCGAAAACGAACATTCCGTTGGCCTCGACAGCAGCAGAGATCGTAATCTGTCCAGCGGGTCGTGTGAACTTGACGGCGTTGGAGAGCAAATTGAGCAGTATCTGACGCATCGCTCGTTCATCTGCCCAGATCGCCGGTTCGCCAGCGATACGCATGGTCAGTTCGACGCGACCCTCTTTCGCTTTGGCCCGCACCAGATCAACACAACTCTTGGCAAGAAGAAGGAAATTTACAATCTCTTCGTGCAGCACAATTTGGCCAACTTCCATCTTAGACAAGTCGAGAATGTCATTGACCAGCGCAAGCAAATGATTGCCCGATTGATGAATGAGAGTTGAATATTCAACACGCTTGGCGGCAAAGCTCTCGGTTCCAAGCATCTCGGAAAATCCAAGTATGGCATTGAGCGGAGTGCGAAGTTCGTGGCTCATGTTGGCAAGGAAATTCGATTTCGCTTTGTTTGCCTGTTTTGCATCTTCGCGTGCCGCATCGGCAGCAATGCGTTCCTCTATGGCATGATCTCGCGCAATTCTCAGATCAGCGATCATCTCGCTATTGGCTCTGAACGCAGCCTGCCAGGACATGATGGCCTTTGTGGCCCCATTTGAGGTAAGAATGAGAAGAACGACCAGAGTGCCAAAACCGATCAGCACCGCCGATGCTTCTACGAACGGGTAGACCACAAGCGTTATGAGTATGCTCGCTGCAAGCGGAGGGGTTGCGTGCGCCCAAAAGATCTTGCGCGAGAGCGACCCATGTGTGAATGCCAGCAGCGTTCCGATGGCGCAGATTACGCCCATATACGCAATCTCTGGTCCAGCCCTAGTCAGCGCCATGGCGACAGCAGGCAGCATGAGAACCGAATTTCGGATTCCACAGACAATCGCCAACTTACTGAATGCTCGGTCGGCGTTGGATTCGACGCCGTCATGTCGAGATCGAGCCAACTGGTTCTGAAAAAGAGCGTCGGCGATGCAACACAAAAGGAATCCCGAGACCGCTATAATCGGATGACCAAGAAGAAAAGCGGAGAGGGCGGCTATGACATTGAAAATGATGTGCGACTGCAGTGGGAGAACCATTCCGGCCGCAGTGATCTGATACGGGGTGGCGTCGGCAACTTCGTTGCCGAGCCCCCCAATTTCTAAGCCGGTCGAATCTAACCTGACGGTCATATCCAGGCGATACTTGGCTATCGGCATTAAATCGGGATTAAGCGCGCATTTGCATCGACGGCAAATGAGCTTTCATACGCAGTTATGCTTAGCGTCTGTAGCGGGTTTCTGAGTTCCATCTGTGGCGGACGGAAATCCGCTCGGACGCGAATGTTAACTTTTGGCACAATGGGATAGCCGTATTGCTCTCTTCCTTTACCTCGGGGGTGGCGTAGGACATGTACCGCTCAATGGTACTCCGGTCCTGTCTATCGGGTCGGGAGGACTTATACCAACGGCCCTAAGCGCTGACACATTTGGCCCAGGCCCGCTGAGTGATCGATTCGATATCGTCTGGCCGACTGAGGAAGGCTCGCCAAGCATCGCAGCATGCATCGAGGATGGCGTCGTAGTCTTTGAAGACACGGTTTGCGAGGTGGTTCTGGCGCAGGAACTGCCAGACGTTCTCGACGGGATTGAGTTCGGGCGAGTAGGGCGGCAGCGTCAGCAGCGAGATGTTGGGAGGCAGATTGACGATGGCCTTCTCGTGATAGCCGGCGCCATCCATGACCAGGACGGCATGGGCGCCCGGCGCGACGGCACGGCTGATCGCATCGAGATGCGCGGTCATCGCCTTGGTATTGGCGCAAGGTAGAACCAGACCGGCGGCGCAGGCGCGCTCGGGACAGACCGCGCCAAAGAGATAGGCCCATTTGTAGCGCTGATCGCGTGGCGCGGCTGGCCGTGTGCCGCGTCTGGCCCATATCCTGGTCAAGCTTCCTTTCTGACCGATCCTTGCTTCGTCCTGGAACCAGATCTCGATCGGTTTGGCCTTGGCGGCGTGGGGCAAGGCGCGATCGACGAGTTCGGCGAAGTTTTTTTAAACGCCTCCTGGGCGAGGGCATCGGCTTTGGGATGACGCGGCCGAACCGACATGTGGCTGAAGCTGAGCCGGTCCAGCACCTTGCCCACGGTGCGCTCGTGAAGCGCAACGCCAAAGCGCGCCGCGATCACGTCGCGAAGATCGATCCGGCGCCAGCGCACGATGCCATCGTCTGCGATATCGGGACCGCGCTCCACGATTTGGGCGAGTTCGACTTCCTGCTCCGCCGTCAGTCGAGGCGCAGGCCCCGGAGCCTTGCGGTCGACAAGTCCGTCGATGCCCAGCGCGTTGTAGCGATGAACCCAGTCACGCAGCGTCTGTCGGTCCATCCCGCACGCCGTTGCCGCGTCCGTCCGAGTGGCGCCGTCCATCACCAGTGCCAGCGCCAACAGCCGGCGGGCCTGATCCGCATGCCGCGTCTTGGCCGCTTCCCGACGCAAATCCGCAGCACTATGTTCCGAACGCAAAATCTTGATCGCCATTGCTGCAATTCCCTTCGCGAATCACAGCGCAAAGCGAATCACAGACCAGCGCAACAATGAATCCCTGCGAGTCAGAAACTAGGGCCGTTGGTATTACTGGAGTGCATGTGTGGGTGAGATTTAATTCGCGATCCGGCTAGGCCCGCTCCACTACCAATTTCCAGTTCGCAGTTTCATCCCGTCCGGTGCGCCAAAGTCCAGTTGCATTCGTTGATTTCGCTGAGAAAATTGGCGTAGCTGCCCCGCCAGCCGATTTCGGGAGTCGCATCCACGCGCTATCATGGTGACGGGAAGCATGATGTGCCCCGGTCCGTCGCGCGCTATCGCCGACGCATTGAATGACGACTTGGCACGGGCGTTGCCATCCGGCGTATCCGGATGAACTGAAATTCTCGGAAGCAACGCCGAACCGAATCGTCCGTGTACGGTACAAATTGAGGCTCGCAAAGCGGTCTCTCGAAAAAAATTGGCGTGAAAAAGAACGTGGTAGTTATGATCGGACCCGGCCAGATCGGCCAAGCCATCGCGAGGCGGATTGGCGTTGGCAAGCACGTTCTCCTCGCCGACATGTACGAGGGCAACGCCAAAGCGGCAGCAGAGGTGCTGGGGAACGCGGGCTATGATGTAAGTGTTGCGACGGTCGATGTGTCTTCACGCGCCGCTGTTCATGCTTTGGTCGAGACAGCCGCCGGGTTAGGCGACGTCACCGGACTCATTCATGCTGCTGGCGTCTCTCCCTCCCAAGCGCCCCCGGCGCTGATTCTCAAAGTCGATCTCTATGGGACGGCGCTGGTGTTGAAAGCCTTCGGCGATGTTATCGCCAAAGGTGGTGCTGGCGTCGTGATCGCTTTGCAGTCCGGGCACCGCCTTCCAGCCTTGAGCGTCGAACAGAACAAGGTGCTGGCAACAACGCCCGTGGAAGAACTCCTTGGCCTTCCGTTTCTCCAGCCCGATCAAGTCAGCGACTCCCTTCATGCCTACCAAATCTCGAAGCGCGGAAATTCCCTCCGTGTAATGGCTGAGGCGGTGCGTTGGGCGAAGCGGGGTGCGAGAGTGAACACGATAAGTCCCGGCATCATTATGACGCCGCTCGCCAAGGACGAACTCACCGGGCCGCGCGGTGCGGGATACCGGAATATGATCGCGTTGTCGGCGGCTGGATGCGCGGGCACGCCGGACGAGGTTGGAACTGTTGGAGCATTGCTCATGGGCGCGGACGGCGGGTTCATTACCGGTAGCGACTTCCTTATGGATGGTGGAGTCACCGCCGCGTATTGGTATGGCGATCTGGCGCCGAAGTGAACGAATAGTCCATGTCTCTACCAAGTTTGGTGGGGCAATCGTCTAGAAAGCATTGGAAGTCATTGGAAGAATCTTCTGCCCCACTTCTACCCAAGTGGTTGATTCCGCTAACTTGCGTCACGCTCCTAGAGCGCGCCATCCCACGCCGCGCAGCAGCGGCCGTTGCCCTCCGAAGCCGTCGATGGCGGCCGCCAATCGACGGGCGCAGGAGGGCTGATCGGTTCGCGCCGCTTCGGTTGGCAGGCCGCCTTGTTCCCGCTTTCATCCAGTCCGGCGCACCGATGGAATCAAACTCTTATTGATAGGTCCGGTGGATCGCTTCGATGAAAAGCTTGTGACCTGCGCCGAGGCTTCCAAGCGTCTTTCGGGATTTGCAACGGCTCCGCACCAGGGATGCGGCGGCCACGAGGGTCCGCCGTTCAAGGGCAAACATCGTCGACGCTCAAACCCTGTTTGGTGAATTCTTGCAAATGAGCGCCCTGTATTCCGATCTCGTCCTTATTCCACCGGCCTGCCGGCACGGCGGCCTGCGGTTCCACGGCCGTGAAAGTGAGATCGCAGGTATACCAGCCGGGATCGCCGGTTAGAGTCGCGAGGCGGCCGCGCTCGTACACGATGTTCCACCGCAGCAGAGACCCGGCGCTCTTGTTGTCGCTTTCGTCGAGGACTTCGTAGTTGGGCAGTTGATCGAACGCGGCCTCGTTTCCGATCGGCGTCACCTGCATTTCGACGATGTGGTCGACGTTTGTTTTCTCCAGCCCCCGGCGGGTCCAGTTTGGCTGGAGAATCTGATCCGTGCACAAGCCCATCTGGCGTCCCTTCTGCATGACGCTCAGATCCATGTAACCGCCTCGCATCGCCGCGTTCCAGTTGGCGCTCTGGTTCGTCGAGCGGCTGCGGCCGATCCTGTGCTGGAGAGCGCCCGCGGCGACAAAGGTATCGTAGGTGCCTTCGTGAACGGCCTTGACGCCGGGAAGAACAAGCTTGACCTGTTCGCCCGGCGGTAACCGCGGACATACGCGTTTCGCATACCGTTCCGCAGGGGGCATCAGCCCAGGCAGCGGTATCGCATATGGCCATGGGACCGGGACAGTTCGGCTCGTAGGCGATGGCGATGTCGAAAGTTCCGGCACTTCGTCGGCGCGCACGACTCTGAGCGGTGGACGTTCGACGATCGGTTCATAGATCGGTTCATAGATCGGTTCAAGCTTGTAGGCATCGCTTGCCGTGTAGGGCGAGGTCAGGCCCGCGGATGGGCCTTGCTGGAAACCGTACTCAGCGGCGCCAACGCCGGTCTCCGCTCCTGCGTTGGAGGAATACACCACCCGTAGGCCTGGCGAGGTCGCGGTCTCCGCTCCTCCTACAAATGCGCTGCTCTGAGCAATTTCGCTTCCGGTCTCGGCTGCGAAAGCAGCCTCGGTCAGTGCCTTCGCGCCGGATGCCACGCCCTTGGCTATGCCTGCGCCGCCGACAAAGATGAGCACGATATTGATGATGGCGCTGACGATCTTGCGCACCCAGAACTCGGCGCGGCGGCAATCCGAGAACGCGCCTTCGATGGTGTGAAACTCGAGCGCCTGCTGTTCCCAATACTGATCCCAAACTTTGCCCGGATCGGTGAAGAGCGTTCCGATTCCGGTAAAGAAACTCTTGACCGCGAGCCAGTTTCCGCTGCCCGCCGCGCCGGCCGAAAGCAGATAAACGAGCGACATTAGCACGTCGTAGACGCCGATCACGGCGCTCCCGAGCCCGCCGACCAGCTGTCCGACCACGGAAAACAGTCCGGTGACGATGCCGCCGACGCCGCACAGGATCCACTCGGCGACGACCTCGACCCATTCGGCGCCCGACACGACGTCGTCGAAGACGGCGCCGACGGTCGAACGCGTGTCAACATAACTGTCGAGCTTCAGGCCGCCCATCGTGCGCAGCCGATTATAGTCGTTCATATCCATTTTTTGCATGAGCACGGCCTGGGCGCTGTCGCTGCCGTCCGCCATACACAGCGCATCGAGCCGGAACTGGACGAAGCCGCGGAACTCTCCCGGCGTCGTCTCGAAATTCCAAGCGATGTCGGTGCTGTCGGAGTGGCTCGTATAGTACCCGATGAGCGCCATGATCTTGCTGGCCGTCCAGCTCGCAGCATAGTCGACCGCCACCTTGGTGCCCTGCTGAAAGAACAATTGGCGCAGGCGCTCGGCGTTGACGCGGTCGAGATCGCCGAAGAGTGCGTCACGCGTGGCGTCGCGATCCGCGCCCATGGCGCGCTCGACCGCGGCGAGCAGATCGTCGAGCGCCCCGCCGGAAAAACCGGCGCACAGCCGGTAGACTTCCGCGCTGTCTTCCTCGCTGGTGGTCCAGCCGAGTGCGCCCGCGATCTGCGCCGCGACGATCCGGACGATGTCGGGGCTGGCGCTGCCGATCAGGAGTTGAGTCAGCGTTCTACGATCCTCGGCCGTCATGTCGCCCAGCAACCAATCGACCATCTCGTCGCCGCTCATGGAATGCGAGGCGCCACGAGTCTTGAGTTCCTGCATGATGGCGGGAATTCCGGCCGCGCCGGCCGCGGTGAATTGCTCCAAAATAGTGTGACTGGCGGCTCCGGTGGTGATTCCTTCCAGAGCGTTGACGATGATGTCCACAGATTGCGCCACGTCGCCACTGCCGGGATCGGGCCCTTCGCGCCGGACGGTCGAGGGCGCGGCATTGTGCTGTCCCGTATGCGCCAATTCGTGCGCGATGAGGCGGCGGCCGTCGCTGGTGTCGGGCTGCCAGTGGCCGGCGCCGAAGCCGATATGCGAGCCCAGCGTATAGGCGCGCGCGCCGATCGAGCTGGCGGCCTCGGCCGCGCCGCCATCGGTATGTACGCGCACGTGCGATAGATCGCGGTTCATGCGCGGCTCGAAGAACGATCGCAGATGGGGCGAGAGATTTTCGCCGCCGCTGGCCAGGCCGCGGATACGCGCTTCGCCGGACGACGACATGCCGCCGCCGGCCGGCGACGCCGGCGCATCGGCCTTCCGGCGCACGGTCTCTTCGTCGTCCTTGCCGGCGCAGGCTGAACAGGGCGAACCATTCGCCGAGCGCATCACCTGGTCGGCAACCGCGTCGGCTTCGCGCTCGGCCGGATCGTCTACCGATCCGACCTCAAGCTTCGCGCGCAACGCGCCGCTGCGCAGCAGAGTCTGCATTGTTTGATTGTTCACCAAAGGCCGCGATCGCGATGGTGAGTCGTCGCGAGACGGACCGGAAGACGTACGCCGCGCCGGCGATATCCGGGTCGTGACACTGCGCATCTGGGCAGCCGAGCTTGCCACGAACTCAACCCTCCGCCGAATCGAGGAGAGTATAGTGCTGTTTGAAGTCCGCCACCGATGGCGAACGTCCTTGTTTCACCAGTTCACGCGCCAGCCCCTGCACGATATGCCGCATCGCGATCCGCCGGTCGCCGCGCGCCGCGAGGAAGGCCGCGTCGAGGGCGACATTGCGAATGTCGCCGCCCGCGAGTTCGAAACGCCGCGCCAGGAACGCATAGTCGATGTCGCCGGCGAGAGGCGCGGTCGCCGGAAAAATGTTGCGCCAAAGCCGTTCGCGCTCGCTGGGACCAGGCAGGGGGAATTCCAGGGCGAAGTGCATGCGGCGGGCGAAGGCGGAGTCGATGTTGCGGCTGATGTTCGTCGCCAGGATCACGATGCCGTCGAAATCCTCGATCCTCTGCAGCAGGTAGGCGACCTCCACATTGGCGTGGCGGTCGTGGGCGTCCTTGACCTCCGAGCGCTTTCCGAACAGCGCGTCGGCCTCGTCGAAAAACAGGATCGCGTTCGCGCTCGCCGCGCCCTGGAATATCCGTTCGAGATTCTTTTCCGTCTCGCCGATATATTTGCTGACGACCTGCGACAGGTCGATGCGATAGGCGTCGACGCCGAGTTCGGCGGCGACGATGCCGGCCGCCATCGTTTTGCCGGTGCCCGATGGCCCCGCGAAGAGCGCGCGAAGGCCGGCCGTGCCGAGCGCGGCGCCCATTTTCCACTCGCCCAGCACCAGGTCGCGCGACGCCAGCGCTTCGATCAACGCCCGCACGCGCGACTTGGTCTGCGCCGGAAGGATCAGATCGCTCCAGCCATGACGATGCGGTATCCGCTGCGCAAGGCGCGCGAGGGTGGATTCCGACTGCGCGCGCGCGGCCGCGAACAGCGTCGTTCTACTCGCCTTCAGGCCGGAGGCGGCGTCGGCGGCGCCCAGTGCCGCGGCTTCGATGCCTTCGGGCGGCAATTGAAAGCGCGACGACACGTCGTCCAGATCGGCCGGCTCGGCGTGCGCGCCGTGACCCGCGAGGACTGCGTCCCATAGCGCGCGCCGGCACGCCTGCTCCAGCGGCGTCAGTCTGAGGCGCAAGCAGTCGGTCGCGTCGAACAATTCGGCGATCGTGGACGCGGTGGAAGCCTCAACGAGCAACGGCCTCTCCGCCGCGCGCGTGAAGGCGCGAAGCAGGGATGTGTCGGACGACATTCGGCCATCGGGATCGTGCAGCGCGTCGGTGCCAGCGACCAAAAGAATGGCGCCGCTCAGCCGCGAGACGAGATTGGCCGTCCCGACCGCCTCGGGCCAGCGTTCGCGGGGGATGCGGCGGAAGTTCAGTTCCCAAAGCGGGCGCTTCCACAACAGACTCGTGGCCAACGCGAATCCGCGCGCACTCAGCGACGGCGCCGCTTCCAGGAAGACGATCCTGGCGGACGCCGCTGCCTGGCACGCCAATACCGACGTCCGGCGCAGGCTCGCGTCCGAAGAGAGAGCCTCGTAAAGCGCGGTCGGCGTGCGCTTCGCCAGGCCACCCGCGAAATATGAAGCCGGAAGCGGAACACCGAGCAAATAGGGCGCGATCGCCTCGTGGCTGCGGAACGGCTGTTGAACTTGGAATGCTTCGCCGTCGCTGCGGCGCGTCTGATGATGCAATAAGCCCTGCGACACGAGCGCCGAGGACGGCGCGAGCGCCGCGCGGACAGCCAACCTGCCGGCTTCGTCGTTGGCGAGCAGCCGCAGGGCCAGGTCCGTGGTCGGCAATTTGCGCGCCACGTCGTTGTTGAGATAGGCGTAGAGCGCTTCGTATTTCGCATCGAACTCCGGTGCTGCCGCGACGAACAGCAGCGCCAGTTCCACGGCGTTCAATTCGAATGCGGCGGCTAACCGGCCGAGTGTCCCGCCAGGCGTCGCCAAGCCCGACAGCGCGATGCAGAAATCGCAGGGTTCGGAGATATTCCGGTCTCTGTTCTGGCCGACAAGTACGTCCACTTGCGCGTCGGTGATGCACAATCCGTGGAATTCGTCCAACGACAATTGATAACGCGCGCGCAGCCGCAGAATTTCGCGCCGCAGCGCCGCGTCCAACTCCGCGAGCGCCGCGTCGATCGCCCATCCGGCGGCTGAAATGCCCACGGTCATCTCTGCACACCGGCGCGGACGCGACTGCCGCTCGGCAGTGCGTATTGGGCCTGCCCGGCGCCGGTCATGCGCCAGATCACGTCGAGCGGCGGCGGCATCAGCACGACGTCCACATGCTCCTGGGCCGATACGCGGCCCGGAATCGCGACGAAGTTGTCGACCAGATAGCTGCAACTCGATGTCGAGAAACCCGGCAAGCGGTGCGCATAAGCCCGCAAGGCGCGGTAGGCGACGCGCATCGCAAGGCGAAGGAGCCGGCGGGGCAGGCCGACCGCGGTCCCAGCCGCGGACACAAAGCGCATGTCCGTTCGCCGCTGCGCGAAGGAGCGCCTGGGCTCGCCCAACGTGTCGTCCGTCAAGTCCCGGAGCGTAGCCGAGCTGGAAGCGAGGCGAGCGGCGACATCGCCGTCCTCGCGTGGAATGCGCAATTGGGCGCGTAAGACAGGGTCGCTCCAGACCGCGCCGGCGCCGCCGCCCAGCATGCAGGTCAGCGCGCCGAAGGCGAGCATTTCGCGATCCTCGATGGACATCGATTTCGGAAGCTGCTCGAGCACATGCGCCAGCAGCAACCACAAACCGCAATGGGCGCACCAGAGCGAGGCGTCGCCGGCCATCGCAGGGGCCCTGTGGGTCGCCAGCGAAAGGATCTCGCGCAAGATGTGCGGGTCGAACGATCGGCAGGCGGCAAGCTCCTGCGGCGACGTGTCGATGGCGAGTCCGGCCAGGACGGCTTCAATGTCGGCGGCTTCGATATGGGCGACTTCGATCGACAAGCCGGCTCTGCCGCCCGATGCTGCCGGGCCGTCCCGCGGCGAGACCGCGCCGGCCATGGCCCGGCAGAGAACTTGCGCGACGAGAATTGTTTCGCCGTCGGCATACGCCGCCGCGCGTTGCCACAGCTTCACGGCGAAGAGGATCCTGTCCCGGGATTCGGACAGGGCGATGAAACCGCCTTCGATCAGAACACGCGATATTGCGCGGCCGTCACGGCAGGCTGGGCCGCTGTGGCGCAAGAATGCCTGAGCCGCGCGCAGAGCGTCGGTTCGGCTAAGTAACGCGATAATCCGCGGCAAATCAGCGTCGGCCAGGCGTGCCAGCGCGGCAAGCGCTTCGAGCGGATCGCGCTCGACCAGGGTTCGAAGCGCGGCCGAGACCGGAAGGTGTTTCAGGCCCTCGAATTCGCGATGCCAATGATGCCGAAACGCCTTTCCGTAGGCCAGATGGGCGATGAATCGCGCCAGCAGGTCCGGACGGTCGAGAAACCGCACGCTGTCGGATTCTTCGAGCGCCGAACGCAAGCTATCGGCAATTTGGGAGGCGATCGCATCGGCGATCTGCTGCGGCGTCCAGCCCGCGTCGACATGGGCGTCGAAGCGCAGCGTGTCGACGAAACTCATCCCTTCGCCGCCCGCACCGCGCGTGAAGACCTGGGCGAGCGCGCGTGGCAATTCGTTACACGCCGCCGCCGTGATCTTGTCGCGGATCGCTGCCGTCGAAGCGCTATCCAGGTCCGGTCCACCAGGCAACAGGCATTCCAACGCGATATGTTCAATGACCAGATTCACAACCGCACATCACTCTTCGGTCCGCGCCGGCGCGCCTGGAGCACCTTCGCCGACATGTTGGGCAAGTTCGCCGAGCAAAGTCGTCAATTGGCGCAACTCCGATTTGACGGTCTGGTTCTCCTGCTTGAGTTCCTTGATCGCCTCGATCAGCACCGGCACGATCGCCGAATAGTCGACCGTGGCGTGGCCGCGCACGCTGCCCACGACCTCGGGCAGCACCAGCGCGACTTCCTGGGCGATCACGCCCAGCGCCGCCGGTTCCTTGCCGCGCGACTTTCCCTTCCAGTCGAAACGGACACCCCGCAGCCTTTGAACGAGGTCGAGCGCGTTCGACAGGGGCTGGACGTTTTCCTTCAGCTCCGCATCCGATGTCACCGGGAAACTCGACGCATGAATGCTCATCGTCGAGTTGCTCGCGGCATTCCAGCATGTGATGTATGTGATGCTGGGATTGAGGCTTCCCAATTGGACGTCGCCGGCGATGCCGTCTCCGCCGATATAGGCGCGTTCGCTGGCCAGACCTTCCACAAGCGCGAATTCGCCCTGAACATGGAGTTTTTGCGTGGGAGGCGCCGAGCCGATGGCGACGTTGCCGTCGAGCAGCACCTGGCTTCCCACGACATGCAGCTTCGCCAGCGGCGCGGTCGTCCCGATCCCGACATTGCCGTCGAACAGAGCCGTCGGACCGGCTACGTGCAGCGGAACGGCGGGATTGGGCACGCCGATTCCGACCTTGCCGTCGATTTGGGTGATATCCGCGCCCAACACCAGGCGGGGAAGGTTGTTGCCATGCCAGCCCGTCAGAAGCATGGCGTTCGCCGATCCGGTGCCGGCGGTATTGTAGCCTTCGAGCCATACCTTGTTGTCGTTGGGATTGTTCACCAAGATGAGCTGGCCGCCGCCATTGTCCTCCAAACCCAATTTGATGCCCTTCGATTTCACGTCGAGCTTGTAGGCGGGCGTCGCGGTCCCAATGCCGACATTGCCGTTGGTCGCATCCGGATTGATGACGACATTGCCGGTTGTGCCTGTGGTGCGCAGATGAAGATCGCTGGTCGCCGTTTCCAGACTGACGCGAAGGGGCGTGTCAGTGCGTATTGCCACGGTGCGGGCGCCATCGGTACTGTCGAGCCGGATCGCATCGCCCTTCACGTGCAAGGCTTCCGCGGGCGTGTCGTTGCCGACCCCGACATTGCCGCCCGACATCACCGTCAGCTTTTCGACGAGATTGGTGGGATTGGTGCCGTTCGCGGTCGCCACGGCGAAGCGGTTGTTCGTCTGAGTGACCAGGCCGATGACGGCGTTCAGCGAGCGCGGCGCGGTAACCGTGCCGACGTCGCCGCGCCGTTCGATCGACATCGGAACGCCTTCGTCAACGCCGTCTTTCGTGGCAAAGCGCAGCGCGCCGCCGGCGAGGCGCCCGTCGCCGACCACGCGAAGATTTCCTTCCACCCAGGCCAGATCGAGCAACGTAGCGGCCTGGTCGCCGGAATTCAGCCTGGATTGGAAGAAGCCCGGTTGCGTCGGCGAGATGGCGCGATCGCACAAGACGATCGCGCGGTCCGGCGCGTAGAGCCGTTCTGCGACCGCGCCCTGATAGACGCGGAATTGTCGGATGGCGGTATCGCCTTGCTTGGGCGGAACATTGCGGTCGGCAAAATAGCCCGTGCCCGACTGCGCCGCCACCCAGCGCACATAGCCGATGGGAACGAACCAGAACGCGTGGTCGCTTTCGCCGGGAAATTGCTGATGCGGCACGCTTGCGTCATAAAGCGTCGCGGCCGAGGGATTGAAACGCGTCAGCGCATCGGCGGCGTCCATCGCTTGCGCCGCGATCGAAATCGAACTGCGGGCGTTCGTCTGATCGCCGACGACGATGCGGTAGGTCTCCTTGACGCGCGCGGTCGCTCCGTCGGCATCGCAGCGCCCGAAGCCGGCCGCAGGTGCCTGGCCGGATTGCTCATCATAGGTCAGCCAAACCTTGACCAGGCGGCCCTTCGGGCTTCCGCCGTTGCTCGCCGGATCGTCGAGACCGGCATCGTAGGCGATGCCGGCGAACAGCGTCTCCGACAGCCGCGCCGGCGCGAGTGCGAGGAGCTTGCGGCCGAAGCCGTCTTCGGCCATCCCGGGTGTGAGGATGACGTCGCAGCGTTGCGGCGCGCCCGTCGTCGGACGTTCCACCAGCGTGAGCCCGCTCACGATGCCCCAGCTATGTCCGCCTATCTCGTGCCGCGCGGACTGGACGTGGCCGTAGTCGACGACGGCGCCCATGTCGTCGGCGGCGAGATATTGGCCTTCGTAGAAAGTCGGCCGTTGATCCTGTGCGTCCATGACCGTCCTCCGCCGCCGCGCCTTAGCGGCTCGCCATTCTGAGATTGAGATCGGCGACCGCTGCCTGCAGCTGCGTGACGGTTAATTGCAGTTCGGCGACCGAGTCGGCGTTCGATCCGGTTGCCAGGATGCGCGCGGTTCCGTCCGGCAGCGCGGCGCGGCCGACGAAATTGAGCGCTGCCTGGTAGGTCGAACCAAAGGGGTTCGTGCCCGCGACGGTCGCGCGTTTTATCATCGCATCATAGTTTTCAGCTGTGCCGCCGGCGGCCACATATTGCGCCATCGTCACATTGTCGAGCGGTTGCGTGTTCGCCGTCATCACGTCGTCGAACATCGCGAAGGTCCGGTTCACCAGCGGCGCGCGCGCCGTGTCGCAGCAGATGCCCGCCACGACGTCCTTGAGAGCCCCCCAATTGATGAACGAGGTCCAGTAGGCGAAGGCCTGCGGCGTCAGCGCGAATTCGCGCGCGCTCCAATTGCAGATCTCGAGAACCTGGCACTTGTCGGCATCGATGGTGACGACGGCGAGCGGCACGCAATCGCCGGGCTGCGGGTCGGGACAGGGCGGCAGCAATGCCGAACATAGGCAATCGCGCTGAAGCTCATCCAGGATCGCGTCGAGTGCACGAAACTGGTCGACATAGGCGGCCGCGGCGGCCGGCGTTCCGGCGATAGCTCCAACCATGGTCGTGTCCGTCTGTCCGTTCGCGCCGGCCGCCGTGGCGCCTGGCTGGTCGAGGCAGGCAAGCTTGCGGGCGAGGTCGCAGCGATGCGGCGCGTGCTCGGCCGCGAAGTCGCGCAAGGCTGTAAGATAATCGCTATAGGCGACCGCCGGGGCGGTTCCCGCCGTGCCGGGGTGCGGCGCGGCCGGACGGATCGCGCCCGCCTGGGTGTGGCACGCCAGCAAGCGCGTCAGGAGCGGCCCGAACTGATCCGCTTTCGCGGCCAGCATGCCCCAGACGCCGTTCTTCAGGTCTGCCGTCTTCCGCGCGTTGGGATCGACGTATTTCGTGGCCGTGAAGCTGAAGCCTTCGCAGATCAGCGTTGGCTCGCACAATGCGTTGTACGCGCCTTGCGCCGAGCTCGATGTCTTGGCGGGCTTCGACGAAGCACCGGTCTTGCCGCTGCAGCCGCATCCGCCGCCACAGCCGCAGGAGGAGGCGCCGCTCGTCAACGGCTGGACTCCGCGCGACGGCGTCTCGTTGTAGCAAATGGACAGCACCCATTTCTGCACACCCTGCGTGCAATTGCCCGGCTGTTGGAAGCCGTAGGGATCGCAATTGTTCTGCACCGGCTTGCAGCGGTTGATCAGGTCGCAAACATTGACCGATGCGTCCTTGCACACGACGATGTCCTCGCCGCAAGGCGACAGCGCATAGCCGGTCTTCACCGTCACATTCGCGGTGTTGCAGATGTCGCAAACCACTTCCAGCCCGCAGACCACGCCGGCGCCATAGAAATAGCGGTTGTGCAGCTTGTTCTTCTCGATGACGTAGTTTTCGAGTCGATTGAGGTCATCCTCGGTCAGAACCTGCCCGGCGAAGAAACGCGGCCGGCACAAGCAATTGAGGCCGCCGCAGGACGGGCACGGTGTTGGGCAATCGCATTTCGGCGCCGGCGACGGAACCTGGGTGGAGCGCATCGTGGTGGTGGAGGTCATCTGCATGGGCGTTCTCCGAGGGTCCGGCTAGAGGACGACGAGTAAATCTTGCAAGGTCTGCCAGGCCTTGTTCGCGGACGGACAGCGTTTGCGCAAATCCGTCACGCCCGTGAACGCACCGATCTTTCGCGCGGCAACGATTTCGGCAGCGACCGCCGCTGGAATTCCGGCGGCCGTCATTTCCGCGGCGGTGCTGTAGTTGGCGACAGGCGGCGCTTGCCCGACGAACAGGGGTGAGGCGAACAGCGGCGCAGAGGGCGCCCTGCGGTAGAGCGGTTCCCAGTTCGGGTCGGCGCCCGGAATCAACTGGAACCAGCTCTCGAACAAACCGCCTTGCGTCATGTTGCCGGATGGATTTTTGCCGCCGCTCAATGGCGGCAATCGTCCCGGCGGCGGTATTTCGCCGACCCGGCCGCCGATATTGTCGGCGTCCAGGACGCCCATCTCGTTGTATTTGTCGCCGGCCGGCGCGAAAATGAAGTCGCCCTTCAGCGAGACGAGAACGCTGGGCATGTCCTCCTTGGTTCTGAGGGCGGCGTCGGCCAAATAGCAGACGATCAGAAAGGGCCAACCGAAGAAATTGCGCCGCGGCACGAACGATACGGCGCACTGAGCGGTCTCGCCGGTATGCGGCGTGGTCACGGATTTCTGCACGACCACGATGTCGCCATAGAGTTTCAGGTCGATCGGCAGGTAGATGCCCTGCACCGTCGCCGGCGCCACGCCGTCATCGACCGTCGCGATCAGCGGCGCGTTCATCGACACGCCGAAGGTCTGCCGCGTGACCCCGGTCATGTTGGCGTTGAAGTAGATGGTGAAGAGCGGCGGCCTCTTCTTGAGGATCAATTCCTCGGCTTGCGCCGGTGTCAGTTCGGCGTACTGATCGGCGAAGGCGTTGACGCCGATACCTTGCTGGAAGCGCCAGCCGATATCGAGAATCTTGGGCAAGTCCGTATAGAGGCCGATGCCGTCCTTGCCGGTGGGACCCGGCATGCCTTGCGGGCCTTGCGGTCCGGTTACGCCTATATGTCCCTGCGGTCCCACCGGCCCCGGAATGCCTTGCGGGCCTTGCGGTCCGGTGGGGCCTACATGTCCCGGCGGTCCCAGCGGCCCCGGAACGCCTTGCAGTCCTTGAGGGCCCTGTGGTCCGGTTGGGCCTTGTTGTCCTTGCGGTCCCTGAGGCCCCGGCAAGCCCTGCGGTCCTGGCGCGCCGCGCAGTCCTTTTGCTTCTAGGCATTCGAGCCAGGCCTGCAATGTCTGCGTGCTGGCGAGCGGCTTGCGGCCTTCGCGGTTGTCGATCCGCGCCCTCTTGTTCGCGACGTCGTCGTAGTGCAGCGCGGCCGGGTCTGCATCGAGCACGGAGGCGCCGGCTTGGCAGCGCTCGATCGTCGCGAGCGTCACGCAATTTCCGGCGTCGCAGCATTCGCAAGGCTGGTTCCAGACCAGATCGCCGCATTCGGCGTCGATATCGCCGGCCGCGGCGATCACGCCCGCCGTCGCGTTCGGCCGGAAGGCGATCACCCGCCAATCGGTTCCGCCGATCAGGCGCGGCGCCGACACCAGCGGCGGCAAGCCCGGCATTCCGAACGCCAGGGCGCGCGTGAGCGGCGTCAGATCGACGGCTTGCCAATGGAAATTGCCTGCGTCTTCTTCGATCACATGCACGGTGTCGGGACCGGTGGCCAGGAAGGCCGGCGTGCGATCGAGCGGTATGGTGGCGAGCAGCGAAAGCGAATTCGGCACCATACTGACCAGGTAGAGGGTTTTGTTGCTGGCGCTCGCGACGGCGGCGATCGGCATCCCCCACGAACTAAGCCAGGCCAGCGCCGACGGCACGGTGCCCGCCGGCAGCACATTGAGATCGATGATCTTCAACGGATTGAAGGTGATGGCCTTCACGACGTTGGTGGACGTGTCGATGGCGAGCACGCCGTCCGGCGTCGCGGTGAGCGCCGTCAGATTGGCGACCACACCCAGTTCGGTGGCGGTCGTGCCGAGCCCATTGGCGGGGTCCTGAGCGAAGGAGACAAACCTGCCGGACTCGCGGACATAGACGATTGCGGCGCGATTGACGTCGGCGTTGGTCACGATGGAAAGCGTTTGTGCGCTGGTGCCGGGAACCTGGATATTGGCAATCGCGGTCGCGCTATCGGCTTTGTACACATTGATGGACGCCGGCGTTCCGGGAGGCGCGGTGGCGGCGCCAGCGGTCGCGACGAAAGCGAAGTCGCCACGCGCCGCCAGCGCCTGAGCGGTGCCGCCGAGCTCGATGGCGCGGGCGTGCCGGGTGGCGAGATCGAAGACGATCGTTTGCGTCGGCCTTCTTGCGTCCAGCGCGAAAACCGCTGTGCCGGCGAGCGGCGCCAGACCAAGACGCGGCGGAGACGGCGGCAGCCCGGCTTCGACCGGCCCCAGATAGACGGCGCCGGCGATATCTGTGGCGCGGATGCGCGGGGCTCGCGCCACCGGCGGATCGACGGTGACGTCGAAGGAATAGGATTCGAGAATGCGATTGGGCGCGCAGCCGTCGTCGTCGCAGCCGCAATCGTCATAAAGGACCGGAACGTTCTCGGTCGGACATTCGGCGAAGCGCGCGCAGACCTGCACCGAATGCAGGCGCGCCGGATTCTCCTTCGACAGGTCGGCGATGCCGCGAAACGCGAGCAGGTCGAGCATCTCGTCGCATGGCACCAGAATGTCGCGGCCGCAACAATCGATGGCCAATCCGGCCTTGACCACCACATAGCGCGAGCGGCAGTCGATCTGAGGGTGCTGGAGTACATCGAGACCGCACACCACGCCCCAGCCGTGCAGCCGCGCCTGATGCAGGCGCAGCTTTTCCTGATGGTAATGCGTCTCGGCGATGAACTCCGCCGCGCCCATCATCTTTCCCGTGAAGTAGTTGTTCTTCACGAAAGGTTCGAAATCGCAGGTGCCGCACGCCGTTGCCTGCATGTCCTTGCCGGGTTTGCCGCTCATGTCGCCCTCTTTTCCGTCACGCCAGCCGCATCGTTTCGCCGACGCGCGCATTGATACCGATTGCCGAAGGCCGTCGCGGCCGCGGTGGAAGCACGCTGCCCTGTCCGAGTTGGTTGTCGTTCAGCCTCATGCCATCGGGTATGCGCGCGATGACGCTGTCCAATCCCACCATCGCCTGCACGCCGACGCGAAAACGCGGTTCGACATACTCGATCTGGTATTTCACGAATGCCGGCGCTTCCTGCGCTAGCAGCCGCTCGAGCCCGCGGCGCTGCCAGTTGCGCTGTCGCACGCTCGCCGGCACGAAGACGCTGAAGATGTTCGCATCGACCAGCAGCGGATCGCGCAGCGGATCGGGCGTCGAGACGAGTTGCGTCGCGGGCCGCCCATCCGGCGGGCAGGCGAGCGGCCCGAGCCGCGCGGTGCCCTCGAAGCCGTTACCGGACAACCGACTGCGATTGACGATGCGGCTGCCCCAGAGCTTGGCGTCCTCACCCAGGCGGCCATGGCCGACGAACAGCCAGCGCCGCAGCCGGAAATGCTCCAATATCAAAGGCGGCATCTTCCACTGGCAGGGCTTGGGTTCGGCGCGGCAATTGAGCGGCACCGGCGAGCAGGTGGCGGAGCCGCAAGCGGAGTCGCAGGATCGCCGGTCGAAACCGAGGAACGTCAGCAGCAACTGCCGCACGCCCACATAGGTGCCGCGCAACGTATAGAGTTGTGTGGCTGCCCGCAGCATCGCCCGGCGCGTGGCCTCGGGCCAGTGACTGTCGATCGTCACGCCGATCCAGGTCGCCAGCCAGCTGAGAAAGTCGATGGTCGGCGCACCGCCGGGATCGGGCACGGGCCGCTCGGCGGGCGCCGAACGGGGATCGAACAACTCACTTAGCGTATCGATGCGCGACTCGATGGAGCGCAAGGTGGTGTCGAACAGCGCCGTGAAGCGATCGGTGAAATCGGCCGCAATCGGATCCATGCCGAAAACGGCCGGCAGGTAGCGCCTGAGCGAAACGCGCGGAAACTCGATCACGATGCGCGCGATGGCCGGCGTCGAATTGCCGTCGCCGGCAAGGGCAAGACGCAGCCACAGATAGCGTCCCGGCGGGCTGCGAACCAGGGCATCGGACGCGCCGTCGGGCATGTCGCGGATCGAGACGTTGTCGCTCCAGGCGCTGTCCGGCAGATCGGCGAGTTCGGCCAGGCTCAATTCGACGTCGGAGGTCATCGTGCGGATGTCGACGCGCGTCCGCTCGGGCAGAGACCCGGCGAGCACCACGCGATGCCAGACGCAGCCGTGCCGCCGCGAATCGAGCGCGCGGCTTTGGTATGTTCCCGCTGTCGCAAATTCGAGAGGCGCGATCTTGTTCTGGTCCAGAACCGGGTAGCCCTGCAGATCGAACACCGCATCGGAGCGGTCGTTGCAGTGCGCTCCCAGATGCAGGTTTCCCAAAGGATCGACCGCGATCCGGCGGCGCGCAAAGCAGGCGCGCAGCTTGGCGGCGGAAGAATCAAGCGGAACCGAGCGCCCGTCGACCACTTCCATCGCACCCGGAGCGGGCGCCCCCGACGAATCCAACGAAGCATCGTCCGCGACGGCGAAAAGCCTGTCATCGCAGTCGACCGCGAGATGACGCACCGCTCCGAGCCCGGACCAGCACGTGATCCATCGTCCGTCGCGCCCGAAAACATCGAGGCGCGCCAAGTCGGGATCGCTGATGTAGATGCGATGCTGCGAGTCCACGGCAATGCCATAGGGCCGCCATTGCCGCTGCAAGCCGGACGAGGCCGGCAGGCGCAGCGCCGAGCGCGGCACCATGCCGGCGAGGCCGATCGCGACGATGCGATGGTTTCCGGGGTCGGCGACAAGAAGATTGTTTCCCCAGATCGCAAGTCCGGCCGGATCGCTCAGCCGGTTGAGCGGAACGAAGGCATCCGGCGCCGGCCGCTGCGCGGAAAAGCACGGCAGCGGTTTGAAGGCGCAGTCGCAGGGGTCGAAATATTTGACCAGCCCGTTGCCGCGATCGGTCAGAAAGATGTTGCCGTCCGTGTCGATCGCCACATTGGTCGGCGTTTTCAGTCCGCCGAAGCTGCCGCTCGGCTCGGTTAGCTGGCGGCGCGTGCCCGGCGTTTGCGCCAGCACGAGGGCCGGCTGGCCGTCCGCAATGTCGATGTGATCGCCCGTCCCCACGGCAAAGCCGTCATCGGCATCGTGGCCGGCCCGCGCATAGAGAACCAGGGCCGCGGGATCGAAGGGCAAGGCGCTGTTCGTCCCGACATGCAGCAACGCCTGCTGCGCGGGCGTCAAGCCGGAACCGGGCGGCGTCATCGCGTTCATGGCGCGTCGTCCGCTTGCAGCACTTCGATCTGGTGTGCGCCAGAATACAGAAGGCCGTTCGCGTCGATCGCGACATCCTTGCATTGCGGATAGTCGTCGCCTTCAAGATTTATCGTCAGCGACTCGACGGAATCGACGCCGTCCACCGAGAAGATGCGCTGGTAGAGCTTCGAGTAGCGTATCGTGTCGCCGAAGCCCCAGCCGTTCATGTCGTCGCCGCCGGTGATCGCATCGAAATAGGTCGTCAGCGCAGAATCGATCTGCTGCTGGACAACCGCGGTATCGACGTTGTTCTCGGCGATGACCTGCGCAGTGATCGTCACCTGCTGATAGCTTGGTCCGACGACAAACACCTCCGTCGTCAGCAGGCGCCGGGCGTCGAGATAGGCGCAGACCGTCTTCAGCAGGCCTTCGGAAGGAACCGGCTTGAACGGCAGAGCTGGGTCGCGCTTGGCGTTCGGCACGACGATCACCGTCACGGCGCCTGGAACCCGCACGCCGTCGAACTGCGGATTGGTGAGTGGCAACGCCTTGGCGCGCGCGATATCTCCAGCCTGCTTCGCGAGATATTCGAAATCCTCGACCGTGACCGCGCGCGATTGCGCGCGTATCGTGCGGCGGGCACGGTCCTTGGCGTCATCGATGCGCTCTTCGTCGCGGCCGCCCACCGCCGCGAACATGTTCGTGACGTTGCCGCCGTCGATGCCATCGACGCCGCTGAGCATGCTCTTGATCGCGCCGGCGGCGACGTTGCCGCGTGCGCCGCCGCCATAGCGGTACTCAAGCGCGATCACGTTGCCGTCGGGATTGACCGGGTTGGCGATCGGGATGGCGCCGTGAACGCCATCTCCCGCCGCGATCGTGCCGCCGCCCAGATCGATCGACAGATCAAGATCGTCCTTGCCGGAGTCGAGAAGATCGTCGCGGATCGTCCACAGCGCGATGTCCGTGCCTTCGTCGATCTGGATCTGCACGCTGCCCGCGATCAGCGGGGTGCTGGCGAGCGTCCAACTCTGGTTGCGCGTTCCGTTGGTACCGCCCAGCACTTCGCCCTTCACGGTCTGGGCCTGTAGCGCCGAAACCGTGTTGGTGCGCACGGCGACCAGCTGAGGAGGATTTTCGTATTGCGCCTGGGTTAGATGCGCGCGGAACCAGAACAGCGGCGGATTAGATCCGTCGCTCAGGTTCAAATAGGTCCCGATATAGCCGCGGGTCATGATGCCCGGCGCGGGCGCCCGCAAGGTGACGTACCCCGAGCGCGTGAAGGCGCGCGTTTCGTCCTTCAACATGTCGATGCGTTGCCATTGCGTGCCGTTCCAGCATTCCCATTGCACCTTTGCCGGGGGGAAGACGGGCGAAGACGTCAGCCCGCAACTCACCATGGGCTGGGTCGATGAACCGGGCGCCACATAGATGGCGATATCGAAGACCGTCGCCGGAAATTCGTTGGGTTTTGGATAGCCCGCCGGAAATCCGAACCCCAGCACGAGTGCCGAATCGACCGGAGCCAGATCACCGAACGGCACGAAGCCGCTCTGGGCGGCACTGTCCGCCGTGACGTCGCGATACGACGCGCTGTCGTAAGCCTGCAGCGACAGAAGACCCGCGGTCAGCGCGCGCAACGCCTTCTCGGTTTCGAATATCAGTGCGGCGCCGCCGTCGTCGGCCGGTGCCGAGACCTGCGTGCGCATAGGCACGTCGACGAAGGGCACGAGCGTGCCGTTCTTCACCGGAAAGGTGATGTCGACGCTGGCGGGCAAGGCGGCGCCCAGCTCGATGCCCAGCATTTCGAGGAATTTCAGATAGTTGAGGTCCGGAACCTTCTGCATCCGGTAGAGCATCATTTCCGACAGCCAAGCGAAGACATGCGCCAGGGTCATGCCGGGATCGCTGTCGTTGTAGTCGTTCCATGCCGGCTGCCATTCGGGCGTATAGCGGGCGACGCGCGCCTTGATCTCCTCGACGATGTCGTCGAAGCGGCGGTCGTCGATGACCGGGACAGCCTCGCTCAGCGGCATCTAGACCCCCTCCGTGATGTAGAAGGGATAGACGAAGTTTCCGATCGCGTTGGTCGAGCGGATCCGGTAGTTGACGCGGATCAGCAGCCGGTTGGGACTGTCGGCCGTGCTCTCGGCATGAACATCCAGCACGTCGATGCGCGGCTCGTATTTGACCAGCGCCTGGCGCACGAGATGCACCACCAGAGTGATCGTGCGCGCGTTGTTCTCCGAGAAGACCAGATCGTGAATGCCGCAGCCGAACAGCGGCAGCATGGGCCGCTCGCCGGGCGCGGTCGCCAGGATCAACAGAATGGATTCTTCTATCTTCTCTTCACCGCGGGCCCGGGCGATCTTGCCGTTGGGCGTCACCTGAAGCGGGAATTTCCATCCTATTCCGAGGAACGGGCGATCCTGGCTTTGCGGGTCCATGGTCATCCTCACGCCAGCCATTGCTTGGCGCCGCCACCGGCCGGCGCGTACAGGACGCGGCCGAATTCGGCGTCGCCGTCGATCGTCACGAGGTTTCCGCCCGCGGGCGTCAACACGATGGCTCCGTCGCCCCGCAGCAGGATTCGCCCCAGCGTGTTCCCGGACGCGTCGCAATTGGCGATCTCCACCTCGAATGCGGGCTGGGCGCGAATTTCGACGTAGCCGGCGGGCTGCAGCGCGTCCCCTTTGAGTTGCATGCGCACCCTGTGCGCCGAGTCCGGGAGCGTCTTGGGCGTATCGAACTGCATCGAGAAACGCGCGTTCGCCGCGCTGTCGGTGAAGACAAAGCTGCTCGACGGCACGCTGAGGCCGCTGTCCTCGACGCCATCCTTGCGCATCTGCGCGAAGGCGCGCAGGAAATAGGCGGGCTGTCCGCCTTGCGCGCCGGCATAGACGTCGTTGCCCTGGCCGTCCTTTTGTCCGGTCGCAACCAAAGTCGCCGTCCATGACGGCGGCGTTCCCGTCTTGCCGTTCGCCACCAGCGGCTTCAGTTGCATCAGCTGGGCGTCCTGGGGTGGCGGCCGCCACTTTTTTTGCGCATCGTCCCAGAATTCCGGCGATGACGGCGGCCCGCGAAACACGAACAGGCCGACGCTGGACGCGTCCGCCACCGCAAGCACGCTTCCATCGGCGGCCTTCAGGCCCAGCACCTTGAATTCCAAAAGCTTGTCGAGCGCCACGCTGGCGGCCGCGATCGGAGGGGGAGGGACGAGGAGCATGGCTAGATCATGTTCCCTATGCCTGGGGTGTATGTCGGACTGACCACGGAATTGGTGATCAGCGTCGTGCATTGCAGGACGCCGCTGAACGTCGCCATCGCGGCGTTGACGCTCAGGGCCGGGGCGGTGATCGACGCGGTGCCGCTCGCGGTGATCGTGGCGCTGGCGCAATTGATCGTCGCGGCGGCCGGCGCGTTGATGGTGAGCGACGCGGGCGAGGTCACGGTGACCCCCGAACTGTCGATGCTGATCGAACCGGCGCCGGTCGAAATCGTGATCGACTGCGGCGTCGCACTCATCTCGATCGATACCATGCCGCCCGATCCGGCCTTGATCGAGATCTTTTCCGCGCCGGACGTGTCGTCGAGCAGGATGCTGCTCTGTGTCGACTTGATCTCGAGCTTCTTGGGATCCTTGTCGTCGAGCGTGATGCTGTGGCCGCCCTTGGATTTGAGCACCACCCGCGCATCGCCGGACTTGTCCTCGAAACGCAGTTGATGGCCGCCGGGCGTCACGATCACCCGGTTCTTGGGCGAGTCCTCCGGCGAGACCTGCTCGCCGTTCCAGAGAAACCCCAGCACGAAGGGATGGTCGAAATCGCCGTTCTCGAAGGCGACGAGAACTTCGTCGCCTTCCTCGGGCATGAACAGCGCGCCGCGGCTCTTGCCGGACATCGCGCTCGCCACCGGTGCCCAACTGCTCGACAGATCGTCGGCGATATTGCGATATTCGACTTTCACGCGCCCCTGCTGCGCGTCCACGCTCTTGACGAAAGCCGTCACGACGCCCGTTCTGCGCGACATCGTCATGACCCTCCGACCGGCTGCTCGCGGCGCGCGGTGAACTTCGTGCTGTAGCCGGAATCGTCGATCGTGTGCGTGGTTTCGGTGACGAAATAGGTGCCCGAGAAGCGCGAGCCAACGCCCTTGATCATGACGCGCCGTCCGGCACGCAGAAACGGCAATCCAATGCAGGTGCCCTGCGCGGTCACCATCTCCTTGAGGCGGTCCGACAGGACGGCCCGTGCCCGCCGATCAGCCTCCTCTTTCGTGAAATGCGGTTCGTCGGTGATGATTTCCGTTCGCGACAGCAGGGCAATCAGGTCCTCGTTGATGCGCGCGTCGCTTGCGTTTGCCTCGCCGACGAACGTCTTGTTGGTCTGCCGGTTGCCGCCGTTGATCTGGACGGCTTTCACCTGGTTGGCGGTGTTGAGCGTGGGTTTGAAATCGACCAGCGAGATGCCCCATTTCAATTCATAGGTGACGTCGCGCGGGCCCGGATGTTGATCGTTGGAGGGCCCAAAATAGATGTATTCCGTGCTTTTCCCGCCCACGGTGTCGGTTCCGACATAGACGACATATCCGGCAATCCGCGCGCGCCCGAATAGAAAATCGATATCGTACTGGCCGTCCTGCGCCACGTAGTCGATAGGCAACTCGGCGGCGAGGGCGGACGGACTGATCCGCACTTTCGGCGCGGACGATCCGGCGAACGATTTCAGATCTTTGGCGATGTCGCTCTCGCGCTTGCCGATCCAGTTTTTGGTGTTCGGCTTGTCGCGCAGGAGGTGCAAGACGTTCAGCGCCCGCACCGACAGCGTCGACGCGCCGCTCGCCGGAAAGGTCGGCTCCATCGTCGTGACGCCGGCGACGGTCATCTGCGTCATCTGGCTGCCATATCCCATGGACAGCGTGAAATTGCGGGCGCCCGGCTCGAACAATTTGTAGCGCTGCGCCTCCGGCGAGGCGGCGGACAGCGAAGACGCATCTTCCGAACCGATATATTTGAAGCGGCGGGAATGGCTATCCCAATTGCCGACCGTCAGCGTGAAGCTGTCGATCGCCTTTATGTCGTCCTTGTAGGTGACTTGCGTAACGTCGCGGATGACGCTTTCGCCGAGCGCGGCGCCCTGGGCCCGCACTTCGAAGCGCGGCACGTAGAATCCGCCGTATTCCTCGGCCTGTTGTGCGATCGTTGTGGTTGGCATGGTCTCCCTCACGTCGTCCGAGGGATCGTCAGCACGCGGCCGGCCCTAAGCCGCCGCGGATCGTCGATCTGGTTTTGGTCCGCGATGGCGCGCCAATCGCCGGGACGTTCGTAATAGCGGTCGGCGATGCTCGCCAGCGAATCCGATTGCGTCGTCACATGGGCATGCGTGCGATCGGGCGAGCTGAGGTTCAATTCCTCAAGTTGATCGTTCAGCGTCCGGTACTCGCGCAGCGTTACCGAGAGCGTCGCGCGCAGCGGCACGCCGTCGGACGAAAACAGCGTGAACTTCTGGCGGACCTGCTCCAGGACGCAGCGAAAGCCATTGCGCCGCTGATTGCCCAGGGATGCGGCCGTGGCGGCGAGCGCGGATGCCGCGGCGCTGCCCGTGGCCGAGACGGCGCTGTCCACCGCCGCCATTGCGGCGCCCGCCACGGATGCTCCGATCGCGCGCTCACCGGCGCCGGCCGCAGCCCCAGGCGCGCCGCCGATGGAACTGCCAGGAAATTGATCGTTCCAGATAAAGGTCAGGAGCGGCGGTGCGTGGCGCTCCGGCTCGATCTTGATGAGCTGGTAGATCTTGTCGGTTTCCGTCGTGACGCTGACCGCGCCCTGGCCCATGCCGAGATCGGTCGTATCGAAGAACAGGTCCAAGGTGAGTTTTTCCGCGCTGCCACGGACATATTGCTGAATGGGGGCATCGAGACCGGGGATGTTGACCTCGCCCAGCGTCACCTGTTTATCCAGTGTGAACTCGGTCGGGTTGTACTGCACCTCGATCTGCTTGGGACCGCGCTGACGATCCTGCCATTCGACATAGATCATCGCTTTCCGGATCTGGGTCATTCGCCGGGCTCCCCGGCGCCGCGCGTGCCAAGGATCCGCGTATCCGCTCTGGCCCGGCGCGTCATGCGCTCGCGGTCGTCGAGGGCGGCGATCACCAGCGAGACGACGCGCTGCAAGGTTTGCGGCGAAAGCAGCGAATCCCCGCTCACCACTCTGACGGTGCCGATGACGTTTTGGATCTGCACGTCCATCGCTCAGCCTCCGATGCCGGAGAGAGCGGCGTTTGCGAGATTGCCGGCGCCACCGCCGGCGAGCGCGCTGCCCAATCCGCTGACGAGGCCGACTCCCGGAACCTGATAGACACCCTCATGGGCGATCTCGATGGATTCGATGGCCACATTGTTCTCCGTCGCCCTCATCTGCGGCCCGCTGTACTTGACCGGCAACCCGCGGCGGAAAAACCAAATCGTGTTGGGAAGCTTCAACTCGTTCAGGAGCACGATAAGGCCGTCGCGCCGCTTGCCGCGGCCCTGGACGTAGCCGTCGAACCAGTCCCACAGGGAGGTGTTTCCGAGCATGCCGCGCTTCAGTGTGATGTTCGTCCATGCCACGCGGCTGGCGAATTTGAGCACCGCGGCATTGTTGCCGCCTTCCTTGTATTCCTCGGCCACCATCGACGCTTCGATGCCCTGGCATTCCGAGAAGCCGCCGACCGCGACGTCGAGGCCCGCGGACAGGGCGGCGCTGGCGATCGTCGAGGCGACGCTGCTGGTGTCGAGCAGGCTGACCACGAAATTGTGGTTCAAGACGGGATTGGTGCGCAGAAGGCTCATCTCATGACCCGTCCTGCGCGTTCTCGGAGATCTCGAAGCCGTTGGCGCCGCGGCCGATCCGCAACACGACGAACTCGAACGGCACCGACGGCGCGATCGTGATTTCGATCAGCAGTTCGCCGCGGGCGCGCGAATCCGCGGTGTTGTTGATCTCATCGCAGCGTACAGAATAGGCCTCGTCGGGCACCGCGCCCATCAACGCTCCGCTGCTCCACAACGCCCGCAGATAGCCCTCGATCATCAGCTTGATCTTGGCGCGCGTCAGCCAGTCATTGCCTTCGAACACCGCCCATTGCAGCGACGATTCGAGCGAACGCTCGATCGTCAGCATCAGGCGGCGCACGTTGAGGAAGCGGAAGTCGGAATTGCTCGACAGGGTGCGCGCGCCCGCGACTCTCAGGCCGCGGCCGCTGACCGAACGGATCACATTGATGCCGTCGAGATTGAGCAGACCGTGCTTGGCGTCGTCGAGCGCGAAGGCGGCGCCTTCGGCCATCAGCAGCGGGATGTTGGCCGGTGCCTTGTGCACGCCGATACGCAAATCGGTGGCCGCGATCAATCCGGCGACATGGCCGCTGGGCGGCACTATGATCGTGTCGGAACGCGAGCCGCCCAGGGCGTCCAGCATCTCGATCCAGGGGAAATACATCGCGGCATAGCTGGAATCGAACAGCGTGCGGAAATTCTGGATCGTCGCGATACCCAGATTTTCCTGGTTCGCGACGAAGGGTGGGTCGATGAGAGCGACACGGTCGCGGTGGCGCTCGCAATGAATGACGAGGGCCGCCGCTACCCTGTCGATGTCGGATTGACTGAATTGGGGCGCGGCGTCGTCCGGCTGGGGAACGATCGGCGTCGCGGGCAGGCCCGGAGAAGGCAGGCAAGGGTCGGGCGAACACGGAACGAATGGCGCATACTCCAGCGAACGGGGCTGGATGTGGATGTCCGGCACCGCGACGATGGAGATCTCGTCGATCTCGCCCAGCGCCGCGATCCCGTAGCGGTTCGCGAGCACCGCGGAATCCGAATCGCTGGTATCGTCCTCCAAGCCGATGAAACAGTCGGCATCAAGAGAACTCAGGCCGTCGGCCCCGCCTCCCAGCACCAGCGCCGCATTCGGCACCGAGAGTTTCGAGCGACCTGTCTCGGGCGATGGACGCAAATCGATGATGCGTACCGGTTCCGGCACGACGCTGCCCGATCCGCGCTTGCCGAAGGTTACGAGCTGGCGAGTCGATCCCGGCTCCAGGCCGGCGATGTTCACGCCGCGCGAGCGGTCCGGCGCGAAAAGGCCCGCCACGCCGTTCACGATGTTGGGACCGTAGCGCGTGTGCATCGGCGACAGCGCCAGCTCGTCATAGATGCGCCAGGGCTTGCCGCCGTTCGAGACCTGCAATTGGTAGGTGAGCCGTTCGATCCGCAGCGGCCGCGAAGGATCGAGCAACGCAAGCGGGGCGTCGCTGCCGAGGGCGATTTCCGGATCGGGATGGTTCCAGATCAGGCGCCGCGTTACGGGATCGGTCAGGGAAATGACGCGCTGCTCGCGCTGCACCACGCCGCCGATATCCTGAATGAGCTCGATCGTGTCGGCGCGCGAGAAGCCGGCGATCGAATCGAGTTGCCCCCAATCCGCACTCGCCGTCATCGCGCGCCGCATGACGCGCCGGGACTCGACGAGCCGCGCCGAAAGCGCGTTGCCCCAGGCACCGGCGGAATTCGCCTGGATTTCCCAGGCGAGCAATCCCGAACCGTCGAGGTTCAGTCGTGCCGAGGCGATATGTGCCGCCTCGCTCTCGACCCGCACCACCCAGCAGCGGCGCCCACCGTTCTCGAAATAGGCCCGAACGGCATAGGCGAGGTAGCCGTGAACGATGAAGCTGCCGAAGATCGCGACGAACTGCTTCCAGGAATCGATCGCAACCGCGCGCCGCGACGGCCCGCGTTCGGCGATGCCCACAAAGGCGGCGACGTCGGTGCGCAGGCGGTTGATGCCGCCCTGCGCGCGATCCTCGCGCTCTATATAGGTTCCCGGTGTGTCGTAGAGGGGCATCGCCGTACGGATTTCCAGCTTAGATTTCGAGCGTCAGGCCTTCATGGACCAGCTCGACCGACTCGATCGCGACCTCGTTGCCGCTGGCCTTGAGCGAGGGGCCTTCGACCTTGTTGAGCCAGGCGTTCTCGGCGTGCCAGCGCATCACCGGCTTGCGCGCCTCGTCCATGAGGACGATCGTGACGTTGCGCCGGTCCGCCACACCGTTGAGGATGTTGGCGTTCCACTTCCACATGGCGTCGTCGAGCGTGTAGCCGCGTTTGAGCGTGATGTTGGAGTTCTTGCGCAGCCCGACGAGCTTGCGAACGCTGTTTTGCATGTCGGTGCCTTCGCGGTAGTCGACGGCGTCGCCGTCCACCGTCAAGCCGCTCACCTCGGAAAACGCCGCCCGCGATATGCCGTCGATCTCGACGGAGAAGTTGAAGCCGCGGTAGGGATCGTTGCGTTGGTCTGTTGCCATTTTTGTCCTCCTGTTCCGCTTCTATTGACCGTCGAACGCGGTCCACAGACCGATGCGCATGATCACGAATTCGGCGGGTTTCACGGGTGCCACGCCAACCAGACAGATCAGCCGGCCCTGATCGATATCGGTCTGTGTCATCGTGGTGCGGTCGCATTTCACGAAGAACGCTTCCTCGGGCTTGGTGCCCTCGAGCGCGCCGTTGCGCCAGGTCTGGGTGAGGAAATTGCTGACCGAGCGCCGCACCCGCGCCCATAGCGGCTCGGCGTTCGGTTCGAACACCACCCATTGCAGGCCCTGGTCGATGGACGCCTCGATGAAGATCAGCAAGCGCCTGACGTTGACGTATTTCCAGTCGGAATCGCTGGTGATGACGCGTCCGCCAAAGAGCCTGATGCCGCGATTGTTGGTGCGGAAATCGCGAATGACGTTGATGTTGACCGGATAGGGATTGAGGATGTCCTGCTGCTCCTTGTTGAGAAGCCGCGCCAGTCCGGTTATGCCGCGGACCACTTCGTTGGCCGGCGCCTTGTGGACGCCGCGCTCGACGTCCGTGCGGGCATAGACGCCAATCACGTGGCCCGACGGCGGCACCGCGAAATCCGCGGGCGCCGCGTGATTGAGCGGATAGGGATCGGGAATGAACAGCCATGGATGGTAGAGCGCCGCGTATTTCGTGTCGAATTGCTGGCGCTGCGTCTGAACGTCGACCAGGGAGTCGGCCGGCGGGCGCTGCGCATCGAGCACGGCGAAGCGATAGCGCATCAATTCGCAGTGATTGACGAGTGCGCCCTGCATCGCGGCGCTGGTCCGGCCCGGCACCGCGACGATGCTGATCGTCTCGACGTTGCGCAGCGTGTTGAGTCCGGTGCGGTCGCGCGGTTCCACCGCGTCGTCGCCGATATAGGTATCGTCGCCGATCGCGCCGATCTGGTCGTCGCCATCGGTCAGGGGCAGGCGGGCCGGCAAGCGCCGCCCGTCCGGCAGGACGTCGATGAGGAATTCCGGTCCGAGACGGATGCTTTGCTGCGCGGTGGAATCCCCGTCATCATGAACGCGGATATATTGCGAACCGCCTTCCGAACGATTGTCGACCAGGCGCAGCGGAGTGCCGTCGTCATCCGTGAATGCCGGCGACGGCGTCCACGTCGTGCCTATCACATGGTGGATGTAGCGGCTGTGACGTGGATCGAGCGAAAGTGAGCGGAACGTTTCCGAATTCAGCACCTGTGCATTGCGGCTGGGAAGCGCCGGGTCCGGTTGCCGGAGCAGATAGACGTCGAGGCGAAATTCCAACGACACGACCGCGGTGCCGTTCGCCGCCGCGTTCGGCAGTGCCGCGGCGAGTGTGATCAGATAATCGTTTTGCCGGTCCATCGACAGAACCTTGAATGGATTGTCGAAGGGAATGCCTTGTGCGTCGGCGAGGCTGAGGATGGTCCCAGGCTCGATGCCGGCGGGAGAATCGAGACGGATGTGCGTCGAATCGACGATGCCGGTACCGCTACGAATGCGGGTGCGCGCAAGCGGCGACGATTCCGCGGCTGCGGCGATGCGCAGCCGATTGCCCCAGCTACCTTGATCGAGCGCGCGCACTTCGATCAGCGGATTGCGCGTTACGACCGGCGCGCCGGCATCGGCAGGGCGGGCCAGCGGCGAGGTGAAGTCGAACATGACGGGGTTTTGCGAGCCGGTGAGCGCGGTGGCCAGCGTCACGCGGTGGTAGAATTGCCCACCATCCGCCGTCGACACACCGATGAAATCGGTGCCTGTCCACGCACCGCTGACGATGAGCGAGCCGGCGCCTTCGGCCGCTGCCAGTGTGACGATTCCACTGTTGGAGATGGCAGGTGCAGGTTGCGCGGCCAGGATCAGCAGACTCGCGGCGGTGGCGCCGCCGTGCGCGAAGCGCAACGGAGCTTCCAGGATGATGCGTCCGGGATCCGGCGATACGCCAGAGTTCGGAAGATCGCGAATGACGATGTATTCGACGGTCGGATCGGCGGGTCCGCCAATTCCCAGCAGGTCACCCACCGCGAGTCCGGTTCGGCTGGTGACGGTCAGCGAGACCGCGCCGGACGATACTGGCGCGGTAAGCGATAGGGAGGATGCCGCCGGCGTAAAGGTGACGTGATCAAATCGGCTGTTCGCGCCATAGTCCTGATAGGCCGGAGCACCCAGCGAGACGGATGTGAGCTGACCGATGCGGGCCATTTCGATGCGCGTGGGATCGGAATCGGCAATGACGACAATGTCGTCGGCCGTCATGAAGGTGGCGTTGCTCACCACAAGCAGAACCGTGGCGCCAGGCTGAAGCGCGGTGGCGGCCGTTGTCGTGCCCGGGGTTCCTGACGAATAGGATCGGACGAGGCCTCCGCTCGCATGCGCCGTATGCAGTGGCGACTGCAGCGTCAGGGTCCATACCGTGGCGTTGCCGGATCCGGTGCTGCCAGCGCCGACAATTTGGGCAAGCTCCTCGCTGGCGCCCGTGCCGATTGCCAGAAGATCGGTGGCGGCGATCGGACCGGCTCCAACGCAGGTGATCGAACTCGCCCCCACCGGGGCAGCAGTCGAAAGGACCGTCGCGGTCGGACTTGCGGCGGAATACTGGTTGATCGTGACGCCGGTGCTGTGGCCAAACCTCAGCGGCTGGCGCAGGGCGACGAAATTGGTCGCGGCGATGGCGGCCGCGGCGACGCGACGATACTGGCAGTTGCCGCCTGAACCGATTCTCACCCAGTCGTTGACAGCGGGCGCGGTGCCGGTAAACGCCGTCGTCACGACCATCTGCCCGGGCGCGGCCGGCGCCAGCAGAATCGCCGCGTCGGTGGCTGGCTCTTCGCGGAACAAGGTCGTGGTGGCGAAGGCGGCGGCGTCGGTGTCGAGGATGCGCGCGACGTAAAGGCGCTTGCCGCCGTTGGTGAAAAAGCCGTCCACCGCATGCGGCAGATAGCAATGGTCGCCGAAATCGTCGAGGTCGAGATATTGACCGAACCAGCGCTGATATTCGCCGGCGCTCGTCACAAGGATCGGAACGTCGACGGGACCCCGCTCGGTGACGCCGATCATGCCGGCGGTGCTGGTCGAAACGCCTTCGATCGGTTTCGAGCCGGTATCGACTTCCTCAACATAGACGCTTGGCGCCAGATATTCGGGCATGACGGTCTCCTTGCGGCGAGCTAGCTCACGATCAAATCGATTTGCGTTTCGGGCACGGTGTAGTCGGGCACGAGTTCAGCCGCGACCGATGCGGCTGACAGGGAATCCTTGGCGAAGATCTCGATCTTGCCGGCGCGCGACAGCGGCGGCAGGCGGAAGAAGCCTTCGGCATCGCTCTTGGCGGTCATGGCAGAAAGGCGATGATAGCTGCGCGCCACCGGCGGCCCGGAATCCACGATGCGCACCTGATGCGTGCCGGCGATCGCCGTCATGTCGATGAGAAGCGCTGTGTCGCCCTTGGCGCCGGCATAATTCAATTGCCGCATGGGCGCCGGAATCGTGGCCTGCAGACGCCGCACGATCCGGCCGTGGCGATGCGAAAGCGCGAGCGGATTGCTCAGTGTCGCAATCGCCCAATCGTTCGGCGTCGCCGAAAGCGAGATGACCGCGACTTCCACGATCTCGCATCGCCCGTCGTCGTCCGCGTCGACCATGATCACGTCGCCGACAGCCAGCGCGATCGCATCGGACAGCCGAACGCGCGTTGCGCCGGCGGCCGTGTCGTCGAGCAGCGATTTTGCCGGCATCGCGGGATCGATCGGACGATCCTCGACTTCCAGCTGCGCGGTGTCGGGCATGTCGACGTAGAGCGGCGGCCAGATCGCGCCGATGGGCGCCGGCCAAGGCGGCGGCGGTGGGGGAGCGGTCCGGACCGGCGGTTCCGGCGGCGGCATCGTTCCGGCCGCGGGCGCCTGGCGCCACAATTTGCTGAGGCTGATGTCCGCGTTGGCGAGCGGCGCGATGGAGGTTCCGGTCCTCTTCGACACGCGGCCGCGGATCGCGATCGGATCGCGATGCAGGACAATCGCCTGGTCCGGCGGCAGCGGCAGGGCGTCGGAGCCTGCCGCGAAGGCGACGCTGAGAGCGGCGGCGAGCGTGACTTGGCCCGCGCCGGGTCCGATCGCGACGATTGTCGCGATTTCCGCTTTCGTACCGTCCGCGCTGCCGACCAGAATGCGTTGGCTCACGGAGAGCCCGGCGTTCGAATCCAAAGTGAGAATCGCGCCGGCGGAGGCAGCCACCAGCGCGCGTTGCGCGCAGGCGAACGTCACGGCGACATCCCGCTCGGCGAAGCCGCGCGCACGTATTTGCAGCGCGACACTGCCGGTGGCGGCGAGCGACGGTGTGAAGGCACGCGTGGCTTTCCCCTCGACTCCGATCAGGCCGCCCTCCAGGACGCGCACGCTCGCGCCGGGCACGGGCTGCGTCAGCCGCGCCTCCAGGTTCGAAAGCGGCGCATGGCCGGTCGTTTCGTCGATCACCGCGACGCGCATCAGCGCGCAATGGCGTTCACCGGCGCGCGGACTTTTGAGCGGGGCGATCGTCACCCGCTGTCCGTCGACGTCGATATCGCGGTGCAGCGTCATGCCGTCTCCACCGTCAGCGAAAATTCCGGCAATACGATCTCTACGGGGGTGACGCGCGCCGGCTCCTGATCGGCATCGACGTTGATGACCGCCACCTCGTAGGACACCGCCAGCTGGAACGAACCCTCGAGGCCTTCCCAGAGGCGCGAGAGTTCGTCGAGGGCCAAGGCTTCCAGGCGTACGTGCAACTCGCAGCCCGAGCCTTCGAGATCGGTATCGCGCAGATCGAGTCCCTGTAGAATCGGCTTTGTGTGCAGTGCCTGCAGCACCCGGCCCATGATCCGCTGCTCGATGTCGGCGGAACTGCCCGCGGCGCTGTTGAAGGTGACGGGGGTCATCAGATAGTGCAGCCGCAGAGGCAGCGGTGGTGTCCGCAACAAGCCCGAGGACAACCATTCATCCGGACGGTTCAGGCGCATCTCGTCGCGCACGATCCGGTAGAGCCAGACGGACAGCCCTTCCAGGTTCATGTCGTGGCGCATTTCATGCGGCGAGTTCAACGATACGACCCGCGTACCGCCGCTCCCGAAGCCGAGGCCGGGCACGGCTTCGAGTCGCGCGCGCAAATATCCGCTCAGTGCGGTGCTGGTGCTAAGCAGCGCGGTGAACATGGGGGCGCCTTGCGGGAGTCATGGAACGCTGCCGCGATGGTGCCTGCGGTAGACGGCCATGCCTCCCGGCAGGCCGTGCTTCTCGATGAGATTGTCCCGGACGAGTTCCTCGAGCACGAGCTCGACTTCCCGAATGGTTTGCGGGTCGGCCGAACGCCCGAGCCAAACGCAATTGATGCCCTTTGCCGTCTCGGCTGCCAGCGAATGCGCGCAGAGGTAATCGAGAATATCGCCGCGAACGTTTCTCATTTTCGCTGTCGATCAGCATCAATCTTCCCCGTGCCGCGTGCTCGGTTGCATCGTGCGTGCCAGGTTTGCGGCGAAGATTTTCCGGGCGTTTGCAGGGCGAAATTTTGGCGGTGGGGTAAAACACACCCGACGTTGGACACCGGTCTTCGCGCCGCGCGGCGCCATGTGCGCTGGTGACCGTGGGGGACTTTCGACCCATGGTGGGGAACGCGTGCCTCACGGCGCAGACGCGACAGGCGCACGCCGATGCAGGCGCGAAGTGAGCGTTGGAATTCGGGACTAGCGGTGAAGCTCGCCGCGAAACTCTTGCGGACGAATCTGGTATTTTCGCAGCAAGCGGCCCAGGTCGCGCCGTTCCTTGCCAGCGGTGCGCGCGGCCAACGATACGTTTCCGCCGACAAACGACATCAGTTCGTCGAGATATTGCCGATCGAAACACTCGAGGACGCGCGCCTTCGCGCGGCGATAGTTCCACCTGACATCGCTGGGCGGGGTACCGGTCTGCGGAGCAAGGGTCGAAACCCGCAAGGGCCCACCTTCCGCCATCAGGAATTCGCGCTCGAGGAAATTCTCAAGCTGACGGATGTTGCCGGGCCAGGATTGTGCCCTCAGCCAGCCGGCGGACTCGCGATCGAGATCGATCCGGGGCAAGCCGTGACGCCTGCTGAAGCCTTCGAGGAAATGCGATGCCAGCAGTTCGATGTCGCCGCCGCGTTCCTTCAGCGGCGGCACCCGGACATACATCACGTTGAGCCGGTAGAAGAGGTCGGAACGAAACACTTCCATCGCGCTCAGCTTTTCGAGGTTGCGGCTTGAGGCCGCGACGACGCGCACGTCGATGCTGCGCTCAAAGCCTTCGCCGACGCGCCGAATGGTGCGTTCCTGCAGAAAACGCAGCAGCGCCACTTGCGCCCGCAATGTCAGAGAATCGACCTCATCGAGGAACAGCGTTCCGCCGTCGGCGAGAAACAGGATGCCGAGTGACTCCTTCTTGGCGTCGGTGAAGGCGCCTTGCCGATGGCCGAACAGTTCGCTCTCGACCAAAGCCTCGGGGATCGCCCCGCAGTTCACCGGAATGAACGGGCCGGCGCGTCGATTGCTCTGGTAGTGAATGGACCGCGCCGCCAGTTCTTTGCCGGTGCCGGTCTCGCCTTCGATCAGGACGTTGGCGTCGCAGCGCGCGATCCGCGAAATCAGCTTATGCGCTGCGAGAAAGGCTGCGGATTCGCCGATCATGTCGACGGGATCGCATTGCCGTTCGTTGCTTGACTTGCCCACGCCCGCGCCTCTTTGAGCAGCACATGTCGACAACTCCGGCCCGGACGCGGCCACGCAAGAATGTCAAAGGTGAGACCGACAATCCTGCGGAATCATCGCCGGTCTCGCCTTTTGGTCAACACCGGGAAGTCTGTTCGAATAGACAAAGGTGTGAGCGAATATTCGATCTGGCCGTCAAAATTGCGATTCATCCGCGGTGACATAGGGGGCGGGGGTTGCTCGGTGACCTAGGCCGCTTTCAACATGGCCGCTACGGCGACGCCGGGTTCGTACGATTCCGGCATCGGATGGTTCATGAGCGTGGTCTCCATCGTGCCGAACCCGTCTTGTGCACAGCCAAGAGCCTATCGCTGACGCGTCGGTTGCGTGATATCGAATCTGCCGAACTCCGAGTCTCGCCCGCATGAAAACCTATCTTCCCCGCACCTGGGTCAGTCCCAAACTGGTCCCCGGAAAATCCAAAATTCACGGCGATGGCGTCTTCGCCGCTGCGCCCATCGCGCGCGGCGAAAAACTGATGGAATTCGGTGGCTTGACGATATCGGGCACCGAAGCGGAGTCGGAAATCTATCGCGTCCGCTCCATTTGGATGTTGGACGAGGACAAATATTTGGGCTTGTTGGAGAGCGACAGCGAGCCGAGCCTGGACGAGAACCTGAACCATTCCTGCGATGCCAATGCCTGGCTGGCGGACGAGGTCAACCTCCTGGCGCGGAAAGACATCCAAGCCGGCGAAGAAATCACCTTGGACCACGGCACCTGGAATTTCGACGAGAGCAACTATGCCTGGGACCAGGAACTGTGCTCCTGTGGCGCCGGCGGCTGCCGCAGCAATCTCACAGAAAACGACTGGCAGCTATCCGCAGTTCAGCAGCGATACCGGGGACATTTTCACCCCTTCGTTCAGAGAATGATCGAACGTCGCCGCCACGCGCCGCCGTCCGGATGACCTCTCGCGAGCCGGTGGCTCCACTATCCGGTATGCTTCGATTTGGCTTGCTCTGCCTAAAGAACATAGCCACTTTTGGAATCTTCAACGATATGGTATGTAGTTTGAGGACGGTGCGCCCCGGCAGACGGGCGCCAAAACGGGGGATGTTGCCTATGACGCGTTTCGGACAAATCTTGCGGCAGGCGGCCATGGTCGCCATCGCACTCGGCGCCTTGGGCGTGAGTTCGGCCATGCCGCAGGAAGCCCACGTGCTCCTGGGCGTCAATTGCGCGGCGCCGCCGGTCTGGCATTGTCCCGACAGCGAATGCCTCGGCTCGGTCGTGACGCAGCAGGGCACGGTCGTCGAGATGAAGACGCGGCGGCCGTTCTTCCTGGATTGTCCATCGGGCTACAAGCCCGGCGACAAGGTCAACATCGTGCTCAGCCTTCACGGCGCCGGCTCCTACGGCAACTGGCAGCGCAATTACTTTCCCGCCATGGATGTGAAGGACAAGTACAAGCTCGTCATCATTACGCCCAACGCGCCGACGCGCTTCTGGACCGAAGCCGACGACGAATATCTGCACAACCTCGTCGATCTGGTGGTCGGCACGGTCGGCAAGAAGAACGTCGAACGCTTCATTCTCGCCGGCCACAGCCAGGGCGGCATGACCTCCAACCGCATCATCTGTTCGGATTATTTCAAGGACAAGGTCGACGTCCGCATCAGCCTGTCGGGCGGACGCATCGGCGACGTGACATGGGCCAATCGCGGCTTCGGCGCCGGCGGGCCGATGGTCTACAAGAGCGGCGAGCCCTATACGCCACCGCCCCCGTTCCGCTTCCCGCCCGCCGCCGGCGGCCCGCCGGGTGGCGCCTGCGACTACTCCTTCATCTTCTCGAATGGCGAATACGAGACCATTCCGGCCGCGACCTCGCCGCTGGCCGACAAGTTCGCCTGCGGTCCGCGCGTGCAACTTGCGGATGTGATCGATCCCAAGCCGGGCTATGTCTGGGATGCGACGCGCCAGGATCCGGGCACCGACGGCTGGGGCCACTATCCCAAGTCCGGCCGCGCGCTGGTCTATCAATTCCCGCATTGCAGGGACGGGCGCGTCGTCGCCGACATCGTCAAGCAGCAGAAGGGCCACACCGAAGGTTACGAGCCGAACATCACCGACAGGATCATCGATCTCGCGGTCTCGGCCAAGGGCGGCAAGATCGCGAACGGTGCGTGGGAGCCGCCGCCCCCACCGCCACCGTCGCGCGGGCCGTTCGGCTAAGCCGGAATCGCGAACCGGGCGGGCGGAGTGATGCTCACTTCGCCCGCGCGTAATATGCGACGATCGCGCCGAACAGCAGCATGGCCATCATGTTGAGCGCGAAGCTCTGCGCCGTGAAATGCGGCACGTGGCCGACGGCCGACAGCGGCACCACGACATACTCCATGACGAAGAACACGCCGACCCCGAAGGCGAGGCCCGCGGGCAGCCAGTGGCGCTTCAGCACGGGCAGGGCGTTGCTCGCGAGGACGTAGATCGCGGCGATGAGCAGCGACATGGCGATCTGCAACGCCGCGCCGATCGCCGCCGATTGCAAGCCGCCGGCCATCGCCGCGGTTCGACCCAGCGCGCCGCTGGCGACGGCGTGCAGGATAACGATCGGGCTCAGCATATTGATCAGGCAGGCCGCACCGATATCGATGGTGCCGGCGACGGCACCGCCAAGAACGATGGCGGTCAAGGTGGAATGGCGGCTGCGCATGTCTGAAAATCCCCCCAAAGGATTTGGTGGTCGTCAAGGCTCAGGCTGCGCCTTGGCCCACCTCTCGTAGACCGTCAGCGCCTTTTGCGGATCGGCCACGTACCAGTTGTAGCCGTTGCGCCGCTCGAGCGTCAGTTCGTTGACGTCATCGTGTATCGTCTTGTCGCGGTCGCCGAACACCGGCCGCATGGGATCGGCTGAATAGAAGCGCGCCCAGAGCGGCCCGGCTCCCGGCTGCGGCACGAGTCGGCGACCTTGCGGCGTATCGCGTCCGGTCCAGGCATAGCCGGTGATTGTGGCCTCCTCGAACCATCGGGCGGCGGCGCGGATGGCGGTTCGCAGCGCCGGTGAGGGCTCCGGCAACGACATCAGATAGAGCAACAGGTCCGCGCTCTCGCCGGTCGCCAGATCCGGCGGCTCGAAATTGCGCGCCGATACCGGCGCCAGGGTGAAGGCGTCGTGCTGCTGGCCCCAGATCGTGCGGCGGCCGTTGACCATCACTTGCGTCGCCAGAATGCAGTCCAGCGCGCGGCGCGCGGCGGCGGCCGCCTGGCCGCGAACGTCTTGCGGCACAAAGCTGAATTCGCCGCTCGCATTGGTCCCGACTTGCGTCAGCAGTTCGGCGGCCTTGGTCACGGCATCGTCGTTGTAGGTGATCGCGTCGTGATAGCCGCCTTCCAGCGGCCACACCTGCGGCCAGCCGCCATTGGGAAACTGCGCGCTGAGCAGATAGCGCACGCCGCGCAGGAAACTGGCGCGGTAAGAGTCGCCCTCGGCTCCCGGCGCCTGCCTGGCGACCAGGGCGAGGAAATGCAGTTCGGTGGTCGTCGCGTCGTTGTCGAGCGTGCCGACATAATTCCAGTTCGGATCGCGCGGCGTGTCGAAATCGCCCGGCGCCAGATAGTGCGAGATGTTGTTGGGCACATAAGCCTGACCGGGCAGGCGAGGCGCGCCGCTGCGGCTCTGGTTCTTGCCCCAGCCGCCGGCCGGTGTCTGGAAACCGATGATCACGTCGGCAACGTGGCGCGCCGCCGGCCCGGCATAGAATTCGGAATTTTGATCCAAGGGCATGCTGTTGCTGTGCGCGTCTTCCTCCGGCGGCGGCGGCACGGCTTGGCCCGGCTTGCGTTCGGCGGCGAGCGCCGCCTGATCGGCCTGCCGTTGTGCCTCTGAGCCGTCCAGATAGGCCTGCCATGCCGCGAGCTGGGCGGCCGGCAGGGCCGCGATGCGCTCGGCGGTGATCGCCTGCGCCGGCTGGTTGGTTCCGATGACGGCGGCCGCGGTGCCGCAAGCCAGCACGATCGCGCAAAGACAGAAAATCAAAGGCAGACGAAACGACAAAGCGACCTACATCGCGATCGGCATCGTCTCGCACACTTCGATGGAGCCGCCGGCCTTGATGTGCGGATGCCCGTCGGTGAGCTTGACGGCTTCATCGAGGCTGGCGGCGTTGACGATGGAATAGCCGCTCACCCGGACATCGTGCTTTCCGGCCACCGACTTCTGCGGACCGATAGGTGCGCCGCCGTCGGCGATTTTGTCGCCCATCTTGCCGAAATAGGCCATCCAGTCGGCCATCACGGCCTTGCCTTCTTCGGCCGACTTTGGCGGGTTGCCGCCGAAATAGAGATAGAGAAATTTCTTCACCGGGAGCTCCTTGTTGCGCTGTACGGCATTAAACTTAGCGGATTTTTGTGACGGGCGTCACCGGAACGTCGGGATAGGCCTCCAACACCGGACCGAGCGTGGCCTTCAAAGGATTGAGCCAAGGCTCGAAATTGCGCCAGCTTTCCAGGCCGTCGGTGAAGATCGGCCGGCGCACCTGCTCGGCGCTCGCGGTGCGCACGGCGCGGCGGTTTTCGTGAAAGCGCAAGGCTTGTGCCTCGAACGGCACGCCGCAATAGGCGAGCAGGCGATGGACCTCGTTTTCCGGATCGGCCACGAGGTCTTCGTAGAACACGCGATGCACGCGGCCGGGCAGGGCGTCGTCGACATGCGCCATCAACCTCACATAGTCGGCGTAGTAATGGCCCAGATGGCTCAAATCGTAGCTGAAGTTCTGGCCGACCGCGAAATGCTGCTTGAAGGCGGACAGGCAGCAGGCCAGCGGATGCCGGCGCACATCGATGATCTTCGCGTTCGGCAGGATGAGATGGATCAGCCCGGTATGCACGAAATTGTTCGGCATTTTGTCGATGAACAGCGGTTTGCCGGCGCGTCGATAGACGCGGGTGCGGGCGAGGTAGTCCGCGCCCAATGCCCGCAACGCCTCGGGGTCCAAATTCGTCAGCGCGCCGGGATAGGAATTGAAGTCGAACGGACCCGGGCCCATTGCCGCCCGTGCGACGGCGATCATGTCGCTCAACTCCATCGTGCCTTCGATGGCCGAATGGCTCGCGAGAATTTGCTCGACCAAGGTCGAACCGGAACGCGGCAGGCCGACGACGAAGATCGGATCGGGCGCGGGATCGCCGCCGCCGGCGTGCTCCGCGAAGAAAGCCGGCGTGAACAGAGCCGCGGCACGATCGACATACGCCGTCAGTTCGGAGGGATTGTATCCTTGCAGCACGCGTTTGAGCGTGTTGCCGGAATTGTAGTGCTGGAAAGCCGTCCGATAGTCGCCCGCATCTTCCAATGCCTTTGCGATGGCAAAATGCAGCATGGCGCGATCGGCATGCTGCAGGTTGCTGCGCTGCATCAGACTGCGCATGTCCGACAGATCGTTGGTGGTGAAACGGTGGGTTTTCAGATCGGCTAGGCTCCACCACGCTTCACCGCTTGGTTGAAGCGCGTTGCTTTTGGCGTAGGCGATCTGGGCATCGCCGGCGCGGCCGGATGTCTTCAGGGCATGGCCGTAACGCAGCCAAAGGCCTGCGTCGGCCGGACTGAGCGTCAACGCCACGTCATAGGCGCCAAGTGCGCCATCGTAGTCCCCGGTGAGCCCGAGCGCGCCGGCCCGGAAGGCGTGGAAGCGGGCGTTGCCCGGTTCGTCCTGCAGCAAGATGTCGATCTGGGCGATTGCCCCGGCCGGGTCGCCGAGCTGCTTCAGGAGCAGCGAGGCATAGTTTCGGCGCGCGGCGGTGAAGTCTGGCGCTTGGGCGAGGCATTGCTGCAGCAGCTGCGCGGAGCCCGCGAAATCCGAGGCGCGCAGAGCGGATTCAGACTGGCGGAAAAGGGCCTGGAGGTCGGGCGAAGGCGCCATTGCTGTCATTCGCTCATCATCTCACAAATCTCGTCTGCGATAATGTCAAACCTCTAGCGCTTCCAACCGGCCGTTGCTCTGTGGCAGATTCCCGTCCGAAACAGCCGTTTCGGAATTGGAGCCGCCGATGTCGCTGAAACCTGCCGCATTCCTGGCGATCGCCGTCCTGCTCGCGCCTGCTGCGGCGCTGGCCGCGCATGGCAAGGTGGGCCTGTGGTCGAGCACGACGAGCACGACCATGCCGAACGGGCCGCCGCAGACCCATACCGCGACCTATTGCATGACGGCCGCTCAGGTGATCTCCGATGCGCCGGTCGCCGACAACAATTCCGGCTGCAGCTACAGCAACGTCGCGGTGCAAGGCCACACCTACACCGCCGACATGATCTGCACCTTTTCGTTCAAGGCCACTGGCCATTTCCGTTCGACCTATGACAGCGACACGCATTACACCGCCACTGTGACCATCGCCGGCCAGGGTTTCAACTTGACCAACCAGATCGAGGGCAAGTGGTTGAAGGCCGATTGCGCGGGGGCGGCGCACTAGCACAATGATGCCGGCTGGAATGCGAGCATGAGTCAGCACCCGCCGGATCAGGGCGCGGACGAACTTGCGCACCTGCTGCGCCAGGCGCGTCGCGCCGTCGTCTTCACCGGGGCCGGCATCTCGACCGAATCCGGTATCCCGGATTTCCGCTCGCCGGGCGGCATCTGGACCAAGATGATGCCGATCAATTTCGACCAGTTCGTCGCCTCGGCCGAGACGCGGCGTGAAAGCTGGCGAAGGCGCTTCGAGATGGAGGGCACCTGGGCCGCGGTCAAGCCGAATGCCGGGCACAACGCGGTCGCCGAACTGGTTCGGCACGGCATCGTCAGCCATGTCGTCACCCAGAACATCGACAATCTGCACCAGGATTCGGGCGTCCCCGAGGCCCAGGTGATCGAACTGCACGGCAACACGCGCTATGCCAAGTGTCTCGACTGTGGCGAGCGGCTGGAAATCCCCTACATCCGTGGCGTTTTCGACCAGACCGGCGAGCCACCCGATTGCCCCAAATGCGACGGCATCGTGAAAACCGCGACCATCTCTTTCGGCCAGGCGATGCCGGAACTGGAGATGGAGCGGGCCGAACGCGCCACGCTGGACTGCGACCTGTTCCTCGTCATCGGTTCGTCGCTGGTGGTCTATCCGGCCGCCGCGTTCCCCCTTGTGGCAAAACGCAACGGCGCCAAGCTGGTCATCCTCAACCGCGAGGGGACGGACCATGACCCCTACGCCGATCTCGTCTTGCACTCGGAAATCGGTCCCACGATGACCGCAGCGATGGCGGCATTGGCCTAGCGTCTTGACGCGTTTGTCGGTTCCCAAATGCCACATCGGTAAAATTTACATTGATATCAATTGCTAACGGCGTTTTCTTCGCTCACTCCGCGTAGCTCGCAGCGCTTCGGCGTGCTATTTCTCCGACATATCATGAGAGCCATGCAACCCGGGGGGACGCAAATGGCGCTAGAGGTTCGAGTAGCGGAGCGGGTAGCCGACAAGTTGGACGATCGCCTGGCTCGCCAGTCGTGGCAGACGCCGCACCTTCGCAGCATGCCCATACAGGAAACCGAGACGGGTGCCGCCGGCAGCCTCGACGCCGATATCTATTCCTGATCGCAAGCGTCTGTGGTTCACGGCGCCTGGATTTTGTGCCGGCGCTGGATCGGATTCGGCGCAATATCCTCTTGAGCAATAAGGCCTTTCCCGTCGCCGTTAACGTCCCAAAAGGACATGGACGCTAGCGTCCGCGCGGCTAGTATGCAGGCCGGATTCGAACAATTTTCAGGAGTACCGCTTTGCGCCGCCTCGACGAAGAAGATGAAGACGAAAAGTCCGACAAGAAGGCCCCCGACCCGCAATCCTCGCCGGTGCAGAACGCGCTGTTCAAGTCGCGCACGGTTCTGATCTTCGGTGAAGTCGACATGAAGATGGCCGAGCGCGTCACGGCGCAGCTCCTGGCCTACGCATCCGAAGGCGACGGCGACATCCGCGTGGTGGTGAACTCGCCGGGCGGCCATGTCGAGTCGGGCGACACGATCCACGACATGATCCGCTTCGTCGGTCCGCGCGTGAAGATGATTGGCACCGGCTGGGTGGCGAGCGCCGGGGCGCACATCTTCCTGGGCGCCAAGAAAGAGAACCGCTACTGCCTGCCGTTCACCCGCTTCCTGCTGCACCAGCCGCTCGGCGGCGTGCGCGGCCAGGCATCCGACATCACCATCGAGGCCGAGGAAATCCTCAAGATGCGCGAGCGCCTGATCCGCGAGATCGCATTGGAGACCGGCCAGCCTTACGAAAAGGTCGTGCGCGACACCGAACGCAATTTCTGGATCGGCGCCGAAGACGCCAAGGCCTACGGCTTGGTGAGCAAGGTGATCCAGAGCGCGAGTGAGGTTTGATCCTACTTTCCTCCCCCGTTGTTACGGGGGAGGTGGATTGCGCGCCCTTCGCGCGCAAGACGGAGGGGGTGACGCCCCGCACCGGCTCCCCTTTCGCTTCGCTCGCAAGTGCTCGCTCGGCACCTCCCCCGTAATAACGGGGGAGGAAAGATGACTCCTTGGTGGCGTGGCGCCGTCGTTTATCAGGTCTATATCCGCAGCTTTTGCGACGGCAATGGCGACGGGCAGGGCGATTTCGCCGGGCTGATCTCCAAGCTCGACTACATTCAAAAACTCGGCGTCGATGCGATCTGGCTGTCGCCGGTGCATCCCTCGCCGAACCGCGACTGGGGCTATGACGTCGCCGACTATGACGGCGTGCATCCTGATTACGGCACGCTGGCCGAATTCGACGCGCTATTGAACGCGGCGCACGCCCGCGGCCTCAAGATCATCCTCGACGAAGTCTTGTGCCACACCTCGGACGAGCATGCCTGGTTCCGCGAAAGCATGAATGCGGCCGGCCCCAAGCGCGACTGGTTCGTCTGGGCGGACCCGAAGGACGACGGCACGGTGCCGAACAATTGGCTGGCGGTGTTCGGCGGACCGGCCTGGGCCTACCAGCCGGCGCGGCGGCAATACTATCACCACAAATTCCTGCGCCAGCAGCCCAAGCTGAACTGGACCAACGCGGAGGCCAAGCAGGCGGCACTGGACGTGCTGGAGCTGTGGCTGAAGCGCGGCGTCGACGGTTTTCGGCTCGACGTCGCCAACGCCTATCTGCACGACGCGACGCTGATGGACAATCCGGCGATCCCGCCGGCCGAGCGTGGCGGCTATGAATGGTCGCATGCCGCGAACATGCAGCGCCACCTGCACGACTCCAACCTGTTCGAGAATCGCGCCGAGCTCGACACCATCCGCCGTACAGTCGAGAAATTCGACGAGCGTTTCGTGTTCGGCGAATTCTCCGAAGAGTTCGAGCGCTCCGGCGCCTATCTGGCGCCCGACGAAGGCCTGCATGCCGGCTACACGTTCGCGCTCCTGGTCGCGAGCCGCCTGGCGCCCAATTACATCCGCAAGCATTTCGAAGGCTTGAACGAACACCCAAAGCACTGGCCCTGCATCTCGTTTTCCAATCACGACGTGCCGCGCACCGTGACGCGCTTCGGCGCTCCCGCCGAAGGCGATCCGGCGCTGGCCAAGCTGATGTTCGCGCTGCTCTGTTCGCTGCGCGGCACGACGCTGATCTATCAGGGCGAGGAGCTTGGCTTGCCGGACGTGGATCTGCGCCGGGACCAGCTCAAGGACCCGGTCGGCGATCTCTACTATCCCATCGCCAAGGGCCGCGACGGCTGCCGCACGCCGATGCCGTGGAACGCCAAGGCGCCCCATCTCGGTTTCTCAACTGGCACGCCGTGGTTGCCGATGGGTCCGGCGCACAAGGCGCTCAGCGTTTCGGAGCAGGACGGCAACGCGGACTCGCCGCTGGAATTCGCGCGGCACTTCCTGGCGGTGCGAAAAAAGAGCGCGGCGCTGCGGCTCGGAGAATTGAAATTCCTCGACGCCGACAAGCCGGTGCTGGCTTTCACGCGGGAGCAGGGCGCGGAAAAAATACTTTGCGTCTTCAATATGAGCCACGGCGAGGCGGTGTTTACGCATCCGCTCCTGGCGCGAAGTAAGGTGCTGGGCCTCGGCTGCGGCAATTCCAGCGACAGCGGCGCGGCCTTGACCCTAGGACCCCTTGCCGCCCGGTTCGCCGAACTCTGAAGCGTCGAACGCGGCCAGCACCGCCTCGATCGGCAGCAGTACGCATTTGTGCCGGTTCTTGTGATCGGCGACGCCGTCGAACACCGCATAAACGTCGAACGGCGCCGCCGGCGCTTTGCCGCCCGCCAGCATGGCGCCGACCTTGGCATGCAACAGGGACACGTCCTCGCGATTCATGCCGGTGATCTCGCCGCAGACGATCGCGGCCGAGGCCTGAGTCAGGACGCAAGCCTGGGTGTGGTGCGCGATGCCCACGATGCGGCCGTCCGCGATGGCGACGTCCATGACGACCTTGTCGCCGCAGGTCGGATTGTGTGCGGTGCCGGTGCCGCAAGGCACGGTCAGCCGCCCCGAGCCGGTGGCGTCGGCGGCGAGGCGCAGGAGTTCCTTTTTGTAGAGGGGATCGCTCATGTCTTTTGGCCTTCCGCTTCCACCTTCGCCGAGGCTTCGGTGGACAGGTCGCTGTTTGAGGCCGGACGCGTCTGGTACGCCCGCAGCGCATCGGGCGTATCGATATCCGTCAGCGGGCCGTCGTCGGCCGCCTCCACTTCGCAGACCAGTTCGCCATATTGGGCGATGAGATGACGGGCGCCAACATCGCCCTCAAGGGCCAGCATCTCGGGGAAGAAACGGCGGGCCCAGAGCACGGGATTGCCGCGTTTGCCATGGCGGGTGGCGACGCAGATGGCGCGGTCCTCGCCCGGATCGAAGGCCGCGATCAGCTTGTCGAGCAGGGCCGGCGTCACGTCGGGCATGTCGCCGAGCAGGATGAGCGCGCCGTCGCAATCCTCCGGCAACACGCTGAGACCGCACTTGAGCGATGTGCTCAAACCTCTTGAAAAATCAGGATTGTTCGCGAAGAGGGGAGAGAGGGGAGCGAGCGCGCGCTTGACTTCCTCGCCGCCGTTACCGGTGACAACAATGACTCTCGAAGCCGCGCTTCCCAGCGCCGCTTCGACCGCATGGCGCACCAGCGGCTTGCCGCCGACCGGCGCCAGCAGCTTGTTGGAGCCCATGCGCGACGACAGCCCGGCCGCCAGCACGACGGCCGCCACTTTGGGCATGCGCGGCACCTCAACCGGGCGTTCGTCGCGGGGCTGCGGCCGCGACGGAATCTCGGTCAGAAGACCCCCGACGCCCATCGCCGCGATCTCCGCCGGCCCGACCTCGAGACCGGCCAGCAGGCGCCAGAGCACGAAGTCGAAGCCGTTCAGCTTAGGCGAGCGCGCGCAGCTCGGCAGGCCCACGACCGTCCGGCCGTGCAACCCTCCCAGCAGCAGCAAATTGCCCGGATCGACCGGCATGCCGAAATGCACGATGGCGCCGCCGGCTGCCACGATGGCGGCGGGAATGACATCGCGCCGGTCGGTGATGGCGCTGGCGCCGAAGATCAGGATCGGATCGGCGCCGGCTGCTGCCGCTTCGGCGATGGCGGCGGCCAGGGTTTGGGTGCGGTGTTCGACCCGGCGTTCGAAGACGAGGGATGAACCGAGGCTGGTCAGCCGCTCTTCCAGCGCCGTGCGGTTCTTGTCGAGCAGCGACGGCTTGGTATCGGGCAGGAAGGTCGAGATCAGGGCGGCACGGTGCGGCTCGAACGGCTGCACGTTCACGACGGGTCGCACGTGCAGGCGCTCGGCCGCTTCGACCGCGGCGCGCGGCGCGGCGAACGGGATGATCTTGATCGTCGCCAGCATCTGGCCCTTGCCGACGCGCGCGAAGGGCGCAACGGTGGCGATGGTGATCGCCTCGTGGATGACGTTCAGCGCCGCGACCGCCGCTGCGTCGATCTGCGCCAGGCCGTTGCTCAGCGCATAGAGGTTGACCCGGCCGGTGAACGCCGCGCCCGTGCGCACGCCGGCGCCGCCGCAGCGCGCCGCGATGCGCATCGCGGCCTCGTCCTCGCCGACGTCGGTGCTTTCGAGTCGCGCGACCGCAAGTGTGGCGATGCCGGCGCCGGCGATGTCGGCGAGATCGCCTTGCGAAAGGACCCGGCCCTTCTTGAAGCGCTTCTCGCCGGCGCGCACGCCATGCGCCAGGATTGCGCCCAGCGCTTGGGCAATCGCGACAGTGTCAAATTCCATCGCGGCAGTTTAGGCGGCTACCGCCTCGCGCGGCAAACTGAGGCGGGCGCGCAAGCCGCCTTCGGCCCGGTTCTCCAGCGTTACGCCGCCGCCATGGCTCTGGGCGATGGCCTTGACCAGCGTCAGTCCCAGGCCGGTGCCGCCGGTATCGGCATTGCGCGAACTTTCCAGCCGCACGAAGGGCTCGAAGACGCGCCCGCGATCGCTGTCGGGTATGCCGGGACCTTCGTCCTCGACCAGGATTTCGTAAGAACCCGGCGTTTCGCTGATCTGGACATCGGCCCTGCTGCCATAGGCAACCGCGTTCTCGACGAGGTTTCTGACCGCGCGGCGGATCTCGTCCGGGCGGCAGGCCAGCGGCGCCGGGCCGTGCGCCCGCCAGGTCACCGGTTCGCCCAGATCGTCCAGATCGGCGCAGAGGCTTTCAACCAGCGCCGACAGGTCGATGTTGCGCTTGGACTCGCCGCCGGTGCCGCGCGCCGCCGACAGCACCGATTCGGTCAGAGCCTGCAGCTCATTGAGATTGGCGGCGAGGCGTTCGCGCAGCTCTTCGTCGGCGACGAATTCCAGGTTGATGCGCATCGCGGTCAGCGGCGTGCGCAGGTCGTGGCCGACGGCGGACAGAAGCTGGCGCTGGCTTTCCATTGTGCGCGTGACGCGCGCGGTCATGGCGTTGAAGGCGATGGCGGCGTTGCGCACATCGTCCGGGCCTTCCTCGGGAACGGGCGGCGCGGTGCCGCCGCGCGCGGCGACGCCGGCGGCCATGGCGAGCGCCGTCAACGGCCGCACCACGCGGCGCGAGATATAGGCGGCGGCGGCCGAAGCCACGACGATGGCCATGCCGGCGGCGATGATGATCTCGTCCGGCCAAGGCGGCGAGGGCGGCCGGAAGAACGTCGCCATGAGCTGCGTGCCGCGCACGACCGGCATGGTGATCTGAACCGCGGGCCCCGGCTCACGGCGCCGCGCCCGCCCGTCATTCGGCGGCGTGGCGACGACGAGTTTTACCGTCACGGGCTGCGTGGACTTGTCGTCGGGCAGCAGATCCTTGACGCGCGCCGCCAGCCGGGTTTCTTCCTCGCTCATCGACAATTGCGATGGCTTGCCGTGCAACAGGACGTAATGCCAGGCGCCCGAGCTCATCGCGATCGCGGCGCCTTCGCGGGCCTTGGCCGGAATGGCAGCGAGCAGGGTCGACATCGAGGCGGCGCGATCCAGCAAACGCTCGTTCTGGTCGCTTTCGCTCATGCGCTGGTTGCCGAGCTGGAACCAGGCCGCGACGGCCAGATTGGAAATCAGCACCGCCGCCGCGGTGACGACGATGAGCTGTACGCCAAGCGTGCGCGGCCATAATTTCATTGCACTTCCGGATCCATCGCAAAAATGTAGCCGCCGCCCCACACGGTTTTGATGTAGCGCGGATTCTTCGGGTCGGGCTCGATCTTCTTGCGCAGACGGCTGACATGGTTGTCGATCGAGCGATCAAACAGGTCGGCGTCGCGCCCCTTGGTGAGATCGAGCAATTGGTTGCGGGTCAACGCGATCTTGGGCCGTTCCAAGAGGGCGCTGAGCAGGCGGAACTCGCCGCTCGACAGCGGCAGCGCCACGCCGTCGGCGCCGACCAGCTCGCGCTGGCCGGTGTCGAGGATCCAGTCGCCGAAGCGGATATGCTCGGCGGTGGGCGGTTTCTGGCGCGGCGGCAGCGCGTGCGTACGGCGCAGGACCGCGGCGACGCGCGCGATCAGCTCGCGCGGGCTGAAGGGCTTTGGGATGTAGTCGTCGGCGCCCATCTCCAGGCCGATGATGCGGTCGACTTCCTCGCCGCGCGCGGTCAGCAGGATCACCGGAATCTGCGAGGTCTCGCGGATGTTGCGGCACAGCGACAGCCCGTCCTCGCCCGGCATCATGATGTCGAGCACGACGAGGTCGATGGCCGAGCCCTTCATCACCTTGCGCGCGGCGATGGCGTCCGCCGCCGTCGTGGCGCGGTAGCCCTGCTCGCGCAGATAGCGGGCAAGGGGCTCGCGGATGTCGCGGGCATCTTCCACCAGCAAAATGTGCGGCTTGGTGTCGTCTTTGATCATGTCGACAGCAATTTGGTCTTTCGGCCTTAAGTCTGCAAACCGTCTTTGCGACAAAGTTTGCGCCGGTATCATCGCGCCATACTTTGATACGGTCACGTTTTGTTCTGGCACAATTTCGCGATTCCTCAGGCGTTTTATGCGTGGGCCGGATTTGGAGACTCCCTCAATGACCAAGAACACCAAAATCGCCCTTCTGCTCGGCGCCGCCGTCATCGTCGGCGGCTCGACCCTTGCTTATGCGCATATGGACGGTCCGATGCCGCCCGATGGGCCGATGCAGGGCCTGCTGCATCGCGGCAAGTTGAGTGAGCGGCTGCTCGCCGAATTCGATGCCAACAAGGACGGCAAGATCACCCGCGCCGAATTCAACAATGTCCTGGGCGCGCGCTTCGCCGCGGCGACGCATCATGCGTCGGGCATGACCGAAGACCAATTCGTCGCCATCCATCAGGACGATTTTCAGCGGCACACCGCCGAGATGTTCCGGCGCGTCGATTGGAATGGCGACGGCAGGCTGTCGCTGGACGAATTCGCCGCGCCGCAGCGGGCGCATTTTCAGATGATGGATCATGACGGCACCGGCACCGTGTCCTGCAGTCCGGTGATGCATGCCGACTTCCGGCCGGGTCCGCCACCGCCGCCGGACGCACCGCCTCCCGGTAGCGAGCATGGCGGTTGGCGCGGTCACGCTGGCGGCGCACATGCCGGCTGGCATGGCGGCGGGGGCTTTGGCGGGCGTGGCGGCTTTGGCCGGGCGCGCTTCTGCGGCGACAGCGACATCAGCCGCGACGGCAATGTCACGCGCGCCGAATTCGATTCCATCATGAACAAGCACTTCCAGACCGCCTCCGGCGGCGCGCCGTTCATGACGCTGGCCGCGTTCACCGCCGACCAGGCGGTGCGCTACCGCGACATGAACGACAAGATGTTCAAGCGCCTCGACAAGGACGGCGACGGCAAGCTGACGCTCGCCGAATTCGCCGCCCCGCCGCTCAAGATGTTCGCGCGCTTGGACCGCAACAACGACGGCGTCATCATGGCCGACGAAATGAAGCCGCGGTTTCACGGACATGATCGTGGCGGCTGGGGCCATGGCCGCGGCGGAGACCATGGCGGCGACCGAGGTGGCGATCGTCCGCCGCCGGGTGGTGAGGAGTAGTTAGGATAGGGAAGCCCGCTTACTTCCCCTCAATACCAGCGTCATCTCCGCCAGGATCGATATCGCGATCTCGGCCGGCGAGCGCGCGCCGATGTCGAGGCCGACGGGGCCGTGGATGCGCGCAAGTTCGCTGTCGCCGAAGCCTTCGGCCTTCATGCGCGCCTGCCGCGCCGCTTGCGTCTTCTTCGAGCCCAGCGCGCCGATGTAGAAGCAGTTCGATTTCAGCGCTGCGATCAATCCCGGATCGTCCAGCTTGGGATCGTGCGTGAGAAAGATCACGGCGCTGCGCGGGCCGAGCGGTTCCTTTGCAAAGGCTTCGTCGGCCCATTCGTGGCTCAAGCGGATGCCGGGAAAACGTGCCGCTGTGGCGAACGCCGTGCGCGGATCGACGATGCGCACGCGGTAGCCGGCCTGCTGCGCCATGATGCTCAGGGGCTGCGCCACATGAACGGCGCCGACAATGGCCAGATCCAGCGGCGGATTGAACACCGAGAGGAACCAGTTGCGGCCCTCGATATGCGCCGGTCCCGATGTGTCGGCGCGCGCCGCGCCGGCGGCAGCTTCGCCGAGCGGTGAGGTGTCCAGCGCCGGATCGATCAGCAATTCTTCGCCGGTCTGAAGATCGCTCGCGCGCACGATGGCGCGACCCGCTCGGCGGGCCGTGTTCAGCGCCTCGAGAACATCCCGCTTCAATGGACCGGTTCGACGAAAATTTCGATGCGGCCGCCGCAGGCCAGCCCGACTGACCAGGCAGTCTCGTCGCTGACGCCGAATTCGAGGCTGCGCACCTTGCCGTCGGCCATCGCCGCGACCGCGGCTTCGATCACCGCGCCTTCGATGCAGCCGCCGGACACCGAACCGACGAAGGCGCCGTCGTCGCGCACCGCGATCTGGCTGCCGGCCTGGCGCGGAGCCGAGCCCCAGGTCTTGACCACGGTCCCGAGCGCCACCTTGCGGCCCGCGCCGAGCCAGTCTTCGGCGGTCTGCAGCACGTCGTTGTCCGCCCATTCTTTTGAGAAGACGGGGGCGCTCATGCCGCTTCGGCCACCGCGCGCTTGGCCATTACGGTGACCAGATTGGCGCGGTATTCCGCCGAGCCGTGAATGTCGGAGTTGAGCCCCGACGCATCGACAGCGATCTTCGCCACCGCTTCGGGCGTGAAGTTTTTCGCTAGCGCTGCTTCCATGTCCGGTACGCGGAAGACGCAAGGCCCGGCGCCCGTGATCGCCACCCGGATGCTGCCGTCCTTGAGCTTGGCGACAAACGCGCCGGCCATGGCATAGCGCGACGCCGGATTGGGGAATTTCTTGTACGACGCCTTCTGCGGAATCGGGAACGAGATCTCGGTGACGATCTCGCCCTCTTCCAGCGCCGTGGAGAACATGCCGGTGAAGAAATCGTCGGCGCCGATGCTGCGCTTGTTGGTCTTGATCGTCGCGTCCAGCCCCAGCACGGCGGCCGGATAATCCGCCGCCGGATCGTTGTTGGCGACCGAGCCGCCGAGCGTGCCTTTGTGGCGCACCGCCGGATCGCCGATGATCGCTGCGGTGTGGGCGAGGGCCGGGATGGCCTTCTGCACGTCGGCGGAATTCGCCACGTCAAAATGCGTCGTCGCCGCGCCGATGGCGACCGCGCCGTTCGCGACGCGGATGTAGTTGAGTTCCTTGATGCCGGAAATGTCGATCAGGTCCGACGGATTGGCCAGGCGCATCTTCATCGCCGCGATCAGGGTCTGGCCGCCGGCCAGCAATTTGCCCTCCGGCGAGCTTTTCAGCAGTTCCTCGGCATCGGCGACCGACTTGGCGCGCTTGTAGTTGAAGGGATAGGTGATCATGCCGCTTTCTCCCCGGCCGTCATCCGCTTGGAAGCATCCTCGATCGCCGAGACGATGTTGTGATAGCCGGTGCAGCGGCAGATATTGCCTTCCAGTTCGTGGCGGATGGTCTCGCGGTCCATCACGCCTTTGCGCCGGATCATGTCGACCGCGGTCATGATCATGCCCGGCGTGCAGAAACCGCATTGCAGGCCGTGATTGTCGCGGAACGCTTCCTGGACGGGATGCAGCTTGCCGTCCTGGGCCAGGCCCTCGATGGTCAGAACCTGTGCGCCTTCGGCCTGCACCGCGAACATGGAGCACGATTTGACCGCCTTGCCGTCGACATGCACGACGCAGGCGCCGCACTGGCTGGTATCGCAGCCGATATGGGTGCCGGTCAGGCGCAGCTGTTCGCGCAGAAAATAGACGAGCAGCGTGCGGTCTTCGGTATCGGCCGATACCTTCTTCCCGTTCACCGTCATGGAGACAACGGCCATTGGCATTCCCTCGGATATGAATTGTGAACGGAAAGTTTCGGCGTAGCGGGCGGCGGCGTCAAGCGCTGCTATACTGGCAACAGACAGGAGAACGCCACATGCCTTTTGCCATCGTCCATATCGCCAGGGGACGCCCCTTGGAGAAACGCCGCCGGCTGGCGGTCGCCATCACCGATGCGATCAGCGAAATCTTCGAATTGGAGCGCAGCGCGACCCAGGTGCTGATCCAGGAGCACGATCGCGACAGCTGGGCGATCGGCGGCGAATTGCTCAGCGAGCGGCAGTCGGCGCAGGCCAGCGGCTTGCCCGACCTCGATTCGCTGTTCAAGAAGCCAGTTGCGAAGCCGTCGCAAAGCCCGGAGAAGGCGGCGCCGGCTAAAGCCGCACCCCGAAAGCCAGCAGCAAAACCACGACCACGGCGATAAGCCCGACCACCCAGAACAGCGGCGACAGGCCGCTGCGCCGCCCCGGTTCGGCCGCCACCACTTCGGCGCTGGCATGCGGCGGATGCAGGCGCGCCACACCGTCGAGATCGGCCGTGCTGGGGTCGGCGGCCAGTTGGGGCTTGTCGAGCGCCGCGGTGAAGCGCTTGAAGAAATCGTCGGCGATCTGTTTGGCGGCGCCGTCGATCAGGCGCTGGCCGATCTGCGCCAGCTTGCCGCCCACCGAAGCCGTGGCGGTGTAGGTGAGAACGGTGCCGTCGCCCTCGGGCGTCAGCACGACCTCCGCGCCGCCTTTGGCGAAGCCGGCGACGCCGCCCTGGCCCTCGCCGGACAGCCGCAAGCCGTGCGGCGGATCAAGGTCGGTCAGCGAGACCCTACCCTTGAACGTGGCGCTGAGCGGGCCGATCTTCAGCCGGGCGGTAGCCACAAATTCGGTAGGGCTGGTCTTGTCGAGCTGCTCGCAGCCCGGAATACAGGCCTTCAGGATCGCGGGATCGTTAATTCCCTCCCAAACCGTTTGTGGCGGCGCGGCAATGGCATAGCGCCCGGTAAAGTCCATTGGCGAGGCTCCCGTTTGGGCGGTTGTAGATCGCCGTATTTACCCCCTCAAATGGGGGATAGGCGGCATTCTCGCTATCGTGACAGATTCAGGCTGGGCGCAAGAGTCCGACGCCCGCTTTTTTCGTTTTGTCATGGGGCATTACATGGTTATGGCGGCGACGGCTTCTCCAGAAGGCGCGGGTCTGGAGGTCATGGGTCTGGTCAAATGGTTCGACCTGAACAAGGGCTATGGCTTCATCCGGCCGTCCGGCGGGATCGAAGGCGATATTCTCCTGCATCAGACCTGTGTCCGGCAATCCGGCTTCAAGGCGGCCTATGAGGGCGCAAAGGTGGTGTGCGAGGCCGTTCAGGGTCCGCGCGGCCTGCAAGCGCGGCGCTTGATTTCGCTGGACAATTCCACCGCCCAGGTGGTGCCGCAGACCAATCCGCGCAATCTGCGCTATGTTGCCGAGCCGGCCGGCGAGCCGTTCGAGGCGGTGGTCAAATGGTTCAACCGCGGCAAGGGCTACGGCTTCGTGTCGCGCGGCGCCGGCACGCCGGACGTCTTCGTCCATATGGAGACTCTGCGCCGCTCGGGCATCCGCGAACTGCGCCAGGGCCAGCGCGTGCGGGTGCGCACCGGCGAGGGGCCCAAGGGCGAGCTTGCAGCCGAGGTCGTGCTCATCGATCCTTGAGGCCGGGTCTTTAGTCCAGGTGAGTTCATGTCCGACGTCGCGGCGCGGTTCCGCGCGTTCCAGAGCGAAGTGCCGCATTGGCTTGCCTTGCTGGCGCAGGTGCCGGCGCGGCACGTGCTGCGCCATGACACCAACCATCCCGCTTTCCATGGCTGCATCGACTGGCATTCGGCCTGTCACGCGGTGTGGGCCTTGCTCGCCTATCGCGGCCAGAGCGGCGATGCGCAATATGATGGCATCATCGACGGCATCCTGATGCCATCCAAGCTGACGGCGGAAGCGGCCGATCTCGCGGCGCGGCCGCAATTCGAGATGCCCTATGGCCGCGCCTGGTTCCTGCGCCTGGCGCTGGAAGACCGTCTCGTCACCGGCTCGACGCGCCTGACCTTCATGGCGCGCGACATCGCGGCGTCGCTCACGACGCAATACCGCTCCCGCATGACCGATCCCTTCGCGCGCGAATACGCCAATCCGTGCTGGGCGCTGATCAATCTGATGGACTACGCGGGCGTCGAGGGGCGCGGCGACATCGCCGATATCGTGCGCGATGCGGCGCAGGGAATGGCAAGCTTCCTCGACCGGCTGCCGACGCAGAGCGAAGAGGACAGCTGGCCCGATTTCATGGCGGTGACGCCGATGTTCTGCGAACTGCTGGTGCGTTCGGGCGCCGCGACCGCGTCCGAAGTGATGGACAGAGCGGGCGCGCGCCTGCTGGCCTTGAAGCCCGTCACCGAACCCAGGAAGGCGCATCATTACGCGCTCAATTTCAGCCGCGGCTGGGCGCTTCTGGCGCTGGCGCAAGCGAGCGGCAACGAGGCCCTGCTGGCCGGCGCGCTCGATCACATTGAAACCAACCTGCATCGCCCCAGCTGGTGGCGCGGCGACTACCGCTCCGTCGGCCATTGGGTGCCGCAATTCGGCATCTTTGCGCTTCAGCGCGCGATGCGGCAGAATTTCGCAAAATAAACATCAGCTCGGGGGAGTTGAAATGCGCTTGGCGGTCTTGAGTTTGATCGTGCCGGTTCTGTTCGGCTCGTGCTCCCTGTTCCAGGAGAAGCACGCGGAAGGGTTGCCGGTAGAGACAATCCGCATCGACACGGCGAGCGGCCCGAAATCCTTTACCGTGGAGATCGCGGCCGACTCGGCGTCGCAGGAACGCGGCCTGATGTACCGCCGCGACCTGCCGCGCGATCAAGGAATGCTGTTCGACTTCCATCAGCAAGAGCGGGTCTCGTTCTGGATGAAGAACACGCCGCTGCCGCTCGACATGTTGTTCATCCGCGCCGACGGCACGGTGTCGTCGGTGGCGCCGAACGCCGTGCCGTACTCGTCCGATTTCATCTACGCCACCGAGCCGGTCCAGGCGGTGCTGGAAATCAACGGCGGCGAGGCGCGCGCGCTCGGGATCCAGCCCGGCGACCGGGTGCATTCGGTCATCTTCCACAAACCGGGCTGAGGGGCGCCGCCGCTTGCCCGCCCAGGGCCCTTGCGCTATCTGACCCCCGTCCGGTCCGGGGCGTAGCTCAGCCTGGTAGAGCATTAGCTTTGGGAGCTAAGGGTCGCGAGTTCGAATCCCGCCGCCCCGACCAACCTACGCTCGCGGAGCGAGCGGAGGTTGGTCCTCCGTAGCTTTAGCGAAGGAGGACCGGTGGAGCGTCCCGCGAGCTTCGGTTGGCAAGCCAACCCTCGCGTCGAAACACGATGGAGAGAGTCGCATGCGCGCGCGTATCTACCAGCCGGCGAAGAACGCCATGCAATCGGGCAAGGCCCGCACCGCGCAGTGGCTGCTGGAATACGAGCCGGAGACGGCCCGCGGCATCGATCCCCTGATGGGCTGGACCAGTTCGCGCGACATGCGCCAGCAGCTCCAGATCGAGTTCGACAGTGCCGAGGAAGCGGTCGCCTATGCGCAGAAGCACGCCATCCCCTACCAGGTGTTCGAGCCGCACCGGCCCGTGCCCAAGGCGAAAGCCTATGCCGACAACTTCCGCGCCGACCGCAAGGAACCGTGGTCGCATTAGGCGCATCGGTGCCGCAGCAGTCTCCGAGCCTTGAGGACTGGGCGGTTCGCTCCAGCGAACCCGTTATGGCTTCGAGTGCCGACGGCACGGTTCTGCTCAGCGTCCGCGAAGGAAAGTATTTCGTCCTCAACGCCACGGCGGCGGCGATCTGGGCGAAACTGGAAACGCCGGTCCGCCTGCGCCAGATCCGCGATGAAATTGCTGTGGAATTTCAGGTTTCTCCGGACGAAGCGGGTGCCGCGACGCTGGAGTTCGTTGTGCAATTGGCGCAACTCAATATAGTTATTGTGCAAAGCGCGGCTTTCAGGCCGACGGTGATGGGGGGACCAAAATGAAAAAAGACCAACCGGACACTCGGGCGCCAGAAGCCAAGGCCGATGAGCCCAAAGTCAATGTCTGGCAGCGCCCGGCGATCAAGGTCATTCCGCTGGCGGCATCGGAAAATCATGTCACTCTCGGAGCTGATGGCAGCGGCCATTCCTAGGGCCGTTGCGCGAAAGACGCGCCGGCGCGGCGCCGCGTTGTCATGACGCCCGCGATCTCTGTGGTGATGCCCGTGTTCAACAACGCGGCCTATCTGCCGGACGCGATCGAATCCATCCTCAACCAGAGTTTCGCCGACCTCGAGCTGATCGTCGTCGATGACGGCTCGAGCGATGCCGGCCCCGATATCGCGGCCGACTACGCAAAGCGCGATTCTCGCGCGCGCACGATCGTGCGGCCGCGCAATCCGGCGTTGCTCAGCGGCGCGCAAGCAGCCAATGCCGGCATCGCGGCGGCGCGCGGCGACTATATCGCCCGAATGGATTCCGACGACATCGCGCTGCCTGACCGGCTGGCGGTCGAACTCGCGCACATGAAGGAGCATGGGCTCGATATCTGCGGCGGCCAGGCGTTCATGTTCGGCGAGGAGAACAAGCCGATGTGGTATCCCGAGAGCCAGGAAGGCATCCGCTGCGAACTGTTCTTCCGCTCAGGCATGCTCAATCCCACGCTGCTTGTGCGCGGCGATCTCATGCGCCAGGCGCGCTATGGCGAGGAAGATGCGTTCGAGGAATATGAGTTCCAGACGCGTATGTTCTTCCTCGCCAAATTGGGCAATTCGCCCGAACTGGTGCATCGCTTCCGCTGGCATGGGGGCAACACCACGCGCGTGCTGGAGCCGCAGAAAGCACGCTCGCGCTGGCAGTTGCGCTTCAAGTATTTTTTCCGCCTGTACCCGCAGGCGACGCTGGCCGATTTTCGCGCCGTGCACGCGGTCGCCTGGACCCTTCCGTTCGAGACGATCGAAGAGCTTGAGACGGCCGGGCGCTGGCTGGTGGCGCTGTCGCGCGTCGACGAGGCCAAAGTACGCGAACGCATGATGCGGCGCTGGACCGAAAGCTGCGCCGCCGCAAAAATCCCGGTCACGCGGGCGCTGGAAACCGAATTCGCCGCCCGCATCTCGGAGCCGCCAGGATAGGTCGTTCAGAGGCTCGCTCAGGGTTTGCTGGCGTCGGCGCCCCGCAATGTTTGCGAAATCATTTGTTCCGCTTCCAGCTGGATCTGGCGCAAATGATCTTCGCTTTGGAAGCTTTCCGCGTAAATCTTGTAGACGTCTTCGGTGCCGGATGGCCGCGCCGCGAACCAGCCATTGTCGCTGCCGATCTTGATGCCGCCGATCGGCTCGCCGTTTCCCGGCGCCGCGCTCAACTTCGCCGTGATCGGATCACCTGCTAGCAATTTCGTGCGGATCAGGTCCGGCGCTAGTTTCTTGAGGATTTCCTTTTGCGCCGGTGTGGCGGGTGCGTCGACGCGCTTGTAGAAGGATCTGCCGAGGCTTTTGGTCAGCGTCCCGTAAAGCTGGGCCGGATCGCGTCCGCGCGCCGTGATTTCCGCGGCGAGCAGGCCCAGGATCAGTCCGTCCTTGTCGGTGGTCCACACCGTGCCGTCACGGCGCAGGAAGGTGGCGCCCGCGCTTTCCTCGCCGGCAAAGCCCAGCGAGCCGTCGCCGAAGCCGGCCACGAACCATTTGAAGCCGACCGGCACCTCGATCAGTTTGCGGCCCAGCCTCGCGGCGACGCGGTCGATCATGCCGCTGCTCACGACCGTCTTGCCGACCGCAGCCTTGGCGTTCCATTGCGGCCGATGGGCGAACAGATGGGACAGGCCCGCCGCCAGGTACTGGTTGGGCTCCATGAGCCCGCTCGAGCGGCAGACGATTCCGTGCCGGTCGGCATCCGTGTCGTTGGCGAAGGCGATGTCGAATTTGTCCTTGAGGCCGATCAGCCGCGCCATCGCGTAGGGCGACGAGCAATCCATGCGGATCTTTCCGTCCCAATCGGCGGTCATGAAACCGAAGGTGGGATCGACGGTATCGTTCACGACCGCCCCCGCGATGCGGTAGCGTTCGATGATGGGCGCCCAGAAATGAACCGCGGCGCCGCCCAAGGGATCGATTCCGATGCGCACGCCCGAGGCACGGATGATGTCCATGTCCACGATGTTTTCGAGATCGGCGACGTAGGCGCCGACATAGTCGTGACGCTGCACCAGCGACGAGGCCCGCGCCCGCTCATAAGGGACGCGCTGCACGCCGGACAGCTTGCGCTCGAGAAGCTCGTTGGCCGTATTTTCGATCCAGCTCGTCGCGTCGCTGCCGGCCGGGCCGCCATGCGGTGGATTGTATTTGAAGCCGCCTTCATCGGGCGGATTGTGCGACGGCGTGATGACGATCCCGTCGGCGAAGCCTTTGTCCCGATTTTTGTTGTAGGTAAGAATGGCGTGGGAAATGACCGGCGTCGGCGTGTAGCCGTCCGCCGCATCGATTTTTACGGTCACGCCGTTCGCCACCAGCACTTCGAGCGCGCTGGTCAACGCCGGCTCGGACAGCGCGTGCGTGTCCTTGCCGATGAACAGGGGGCCGTCGATGCCCTGACCCTGGCGATAGCGGCAAATCGCCTGGGTGATGGCGAGGATGTGATCCTCGTTGAACGATGTGCCCAAGGCCGCGCCGCGATGGCCGGACGTGCCGAAGGCGACACGCTGCGCGGCGACCGACGGATCGGGCTTTTGGGAAAAATACGCCGCCAGCAGGCGGGGCACATCCACCAGCATGGCCGGCGTGACGGGTTTGCCGGCGCGTTCGTCCACGGTCTGGGTCACATCGTCCTTTCGAGCGCGCTAGTGTCGGATACTTCCCGCGCTTTGGGAACTCGCCATACTGCCAGTCGTTCCGGGAGGGGTGTCCTGCGCCGTGTTTACAGGGGCTACCGCGGTGACCCCTATATCGGCGAGTCTGGCGGCAATTCTTGCAAGGAGTGCGACACGTGCAGATCGGCATCATTGGACTGGGCCGCATGGGCGGCAACATTTCCCGGCGCCTGATGAAAGCCGGGCACCACTGCGTCGTGTTCGACACCAACGCCAAGCCGCGCGAAGCCTTGGCCCAGGACGGCGCCACGGCCGCCGCGTCGCTGGTGGAAATGGTGAAGGTCCTCGAGACAAAGCCGCGCACCCTATGGGTGATGCTGCCGGCCGGGCCGATCACCGAAGAGACCGTCGAGTTGCTCGGCGGCCTGCTGGAAGCGGGCGACATCGTCATCGACGGCGGTAATTCCTTCTACAAGGACGACATCCGGCGCGCGAAAAAGCTGGCGCAGAAGAACATTCGCTACATCGATTGCGGCACCTCGGGCGGCGTCTGGGGCATCGATCGCGGCTATTGCATGATGATCGGCGGCCCCAAGGACGCCGTCGAGCATCTCGATCCGATATTCGCCGCGCTCGCGCCCGGGCTCGGCGACATCCCGCGCACGCCGGGCCGCGAGAACAGCGACCCGCGCGCCGAGCGCGGCTACATCCATGCCGGTCCCTCCGGCGCCGGCCACTTCGTCAAGATGGTGCACAACGGCATCGAATACGGCCTGATGCAGGCCTATGCCGAGGGCTTCGACATCCTGCGCAACAAGGACTCGGCCGATCTTCCGCAGGATGAACGCTTCACGCTGAACATGCCGGACATCGCCGAAGTCTGGCGGCGCGGCAGCGTTATCTCGTCCTGGCTGCTCGATCTGGGCGCGACGGCGCTCGCCAAGGATCCGTTGCTGGAGAAATTCTCCGGCTTCGTCCAGGATTCGGGCGAAGGCCGCTGGACGATCGAGGCGGCGATCGAGGAAGCGGTCCCGGCGGATGTCCTCTCGACGGCGCTCTTTGCCCGCTTCCGCTCGCGGCGCGAGCATACGTTCGGAGAAAAGATGCTGTCGGCGATGCGTTTCGGGTTCGGCGGCCATGTCGAAGGCAGCGAGCCCATCGACCCCCAGACAAAGCCGGCGCGCGATGGCGAGCGCTGACGCGGTGGCGGACCACCAGCCCCGCCCCGCCGATCCCTGCGCCATGGTGATCTTCGGCGCCAACGGCGACATGACGCGGCGCCTGCTGATCCCGGCGCTTTACAACCTCGCGCGCACCAAGGTGCTGCCGGAGAAATTCGCGCTGATCGGCGTCGACCTGGCGCACGAAACCGCTGAGAGCTGGCGCGCCCATCTCTACGACATGTTGAAGAGCTTCGTGGGAAAGTCGGCTTCCGGATTCCACATCGACCGCATCGACGAGGCCGCGTGGCAGCTTCTGGCGCAGAAGATGTCGTACATCCAGGGCGACATCACCACGCCCGAACTCTATGGCGCGCTTCACACAGCGCTCGACGGCGCCGAAAAGGCTTACGGCACGCAAGGCAACGTCATCTTCCATCTCGCGGTGGCCGGCCGGTTCTTCGGCACGGTGGTGGAGCAACTCGCCAAGGCGAAGCTCACGGATCAAAAAGAAGGCGAGGACGGAAGCCACCGTTTCTGGCGCCGCGTGGTGATCGAGAAACCCTTCGGCCACGACCTCGACTCGGCGCGCAAGCTGAATGCCAGCATCCTGCGCTCGCTGCACGAGGATCAGATCTTCCGGATCGACCACTTCCTGGGAAAGAACACGGTCCAGAGCATCATGGCGTTTCGTTTCGCCAACGGCCTGTTCGAGCCGATCTGGAACCGCGACCGGATCGATCATGTGCAGATCACCGTCGCCGAAACGGTCGGCGTCGAGCAGCGCGGCAAGTTCTACGAGACCACCGGCGCCTTGCGCGACATGGTGCCCAACCACGCGTTCACGCTGCTCTCGATGGTCGCGATGGAGCCGCCGGTCGGCTTCGACGCCGCTTCGATCCGCACCAAGAAGGCCGAAGTGTTCGCCGCGATGCCCGCCGTCGAGCCGGCGCAGGCGGTACGCGGCCAGTACGGCGCCGGCACGGCCGAGGGCAAGCCCGCAAAGGCCTATCGCGACGAGCCCGACGTGGCGGCGGACTCGGACGTCGAGACCTATGTCGCGCTGAAGCTCGAGATCGACAATTGGCGTTGGGCCGGCGTGCCGTTCTATTTCCGCACCGGCAAGCACATGTCGGCGCGCAATACCGAGATCGCCATCCGCTTCAAGCAGGCGCCCTATGCCGCCTTCCAGCACACGCCGGTCGAGACCTTGCGGCCCAACTGGCTGGTGCTGCGCATTGCGCCCGACGAGGGCATCTCGCTGCAGTTCGAGGTCAAGCGCCCCGGGCCGGTCGTCGATCTCGCCGCCGTGAAAATGGACTTCCGCTACGACGACTGGTTCCCCAACGAGCTCAATGTCGGCTACGAGACGCTGCTTCACGACGTCATGGTCGGCGACCAGACGCTGTTCATGCGCGCCGACATGGTGGAGGAAGCCTGGCGCATCGTTCAGCCGGTGCTCGAATCCTGGGCCGCGAAGAAACCGGAATTTTCCGACTACGCGTCCGGCAGCGACGGCCCCGAAGCGGCCGACGAGCTTCTGGCGCGCGATGGCGGACGCGTCTGGCGTCCCGTCGTGCCATTACCGGATCGCATGCTGCTCAGCGAAGACTGAACCGCGCCGCCGCCCGCTGTCGATTCAACGCTCCGTCGAAATTCGGTCCTCGGCTTCTCGCGCATCGCTGTCCAGCTCCAGCCACATGGCGTTGAGCACGGCGAAGGCGCAGGCAAAGCCCAGTCCGAGAATCCAGGCAAAATACCACATGGCGCTATCCCTAATAGGCGGTTTTGGAGTCGGCGCGAATCTGTTCTTCGGTGACCGGGCCGCGAAGCACGCGATACACCCAGGACGTATAGGCGAGCACGATCGGCAGGAGGAGGGCGACCACACCGAGCATGACCTCCAAGGTGAGCTTGCTGGACGAGGCATCCCAGACGGTCAGGCTGGCGCCCGGATTGGCCGACGAGGGCAACAGGAACGGAAACAGCGCCACGCCCGCCGTCGCGATGGTCGCGAGCGGCACCAGCGCCGAGGCGACGAAGGCCAGTAGCGGCAGGCGCCTGAACACGATGGCCAGGCCCGCGCCGAGGATCGCCGTCAGCGGAAACAGCCAGAGCGCGGGATGGCCGTTGAAATTGACGAACCAGCTGCCGCCCATCGCGACCGTCTTCATCAGCGGATTGGAGGACGCTTCGGGCAAGATCGCCGACACGAAATGGAACGCGCCGATCCGCGCGACCCATGCTCCGGCCAGCACGAACAAGGCGATGAAGACGCCGGCCAGGACGGGAAGCGCTGCCCGCGCCCGCTCCTTGACCGCGCCGCTCGCCTTCAAATTCAGCCACGCCGCGCCATGCAGGACGATCATGGACAGGCTGACGAGACCGAACAGCAAGGCGAACGGATTGAGCAGCGCGAACAGCGTGATGGTGCTGTGAAAGCGAAGGTCGCTGTCGAAAGTGAACGGCACGCCCAGGAACAGATTGCCGAAGGCGACGCCGAACACCAGCGACGGCACCACGCCGCCGGCAAAGAGCAGCCAGTCCCAGGTCGAACGCCAGCGGGCGTCCGCCAGCTTGCTGCGATATTTGAATCCGACCGGCCGCAGGATCAGCGCCGCCAGGACCAGGAACATCGCAAGGTAGAAGCCGGAAAAACTCGCGGCGTAGAGCGCCGGCCAGGCGGCGAAGATCGCGCCGCCGCTGAGGATGAACCAGACCTGGTTTCCCTCCCACACCGGGCCGACCGTGTTGATCGCGATCCGCCGTTCGATGTCGCTGCGGGCGACGAAGGGCAGCAGCACTGCGGTGCCCAGATCGAACCCGTCCATTACCGCAAAGCCGATCAGCAGGATGCCGAGCAGCGCCCACCAGATCAGCCGGAGAATTTCGTAGCTCATGCTGCGGCTCCCGCGCTGGCCCGCGCCGACAACGGATCGCCGCCGGGACCGAGCCGGATGTATTTGATCAGCAGAAACAGATCGACGACCAGAAGGGCCGAATAGAAGACGACGAAGCCGATCAGGCTGAACGCGACATTGCCGGCGTCGGTCGACGACACGCCCAGGAAGGTCGGCAGAACGCCTTCGATCGCCCAGGGCTGGCGGCCGTATTCGGCCACGATCCAACCCAGTTCGATCGCCAGCCACGGCAAGGGCAGGCTGAGGAGCGACAGCCACAGGAACGGCCGGTACCGCGTCAGCTGCCGCTTCGAGGCAATCCAGAAGGCCGCGGCGAACAGCGCGATGAACCACAAGCCGAGCCCGACCATGATGCGGAACGACCAGAAGAGAACGGGCACGTTGGGGATCGTGCTCGACGCGGCCTGATCGATCTCTGCTTGCGTCGCGTTTTCGATGTCCGGCCGGTAGCGTTTGAGAAGCAGTGCATAGCCCAGATCCGCGACATGGCTTTCCAGCGTCGCGCGCGGGCCGGCATCCTGCGGATGCTGCCGCACGCCGACCAGCGCCTTGTAGGCGATCAACCCGTTTTCGATGCGTTTGTGGGCGTCGCCGACGAGTTCGCCGATGCCCGGCACGGGTTTGTCGGCCGACCTCGTTGCGATCAGGCCCAGCACCCAAGGCACCTTCACCTCGAAATAGGTCTTGTGCTTGGCCAGATCGGGCAGGCCGAAGACCGTGAAAGAGGCCGGCGCCGGCTCGGTGTCCCACATCGCCTCGATCGCCGCGATCTTCATCTTCTGGTTTTGCCCGGCGGTGTAGCCGGACTCGTCGCCCAGCACGACGACGGAGAGCGCCGAGGCCAGGCCGAAACTGGCGGCCACCGTCATGGAGCGCTTGGCGATCTCGATATGGCGGCCGCGCAGAAGGTAATAGGCGCTGATCGCCAGCACGAACATCGAACCGGCCACATAGCCGGCGCTGATCGTGTGCACGAATTTGGACTGCGCCACCGGATTGAACAGCACCGCCATGAAGTCGGTGACTTCCATGCGCATGCTGTCGGCATTGAAATGCGCCCCGACGGGATATTGCATCCAGCCATTGGCGATCAGGATCCACAGGGCCGAGAGGTTCGTGCCGATGGCGAGCGCCCAGGTCGCGGCCAGGTGCTGGACTCTCGAGAGCTTGTCCCAGGCGAAGAAGAACAGGCCGACGAAGGTCGCTTCGAGGAAAAACGCCATCAAGCCTTCGATCGCCAGCGGCGCGCCGAAAACGTCGCCGACATAGTGCGAGAAATAGGCCCAGTTCGTGCCGAACTGGAATTCCATCGTGATCCCCGTCGCCACGCCCATGGCAAAGTTGATGCCGAACAGCACGCCCCAGAACCGCACCATGTCCTTCCAGATTTGCCGGCCGGTCATCACATAGACCGTCTCCATGATCCCCAGCAGGATCGACAGCCCGAGCGTCAGCGGCACGAAGATGAAATGATAAAGGGCGGTGACGGCGAATTGCAGCCGCGAAAGCTCTACGATGTCCATCTCGCCCTCTCAATGCGCATCGCTTGGCCCGAAGATGTGTTGCGCGACTTCCGCCGGATGAAAGGGCGCATGCTCGTTCGGCTTGAAGAAAACCTGATAGATCGCGAACAATGCGATGAGCTTGATGCCGATCAGGATGACGACGTCGCGGCGGACTGCGCGCGGCAGGATCGGCCCTTCTCTTCGGATCGTCGGTCGCATCCACAAGTCTATACGCCCGTGCATTTGCCTTAGGAAACGGAAAAACCGCCCGTCGGACACCTGCTTTGCGACAGCTCAAGCAAGCGGCGTTATCGCGCGGTATCTTTCGCCGAATGCGACAACAATGCGCGGCGCCGAAATGCCGTTCTGTGCGTTTGCTGGAAGCAAGGAGTCCGGTGGACGGGGTACTGCGGCTGCCCGCTGCGTCGATGCTGCAACACCGCCGCCGAGTGCCCGCCGGGCACCTACGGTTGCGGCCAACAACAGGAGGTACGATGGCAGACGACAAGATACGGCACGACGCGGACGACCGTTTTGAACCGCTCAAGCTGGCCGGTCAGATGCCGCAGCCGGGCAATGCGACTGCCAACAGCGAGCCGGCTCCGCGCGCGGCGCCGGGACGGATGCCGCTGTTTCGCGGCCGCTTGAGCCCGCAGCCCAGGCCGGCAACGACACGCGTCGTTCGGGACTGACATCCTCGCTCGCATCTCGGAAATTGATGGCTGGCGAACCCGGGAGGACTCGAACCTCCGACCTGCTGCTTAGAAGGCAGCTGCTCTATCCGGCTGAGCTACGGGTCCGTTGCCGCGCTTTTACACGCCCGCCGAGTCCTAGGATAGCACAGTCCCAAAGGCCCTCCCTATGCGGGCAGGACTACCGCCCCTCGAATTTCGGCTCGCGCTTGGCGAAGAAGGCGGCGGAGCCTTCACGCACATCCTGCGCCGGGTTGGCGATCATCACCGACAGCGCCGCATCGTCGAGCGAATTCTCCAGCGACGAGTCGAGGCCCTTGCGCATCATGTTCTTGGCCAGGCGCACCGCCAGCGGTGCGCGCTTGGCGATCTCGCGCGCAAAGGCCAGCGCGCGCGCCTTCAACTCCGCCGCCGGTACCACTTCGGTGACGAGGCCGAGCTTCTCGGCTTGCGCGGCCGTGTAGACTTCATGCAGCAGCGACATTTTCAGCGCGCGGTCCAGCCCCATGAAGCGCGGAAAGAACCAGGCGCCGCCTTCGTCGGGCAAGAGCGCGAACTTGCCGGACGTGTCGCCGAGCCTGGCGGTATCGGCGGCAATGCGGAAATCGCAGGCCAGCGCCAGCGTCAGTCCGCCGGCCACCGCGGCGCCGTTGATCGCCGCGATCACCGGCTTGTCCATGCGGTGCAGCGTGGCGATCAGCCGGTGCATGCCGACGCGCATCTCCTGGCCGTGGCCCATCTGCTTGCTCCGGTAGGAGATGGACTTGATCTCGCCCTCGCGCGGCGTGCCGCTGACGTCGCCGCCGGCGCAGAAGCCGCGCCCGGCGCCGGTCAGGATGAGACAACGCAGGGCATCGTCTTCCATGTAATGGCGCAGCGCGTCGACGACCTCGTCGCATAACGGGTTGGTGTAGGCGTTCATGTGGTCGGGCCGGTTGAGCGTGATCTGGGCGATGCCCGGCTCGACGGTCTCGAACAGGATGGTGCGATAAGTTTCCGTCATGGAAGGCTCCCGTTGCATGCGGGAATATGGGATCATGGACCCGGACTTGAGGCAATAAGGCCGGCCGTAACAGAGCCGCACCGGTGGAGGACCAGATGACCAGCTACCCCGACATTCTCTATGACGTGAAGGACCGCATCGCGACCATCACGCTGAACCGGCCAGACCGGCTGAACGCCTATACCGACCGCATGGCGGCGAGCATCCGCGCGGCCATGGCCGACGCGGCGCGCGACAGCGCGGTGCGCGTCATCGTGCTGACGGGTGCGGGACGCGGCTTCTGCGCCGGCGCCGACATGGACCTGCTGCAAGGCATCCAGGCGACCGGCGAGGAGCGCCAGGCCTCGCGCGCCGGCGGCGATGTCGGCGACGCCTTCGACTCCAAATTCGGCCCCAAGCTCGACGAGGAATTCGCCGATATGCGCCGCTTCGCCTATTTCATGCGCACCAAGAAGCCGATCGTGGCGGCGATCAACGGCCCCTGCGCCGGCATCGGCCTGATCATGACGCTCTACGCCGACATGCGCTTCGTCAGCGACAAGGCGGTGCTGACGACCTCCTTCGCGCAGCGCGGCCTGATCGCCGAGCACGGCATCTCCTGGCTGCTGCCGCGCCTGATCGGTCCGGCCAACACGCTCGACATCCTGCTCTCGGCGCGCAAATTCTCGCCGCAGGAAGCCAGGGAGATGGGTCTGGTCAACAAGGTCTTCGCCGCCGACACCTTCATGGACAATGTCATGGCCTATGCACGGCTGCTCGCCGACACGGTTAGTCCGCGTTCGATGGCGGTGATGAAGGCACAGGTCTGGAAGTCCTACTTCCAGGATTTCGGCGAGGCGCTGAAAGTCGCCGACGCCGAAATGCCGCCCAGCTTCAAATGGCCTGACTTCAAGGAAGGCGTCGACCACTTCATCCAGAAACGCGCCCCGAAGTTCGCGGACATTTGATCACCTCCTCGCTGTCATGGTCCGGTCCGTAGCGACAGCGTACGGACGCGGGCCACCCAGTTGGGGACATGCGCAGGACACGAAAGAGTTGGTTGCGGCCCAATCTTGCAATGCCGGAATCTGTTATCACCTGGGTGGCCCGCATTCGCGGGCCATGACAGTTGGTGTTAGTGGTCACCCATGAAAATCGTCGGCGGGAAGTGGTCGAACTGGTCGGGCGGGGTGGTGTGCAAGCCGCGCCAGATCGTGGCGCCCAAGAACGAGGTCGATCTCGCCGCCGCGGTGCGCACGGGCGCCGGCCCCGTGCGCGTGCCGGGCACCGGCCATTCCTTCACGCCGCTGAACGCCACGGACGGCACGCTGATCGATCTTGCGGCCTTCACCGGCCTCAAGGGCTTCGATCCGGCGGCGCAGGTCGCGACCTTCGGGGCGGCGACGCCGCTGTGGGAGATCGGTCCGCTGCTCCATCCGCTCGGCCTTGGCCTCAAGAACATGGGCGACATCGACCGCCAGACGCTGGGTGGCGTCGTCGGTACCGGCACGCACGGCACCGGCCCGACGCTCTCCAGCTTCTCGGCGGAGGTCGACAGTTTCCGGCTGCTGCTGGCCAGCGGCGAACTCCTGCGCTGCTCGGCGAGCGAGAACCAAGATATCTTCGCCGCCGGCCGCACCGCGATGGGCACGCTCGGGGTGATGACCGAAATTTCCATGAAGCTGCGCCCGGCCTACAAGCTGCTGGAGAAGAATTTTCTGCTGCCGATCGACGAATTGTGGTCGCGGCTCGACAGCCTCGTTGCCGAGAACCGCCACTTCGAATTCTTCTGGTTTCCCTACGCCGATGTCGCGGTGTGCAAATCGCTCAACGAAACCGACAAACCTGCGCCCGAACCGCGCCCGGCCGAATACCTGCGGGCGCGCGGCGAGAAGGGCGGCGCCGACGCGCGCACCTTCGAATGGATCAACGAAGCGCTGCCTTACGCGCCGTTCATGCTGCGCCAGGCGCACAAACTGTTCTCCGGCTCGATGGGCGGGGCTGAGCGCGTGCGCTGGAGCCACGAGATCCTGCCCAGCCCGCGCACCACGCGCTTCAATGAGATGGAATATGCGGTGCCTTACGACAAGGGCCCCGAGACCATCCGCAAGATCGTCGCCGAAATCCGCAAGCGCCGCATCAACACGGGCTTTCCCATCGAATACCGTACCGTCCATGCCGACGATGTCTGGCTCAGCCCCTTCTATCAGCGCAAAAGCGCCACAATCGCCGTGCACCAGTATCACCGGGTGAATACGGGGCGGCTGTTCGACATGTGCGAGAGCATCTTCCGCGGCGTCGAAGGCCGGCCGCACTGGGGCAAGCGCCACAGCCGCAGCTGCGAGGAATTCGCGGAACTCTATCCGAAATTCGAGGCTTTCCGCGGCCTGCGCGAAAAGGCCGATCCGGCCATGAAGTTCTTGAATTCGCACCTGCGAAGCATATTTGGTGAGTGAGGCTTCGAAGGAGCCGAACATATGCGCAAGAGGGTTTGGTATACGATCTGCGCCTTCCTTGGCGCCGTCGCTTTGGTCGCGGCGGTCGAATCGGACTGGCTGCTGGCAGCGATCATGGGCGCGGTGATTGGCCTGACGATAGCGCTGGTGGCGCACAGCTATCCGCACGACATCGCGCCGCCCGCTGACCGCCGCCACGAAGCGACCCAGCGGCGCAAGGGCGTCAGGGTTTGATTTCGGCTTGACGGAAGAAGCAAGTCGGCGCGCCGGTGTGGCAGGCCGCGCCGGTCTGATCGACCTTCAGCAACAGGACGTCAGCATCGCAATCGATCCATGCCTCGACCAGGCGTTGGGTGTGACCGGACTCTTCGCCTTTGCGCCAGACCTTCTGGCGCGCCCGCGACCAGTAGGTGACCTCGCCGGTCTTGAGCGTCGTCTCCAGCGTCTGACGATTCATCCAGGCGAACATCAGGACTTCGCCGGTGGATGCGCGTTGCGCGATCACCGGTACGAGGCCGTTTTCGCCGAACTGCACTTCAGCGATGAATTGCGCATGCGTAAGCGTATCGCTCATGACGCGGCTTTTAGCCGTTCGAAACCCAAGGTCAAGTCGGCGATCAGGTCTTCCGGCGCTTCCAGTCCCGCATGGATGCGGATGACGGGGCCCTCGGCGGCGAAGCGCGTCGCGCTGCGTTTGATATCGGCCGGCACCAGCAGGCTCTCATAGCCGCCCCAGGAAAAGCCGAGGCCGAAATGGGCGAGCCCGTCGATCATCGCCGTCACGGCCGCTTTGCTGGCCGGCTTGAGCACCACGCCGAACAAACCGCAGGCGCCCGTGAAATCGCGCCGCCACAAGTCGTGGCCGGGATCGCCTTCCAGCGCCGGATAGAGCACGCGCGAAACCTCCGGCCGGCCTTGCAGCCAGCGCGCCAGCGTCAGCGCCGTCTCCTGGTGGCGCTTCAGGCGCACCGCAAGTGTCCGCAAGCCCCGCAATGCCAAAAAGCAATCGTCGCCGCTGACATAGAGGCCCGCATTGTCGTGATATTCGAGCAGCCGGGCAGCGTAGCGTTCGTTCGCCGCGACATATCCCATCATCAGATCGGAGTGGCCGCCGATATATTTCGTCACCGCCTGGATCGACAGATCGGCGCCGCGCGCCAGCGCCGGATAGTGCAGCGGCGTCGCCCAGGTGTTGTCCAGCAGCAGCGCCGCGCCGCGCGCCCGCGCGACACCCGCGATGGCCGGCACATCCTGGACCTCGAAGGTCAGCGAACCCGGACTCTCGCAAAACACCGCCCGCGTGTTCGGCTGGAACAGCGCCGCGATGCCGGCCCCGATCGTCGGGTCGTAATAGGTCGTCTCGACGCCGAATCGCTTGAGAGTCTTGTCGCAGAAGCTGCGCGTCGGAGCGTAGCAGGTGTCGGCCATCAGCAGGTGGTCGCCGGCCGAGCAGGCGACCAGGATGGCGCTGGCGGCGGCGTTGAGGCCGGAGGGCAGCAGCACGGTCCGGGCCGCGCCCTCGAGCGCCGTGACGGCGTCTTCCAGGCTCTTGACCGTCGGATTGCCGCGGCGGCCATAGGTGAACGGCATGTCGCGCGCTTCCAGCCGGGCGATGTCGGGGTAGAGGATGGTCGATGCCCGGTAAACGGGCGTATTGACGACGCCGAAATGCGCCTTGCTCTCGCGCCCGGCGCTGGCAAGCGTCGTTTCCTTTTTTTCCTTGCCGTCCGCCGTCACGGGACGCTCCCCAACCTTCGATCCGCCTGCTAGGCTGATTCCACTAAACCGCTTGGGCCCTCGCCGCAATGCGGCGAATCCGGTGCGTCAATGGGGGTATTCACTTGAAAATGCGAGCGATTTTTCTGTCTCTGGCGGCCGTCCTGGCGCTGGGAAGTGCGGCTTCGGCGAACACGCTGGATAGCGTGCGCAAGAACGGCTTCATCCGCTGCGGCGTCAGCGAGGGCCAGCCCGGCTTCTCCAACCCCGACGCCCGCGGCAACTGGACCGGCATCGACGTCGATTATTGCCGTGCCGTGGCGGTGGCGATCTTCAACGATCCGAACAAGGTGCGTTTCGTGCCGGTGTCCTTCGCCGAGCGCTTCACCGCGCTGCAGGCCGGGCAGTTCGACATCCTGTCGCACAACACGACCTGGACCATGGACCGCGACGTGGCGCAGGGCCTGGAATTCATCGGCACGATTTTCTACGACGGCCAGGGCTTCATGGTGCGCAAGTCGCTGGGCGTCAACAGCGCCCTGAAGCTGGACGGCGCGACCTTGTGCACGCAGACCGGTACCACCAGCGAACTCAACGCCGCCGATTTTTTCCGCGCCCACAAGCTGAAATACAAGATCCTCGTCTATCAAAAGGAATCCGAGTACATCGCGGCCTATGACGCGGGGCGCTGCGACGCGGCGACGACCGACCGCTCGGGCCTCGCCGGTGATCGGCTGAAGCTGAAGAACCCGGCCGACCACATCCTCTTGCCCGACACGATTTCCAAGGAGCCGCTGGGCCCCGCCATCCGCCAAGGCGACCAGCAATGGGGCGATCTGTGCCGCTGGACCCTGTTCGCGCTGGTCAACGCCGAGGAGCTCGGCGTCAGCTCCAAGACCGCCGACGCGATGCTGAACTCTACATCGCCGGAGGTGCGTCGCCTGCTCGGCAAGGAAGGCGGCTTCGGCGCCGAACTCGGCCTGACCAACGACTGGGCCTATCGCATCATCAAGCGGCTGGGCAATTACGGCGAGATTTACGAACGCGGCGTCGGCGTTAACACACCGCTGAAACTGCCGCGCGGCCTGAACGCGCTCTGGAACAAGGGCGGGATCATGTACGCGCCGCCGATCCGATAAGCATGGTTCAGCAGCGTGCACGCCACGCCTGGTGGCGCGACACAAAATGGCAGGCCGTTTTCTATCAAGCGCTGGTGCTGCTGGCGCTGGCGGCGGTTTTCGTCTGGCTCGGCCACAACGCGGTCGAAGCGCTGGCGCGCCGCCACGTCGCCTCGGGCTTCGCCTTCCTCGAAAAGACCGCCGGCTTCGGCATCTCCCAGACGCTGATCGCCTACACCGAGGAGTCGAGCTACGGCCAGGCCATGTGGGTTGGCCTGGTCAACACGCTCCTGGTATCGGCCGTCTCCATCGTCTTGTCGACGCTGATCGGCTTCATCGTGGGCATCGGACGGCTGTCGAGCAACTGGCTGGTCGCCAAGCTGTGCACGGTTTATGTCGAGACGCTACGCAACATCCCGCTGCTGCTGCAGGTCGTGTTCTGGTATTTCGGCGTGCTGCAGACGCTGCCCGGCCCGCGCGACAGCCTGCATCTGGGTGAATGGATCGTCCTCAACAATCGTGGCGTCTATGTGCCCGAAGTGATCTTCCAGCCCGGTTCGTGGTTCGTCGTCGCCGCACTGGTGGTGGCACTCACGCTGTCCTACGGCCTGAACCGCTGGGCGCATTCGGTGCAATTGCGCACCGGTCACCGTCCGCCGGTCTGGTGGGCGATACCGCTACTGGTCGTCGGGCTTCCGACGATCGCCTTGTACGCGACGCAGGTGCCGTTCGCGCTGAGCTGGCCGCAGCTTGCCGGCTTCAGCTATGAAGGCGGCCTGCAGATCAATCCCGAACTCGCCGGCCTGACCATGGCGCTGTCGATCTACACGGCGGCCTACATCGCCGAGATCGTGCGGGCAGGGCTGCTCTCGGTGGCGCGCGGCCAGCGCGAGGCGGCCGAGGCGCTCGGCCTCAAGCGCGGCCTGTCGCTGCGCCTGGTGCTGGTGCCGCAGGCCATGCGCGTGATCATTCCGCCGCTGGCGAGCGAATATCTCAGCCTGACCAAGAACTCCTCGCTCGCCATCGCCATCGGGTATCCCGACCTCGTCGCCGTGTTCGCAGGGACCGTCTTGAATCAGACCGGCCAGGCGATCGAGATCCTGACGCTGACCATGGCGATCTATCTGACGCTCAGCCTGATCACCTCGGCGCTGATGAACCTCTACAACCGCGCCCATGCGCTGGAAGGCTTCGCATGACCGCGACCGCTTTCCGCGCGCCACCCGTGCATCATGTCGGCGTTCTGGGCTGGTTGCGCGCCAATCTGTTTTCCAGCATCGCCAATTCGGCGCTGACGATCCTCATCGTCGCGCTGCTGATGTGGAGCGTGCCGCCGCTGCTCAACTGGGCCTTCGTCTCGGCGGTGTGGAGCGGCACGACGCGCGCGGCCTGCACTGACGCTGCCGGCGCCTGCTGGCCCTACATCTGGCAACGCATGGGCCAGATCGTCTACGGCTTCTACGATTTCGACGAACGCTGGCGGCCTGACATCGTCTTCGCAGCCGGCGCCTTCGGCCTGGCCTGGCTGATGATCCCCAGGCTGCCCCGCAAGGGCTGGGTGGGCATCGCCATGCTGACGCTCTATCCGTTCGTCTCCTTCCTGTTGCTGGCCGGCGGCGAGTTCGGCTTGGCCGTGGTCTCGACCGAGCGCTGGGGCGGCCTGCTGCTGACGCTGGTTGTCGCCGCGATCGGCATCGTCGCCTCGCTGCCGCTGGGCGTGATCCTGGCGCTGGGGCGGCGCTCGCATCTGCCGGTGGTGCGAATCCTGAGCGTCACTTTCATCGAAGTGTGGCGCGGCGTGCCGATGATCACGGTGCTGTTCATCGCCAGCTCGATGCTGCCGCTGTTCCTGCCCGAGGGCATGCAGATCGACAAGCTGTTCCGCGCCCTGATCGCCATTGCGCTGTTCAACGCCGCCTATATGGCCGAAGTTGTGCGCGCCGGGCTGCAATCGCTGCCGCGCGGCCAGCTCGAGGGCGCCAGCGCGCTCGGCCTCGGCTATTGGCGCGCCATGGCGCTGATCGTCCTGCCGCAGGCGCTGAAGATCGTGCTGCCGGGCATCGTCAACAACATGATCTCGATGTTCAAGGACACCTCGCTGGTCTCCATCATCGGTTTCTTCGATCTGCTCGGCGTGATCCAGTCGGGCTCGACCGACCTGGACTGGTCCAGTCCGAACACGGCGGTGACGGGCTATCTCTTCGCCGCGGCGATCTACTGGGCGTTCTGTTTTTCCATGTCGCGCTACAGCGCGAAACTCGAAAACGATCTGGCGGCAGGTGACCGAAGATGAACGACATCATCACGCTGGACGGCGTCTGCAAATGGTTCGGCCAGTTCGCCGTGCTGCGGAACATCAACCTCAGCGTCAAGCCGGGCGAGCGCATCGTCGTCTGCGGGCCGTCGGGCTCCGGCAAATCGACGCTGGTGCGCTGCATCAACCGCCTCGAGGAGCATGACGAGGGCAGAATTGTGGTCAACGGCACCGAGCTGACGCGCGACGTGCGCAACATCGACACCGTGCGCCGCGAAGTCGGCATGGTGTTCCAGCAGTTCAACCTCTTTCCGCATCTGTCGATCCTGCACAATTGCACCCTGGCGCCGATCTGGGTGCGCAAGATTCCCAAGAAGCAGGCCGAGGAAGCCGCGATGGAGCATCTCACCCAGATGCGCATCGCCGATCAGGCGCTCAAGCATCCCGCCCAGCTCTCCGGCGGCCAGCAGCAGCGCGCCGCCATCGCCCGCGCCTTGTGCATGAACCCCAAGATCATGCTGTTCGACGAGCCGACCTCGGCGCTCGATCCCGAAATGATCGGCGAGGTGCTCGAGGTCATGGTCGACCTCGCCAAGCAGGGCATGACGATGATCTGCGTCACGCACGAGATGGGCTTCGCGCGCGAAGTCGCCGACCGCGTCTGCTTCATGGACGCCGGCGAAATCATCGAGGAAGCCGATCCCGAGACGTTCTTCACGTCCCCGAAGCGCGAGCGGACCAAGCTGTTCCTCAGCCAGATATTGGATCATTGAGCCGCGTCACTGCGGCTCCACCACCGTGTTCGGCTCGCTGCGTGCGTCCAGGATCGGGCGCAGCGGCCGGTCGAACAGCCAGGTCACGACGCCCGCAGCGGCGGCGATGGCCGCGCACATCAGGAAGAAATTCGGCTTGCTCATCGTCGTGAAGTAGGTGCCGATGTAGCCCTCTAGGAAATTGCCGGTGAAGCTGGTGATGAACCACAGCCCCATCATCATCGACAGGATCTGTGGCGGCGCCACGCGCGCCACCAGCGCCAGGCCGAGCGGCGATAGGTAGAGTTCGCCCAGCGTAATCACCACAAAGAACGCGCCCAGCCATAGCCAGCTGACCTGCGCGCCCGGCGGATTGATGTACACCGCCACGGCCATGATGACGTAGGAAAGCGCCAGCAGCATATCGCCCATCGCCATCTTGGTGACGGTCGATTGTTCCTTGCCGCGCTTGGCCTGCCAGCTCCACAGCATGACGATCAGCGGCGTAAAGGCGAAGATCATGAACGGATTGAACGACTGGAACCAAGTCGCGGGGATTTCCCAGTTGATCACCCCCGGGATGAGCCGGCGGTCGGTGAGGTTGGCCGCGAACAGGTTGATGGTGTTGCCCTGCTGCTCGTAGATCGCCCAGAAGAACGTGGTCGGGATGCACAGCAGGATCAGCGCGACGACGGCCTTCCAGTCCTTGGAGGTCAGCTTCTTCTTCGGCGCGGTCGTGGCGCGCGCCACTCTGTCTTTCGGCAGGGTGCGAAGCGCGAAGATGTAGATCAGCTGGCCGATCACCATGCCGACGCCGGCGGCGAAAAAGCCCCATTTGAAGCCGTAGGCCGGATCCTCGGCGAGCGAGCCGCAGATCAACGGCGAGAAGAAGGCGCCGACATTGATGCCGACATAGAAGATCGAAAACGCCCTGTCGATGCGGCTGTCGCCCGGCTTGTAGAGGCCGCCGACCTGGGTGGAGATGTTCGGCTTGAAGAAGCCGTTGCCGACGATCAGCAGCAGCAGGCCGATGAAAAGCAGATTCGGCTCCATCAGCACGAACTCGGCGACCGCCATCGTGATGCCGCCGACGATCACGCTGAAGCGCTGGCCGAGCCAGCGGTCGGCGATGATGCCGCCGAAGAACGGCGTGAGATAGACCAAGCCGGTGTAGCCGCCATAGATCAGCGAGGCGAATTGCGGCTGATAGGTCGCCTTCTGCACCGGACCGGTGTCGAGTGAGCCGAGCAGCCATTGCCCGAAATGATGCAGCGACTCATAGCCGATGACGGACTCGAAATGGCCGGTCACGAACAGCATCTTGGTCAGGTAGAGCACCAGGATCGCGCGCATGCCGTAATAGGAGAAGCGCTCCCACATCTCGGTCGTGAACAGGAAGGTCAGGCCGCGCGGATGCCCGAACAGCGTTTTTTCCTTCGGAGCGGTATCGATGATCGCCATGCTGGCCTAAGTCCCCCTGTTGCGGGGCGGAGCATGCCGAAGGTTTGGCCTTACGGCAATTCGATGTAGCGGTCTTCGCGGGAGTAGGCCGTGAAACCGAGCCGCTGGTAGAGCGGCAGGGCGCGCGGATGGTCCAGCGTGCAGGTGTTCACCAGCAGCTTGGAGATCGGCCGCGCCCAGGCATTGGCGACCGCATGATAGAGGAAGAAATAACCGAGTCGTTTGCCGACCGCTTCCGGCATCAATCCGAAATAGGCCAGCTGGCCGGTCGCCGGGTCGCGCATGTCCAGTTCCGCCATGCCCATCGGGTTGCCGTCGAGATAGAGGACATGGAGTTCGACCTCCGGGTCCTGGACCAGCGCGCCGAGCGCCGCGTCGCTCAATTTGCGCCGGTCGACCCAGAAATAGGCGTCGCCGATCGTGTCGTAGAGATAGCGGTAGAAATGCACCGGCGGGTGAACGGCGCGCATGATCGCTATCCTGCCGCGCGGCATCGGCGGCGGCAGGGCAGAAGGCTTGGCCGTCATCTCCAGAAAGGTGACCACCATCGGGATGCGACGGCCGGATTGGGGGCTCTTGCTCATCCGGTTTCCACCGGCGCGTCGCTGGCGCCCCATTCGGCCCAGGAGCCATCATAGAGCGCGATGTCCGGCGCGCCCGCCACGGTCAGCGCCAGCATGACGATCGCCGCCGTGACGCCCGAACCGCAAGTCGTCACCGTCGGCTTTCGCACATCGACGCCATGCGCCTCGAACACCTTGAGAAGATCGGCTTTCGATTTCAGCGTGCCGTTGGGATGGGTCAGCTCCGTGTACGGAACATTGAGGCTCCCCGGAATGTGTCCGCCGCGCACGCCGGCGCGCGGTTCGGGCTCGATGGCCTTGAAGCGCGCGATGCCGCGCGCATCGATCACCTGGGCGATCTTGCTCTTGAGATTGGCCTGCATCTGGCGGAAGTCGCGGATCAGCGCATGGTTGGGGCGCGCCGTGAAGTGCCGCGCGAAGGGCAGCGCCGTCATGTCTTCCAGGGTGCGGCCCTCGCTGCGCCATTTGGGCAGCCCGCCGTCCAGCACCACGACATCCTCGTGCCCCATGGCGCGCAGCATCCACCAGGCGCGGGCCGCCGAATAGACCCCGGCGCTGTCATAGACCACGATCAGATTGCCGTCGCCGAGCCCCAGCTTGCGCATGCGGCTGGCGAATTTCGCCGCCGGCGCCAGCATGTGGGGCAGGGGATTGTTCTCGTCCGACAGATCGTCGATGTCGAAGAAGATGGCGCGCGGGATGTGCGCCGCGGCGTATTCGGCGCGGGGATCGCGGTTCGCCTGCGGCAGGTACCACGACGCATCCGCCACGCGCACATCCGGCGCGTTGATCCGGCTGGCCAGCCATTCGGTGGAGACGAGCGGCGATGGCACGGTCATGTCTCGTACGGCACGGCGATGAGTTTGCGCGGCCCCGTCAGCCAGCGCGGCACCGGCAGGCCTTTGGAGCGCAAGAACTCCGGATTGAACAGCTTGCTCTGATAGCGCGTGCCGTAATCGGCCAGTATCGTGACGATGGTGTGGCCCTGGCCCATCTCCTTCGCCATGCGCACCGTGCCGGCGACGTTGATGCCGGTCGAGCCGCCCATGCACAGGCCCTCGTGCTCGAGCAGGTCGAAGATCGGGGGCAGGGCCTCTTCGTCGGAAATCTCATAGGCATCGTCGATCGGCGCGCCTTCCAGGTTGGCGGTGACGCGGCCCTGGCCGATGCCTTCGGTGATCGACGAGCCATGTGCTTTCAATTCGCCGGTCTTGATCCAGGAATAGATCGAGGCACCGAGCGGATCGGCGGCGGCGATTTTGATCGTCGGCATCTTCTCCTTCAGCGCGATGCCGACGCCGGCCAGCGTGCCGCCGGTGCCGACGGCGCAGACGAAACCGTCGATGCGGCCGTTGGTCTGGTGCCAGATCTCGGGCCCCGTGCCCTCGATATGCGCCTGGCGGTTGGCGACGTTGTCGAACTGGTTGGCCCAGATGGCGCCGTTCTTTTCCGTGCGCGCCAGTTGCTCGGCGATGCGTCCGGAAATTTTGACGTAGTTGTTGGCGTCCTTGTAGGGCACGGCCGGCACTTCGATCAGTTCGGCACCCAGCAGTTTGAGCGCGTCCTTCTTCTCCTGGCTCTGGGTGTCGGGGATGACGATCACTGTGCGAAAGCCCATCGCGTTGCCGACCACGGCGAGGCCGATGCCGGTGTTGCCGGCGGTGCCCTCGACGATGGTGCCGCCGTTCTTCAGCGTGCCGCGGCGCAAAGCATCCTGGATGATGAACAGCGCGGCGCGGTCCTTGACCGACTGGCCCGGATTCATGAACTCGGCTTTTCCCAGGATTTCGCAGCCGGTGAGATCGCTGACACGATTGAGGCGGATCAGCGGTGTGCGGCCGATCGCGGCAACTACGTCTTTCTTGATGTCCATCTGCTCGTGAAATTGGGAAGCCCAACCGAACCTAATGGGGTGGGCAGGGCCCTTCAAGGCGCGGCTGCGGCCGGTCCGCTGCGCCCCCCAACGGCCATCCATTCCGATACCTGTTCTGGGTTGTCAGGCCCGACCGCACGGGTGTTTCAGCCGATTTCGCCTCCGGCCCGGATGGCCTTGCGCGGTCGGACCGGTGTTCGATCGGTTTCTTCAAGATCGCCGTCAAGCCCTTGCAAACTTTGAAAAAGCCATCGCGCGGAGCCCTACAGAACGAGCGGCCTTGACCGCCCGACGAACGCAGCTTGCCGGAGATCTCGATGGGGACTGTGTTAACGAATTGCGGACTTATTGTCAGCGGTTCAAAGGGTTATGCGGGAACCAACCTTCCGCTTTGGCGTTTGACAATATCTAGTCGTGTATGTTGTCGCCAGTTTTCCGGGGCCTGGATGTCCAATTCAGCCGATTTCAGCAAGGACCGCGCGCCGCCGGTGGCGTCTCTGGCGCTGGAGCGGATCGTGCGCTCGCCGGCCGCCCTGGTCGAGAACCTGCCGATCGGAATCTACACCTGTGATCGCGACGGTCTCCTGGTCCAGTTCAACCGCCGCGCCGCCGCCCTATGGGGCCTCACACCCGTCACCGGCGACGAGCGCTTTCGCTTCTGCGGCGCCTTCAAGAGCTTCGAACGCGACGGCGCACAGATCGCCGCCGACAGATCGCCCATGGCGCAGGTGCTCGCCGGCGGCCAGCCGATTCGCGACCGCGAGATGATGATCGAGACGGAAGACGGCAACCGCCTGACCATCCTTGCCAATGTCGATCCGTTGTTCGACGAGCACGGCAATCTGGTCGGCGGCGTCAACTGCTTCCAGGACATTAGCGAACTCGTCAACATGCGCCGCGATATGCGCGAAGGCCGCCGCCTCGGCCGCCGCGTCATGGAGGCGCTGCCGGCGGCGCTCTACACCACCGACGCCGAAGGCAAACTGCTCTATTTCAACAAGGCCGCCGAGCAGTTGTGGGGCTTCAAGCCGACTTTGGGCGAGCAGTACTGGTGCGGCTCGTGGAAAATCTTCTGGCCCGACGGCACCTTCGTGCCGCACGATCAGTGCCCGATGGCGGTTGCGCTGAAGGAAAAGCGCGCGCTGATCGGTCCGGAAGCCGTCGCGGAGCGGCCCGACGGCACCCGCGTGCCGTTCATGCCGCATCCGACCCCGATTTTCGACAGCAGCGGGACGATGATCGGCGCGGTCAACATGCTGATCGATCTCACCGAACAAAAGCGCGCCAACGCCCAGCAGCGCGGCCTGATCGACGAACTCAATCATCGCGTCAAGAACACGCTTGCCACCATCCAGGCGCTGGCGGCGCAGACCATGCGCGGCGCCAAGAACGAGGGCGCCAAGGATTTCGAGAATCGCCTCCTGACGCTCAGCCGCGTGCATGATCAGCTCAGCCGTCATAGCTGGGAGTGGGCCGATTTCGCCATCATCGCGCAGCAGACCTTCGCGCCCCTGCGCGGTTCGGCCAACAGCAACGCGCATCTGGTCGGTCCGTCCGTGCCGCTGTCGCCGAAAACCGCGCTGGCGCTCGCCATGGTGCTGCGCGAACTCGCCGCCAATGCGGAAAAATATGGCGCCCTGTCCACGCCGGCCGGTTCGCTGACGCTGACCTGGCATGTCGCGGACAGTCGGCTGCTGCTCGATTGGCGCGAGCAGGGCGGCCCTTCCGTCGGCAAGCCGCGCAAACGCGGCTTCGGCACGCGCCTGCTCGAGCGCAGCATCGCCGAAGAGCTTCGTGGCGTGGCGCGCATCGACTATGCCGCTGCCGGCGTGCATTGCACGATGGAAATTCCCCTGCCGGAATAGTAGGCAGGTGCCATGACCGAAATCCGATCCGGCAAGCGCTTCCTCGACGGACTTTGCGTGCTCGTCGTCGAGGACGAGGCGATCATCTCGTTTCTCCTCGAGGACATGCTCGGCGAATTGGGCGCCGCCGATGTCCGCCATGCCGGCAATGTCAGGACAGCACTCGCCTTTCTGGAGGCTCACACGCCGGACCTCGCGGTGCTGGACGTCAATCTCGGTGGCGAACGGGTCTATCCGGTGGCCGAAAGGCTGGAGGCCAAGGGTGTGACGTTCGTGTTCACGACCGGTTACGGCAAGGGCGGCATCGATGCGCGCTGGTCGGCCCGGCCCGTCGTCCAGAAACCCTTTAACGTCGAAGCCATGACGCAAGCGCTGCGCGCCCTGCTGCCGGCGCGCTGACCTTTATGCCGCCGCGCGCGCGTGCAGCAATTCGTCGAGCCGCGTGAAGCTGGTTTCGTCGCTGAACGACACCAGCGTGGCGCCGTCCGGCAACCGCGTCAGCGCCAGCGACAGCGTCCGGCCGTCGGAGCGCGCGATGGTGCCCCACTTGCTGTAGCTTCCCGGATCCGCCGACGACACCGCCGACGAGATGATGTTCCAGGTGTTGTCGTGCTCGAAGCGCAGCGCGCTCGAGACGGACAGCTGCTTGAGATGCGGTTCGCCCGACAATTCCGTCTTGGCGAATTTCCACAGATCGGCGAAGGCCGAATTGTGCAGCTTCAGCCGGCCGTCGGTGCCGAATACCGCCATGCCGTCCTCCAGCGTGTCCAGGGTCGCGCGCTGCACCCGGATCAGGTTGGTGTAGGAGCTTTCCAGCCGCAGTTGCGCGCTGACGTCCTCGTATAACAGGGTCAGTCCGCCCATCAGGTCGGGTTGCGCGCTGACGCGCAGGCTCTGGCCGCTGGGCAAGTGCCAATATTCCTCATCCGCCTTGCCGCTGCCGTCGAACTGCGCCAGGCGGTCGAGTTTCCAGCCCGCGAAGTCGCGCTGCTCGGGCAGCTTGCGCAGTTCGCGCAACCGGTCGAGCACTTCACCGGCCGAAGGACGCGTCGCCAGCCATTCCTCCGGCAGGTCCCACAGCTTCACATAGGCCGCGTTAAAATGGCTGAGGCGGCGGTCGGCGCCGAACATGGCGACGCCGATCTCAAGCCGGTCCAGCATTTCGGCATTGGCGTCGGCCTGGAGCTTGAGCCTGGCTTCGGCCTGGGCGGCGTCGGTGACGTCGAGCGCGGTGCCGATGATGTTGCCGTCCGGCAGCGCGTCGAGCGTGAAGGTGAAGGCGCAGCGTTTGTCGCCGGCGACGGCATAGCGGCGCGCTTCGACCGGTCCGCCGAATTCGCGCACCGTCTGGGCGAGGTCGCGCTCGGATTTGTGCAGGACGAGGTCGCTGACGACGGCGTCTTCGACGCTTTTGGCGCCGGTCAGCGCCAGGAAGGCGCGATTGACCCAGATCAGTCCCAGGTCGCTGCCGCGCAGCCAAACCGGCTGCGGCAAGCGGTCGAGCGCAGCACGCGGATCGGTTTTGCCGCTTGCGATTTCGGTGCGGCGCAGGAACAGGACGGCGCGCCGCCCGATGGGATAGCCGCGGACCGCGGCGGTGCCGCTGCTCGCGATCCGCGCCGTCAGGTCGAAGGCGATGCCCGTCTCGAGCAGGCGGTCGAGCGACATAGCGAGGCCCGCCGCATCCGGTCCCGACAGGCAATCCTGCAGCAGCGAACTGCCGCCGCCGAAGGTCAGGGGCACGCTCATATCCACGCCCATGACGACGATGGCCTCGCCGCTGCCTTCGATGATGGCGTCGCGCAGCAGCAGCACCGCGCGCGAGCGCGCCAGCTCGCCCCGCATCGTCTGGCGATGGAAGATAAAGCGCGTATGCGCGAAGGCCGCCCAGATGCTGCAGGCCAGTCCGATGACGAGGGCTGAGACCAGGAAGGCTGCGGTCAGGGAGGTTTCCCAGCTCGGCGCGTGATGGCCGATGCCGGCAAGCGCTTCGGCGACGCGCTGCGAGAGGTAAGCCAGGGGCGAAAACAGGTCGGCGATGAATTGCGGGATGCTGTGCATGTGCTGTGACCTAGATTTCGACGGCGAGGGCGCGCAGGGCGCGCATGTCCGAGAGAGCGATCTGGTGGACGTTGGTCACCGCGACGATGCCGGCGCGGCGCAGGCCGCTGATCGTCCGGCACACGGTCTCGATCGTCAGCCCCAGATGATCGGCGATGTCCTGGCGGCCCATCGGCAGCGCCAGGCGCTCGCCGGCCTTGGTTCCGCTGCGGCCGGCCAGGCGCAAAAGGAAAGAAGCGATCTTCTCGCGCGCATCCTGGCAGCCCAGGATGAGCAATTGCTGCTGTGCCGTCAGCAGGCTGTCGGTGACCGCCGACAGGATGCGGCGGCGCACCACCGCGTCGCCGGCGGCGAGCGCGTCGAGGCGGCTGCGCGAATAGGACACGATCGTCACGTCGCCCACCGCTTCGGCGGCAACCGTGTGTTCGCTGTGCTCGAGAAGCCCGAAGAGCTCGCCCGGCATGACGAAGTCGAGGATGTGGCGGCGGCCGCCCGGCGTGTGCTTGGCGAGGCGCACCATGCCGCTGACCAGTTCGTACACCTGGTCGGTGCTGTCGCCCTGGCTGAAGATCGTGTGGTTGCGCGGCAAGGTCTGGCGCACGCCGAACAGCTGCGCCTTGTGCAGGAACTCGATCAGCGTGACCGGTTCGCCCAGGGCCGGCGTTGCGGCGGCCAGCGCAAAGCGCGGCGGCGGACTTGAGTAACGCGTGTTCGAATAGGCAAGCCTGACGGCCATTGTCATGTGGGACCCCTTCACCAATTTCTTTGGTTTGTCGCCCTGATCCGCGTTCTGCGAACCAATCTGCATAAAGACTTTCTTAGTGATTCGAATTGCGCGCTAGATTGGGATTGCACGGACTCGGACTCCACGTATGTGAATCCACGTAAACCTTTTGGAGGCGCGCGCGCAGGTCGCGCTGCGTTCGCTCCGAGCCAGCAAGCGCAGCGCTTTCGCAACGCGCCGCGACAATTCGATACGCGTTCAATCCGCACCTCCGCCGTCGACCGCGCCTCGCGCGCCCATTCGCTCCGTGCACCCCATACTTCCGTATGTAAGTGCTATCCCTCTGCTCGCGTGAATTTGCCTCTCGCACGCGGTACATGACGCGCCGCTAACGAGGGCAAGGTTCATGAACGCTAATGTTTCCAACGGTTTTCACGGCGGCGCGGAGCAATTCGACGGCCGGCTCGGCTCGCGCCGCTCAGGCACGATCTTGGTCGCCGCCCATGACGGCGCACAGCGCCGGTCGGTGACCAATTTCCTGGTCAGCCGTGGTTACGGCTTCGTCCTCGCCGACAGTGCGCAGGATGTTCTTTTCCACCTCAAGTCGGGCGGCATCGACCTCGTCGTTTCGGCGATGCGCGACGCCGGCGGCTTCGACCTGATGCGTCAGGTGCGCCAGGCGATGCCGGGCCTGCCGGTGATCATGATCGCGCTCGGCGACGCCGAGCTGGACGGCGTGCATCTGGATTGCGCCACCGGGCTCAAGCGTGAAATGTTCGGCGACGCGCAAAGCGCGCTGACCCGTCTCGCCAGCCTGACCGCGCGTGAACGCCAGGTGCTGAACCTGATCGTCGGCGGACGCGCCAACAAGGTAATCGCCTATGAATTGTCGATCTCGCCGCGCACGGTAGAGAACCACCGCGCCCGCGTCATGGAGAAGCTCAGGGCGAAAAGCGTCGCCGAACTGGTGCGTCTGGCGCTTGGCGCGGGTGAGCAGGAGCGCGCCCGCGCGGTCAAAATCGCCGCCGGCAATGACACCGGTGCCAGCGAGCACGAACGTGTCACGGCCTGAGGCCCATCGTGTCTGCGGTCACTGCGGTGCGGTGACTTTCGCGACGAAAATATAGCCGTCGTTGCGAACCGTCTTGATCAGGCGCGGATTGCGCGGATCGTCGCCCAGTTTCTTGCGCACGCGGCCGATGCGCACGTCGATGCTGCGGTCGAAGGCCGGCGTGTCGCTCTCATAGATCAGATCGAGCAACTGGTCGCGGGAGAGCACGCGATTGGCGTGGCCGACGAAGACTTCGAGCAGCTTGTATTCGCCGCTGGTGAGCGGCACCGGATTGCCGGCCGCGTCGCTGAGCGAGCGCGAGGTCATGTCCAGCAACCAGCCGTCGAAGGCCAGCCTTTGGCGCCGGCTCGGCGCCGCGACCGCCATGCCGCGGCCGCCGCGGCGCAGGACGCTGCGCACCCGCGCCAGGATCTCGCGCGGCTCGAACGGCTTGGTGATGTAGTCGTCGGCGCCCAGCTCTAGTCCGACGACGCGGTCCGTCAGGTCGCCGCGGCCGCTCACGATGATGATGCCGACGTCGAACAGGGCGCGGATATTGCGTGTCAACGTCAGGCCGTCGATGCCGGGCAGGCCGACATCCATGATGATCAGGTCGTGATGGCTGGCGCTGAGCACATCTTCGAGGCCGTCGCCCGACGACAGCGCGGTGACGCCATAGCCGTCGGCGCTCAGGCTGCGCTGCAAAATTGCGCGCACGTCCGGATCGTCTTCCACGATTGCAAGCTGCTTGTTCATCGCCGTCCCCGAAATGATTTGTGATGAATCGACATAAACCGAAACCGTTACGAAAAACCTTCGTCATGCGGCGCCCGGAACGTTGCCGCTGTGGGTGCTTATACGCAGTGCGCGGACTTTGCCGCTGCGTTTCGCGCGCGACACAAACCGACACATTGCGAAGCCGCTTCGAAATCGCCGCGCAAAACCCCGGACACACGCGGCCGCTAGCTTGACGATGTCCAAACGGGGAATTTTATGAAACTGCGCCTAGTTCTTTTGTGCGGAGCGACCACGCTCGCCGCCGTCTCGCCCGCCTCGGCGGCGGACGCCAACGCTTTCCTCGCCAGCCTGGCCGCGATGCCGCATATGGCCGCGCCGCATGTCGCCGATCCGGCAGCCGCACCAGCCGCGGAGACGCCGGCCGTCAGCACCCCGGCGCATCCGCCAGCGAAACATACAGTTCGCGTTGCCCGCGCCGAAAAGCCCGTCGTGGCGGCCGCCGCGCCATCCACCTCGGCACTTGAGCAGAAGGTTGCCGCACAGCAGGCCCAGATCGCGCTGCTGATGGCGAAGGTCGACTCGATCCAGACCGCGCCGAAGCCGGAGCCGACGCCGCCCAAGCCGGAAGCGCCGCCCGCCAAGCCCGATTCTCCGTCCTGGACGATGGCCAATGGCCGCCCCGTGATCGCCTCGGCCGACGGACATTTCACGCTCGCCATCCGCGCCCTCGGCCAGTTCGACGCCGCCTATTATTCGCAAGGCGCGCACGCGACGCAGCTTGCCGCCGCCAACGGGCCGGATCTGTCGAGCGGTCAGAATTTCCGCCGCGTCCAGCTCGGCGTTCAAGGCAAGGCGTTCGGCGACTGGTCGTACCAGTTCAACTACGACTTCGGCGGCTCCAGCGGCACCGAATCCCCCGGCCGCATCCAGGCCGCCTATGTCGAGTATGACGGCCTGGCGCCGTTCGCCGTCCGCATCGGCGCTTTCCCCGCGTCGGCCGGCCTCGAAGACAACACGTCTGCGTCTGACACGATGTTCCTGGAGCGCAACGCTCCGGCCGAACTGGCGCGCAACATCGCCGGCGGCGACGGCCGCGACGCCATCGCCGTGACCTATGCCGGCGACCGCATCTACGGCGCCGTCTCCTATACCGGCAACAAGATCGCCGACGCCGGCGCGTTCGACGAACAGCAGGCGCTGCTCGGCCGCCTCTCCGGCCTGGTCTACAGCAGCGACGCAGCGAAGATCGTCGTCAGCGCCAATGGCACCTATGTCTTCAAGGTCGCTGACACCGCGGCCGGTGCCAATGCGCCGCGCAGCTTCTCGCTGTCCGCCGCGCCCGAACTGACCGTCGACAACACCGGCGCCAAGCTCGTCAACACCGGCACGCTCAACGCCGAGCAGGTTTTCCAGTGGGGCTTGGAAACCGGCGCGCAGTGGAACAGCTTCTACGGCCAAGCCGGCTATTTCGGCTTCGCTGTCGCCGAGCGCGGCGTCGCCGCGGCGCCCAGCGTAAATTTCGGCGGCTGGTATGCGCAGGCAAGCTGGGTGCTGACCGGCGAGAGCCGCGGCTACAACGCCGCCTCCGGCGCCTTCGGCAATCCCAAGCCCACCACGCCGTTCGCGGCGGACGGCATGAACTGGGGCACCTTCGAAGTCGCGGCGCGCTACAGCGATCTCAATCTCAACGACAATGCCGGTATCGCCGGCTCGGCGACACCGGCCGGCGGCGTGCGCGGTGGTGATCAGCGCATCGCGACGCTGGCCCTCAACTGGTACCCCAACAGCGAAATCCGCTTCGAGCTGCAGGCGCAAAACACAGCTGTAAACCGCCTCGGCACGATCCCGGCCGGTTTCGGCCATGGCGTCCTGAGCAACGTCCAGGTCGGCCAGTCCTTCAGCGCGCTCGCCCTGCGCTCGCAGATCGCCTTCTAAGCCGCCCCGGCCGCAACACCATCCTCGCAGACCTCAATTCGAAACGGAGAACGTCATGAGCTTCCTGAACAACGTCACCATCCGCGCCAAGGTGATCGGCGCCTTCTTTCTGCTGCTGGTCGTCACGGCGCTGCTCGGCCTGTTCGCGGTCAACCGGCTTTCGCTGGTGAACGACGGCGCGGTCACGATCTCCGGCAACTATCTGGTTGCCTCCAATGCGCTTGGCTCCTTCGCGCAGAAGACGATGCGCTTCCGCCAGGTCCAGGCCGCCCACATTCTGGGCGCCACACCGGAGAAGAAGGCGAAGGAAGAGGCCACGATGGCCAAAATCCTGGACCAGGTCCATCAGGCGCTGACCGACTACGCCCCGACGATCGACGCCGGCGAGGAGCAGCAGATGGCCGAGCAGGTGATGTCGAACTGGAACGACTATCTCGCGCTCAACGACAATTTCATCGCGGTCTCGCGTCAGAACAACATTCCCGCCAGCACGGCGCTCTACACCGGCGAGATGCGCACGACCTACAACCATTTCATGGACAATCTGAACAAGCTGACGGCGCATCAGATGAAGAACGGAAATGACGAGGCCGCGAATATCCGCGCCACCTATGAGTCCGCGCGCGATTGGATCATCGGCGCACTCGTTCTCGCCGCTCTGATGTGCGTCGTCGCCGGCTTCTTCCTGATCACCGGCGTCTCGACGCCGATCCGCAAGATGACCGATGCGATGGCCAGGCTCGCCAAGCATGACCTGCAGACGCAGATCAACGGCGTTGGCCGCAAGGACGAAATCGGCCAGATGGCGTCCGCCGTGCAGGTCTTCAAGGACAGCATGATCGAAGGCGACCGCCTGAAGGCCGAGCAGGAAAGCGCCCAGCGCAAGGCCGAGGAGCGCGCCCGCCGCATGGACGACATCACGCGCACCTTCGAGAGCAATGTCGGAAGCGTGGTGCAGACCGTCGCCAGTCAGGCGACGCAGATGGAGTCGTCCGCCCAGTCGATGAGCGCCACAGCCGAGGAAACCACCAAGCAGGCCAGCGCCGTCGCCGCCGCGTCGGAGGAAAGCTCGGCCAACGTTCAGACCGTCGCCTCGGCGACCGAGGAACTGTCCTCGTCGATCTCCGAGATCGGCCGCCAGGTCAGCCATTCCAGCCAGATCGCGGCGACCGCCGTGGCCGAGGCCGGCAGGGCGAACGAAAAGGTCCAGGGCCTGGTTGGCGCCTCGCAGAAGATCGGCGAGATCGTCTCGCTCATCAACGACATCGCTGATCAGACCAACCTCTTGGCGCTCAACGCCACCATCGAAGCAGCCCGCGCCGGTGATGCCGGCAAGGGCTTCGCCGTGGTTGCCGCCGAGGTCAAGAACCTGGCGACGCAGACGTCCAAGGCCACCGAGGACATCTCGGCGCAGATCACCAGCGTCCAGGCGGCCACCCAGGATGCCGTGCGCGCCATCGGCTCGATCGGCAAGACCATCGGCGAGATCGACCAGATCGCCACCGCCATCGCCGCCGCCGTGGAAGAGCAGGGCGCCGCGACCCAGGAAATCGCACGCAATGTCGAAGAGGCGGCCAAGGGCACGCAGGAAGTCTCGTCGAATATCGGCGGCGTGACCGAAGCGGCCAACGGCACCGGCGCCGCCGCCGGCCAGGTTCTGAACGCGGCGCAGGCCCTCACCGGCCAGTCGGGTCAACTCAAGGATCTGGTGCAGAAATTCCTCACGGACGTCAAAGCCGCCTAGGGCCGCGAGCGCGAGGCAACGAACGAGGTTACGGGCAGATCGAACGAGTTGCATGCCGGTGCGCCGCCCCCCGAGCGCCCCATTCGCAAGCGTCTCTTCGATCTGCCCGGCCTCACCCAAACAAGAACGGACCGACACCATGCTTGAAGTTTCGCCGAACGGATCGCCGGTCGTGAAGCATCACGAAGGCGACACCGTCTCCTTCGTGACCTTCGAGGTCGCGCGCCAGATATTCGGCGTCCCGGTCACCAAGGTGCAGGACATTCTGACGCCGGACGCGATTGCGCCGGTGCCGGGCGGCCCGGCCGAGGTGCAGGGTCTGATCAATCTGCGCGGCCGCATCGTCACGGTGATCGATCTGCGCACGCGTCTGGGCCTCGCCCGCGAGGAGCAGACCGAGGGCAAGCGCCGCGGCATGTGCGTCACGGTGGAGATGGACGGCGAATCCTACACCCTGTTCGTGGACCGCGTCGGTGACGTCATCACGCTGCCGGCCGCCCTGCGCGAGGAAAGCCCGGCGACACTCGACACGCTGTGGCGCGATGTCTCGGACGGCGTCTTCCATTCCGGCGACCGGCTGCTCGTCATCCTCGATGTCGAGCGCCTGCTCGCCATCCGTTCCAAGTCGTAATCGCGAGAGAACCCCATGGACGATCTGCTCCAGGAATTCCTGACCGAGACCAATGAGAGCCTCGCCACGCTCGACAGCGAGCTGGTGCGTTTCGAACGTGAGTCCTCCGATACGAAGATTCTCGGCAACATCTTCCGCCTGATGCACACCATCAAGGGCACCTGCGGCTTTCTCGGCCTGCCGCGCCTGGAAGCGGTGGCGCATGCCGGCGAGAACGTGCTGGGCAAGTTCCGCGACGGCGAACTTGAGGTGAGCCCCGGTGCGGTGACACTCATCCTCAAAGCCATCGACCGCATCCGCGAAATCCTCGTCGCGATGGAGGAAACCGGCGCCGAGCCGCCCGGCGACGACCGCGTGCTGATTGCGCAGATCAACGCGGTGGCTTCCGGCGAGGCGCCGGGCGCGACCGAAACCGACGGCGCCACCATCGACGACGAGGGTTTTCCCGTCGCCGCCGAGCTTCTGGCCGAAGTCGCCCAGGCCCTCGACCAGGATCCCACGCTCGCCGTCGCCGTCATCGCGCCGTCCGAACCGGAGCCGAAAAAGGCCGAAGCGCCAAAACCCGCGATGGAAGCCTCCGCCGAAAGCAAGGACGGCGCGGCCCAGTCCTCCATCCGCGTCAATGTCGACGTCATTGAAAATCTCATGACGCTGATCAGCGAACTGGTGCTGACGCGCAATCAATTGCTCCAGCTGCAGCGCGTGCAGAAGGGCAACGAGTTCAAGGTGCCGCTGCAACGCCTCAGCCACATCACCTCGGATTTGCAGGACGGCGTCACCCGCATGCGCATGCAGCCTATCGGCAATGCCTGGGCCAAGCTGCCGCGCATCGTCCGCGACCTCTGCGTCGAAACCAAAAAGCGCATCGAACTGGTCATGCAGGGCGCCGACACCGAACTCGACCGCCAGGTGCTGGAGATCATCAAGGACCCGCTGACGCACATGGTGCGCAATTCGGCGGACCACGGCATCGAGACGCCGGCCGCGCGCGCCGCCGCCGGCAAGCCGGAGACCGGCACCATCACGCTCAAGGCCTATCATGAGAGCGGCCACATCTTTATCCGCATCTCCGACGACGGCCGCGGCCTCAATGCCGACGGCATCCGCCGCAAGATCCTGTCGAACGGCCTCGCCACGGAATCCGAACTGGCCTCGATGAACGAGCAGCAGATCCTTCAATTCATCTTCCGCGCCGGTTTTTCGACCGCCGAGAAAGTGACATCCGTCTCCGGCCGCGGGGTCGGCATGGACGTGGTGCGCACCAATATCGAGCGCATCGGCGGCATGATCGAGATGACCTCGGCCCAGGGCCAGGGCACCACCTTCCTCATCAAGATTCCGTTGACCCTCGCCATCGTCTCGGCCCTGATCGTCGAGGCATCCGGACAGCGCTTCGCCATTCCCCAGATCAACGTCACCGAACTGGTCGGCGTCTCGAACCGCTCCGAAATCAGCATCCAGACGATCAACAACGCGCCGGTCTTGCGGCTGCGCGACCGGCTTCTGCCGCTGGTGTCGCTGCGCCGCCTGCTCAATCTCGGCGAGGCCGAGACGGGCAAGACCGACTATGTCGTCGTCGCCCAGGTCGGCGCCGCCAAATTCGGCATCATCGTCGACCGCGTCTTCGACACCGAGGAAATCGTCGTCAAACCGGTGTCGCCGATCCTGCGCGGCACGCCGTTCTATGCCGGCAACACCATCCTGGGCGACGGCAGCGTCATCCTGATCCTGGATCCCAACGGCATCGCCACCGCCGCCAAGCAGAACGCCGCCGACGACGGCGCCGTCAGCGAAGGTGCGAGCGACGAACATCCTTCGAAGGACGAAACCGCGTTCCTGCTGTTCCGCGCCCGCGGCGAAGAACTCAAAGCGGTGCCGCTCGAACTCGTGGCCCGGCTCGAGGACGTCGACGCCGCGACCATCGAACATGTCGGCGGCCGCCACGTCGTGCAGTACCGCGACCACCTCATGCCGCTGGTGCCGTTCGATGCCGCCCATGCATGGCCGGCCAGCGGCAAGCAAGCGGTTCTGGTGTTCAGCGATCATGGCCGTTCGATGGGCCTGGCGGTCGATGAGGTCGTCGACATCGTGCGCGACCGCATGGCCATCGAGCTCGCCTCGGACCGCACCGGCCTGCTCGGCAGCGCCATCATCGCCGGCAAGGCGACCGACATCGTCAATATCGGCCACTTCCTCACCCAGGCCTTCGCCAACTGGTTCGACGGCCAGGACATCGCTGAGCGCGCCGCAGCTGCGCCGCGCCGCGCCCTGGTGGTCGACGACAGCGCCTTCTTCCGCAATCTGATCGTGCCGCTGCTGCGTTCCGCCAAATGGCATGTGACCAGCGCGGTCAACGGCGCCGAGGCTCTGTCGATCATGGAGAACGCTAAGCCCTTCGACATCGTCATCAGCGATATCGAGATGCCGCGGATGGGCGGTCTCGACTTCGCCGCCGCCGTGCGCCGCGACCTGCGCTGGCAGCGCCTGCCGATGATCGCGCTGTCCAGCCACGCCAACGCCAATGACGTGGAGCAGGGCCGCGCCGCGGGCTTCGACGAATATCTTTCGAAGGCCGATCAGCCGCACCTGCCGGAAAATCTCGCCCGCGTCCTGGATGCGGCGACGCATGGCCGCGTCTCGCCCTGGAGGACCGCGTCGTGACCTCGATCTTCAAGCCGTCCGCGACGTTCGGCGGCGAACCGGACGCGACCTTCGAGAACCTGCCGAAGTTCTGCCTGATCGTCGACGACTCATCGACCATCCGCAAGTTCAGCGCCCGGCTGCTGAAAAGCATGAACTTCATCGTCGGCGAAGCCGAGCACGGTCTCGCCGCCGTCGAGGCCTGCCGCCTGATCGTGCCGGACCTGATCCTGCTGGACTGGAACATGCCGGAAATGGATGGCCTGACCTGCCTCAAGGCGTTGCGGGCCATGAACCTTCAGCCGCGTCCGATGATCGTGATGTGCACGACGGAAAACGTCCTGCCCAAGATCACCCAGGCGCTCCAAGCCGGTGCCGACGAATACATCATGAAGCCGTTCGACCGCGACGTCCTGCGCGACAAGCTCGCCCAGCTGGAACTGGTTTGAACAATGTCGTTGACCGTCGCCACCGCAAGACAGTCGAGCCCCCCCATCCGGGTGATGGTGGTGGACGATTCCGCCGTGGTGCGCGGCTTTATCGTGCGCATCCTGGAAAACGAACCCGGCATCGACGTCGTGGCGACCTGCGGCAACGGCCAAATGGCGGTGCAGCACGCCGCGCGCACTCAACTGGACGTCATCATCCTCGATGTCGAGATGCCGGTGATGGACGGCCTGACCGCGGTGCCCAAATTGCTCGCCGTCAATCCGCACCTGCGCATCGTCATGGCCTCGACGCTCACCCAGCGCAATGCCGGCGTCAGCCTGGAGGCGCTGGCGCGCGGTGCCGCCGATTACCTGCCCAAGCCCACCACCAGCGGCATCAGCACCAACGGCGATTTCCGCCGCGAGTTGGTCGAAAAAGTCTTCGCGCTGGGCCGCAGCATGCCCCGGCCCGTGCGCCCCGCCGACACGTCGGTGCGCCAGCCCATCCACGTAACGCAAAAGGCATCTGCTCCGATCCAGTTGCGCCACGCCGCGCCGTCGCGGCCGCAGGCGCTCGTCATCGGCAGTTCGACCGGCGGTCCGCAGGCGCTCATAACCCTGCTCGCCGCGCTGCCGCCCTCGGTCAATGTGCCGGTGCTGATCGCGCAGCACATGCCGGCGACCTTCACCGCGATCCTGGCGCAGCATATCGCGCGCGCCGCAAACCGTCCCTGCACGGAGGCGAGCAACGGCATCGAACTGCGCGCCGGCGCGATCTTTCTGGCGCCCGGAGATTTCCACATGGAAGTCGCACGCGACGGCACCGCGCACATCGCCCGCCTGACGCAAACGCCACCCGAGAATTTCTGCCGTCCCTCCGTCGATCCCCTGTTCCGCAGCGCCGGGCGCTTGTTCGGCGGCGATGTCTGCGCCGTCATGCTCACGGGCATGGGCAGCGACGGGCTGAGCGGCACCAGGCTGCTGGCCGCGGCCGGCGCGCCGGTGATCGCCCAGGACGAAGCCTCCAGTGTCGTCTGGGGCATGCCCGGCGCGGTCGCGAGCGCCGGCCTGTGCACCGCCGTCCTGCCGCTCAAGGACATCGCCGGCCAGTTGGCCATCATCTTTTCGGGAGGCCGCCGGTGATCCCGAGCAACTTCGATTACATCGCCGCGCTCCTGAAGGACCGCTCCGGCCTGATCGTGACGATCGACAAGCTCTATCTGCTCGACGCGCGGCTTTCGCCGATCGCGCGCAGGCACGGTCATGCCGGTCTCGACCCGCTGGTCGCCGCGATGCGCGTGCCGTTCTCCGAAAGTCTGATCGGTGAAGTGGTCGACGCCATGACGACCAACGAGACCTCGTTCTTCCGCGACAAGAACCCGTTCGAGGCGCTGCGCACCGCGCTCATCCCCGGGCTGATGACGCGCCGCGCTTCGCAGCGCGCCATCCGCATCTGGAGCGCCGCCTGCTCGACCGGGCAGGAGCCCTATTCGCTGGCCATGCTGTTGCGCGATTCCTTTCCCGCGCTGAAAGACTGGCGCATCGAGATCGTCGCGACCGACCTGTCGCCGACCGTGCTCGACCGCGCCCGCGACGGCACCTTCAGCGCCTTCGAAGTGCAGCGCGGCCTGCCGATCCAGCTTCTCGTCAAGCATTTCGATCAGGTCGAACAGAATTGGCGCATCAAGCCGGAGTTGCGCAAGATGATCGACTTCCGCCCCGCCAATCTGCTCGGCGCCATCGAAGCGCTGGGGCGCTTCGACATCATCCTGTGCCGCAACGTGCTGATCTATTTCGACCAGCCGACCAAGACCCAAGTGCTCAATCGCATGACGAAGATGCTGGCGCCCGACGGCGCGCTGCTGCTCGGCGGCGCCGAATCGGTCTTCGGCATCTGCGACGCGCTGCAGGACATCGCCGGCCTGCGCGGCGTCTACGGTCCAGCTTTTGGAAAAACAAAACCCGCCCTGCCTTTGCCGCAAGCGCGCATCGCTTCTTAGGAGAACGCCCATGACCCTGGACAAGAAAATGCGGATCCTGATCGTCGACGACTACACGACGATGCTGCGCATCCTGCGCAACCTGCTGCGCCAGCTCGACCTCAACAATGTCGATGAGGCGCAGAACGGCGAGGAAGCGCTGTTCAAGCTGCGCAAGGAGACCTTCGACCTCGTCATCTCCGACTGGAACATGCAGCCGATGACCGGCATCGACCTGCTGCGCCAGGTTCGCACCGACCTCAAGCTCAAGCGCATTCCCTTCATCATGGTCACGGCCGAGAGCAAGACCGAGAACGTCATCGTCGCCAAGCAGGCCGGCGTCTCCAACTACATCGTCAAGCCGTTCAACGCCGAGACGCTGCGCATGAAGATCGAAAGCGTCTTCAAGGTCGCGGTCTAGCGCCATGGGCAATCCCGGCGAGCAGGGCGTCCCCTTGCAATTGAACAACGCGCACGGCTATCTCGACCGCGTCATCCGCGAATTGCACGCCATGCGGACGGAGAAGAAGCACCCGCTGGTCGGCGTGCTGCAATATCTCTCCGATCACATCCGCCATACCCGCACCGAACTGGGCGCACTGCGTCCCAGGGGCGGCGACATCCTCTCGACCACGGCCGATGAGCTGGAAGAGATCGTCGCCGAGACCGGCCGCGCCGCCAACGAGATCATGGGCGCCGCCGAGGCCATCGAACAGCTGATGCCGCGCGTCGGCAAGGACGTGGCGGTCGAACTGCTCGCCGCCGTCACGCGCATCTACGAGGCATCCGCCTTCCAGGACATCACCGGCCAGCGCATCACCAAGATCATCCGCGCCGTGCAGGATATCGAGGACAAGATCGACACGCTGGTCGGCGCCTGCGGCGAGCCGGACGGCGAGACCGGCGCGCCGGAGCGTTGCGGCGACGAAGCCCTTCTGAACGGGCCGCAGCTCGCCAAGGCGGCGAACACCCAGGACGACATCGACGCGCTGTTCGATTCCCTCTGACTTCGAGTGCCTGACGATGAACGCGCCCGTCTCCCCGCCGCCGGCAAACGCCTCCGAAATCACGGATGCGGATCGCGACGCGCTGCACATCCTGCCGCTGGCGACGCTGCCGATCGTTCATCCGGTGCTGCGCCGCGCCCGCCTGGTCAAGAACTCGAAGCTGGACTCGGCGGTCGAGATCTTCAACGCGCCCGGTTGCGGCAGCGGCCAGTTCGACGTGCCGGAAATCTCCAAGCTGTTCGGCCTGCAGAAGACGCCGCCCGATCCCGATGTCGAACTACTGCAGCGCGTCGCGGTGCTGCCCAGCTACGACGTCTACAGCCTGCGCATCCTGTTGCGCGCCTGTTCGGTTCCGATCGCCGACAAGTCGTCGCTCAACCTGTCGCCGGATAAGATCGACTCGCTCAGCGCCTATATGGCGACCTTCACCCGTCCCCTGGTCGAGGAGATTTTCGGTACGGGCACCAATGTCGAGCACTTCACCGACATCCTGGGCATGTTCCGCGATTGCAGCGCCCGGACGGTGCTGTCGCGCCTCGCCACCATGGCGGACAAGCTCGGCATTCCCGTGCCCGGCATCCCGAAATTCCTCGAAGACTACGCCGACATCTTCATGTCGCTGTCTTACTACAAACAATGTCTCGATCAGTTGTTGCCGCAGGTTCAGGCCTTCATGATCTCGCTGGCCGACATCCGCGGCAATCATCAGCTGCGCAACGACGCCAATCTGATGAAGACGGTCGACTTCACCGAAGCGACGATCAACGGCACGCTGGCCAACATCACCGGCCGCCTGGAGAGCTTCGACAAGAGCACCGCCGACATGTGGCGCAATCTCTCGGCCGAACGCTTCCGCAAGATCGAGCAGCTCATCCTCAGCTATCACACTGTCATCGGCGGTGTGCTCTGCGCCCTCAGCGTCAAGATGAACGCCTGGACGCGGCAATTCCCCGCCGCCGGTTCCGCCGGCCCCGTCCGCCGCGCCGCCTTCATCATGTCCGACATGCGCTTAGGGATCGACCGCATCAGCGCGATCGAAGATACAAGGCCGGTGTTGTCGGAGTTGAACGAGTAGTCTTACCCTCACCGGAGGGGAGGGTAAAAGCACGCGCTTGGCGCTATGCTCGTTTCGGGCGACAGGTCACCTGGCATGGCACTGCAATCGACATCGTTGGACGCACCTCGCCGCTGGAGCGCGGCCGATGTCGCCGTCGGCGTCGGCGCCGTCCTCGCCACCGCCATCCTCTTCTACATCGACAGCACCCAGCCGCGCGGCGTGATCGACGGCGTCGGCTATCCTGCGATCGTCGCGGTTGCGTCGCGCTTTGGGCGCCGTCCGCTCCTGGCAAGCGCCGTGCTGTGCACGGCGCTTATCGTGGTCGCGCATTTTCTCCTACCCGATGCCGGCATCAGCATGGCCGGCGAATTGGGCAATCGCGCCTTCGGCCTGGCTTCGATCTGGATCATCGCCGAATTGATGCGGCACCGGCTGGGCATCGAAGCCCTGAACCGCGAGCGCACTCGGATCCTGCGCAAGAACCAGGCCGCCCTGGCGCGCATCGTGCGCGAAGCGCTGGTCTTAGAGCGCACCTTCAGCGAGCGCATCAAGCTGGTCACCGAGATCGCCGGGCAGACGATCCAGGCCGATCTCACCGGCGTCTTCCGCTTCTATGAGCGCGGCCTCTTGATGCGCTGCGTCGATGCCTATCAGGCCGCCACGGCGAAGCATTTTGTCCTGATGGACATCCGCACGCCGGACACGCCGGGCTACGACCGGCTGGTCCGCGACGACTTCACGCTGGTGGTCGACGATTTGCAGAAGACCCCGATCTTCGGCGCGCGACAGCTCATGGTGGAGTCCCTGGACGTCCGCGCCTCCCTCGCCGTCGGCATCCTGTCGGGCGCTGAGCTCGCCGGTCAGGTCATCTTCGCCAAGCTCGCCCGGCCTTATCACTGGACTGAGCAGGACATCGCCTTCGCCCGCGCCGTGGGCAATCTTTTGACCACGGTGTTCGCCGCCGAGCGCAACGCCGAGACGCTGGCGGCGCTCGATCTGGTCGGCGAAGGCATCTTCACCGAGAACGAGCAGGGCGTTGCGGTCTACGCCAATGGCGCCGCGGTCGAGATCGCGCTGTCCGGCAACCGATCGGGCGGGACGATGCCGCTATCGGCGATTCAATTTCCCAAGCCCGCCGTCCCGCTGTCCGCCGCCGTCGATCAGACCCTGGTCCAGTTCGGCGGCCGCGAGCTGGAAATCCAGCGCACGCGCCTGCCGGACGGCGGCATCATCAGCCGCGTCAACGACGTCACCATCCGCAACGCCACCTTGCGCGAACGCGACCAGTTGCAGACGCGCCTGCAACAGGCGGCCAAGATGGAAGCCATCGGCCAACTCGCCGGCGGCGTGGCGCATGACTTCAACAATATCCTGGGCGCCATCATGGGCTTCGCCGGTTTCCTGGCGCAGGACTTGCCCGAGACCTCCGAGCAGCATCACTTCGCGACGCGCATCCTGTCCGCCTCGCAGCGCGGCAAGGAACTGGTGGATCAGATCCTGACCTTCGCGCGCACGCGCGAGCCCGGCAGCGACGTCGCCGATCTTGGCCGCGCCCTGCGCCAGACCGGTGAACTGGTCCACGGTTCCTTTCCCGCCTCCATCGTTCTGGATCTGGCGACCGAGGCCGATGGCATGTTCGTCGCGTGCGGTCCTTCGCGCCTGTCGCAGCTTCTGCTCAACCTGTGCATCAACGCGCGCGACGCGATCGGCGAGAAGCCGGGCACGATCACCTTGCGGGTCGCGCGCGTCACGGGCGGCGAGCCGGCCGCGCTGGCTGCGAGCGACAAGCCCTATGAAATCACGGTGGGCGAAGCCGCCGCCGCCGCCGACTATGCCCGCATCCGCGTCAGCGACACCGGCGGCGGCATCGCGCCCGACATTCTCAAGCGCATTTTCGAACCGTTCTACACCACCAAGGATCGCCAGCGCGGCACGGGGCTGGGCCTCGCGGTCGTGCACGGCGTCATCGACTCGGCGGGCGGCTTCGGCCATGTCCGTGCCGTGCCGGGGCAGGGCACTGCGTTCACTGTCTACATTCCGATCGCCGCCTCGGGCGAGGCCGCCATGGACGAAACCGCGCCGTCCAGCGCCGCGCCGCGCGGTTCCGAACGCGTCCTCGTCGTCGACGACGAGACCGACATCGTTGACATGATGGTGATCGGCCTGGAACGCCTGGGCTATCAAGCCGTCGGCGTCAGCGATCCGCGCGAGGCGCTCGCCGCCTTCGTGGAGGACCCCAAAGCCTTCGATATCGTCGTCACGGATCTCGTCATGCCGTCGTTGCGCGGCACCGAATTGATCGGACAGATCAAGGCGATACGCCCCGATATCCTGGCCATCCTGTGCACCGCGTTCAGCGACGGCGCCGTTTCGGGTAGCGCTCACGCTGATCTGGCGGACGCCTCTTTCCGTAAACCGGTGGCGGCGACGGCGATCGCTACTTGCATACGGGCCTTGCGCGACGGGGCCAGGGCCTGACGAAAGAAGCTGCGCTTCGCGGTCAGATGGGATATTCTATGTCCGCCAAGAGGCACAAGACGAAATGAAAATCCTCGTAGCGGACGATCACCCGCTATACCGCGAGGCTGTTATTACCCAAATCCGCCGGCTCTATCCGGCTGCGGAAGTAGACCAAGTCGGAACATTCGACGACATCCTGACTTCGGCGAAGCGCAGCGCGGACGCCTACGATCTCTTCCTCGTCGACTATCACATGCCCGGAATGATGGAGGCTGGAATCGCCAATCTGGCGGCGACATTTTCCGGCACGCCGATCGCGGTGATCTCCGGCACCGCCAACCCCGAAGACGTGCGCGCCTCGATCCGCGCCGGCGCGCGCGGCTTCGTGCCCAAGACCGCTTCCGCGGATCATCTCGCCCACACCATCCAGCTGGTCGTCGCCGGCGGCACCAGCGTTCCGGCCGACATGTTGTCGGCGCCGCTGCCAGCCGAGATCGTTGCCGGTCCCGAATGGCTCGGCCGGCTGTCGCCGCGCGAGCGCGAAGTCCTGGCGGCGGTGGCGCGCGGCGTCTCCAACAAGCAGGTGGCGCGCGAGCTCAATCTGGCCGAAGTGACGGTCAAACTTCACCTGCGCGCCATCTTCCGTAAGACCGGTGCCCATACCCGCTCCGAAGTCGCCGTCCTCGCGACCAAGGCCGGGATTGGTTGAACTGGGTACTTCTACCCCATCCTTCCGTATGCGCGTTCTATTCCTCTGCGCCCGCGCATTGCTGCGCGGAAACACCTATTGAGATCGCCGCAGCGCGGGGAAGTTTCACGGCGTGTCGGATTCCGAAAAAATGGCGGCCTTGGTCGAGCTCGCGGGCGCCGTCGCGCACGAGCTCAACAATATTTTCACCGCCGTCGCCGGCAATCTGTCGCTGCTCGACGAAGACCTGCCGGGCGATGCCGATTCCAGCGCCCGGATCGGCGAAGTCATCCGCACCGCGCAACGCGGCATCGTCCTGTCGTCGAAGCTCCAGGCCTTTGCCGGCCGCCAGCCGCTGCGCCGCAAGCGCAGCGACATCAGCCGCCTGGTCGGCCGCGTCGTCCAGGACCTGCCGCCAGCCCGGCTCGACGGCGTGCGCCTGCGCGTCGCCCTGGCGCGCGAGGAATGCCCGTCCTTTGTCGACGAAGACAAATTGCGCGCCTGCGTCGACGAGATCCTGCGCAACGCGCTCGCCGCCATGCCGGACGGCGGCCAGATCATCGTCGAGACGCGCAGCCACACCGCGGGCGCGGAACCCACCAAGAACATGCCGGCGCTCAGGCCCGGCCGTTATGTGATGATCGCGGTCAGCGACACCGGCAAGGGTATGGCGCCGCACGTCGCGGCGCGCGCCGTCGATCCCTTGTTCACCACCAAGACGCCGGGCATCAACGCCGGCTGGGGCCTCAGCAATTGCGCCGGTTTCGTGCGCCAGTCGGGCGGCTACATGACGCTCGCCAGCAAGCTTGGCCTGGGCACCCGCGTCGAAATCTATCTGCCGCTGCAGCAGGGCTGAATTGCGCCCCGCGCAGGCGCGGCGCATGTCATGCTCAGGTTTCGAAAATCGAAACGGAAGCGCTCCATGTACACGCTGTTCTATTTTCCCGGCAACGCCAGCCTCTTGCCGCACATGCTGCTGCGCGAGATCGGCGCGCCGTTCGAACTGTCGCTCGTCGACCGCGCCAACAACGCGCAAAAGAGCGCCGAATATCTCAAGCTCAATCCGATGGGTCAGATCCCGGTGCTGATCGACGGCGGCCTGGCGATCTCCGAGACCGCCGCCATCGCGCTCCATCTCGCCGACCGCCATCCGCAAGCGGGCCTGGCGCCGCCGCTCGCATCGCCGTTGCGCGGCCCCTATCTCAAATGGATGCTGCTGCTGACCAACGCTCTGCAAACGCAATATCGCGCCTGGTTCTATGCCCACGAGTTCGTCGACAACCCGGACTACGTCGACTCGGTGAAAGCCGCGACCGCGGCGCGCATCGGAAAGACCTTCGCCGTCTTCGCCGATCATCTGGAGGCGAACGAATGGCTGCTGGGCGAAGAATTCTCTGCCGCCGATCTGTATCTTTTCATGATGGTGCGCTGGGGCCGCGCCCTGCCGTCGCCGCCACGGCTGATCCCGTCGCTGGCGCGCCATGCCGGGCGCGTCGCATCGCGGCCGGCGGTGCGCGAAGCGTTGAAGGTCGAAGGCGTCGCGCCGCCCTATTTCTAGCCGCGCCTGTCAGGCGTCCCAATTCACCCTGCGCGACGCCACCAGTCCCAGGACGCCGCCGATCACGGTCCAGCCGGGGCCGCCGAAGGTGTAGCCGAACAGCGCGATCGAGAAGCCCGGCGCCAGCCGGGCGGCGAGCGCGCCGGTCAGGAGTATGGCAAGACCGCCGAACAGCTTCTGTTTCCAGTCTCCCCAAAAGAATATCGCTCTGGCGCCGCCGGCCGCGACGCACATGAGCAAGGGCGCGGCAATGGCGCAGATCCCGGCGCCAATCCCCGCATGGATGACGGCCAGGACGGCGACGAGCGCGCTGGCCGCCGCGTAAGCCATGATGATCCTGCGCATGTGCAGGTGCTGCACCAGCGCCGTGACGGCGCGGCCGGAGGCGTTGGTCATCGTCTTGTCAATGCTGCTTTCATCGCCCGCGCCACCCGCGGCTCGCACATCAATGAAACGTTGCTGCCGGCCAATGCGTTCAACGCCCGGCCGGTTAGGGCGGACCGACAAGAGTCGGCTGTAAGTCTTTGAAAAAATGGCTCCCCGGGCCGGATTCGAACCAGCGACCAACCGGTTAACAGGCTTAGCTGATGCGTTTCACGGCGACAGGTCGCAACCCGTCGCAATGAAAAAACCGCAGCTATCCTAGAAAAATAGTCGCCGTCGGTTGCCTCCTGTCGCGACGCGGAGCACCCTAGCGCGTGCTCCTGCACCCACGGGGTACGGAAAAACGATCATGCCGCGCGTCAATCTCACGGACCGGTTCGTCCACAATGCCAAGCCCGGCGCATCCGGGCGGGCCGAGTATTTCGATGCCGGCACGCCTGGTCTTTCGCTCCGCGTCTCTGACGGGGGCAAGAAGTCATGGAGCTATTTCTTCACCTCGCCCAAGGACGGCAAGCGCGCGCGGTTTACGCTGGGTGCTTACCCGAGCACCTCCCTCGTGGGCGCAAGGACGCGGGCCATCGAGGCCAAGGGCCACGTCGACGACGGCAACGATCCTCGAGACATGGGAAACGCCAGCGCGATCACCGTGGCGACGTTGGTCGCGTCCTATCTCCAAAAGCACGTCCGGCCCAATTTGCGCACCGCGAAGGAAATAGAGCGGCGATTCGAGAAGAACATCCTTCCCTCCATGGGGTCGATCCGACTTGGCGATCTGCACCGCAGGGACGTCAATCGCGCCGTCGATCCGATTATGGCGCGGGGCAGGGCCATAGAGGCGGCACGCTGCTTTGAGGACGTGCGGGCGCTTCTGCGATGGGGTCTCGCTCGCGGCGATCTGGACCGCAATCCCGTCGATGGAATGAGGAAGCCCGCCACATCGACCCCGCGCGAGCGCGTGCTTTCCGACGAAGAAATCCGAACGCTATGGACGAAACTGCCAGTGGCGCTCGCCAAGTCGAAATCGGCCCAGCGCATCGTCAAACTTTGCCTCATCACGGCCCAGCGCGTCGGCGAAGTGTCGGGCATGGCGGCTGCCGAACTCGATTTGGACGAGCGGACTTGGACTCTTCCGGGCGCCCGCACCAAGAACGGCCATGGTCACCGCATCCCGCTGACGCCGCTGGCGCTGGAAATCATTGCCCAAGCGATGAAGGACGCAGGAGAGGGCGCGGCATTTGTCTTTCCGAACACCGATGGCGATGGACCTCTCCCTGCCCAAGCCGTCGCAAAGACCGTCATGCGGGCGCAGGAGCGTCTCGGCTTGGCGCATTGGACGATGCATGACCTTCGCAGGTCCGCCGTGACCGGCATGGCGAGCCTGGGCGTGGCGCCCATCGTGCTCGGCCACATCATCAACCATCGCTCTGTGACCAGGGCGGGCGTCACGCTTTCGGTCTATTCGCACTACGATTACGGCGCTGAACGAGAGCAAGCCCTCCAACTCTGGAGCGAGCGGCTCTCTGCGATCGTCGCGGGGGACACGGCGAAGGTCATTCCCCTGCAGCGCGGGAATCCAATTTCCGCGTGATATAAGTTTCCGAGGCGCGGCTAGGTTTGGCCGCCGAAAAGTCCGTTCCGCACGGACTTGCCGCGCCTTTCACCCTGCGGGCGCCGTGCGGAGGCGCAGTTGCGACACCCAGGACGTGCGGCGAGCGCGTGCGCCTATCCCGCGTTGACGGCAGCCGACATCACGGCTGTCGCGCGGGATCTCGGACTGTCACCGCCGCGGCCGGTCGATCCCGACACTTCCGCCGAGCGGCTGAATCACGCGATCCGGCAATATCTGGATGGCGGTCTCAGCCTGCCGGCGAAGGAGCGTCTCGCCGCCGACTTAGAGGCATCGGCGATCAGATATCAGCGGGCGACGTTGCACGCCGATGATCGAAGGCAGGCTAGGACACTCCGCGATCTGCGCTCGTTGCTGCGTCAGCCCGGCGCGGCCGAATTACTCGGTGCATCGGCTATCGACAGCGCGTTGCACGATGCGCCGCGCGAAAAGGCCATTGAGAGTGTGCGCTCTGCGGCTTCCGAACATCGCCATCGTCTCGACCGAGAGCAGCGCCGCGTGGTGGGCGACGATGGCTGGCCCGTCTACACCGGGTCCAAGCCGCGCCATCGCCCGCAGGAACGCGCCTGGCGGTCTCTCGCCGAAATCCTGCTGGACGAGGTGTGGCCGCACCATTCCGGCCGCGAGCCCACGGTCACCGTCGATTCAGTCGGTCGGCCGGCCGCACGCACATCCGCGGCGGCCGACTTTGGCGCGCGCCTTCTTGAAATCTGTTCGGAACGGCTTGCCGATGACACGGCGGCGCACGCGCTTCGCGGTCATGGTCCACGTCTTCTCGCCTTTATCGAAGAGCGTCAGCGGCAACGGCGGCGCTGATAATTCTGACTTCCCCCGTTTGGCGTAGCGCCGGCATCGCGGCGTAGCGTCTTGTCGCAACGTTCAGCGACGAGGACGAAATGCCAAACGACGATGATGACCTGCTGACGATCGATGAGGCCTGCGCCTTGGTCGGCGGCGCGACGAGACCGATCAACCGCGCGACGCTCTACAAGGGCATCAAAGCTGGCAGGTTTTCGGCACCCATCAAGATCGGCCCGCAAACATCCCGATGGCGGCGCGGTTCACTGCGCGAAGATATCAGGCGCCTCGCTGACGCCGCGGACGCGCGTATATGAGCCCGCCCGATGACGAACGTCGGCAGGCGCGCGCGCTTCTGATCGACACGCTGCAGTCCAACCTGGGAGCACGCAAAAGGCTCGCTGATCATCTGGATGAGCTCATCGAACGCGGGCGCGCTTCACCGCTCTCGCCCGCGGCGCTCGATCTCGTCGAACAGATCTTCCGCGAAATCGACGCCGTCGATGATCTGATCGGCGAAGGCCGGCAACTCCTCCATCAGCTTGGCGATTGACAATGGCCGGAAAGAAACCCGCCCCCGGCGCTGGCGCGCGCGGGAGCGGTGGCAACGATATCGGTGGGGCCGACAAGGCGGACCATAGCGCCGAAGGCGAAGGCGTAGAAGATCGCGCGCCCGATTCCGAATTCACGCGTCAGCAATTCTGGTTCCTTCGGCAGGTGGCCGTCGACCGGCCGACCAGCCGCGCAGCTGACGAGACGCCGCCGCACAAGCTGGCCCTGCCGGTTGCGTTCGTCTTCGCCGACCATGCGAACAGAAAAACCGGGCTGATGTTCCCCAGCCAGGGAACGGTTGCCCGGATCATTGGCGTCGACGCCAGGAGTGTCCGCGCCTGCATCAAGGCGCTTGTCGACAGAAAACACCTGACCTTCGCGGGCTGGATCCGGCCCCCCAACTCTCTTGCGAACGTCAAAGCCTACCGGTGGAATGTGCACGATCAGCGGGTGGAGAAACGCTTCGATCGCATTGCGCTGGGTCTCGTTCGACCCGGCGAGGATTTTCCGGGTGTCGCCGCGTCGGCGCCGCTCGATACCCGGCGAGAATTTTCCGGGTCAACACAAAATTCCCCAGTCAGGACGGAGCCGCACCCGGAAAAATTGGGTCGAGCACCTGGAAAATTTTCGTCGAGCACCCGGAAAGATATTTCCGACAAACCGTCTGGTAACCGTCAGGAACCGTCCGAGACAACAACAACGGTGTCGTTGCCGCGCCGGGAGCAATTGGAAGAACGAGAAAAAGCACAGCTTCAGATGGCATCCGAGATTCTGAGCCTGCCGCTCGACCAGGAGAGGCTTGAGCACTGGCGCACGGATCTAGCGAAGCTGGCCGCGAAGGGACTCGATTTCGAAACCCATGTCGTCCCGGTCATGCGCGATGAGATCAGGAAACGGGCGGCCGCCGGCGAGGCAATGGATGTTGGTAGGCTGACCTGGTTTCGGAAACCAGCATTGAAATATCGCGACGCACTGGAATTCTTCGTCAAGCCAGGACCGGCGGCTGCTCCTGCGCCAACGGCAGCAGAGCCACCGAAGGCTGCACGCTCAGTTCGCACGGCACCCGCGCAGATGCCCGTGGTGCGCATCCCGACCTTCCAGGAGCGAATGGCCAGCGATGCCGCATACCTCGTCCACGCGGCAGCCGTCGGGGCTGGCAAGCCCTATTGCCGGCGGCAGTGGGCGAAAGAGCTGGCTGTCATGGAGCGGGAAGGCCTCGCATCGGAATTCGTGGTCGGCGCGTTTTGGCGGGCAGCGATCGCGCGCACGCTCCCGCGGCGCTTGATGAGCCTTTGCCCGCTTGAAGCAGATGCGCGCGCGCTCAAGACCGAAGCGACGGCGCGCGGCCTCGCCTGGTGGGACGATGAGCAAGGCAGGCTCGAGCACGCCTTTGTCGATCGCCAATCGGTGAACACAGATCCGCCGCCGCCTGCGGCATCCGCTGAAGGTATCGCATGACCGAACCCAAGGGACTCTACTCGCCAACGGCTTCATTGCTCGCGCTTCGGACCGTCGTGCATGCGATCGAGGTTGAGATCGCCGCCTGCATAGCAGCCGGCGTGCGGATGCCGCGGTGCCGCCAAGAAGAATTGGCCGACGCGCTGCTTCCAGTCGCCGCCGAAGCGCAACGCTATGCGCTGGAGCTTCCGGCGGCAGAGCAACTGCTTGTGGCGGAAGCGCGCGCGCGCATGGTCGCCGCCTTAGCTCGGCGCGAACTACCCACCGCAGCGTCGCGACCAACGAGGGCCAAGCCATGCGCACGGTGAACTTGGCTGCCCATAGGGGGGTGAAAACTTTGACGGGTCACCCCCGGAAACCGGTGGCCGCCCCACAATTCACGAAATGGGAATCTCGGACCCCCCGGGTGGCAGGCCGCCGGCGAGCCGGGCCGCCAGGAGTGTTCTGAGATGCGAACGAAACCGCGCAAGCCAACTCGGCTGAAGGCTCTCGAAGGCCGCCTCGATCCTCGCTATGCGTCAAAAAACGAACCGAAGCCGCTTCGCAGCGGTGCGCCGTCGCCGCCGGAATGGCTCACGCCAGCGGCGCGTTCATTCTGGGACGCTGTCGTGGGCGAACTCGCTGCAATGGGGGTGATTGCTCGCATCGATTTCGCGGTCGTGCAGATCGCAGCCGAGGCCTACAGCGCATGGCGCCGAGCAGAGGAAGTCGTCGAGCGGATGCGGGCAGCTGATGCAACGACTCAAGGTTTGTTGATGCGAATGCCGGGTGGCAGCGTCGTGGCGAATCCAGCGATCTACATCGCCGCATCGGCTCGGCGCGATCTGCTGAAAGCCCTGGCTGAGATCGGGCTGACGCCGAGTGCCCGTGCCCACTTGGAAGCCGTACCCGACGAGGGATCTGACGAGATCTGGCGAAAATATTTCCCGGCAGGTGATCGCCGTGGCTGAGCTCGTCACGCCCGAATCCATCAACCGAACGTTGGCGGCGCTGACGACGCTTTGCGGCCAGGCGGCCGACGTCGCGCGGAACCTCAAGCAGCTGCGCGAGCGTGCGGCCCGTCACGAGGACGTTTCCGCTGAGCGCGCCGCGAGCGAGGATCGTCTGCGTGATTTGATGGCGGAAATCGATCACCTCAGCCTGCCGCTCGAACTGCTGAGCGCGCCGACGCCGGGAGAACCGAATTGACGCGGCGGGCAAGGCGCGACTATGGTCCGCGCAAGTCGCGGCTGAACACCATATCGCCCGATGATCATCTTCGACGCCGTGACTTCCATATCCGGCCCGAAGCGCACGATGAATTTCGAAGGGCGCGCCCGGCGCACCCAGCGCTTCGATCGATGGTGAGCCTGTGAAACTTCTGCCCGTCCAAATTCCGCCGCGCCCGGCAGGCCTTCGTGTCGACGGATTCGCTGTCGACCACCCGCGCTTCAGTGCGGATGCAGGTACTGGACTGATCGAAATTTTTGATTCGATCGGCGATCAAGGTACGACGCCCACGCGAATTTCGGCAGCGTTGCGGAGCATTGGCGCCAAGCGCGCCGTGGTTGAGATCAACTCGCCAGGCGGCAGCGTCTGGGATGGTTTGGCGATCTATAACTCGTTGCGAGGGCACGCGGCCGGCGTCACGACAAGGGTGCTTGGCTTGGCCGCGAGCGCCGCGAGCGTCGTGGCAATGGCCGGCGACCGCCTCGAGATGGCCAAGGCTTCGCAGCTGATGGTTCACAGAAGCCAGGGCGTCGCGATCGGCAACGTCGACGCAATGTTCGAAGTAGCGGGCGTTCTTGAGCAGATCGACTCTGTAATGGCGGGCGTTTACGCCGCACGCAGCGGCGTTCCTCTCGATCAAATCGTCGCGATGATGCGCGCAGAAAGTTTCATCGCGGCTGAGGACGCCGTCGCGCTTGGTCTGGCCGACGCGCTCATTGCCCGCGATGCGACGCCGCCGCCAGCACGGGCGGCGTCGAAGCTCGCAGTTGAGCACAGCCTGCGCGAATTGGGCCTTTCACGCAGCGTCGCTGGCCGAGCCGCAGGCGCTGCCTGGGCCACGATTCGAAACGGCAATGCCGAGCCCGAACCTGAAATCGATTTGAACGCGATCGCCAACGCGATCGCCAAAAACGTCGCGACACACACGCCGCGGCGAACACGCTGAACGAAGGGGATCCTAACCATGCCTGCTATCCGCACTACGGAAGAAATCGTCGCCGCAATCGACACCGAATTCGCGAAGTTTTCCGCCGCTTTGAAGGACAACAGCGCGGCGCTCGAAGCGAACGGTGCTTCGATGGCGCAGCTGCAGAGCAGAATGCTCGGCGTCGAGCAGGCGATTGCCGCCGCCAATCGCGGTAGCGGTGGCGGAATGTTCACACCGCGCTCGTCGACTTGGGGCGCCCAGGTGCTCGAACACGAACGATTCAAGTCGTTTCTCGCGAACGGCCATAGCGGCAAAGTGAGTCTCAACATCAAGGCCGAGATCACCGTGCCCTCTGGAACCGAGCAGCGGGATTTGGTGATGCCGCAACGCGATGGAATCGCGCCCCTCGGACAGCAGCTTCTGACCGTGCGGGATCTGTTGACGGTCATCCCCACAACCAGCAACAAAATCGATTTCTTGCAGCAGACCTCGCGCGACTTGAGGGCCGCCGGCGTGGCGGACGGAGCCGAAAAGCCCGAAAGCGACATCGGTCTCGCGCTGAAAGAGTCGAGCGTGCGCACGATCGCGCACTGGGTTGGATGTCCGAAGCAGTCGCTCGATGATCTGCCTGAGCTCAGCGCTCTGATCGATTCCGAGCTTGTTTTCGGCCTGAGGCGTGAAGAGGAAGCGCAAATTCTGGCCGGCGATGGCACAGACCAGAACCTGCTCGGGATCATTCCGCAGGCGCTGCCGTTCAGTGCGCCGTTCGTCGTTGCCGATGAAAATCCGCTGGATCGAATCTTGTTGGGGATCCTCCAGGCGGCTCAGGCTCGGTTGCCTATCGATGCTGTCGTCGTCAACGATCTAACGTGGGGCCAATTGATCAGCTTGAAGGACGGCGAGCAGCGATATTTGTCAGGCAGCGGCGGCGGACCTTTCGGCTCGATCGGCAACCAGCTTTGGCAGGTGAGGGCGATTCCGACACCTGGCATGGAGCGCGGCACCGCACTTTGCGGCGCGTTCAAGATGGGCGCCAGAATTCATGACCGCCAAACCCCGACCGTCGAAATCTCGACGGAAGATCGGGATAATTTCATCAAAAATATGGTAACCATCCGTGCCGAAGAGAGGCTGGCGCTGACGGTTCGGCAGCCGGATAGCTTCGTCTACATCGATCAGCTCGGCGACGGCCTCAGCGGCTGATCAGCTGCGTTCAGGTTTGCGGCACGCATGACGCTGCTGCAGGTGGAAGGGCCGGTCGCTCAGCGATGCCTCGCAATGTAGCCGGCCCTTCCATCACCGGCCCGACGGAAGTGTGATCTCGCGCAAGTCGATGCTTCCGTCTCGACCTATGCCATCACCAATGCACTTGAATTGCCGGTGCTTGTCGCCTGATCCCGAGGGCGTCGTAGATGTCGGTATCGATCAAACTGATGACCTGATCGAAGTCGTCGGGGCTTCCGACTGGCAAATGCGGCAACACCAGCGGGAGTCCACGGAGAACATGTCGGTCCATCCCGGAATTGCTGAATGGGCCATGATACGTAAGGTCGCTCTCCAGCGTGGAAGGGAATTTTGCGATCTCAACTTTTAGCGCATATTCGGCATTCGGCGCGCCCGCCGATTTTCGAAGTCGATCCAGCAGGGTCAGAGCGCTGGCCACACCACCCAAAACCCAACTGTGAAAGAGGCCGAGCTCGTCCGACCATTGTGCCCTCGGGCTCTTGACCGGGTTCCGAAACCAAACATCCACCAAGCCGTCCTGGAATTGGTCGTAGATCAATCCCTCTGCGGCCGAGTGGGACGATTGGCGAATACCCCGCACGATTGGACGTTCGTCGGTCGCCAACAATGGCGTTTGCAATTTCATTTTCCGACCATTGAAGGTCGCATCGAAGTCTTTGGTCATGAGTCCAAAGTCGGCGCGACCAAAGAGTCGACCGGGGTCAGGCAATTTTTCCAACGGCACCCCGGTGACGCGAAATCCGGCACACTCGATTTCGTTGCACCACTCAGCGAACACGGATCTTCGCCGCGAAAAGGTCTTCATTATTTCTTCGAAACCCCGAGCCACGTTCAGAGTCATCTCCTGAATGTCGCGCATCGTCATTCTCACCGTGCTTGAGCCACGCCGAACGAAGGCCGCGCCGGTCGAGTTCAGACGATGGGGGGCCGAGCGCGAGGCGTTGCAATGAAGGACCAAAATGCCTTTGTCGCCGCTTGTGATGACGGGGTGCACCTCGAGCCGCGGCAACGGTGGGTCGATGCAGGCTCGAGCCTGATCCTCGAAGCGCCGCGCCAGTTCCCCGACGCGCGGCAAAGGCACAATCGAACTCGCGCGAGGCGGTTTCTCTTTTGTTTCGGCGATCCCGACGATGACAAACCCACCCTGCGCGTTTGCGAACGCAACGGCTTCAGCCAAGATTTCGTCGCGGGCGTAGTCACTGACCTCGTTCTTTCCCGCCAGCCAGGGTGCGACCTTCCCCTGCTTGTCTGGCAGCGTTTGCTTGAATTCGACCTCATATCCTTCGGGATAGCCCTCACCGACGAGTTGCTCGATGTCGCGGAGTTGAATCTCCCGAACTGGCTTCTCAAAGAAAGAAATGCCCAACGGGATCTCCTACAGCACTCGCGGCGAGCCCGGCTCCAAGATTGCTGTGCGGACGCGGCGACTCGCGCGCAAGGATATCGCGTAGGAAGCCCGTACGGCGGCAGCTTTTACCCCGGGTATTCCGAGGCGGGGCCGATACAGATCGCGTTCCTTGGTGCGCTACGGGGGCCAGGCGGGCCGATCTCTCCGTACCCCAGGCGTACCCAGGCGCGTTTGACATGGCTAGCCCACCTGCCAGAAATCCCGCTAACTCTTTGATTTGAAATGGCTCCCCGGGCCGGATTCGAACCAGCGACCAACCGGTTAACAGCCGGTTGCTCTACCGCTGAGCTACCGAGGAACACATTGGGAGGGGGTGTCTAACCCGTCTCTTTGACGATGGAAAGCCCCAACTTGCTGGTGGCGCTGCGCGGTGGGTTGGCGGGTGGCACCGCGCAGCGCCACCTAAAAAGAAGACGATGGAAAGCCCCAAGACGGCCTTGCGGAGCGGGTTGGCTGGGCGGCGCTCCGCAAGGCCGTCCAAAAAAAGAGGCCGGGTGTTAGCCCGGCCCCAAGGCGTTGGGTAATGGTGGGGTGTCTTCAAGGGAAGACGAGGGAACCTTGCGCGCTTAAGGTTAATAAAACCTTAACATGCCCAATATTGGGGCAGGTAGTTGTACCCCATACCGTTTCGGAGCCCCCCACAGGATGGGTGGACTGCCATGCGGCCCTTGGCAAAGTTGCATTGGCTTATATCTACGCGGGGCTGCGGCGCCTTCGTGCCGTCGGCGGGAGGGACTGTCATGCGAACTGTCACCGCAGTGATTGCCGGCGCCTTGCTGCTGGCTTTTTCGAATCAGGCCGTGGCGGACCCGCCGCCGCCCAGGACCATCCAGGAGCTGGACCGCCAGCTCGTCGGTCTCTTCGCCAAGGGGCACATCCCCGGCGTCTCGGTCGTGCTGATAGAGAACGGCCAGGTGACCTTCGCCAAGGGCTACGGCCTCGCCGATGTCGCGAACCGGATCCCCGCGACGCCCGACACGCCGTTCCGCGCCGGCTCGATCTCCAAGAGCTTCACCTCCATCGCGGTGATGACGCTGGTCGAGCAGCACCGCCTGGATCTGAACCAGCCGATCGCGGCGCTGGTGCCGCAAGTGCGCTTCGTCAATCCCTGGGAGCAGACCGATCCGGTCCGCCTCGTGAACCTGCTCGAGCACACGACCGGCTGGCCCGATATCGCCACGCGCGTCCTCGCCAAGGACGAAAAATCCTGGAGCACGCTGCAGGGCCTGCAGTTCACGATGCCCGACTTCGTCAGCCGCTGGAAACCGGGCACCTTCACCGTCTACAACAACGCCGGACCCGCCGTGGCCGGCTATGCGATCGAGAAAGTCACGGGCAAGAGTTTCGATGCCTATCTGCGCGATGCGGTGCTGCGGCCCATGGGCATGGCGACCGCCGATTTCGGCCTGACGCCCGATCTCGCCAGGCGCATCGCCAAAAGCTATGCGCCCGACGGCACCATCACGCCCTATCAGTACATCGTGCTCAAGCCCGCCGGCTCGCTGAACGTCAGCGCCCGCGAGCTGGCGCAACTCGCGCGCCTGATGCTCGGCAACGGCACGGTGGACGGCCACCGCATCCTGTCGCCGCAATCCATCGCGCGGATCGAGCGGTCGGAATCCGACCTCGGCGCAAAGTACGGCTTTCACAACGCTTACGCGCTCGGCAACGCGCCGTTTCCCGACACCGGCATGACCTTCCGCGGCCACAATGGCAGCATCGATTCCTTCACCTCGGTGATGGGCTACAACCGCGCCACCCATTCGGCCTATGTGCTGATGGCCAATGGCGGCGAGGGCGTCAATTTCGCCACGCCGCTGTCGCAGCGGGTGCAGGGCTACCTCACCCGCGGTCACGCCATGGCGCCGCCGCCGACCGTCAAGCTGCCCCAGGCCGAGCTTGAGAATTATGCAGGCTTCTACCGCAACATCACGCCGCCGAACGATTTGCTGCGCCCTTACGTCGAGATTCTGGGCCTGGTGCGGGTCTCGGCCGGCGCAGGGAAGTTGAATGTCAGCGGCAGCGACTGGCTTCCCGTCGGCCCGCACAGCTTCCGCCGCGACGACCGCGAGAGCGCGACGCTCGCCTTCGTCGAGGACGGCGGCAACGTCTACAAGGTCGGCCCCTTCAACGCCGCCGTGAAGGAGCCGCTGTGGCGGGTCCTGTTGATCTGGCTGACCGGCGCGCTGATCGCGCTCGGCGCGGTCTTCGGCCTCGCGATGCTGATCCCCTGGCTGGTCTTCTGGTGGCGCGGGCGGCTGGCGGCGCGCGGCGGCCTGACGCTGCGCCTGCTGCCGCTGGCCTCGATCGCGGCGCTGGCCGCGATGTTGGCGATGCCGTTGCTGGTTTTCTCGGACGCCGGCGCCTCTTCCGTGCACCAGCTCGCCGACATCGGACCGTATTCGCTCACCATCCTGGCGTGCAGCGTTCTGTTTCCCGTGGCTGCGCTCGCCGGCCTGTGGCTGGGCATCCGCAACGGGGCCGCGCCGCTCGTCGTCCGCGCCTATGTCGGCTTGACGTCGCTGGGACTGACGGCCGCCGCGAGCTATGCCGCCTATATCGGCTGGTTCTCGATGCGCACCTGGACGATGTAGCGCCCCAAAAAGCCGGACGCCGCACAAAGCTGTTGACTACTGTGTGAAGCTATGTATAGTGCGCCATACGTTAAAGTGTGGCACATGGCATCTGCGACCGAAGACTCCGGCGAAAAGATCGAACTCGAGCTGCGGCGCGGCGCGCTGGTGCTCGCGGTCCTCTCGCGCCTGCGCAAGGCCGAGTACGGCTATTCGCTGCGCCAGGCGCTCAGCGCGCGCGGCATGCCGATCGAGGAGGGCACGCTCTATCCGCTGCTGCGCCGGCTGGAATCCCAGGGGCTGCTCGCCAGCGAATGGCGGATCGAGGACGGCCCGCCGCGCCGCTACTACGTGCTCAGCCCCGACGGGCTGAAGACCTACCGCGAATTGACGAAAAGCTGGCGCGCGCTCGCCGCCACCATGGCCGGATTGCTGGACTAAAGGAGATGACGATGGACGTTCACACGCTGATCGAATTTTATGTCGAAGACGTGACGCGGCAATTGCCGCGCAAGCTGCGCGCCGATGTCGGCAGCGAATTGCGCGCGCTGTTGGCCGAGGAAATGGCCGGCAAGTCGCCGCAGGAAGCGACGGCGGCCTTGCGGAAATTCGGCCGCCCGTCGGAAGTCGCGGCGCGCTATCATCCGACGTTCACGCTCATCGATCCCGCCGACACCCGCGCCTTCATGATCGCGGCGCTGGCGGGCGTCGTCGTCGTTGCCATGATCGCGGCGCTGGTGAACGCGCGCTATGGCCACGACATGTCGAACGTTCTGGTGCTCGCCTGGCTCGGCTTGCTGACGCTGTATTTCGGCATCAAGAGCTGGAGCCTGCGGCGCTGGCCGGCGAGGGGCCAATGGAAGCCGCGCGACCGCGCCGTCGCCAACCGCTTCGGCACCGCCGCGCTGATCGCCATCGCCCTGGTCGGCATCGTCTGTTACGGCGCGCCCGACTGGCTGTTCGGCCAGTTCATCCCGGGCGGCAAGCTTCCGGCCGTGCTGGCTTACACCGATGACTTCCGCACGTTCCGCCTGCCATGGCTGCTGGCTGCCTGGGTTTGCCAAGTGCTGATGCTCGCGGTGGTTTTAATCGAGGGCCGCTGGCGGACGCTCACCCGCTGGATCGCGCTGTCGCTGAACGTCGCGGTGATCCTCATCCTGGATTGGTTCCGCTTCGACGGCGCGATGTTCCAGAACGCGCGCACCGACGCCGGCGCGAAATCCATCGTCGCGTTGGCGATCGGCTTCATGCTGATCGACACCGCGGTGAAGATCTACAACGCGCCGGCGATCCGCCGGCCGCCCAAGGCGCAACTGGCCGGCGGCGCGACGCGGTGACCGTCGACGCGCTCAGCCCTTGGGCGCGTCCTTGGTGAAGGCGCCGAGCATGCACGCCTCGCCGGAATCCAGCACGCGGATGACTTGCGTGTTCTCGCAGACTTGGTCGGTCTGAAGGTCGTACGTGATCCCGCCCGACATCGCGCCGGGGCAGGCGTTGCGCAGCGTGTTGCGCCATACCGTACGGTCCTTCATCCGGAACAGGATGATCGTGGGCGAGATCGCCTTGGTGCTGTCGATCCGCGTGAACGGCAGGCAAACGGCCGCCGCCGCCGGCGAGATCGAAGCCGCGAGGATCGCGAGCGCGGCAAGCGTTGCTGTTTTCTTCATATCGGCCTCCGAAGCGTCTGTGACGGCGAACGCGCGCCATCATAGCCGGTTTTCAGACCCATCGACGCTTTCACTTATCGCCGCAGGCCGAAGGACGAGCGCGCCGGTCCCGGCGCCGCTGGGCGAAAGGGCTCGGGCTGCGGGCGGTGGAACTCGGATGGCGAAGGATTTGGTGGCAGGCGAACGGTCTCGCCGATCATCTCGGCCAGGCCGTCGAGTTGCGTGTGGTGCAGGAGCAGGACGCGATTGCTGCGGGCGAGTTGCTCCGCCGCCGGCGTGTAGGATCGGTTGGAAACCACGGCCGCGCATTGTGCGCCATAGTGAACCCGGCCGGCGGCCACTTCCTGGACGGCCTTGTTCCCGATCGGAGTTGCATAGAGCTTGCACTGCAGCGCGACGCGGACACCGGCGCGCTCGGCGACGACGTCGACGCCCTGATCGCCGCTGCCCTTGGTGGTGCGCGCATCCCAGCCCGCTTCGCGCAAACGATCCGCGCAATAGGTTTCGAACTCGATGGGCGACAATTGCTCGACGCAGACGCCGGAAAACGCGGGCGTCTCCACGGCCGCCGCCGCAACTGCGCTGGAGACCAGGCGAACGATCTCATCCCAGTTCTTGTCCGCTGCCTTGCGCTGGCGGTTGCTCAACGTCGTGCTGACCTGGCTGTCGTAGAAATATCGGACTTCCTTGATCCACTTGTCGGTTTGGATCGCGCCATAGGCATCGACGGTGAGAAGCTGCGCCCGGCGTCTGACCAGCGCCGGCATATGCTGATGTGCGGCCCGCATGACGGCCTGCTTGGCGGCCCTCGTCGTCGTCAGGTGAACGATCGCTGCCAACGCGCCCGCTATGATGACGGTCAGGAGTATCGCGGCGCCGACGCCCGGCGCGCGCAGGACGAGCCCTGCGATCAACAAGAGCCCCAGGACAGAACCGCAGCCGGATCGCGCCTTCGCCATCGCGCCAGTTTGGCAACTGACGGTTGAAGGCTGGTAAAGACGGGTGGGAGCGACGACGGTACTTGTCGCTACTGCGCAGCACAGGGTGGCCTGCCAACCGAAGCTCGCGGAAGGCGTCCCGGCCCTCCTACGCTAAAGCTTCGGAGGGCAACCCACGCTCGCTGCGCGAGCGTAGGTTGGAGGCCACGCCCGGAATTGAACCGGGGTTCGCGGATTTGCAGTCCGCTGCGTCACCACTCCGCCACGTGGCCTCACCAAACAACCCCAAAACCCGGCCAAAGCCCGGTTTTGGATGCGGACGGGGGCTATATCAGATGCATGTGCGTTCGGACAACCGGCCGGCGCGCCAGGCCGCGTTGTCAGGTTCCAAACCGGCCCCTATAAGCCAGCGTCCTTAACAGCAGCGAATCGCCATGGCCGACTACGCCGCCCAACGTTTCAACATGGTCGAGACCCAGGTCCGGACCAACGACGTGACCGATCCCAGGATCCACGCCGCCCTGATGGCCGTGGCCCGCGAGCAGTTCGTGCCGGCCGCGCGCCGCGCCATGGCCTATGCCGACGTGCCGGTGGAGGTCGCGCCGGGCCGTTTCCTGCTCGATCCTAGGACCTTCTCCAAGATGCTGCAGCTGGCGGCCTTAAGGGCAGGGGACAGCGTCCTCGATGTCGCCTGCGGCACCGGCTATTCGTCGGTCGTTCTGGGCAAGCTCGTCAAGGCGGTGACCGCGCTGGAGCAGGACGCCGACCTCGTACGCATCGCCTCCGACATGGTGCCGGCCGGCGGCGCCACCAACGTCACCGTGGTGCAGGGCGGCCTGACCGAGGGCGTCAAGGCCAGGGCGCCGTTCGACGCCATCTTCATCGAGGGCGCGGTGGAGGCGGTGCCGGAACAGCTCCTGGCGCAATTGGCCGAGGGCGGCCGGCTAGTCGCGATTCTGAATAGCGGCGCCCAGGGCCGCGCGCATATTTTTCTGCGCGAAAAGGGCCGCATCGGCAGCCGCCCCGATTTCGACGCCACGGTCCCGCTGCTCGGCGGATTCCGCAAGGTGGTTGGATTTGTCTTCTGACATCCCCATGTGATGGGTGCCCCACTTAGCTGGGAAAAACTAGGGGATCTGCGATGAAATTGACGTACCGTTTGGCCGCCCTTTCGCTGTTGGCTGCCGTTATTGCCACGCCCGCTTTCGCGGCGAGGCACCACAAGCCCAAGCCGACACCGGCCCCGACGGTCCTCGCGGGACCGATCACGGCCATGCCGCCGGCGCCGGTCGAGAAGCCCAGCATCACGCTCGCCGACGCGCTCGCCATCGCCTACGAGACCAATCCCCAGCTCGCCGCCCAGCAGGCCAGCCTGCGCGCTACCGACGAGAGCGTCGCCATCGCCAATGGCGGCTGGCGCCCGACGATCTCCGCCGGCGGCACTTATGCGTATCAGCAGTATTATTTCTACCCTCAATCGATCACCGATCCAGTCACACACGCTGTAATCTTCGGCCCGTTCTCGACTATCTCGGCACATCCGGCGCAGGCCGCGCTCACGGTGACGCAGCCGATCCTGCGCGGCGGCCGCACCTACGCCCAGATCGGCCGCGCCAAGGCGCAGGTGCGCGCGGCGCGCGCGCAGTTGATCGCCGCAGAGCAGACCGTGCTGCTCAGCGCCGCGACGGCCTACATGGACGTCGTGCGCGACACGCAGGTCCTGCGCCTGCGCCAGCACAACGTGCAGGTCCTGCAAAAGCAGGCCGACGCCACGCAGGCGCAATTCAATGCCGGCTCGCTCACCCGCACCGACGTGGCGCAGAGCCAGGCGCGCCTCGCCGCCGCGCAGTCCGATCTAACCGCGGCGCAAAGCCAGCTGGCGTCGAGCAACGCCAATTTCATCCAGGCCATCGGCCGCATGCCGGAGACCCTGGAAACCGAGCCGGCACTGCCGCCGTCGCTGCCCACCGGCGTCGACGATTCCATCACGTTGGCGATCAAGCAGAACCCGGCCATTGTGCAGGCGCGAGAGAATGAGATCGTGGCCGACTATTCAGTGGACGATGCCATCGGTGCGATGCTGCCGACCTTTTCGATCCAGGGGCAGTATGCTTATGGCCAGGGTTCGCTGGTTTCGCCGACGGGCACGCTGAACGAGTCCGCCGGTCCGCCCCATACTGCCGATCACGTCGTCAGCATCACCGGCCAGCTCAACGTGCCGATCTATCAGGCCGGCGTCGAGGAAGCGACGCTGCGCCAGGCCAAGGAACTGCACGCGCAAGCGCAGCTCAACGTCTCGGTCTCCGACCGCCAGGTGCGCGACGCCGTGGCCGTCGCCTGGGCCCAGTTCGAAGCCGCCGAGGCCTCGATCGCCTCCAACGAGGCCGCCCAGCGCGCCAACGAGATCGCCTTCGAGGGTGTCTCCAAGGAACAGCAGGTCGGCGGCCGCACCATCCTGGACGTCCTCAACGCCGAGCAGGAACTGCTCAACGCCTCCGTGGCGCTGGTCAGCGCCAAGCGCAACGCCGAAGTCGCCGCCTTCCAGGTCCTGGCCTCGGCCGGCGCCCTGACCGCCAAAAACCTCGCCCTGAAGGTGACCCTCTACGACCCCCTGCTGCACTACGACGACGACGCCGCGGCCTGGATAGGGTTTGGGGACTGACGATCTTACCTCTCCCGCGAGCGGGAGAGGGACGCAAAATCTTACGTTTAGCGTAGCGCAGCGAAGCTAAGCGTTAGATTTTGCTGGGTGAGGGGATCCGTCTCGCGACACCCCCTCACCTGGCTCGCTTCGCTCGCCGTCCTCTCCCGCGAAGTGCGGGAGAGGTTATGTTTTCTGACAAATGTCATGCCGTTAACGAAGTTTTTGCCTTCTGGAGCCCACTGTCCTAGGGTCCAGACGCAGCGAAAGCCGCGCGCAATCCGGAGTCATAGACATGGCGTCAAACCCGCAGCATGAACCCACGATGGAGGAAATCCTTGCCTCCATTCGCAAGATCATCTCGGAAGATTCGACGGAGGCTGCGCCCACGGCGCATGCCGCTCCGGCGCCTGCCGCCCAGGAGGCCGATGTCCTGGAATTGACCCAAGAGGTGGCCGAGGAGCCGCCGCCCGCGCCGAAGCCCGAACCCGTCCGCGCCGCCGCGCCGCCGCCGCCCAAGGCCGACGATCTGGTCTTCGAGACCATTGAAGAGCCGGCGCCGGCGCCCGCGGTCTCCAGCGACGACATCTTCTCCGACAAGACGCGCAAGGCGCTGGACGACAGTTTCAGCCGCATCCCGCAGGCCGTCGCGCCCGCACCGGTCGCCGCGCCGGCGCCCGCCCGCGCGCTGTCCATTCCGGACGGCAGTTCGGTCGAGGCGGTGTTCGAACGCGCCGTCGCCAATGCCTTCGATCCCGTCCTGCATCAGTGGATGGACGGCAACAAGACCGAACTTCTCGCCGCCGTGAAGCCGCTCATCCGCGAATGGATGGACGAGCATTTCCCGGCCCTGCTCGAAGGCGCCGTACGCAACGAAGTCGAACGCGTCGTAAAGGCGCGCGGCGGAAAATAGGCATCGGGCTTGACCCTCCCCTTGAGGGAGGGTCGAAAAAATCGTAGCGAAGCGAAGATTTTTTCGGGGAGGGGTCCGGCGCCAAGCCATGACCCCTCCCCGAAATCGTTTTCGCTTCGCTTCAACGATTTCTACCCTCCCTCAAGGGGAAGGTTGCGTTGCCCTTTTGTCGGAACTTGGGCCGGTAGGCTCATAGAGGAGATTGATGGCAACGTCATCGGCTCCGACCACAATGTTTTTCGTTATTTCCTCAATGATTGTCCGCTTTTCGTCAAAGGACAACTGACCCCAGTCAGTGGCAAGGCTGGTGGCTTCTGAGGCGGCTGCCGTCTTTGAGAGGGTGTCAATCTTGAGAACGTCCAGGGAAGCCTGGAGGCGCGGCAACTCGTCTTCGAGTTGGTTTCGCCGCTCGGCAAAGGGTCGATGGTGGCGACCGAATTCCTCCTTGGAAAGTTCGCCCGCGAGATACAGTTCCATCATGCGTTTGTCGTCCGCCGTGAGCTTGCGGAGTTCAGCCTCGGCGGTACTGACGAGCCGTTCCTTGTCGGCCATGACTTCGTTTGCCGCCTGATGATGCGCGGCAACTTCCTCAGGGGAAAGAAGGAAGTCGGACAGCCGGTCCCGATACAGCATTTCGAGGTCTTCGACGGGGATTTTCCTCTGGCATTTGCCGCACCTATAGGTCGGCGAATGGGACCAGACATACATTTTGGAACCGCAGCCGCAGTATGCGTACCCCGAGAAAAGGTGGACTGTCTTTCTCGAAGTCTTAAAGCCCCGACGATGCCCGTCGAGGATTTGGAAACAGGTTTCCCATAGCTCCTCGCTTATGATCGGCTCGACCGGCGTATAAATCCACTCGGACTCGGGCTTGAACATGCGGCTCTTGCCGTCGGGCGTGAGCTTCGAGAAGTTCGCTCGGAATAAACCCTTCGCGGTCGTGTCGGCGAGCAAACGGGCGAGCGTCGTATCGGTGAACGCTTTACCGGTTCGGGTTCGATATCCGCGCTCGGTGAGGATGCGAGCGACCGTCTTCTTCCGCTTGTGTATCGCAAAGAGTTCATGGACGAGGCTGCGCACCGGAGCTTCAGTGGGGTCGGGCTCAAGTTTTTTGTTTTTCCAGCGATACCCGTACGGAGCCTGCCCGCCAATCTGGTGGCCCATCTTCGCTCGAATAGGAATGGAGGCTAACACGCGGTCGGCGATTTCCTCCCGCTCCCACTGCGCCATCGCGGCAACGACTGTGTAGTAGAGGCGTCCAGCGGGAGAGCCGGTATCAATCGCCTCATGGAGCGAAATGAGGTCAGCGTCGCATTTGCGAAACTCCTCGGAGAATTCGAGTAGTTCCTTCGTGTTGCGCGCCAAACGGGCGAGCTTGGAGAAAATAAGGCCGGTGATCCGCTTGGCGCGGATATCGGCGAGCATTCGCTTCGCCTCCGGATGATCCATGACGGCTTTCCCCGAGACGCCCTCAAGGTGGAATACCTCGCGGACATTCCAGCCCCGTGCCTCGGCATATAGGCGCGCGCGCCGCTCGTGCACTTCGGGGCTCTCGCCTTGGGCCTGGTCTTCCGTGGAGACGCGTATCCAGATGCCAACGGGTTTGGGCAGTTGTTGATCGATGTTTTTCATAGAACTTCCAGATGCAGCAGCCATGCGGGAGGATTCTAAGGCTGCTCGGAGTCCGTATTCAAGGAGTATTCGCTACAGCGGTTCGCTTGGATTTGCGTAGTGGACGATAAGCAACGCAGCAGCGGCAAAGAGCGCCATAACCGGGTTTTCGGTCTCGTAGAATGCTCTCTTCTCCGGCAAGAGATGTCGAATTTCCGGGAGGTATTTCACGGCAAGCAGCGCGACATCGTAGCGTGTCTTTGCGGGTGCGCTGATAAAGGATTTCCTGATCTGGTCGCGGGTGATGACGCGGACGGAAATACCGTTCACCGCCGCGAGAGCGACGAGAGACCGACAGAGCTTTTGTATCCTTGGCGCGCGGCGGGCTTTCCCCTTTTCAAAAGCCTCCAGGACAAGCGTGTGTGGTCGATATTCTTGGAATAGCGCTTCAGCATGTTTGAGACAGCGCGCGTTTTTCTGGTCGCTTCCCGAAGTTGCCTTTGCCATGGTCGAGACGCCCCACATGACGGGAGAAGCTGGGCCATCAAACACAATCCAGCCAAAGCCGGATACGGAAGGAAATAGTGCAAGAGCGGAATTGCCGTGAGGAAATTGGTCAAATTTCATATTGTCGATTTATCGCTCGCAGCGCGAAGCGCGATGGCTTCCAAAAGCTCGCGCTTCACCTGGGCCGCCTTGCCATCGGCTGTGCTCAGAACCTCTGCTAAATCCACGGCACGGAGAGTGATGCCCGCCTCCACCGACGCATAGAGCGCGGGAAAGAGACGGCGTGCCGATTCACCGAATATAAATTCGGAGCCGATAACGACTTCTACGCTCGGGGTGAGCTCTAGCTTCTCGTACTTTGAAATAAGACTTGCCGAGCGGTCGCCGAGAAGTGCGCCGAGTTCGGGTTGCGTGAGCGCCCACCGTTTGCGGTGCGTGCGCAAATACGATGGATATGGGAAATCATGCATTGAGTATCGGGGCGCAGCGTGGCCCCGCGAAGAATTAGGCTAAGCATCGCGAGGCCACGCTGCGACCCGTGAATGACATCTTTTCAAATTGGGAAGAGCGAATATAGGCGTACGAACTTGACACAGTGTCCAGAATTGGAAATTTCCCCGAGGTACAAAACATCCGCCTATTTGCACTTGCCGAGTTGCGCGAAACTTAGCGCATGCAAAAACAAACCAATGACGAACGTCCCGGCATGTCGTTTATCGACCGCTACATGCCCGACGCAAGCGCTGAAGAGCGCGAGGCTGCACTCGAACGATTGCAGCGCCTTGCTCGTGTTCTTGTGCGAATTGAGGAAAGACTTGCCCGCGAATGGTATGAGAAATGGATTCGCAGCAATCGTGATGGTGCGGTAAAATTGAAATAGCGCTCGCTGCCGCAATTATGAAACGATACTTTGGCTATGTCCGCGTGTCTGATCCCCGTCAAGACCGAGGTGTTTCTCCCGATGTGCAACGTGCGGCTATTGCCGCATTCGCGGCTCGCCAGAATTGGAAGATCGAAGAGTGGTTTCTAGAAAAGAAAACCGCTGCAAAGCAGGGACGCGGCATATTTACCGCGATGTTGGCAAAGCTGAAGCACGGCGATGCCGACGGCGTCATATTTCACAAGGTAGACCGCAGTGCGAGAAATCTTGGCGATTGGCATCGCGTTGTCATGCTGCTTGACCAAGGCATCGACGTCCAATTCGCCCACGACACCATAGACCTGCATACGCGCGGGGGAAGACTCACAGCAGACATTCAAGCGGTTGTGGCGGCCGATTTCATTCGCAATCACCGTGAAGAGGTGAAGAAGGGTTTCTACGGTCGTCTCGCGCAAGGCATCTATCCGCTTCAAGCTCCCACGGGCTATCTCAATTGCGGCGGAGGGCGCCCGAAGACAATCGACCCGATTAGCGGACCCCTCGTGCGGTACGCTTTCGAGCGCTACGCCACTGGAGAGGTCGGTCTCAACAAATTGCAGACTGAACTGGCTGAACGGGGTCTGCGAACGCGTCGTCAAAAGACACTCGAAGTGTCCGGCCTTGCAAAGATGCTCCGGTGCCCTTTCTATATCGGCCTCATGCACATCAGGAAAATCAACGAAACCTTTGTCGGGGTTCACGAACCACTTATCACCAAACAACTGTTTGATAGGGTTCAAGCTGTGCTTGATGGCAGGTCAGTGCCGAGAGCGACAGTTCACGATTTCAAATATCGCATCATGATTAGGCACTCCGATTGCAAACGGTATCTCGTGGGCGAGCGGCATAAGGGCCGATATGTTTACTATCGCTGCCACGGGCGTACATGCGGCGGCGTGTCGTTAAACGAAAACATTCTTGACGGGGCGGCTGCCAAAGCATTTTGCGCCATCGTCCGAACACCCGAAGACATGGATGAATTGCGCGAATTGGTGGAACGAGAGCGCGCCACGTTCAGCGATGAGGGCGCGAAACATGCTGCCTCTTTGAAACTCCGTCTCGCAAATTGCGACGACAGATTAAATCGCTTGACTGACGCACTCATCGATAGCCGCCTTGATAAGGAGGCATTTGATCTACGCAAGGAGAGACTCCTTGGCGAGAAGCGCGGGTTGCTCGACCAACTTGAAGACGTGAATGGTGAGCCGCCATGGCTGAAATTGTATCGAGAGTTCGAACTCAAAAATAATCAGCTTTTGAGGCACGAAACGCTTTTGAACGCGGAATTTCGTGAAATAGTCAATTCGATAAGTTCGAACTTTTCGATAATAGGAAATGAGCCAACGATTACGCTGCATTCTCCCTATAAGGAGGTAGCAGATTGTGCAAGAAATGACTTAGGTGGACCGCGCCGAGGCGATGTTCGTACTATAGCAGAAGAGATTTTGTTGATACTTCGCATGGTAGCTGCGCGGGAAACCGGAAACGACAATACTAGCACTAACCAACGCGTCGCATGAGGTTTGCGCGCCGTGTGCTAGACCTTTTTCGGGAGCGCATTTCGCTGGCCGTCGGTGGGTCGCTTCTATGGTGGATTGGAGAACGATTGCTGGATGAGACGGTCAACCGGGCTATGCGAGCGGGTTCAGAGATTTTCCGAGCGATCACTTTTCATACATGATGGAGTGATTGCTAACCTGCGCTCGCATATCGCACCTCAATCGAGTGTACTCTCGCGTCGACCATGGTCCTTCCTTCCCCCACGAGCACAACTTTTGCGTCCCTGATGTTTTTTCGCAGCATCCGGATCAAAACGCGGACCGCTGCTTGACTCAACTTTTCTACCGTTCCCGTTCGAGACAACTCATCGATTACCTTGTCGTTGGTTCTAATTATGAACGTTCTCCCCTCAAGGGAGCTCACATTTTCTCTTCGCTTGCCTAGACCTTCAATTCCCATGATTGCGATCTAAAAAATCTGATAAGGCGACCTTTCGACCGTGACGAATTGTCTATTGTCGTCTCCGGCGCGCAAAGGCTCCCTTTCTGGACACAGAGTCTAGTGCTGCACAGCGCGAGCGCGGGATTCGCGCGACTATTCATCGCCCTGTATAATGCAACTAATGGACGTAAATGAGCGCATCACGCATGAACCTCAAGACATGGATGCCTGGATATGCATCTGTCACAACGTCCCGTCGGGCGACGGCTTTTTCCCATGCGATAGCGAAGGCAACGAGGTGGAGCCGACGGCAATGCATTGGAAGACGAATTGGTATGTTTGCGCACGTTGCGGGCGAATGATCGACCAGGTCACGCTCATGGTCGTTGGACGAAACGAGCATCCGAAATTATTGTCTTGATCGGAGGCTCAACCTGTTCGGAGCGTTGCATAGTACCCGCCCGTCTTGTCGAACGGGATCATCGTTCGCGGCTTCGTGTCAGGCTAGAGGCCACACAACCATTGGGTAATCGATGCGATCTGAGCATCAACGGTCAAATTAGCCGCGTTGTCGATGGTACCGTTCTCAAGCAAGTCCCAAATCTCGTTCGCCATCTTTTCTTCAATGGCGGCTCCGATGAAGAACGTGGCGGGCTTCCTCTTTCCAAAAGCGTCATGGATGCGCCCCAACGCTGTTCTCGCAGTTTTCCAATGCTCATCGGCACCGGCTGGATCGATACCGCCTTTGAGCTCTCCGAGCGCCAAGTAGATCGCGTTGTCGCCGATGATCTCCCTCGACAGCTTCTCATGTTCGAGATCGAGCAAGCAGAGGTCTATGTTGTTGCGAACCGCTGGTACAGTGACGTTATAGACCAGGGTCCGCCTGCCCTTTGAGTTGGTCCACGATAGCCCTCGCAAATAAAGTTCAACGTCCGAGTCTTCTTCCGGGTGCGGAGCCCATGCTTTAGTTTCGGAATGTTGCCAATGATACGCCGTTCCAGCGAGCCTCAAGCAGGAAATGATCGAACGAGTCAGTTTGCGAACTGCCAATGCCCCACCAACATTCCGCATTGAGCCACCCAGCGAATCTCCGCGCGTGAGCAGGAAACGAAAAACCAACTCTTCGACAAACTTCTCGCCTGCCGGTTCCAGATATTTTCGAATCAATCCGGCAATGGCTTCGTCTTTGTCGCTTTCCTCCAGATGGCCAGCGGCTTTGTCAGACACTCCTGCTGCCGTGACCAGACCAGCACGAATTTCCTTTAAGTGAGTAAGCGCCTCCGGATTTTTTGCTTTCGAAGCTAACGCCTGAAGTTTTCGAGCTTCATCAACATACGGTGTGGCGCGTCGGTTCTTTTCAAGTGCCAGCGAAACAAACCCTGCACGAACGGCGGCATAACTCGTTCGTAAGTCCGCACTCGATTTTAGATGGTCAAGATATGGCTTTGCCATGTTATTACGCTTTCCGCCAGATATATACGCACTTGCGAAGGGGATCGCGACCGTGTGCTCCCATTTGTTGGCTGCTGTTCCCTTTGCCCTGCGGAAGAACCAGAATCTTTTCTATTTTGAATCCGACCTTGCGGGCGATTTCTGAGAGAATGATGTCAACTGGCACACTCGCGCCGGAATAGCGCACGTTGTCGTTGATCATTATGAGCGGTGCCCCTGGCTTGAGAACTCGTGCGCACTCGAAAATCACACAGGCCATCTCATAGAAGTAGCCCCGGACCATTCGAGGTATGCCGTTATTATTTAGTTCGCCGACTTCCTTTTGCTTCTCAAGGTAGGTGAGAACCATTTGTAGATTCTTCTGTTCATCCGCAGCCCGGACTGCTGTCTCCCAGCGCGGATTCATTGCCAGAAGGTCTTTGGCTCGGTTCTCGACGGTGCAACTCAACATTTGTTGCCGTAAGTCCACCAACCCTTCCTCGCTTACGCCAAGTAGAGCAAGCTCAAGCGCGTAGGTCCGGGTGTAGTCATATCGATTGCAATACGGAGGAGAAGTCACGATCGCATCGTAGGTCGATGCGCGAATTGTTGGCAAAATGTCCAAACACGATCCAGCGCTCAGATTGATTTCTCCGAGTTTAATGTCGCGAGAAAATAGCTCCTGGGGAAGCCCGGCGTTTGAGAGATCAGACACAATGTCTCGCAGCTTCGCGACTATCGCAGCGTCGAACGCCGGAATGTGACCTTTGTCGAAAACTTTTGCTCCTTGGCGGCGGCCAGACCGATGATCCCACCGAAGATACTGACCATCTTTTCGTGTAAAACTGACAACTTCGAGCACGCAAAGGAGGGCAAAAAGCAGAATGGCGCGCACCCGCTCGGTCTCATCATCAAGTGCGGCGAGATATTTTCCGATTGAGTCGGCGGTCTCGGACGAATAAGCGCCTCGGGTGATGCGGAGTTCCGGAATCGGCTTTCCCTTTTTGATTTTTTTCCATGGTAATTTTGACGACCAGCGTTCCAAGGTCGAAAGCTCGAGATGCGACAAGCCAGAATCAATAATCTGCTTGGTTTGAGTAATTTGCTGCCCGATGGGGAGAAGTTCGATTCCATCCGCGCGCAGACCCATGCCGCTCGATGCAAACAGAGCAGTGCCGCTTCCTGCAAATGGATCAAGGACCTTTCCCTGATCGATGCCGTATCGGGTCAAAAGACACTCAACGAGGCTCGCCGAAAAGGCTTCTTTGAATTTGTACCATCGATAAACGGCGCGCGACTTATTGGCCTGAAAGCTTACCAGTTTACGAGTGAGCGCGGTGTCCGTCGCCAATGATCCGTTATACAGCTCCTCGTATTTGTCGTTGATGGCGTCAATCTCTTGAAGGGCAACCTCCGCATCGAAACTTTTTTGCATAGGACTCTGGAGAGTTTTGTCCACGGCGACCCTCTTAGCTGCTCTGGGCTGAACTTTTAGAATCATTTGAACCTCATCATATCATGCCGTTGAGCCTGCCAATTGACAGCGGTGGGCCTACACGAATCCTGCAAAATTGCCTACGCGCCAAGTTCATCCGCCGTGCGCGCAATGAGCGAGAGCCGCATACTTCGACCATGTACGCAGTCTATATCAAGCTAGCAGTAGGCCTTTCTCCAATAGAGCGCTTGATCAGCGGCGATACGCCCTGCAAACTGCCATATCGCTCCCGGATTGAGGGCAGACTTGCACTTTCCGCTTGGTTGTCTTTAGGATCGGAAAATGGTGTCCGTGCGAGTACCACCTCACCTGGGGCTTCATCTCTATGAAATTGCTACTCCGTCGCGGCGAACGCAAAAGCGCGTTCGGCAAACTCGTCTTTGTGCTCGAAGTGCGCGCAGAGATTTCTCCCGAAGAAAATTCGTGGATCGACAAATATAAACTTGGTGCCACGCTGCTGTACTCGAAAAAAGGTCGCCCGAACGCCGATCCGACGACGCTTCTTGGCGTGGGCGCAATCTTGCTCCATCACGCACTCGACATCACCATCTATGTCGATAACCTTCGCCACGGTAAGGCCGTCGAGTGTAAGGACATCATTGAAATGCTCATTGCGGAAGAAGCGATCAAAGACGCCGCAAAGACGTTTGCGGGTGTGCTGCACGCCGCGTCAAAGTTTGGCGGCGAGGAAGTAATTGAACTGTAGACCATGGCGACGAATAACTTTTTCAGCTTTTTCTCCGGGGGTACTAAGGACCGCGAAGTTCAAGAGACTCGGGCATCGTGGGAAAAAGTGGAGCGTGAGTGGCGCGCTTCCGCACTCGCCAGTGTCGATTTAGAAGACCTCGCGAGCGCAATCGTTTCGGACGCGATGAAAGCTACCGAGCGCGCGCCTGCAACTCCGATCATCGCAGCGCTTTGCGAGGCTACCGAGGAGTTGCTGCGGGCCGAGGCGATCAATGAGATCGAACCGTTGTGGGGTGTCATTGAAAGCAATTTGAACGTTGCGGTTGAGTTTCGGGAAATGCTTGGCCGCCGTTCCCGCTGGGCAACTCAGTACCAGCAGATGAAGGGTATCTATTCCGCTCGCCTCGGAAGCGCCTATCGCGATTTTGTACGCGCGCTCCCGGAAGTCTGTTTTCGTGAATGGGATGACGAGGCGAGCGACACGTTTGATGTTCCGCTAATCGACCTCATAGACAATCCCGCTGAAGTCATCGAGCATTTGATCCAGTTCCCGTTTGCGGACGATGTCCTTTCGCTGCATCTATTCAACGAGCTGCGAAAGTTTCTTCGACCGAATATCTTGGGTGCCTCCGGCATTTCGAGTACTGCGCGCGGAGGTGATCCCGAGATCATTCCGCCCACGGCGCAGCGCAAGAAGAGCCCGCGCGAACTTTCCGACCTGTATCTGGCAGGGACGCCGTTTGCGACACTCTTGGAATTGCCAATTCCATTCAGCGTGCCTGAGGAAGTACGGTTTGAGCACTGCCACATCATTGGCGGGACCGGGCACGGCAAGACGCAGCTTCTCCAGAGAATGATCTATTCCGACCTTGTCGCTTCCCAGTACGACCGACGTTCAGTCGTGGTGATTGATAGTCAGGGCGACCTCATCAAGAAACTCTCTGAGTTGGAACTGTTCTCGCCATTCGTCGGCGGAGGTCTCGGTGAGCGCTTGGTGCTTATCGACCCGTCAGACGTTGAGCATCCCGTGGCGTTGAACCTGTTCGACGCGCATCTTGATCGTCTCAAAGACTATGACCCGGCGGATCGTGAACGCGTGTTGAATGGTGTTGTCGAACTGTATGAGACATTCTTCGACGCCCTGCTTGGTGCGGAACTCACGCAGCGCCAGGACGTAGTATTCCGCTATCTCGCCCGGCTCATGCTCACCATCCCCGGAGCGACAATTCACACGCTCATGGAGATTATGGAGGACGGCAGGCGGTTCAAGCCGTACATGGATAAACTCGAAGGGTCAGCGAAGCGTTTTTTTGAAACCGAATTCTTCAGCCCTTCGTTCTCGGCAACGAAAAGTCAAATCCTCAAACGTCTGTGGGGCGTGCTTTCAACGCCAGCGTTTGAACGCATGTTCACGCAAAAAGAAAATAAGTTGGACCTCTTCCAAGCCCTCAATGAGGGCAAAATAATTCTCGTGAACACCGCAAAGGACTTGCTCAAGGACGAGGGAAGCCAACTCTTCGGTCGTTTCTTCATCGGTATGCTGGCGCAAGCTGCCCTTGAGCGTTCGACAATTCGCGAATCCGAGCGCACGCCGACTTTCGTCTATGTGGACGAAGCCCATGAGTATTTTGATGATCGGATCGAAACCATACTGGGGCAAGCGAGGAAGTATCGTGTGAGCCTGACGCTCTCGCATCAAACGCTCGATCAATTGTCAGTGCGCCTGCGCTCTACACTTCTCACTAACACGAGCATGAAGTGCGTAGGAGGCGTGTCGGCCAAAGATGCACGCGTGCTTGCGGAAGAGTTGCACACGACGCCAGAATTTATTGATGGCATGAGACGCCGGGGTCCCAAGACAGAGTTTGCAGTCTGGGTGAAGCATCACACTCCGAGCGCAATTCGGCTGTCCGTGCCGCTCGGTTTTCTGGAACGCCAGCACACCCTGGACGACGAGGACTATGAGGTTCTTTTGGAGCGGAATCGGAAACGGTATTGCGGGACACTTTCCGAAGTGCCGATGCAGCCGGAGCCGAGCATCGAGAGAGAGCCGCCGACGGTTGTTGAGCCGTCGGCGCAACCGGCGCGGGACGCACGAGCGAAGGTGCCCGACCCGTTGCCAGATACCGAACGGCATAGCGCACCGCCCGAGCCTGCGCCATCCGCCAATGGTGCCGAGGGCGAATTTGCAAATAGAGACATTTCGTCCCGACCGATTCGCACTGACATTTCTCCGCCCCCGGCTGTGGCGAAGCCTGTGCGCGAAGGCCACGGGTTAGGAAAGGGCGGCCCTAAACATCGCTACCTGCAAACCTTGGTGAAGGGGCTAGCGGAGAGTGCGGGCCTCAAAGCCACAATCGAAGCGACCTTGCCGGATGGTAGCGGACAGGTGGACGTGCTTATCGAGCGCAACGGGGTCGTGGCCGCCCTAGAGATTTCCGTGTCCACACCCATCGAACACGAGCGAGAGAACGTCCGTAAATGCCTCCGGGCGGGGTATCCGCGCCTTGGGGTGGTTCTCGCCAAGTCAAAGACGACCCAGGCCAGGTATGCAGCGACCCTCCTTGAGGGCCTTTCGGACGACGAGCGCGGGCGGGTGTCGATTCTCACGCCCGAAGACATCCCCGGATACATCGCCTCCCTCGCGCCCCCGCCAGCGCCGACCGAGAGGATGGTCAAAGGGTACAAGCTCAAGGGTACGCATACCCCGACCACGCCCGAGGAAGCGCGGGCGCACCGCGAGGCGGTTGCCAAGGTGATCGCCCGATCCCTTGGACGCCGGGATGCGTAATAGCGCCGAAATATCGGTGGTGGCCGGTTTTGACTCCGGGTGGCCGAATTCCAAATCATAATGGCCGATTATGAATTTAGAGGTGCGGCGGCTTCCACTCGTCGGAAGGCTCGCCATCTTCTTGGCCGACCGGTTCTCGATCTACGCCCAACTTAATTCGCATTGCCGCCTCAGAGACCTCAAGGGCCTGCGCCAATTGTTGCGGAGACTTAAGACCCTTTGCTTGCAATTCCTTTATGAGGTGATTTGGCATCAAAAGGTTCGCAGCGAACGTATTCGCCTGTCGCTCTTGGACCGCTGTAATATTGATGTTGGGATAGGGCGTATCCTCGGCACGATATGCCCGTGTGTCGCCAACACCCTTTCCGAGCAAATCACGGTGGTAAATGAAATGTCCGAGTTCGTGCGCTATCGTAAATCGCCTGCGGGTCTTCGTATGATTTTCATTGACGACAATCTTGTATGCCGCACTTCCATCTTTCGTAATCGCACCTGAGATATTTTCTGGAAGATTTGCATACATTATCGGGACGCCGAGTTCCCAAGAGATCGTATCCACCGGAACGGGAGCCGCGTTCCAGTGCTTCTTAATGACGTCAAGGCTTTCCTTCAGATTCATCCTGCGACGTCACCGAACTTATCGGCTTCCTTGTCTGCGGCTGCGCTATCTAGTGGCTTTGCAGGTGGTTTCAAGAGGTCGCGGCCTTCTCGGAGGATGCGCGGAGCCTCAGTTGCGAGCCATCCGTCCATGATCTCTTTCGCTACCTTTGCGGCTTCGTCCTTGGCCCAGCCTCTCACCAAATAACCCCAGCCTCCGGCAAGGGCTATGACAACGAGAGCCAGCAAAATAGAGCCCCAAACAAAAGCCGTACTGAGGCTGGTAAGGCCCGCTGTGACTCCCTCCCAATTCGGTTCACGCAATACCTGAGACGGTGGCACAGGCATGGCAGGAGCAAGCGCCTGACAGTGAGATGTTGCAGCGGTGATGAGGCGTTCGCAGACCCCGGCGTCAATTCTTGCCACCATATTGGATGCCGCTCTCTAAACGTCCTTCAAGCTTACGCCAGCCCGCTCTAGGGCCGCCAGAGAGGTCAGAAAGAACGAGGCGGAAAGGGGTCATATCCGAGGAAGTCTCGGACCCTCTTTCGGTTCAAGGGACCCGGGCTGGCACGTCCCTTCTCCCAGCTACTCAGGACCCCCTGGCTCACGCCGAGCCGCTCCGCAGCCGCGCCTTGGGTGAGGCCCAACTCGGCGCGCTTTTTGCGCAAGTGGTCGCCCAAGGTCTTAGGATGCCTTGGTATTTTGGAGGGTCGTTCTGCTATGAGTTGGAGCGGAACCTCTGGCCTTAACAAGGCAACACCTCCGGAGGGTAGATGGTAGTAGGGTTCATGCTCGACAAGACCTTCAATCCCAAGGACGTGGAAGGGCGCATCTACGCCCAATGGGAAGCGTCCGGCGCCTTCAAGGCCGGGCGCCGCCCCGGCGCCGAGACCTTCTGCATCATGATCCCGCCGCCCAACATCACCGGGCGGCTGCATATCGGCCACGCCCTCAACAACACGCTGCAGGACATCCTGGTGCGCTTCGAGCGCATGCGCGGCAAGGACGTGCTGTGGCAGGTCGGCACCGATCACGCCGGCATCGCGACGCAGATGATCGTCGAGCGGCAATTGGCCGAACGCCAGATCAGCCGCGTCCGCCTGGGCCGCGAGAAATTCCTCGAAGCGGTGTGGAAGTGGAAGGACGAATCCGGCGGCGCCATCATCCAGCAGCTGCGCCGCCTCGGCGCCAGCGCCGATTGGAGCCGCGAGCGCTTCACGATGGACGAGGGGCTCTCCCGCGCCGTCGTCAAGGTTTTCGTCGAACTGCACCGCCAGGGCCTGATCTACAAGGACCTGCGCCTGGTGAACTGGGACCCCCAGCTGCAGACCGCCGTCAGCGATCTCGAAGTCGAGAGCAAGGAGATCAAGGGGCATCTGTGGTATCTCAGATACCCCATCGAAAATCAGCCCGGCCGTTTCATCACCGTCGCGACGACGCGGCCCGAGACCATGCTCGGCGACACCGCCGTCGCGGTGCATCCGAGCGACGCGCGCTACGCCGACCTGGTCGGCAAGAACGTCATGCTGCCGCTGGCGCATCGCGTGATCCCGATCGTCGCCGACGAATATTCGGATCCGGAGAAGGGCAGCGGCGCGGTCAAGATCACGCCCGGCCACGACTTCAACGATTTCGAAGTCGGCAAGCGCCACAATCTGCAGCTGATCAACATCTTCAACAAGGACGGCTCGCTCAACGACGAGGTGCCGCCCGCCTATCGCGGCCTCGAGCGCGACGCGGCGCGCAAGCAGATCGTTGCCGATCTGGAAGCCGTCGAACTGCTCGACCGGGTCGAGCCGATCGTCCACGCCGTGCCGCATGGCGACCGTTCCGGCGCCGAGCTCGAGCCGCGGCTGACGGAGCAATGGTATCTCGACGTCAAGCCGCTGGCCGAGAAGGCGATCAAGGCGGTCGAGGACGGCCGCACCAAATTCGTGCCCGAGAACTGGACCGGCGTCTATTTCAACTGGATGCGCAACATCCACCCCTGGTGCATCTCGCGCCAGCTGTGGTGGGGCCACCAGGTTCCGGTCTGGTACGACGAGGAAGGCCAAGTCTATTGCGCCGAGAGCGAAGCCGAAGCGCAGAAACTCGCCGGCGCGAAGACGCTGCGGCGCGACACCGACGTGCTCGACACCTGGTTCTCGTCCGCGCTGTGGCCGTTCTCGACGCTGGGCTGGCCGGACCAGACGCCGGAGCTTAAGCGCTTCTATCCGACCCAAGTGCTCTCGACCGCCTTCGACATCATCTTCTTCTGGGTCGCCCGCATGATGATGATGGGCCTGCATTTCATGGGCGAGGTGCCGTTCCACACCGTCTTCATCCACACCCGCGTGCTCGACGAGCAGGGCTCGAAGATGTCGAAGACGAAAGGCAACGTCGTCGATCCCTTGACCCTGATCGACGAGTTCGGCGCCGACGCGCTGCGCTTTACCCTCGCGCTGGCTGCCGGCATGAGCCGCGACATGCGCATCGGCCCGACCCGCGTCGCCGTCAACCGCAACTTCGCCACCAAGCTGTGGAACGCGGCGCGCTTCTGCGAGATGAACGGTTGCGTCAGCCCGCAGACGCAAGGCGCGCCCGCCCGCACGCTCACCGTCAACAAATGGATCGTCGACGAGCTCAACGCGACGGTGATCGCGGTCACGCAGGAACTCCAGGCCGACAAGCTTCGCTTCAACGAAGCGTCCGGCCAGGTCTATCAATTCGTCTGGTCGGTGTTCTGCGACTGGTACCTGGAGCTGATCAAGCCAGTCCTCGCAGGCGACGACGGCGAGCCCGGCGTCGCGCACGCGAAGGCCGAGACGCGCGCCACGGCGGGCTGGGTGTTCGACCAGATCCTGAAATTGCTGCACCCCTTCATGCCGTTCATCACCGAGGAGTTGTGGCAACGCAGCGCGCCGGACGACAAACCGCGCGCGACGCAGCTGATCGAGGCGCAGTGGCCTGAGGCCAATCCCGCCTATCAGGCGCCGAACGAGTCCGACGAGATCGGCTGGCTGATCAATCTGGTGCAGGGCGTGCGTTCGGTCCGTTCCGAAATGAACGTCCCGCCATCGGCGCGCATCGGCCTGGTGGTGAAGGACGCGAGCGAGAAAACCAAACTATGGCTCGAGCGCAACCGCGCCCTCGCCGCGACGCTGGCCCGCCTGGATTCGATCACCGTGGCGGACGCGTTGCCGCAGCGCTCGGCGCAATTTCTTCTGCGCGAGGCGACCGCCGCGCTGCCGCTCGGCGATGTCATCGACTTCACCAAGGAGCGCACGCGCCTCGAAAAGGACCTGAAGAAAGCCCGCGAAGAAATCGCCCGCTTCGACGCCAAGCTCTCGAACGAACAATTCGTCGCCCGCGCCCCCGAAGACGTCCTCACCGAACAACGCGAAAAACGCGCGGAAGCCGCAGCGCTGGCGGCGCGGCTTCAGGAGGCGTTAGCGAGACTGTCCACCTAGTGCTGCTTGCGTATGCTCACCGAAACCCAGTGAGTTCACTTTGTTCGATGTATAATCGATATCTTCCAAGATATCGCCACTTTCATCATTTCTGATAATGAGACGGTACAAACGAGCGTTCAGATCGGTGGTCAACGTAAGATCATCTCTCGGGTCGCTAATAGTTGGACTCGTGGTTTCGGAATGGTCTCGAAAGAGACAGACATTCCGTGACAGACCCGTTCTAATCAAATCTCGCGTGTCGAAACCCTCGACCGTTAAGACCTGAACGTATTTTGGTAAATGTTTTGCTCGCTCGGGGGGCACTTTCAATTCGATCTTGTGCGAATACCCGATATTCTCGTCTGAGCAAGAAGTTTGGTGACGTGTCAGTCCAAGAGGCGTTTCTGTTTTTCGATCGTAGCAAGAGCATGGCACTTCTCCCGGCAGAGAGAAGTGCTGGTATATCCACCTCGTCACGGTTCGTCGAACGGTGACTTTAGCACCAAATGCATTGGAAGCCTCGTAAGTGCCGAGATCGACCTGTTCGTAGTCAGAAAAGTCGGCGCTTAATGTGAGTGTTTGGCTGTCAGCGTCGTATGTCCATTCTGCTAATGTCGAAAACAGATACCGCTTCGTAATATCAAAGCCGTCAATATTATCCACTAGTGTAGCTTTTTGGACGCGAGCGTTGAATTGTTCGGTCGTTTCGAATTGGCCCTTCGTTGGGCTTCTCGCAGCCAGCTTGGCTAGGACCGCCTTTGTCTCAGTTGCTGGAATGAAACCGGGATCGCTGATCCGTTGAGAGATCGGCCAGATGACGAAGTCGGATTCGCTTGGTACGGTGCTTTGGTCTGCGGGCTTTGAACACGACAAAAGCAACAAGCTGCACCCAAGAATGAATGTTCGCGTCATTTCCTTCATCTGTCTCCCCCAAGTAACAATGCGAAAAGTATAGCAGTGGGTACAGTGATGCACTATTAGCAGTAGGCCAGCATCTCATCCGCGCTCTATTGGTCGTCCGCGTGCACGCCGTATTTCGCTGCCACCATGCGGCTGTCCATCGCGATGAGGAAATCCATCGACAGGCCCGGCCATCCACCATGTGGGCTCAGATTGGCGCTCAGCCCTCCAGTCCGGAGCAATTCCAGCGTCGCCTGCGGAAAGGTCGTCAGGATGGCGAATAGCGCGCGCGGATCGCTCAGTGCTCGACGGCCCGCTTCGACGCCAAGCTCTCGAACGAACAATTCGTCGCCCGCGCCCCCGAGGACGTCCTCACCGAACAACGCGAAAAACGCGCCGAAGCCGCAGCGCTGGCGGTGCGGTTGAGCGAGGCCGTGGCGCGGCTCGCGACATAAATTCCCCTGTCATCCCCGGTCTCGCGACGCACGTCCGGGGCGACACGTAGAGTGATTTCAAGTTGACAAAAAGCTGAAAAAAAAGCGCCCAGGCGAGGGGGCGATGTGGGGGGCACTCGCTTCACCTGGGCGCTACGCTGACCGGGTTGTTGGCGGGGTAGTGCCGTTTCGGCCAGTACGATGGCGTACAAAGACGACGTTCCTTTCGGCCTGGCAATAAGGGTAGGTAGTCGGAGCACAGCTTTGTGTGTGAGGATATAAAACCTATTCTTGCCCCCCAGTCCTGCCCAATTGCCGCGGCCGGGTGGACGGCGATAGGGCATGACGAAAAACCGTCGAACAATTATGTTGCCGAATCAGACGCCTTAGCGAGAATCTTATGACCAAATTCGACAAGTCCCGGCTGCCATCGCGCCATGTCACCGAGGGGCCGCAGCGCGCGCCCCACCGCTCCTATTATTACGCCATGGGCCTGACCGAGGCCGAAATCCATCAGCCCTTCGTCGGCGTCGCGACCTGCTGGAACGAGGCCGCGCCCTGCAACATCGCGCTGATGCGCCAGGCGCAATCGGCCAAGAAGGGCGTCAGGCACGCCGGTGGCACGCCGCGCGAATTCTGCACCATCACCGTCACCGACGGCATCGCCATGGGCCATGAGGGCATGAAGTCGTCGCTGGTCTCCAGAGAAGTCATCGCCGACAGCGTCGAGCTCACCATGCGCGGCCATTGCTACGACGCGCTCGTCGGCATCGCCGGCTGCGACAAATCTCTGCCCGGCATGATGATGTCGATGCTGCGGCTCAACGTGCCGAGCGTCTTTCTCTATGGCGGCTCGATCATGCCCGGCCGCTTCAAGGGCAGGGACGTCACCGTCGTCGATCTCTTCGAAGGCGTCGGCATGTATTCGGCCGGCAAGATGTCGAGCGAAGATCTGCACGAACTGGAATGCGTCGCCTGTCCGGGCGCCGGCGCCTGCGGCGGGCAGTTCACCGCCAACACCATGGCCTGCGTCGCCGAGGCGATCGGCCTGGCGCTGCCATACTCGTCGGGCCCGCCCGCCGAACTCCTGTCGCGCGACGACTTCGCGCTCAAGGCCGGGGAGGCGGTGATGGAATTGCTGAGCCGAAACATCCGCCCGCGCGACATCGCGACGAAGAAGGCTTTCGAGAACGCCGCCCGCATCGTCGCCGCCACCGGCGGCTCGACCAATGCGGCGCTGCACCTGCCGGCCATGGCCAACGAGGCCGGCATCAAATTCGATCTCTTCGACGTCGCGGAGATTTTCCGCTCGACGCCCTATCTCGCCTCGCTCAAGCCCGGCGGCCAGTTCGTCGCCAAGGACATGTGGGAGGCCGGCGGCGTGCCGATGCTGATGCGCGCGCTGCTCGACGGCGGTTATCTGCACGGCGACTGCATGACGGTCACCGGCAAGACGATCGCGGAGAATCTGAAAGACGTGAAATTTAACCCCGATCAAAAGGTCATGCGCGACGTTGCGCATGCGCTCGCCCCGACCGGCGGCGTCGTCGGCCTCAAGGGCAATCTGGCGCCCGACGGCGCCATCGTGAAGGTCGCCGGCCTCAAGCACACCCATCATCGCGGTCCCGCGCGCGTCTTCGATTGCGAGGAAGACGCCTTCGACGCCGTGCAGGCCCGCGAATACAAAGAGGGCGACGTCTTCGTCATCCGCTATGAAGGCCCCAAGGGCGGCCCCGGCATGCGCGAGATGCTCTCGACCACGGCGGCGCTCTACGGCCAGGGCGTCGAGAACATCGCGCTGATCACCGACGGCCGCTTCTCGGGCGCGACGCGCGGCCTCTGTGTCGGCCATGTCGGCCCCGAAGCGATGGACGGCGGCCCCATCGGCCTGCTCAAGAACGGCGACATCATCGTCATCGACGCCGACAAGGGCACCATGGATGTCGAACTCTCCGACGCCGAACTTGCCGCGCGCGCCAAATCCTGGAAACCCAAAGCCCCATCCTTCCGCTCCGGCGTCCTGGCCCGCTACGCCAAAAACGTCGGCCCCGCCCGCGACGGCGCCATCACCACGCCGGGCGCGGCGGACGAAGTGCGCTGCTATGCGGATATCTAGCGAGGACGAATTGGTCCTGTTGAAAACAAAAACTGATTGTCATCCCCGGCGAGCGGCGCGCACTTCGCGCGACGCGAGGGAAGGGGACCCAGGATGAGCAGTCTGGACGGACCCTCAGAATTGAGTTCGCTCTCGTTCGTCACGAGCGAAGATGTGGCTAAGCCTTCCCCTCGCTTCGCTCGGCCGTGGATGACAATTTATTTTGTTGGACGTACTTGATGGCACGTCCTTCAGCAGTGTTTTTCGCAACGCTGTTTTGCCTGGCCGCATCGCCCGCCATTGCCGATGCCGTCACCGACCCCGTGCCCGGCCATCCCGGCATCACCTTCGAAATACTGCTGAAGCAGGTCATGCCCGATCTTGCCGGAGATAAAGACGGCACCTGGACCGGCACGGTCGCGGCGCTGCGCGGTACCGACGACAAGCCGGGCGTCGACACGCAATTGGCGTTCGGCGACGTCTCCGCGCTGGCCGTGACGGAAGGCGGCCGCAAGCGCCTCCTGATCCTCACCGGCGACAGCCGGAGCGATTCCGGCTTCGACGCCGTGCTGGCCGCCTTCGACGACACGGGCCCGCGCCCGAGATTCCTCGACGACATGGACGTCGGCGGCGACCGCTTCGTCATGTCCGGATCGCCGCCGCTGCTGGCGATCGCGTCCGGCACCGACGCCTTCATCGTCAACAGCAACCACTTCAATTCGAACCAGAACTACACCGAATGCGATGCGCCACCCTCATGTCGCCCGACGAGTAGATTGCTGCGGCGCGCCGACCGTGGCATTGTGCGCCGCGCAGTTCTGCCGGCCGGGGGGTGAAGCAGATGATGTCCCATGTGACGGTGGAGAGCCTTCTCAGCCACCGCTTCCTCATCCTCTGCATCGCGCCGGTCGTGATCGTGTTCCTCCTGCTGTCCGGCGCCAACCTCATCCGCGAGCGGCTGTTCGCGCTGCGCACCTTCATGGTCGGGTCGGACATGCTGCTCGGCACCGTCGCGGCGCTGGCCGTGCAGATCATCACCGGCGTCTACACCATGCAGGTGACCCATCTGGAGCGCTTTCAGATGCGGCAGGTGCCGTTTCATCTCTACGGCTCGCTCGCCTCGCTGGTCGCGGTTCTGCCGCTGCTGATCTTCTGCATGACGCTGGAACGGCGGGCGGCCGAACATAAAGTCCAACGCCGCGCGACGGTTTTGCTTAGCGACGTGATCGCGGGCGCGCTTCCCCTCATCAGCGCGGGCTACATCGCCGCCATCCGCACGATGCCGTAGCCGCGGCTTGTCGTTCCGGCGCAATTCGCTCAAGATTGGAGCAAGGCCGTCCGGGCCGCCGCCGTCGCCGAACAATGGCGCAGCAGAGGCAATCGATGCGTTGGATTGAAGAGCGAATGGAGCGGCCTGTACCCACCGAGGCCTTCGCGAAATTGCTGAAAGGCGCGGCCGGGCAGGCAAGCCAGCGGCCCGCCTTTCACATCGACCGAGCCCGGTTGCTGTTCAAGGAAGCGGACTATCTCGGCGCCGTCGATGCGTTCGAAACGGCGGCGCGTTTGGATCCCGCCGGCTTTCACGCCTGGGCGGAACTCGCGGCGGTCCATTTTCGCCTCGGCCGCTACGAGACGGCGCTTGATCTGTGCGGCCGCGCCGCGCCTCAGACTCCGGAAGTTCTGCGCGAGCGGGCGCGGGCGCTGCTCAAGCTTGGGCGCGGCGCCGAGGCACGCGCCGCGTTGCTCTCCGCTTTGGAGCAGAACGACGCCGAGGATGCGCTGGAGATGCTCTTGCGGCTGCTGGCGGCGGACAGCGATGGCACGAAGCTCATCGAAGTCTGTGACGGTTTGGCGCCGCGCTATGCCGCCATGGCGCCCGCCCGGGCCTATCGCGCCATCGGCCTGAGCCGCATCGGCCGGACTGCGGACGCTTTGAAGATCATGGACCTCGAGCGCTACGTCTCGCGTGTCGCCTTCGTGCCGCCCGCCGCTTTGGGCACGGCCGCGCAGTTCAACCGCGCCCTGGCGGACGAAATCCTCGCCGATCCCTCGCCGTTTCCCCCCATTCGCGACAATCTCGAACTCAACTGGGATCCCGATCGCGGCAACAGCCCGCGCTTTTTCGTGCTCTATGCTTTCATACGAAGCGAAATGCAGCGCTACCTGGATGAGATGCCGGGGCGCGGGCTCGACAGCGTCATGCCGCCGCGGCCCAGCATCGCCAAGTTCACGCCCTTCAACGTGATCTTGCGGAACGACGGCAGCAATGGCGAGCACATCCACGCGCCGTCCTATGTCTCGGCCGTCTATCATGTCCTGGTGCCGGACAGCGTGGCGCAGGCGTCCGACACGCGTGGCGCGCTGGTTCTGGGCTGCTGCACCACCCATACCGGCGGTTACGCGCCGTGCTGGGGTGTGCGCCACATCAAGCCGGTCGCCGGCTGGCTGACGCTCTTCCCGGCGCACGTCTTCCACGACGTCGTGCCGCCACGCACCGACTCGCCAAGAGTGTCCGTCGCCGCGGATCTCATTCCCGTCCGCGATTAGAGGCAAGGCTTAAGGAATATCCATCTGGGAATCTGAAACTGGAGCGGGCGATGAAGTTCCTGATCTTTGCTCTTTGTGCGGTGGTCGCGCTTGGCTGTGAACACCCGTTGGCGGACCCTTGGCAGCCATCTGCGGGTCATGCGCAAATGCCGATATGGCCGAGTGCAGCGCCGGATGGGCAGCCGGCGCGGGCGCCGGAATCCGTGGTGACCGTCGACCATCCTGTCGCCGGGCGTTCCTGGATCGCGGTCCTGAACGTCTCGCAGCCGACGATGACGGTCTATTCCCCAAGCGGAAAGAACACCGGTGCTGCGGTCGTGGTGCTTCCCGGCGGCGGTTTCGAGGTGTTGGCGATCGACCTCGAAGGCAGCGAAGTCTGCGACTGGCTGACATCCAGGGGCATCACCTGCGTTCTCTTGAAATATCGCGTCCCGAGCGAGCCTTATGATTGGCGCTGCGATTGCCGTCCCGACGGTCTCGTGACATCGACGCGGTCGTTGGAGGATTTGCAAAGAACCATCGGGCTGGTGCGTCTTCACGCCAGCCAATGGCATATCGATCCCCACAAGATCGGCGTGCTGGGGTTTTCGGCCGGCGGATACCTCGCGGCGGAAATCAGCACGAGATATCGGCAACGCTTGTACGCAGCCGTCGACGATGCCGACAAAGAAAGCGCCCGCCCGGATTTTGCCGTGCTCGTCTATCCGGGCCATCTGGCGCCGGGCAAGACGGATGGCAACACTCTGAATCCGAATGTTCCCGTCACGCCTCAAACACCACCGACATTCCTGGTGCAGGCAGAGAACGACAACACGGACGGCGTGAATCAGTCACTGGTCTACTACGCCGCCCTGAAGAAAGCCGGCGTGCCGGTGGAGATGCATTTGTACGCCCAAGGCGGACATGCGTTCGGCTTGCGGCGAACACCGTTTCCGATCACCGACTGGCCTCGTTTGGTCGAGACGTGGCTGCGCACAATTGGGATGACATCGGAGTAAAAGCCGTTCCAGATCAGCGGGCAGAGGCGCTACCCGATGATCACCTTCTCCTCCCCGAACCACAGTTGCGCACGTTGGGACTTTGGATTTGCATGACAATCGTACTACGGGCACGACTGGATTTCTGCTATCATCCAGTGGGCTGAAAGAGTGGGCGGGTTCGGTGGCAAAGGGCAAAGCCGCAAGAAGAAGACAACCTTATCGCGTGTTCATTTCCCATTCGGGCGATGACATGTGGCTTGCTCAACAATTGGCTGCGGCTGTTGAGGCGTCCGGTGCTCAAGCATTTCTGGATGTGCGCGATATCGCGCATGGCGATGATTTCAGAAAGCGCATCGGCGAGGAATTGCCCAAGTGTGCGGAACTGCTCGCACTGTTCACACCGTGGTCGCGAAATCGGTGGTGGGTGCGTCACGAAATCGGTATGGCAGACCGCCAAGGACTGCGTATCGTTTGCGTCTTTTATCACGTCAAAGTTGCGGATTTTCCGATAGAGGAAGGTGGTTTGGGGCCCCTGGACGGGTTAAAGATCGTGGACATCAACGGGATCGATACCTATCTTAGTGCTCTGTCGAAGCGCGTGAGAGAACAATGAGGCATCAGGTCTTTCTGTCTTATACTCACCGTGACAAAACACTTGTCGCGGCGGTTGAGCGCGAACTGAAAAAACTTGGCGTAACGGCATTCAATCCTGGAGGCGACATCAAGCCTGGCGAGGATTGGCGTAAATCAGTGATGAAGGCGATAAAGCTTTCGGACCTGGTTGTGGTTTTCCTCGCCGATCCAACGACCGTCGCGTCAAGTTGGATCGGTTATGAAGTCGGTTCGGCCAGCGCATTGGGCAAGGACGTTGTGGTGATGAAGCCATCGTCATTCTCTGTCGGGGATTTGCCAAGCGATTTGGCCGGATGGCGGACGCTTGATTTCGATCCGGCACGACCGGCCAAGACTGCTAAGGCATTGGCGTCGAGCTTGGTTATTGCCGGCTAACCGACAATCACCTTCTCCTCCCCGAACCACAGCGGCGAACGGGGCAGGTCGATGAATTTGCGTTCGTCCTCGAGCAGCACCGCGCCGGCGGCGATGCGTTCGGGCGTCGGCGCTTCGGCCAGCACGTCCCAACTGTCCCACCACAATTGCGCGACGCCGTCGAACATCTGCGGCGCGCCCCGGCTGGCGCCGATGCCGGCGTTCATCGCCTCGCTGCCCGAATGGGTCTGCACATAGCGGCGGATGCGCAGCACCTCCTTGTGCCTGGCGACCAGCGGCGCATGGTTCTCGAACCAGTATGTCTGGAACGCCTCGCGGCTCAGATGCGGCAGGCGGTGCAGGCAAAAGGTCAGCTTGATCATCGGGCGCGGTCTCCTCACAATGTCGGCGTCCTGTGCGTCAGGGCGCCTGGCGATCATGCCGTGGAGAGCCCGCCGTTCAAAGCGCCGTGTGCGCGCCTTCCAGAGGTTTTGGCCGATGCGTTGGATCCAGAGCGAGTCTGAGCCGCCGGTGGCGCCGGCCGTGCGGCTGGCCTTGCTGCGCAAAGCGATCGAGCGCTTTGCGGACAAGTCGGAGCCTTGGGCGCAGTTCGGTGACGTGCTCGTCTTGAGCGGCGACTATGCCGCCGCCTTGGACGCCTACCAGACCGCCGAACGCAACGACCCGAACGGCTTTCGCGCCTGGGCCGGGCTTGCGATCAGCTATCTGCGGCTCGACCGGCCGCGGGACGCTCTCGCTGCGTGCGATCGCGGCACCAGGCAGGCGCCGGCGGCGGAGTTGCTGTGTCTGAGCGGCCGCGCCTTGCGCAAGCTGGGGCGCGACGACGACGCGCGCCAATCGTTCGTGTCGGCGCTGGCGCTCGGCGACAGCCACCGGGCCGCGCTCACCGAACTGCTGCGGCTCCTGGCGAAGAACCAGGATGGCTCCGAACTGCTGGCCTTTTGCGACGGCCTCGAAGCGCCTTTGCGCGCCACCGCGCTGGTCCGCGCCTACCGCGCCATCGCCCTGAGCCGGCTCGGCCGCGACGCCGAAGCGCTCCTGATGGTGGACCTCGAACGCCACGTCGTCCGGGTCCCTTTCGTCCCGCCGGCCGAATTCGGCGGCGTCGAGCGCTTCAACCGGCTGCTGGCCGAGGAAATTCTCGCCGATCCCTCACCCGACCCGCCCTTGCGCGACGGCATCGACATCAACTATTCGCCGCGCGTCCAGCGCAGCGCCGCGTTCCTGGCGCTCTACGCCTTCATGCGCTCGGCGATGGAGGATTATCTCGCGCAGGCCGCCGCCAGAGGTCTCGACGCCGTCTTGCCGCCGCCGCCTGCGGCGGCGGAGTTCTTCACCTCCAGCGTCGTGCTGCGCGCCGACGGCAGGAACGGCGAGCACATTCACCCCCGAGGCTACGTGTCGTCGGTCTATCACGTGCTCGTTCCGGACTGCGTCACCGCCGCCAACGATACGCGCGGCGCGCTGGCGCTGGGCTGCTGCCAGTCGCACACCGGCGGCTACGCGCCGTGCTGGGGCACCCGCTACGTCAAGCCGGTGCCGGGCTGGCTGACCCTGTTTCCCTCGCACCTGTTCCACGATGTCGTGCCGTCCCAGACCGACGAGCCGCGCGTCTCAGTTGTCGCGGATTTGAATCCGGTCCAGGATTCGCCAGGGGGATCGAAGCGATGAACCTGGTTTCCAAGACCTACTGGGCCGGCACGCCGTTCAACATGCGCCGCCCGCCCTCCGACTATGCGGTGGAGAGCCTTCTGCTCAAGGCGCCGGACGGGCGCGAGCACCGCGGCCTGCTGTGGACATCGCGGAAAAACCCCAAGCCGAAGACCGGCGCCGTCGTCATGCATCCGCGCGGCGATTTCCAGCACCACTACGTTATTCCGCGGCTGATCGAGTCCGGCATCGCCGTGCTCGCCGCGACGACGCGCAACCCCAACAACGACACCACGACGGTGCACGAGGAGATCGTGCTCGACGTCGCCTCCGCCGTGACGCATCTCAAGAACGTGCTCGGCGTCGCGCATGTCGTGATGATCGGCAATTCCGGCGGCGGCGCGCTCAACGGATTTTATCAGAGCCAGGCCGTCGCCGGTAAAGGCCACCGCCTCGCCACCACGCCGGGCGGCCGTCCGACGCGTCTGAACCAGGTCGAGATGATCCCGGCCGACGCCATGATCTACATCGCCGCCCACAAGGGCGAGGGCCTGATCATGAACGAGATCATCGATCCCGCCGTGGTCGATGAATCAAATCCGCACCTGAGCGACGCGTCGCTCGACATGTATGACGAGGCCAACGGCTTTCGCTACCCCCGCGCGCTCGACGGCTTGGACGCACAATGGAGCGAATATGACGACGGCTTCGTCAAGCGCTTCCGGGCCGCCCAGCTTGCCCGTGTCGCCCGCCTCGACGCAATCGCCCGCGCGCTGATCGCCGAGAACGAGCGCGCCGAGCAGCTGCACGCCGATCCCGACTTCCAGAAGCTGCCCAGCGATCGCCAGCGCGACATCCTGCGCCGCGAGGCGTTCGAGCCGGTGATGACGATCTATCGTACGATGGCGAACCTGCACTATGTCGACCGCCACCTCGATCCGTCGCCTCGCGATTACGGCTCGATCTTTTCAGCCAGGCCCGACCTGATGAACTGGAAGTTCTTGGGCTTCGGCCGCTACGCCACGCCGCACGCATGGCTGTCGACCTGGTCGGGCCTGGCCAGCCACGCCAGCCAGATGCTCGACCTGCCGAAGATCGCCGCGCCCACGCTCTTCATCAACGCCGGCAAGGATCAGGAAATCTTCCCGAACACCGATGCCGGGCCGATGTTCGCCGCCGTCGCCGCCAAGGACAAGACCTTCATCCAGTTCGACGACGCCCAGCACTATTTCAACCCGCCCTTCGGCCAGAAAGAAGCGCCCGACGTCGAAAAGGTGATGGACGCGGTCGTGCCGTGGATAGTGGAGAGGTTTGGGGCGTAACAAAGAATTTCCCTCTCCCCCACTTTTGGGGGAGAGGGCAGGGTGAGGGGGCGTTTGACGTAGGGCTGTGGCATTGAAGGATCGATACGGATCAGGTGATCGATGGCGAGCTTATTTCTTCACCACCCCCTCACCGTCCGGCAGCGGCCGCTGCCGGACCCTCTCCCCCGCTGAAGCGGGGGGAGAGGGAGAAGTGCATGGCGGTTCCCTATTAACCCTGCGCTATCTTGGTCTCGACTTGGCACAGGGCGTTGCGCCAATGTCGGCTGGGGCAGGGTCTGTCGATGAAACGTGCGTTCGGTTGGGATCACGGCGAGGAGTTCGGCTGGTTCATGTCCGCCGCGCTGGTGCCGCTGTTTCTCGGCTTGCTGGCGCTGATCGTCGCGCATGCGCTGGTCTGGCGCTACGACGTCAAGCTCGCCGGCGGCGAGATCCGTCCGGCGGCACAGATGCAGCACAGCGCAAGAGGCGTCGCGGTCCTGGGCGCCGCGATCGGCGACGTGCCGGACGATACCAGCCTTTCCGCACTCCGTGCCGAACTCGACGCCCGCATCGCCGGCCTGCCCTGGCGCCGCGCTCTGATCCGCCAGAACCGCGCCAGCGCGCCGCTTGCCATCCAGAGCATCTTCTTCCCGTTCAACGCGCCGGCGGAAGCGCTGGCGTTCTGCCGGCGTCTGGCGGCGGCGGCACCGGGCTGCACCACCGTCATCGCCGCGAGCGATGAGTTGACGACGCCCGACCGGCGCGCGGTCGACGCCGCATCGCTGTCGCGTCTCGGCATCGCGCCCTACGGGGGCGGCAACGCAGCTCCGCCGCAGACCAAGATCGTCTACATACCATCGCCGCCGAAGACCATTCTCGTTCCCGCACCCGCGCCGCCCGCGAAGATCGTCTATGTGCCGTCGCCGGCCGCGCCCGCGCCACCTGCCAAGATCGTCTACCTGCCGGCACCGGCGGCGCCCGCGCCGCCGCCGCCCAAGCCGCAAATTGTCTATGTTCCCACGCCGGCGCCGCCGCCGAAGATCGTCTATCTGCCGGCACCGATCGTGAAACCCACGCCCGCCGCGCCGGTGGTCGTCGCGAACGCGCAGCCCGCGCTGAGACTTCAACCCGGGGTCGGAGCGGGCGATGTCCGCTATCCCGAACAGCAGATCTGGCTGTCGTCGGCCTACAAGCCCGGCGATGCGCGCCTCACCGACATCGTCGGCGCCGGCGACGTCATGATGGGCAGCATCGGCACGGGCCTCAACCCCGCACTGAGGCCCGGCGTCGACGTCGCCTCGCTGGTCGGCAGCGAACTCGCCGGCATCTTCCGCCATGCCGACGTCGCCTTCGTCAATCTCGAGGGCCCGCTCTACGAAGGCGGGCAGGGCACCGGCAAATCCTGCGGCCAATGCTTCGCCTTCCACGGTCCGACCTTCTACGCCGGCATCCTGCGCAGTTTCGGCATCGACGTCGTCAGCCTCGCCAACAATCACAGCGGCGACTATGGCGAGGCCGGGCGCGACTCCACCATGGCGGCGCTGCGGGCCAACGGCATCACCTTCGGCGGCCTCGACCGCGACGACGCGCGCACCGGCGAGATGGTCCTGCCGAACGGCAAGAAGGTGGGCTTCATCGCCTTCGCGCCGAACAACGGCACGCTCAATCTCAACGATCTGCCGCGCGCCGCCCAGCTCGTCCGGGACCTGAAGAAGACGCACGATCTCGTCATGGTCTCCTTCCATGGCGGCGGCGAAGGCTGGACTTATGTCCACGTCAACAAGGGACCTGAGACCTTCGTCGGCGAGAATCGCGGCAACGTCACCGCCTTCGCGCATACCGTGATCGACGCCGGGGCCGACATCGTCATCGGGCAGGGCCCGCACGTGCCGCGCGCGCTCGAAGTCTATCGCGGCCATCTGATCGCCTACAGCCTGGGCAATTTCTGGACCTATGCCGGGGTGCAGACCTACGCCGTCTCCGGCATGGGCCCAGTGCTGGAAGCCTGGGTCGCGCCGGACGGCGCCATCGCCGGTTTCACCATTCATTCGACGCGCCAGGCGGGCCTCGGCGTGCCGCATCTGGACCCCTTGGATGAGGCGTCCCGCTACATGCTCTACCTGACGAAAAGCGACTTCCCAGGCTCCTACGCGCTGCTCTCAGGCCACACCTCGCTGGCCTCTCGCGGCCCCGGCGGCGACGGTTCGTGACGGCCCCGTCAACTGTGGTATGACTCGCGCTTCGCATTCGCGGAGGCGCTCATGTCCATCCAGCTCAAAATCAACGGCACGGTCCACGATCTCGATGTCGAGGACGATGCGCCGCTGCTCTGGGTGATCCGCGACGAAGTCGGCCTGACCGGCACCAAGTTCGGCTGCGGCATCGCCCAATGCGGCGCCTGCACCGTGCATGTCGACGGCAACGCGCAGAGAAGCTGCGTGACGCCGGTCAGCTCGGTGGTCGGCAAGGAGATCACCACCATCGAGGGCCTGAGCGCGAACGGCCTGACCCCGGTGCAGCAGGCCTGGATCGACCATCAGGTGCCGCAATGCGGCTATTGCCAGTCCGGCATGATCATGGCGATCAGCGCCCTGCTCGCGACCAATCCGGCGCCGACCGACGACCAGCTCGCGCAGTCGATCACCAACATCTGCCGCTGCGGCACCTATCCGCGCATCCGCAATGCGGTTCGCGCTCTCGCCACACAGAAGGGTTGAGACCATGGCTTCGACACGCAGAATGATCCTGCTCGGCGGCCTCGGCACCGCGGGCGCCCTGGTGGTCGGCTCCGTCGCCTATGTCGCCTGGCCGCGCAGCAATGTCGTCGGGGCCAACGCGCTCGCCGCCCAGCCGGGTGAGCGGTTCATCAACAACTGGATCAAGATCGCCGCCGACGACAGCGTCACCGTCGTCGTTCCCCATTGCGACATGGGCACCGGCATCTTTACGGCCTTGCCGCAGATGGCGGCGGAGGAGCTCGACGCCGACTGGAGCAAGGTCAAGGTCGAAGCCGCGCCGTCGGACAGGATCTTCGCCAACGGCGCGCTGGCCGAGGGCTTTATCCTCAGCACCCAGGACATGGGCGCCGACGCGCTGCCCGCCTTCCTGCGCGGCGCCGTCGCCAACACCTTCAAGACCCTCGCCGGATTCATGGATCTGCAGATCACCGGCGGCTCCTCCGCCATCCGCTTCACCGGCGTCTACGGCATGCGCCTCGCCGGCGCCGCGGCACGCGAGATGCTGATCAAGGCCGCCGCCGCGCGCTGGAACGTCGGTGCCGCCGAGTGCACGACCAAGGCCAACAAGGTCCTTCACGCCGCGACCGGCCGCAGTCTTGGCTATGGCGCACTGGTCGCCGATGCCGCGACCTATTCGCCGTCGTCCAATCCGCCGCTCAAGCCCCGCAGTCAGTACACGCTGGTCGGCACCTCGATCCCGCGCCTCGACATTCCCAGGAAGGTCAACGGCACCACCAATTACGGCCTCGACGTCAAGCAGCCGGACATGCTGTACGCCGCGATCCGCATCTCGCCGGTGTTCGGCGGCAAGCTGAAATCCGTCGACAGCAGCGGCGTCGATCGCCTGCGCGGCATCAGCAAAGTCGTCAGGCTCGACGACGCTGTCGTCGTCGTCGCCGACCGCTTCTGGCGCGCCCGTGACGCGGTCGCGGCGCTCAATCCCAGCTGGGACAACGGCGCCAACGGCGCGGTGACCTCGGGCCAGATCGCCGCCCGGCACGACGCCGCGCTCAAGGGCAACGATCTGAAGAAAGACATCACCAAGGGCACCGGCGCCGACGCACTGGCCGGCGGCCGTCTGGTCGAAGCGACCTACACCGTGCCGTATCTCTCCCACGCACCGATGGAGCCGATGAACGCCACCGCGATCTGGAAGGACGGCGCGCTCGAGGTGTGGTCCGGCACTCAGGACGGCCTCGGCGCGCGCGCCTTCTGCGCCAAGACCGTCGGCGTCGGCATCGACAAGGTGACCTATCACCTCCTGCCGATGGGCGGCGGCTTCGGCCGCCGGCTGCCCGGCTTCTTCAACTTCCTCGAACATGCCGTGAAGACCGCGATGGCGATCCCCGGCAAGCCCGTCAAGCTGATCTACACCCGCGACCAGGACATGCAGCACGACTACTACCGTCCCAACGTCACCAGCCATTTCCGCGCCGCGCTGGACGGCAAGGGCGCGCCGCTCGCCTGGGTCAACGACTACACGACCGACACCGGCGCCAACAGCGAAGCCCATATCGTCTACGGCATCGACAACCAGGCGCTGCGCACCGCCAAGGTCGAGACCCATGTCCCGGTCGGCCCGTGGCGCAGCGTCGAAGCCTCCTGGCACGGCTTCTTCATCGAGTCCTTCGTCGACGAAATGGCGCATGCCGCGGGCAAGGACCCGCTGGAATACCGCCGCGCGCTGCTCACCCATGCACCGCGCCATCTCGCCGCGCTCAACCTCGCCGCCGAGAAGGCCGGCTGGGGCACGCCGATGGCGCCGGGCCGCGCCCGTGGCATCGCGATGTTCGAGAGCTTCCAGACCATCGTCGCTCATGTTGCCGAGATCACGCTCGGCCCCGATGGCGCGCTGAAAGTCGACCGCGTCGTCACCGCCGTCGATGCCGGCATGGCCGTCAATCCCGATGGCATGAAGGCGCAGATCGAGGGCGGCATCATCTACGGCCTGACCGCGGCGCTGAACGGCCAGATCACCATCGACAAGGGCGCGGTGGTGCAGGCCAATTTCCCGGACTACGAGATGGTCCGCCTGGCCGAATGTCCGCAGATCGAAGTGCATCTGATGACCTCCGATGCGCCGCTGGGCGGCGCCGGCGAGCCGGGCGTGCCGCCCCTAGCGCCGGCCATCGCCAACGCGATCTTCGCCGCCAGCGGGGTCCGGATCCGGGAACTTCCGATTCGGAACCACAATTTGACGGTGGCCGCGCGTTGACACCATTCAGACCTGAGGACCGATGACCAAGGTTGATGGCGATTTCTTCTTTTCCAACCACGATTTTATGCGTTGTTGCCTCAATGGCTGCCCGTTTGTCCTCGAACGAATAGGTGCCCCAATGGGTCCCCTGATCGGTGGCTTAATTGCTGGGCGAGCCAGCGATGAGGGTATCGCGAAGCAAACTATCGGAGAGGTTTCTTGCAGATAGATTTCGGCCAACCTCAGCAATTTCACGGTGTGGTCGATCTCATAGTTGGGCTCGCCTGGCCGGTGACGATTCTATCCATCGTGCTTTTTTTAAGGCTCGAAATCAAAATGCTCGCACAAACTCTTGCGGTGCGCGCGATGACCGCCGATATAGATATAGGTCCTCTTAAGATTAGAGAGCCTTCTTCGATGGAGGCTCAAGCACGCAGGGTTACCTTTACAAAGTACATCCGTTCGCTAACGGATACAGCGATGCTTCTTGCTATCGCGAAGCGCCTCGGACTTCCAGTCGCCGTAACAAGTTCGCTGGCGCGAAATATGATCATCTTCGCGATGGCCGAACGAGTCCAAACCAATGGCGATATGGATGAGTTCTCTAAGCGAATAAAGACGATCACAAAACAGGACTTCTGAATATGGCTTACCCGAAGACAGTGTCGGTACCTTCCAGCTTTTCGCTAGCTGCTTTCAATCAGGTGGTGCAGCAGCAGGAACAGGTTCTCGGTCAACTCGTGCTGCTGGGAAACGATGGCAGTAGCAATTTGCTCAGCTTCGATATGGACAAAGATCCGCCTGCCAAACCGGTTACTATTCAGGCAGCGACTGATGCAGAGCCGCCCGGAACCCAAAAAGTGATCACTGGCGTTTGCTTTATTCAGGGCCAACTGACGGACGTGATCGGCATTCGTGCCATTTAGGAGACTGGTCCGAACTGGCTGTAGCTCGCGACAAGGGTCGTTCATGCTGTACTGGACGATGCCTTGTCCGAACCCAGGGTTTTTAGGGGCTGCCCTTGGGTCGGGGGCCAGCAAAAGCATTGGAACGTCGGGTGCAAGAAGGCAACGCTTTGCGACGGTGGCCGCGCGTTAGCCATATCGCGCTTCCGTCCCTTGTTGGCACAGCTTCCTGCCCCTAGACTGGCCGGACTCGGGCGGTTGTGGAGAAGAGGGGGCTGGACGCAATGCGTTTTCTGAAGCTCGTCGTTGGCGCGGCGCTGGCTGCCGCCTGCATCGGCAGCGCGCAGGCGCAGCAGGATGATCGCATCGCCCTGTTCCAGCCCAAGACCATCTTCCATTCTGGCCTGCGCGACGCCCATGTCGTGGCGCTGACCTTCGACGACGGACCGAACGCCAACACGCCGGCGGTGCTCGATGCGCTGAAGGCGATGAACGTCAAGGCGACCTTCTTCATCGTCGGCGACACCGCGCGGCGCTATCCCGACGTCCTGGCGCGCATCGCCGCCGAGGGCCATCTGCTCGCCAATCACAGCGCCACCCATCCCTTGCTCGGCCGCCGCTACGACCGCAATCCCGAAATGCTGCTTCACCAGTTGCGCGTCGTGAACGACCAGATCGCGCCCTTGATGAAGCCGACCGACAAGTTCTATTTCCGCGCGCCCTATGGCTCTTGGCGTGCGGCGCATGCCGAGATCCTCAACGCCGATCCGATCCTGCGCAACTATGTCGGCCCGATCTATTGGGACAATGGCGGCGAGATTTCCATGACGCGCGACGGCTATGTCATGAGCGCCGCCGACTGGAGCTGCTGGCATCACCATTGGGAAGCGTCGACCTGCGCCAAAGGGTATCTGCGCGAAATCCGCCGCCATGACGGCGGCGTCGTGCTGATGCATTGCATCCACCGCCAGTCGGCCGCGCTGGTCGAGGCCGTCGTGCCCGCCCTGATCGAGGAAGGCTACCGCTTCGCCCGCATCGACCAGGTCCCCGAATACCGCCGCTACGAAACCCCGGCGCCGAACGCCGCGGTGGCCAGCGCGGCGCATCCGGACGCGACGCGGTATGCGCAGTTCACGCCGCCGAAGCTGCTGAAGTGATTTCAGCCACGCTCCGCGCGCGAACACAGCCCCTCACCTGACTGCGCTACGCGCAGTCGTCCTCTCCCGCTTCGCGGGCGAGGATAAGTGCGCATTTATCCTCTCCCGCACTTCGCGGGAGAGGACGGTTCGCGCAGCGAACCAGGTGAGGGGGTGTCTACCCCGGCCACACCGCCGCATCCGTCCCCAGCGGCACGACGCCCCGCCGCCACCGCGCCGGCGTCGCGCTCAGCGTCACCGGCGGGCGCAGATGCGTCATCGGTCCGAAGCCCGTCGCGCTCCGTATCGACCACGCCGCGATCTCCGTATCGCTTAGCGCGCGCCCGTCCGTCAGCCGCTCCTCGCCGGCGAGACCCAGCCCGCGAATCCACATCGCCGTCTGCGCCAGCGAGACGCGCACCAGATACGATCCGCCATAGAGCGCGCGCCGCTGCAACGCGATCAGGCTGCCGAAGGCGGCGAGGAATCCGCTCGTGTGGTCGGTGACCGCGCCCGGCTGAAGCTTCGGCCCTTCGGCGCCGCCATGCACCACCGCCATGCCGCTGACGGTCTGGCCGAGCTGTTCCCAGCCCGGCCGTCCGCGCCACGGCCCTTCATGGCCGTAGCAATTGATCGCGGTGCAGATGATGCCTGGCCTGAGCGCCGCCAGTTCGATCGGCCCGAAGCCGTGCCGCTCGAGCGCGCCCTGGCGATAGCCCTGTGCGAAGACGTCGCCCTGGCGCACCAACTCGCGCAGCCGCGCCCGGCCGTCCTCGGTTTTCAGGTCGACGAACGCCGCCAGCTTGCCGTGCCCGGTGTCGGTGACGAAATACGGCACCGAGGGCAGATCGGGCGCGGAGATCACCATCACATCGGCGCCGAACTGCGCCAGCGCGCGGGCGCAGGTCGGTCCCGCCAGCACCCGTGTCAGGTCGAGCACGCGGATGCCTGACAGCGGCGCGTCGCCGCCGCGCGCGAACGGCTCAGGCGCGCTGTCGGCGATCTTGATCACTTCGACGACCGGCCGCGTCGCCAGGATGCGGCCTTGTTCGGACGCATCCCATTCCTGCGGCGTGCGCGCCAGGCCGGCGCAGGCGCCGGCGGCCGCCACCGCGTTCTCGAAATCGAGCCCGTCCCATGTCAGCATCGTGGCCTTCACCGCGTCGGGCTCGTCGGCGCAGTCGAGCACTTTCAGCAACCGTTCGGTGCTTTGCGGAAAGCTCGGATGCAGGAAAACGAAACGCCCGTCGCGCGTCCGGTGGAAACCCTTCGCCGCGGTGCGCGCCACTTCGAGCTGGCCGCGCATGTCCGGCTTCTTCGACGCATCGTCGAACTTCTGGTGCAGGAAGCCGACCAGCGAAGCCGCCGCCTCGCGCGTGTTCACCGTCACGGCCTGCTTTTCGCCCGAGCGCAGAGTCCAGATGTCTGCCGCCGCCATCGCGCCGACCGCGATCGCCGCGGCGGCGGCTTCGTCGGCGTAGAACCGCGTCTTGAGGGCAGGGGCATCGCTCTCGATGCGCACGAAGTCCGGCATCTCGCGGCCCGCGAGCCGGACCAGTTGCGCGAAGGCGTTGTCCGCGACGCTCACTCGCCGCCGCCATTGGGCGGAGCAGGCGGTGGCGGCTTGGCACGGCCATCCTCCGCCGCTGCCAGGACACGCAGCACATTGCCGCTCCAGAATTTCGCGAGATCGGTCTCGCCGTAACCCTCCTTCAGCAGCCGCGCCGTGATCTTCCAGTTGCCGGCGCAATCCTCCAGCCCCGTCACGCCGCCGCCGCCGTCCCAGTCGGCGCCGATGCCGACATGCTCCGGCCCCACCGTCTTCAGTGCGTGCAGGATATGGCGCATGTAGTCCTCGAACGTGGCGCGCGGCTGCGGATATTGCGCGTTCACCGCCTTGAGCAGCTTCGCGCCATCGGCGATGGCTTTGGTCGCGTCGGCCGGCGACATCTGGGACAGCCCGTGCAGCCTGGCATAGATCGCGCCTTGCGCCGCCTCGCGCGCCGGGTTCGCGGGCACCGTGATGAGATAATCGCTCAGCGAATTGACCTGGATGACGCCGCCGGCAGCGGCCAGCTGCTTCATCCGCCCATCGTCGATGTTGCGCGGATGGTCGTGCACCGCGCGGCAGCCCGAATGCGACAGGATGATCGGCGTCTTGGAGCCCGCCAGCATCTGGTCGAACACGTCGTCGGAGGAATGCGAAGCATCCGGGATGATGCCGAGCTCGTTGCACAGCGCCAGCCAATCGTGACCCATGGGCGACAGGCCCTTCCAGGTCTTCGATTTGTCCGTCGCGGAATCGCCGAGCTGGTTGTCCTTGAAGTGCACCGGCCCCGCCATGCGCACGCCGAGCGCATAGAAGCTGCGCAGCAAGGTCACGTCGTTCGCCAGCGGATAGGAATTCTCGATCGATTGATAGACGATGCGTTTGCCCGATGCCGCGATGCGGGCCGCGTCGGCCGCCGTGAAGGCGAGCTCGAAATGCCCGCCGTTCTTCGCCACCATCTCGCGGATCGCCGCGGCGCGCACGAGCGCCGCGTCGCGCGCCGCCAGCATGCCTTGCGGCGTCAGCGGCCCCTGCGCGGTGTAGATCGCGAAGAAGCCGCCATCGAGCCCGCCCTCGACCATGCGCGGATAATCGACCTGCGACAGCTGGGTCTCGAAGCTGTGCCGCTGCATCATGTCGTAGCCCGGCCGCGCGAACACCGCCGGCGTGTCGAGATGGGTGTCGAGGCAGAGCAGCCGGTTGTGCAGCGCGCGGGCGGCGTCGGCGTGGCGCGGCAGCGGCTTGGCGAATACTGGCGCCGCCGTCAGCGCCGCGCCTGTTGCCAGCATCGTCCGGCGGCTCAGCATGGGCATTCCTTCACTTGAACCAGTTGTTGGAGCTGACGTTCTGCCCGGCCGCGATGAGCACGAATTTGGGATTACAGCCGTGATGGCTGCAGCGCGGAAAGATATGGCTGAAAAGCACCGTCACGTCGTGGTCGGGCACATGCGCCGGCTCATGCACCACGCGATAGACGCCGGACTGCTTGCAGACCTCGCGCGCTTGATATTCCTCCGCCACGGCATCCCCCGATTTGGTGCCGCAGTGTGACCCAAGACGGGCGAGGGAGCCACCTGTCTGGCGAGGGTGCCGCCGGCGAAAGTCCCAAAGAATTCCCTCTCCCCCTTTGGGGGAGAGGGCAGGGTGACGGGGTCTCTCAAGAGATGGCACTGCATTTGACGCGTTTTTCGGCACCCTCGATCGGCTCAAGGACCTAGATTTGCAATCGTCGCACCGCCTCAGTATCTGATCATAATCGCTGGATGGGTGGCCGAGCGGTTTAAGGCACCGGTCTTGAAAACCGGCAGGCCCGAAAGGGTCTCGTGGGTTCAAATCCCACCCCATCCGCCACCCTAAGAGCGGCAACAACCGAAGACCGCAGGGCGTAGGGTGCCTCCCGAAGCTTTAGCGAAGGGAGGCTGGCGACGATGTGGTACGTCCACTTTCTCGAACTCCGGAACAAAGATATCTACGTCGGTTCGACCGATGATCTGCGCCGTCGTCTTGAATCGCATCGAAAAGGACAGGTGCGTTCAACGCACAACCATCTTCCGGCCTCTCAAATCATATGTCGCGGTTCAAACTGGGCCGCATGCCAGACAGCTGGAGCGATATTTCTAGTCCGGTTCGGGTAAGGCATTCGCCAAGAAACGCCTCTTGCATTCCTCGCCCGAAGATTCCGCTACCTCTTCAGAGCGCTAGCGGAGGAGAGCGCGCTCCGAATGTACGCCAACTGCAATCGCTGGTCCTATTCTCCCTCCCGCCAATTTCGGCTACCATCCCCCGATATTGATCCACACTGGGGGCGTTCATGAGATTTTCCAAAGCTGGCGCGCTGGCTGTCATGGCCGGCGCGATGATCTTCGCGACCGCCGCGCAGGCGGCGCGCGTCGGCATCGTCGTTTATCAGGAAGACCATTTCGGCGGCGACTCGCGCGAGATCCGCGACGATCAGCCCGATCTCGGCTGGATTCATTTCGACGACCGCATCTCCAGCGTCGAAGTCAAGCGCGGGGTCTGGGAGCTGTGCGAACACGCCAACTATGGTGGCCGCTGCATCACGCTCGATCACGATATCGGCAAACTCGACCGTATGGGCTTCGACGACAGGATTTCGTCGATCCGCCGCATTCGCTGACGCGAGCCGGGGGCCGCTTATCGTTGAATGTCCGTCGCCGTGCTTGGCGGATGCGGCGGCTCTGCGCGCGCCGGGCCGCTGAGAGGGAGGAGCGATGCCGGATACTGGGACGTACACGGAGCATCTCTTCTCCTACGGCACGCTGCAGCTTTCGGCCGTGCAGATGGCGACCTTCGGCCGGCTTCTGGCGGGCAACGGCGACGCCATGCCGGGTTACGAAGTGGTCCCGCTCGCGATCGAAGACGCGGACGTCGTCGCCATCAGCGGCAAGGCGGTCCACAGCATGGCCAGGTTCACCGGGCGCGCCGGCGACGTCATCGCCGGAACGGTGTTTGCCGTCTCGCCGGAGGAAATCCACAAGGCCGACGCCTACGAAGTCGCCGCGGTCAGGCGCGTCGCGGTCGTGATGCGATCGGGCAGGCGCGCCTGGGTCTATGTCGACGCCCGCGACGCGCCCCTGGCGTCCTGAGCAGCCGCGTCCTACTCCGGATGCGGCGGCGGCGCGCTCTCATGCGAGGTACCCTCCGGCCCGCTCGCGGGCGGCGCCGTCTCGTGCGAGACGCCTTCCGGCCCCGGCGCGGTGCCCTCGTGCGAACAGGCCGCTTCCTCGCAATGCACCGCCGGCACCGGCTTGAACTCGAGCGGCTTGAGCAGGACGATGGTCCCCATCATCAGGCCGATGATGACGAACGCCCCCACCGCATACCACAGCGGCGAGGCCCCGCCGCCTTCCGATCCATTGCCGTCCGCCATGGCTGTCTCCGTCTTTGCGCCGCGATCCTAGCGCGATTCCTTCCCCGGCCCAGAGGCGTGTTGAGCGATCCACCGTGGGCGGCGCCGAAAACTCAAGGCAGACGCACGGGTAGCGCGCCGACGGCGCTGGCGCGCTTCGCCAAACGCGCATCGAAGCTCACAAAAGCATCGCAATCCTGCGCCTTGGAGAGGTGAAGCGCATCGGCGAAATCCATGCCTTGCTTCATCCAAGCCAGCGCCTTGGCGACGGCGGCAAAGTCTTCCAAAGTCACACGCGGAAGTCCCGCGAAGGTGGCGAAGCCCTCGGCGATCGCGTCACGCTCGAATTTGTAGACGCTGCGCAGTACCCATTCGGCTTCCAGCAGCACGGTCGTCAACACCAGCACGTCGTTGTTGTCGACCAATCGCCGCGCTCGGGCCGCCTGGACGGGGTGATCGCCCGTCAGGAAACGGAGCAGGACATTAGTATCGATTGCGAGCATGGCGCCGCTGCGCCTCCGCTGCGATGCCGGCTTCCATCTCCGCCAGGCTTTTCGGCCGGCCGGAATATTTCAGCGAGCCGAACACGTCCTTCACCTTGGTCGGCGCGAAGGCGACCGCCGGTTTCAGCAGGACGCCGTCCGCAACCTCCTCCACGGTCAGCCGCGTTCCAGGTCCCCAACGGCGCTGCTGGCGGACGGCCTTGGGCAAGATGACCTGACCCTTGGTCGACAAGATCGTCGTGTGTTTCGCGGTCACCGCCCATACCTCGGTAAGATCAAGGTAAGACAGTATCAGAGCACCGGCCTTGCTTCAACCTTCGATTCCCTCGTCGAACATCAGCGCCCGCACATAGCGCGCCGGGGCCGAGCCGTAGGCCAGCACCTTGTCGTGATAGGCCTTGAGGTTGAACGCCGCGCCGGCGCGTTTTTCGGCCTCGGCGCGGATCGCGTTGTGCTCGGAGACGCCGACGAAATAGGTCGACAGCTGCGTCGAGCTCAGCGAGGCGCGGATCCATTTGCCGGCCGCCTCGCGCTCCTGCTGGAAGGCGGTGACCGTCATCAGTTTCATCGCGTCGTCCTTGCTGATGCCGTCGACATGGATCGCCTGGTCGAGGATCGAATTGCTGATCGTGCGCAGCAGCACTTTGAGCTGCACCAGCTTGTACAGCGGATCGCCGCCCAGGAAACCCTGGTCCACCATCATCCCCTCGGCATAGACCGCCCAGCCCTCGACGAAGGAGCCCGACGACAGCACGGCGCGCAGCACCGACTTGCAGGCATTGGCATGCCACAGCTGCACATAATGTCCCGGCATCGCCTCATGCACCGCGATGTCCTGGATGCCGAGCGAATTGTATTCGCGCAGGAAGGAGTCCGCCTGCGCCGCCGTCCAGTCGTCCGGGATCGGCGAGACGTCGAAATAGGTCCGCATGCCCTTGTCGAGCGGTCCCGGCGAGTCGCAATAGGCCACCGCCACGCCGCGCGCGAACTGTGGCATCAGCACCACCGCGACCGGCGCGTCGGGCAGGGTGATGAGGCCCTTGGCGCGCACGAAGTCGGTCGCCGCGGCCAGCGCCTTCTCCGATGTCGCCACCACCTGGTCGCGGGCCGGACGCCGCGCATAGGCCAGCGCCAGCGCCGCTTCGATGGCCGCCTGCTCCTGCTCCGGCGTCGGCGCATCCGGCATGGGAGGGGCGCCAGCCTTGCCGGCCAGCGCCTGCCGCGACACGTCGTACATCGTCGCGCGCGTCTTCTTGATCGCCGCTTCAGCGCGTTCGCGGATTTCCTTGCGGCTCAGCGTCGAATTGAGCGTGAAGACGAGCTTCTCGTCGAACAGCTTGCCGCCGATGCGAAAATCGCCCTTGGCGTTCGGCACCAGTTCCTTGTCGAGCCAGCTCTGGTGTTCGGCGACCGCCGCTTTCAGCGCCGCCGCGGCGGCCTTCAGCCGCGTCTGCTCGGCCGCGCTCAGCACGCCGGCATTGGGCATCACCATGGAGTCCAGCACGTCGACGACGCCGTTGTTCTGCTTGGCGACGGTCTGTGCATGCACCAGCGGCACGCGCGCCGGCTGCAGCGCGGTGCGCATCTGCGCGAACAGCTTGGGCAGCTTCTCCATGCGCGAGAGCGCCGAGCGCATGCGCTGGGGCAGGGGCGCGAACTCGCGCGCCATCAGCCCATAGAGCGAATTGCCCGCCAGCCCGGAATATTGCTGCGGGTCCCAGGCCCAGCTCTGGAACGTCTCGTCGTCCCAGATGGCGTATTTGAGCTGGCTGGCCAGGATCGCCGCGTCCACCTGGTTGTCGCGCGACAGCTTGGAGCGGTCGAGCGCCATCAGTTCGGCCAGCAGGTTGCGCCACATCTTGACGCGGACGCCGCGGCCGGTGCCGCTCATGTCGTCGATCTCGCCGTCGAAGCGGTGATCGCCGGTCCCCGTCGCCGACACCGGCTGCAGCCGCAGATAGGCATCGAGCCAGCGCGCCGACAGATTGGCGAAATAGGCGTCCGGCGTGCCGAGCGCGGCGTGCGGCGGCTTGGCAAGGGCAGGGGCGCACAGCGCGGTCGCGCCCAGCAGGAGAGTGACGGCGCGGCGGGAGAGGGCAAGGTTCACGGGGGCGGGTCCGGTGGTTCGTTTCCCCCGCACACTGTTCTGCCCAAGGCCCCGGATCAAGCCACGACTGCGTGCGGTCCTTGTCTCCAAGCGCCGCCTGCCGGACACTGCGCGATGCTCGATCTCTCCATCCGGCCCTTGCAGCCCGACTCGCCCTGGCCGGCACAGATCGCGGCCGAGCAGTTCGAATATTGGGGACCGCTGACCGGCCACGCCTCGCGCGCCGCCTACGAGACGTTTCTGGAGCAGGCGGCGCACAGCCAAACCCTGCCCAGGGTCCTGGTGGCGACGTCGCGGACGACGCTGCTCGGCTCGGTCAATCTGCTGGCCAGCGAGATGACCGTGCGCCCGCAACTCACGCCCTGGCTGAGCCAGCTGTTCGTCACCGCGAGCCGGCGCAAGAGCGGCGCCGGCAGCGCTCTGCTCGACGCCGCGGTGTCGTACATCGCGGAGCTGGGCTACCGCCAGCTCTTCCTCTTCACCTCCGGCACGCTGCCGGCCTATTACCGCAGCCGCGGCTGGCGCGACGTCGACGACGTCGACTATCTCGGCAAGCTGCGGACCGTCATGCGGTTCGATATCGATGGGTAGTATCCGGACTCAATTGCCGGCAAGTTGTGGCCTTGGGGCCCACTGGGCAAGTGTGTACGGTATCCTCGCTCGCGGGCATCCGCGCGGGGGCGTTCGGGGGATTTCATGAAATTGGTGTTTGTTCGCGTCGCGCTCGCATGCGCGGCCTTGGCAGTGATGAGTGGGGCGGCGATGGCCAAGGACGGTCATCTTGCGGGCGTCAAACTGACCATCGGCACGGCCGACTGGACGCATCAGGACCAGAACGCCATACGGTCGACTCTCTCGACGGTCAGTACCGATGCGAATGGACAAGCCGTCGTCGCGGGCCTTGCGCCCGGCCGTTATGAAATCGTGATCGACGGTCCGAGCTTCGTCGCCGCGATGGACATGATCGCACCGCCGCCCGAAAAAGAAAGCGGCGGCCCGTCGGTCAGCATAGGTGGCGGCCTGTTCGGCGGCACAAGCCATTCGTCGTCCAACCACGAAGGCGCGGGTCCAAGGCAGGGTGGTTCGCATTCGAGTTCCGGCGGCATCGGACTGGGGTTGAGCGTTCCGTTGGGCGGCAGTCCGCAGGGTCAGCCCTCTTCCTATTGGGTTGTTTCCAGCGGCTTGGACTGGGAAGCCTTCAAGGTTTCCTATGAAACGCCCTACTGCCGCGACGACGCCGGCCAGGGGATGCGGCTTCTGTTTACGGTGCCGCAAGCTGCGGGTCCGCTCAGGGTGACGATTTTCGCAACCAACGTATTCGACAAGCACAATCCAACGGGCGTTTATTAGCCGCCAAGCGTTTTCAGCCCTGCCGAATTTGGGGTAGCGGGTCAGTTTGAAAGCGACGGCGCCTGACGCGGGCTTTCGTGGTGGCGATGATCGAAGAGTGGGAAGCACGGCAAGATGCTCGATAGAGACGGCACCACTCGGCAACTATCGAATGATTTTGAAAGTGATATTCACTTTGTAGTGAATAATGTTGCACGGCACCGGCATCACCATTTGACATTGCCTCGTTTTGGAGACCTTGAAATTCATCTCATCGATGAGACGCGCCAAAAAGGCGGCTCTTTCAAATATCGAGGTGCCGTTCTGGGTGTGCGGAATAACCGGCGCGGCGTCGTGGCCTGTGGTTCCGGCAACTTTCCGATCGCCGTTGGACTGGCCGCTTCAAGCTTGAACGTCCCGGCACTGGTCGTCATGCCGGATGACGCGCCGCAGATCAAAAAGAGGCTTGCGCAAGAGTCCGGCTCTGAAACGCTTTTCGTACCCCGCGCCGAGTTTGCTCAAATCGTGAAAAAAGAAGCGTCTACCAGGGGCTGGGATGTACTGCATCCCTTCGCAAATCCCGAAATGCTCATAGGAAGCTGTGCTCTGGGATTTGAGTTGGCTGAGGAAATTGAATCTCTTGGTTCTGCGACCGACGCCGTTGTCGTCGCGTGCGGCGGAGGCGGTCTCGCGGCTGGATTGGTGCTTGGTCTTCGGCTCAAAGGGGCGGACAATCCGGTTACCGCAATTGAGCCCGAGCACTATCCGAGCCTGGCGGCCGCCTTTGCCGCGGGGCAACCCGTCGAGATCAAACCCTCGGGTCATACAAACTGCGATGCCCTTCGGGTCACCGAGATAGGGAAACTGGCGTTCGACACGATGCGAAAGCTGGGTGTCTCGGCGACGGTCGCGACCGACGATGGGGCGGCGGCGGCGCAATTGCTGATGGCTGAAGAATGCGGGATTTCTGCGGAACCGAGTGGAGCGCTTGCTTTGGCGGCGCTTCTGGAAAACCGGATACCGGGAAATAGCAGTCGAGTCTGGGTCGTCGTATGCGGCGGTAATATCTGACTTGTTGTCGACATGGTCGGATAGAATGGGCGGCAAGCCCAGACGGATTGCGCCACCTTGTCGTTCATGGTCCGTCCGACTTTAGCGTTGCTCAGCTGACAAATGTCGCGCCGCCCTCCTATTGCCTCAAGATTCCCGCCGTGTTGGGCGGGGCGGGGACAATCTAGCGACCATTGGGAGCCTGCTCTCAGCTTCTGGAGACTTGGCGCACCAAATCGCCGAGCGGCCAGATGGCTCGCGCATTCGCCTTGTGACCAAGGCGCCCTGAATTTCAAACTGACCCACTACCGAATTTCGGGCACTGTTACAGTTTGACTCGATAGCCCGCCCCGATGGTGGGGTGGTTCATCACCACGACGCGCCAACGCTGACGCCCACCACTCGTGGATCTTCTGACGATAGTCCGGCCGCACCGTTGCCCTTGGGAACCGTGAAACCGAAGCGCATGCCTCGACCGGCTGTGTCGGGGCAATAGGGCGTGGTGCTTGAGAATTTTCCGCTGTCCCCGATGTTGATCGCCAAGGTAACCGGAATCGATACCGATGTATTGGTCGCTCCAGCACTCACGACAAGACCGGCGCCGCCAGCAGCGCTATCGCCATGGGGGCCGCCGTTCGAACTCCCAATCGGTCTAGCGCCGCCATTGGAATGGTGCGATCCGCCGCCGCCGAACATCCCACCGATGCCCAAGCTCACCGAAGGTCCGCTGTCATGTCTCGCAGGCGGGGCGAGCCTGTCCATCGCCGCGACGAAGCTCGGGCCGTCGATTTCGATCACATAGTCGCCCGGCGCGAGGCCCTTGATGGTTATTTGCCCGTGGTCATCGGTCTGCATCTTTGTGACGACGCTGCCGTCACCTCTCTTGACGATGAGATCGGCGCCAGTGAGGGCCGTTACGGCAATGGGGACCGTCTGGATCGCGCCGGCTGCGGTTGAAACCAGCACACTCAAACAAGCGGCGAGGATTGCGATGCGTGTTTTGAAATAGGCTCCTTCGTGAGCGCGAGCCCGATTCGATTTCATGATTTCCCCCGAACGCCCCCGTGCGGATGCCAGCGAGCTAGGCTATACTACACAGATGCCCAAGGGACCCCAAAGCCGGAAGCGCCCCGCCGATGTCATCGGCAACGCCGTCCATGCTCCCGGTTTGCCAATAGCCTTGGCTGCCGGGACTGTTTTCCGCGACCCATAGCCCACCAGGCATGAACCAAGACCGCGCCGCGCGCGCGCAACTGCAATCACGCCGGCTTCATCCCGGCGCAGGGAAGGAACAGCAGCATGTTTTCGCATATCATGATCGGGACCAACGACTTGGACAAAGCCAAGGCGTTCTATGACAAGGTGCTGGGCGCGCTGGGCATCGCGCCGGCGATGGTCGACCGCCACCGCATCTTCTATCGCACCCCGACCGGCGTCTTTTCGGTATCGCAGCCGATCGACGGCAAGCCGGCCACCGCCGCCAATGGCGGCACGATCGGCTTTGCCTGTGCGACCACGGCGCAGGCCGATGCCTGGCATGCCGCCGGCGTCGCCAACGGCGGAACGACCTGCGAGGATCCGCCGGGCGTGCGCGAAGGCGGCATGGGCAAGATGTATCTCGCCTATCTGCGCGATCCCGACGGCAACAAGCTGTGCGCCTTGCATCGCATGAGCTGACCGCTCCGTGCTTCTCCTGAACCGATACGGCCTCGGCGGTCTGATCTGCGCCGTGCTGGTCACGCTCCCGGCCGCCGTCGTGCCCGCCTGGGGCGCCGACGATCCGGGCTTCGAGCGCATGGCGATCTGCCAGGATTCCTGGCTCGACTGGCAGAAGAACGACCCCGCGCGCCTGAAAGTCTTCGCCGACCGTTTTCACGCCGCGTTTTCGCCCCACGACAACGACCCGTATTTTCTGCCGAAGGCGAACGTCTCGGTCGCCGGACTTCGTGTCGTGCAGGCCTATCCGGGCAGCGTCGGCATGGGCGTCGGCTTTTCGCTGCTGGTCGACGCGACCTTCGACAAGGCCAAACAGACGTTGGCCAAGCAGTTGGGCAAGCCGCTCGTCAAGTGCGACGCCAGCGACGGGATGAAAACCTGCGAATTGCAAATCGCGGAGCAGCGCACGATCACGCTGATGGCGCCGGACGACCCCAAAAATTCCCAAACGCTGATCGGCTGTTATTATTTCTACGAGAAATGAGTTCGAAGCGGCGGGGCTAATGTTTGGCGCCGGCCTGCCAGCGGTGGATGGCCTGGATGGGCGCCCAGCCGCCGGGCGCGACCAGGTTGATCACGTTGAGGGTCAGGTTGTCGCGGATCATCGCGAGCGTGAAGAGCTCGAAGGCGAGCGCCAGCGCCACGACATATCGGGCGCGCACTTTCGAGGCGAAGTAGAAGCCGGATGACATCATCGCCGTATCGGACAGCGAGTTGAGGATGCTGTCACCGGCATAGCCGGCCGCCAGCGCCTGCTGGCGATAATGCTGGATGACCGCGGGGCTGTTCTCGGCGATCTCCCAGCCGATCTCGACGCCCATCGCGATCAGGAGGCGCGCGCCGAGCGGCAGGCGCGGCGCCGCCAGATGGAGCAGCCCGAAGAAGATGAAGCCGTGGATGAGGTGCGAGAAGCTGTACCAGTCGGCCAGCTGCTGCGACATGTCCCGGCTGAAGGGATCGTTCACCCACAGCGCCAGCCGCCCGCTCGCCGCGAAAAACGGCTGGCCATAGGCGTGCAGCACCAAAATCTGCACGCCGATCAGGACGGCGGCGATGGCCCCATACAGGGCCGGCATATTCGAGCGGATATTCACGAAAGCCCCCATTCTTAAGATCCATCAGGCCGCCGTATTGCGCCGCCGAAGCTCCGCTTCCAGCAACGCATAATCCGCAAAGCCCGTTTTCGGCGCAACGACGTCGGTCCAGATCGCGTCGAGCGTGGCGGCGAGTTCGTCCGGCATCACGCCGCGATGGCCGCCTGAGCCGCCTTGGCGGACCTTGGCGGAGTCGCTGCCCGGCGGCAGATTGCAGCGCGCCTCCGAGAGCTTGCGCATCATCGCATCGTCGAACAGGTCTTTGTGCCGCAGCATGTAGGCGAACGACGAGCGTTCGAGAGTCAGCCTCAACAACGCATCGTCGAGCGCGATGCCGCAAAAGGCGGCGAGCTTTCGCACATGACGTTCGGGATCGGCGCTCATGTGTTCGTAGGAGAGAAGCAGAACGTCCGGATTGTCGCGCTGCTCCCACCAGCTGATGAGATGCTGCCAATAGCCGGGGTCCTGTCCGCCCTTCGCCAGCCGGCCTTGCGCAAATTCGCTGAGCGAAACGGCGCCGGGTTCGAGAAACCAGCCTTCCATGAAACGGTAGAGCGAAACCATCGCGTCCTTCGGTTCGCGCAACGACACGACGTAGCGCGCGCCCTTGGGCATGTCGTAGTAGGACAGATGGCTCTTGAAGCCGCGCGGCTGCGCCCGTTGCGGCGCTTCCAGGTCGATGCCGAGCGTCCGCGACGTCTCGATCCAGGGCACGACGCGGGAGATATCGTCGAAATCCATGTCGCCGCGCGTGCGCAGCGTGTGAAAGGTCTGCTGCAGCCAGGTGGTGCCGCATTTGGAGAAGGGCGAGATGACGACGTCGTGTCGCCGCGGACGATAGGCGGCAATGGCGGATTTGTAGTTGTCGCGTCCAAACGCCCGATCCATGAACGCGCCGAACTCGGCCATGCTGCGGGCGCGATGCGCCACGGTGTCGGTCATAGAGCCCCCATGCCCGTGCATTAAGACAGAATCGCCGCATCGGGACAAACCGGGGGCAACCCGAAAGCGCCGCGCGTGCTGGCATCGCGCCTGGCTCATGCGGCGGTTTACGAAGGCTCGGTCCCGCGATTTTCAATCCTTGATGCGCGCAGCATCCGCGGACTGGTTCCGGTCCAGCGCTTGAAGGCGCGGCTGAACGCAGCTGCGCTGGAAAAGCCCACGAGATAGGCCGTCTCGTTCACAGAGACCTTTCTTTCAGCGAGATAGACGAGCGCCATCTGGTAGCGAAGATCATCCAGAACTTTCTCGAATGTCGCACCTTCCGCTTTCAGCTTGCGGAACAGCGTCGTCCGGCTCAGCCCCATCTTGGTGGCGACGATGTCCATGTTAGCCCCGCCGGTGTGCAGGATCGGCATCAACAGGCTTTCGACCCGTCCCTGCGTGGTCTCGGAATTCTCCAGAGCCTTGAGCAGCGCTTCCGCACGCTCACTCAATATTCCGAAAACGTAGCGCGATGGGTTCGGAGTTCTGTGGGTCATGAACAAGTCGTCGTTCATAAGTAGAGCATTGCGTCCACTTGCGAAGTACACCGGTGCTTGGAATACGCGATCGTATTCGGCACTGTAGGACGGCGCAGAGTGCGTGACGTGGATCTCCTGTATTGCCGGTAACTGGCCAGGGAACCGACGTGAGGCCGAGGCGATGCGAGCGAAGCCGGATTCGGTGATCTCGGGACAAGCATTGGGATTCTTGCGCGTGTCGATCAGCCAGACCTGGCCATTCTCGCGCGATAGCACGAGACGCCTGCCGGCCGGATCTTCGACTTCGACGTCGATGATCAGACGGCCGAAGCGATCAAGCTGCTCCATGGCCTCCGACATGGTCTGGCAAGTCTGGCCGATCAAGGCGACGATCGACAACTCGGACATGTCGTAAGCCTCGCCGAAATGAAGTGCGAGAGCGGGATCATTCCCGAGTGCCTGGCCCGCGCGCATGAGCGCGATGTATTTCGCGAGCGCGATGCGGTTGTCCTGGTCCTCAAGGTCCGCCGGATCGATCCCCGACTGCTCGGACAGAACCATTTGGCTGGCGCCCTTACGGACCGCCAGCTCCATCAGCGCGCGCACAAATCCAGCCGAAACCGTCGCTTCACGCATGGCTCTGCAAACCCTCAACGTCTCCGGCCATGAACCTTAAAGCCAAGTTTTTGACGTGTGATGTCATGCGCACTGGACCTGCCGACACTATCTATAACTGGTAAGACAAGTCCGACTGGCAAGCCACAGCAAAATGCGGCGGCCATTTCGCGCGGGAGTAATCCATGCTCAGCCGAGATACCAGTCCGCGCTCCAGGGCCAGCACCACGCAAATGAGTGAAGAAAAGGAATTATTGGGATGACCGAAGTATCCGCGTTCCGCCTGTATCTGATGAGGGCTCTTTATCTTCTGATAGCCGTGGGGATTGGAATCACCATTTGGCCTGAAGTAATCCACCATCCGCTAACGATGCACGGTGCCACCTCCAGCTTGCTCGGGACAGTGGGAGTTCTGGCAGTCTTAGGCATTCGTTATCCGCTGCAGATGTTGCCTCTGCTTTTCTTCGAAATGGTCTGGAAGACGATTTGGCTGATCGCAGTTGCGCTCCCGCTTTGGTCCGCCCACCAGATAGACGCGGCTACGGCGGAGTCAGTCCGGGGGTGCTTAATGGGTGTTATTGTTCCGATCGTAATTCCCTGGCGTTACGTGTTTGCAAATTACGTGCAGAAGCATGGGGATCGCTGGGGCTGGCGTACTGCTTCCAAAGAAGCGGCGGGGCACGGCGGGCTTCGCGGTACGTCAAGGTGATCGCGATGAGAAAAGTTCTACGAATCTTCCTCTGCCGTCCGATCGTCGTCGCCAGCCCTCGCAAAGAATCGAAGTAGAGGAATCGCTACGATGACCGAACCATCGACGCGATTGCCGACAAGTGGGCGCAGTATCTTGGATCGGATACGCGGCCTTGGTCATCAAACGAACAATGCAATTTCTGTCTTGGCATACTAGCGCATATGAAATCACCACTTCTGGTAAAGGAGCATTGCATGACAGAACGTGTTGCAGATTCGTCGCCGCGTCTCAAAGCCAGGACCGCAGGCCTCTTGTATCTGATCAATTTGATCATGAACGGAATCGCCATCTTCGTTCTCTTAAAGCTGACGGTGCCCGGCGGTGCGGCGGCGACCGCGCATAACATCTTGGCCTCCGAGCAATTGTTTCGTTACGGCTTTGCAGCCGATCTCGTCGGAGCACTATGCTATATTGGCGTGACACTGCTGCTCTACAAATTGTTCAAAGCGGTGAGCGAGACCTTCTCCCTGCTTGCGGCGTTTCTCAGTCTTGTGGCGGTCGCCATTGCGGGCGCCAACTTGGTCAACCTCATGGCCCCTTTGGTTCTGCTTGGAGGCGCGCCCTATTTGCACGCGATCGCGCCGGGCCAGTTGCAGGCCCTGGCGCTGACGTTCTTGAGACTGCATGGGGTTGGCTATCTTACGTCCGTGGTCTTTTTCTCATTCTATATGATCGTGATCGGTGGTCTGATCGTCAGGTCGACTTTCATGCCTCGAATCATAGGTGTGCTGCTGATTATCGAGAGCGTGTGCGCGCTAATTTACTGTTTCGCGAGCTTCCTTGCGCCGCCATTCGCGGCCCATCTCTTCCCAGCCATTCTGGCCCCCGGCCTCATTGGAGAAGGATCGCTGACGCTATGGCTCCTCATCGTCGGAGTAAACGCGAAGAAATGGAAAGAACAGGCTGCTGCAACAAGCTGAACCCTGTTCAGCGTGCGGCTTCGCGGTCGAGCGCCGCGCCGGCTGCAACTTCGATCTTGTGGGTACGATGATGCTGATCCGTCGTGCCTTCAAGGGCCCTTGGAAGTCGAAGGACGGCACGCACATGTTCAACCGAAAGGCCGGAATCCTGTAATCCCGCATGCTTTCCACGCCCGTTGAGCGACGCTTCTCCAACGCCTATCTTGCGCCGCCTCCTCGGACTAGATTTGCCTGCATGATCCGGACCGCGCAGCGGCTCTTCGCCGTGACCTTTCTCGCCGCCTTCGCCGCGGCCTGCGCTTCCTCGCCCGAGGACAACTCCGTCACCGTCCCGCCCAATGCCGGCGTCTACAAGATCGGCCAGCCCTATCAGATCGGCGACACCTGGTATTACCCGCGCGAGCAGCCCGACTATGACGAGACCGGCATCGCCTCGTGGTACGGCCCGGCCTTCTACGGCCACCGCACCGCCAATGGCGAGATCTACACCGCGCAGGATCTGACCGCCGCCCACCGCACGCTGCCGCTGCCCGTCAACGTCCGCGTCACCAATCTCGACAACGGCAAGTCGCTGGTGGTGCGCGTCAACGACCGCGGGCCCTTCGCCAAGGGCCGCATCATCGATTTGTCGGAGCGCGCCGCCGAACTGCTCGGCTACAAGCAAAAGGGCACCGCGCGGGTGCGCGTCACCTATCTGTCCCGCGCCGATCTCGATGGCGGCCGCCCGCCGCCGGACGAGACGCCGCCGGAGATCGCATCCGCCGTTCCCGCCGCGCCGACCGGACGCGTCGCCACCACCGCGCTCGATGCCGTGCCGGGCACAGCGGTCGCGCCGCCGATCCCGGTCGTCAGCCTGCCGGCGCCGGCGATCGTGGCCAGCGCCGACGCCGCCGTCGCCACCCAGCCCACCGGTATCGTCACGCAAGTTCCGGTTCCGCCCGCGACGCGGCTTTATGTCCAGGCCGGCGCCTTCAGTTCCTACCAGAATGCCGCACGCCTGCAGTCGCGCCTGGGCGGCGATATGCAGATAACGTCCAGCAGCCAGAACGGCCGGACGATCTACCGCGTCCGCTCGGGTCCCTTCGACGAGGTGGGCGACGCCGATAAGGCGTTGGCCCGGGTCACCGGCCTTGGTAGTAACGACGCGAAAATCGTCGTTGATCGCTAAACATCGATCGGAGCAGTGTTCATGAATCTTCGCCTTTGCGGCGCCTTGCTGTGCATCCTGGCCGCCTTCGCGGTCCAGCCCGCTTCTGCCGACATCACCACCACCGCCAACCACGCCCTGCTGATGGATGCGGAGTCCGGCGCGGTGCTGTGGGCCAAGGACGCGAACACGCCGATGCCGCCGGCCTCGATGAGCAAGCTGATGACCATCGAGCTTTTGTTCCAGCGCCTCAAGGATCGCCGCGTCAAGCTCAGCGACACCTTCCCGGTCTCGGAACGCGCCTGGCGCGAGCGCGCGGGCTCCGAATGCTTCGTCAATATCGGCGACCGCATGACGGTGGAGAACCTCATCCAGTGCATCATCGTGGTCTCGGGCAACGACTCCACCATCGTCGTCGCCGAGGCGCTCGGCGGCACGGTCGAAGGCTTCGTCACGATGATGAACCGGCGCGCGCGCGAGCTCGGCCTGACGCAGTCGCACTTCGTCAATCCCGACGGCCTCGACGTGCCGCCCGGCCAGATGATGTCGGCCTTCGATCTCGCCACCCTGGCGCGCCACATCATCCGCACCTATCCGGCCTACTATCATTATTTCGGCGAGAAGGATTTCATCTGGAGCAACATCCACCAGCCCAACCGCAACCCGCTGCTGTTCGGCGTCGCCGGCGCCGACGGCCTCAAGACCGGCCATATCGACGCCTCGGGCTACGGCCTGGTCGGTTCGGCGATCCGCGGCGGCCAGCGCCTCATCCTGGTCGCCAGCGGCATGATGTCGGAGAAGGACCGGGCCGACGAAGGCGCCCGGCTGATGGAAATCGGCTTTCGCGAATTTCGCCGCTACATGTTGTTCAAGCCCGGCGACGCGGTCGCGCAGGCGGAAATCTTCGGCGGCAGCGAAAAAACCGTGGCGCTGACGGTCAGGGCGCCGGTGGTGCTGACGCTGCAGGTCGATTCGCGGCCCGGCCTCAAAGTCGCCGTGCACTTCACCGGCCCCTTGCGCGCGCCGCTGGAGCAGGGCCAACAGGTCGGCACGCTCAGCATCACCGCGCCGGATTTTCCGGCGCAGACCATACCGCTCTACGTCGCCCAGCCGGTCTCGCAGACCGGCATTTTCGGCCGCATGCTGCTGGGCCTCAAAGCGCTCGTCGGTTCGCGATGAAAAAGCCGGCGCGTTTCATTACGCTGGAGGGCGGCGACGGCTCCGGCAAGTCGACGCAGATCAAATTGCTCGTCGCCGCGCTTCAGCAGCGCGGCATCGACGCGCTGGCGACGCGCGAGCCCGGCGGCTCGAAAGGCGCCGAGGAAATCCGCAAGCTCGTCCTCACCGGCGAACCCGGCCGCTGGGACGTCATGACCGAGACGCTGCTGATGTTCGCGGCGCGCTCCGACAACGTCGCCAAGGCCATTAAGCCCGCGCTCGCCGCGAAAACCTGGGTGATCTGCGACCGCTTCACCGACTCCACCTATGCCTATCAGGGCGCCGGCGGCGGGTTGGCGCGCGAGACCATACGGCGGATGGAAACGCTGGTGCTGGGCGATTTTCGCCCCGACCTGACGCTGATCCTCGACATTCCCACCGATGTCGGCATCGCGCGCACCCATGGCCGGGCGAACGACGAAACCCGGTTCGAGAAATTCAACATCGAGTTCCACAACCGCTTGCGCGCAGCCTATCTCGCCATCGCCCGGCGCGATCCGCAGCGCTGTGTCGTCATCGACGCCAGCGGCGACAGCGACGCCATCGCCAGGACGATCTGGAACACGGTCGCCAAACGGTTCAGGCTGAAGTGATGGCGCCGCGCACTCGCATCGTTGCTCCAGCCGAAGAGACGCCCGAGGCCGATCGCATTGAAGGCTTCGCCCATCCGCGCGAGACGCGGCATCTGGTGGGGCAGGGCGCCGCCCTGGCGCACGCGGCGCGCGCCATCCGTTCGGGCCGGCCGCCGCAAGGCTGGCTGCTCGCCGGCCCGCCCGGCATCGGCAAGGCGACGCTGGCCTATCGCATCGCGCGCTACATGCTCGCCTATGGCGCGACGGCCGCCGGCGCCGAAGATCTCTTCGTGCCCGAGCGCGACGCCAACGCGCTGCAGGTCGCGGCCGGCGCCCATCCCGGACTCCTGGTCCTCAAGCGCGGCCTCAACGACAAGGGCAAGCTGATGGCCGAGACCTCGGTCCATGTCGTGCGCAAGCTGTCCGGCTTCTTCGGTATGACGTCGGGCGCCGGCGGCTGGCGCATCGCCATCGTCGACACCGCCGACGACATGAACGAGGCCGCCGCCAACGCGCTGCTCAAGCTCTTGGAGGAGCCGCCGTCGCGCGCCATGGTGCTGTTGCTCAGCCACGTGCCGGGGCGCTTGCTGCCGACGATCCGCTCGCGCTGCCGCCGCCTCGATCTGCGCCCGCTCGACGAAGCGACGCTCCAAGCCGAGCTGGCGCGGCTTCTGCCGGACCTCAAGGGCGCCGAGCGCACAGCGCTGGCGCGTCTCGCCGGCGGCTCCATCGGCATGGCGCTGCAATTGGCGGGTGGCGACGCCGTCGCGCTCGCCCGCGATGCCGACCGCCTGCTCGACAACGCCGCGGCGCCCGATGTCGCTGCGATCGTCGCGCTCGGCGACCGGATTTACCGCATCACCGACGGGTTGGATTCCTTCGGCGCCTTCCTGCGCGAAGCGCTCATCCAGCGCATCCGCGTCCGCGCCATCGCCGGCCAGCCGCATCTGGAGCGCTGGATCGAATGCCTCGGCCGCCTCAACGCCGGCTTCGCGCGCACCGCCGCGCTCAATCTCGAACCGCGCCAGACCCTGCTCAGCGCCGCCGGACAACTCGCGAGCGCGACACGCCGCGCCGGAGCGATCTGAGGGTTGCGCACAAAACACAATTGTCATCCCCGGCGAGCGGAGCGCACTTCGCGCGTAGCGAGGGAGTTCATAGCGACAGCGTATGAACGACCCAGGCCGGAAAGATTGTACGAACTACGAATCGTCCGTACGCTGTCGCTACGGACCCCCTCGCTTCGCTCGGCCGGGGATGACAGTTTGAAATAGGTTTGCTCAATCGCATGCTCGTCGACAGCCATTGTCATCTCGATTTCCCGCAATTCGCGCCCGAGCTCGACGCGGTGGTGGCGCGCGCCCGGGCCGCCGGTGTCGGCGTCTGCGTCAGCATCGGCACGACGCTGGGCAAATTCCCCGGTGTCCTGGCCGTCGCCGAGCGTTTCGCCAACGTCTGGTGCTCGGTCGGCATCCATCCGCACGAGGCGGCCCGGGAGTTGCTCGACAATCCCGCGGCCCTGATCGCCGCCGCCCGCCATGCCAAGGTCGTCGGCATCGGCGAGACCGGCCTCGACTATTATTACGAGCACAGCCCCAGGGCCCAGCAAATCCAGAACTTCCACATCCACATCGCGGCGGCGCGCGAACTTGGCCTGCCCGTCATCGTCCACACCCGCGACGCCGACGACGACACCATCCAGGTCTTGCGCGAAGAGATGGCGGCGGCGCCCTTCCGCGGCCTGATCCACTGCTTCACCGGCACGCGCCGCCTCGCCGAAGCGGCGGTCGAACTCGGCCTTTGCATCTCGGTCTCCGGCATCGCGACCTTCAGGAAGTCCGACGAGCTGCGCGCCGTGCTCAAGGACGTGCCGCTGGACCGCCTGCTGGTCGAGACCGACGCGCCATTCTTGGCGCCGATGCCCCACCGCGGCAAACGCAACGAGCCCGCCTTCGTCGCGCATACCGCAGCGCTGCTGGCGACGCTCAAAGGCGTCAGCGCGGCGGACCTCGCCACCGCGACGACGGAAAACTTCTTCCGCCTGTTCACGAAGGTGGTGAGGCCGGATGTGTAAAGCACAACACCTAACACCGTCATCCCCGGGCTTGTCCCGGGGACCCATAATCACGTTGCTGCAAGGTGCTTATGGATGGCCGGCACGAGGCCGGCCATGACGACGGTTGTTGGTTCGGAACATTTAGAACTCACCATCCTCGGCTGCGGCTCCTCCGGCGGCGTGCCGCGCATCGGCGGCGCGGATGGCGCGGGCTTCTGGGGCGCCTGCGATCCCAGCAACCCGAAGAACCGCCGCCGCCGCTGCTCCGTCGTCGTCAAACGCAAATCAGCCGCCGGCGAAACCACGGTGCTGGTCGACACCTCGCCCGACATGAAGGACCAGCTGATCGACGCCCGCGTCTCCACCGTCGACGCCGTGCTGATCACCCACGACCACGCCGACCAGCTGCACGGCCTGGACGATCTGCGCCAACTGGCGATGAACGCGCGCCGCCGCGTCGACGTCCATTCGGACCAGGAGACCTTCGCCGGCATAATGCAGCGTTTCGGCTATTGCTTCGTGCAGCCGCAAGGCAGCGACTATCCGCCGATCCTCAATGCCCATGTCATCGCCGAACCGTTCGCGCCGTTCGCGCTCAAAGGGCAGGGCGGCGATCTGCCCGTGCTTGCCTTCGGCCAGCGCCACGGCCGTATCCGCAGCCTCGGCTTCCGCTTCGGCCGGGTCGCCTATTCGCCCGATGCCGACGGCCTCGACGACGCGGCGTTCGCAGCGCTCGAAGGCGTCGAAGTCTGGATCGTCGACGCGCTGCGCTACACGCCGCATCCCAGCCACGCCCATCTGGCGCGCACGCTGGAATGGGTTGCCCGCGTGAAACCCAGCCGCGCCATCCTCACCAACATGCATGTCGATCTCGACTACGAGAAGCTCAAGTCCGAACTCCCGCCAGGCGTCGAGCCGGCGTTTGACGGGATGGTGGTGGAGGTTGAATTGAAAGGCGGCACCTAAAACACCGTTGTCATCCCCGGCGAGCCGCGCACTTCGCGCGGCGAGGGAGCCCATAGCGGCAGCGTATGGGCGACCCAGGCCTGGGTCGTTCGCACGCTGTCGCTACTCACTCCCTCGCTACGCTGCGCTCCGCTCGCCGGGGATGACAGCCGCTATTTGATTGAACCGATCGATGCTTGGCGCCATAGTGCAACTGTTGCACTACCCTGAAAATTGTCGAGTTGAACGCGTGAAGACGCAAGACAAGACCCGCACCGTCGCTTCGGTGAAAGCCAAGGCGCCTTCAACATTGACGCTGCGCTGGTCCGATGGCGCGCGCGCCGAACTCGACCTCTCCGCCTTGTTGCGCGACAAATCCTTCAAGGCGCTGCGCGACCCCGCGAAATTCGCCGCCGTCCGGGTCGGCGAATGGGGACACAGCATCGCGTGGCCGTCCGGCGCCGAGCTAAGTGCCGAGACGCTTTGGTTGGAAACGCTGTCGGCGACCCGTCATGCCGACGCGCGCAGCTTTCTCGAATGGCGGCTGCGGCACGGTCTGTCGCTCAGCGGCGCGGCGGACGCGCTCGGGCTGTCGCGGCGGATGGTGGCCTACTACTCCAACGGCGAGAAACCCGTGCCGCGCGCCATTCTTCTGGCTTGCAAGGGCTGGGAAGCAAGCCAGGCGGCGTAGCCTTATCCCCAATCCCCAAGCGCGAACCCCGCGGAAACACTCGACTTTCGTTCCGAGCGTCAGGGATAAGAAATATAGCCTAATTATACTTGTAATCCTACACAACCGGTAATATATTCACCGGAATGAACGACGTGACCAAAGACCAACTGCCATCCAGTTCCCCGCTGACCAGCGGGATGACGTCACTTGAGGCGGTGCTTGAGCGCGCCTGCCGCCAGGTCCTGGCGAGCTTCGACCTCGCCGACAGCATCGACGCGATCAGCAACAACTACGGCCAAAACCAGGCCTTCAACCGCGCGGTGGCTCTGATGGGTGTCAGCGCGAAAGCGGGCACCGCGCTAGCCAAAATGAAGTCCGAGTTTCGCGCCAAGTTCGAAGTCACGAAACGCAACATAGCGCCGGGAGCGGACCCCGCGCTCGAAGCCGCGCGGCGGGCCGGAGACGAGGCCTATTGGGCGCGCTGGGAAAAGACATTCGCCAAGGCGATGGAAGACGACGCGGCGGAGCGGAAGAGCGAGGAGGGGGACCCCCCTCAAGATTCCGGAGGTTCGAATAGCGAAAAATGATTCACCCTCCGAAGCCCGAAGGGCGCAGGAGGGTTCACCAGCCCTCCCAGGAGCCGCCCCGCCCCCGCGGCCGCCCACGCAAACACCCTGCGAAGCCGCAAGGACGTCGGAGGGGCGGCCAGCCCGGCAACCGCAATCGCTGGTGCCATGGCCGCCATTCGGCACAGGCCCGCTGCAGCCGTGCGGCGCTGCGCGCGGAAATCCGCGCCTACAATTTCGTCATCGCCGAGGCTCTGGCCTGGCACGCTTGCGAATTGTCCGCCATAGCCTTGGCGAAGGCGGATTTATCCACCGAAGCCTTGGCGAAGGCGGATTCATCCGCCGAAGCCTTGGCGAAGGCGGACGTGCGCCGGCGCGACACCGCAATCCGGCGTTCCGCACCGCGAAGACCGGCGCCGGCGGCGCTGTCGACGGATCGCCGAACACCGGACCCGGTGGTCGGATTCGCGGCTAGGCGTTCTCCGCGGCTGCGCATGAACTCGCGCGCGTCGCCGATCGTCCTGCGAAGTCTCGACGGCTATCGCTCCACGGGCCCGCCGCCAAATCCGCACGCCGGCCGACGTACGGGTTCCTGTTGATCGTCGCAGGCGCGCGACAGCAAAGGCGTGGCTGCGCCATCCGCCGGTGCTATCACTGGCCAGACCGCCGCCAGGCCCGCCGCGTCTAACGCCACCAATAATTTCCCATAATATTACTTATACGAAAAATGGAATGACCGAACCGAAGCTTCAGCCCAGCCGCGACTTTGCCACCCTCGTCGAGATCGTCCGGCGGCTGCGCGACCCCAAGACCGGCTGCCCCTGGCACCACAAGCAGAGCTTCGAGACCATCGCGCCCTACACGATCGAGGAAGCCTACGAAGTCGCCGGCGCCATCGAGGACCAGGACTGGAATGGCCTGAAGGATGAACTCGGCGACCTGTTGTTCCAGGTCGTCTACCATGCGCGCCTCGCGCAGGAGCGCGGCCTGTTCAACCTGGATGACGTCGTCGAGGCCGTCTCGACCAAGATGATCCGGCGGCGCTCGGACATTTTCGGCGAAGGCACGCCGTCGACGGTCGGCCTGTGGGACGCGGCCAAGGCCGAGGAACGGAGCGCCAAGGGCCAGAGCGGCACCCTGGACGGCGTGAGCCGCGCCCTGCCCGCGCTGACACGTGCCGACAAGCTTCAGAAGCGGCTCTCAAGCGTCGGTTTCGATTGGAATTCTCCCCAATTGGTGCTGGCCAAGGTGGCCGAGGAAGCAGCCGAGATCGTCGAAGCGCAGGCCGCTGGCGCCAGCCATGCCGAGCTCGAAGGCGAAGTCGGCGACCTGTTGTTCGTCGTCGCCAATCTGGCGCGCCATCTCAAGGTCGACCCGGAAGCGGCTCTGCGCACGACCAATTCCAAGGTCACGCGGCGCTTTGCCTGGATCGAGGCCGCGCTTGCCGCCCAGGGCCGCGGGCCAAAGGATGCGGCGCTCGACGAACTGGAAGCCCTGTGGCAGCGGGCGAAAACGGAGGCCAAGCCATGACCGATCACCCCCAGCGCATCCCCACGCCCGACGGCGAAGTCGTCCTGGCGTCGCAGCGCGACGTCTTCCTCTACGAGAACTTCAAATTCGCCTCGGCGCGCCGCGCCGGCAACGTGCTGTACGTCTCCGGCGTCATCGCCGGGCCGCAGAAAGGCGAAGGCCGCGATGTCGAGGCCTTCAAGGTCCAGCTCCGCCGCGCCTTCGGCGAGCTCAAGGCCACCCTCGCCGCCGCCGGCGCCGGCTTCGCCAAGGTCGTGATGATCAACAGCTTCCACATCTGGACGGGTGACAACTTCGCGGGCGACAAGTCCGCCCAGCTCGCCGCCTTCATTGCCGTGAAGGACGAGTTCATCTCAGCCCCGCACCCGGCCTGGACCGCGGTCGGCACCACGGGCTTGGCGCTCGACACCGGCGTCGTCGAGATCCAGCTGATCGCCCACCTTTAGCTGTGGACAAAGGAGAGAATGTCTTAGAGACCGGCTCTAAGCCGTTGATTGCACGAACTGGTTTGTCGTGAACCGGCTGCGGAATCTATCCACCGACTGTGGATCGACGGCCAGGATCAGTTCGACGCCCTTGGCTTTGTCGGTCCTGCCCAGGACCTGCGCGTGGCGGTACGCCCACGCCAGTCCCTCGCCGTCGGCATGCGATAAGGTGAGGCGATAGCGGATGTTGGCACGCGTCAACTCGGCCTCGAAACGGCGCAAAAGCTGGCTGAGGCCCTCGCCGCTCAGGGCCGAAACCGCGACCGGGCCGCCGCCGGATTTCGCGTTGCCGGCGAGCAGGCCGGCCCGGACCTCCGGCTCGACCAGGTCGATCTTGTTGAGCACCTCGATGAGCGGTCGCTCGTCGTCGGTCTCGAGTCCGAGGTCGGCCAGGACCTTCAGGACGTCGACCTTCTGCGCCGCGCTCTCGGCATGGGCGGCGTCGCGGACATGAACGATGATGTCGGCCTCGAGCACCTCTTCCAGCGTGGCGCGGAAGGCGGCGACCAGTTCGGTCGGCAGGTCGGCGATGAAGCCCACCGTGTCGGACAGGACCGCCCTCGTCCCGAGCGGCAGCTTGAGGCCCCGCATGGTCGGATCGAGCGTCGCGAACAGCAGGTCCTTGGCCACGACGTCGGCGTCGGTCAGCTTGTTGAACAGCGTCGACTTGCCCGCATTGGTGTAGCCGACCAGCGCGATCACCGGATAGGGCACGCGTTTGCGCGCCTGGCGCTGCAGCCCGCGCGTCCGCTTGACGCCTTCGAGCTCGCGCTTGATGCGGATGACGCGGTCGCCGATCAGCCGCCGGTCGGTTTCGATCTGGGATTCGCCGGGGCCTCCAAGGAAGCCAAAGCCACCTCTTTGGCGTTCCAAATGCGTCCAGGAGCGCACCAGCCGCGAGCGCTGGTAGCTGAGATGCGCCAGCTCGACCTGCAGCCGGCCTTCATGGGTCCGGGCGCGCTCGCCGAAGATTTCCAGGATCAGCGCCGTGCGGTCCAGCACCTTCGTCGCCCAGGCCTTCTCCAGATTGCGCTGCTGCACCGGCGACAATTGCGCGTTAACGACGATGACTTCGGGCTCCAGCGCGCGCGCTTCAGCGCCGATCTCCTCCACCTTGCCGCTGCCGATCAGTGTCGCCGGCACGGGGCGCACCAAGGGTACAATGTGGCTGGCGACGACGCGAAGCCCGATCGCGGCGGTCAGGCCGATGGCCTCCTCCAGGCGCGCCTGCGCATCGCGGTCCAGCCGCGCGCCCAGCGCCCGCGCCTTGGGTTCGATATGGATGACGAAGGCCGTGCGGACGGTGTCGCGCCCGCTGTCGAAGCCGGATTTGGGCGGCCGCTTGCCTACGCGGTCTCTTTTTCCACGACCGTCTCCTCCTGCAGCTGGATCGGTCCCAGCGGCATGACGGTCGAGATCGCGTGCTTGTAGACGAGCTGGGCTTGCCCGTCCCGGCGCAGCAGAACGCAGAAATTGTCGAACCACGTGATGTTCCCTTGAAGCTTTACGCCGTTGACCAGAAAGATCGTAACGGCCGATTTGCTCTTGCGGACGGCGTTGAGAAACGTGTCTTGCAGATTTTGTTGTTTTTCGCTCATCGGGGAATCCAGGTGATGTGTGCCGCGCGCCCCTGCGAAGCACTAGGGCTAGCATAGGCTGCATTGCTGCATTTGCGAAAGGGTTTAAGTGCCCGTTTTTGCGGCGCGCTTAGCCGAAGCCAGGCCGTAAAGTTCCTGGACCCGCCGGGTCAGCGGGCCCGGAACGCCCGCTCCTACCGGCTTGCCATCGATCACAACCACCGGAACGACGCCCGTCGCCGACGAAATGAACGCTTCGCGGGCGGCAAAGGCGTCTTCGACGCTGAAACTCCGCTCGATCACCGGCAACTGCGCGTCCGCGGCAGCCTCCAGGATCACCCGCCTTGTTACGCCCGCCAGGATCGCGTGGCTGAGGTCGCGGGTCCGCAATTGGCCGGACGCGTCCACGATCCAGGCATTGGTCGAACTGCCCTCGGTGACAAATCCCGCTTCATCGACCAGCCAGGCTTCATAGGCTCCCGCCCGTCGTGCCGCCGTCTTGGCCAGCAAGTTCGGCAGCAACTGAACCGTCTTGATGTCGCGGCGTCCCCAGCGCTCATCCGGCCGCGTGATGACCGCGACACCGTCGCGCCGTCGCTTCTCGAATTCCTCGGGAACGATGGCGCGGACAGTCAAGATCAGCGACGGTCGCGGACTTATCTTGGGAATGGGATGATCGCGTCTGACGGCGCCGCGCGTGACCTGAAGATAAAGCAGGCCGTTGCGCACGCCATTACGCCGCACCAGTTCGCGCATCACCAGTTTTAGGACCTGCCGCGGCATCGGCATCGCCATCTCGATCTCGCCGAGCGAACGCGCCAGGCGGTCGAGATGCTCTTCCGCGTCCATCAGCGCGCCGTCCGTCACGCCGCAAACTTCATAGACGCCGTCGCCCAGCTGCAAGGCCCGGTCTTCGATGTGAACCGCGGCCTGGCCGTGTGCGACGTAGCGGCCGTCGACATAAGCGATGCGCCCGGCCGGCGCACGGCCGTTCCAACCTTTGCTCACGCATTAAACCCCTGCTCGCGGCCGCTCGGGCCGACGCCGAGCGATTTGAGCTTGCGATGCAGCGCCGAGCGCTCCATGCCGATGAAGGCGGCGGTGCGCGAGATATTGCCGCCGAAGCGGTTGATCTGCGCCACCAGATAGTCGCGCTCGAAGATCTCGCGCGCCTCGCGCAAAGGCAGCGAGATGACCAGGTCGCCGCGGCCGCTGCCGCCCCAGGGCGCGCTCGAGCCCAGATCGGCGGGCAGCAGATCGGCCGAGATCACTTGCGCCGCGTCGTCCGTCGCCAGAATCAGCAGGCGTTCGACGATGTTGCGCAGCTGGCGGACATTTCCCGGCCAGGTGTGCGACTGCAACACCGCCATGGCGTCGTCGCCGATCTCGCGGGTTGCGAGGCCGGACGTCGCGGCCAGACGCTTCATGAAGTGCGCGACCAGCAGCGGGATGTCGTCGCGGCGTTCGGACAGCGAAGGCACACGGACCGGAACGACGTTGAGCCGGTGATAGAGATCTTCGCGGAACTTGCCCGCGGCGATCTCCGCCCGCAGATCCTTGGTCGTCGAGCAGATCACCCGCGCATCGACCTGCACCCGCATCGTGCCGCCGACGCGGGTAAAGGTCTGGTCGACCAGGACGCGCAGGATCTTGCCCTGCGTTTCCAGCGGCATGTCGGCGACTTCGTCGAGATAAAGCGTGCCGTTATGGGCGAGCTCGAACATGCCGGTCTTGCGCGCGCCCTCGCCGGCCTCGACGCCGAACAGTTCGGACTCGATGCGCGAGGGCGCCATGGTCGCGCAATTGATGGCGACGAAGGCGTTGGCGGCGCGCCGCGAGCGCGAATGGATCAATCGCGCGATGACTTCCTTGCCCGATCCCGAAGGGCCGGTGACGAAGATGCGGCTGTTGGTGGGCGCGATTTTTTCGACCGCCTGGCGTACCTGGCTGATCGCCGAGGACATGCCGACCATGTCGGATTCGTCGCCGGCTTTCAGCTTGAGCTCTTGCACCTCGCGCCTGAGGCGCGAGGCCTCGAGCGCGCGGCCGACGACATGGATCAACCGGTCGGCCTTGAACGGCTTCTCGATGAAATCGTAGGCGCCCTTCTTGATCGAGGCGACCGCCGTCTCGATCGTGCCGTGACCCGAGATCATGATCACCGGCAGGTCGGGTTGCTCGCGCTTGAGCGTGTCGAGCACCTGGATGCCGTCAAGCTTGCTGCCCTGCAGCCAGATGTCGAGCACGACCAGTTGCGGCCGGCGTACGCGCACGGCGTTGAGCGCGCCGTCGCTGTCGCCGGCGACGCGGGTATCGAAACCCTCGTCGCGGAGAATTCCGGCAATCAGGTCGCGAATGTCCTCTTCGTCGTCGACGATCAGGATTTCAGACGCGATCTGCGATCCGCTCTTGCTCATCTGAACTGCCCTTTTCCTTCGTACTCTTCTGCTTCGGCGGGAAGATCAAAATGACCTCCGCGCCGCTCTGATTTTGTTGCTGGTCGCCGGCTTGATCGTGCCCATGCGAGCTGTCGCTCGCATCTTGCAGGACCAGTTCGCCGCCATGGTCTTCCATGATCTTGCGCACGATCGCGAGCCCCAGACCCGTGCCCTTGGCGCGGGTTGTGACATAGGGCTCGGTCAGCCGGTCGCGATGCTCGTGCGGCAGGCCGATGCCGTTGTCGGTGACGCGATAAACGACGCGCTCGTCGCCGGCCTCGAGCGCGATGACGATGCGGCCGGGCACGTCGTCGCCCCTGGCAAGGCGCGCATTGACGCCTTCGCCCGCATTCTTGAGCACGTTCGTGAGGGCTTGCGCCACCAGCCGTCCATCGCATTCGACGTAGACCGCTTCCTTCGGCAGGCGGGTCTCGAACGAAATCTGCGGGTTGGCGACGCGCTGCAGGAACACCGCCTGCTGGATCAGTTCCTGCGCGTTCTCGCGGCGCATCACCGGTGTCGGCATGCGCGCGAAGGACGAGAACTCATCCACCATGCGGCCGATATCGCCGACCTGACGGATGATCGTGTCGGTGCATTGGGCGAAGACTTCCGGATCGGTCGTGACTTCGCTCGCGTATTTCCGCTTGAGCCGTTCGGCCGAGAGCTGGATCGGCGTCAGCGGGTTCTTGATCTCATGTGCGATGCGCCGCGCGACGTCGGCCCAGGCCGCCGTGCGCTGGGCCGAGACCAGATCGGTGATATCGTCGAAAGTCGCGACATAGCCGCTGCTGTCGGTGCCGTGTTCGCTGGAGACCTGCACGCTGAGCGCCCGCGTCGTCGACCCGCGCTTGACCGTGACCTCGCCGCCGGCCCGTCCGACCGGCTCGGTGATCGCGCGCCGGATCAGCGCGGACAGTTCCGGCACCGACTCCGAATAGTGCCGGCCCTCCAGCTCCTCGGGCGACGAATTGAGCAGGCGCGCCGCGGCGCGATTGACGATCGTGAGCATGCCGTCATGGTCGAGGCCGATCACGCCGGCGCTGACGCCGCCAAGCACCGCCTCGGTGAAACGGCGGCGCTCGTCATTCTGGCGGTTCGCCGATACCAGCGCCGTGCGCTGCCCGTCGAGCTGGGAGATCATACGGTTGAAGGCGCGGCCTAGCAGACCGACCTCGTCGTCGTCGCGCTCGACTTCGACCTGCGCTTTCAGATCGCCGCCCGATACGCGCTCCGCCGCGCCGATCAAGCTCGAGATCGGCCGTACCAGCCGGTTCGCTGCCCAAATGCCGAGCCAGATGGCCGACAGCAAGATCACCAGGGAGACGACGACATAGACCGCCGCGAACACCAACTGCACCTGCGAGAGATTCTCGCGGGCGCTTTTGTATTCGTTCTCGGATTTCTTGAGGCTGGTGTAGTAGGCATAAACCTTTGGATCGACCGGACGCGCCACCAGAAGATAGGCGTCCTTGAGGATCGAAAGGCGGATCAGCGCATACACCACGCCGGTGTTGCGATCGCCATAGGTCGTCGGCGACGGATGCGTGCGTGCCCAAGCGAACTCGCTGGGTGGCGGCTTCATGGCCGAGGCGTAGGGAAATGTCGTATTGCTCGCCTTGTAGTCGCCGCGCGAGTCCACGACGAACGAACCGAGCAGCTGGCGCTTTTCCGCCATGTCGGCAAGCTTGGCGAACATGAGGCCGGTCTTGATCTGCTTCTGGTCGTCTCTGAGCGAGGGATCCAACTGGATCGCCAGCATCATCTCCACGGCGTCCTGGGCGACGCCGCGCGCCTTCTCAAGCATGTAGCGGTAGGCGATGTTCTCCGCATTGCCGACCACCGTATTCAGCCGCGGCGAGAACCAGGCTTCGATGCCCAGATTGAGCGTCACGGTCGCGAAAATCGCGACGGTAATCGCCGGCACGACGGCGATCAGGCTGAACATCGCGACCAGCCGAACATGCAGGCGCGCGCCGGCGATGCCGGAGCGGCGGGCGGTCCACAGGCGGGCCAGGCGCCACGCGATCAGGGCCGCCAGCGTCACGCCGAGCGTCAGATTGACGAGCGTGATGCCGACGAGGCCGGCCGGGGTCGGCTTGTAGGGAAGCATGCCCAGCACGGTCGCGTAGGTTGCGACCCCGGACGCCAGCGCCAGGATGCCTACGCCGAGCGCCAGCAGCGACGGCCGCGAAACCGCGCGGAGCCAGGATAACAGGCCGCCATTGTCCGGCGCCTCGACTGCATTCGCTGTGGTCATCGGTTTCCGGTTGCGGCCGCTAAATCTCTAACGGCATTCGACAATCCGGAGCAGTGTACCCAAGACACAGCATGTTGCAAGAAAGCTGCGATGCAAATCGGCAACGGGGTTAAAGGCGCGAGCTTTTGCCAGGGCCGCCCGCGCTCGCTCCAGCCTATCTTTGCTGCCTGTCAGGGACCCACATCGACCCAAGGCACGGTCACCGTCTGATTCGATTGGCCGGTCACCGTCACGGTCATGTCCGTCGGGTTGACCGACATCTGCCAGACATAGCGGGCGCCATTCATCGTGACGTTGCGGACGACGTTGTTCTTGGTGTCGTACGACACGATGGCCATCGAAACGCGGTTGTCGATGAAGCTGTACGCCCAGGTCGTGATGCCCTGATACTTGACCACCGGACAGGTCGGTGAAGGGTTCAAGGAGGTGCCGTTGTTCATGCACGTTATCTTCAGACCCGCGGGCACCGGCGGGTTGCTGTTCGAAGGAACGCTGACGATTTGTGGCGCAGGTGTCAGTTCGGCCCAGGTCGCGGACACCGCCTGACGCGACTGGCCGGAGAATGTCACCGTCTTGTCGGGGCGGCTTGAGCTGGCGTTCCAAACATAGCGCGCGCCATCCTTGGTGATGTTGCCGACGACATTGTTCTGTGCGTCATAGGTGACGAGCGCCATGCTCACGCGATTGTCGATGAAGCTGTAGGCCCAGGTCGTGTTGCCCAGGTATTTCACGACGGGGCACGTCTTGCTCGGAACCAGGACGTTCGGTCCCTTCAGGCAGGTCACTTTCAGGCCTGCCGGCACCGGCGGATTGCTGTTGGCCGGTACGTAGAGGATCTCCGCTGCCCCTGGTCTGGACGCGGACAGCGCGGGCGCCGTGCAAAGCGCCACGACACAAGCGGCCGCAATCGACGCCAGCAAAACCTTGGCTGAATTAAAACGCATTGTCGCCTCCGCCTGTCCAAATGAGTTGGAACTAGACTATACGATCCGCGACGCAGAACAACATTGCACTGCGTCGGCAAAGCAGTCGCCGGCAGTTATTCGGTGCTGTGAGGATCAATCCGAGCGCAGGCCCCGGATGACCTCCAGGCCCAAATCGCGGATCTTCTTGCGCAACGTGTTGCGGTTCAGTCCCAGAAGATGCGCGGCCCGGATCTGATTGCCTCTGGTTGCGGCAAGACAAATCGACAGCAGCGGCCGTTCGATTTCCTGGAGGATGCGGTCATATAGGCCGGGCGGCGGCAGCTTGTCGCCCTGGGCCAGAAAGTACTTCGTCAGGTGGCGCTCGACCGCGGTGCCGAGCGTTGCAGGTTCGTCGCCCTCGTCCGCGTCGCTGATACGCGCCGGCTCTTTCAGCTCGCTCGAAATGGCGCTCGCAAGGATCGTTTCGCCGGAATGCAGGACCGCGAGGCGCCGGATGAGGTTCTCCAGTTCGCGGACGTTGCCCGGCCAGCGATAATGCTTGAGCATGCCGAGCGCTTCGGCGTCGAGACGCTTGGCCGGAAGGCCTTCGTCCTCGGCTTTGTGCAGAAAATGCCGGACCAGGTCGGGCACATCCTCGGCGCGCTCGCGCAAGGGCGGCAGCCGCATCGGCACGACGTTGAGCCGGTAGTACAAGTCTTCGCGGAACAGGCCTTGCTGAATGAGCTGGCGCAGATCGCGGTTCGTCGCCGCGATAATGCGGACATCGGTCTTGATCGGGGTGCGGCCGCCGACCGTCGTGTATTCGCCTTGCTGCAAGACGCGCAGCAGCCGCGTCTGCGCCTCCAGCGGCATATCGCCGATCTCGTCCAGGAAGAGCGTGCCGCCTTCGGCCTGCTCGAAGCGCCCTACCCCGCGGTTCGTCGCGCCGGTGAAGGCGCCGCGCTCGTGACCGAACAGTTCGCTTTCGACAAGCTCCTTCGGTATCGCCGCCATGTTCACCGCGACAAAGGAGCCATGCCGGCGCTTGCCGTAATCGTGCAGCGCGCGCGCCACAAGTTCCTTGCCGGTGCCGCTCTCACCCATGATCATCACGGTCAGATCGGTCTGCGTCAGCCGGGCGATGACGCGATAGATTTCCTGCATGGCCGGCGAACGGCCGATGAGCGGCAGGCGATCCTCGCCGCGCGGTTCCGCCGTTGCGTCCCGCTTCGCCGTCGGACTGGCGAGGGCGCGCTGTACGACCGAAGTCAATTCCTTCAGGTCGAACGGTTTTGGCAGGTAATCGAAGGCGCCGCGCTCCGCGGCGGTGATGGCGGTGAGAATGGTGTTCTGTGCGCTCATCACGACGATCGGCAATTCGGGCCGTATTTTCTTGATGCGCGGAATCAGGTCGAAACCGTTTTCGTCGGGCAGGACGACGTCGGTGATGACCAGATTGCCGTCGCCGGCCGACACCCAGCGCCAAAGGCCGGCTGCCGTGCCCGTCGTGCGCACATCATATCCGGCGCGGCCAAGCGCCTGGTTCAGGACGGTGCGGATGGCGGAATCGTCGTCGCATATAAGGATCAAGCCGGCCGGCACGTCAGCCTCCTTCTCTGGTGTCTGCCGCCTTGGGCAGCAAAATGCGAAATATCGTTCGGCGTGGAGCGGAGTCGCATTCGATCACGCCGCCATGATCGCCGACGATCTTGGCGACCAGCGCGAGGCCCAGACCGGATCCGCGCGGCTTGGTGGTGACGAACGGGTCGAAGATGTGCGGCATCAGATCGGACGGCACGCCCGAGCCGTTGTCCCGAACGGTGACTTCCAACGGCAGGCTGAGGCGCTCGCCGGCCACCGCCGCGCCAAATCGGACTCCCGGCCGGTAGCCGGTCGTAAGCGTGATCTCGCCGCCCGTTTCCGGCAGGGCGTCCGCGGCATTGCGCACCAAGTTCATGAACACCTGGATGAGCTGGTCGCGATCGCCCAGAACGAAGGGCAGAGACGGATCGAACGTCTCGACGATCGTCACATCCTTCGCGAAGCTGGTTTCCGCGACTTTCCTCACCCGATCCAAGACCTCATGGATATTGACCGGCGTACGCGGCAGGGCGCGCGTGTCGCCGAACGATTCCATGCGGTCGATCAGGGCGCGGATGCGATCGGCTTCATCGCAGATGAGCTGCGTCAGCGTCTTGTCGCTCTCGGTGCCGGATTGCTCCAGCAGTTGCGCCGCGCCGCGAATGCCGGCCAAGGGATTCTTGATCTCATGTGCGAGAACGGCCGCCATGCCGTGCATCGATCGCACGGCGCCGCGATGCAGGAGCTGGCGGTCGATACGCTGAGCCAGGCTGCGCTCCTGCAGAATGACGACGACAGCCTCTTCCGGCTCGGGCAGCGGTGAAACGTTAATGTCGGCAACGCGTTCGCCGTTGCGCGGTGTCGTCAGATCGACATTGCGCTCGCTGACCGAGGCGCCGCGCTCGCGGGCCTGGGCGACGAGTTGAATGAGCGGGCTGCCGAAGGGCACGAGGTCCGTCAGGTTTTGCCGAACCAGAAGACCCGCGCCCGAGTCGAAGAACTGCTCCGCCGCCGGATTGACGAAGACGATGTTCAGACTTGGGCCGACGACGAGCAGCGGCATGGGAAGCGCGCCTGCGATCGCCGCCGTTGCTGCCGCTTCCTTCAAGTCCTGCTCCACAAGTCCCCCATGCCCATTGCTTAGGCATGGTATCCTCCTGTTCATAAACTAGGCAACAGAATTGTTGCAGCGCAGTATGGCTGCAGCTTTCCCTTGCCCATTTGCGCTTACGTGCTACCCAATCCGGCGCTGAACTCCAGGAGACATCATGTCTGGCGTCGCCGTATTGGTGGTTGCTGCCGGGCGAGGTGAACGCGCGGGCGGAGCAATTCCCAAACAATATGTCTCCTTGCTCGGCAGGCCGCTGTTGCGCTGGACATTGCAGGCGTTCGCGCGGCACCCGCGTGTGACCGCGGTCCAGGTGGCGATCGGGCCGGGCCAGGACCAATCCTATGCCGAAGCCGTCCACGGTTTGGAGGTGCTCTCGCCGATTGCCGGCGGGGCGACGCGGCAGGAGTCGGTACGGCGTGGACTTGAAGCCTTGGCGGCAACGGCGCCTGACATTGTCCTCATCCAGGATGCGGCGCGGCCCTTGGCCTCGCGAAAATTGATCGATGCCGTCATTGCGGCATTGGATGCCGGCGCGGATGCGGCCGTGCCGCTTCTCGCCGTCGCCGACACGCTCAAGCGCAAGGACGACGGCAAGTGGACGACCGTGCCCCGCGACGGACTGCAACGCGCACAGACGCCACAGGGATTCAAATTCGCCAAAATCCTTCGCGCGCATCGTCACTATGCGGCAAGCGATGTGACCGACGATATGGCGCTGGCGGAGTTGGCGGGCTTGCAAATCGCCGGCGTCGCGGGCGAAGACAGCAACATGAAGGTGACGTCGCCAGAGGATTTCGCGCTCGCCGAACAGCATTTGCGCGCTCGGCTGGGCGAGAGCCGCATCGGCATGGGTTATGACGTGCACCGCTTCGCGGCCGGAGATCATGTCTGGCTATGCGGCGTGAAGGTGCCTCACGATCATGCGCTGGAGGGGCATTCGGACGCCGATGCCAGCTTGCACGCTTTGACCGATGCCATTCTGGGCGCCATCGGCGAAGGCGATATCGGCGTTCATTTTCCACCCAGCGATGAACGCTGGCGTGGCGCACCGTCCTGGAAGTTCCTCGCTCACGCTGCGACTCTCGTGGCCAACAGGGGTGGCGCGATCGTCCACTGCGACGTCACCATCATCTGCGAGAGGCCCAAGGTCGGCCCGCATCGCGAAGCCATGCGGGCGCGAATCTCGGAAATCCTCAAGCTCGACATCGGACGCGTCAGCGTCAAGGCGACGACGACGGAAGGCCTTGGCTTCGAAGGACGCCGCGAAGGTCTCGCGGCCCAGGCGGTCGCGACGGTCCGGCTGCCCTAGATGAACATCGTCCTGCTCAAACCCGGCGACGAGGCTCTGATGCAGAGGGCCGAAAATGCGTTCTATCCCGGCGCCCTGACGCGCGAACGCGCCGCCATGCTGCTGCGTGAGCCGACCTATGTGATGGTCGCGGTCCTGAACGAGAAGGACGAAGTGATGGGGCGCATCTACGGCAATGTGCTGCATCGGTTCGAAGCGAGCGACTTGATCCTGTACGAAGTCGACGTCGTCGATGCGCATCAGCGCAAGGGTGTCGGCCTGGCGATGGTCGAGTTCCTGAAGGATTTCTGCCATGCCCGGGGCTATGGCGAGATTTGGGTGTTGACCGACCTGCACAACGACGCCGGCAACGGCCTGTATCGCGCGGCGGGTGGCCATCTCGAGAATTCGCCGACCAACATGTATGTCTTTCCCATTGCCCGGCGATGATCGCTGCGGCGCTCGCAACATTTTTCGGCGTCGGCCGGGCGCCCTTTGCGCCGGGAACAGTCGCGAGTGCAGTCGCCCTGCCCTGCGCCTGGCTGATCCTGTGGAAGCTGGGGCCGACTGCGTTGCTCGCTGCCAGTCTCACCGCCTTCCTGATCGGCGTCTGGGCGACGGGCGTCTACGCCGCTAGCACCGGAAAGCACGATCCATCCGAATGTGTGATCGATGAAGTCGCCGGTCAGTGGCTGGCCTGCGCGGCCGCGCCGCTGTCGCCGATCGGCTTTGCCGCCGCCTTCGTGCTGTTTCGGATCTTCGACATCACCAAACTCTGGCCAATATCCGAGGGCGAGAAGCTGCCTGGCGGCTGGGGCATTATGACGGACGACATGATCGCCGGTGGATTGGCCGCTCTCATCATTGCGGGTTTGCGCTGGCAAGGCCTAGTCTGAGGCGCCAACTGAAGGGATCGCAATGTTCTCGTCTCCCCTGCTCCGCCTCGCCGAAGTCGTTGTCGCCGACGCGCGCCAGGCCAGGCTGCGCATTGCAACGGCGGAAAGCTGCACCGGCGGGCTGATCGGCGCGCTGCTGACGGAGATTCCCGGCTCTTCCGACGTCTTCGACCGGGGCTTCATCGTCTACACCAACCGCTCCAAGCAGGATCTGCTGAACATTCCGGGCGATCTCGTTGCCGACATGGGCGAAGTGTCGGAAGCGGTCGCGCGCATGATGGCCGAGGGCGCGATCGAGAATTCCAACGCACAGCTGGCGGTCGCGGTGACCGGCATTGCAGGTCCCGGCGGCGGCACGACGATGAAGCCTGTCGGGCTCGTCCATGTTGCGGCAGCGCGCGAGAATCGTTCGATCCTGCATGAGGCGCACCGCTTCGGCGACATCGGCCGCACCGAAGTGCGGCTGAAGACGGTCGAGGCCGCGCTAACCTTGCTGCACCGCCTGATCTGACAGCGCCTTCGCCCGCGCCTCGAAGGCGTCGGCCATCTTGACATAGACTTTACCAAATGCGGCGCCGGCGACGGCGTTGAGGATTCGGTTGCGGAATTCGTAGGCGAGAGAGAAGTCGACCTGGCAGCCCTGTTCCCGCGGCGTGAAGCGCCAATGGTTCTCAAGCTGCTTGAAGGGCCCGGAGGTCTGCGCCACATCGATGGTCCTTGCGGCGCGGTCGAGGATCACCCGGCTGGTGTATTTTTCGCGCAAGGCGCCGTAGCCGACGGCCATCTCGGCGGTCAGGACGTCGCGCTCCTTGACATTTTCGCGCGTCAGCACCCGCAGCGCCACCACCCAAGGGAGGAATTGCGGATACTTCTCGACATCGGCAACGACCGCAAACATCAGATCGGCCGTGTACGGAACAATTCGGGTTTCAGAGTGCGCCGTCACGTCAGCTGCGCGTCAGCCTCGCGGCTTGCAGCGCCGCGAAGTCGCTGTCGGCGTGATAGGACGAGCGCGTCAGCGGCGAGGCCGAAACCATCGCGAAGCCTTTGGCGCGGGCCGTGGCTTCCAGCGCCTTGAATTCGTCCGGCGTCCAGAAGCGTTGCAGCGCCGCGTGCTTCTTCGTCGGTTGCAGATACTGGCCGATGGTGAGGAAGTCGACGCCGGCGGCGCGCAGATCGTCCATCACCTGCATGATCTCTTCGCGGCTCTCACCCAGCCCGACCATGAGCCCGGATTTCGTGAAACCGTCCGGCGCCAATTCCTTGGCTTGCTGCAGCAGCCGCAGCGAGGCGAAGTAGCGCGCGCCAGGACGGATACTGAGATAGAGGCGCGGCACGGTTTCGAGATTGTGGTTGAAGACGTCCGGGCGCGCGGCCATCACGACTTCGATCGCCCCATCCTTGCGCAGGAAATCCGGCGTCAGGATTTCGATGGTGGTGCCCGGACTGTTCGCGCGAATGGCGCGGATCACGGCCGCGAAATGTTCGGCACCACCATCGGCGAGATCGTCGCGGTCGACCGATGTGATGACCACATGCTTGAGGCCGAGCCTGGCGACGGCGCGGCCGACGTTTTCGGGTTCCTGCGGATCCAGCGCGCCAGGCAGGCCCGTCTTGACGTTGCAGAAGGCGCAGGCGCGCGTGCAGGTGTCGCCCATGATCATCATGGTGGCGTGACGCTGCGACCAGCATTCGCCGATATTCGGACAGGCCGCCTCCTCGCAGACGGTGTGCAGATTGTGCTCGCGCACGATCGCTTTGGTCGCGGCATACTCCTTGGAGACCGGCGCCCTCACGCGAATCCAGTCGGGTTTGCGCAGGATGGCGGAGTCCGGCCGGTGCGCTTTTTCGGGATGGCGCGGCGGCGGATTCGTGCGGTCGATCACGACGGTCATGGCGGGCCTGATATAGTCGTTTCGGATTGCGAAATCATGGAAAATTGAACTTTCAGGCGCATGGTGCGTTGCATAGGGCTCGAAGGAGATTCACATGGCACCTCGCAAAGCCACCAAAACGGCCAACAAGGCCCTTTCGCGCGACCGGCAGCCGTCGCGCCGCAAGGCCGCGCCGCGTTCGCTGTTCCAGGCCTTGCCGATTCGAACGATCGCCGTGGTCATCGGCGTTGCCGGTCTCGCGGCGCTGGGCGTCGCCCTGTTCGGACCGCGGCGCTTCCAGGACGAGATCGTCCGCCCGATCGGCGCCGCGACCCTGGTGCCGCTTGCCGCCGCGGTCGGGCCGCAAGCCGACCGGGTGTGGGCCGAGACGCGGCCGTGGCGTGACCATGTCAGCCGCGTTCTGGGGTCGATCAACACCTCCGAAGTCCGCGAGCAGCTGGCCGAGCGGCTGACGCACTGGCTTGACCGTTTCCGCTGAGTTTTGAACAGCCAAAACGTGCCTGCCGACCGTCGGACCCTTCCGTAAACCGTTGAAATTATTGAATCGGTGTACATTCGAACCTTGTCCTCCCCTAAGGGGGGTGGGGTATGTGCTCCCCTTCGCCCCTAGACCTTACGTCTTATATGGGAAAGTAGTCCCTGGCCCGGCGTATTCAAGGGGCGACGCCCGAAAAATTCCGTAATATGGGTTGAGCTTGGACCGTCGACACAGCGAGTCCACATAAGAGCAACCTTGGGGTGGAAATTTGAGCGTCGCGAGCATCGCCGCAGCGTCCGGCGAAGAAATCGTGCCCTTCGATATCAGCCGGGCGCATCAGCCCGTCTTTCACGCCTTGATCGATGCCAGATCCCGCTATGGCAGCGACCGCCCTGCCCTGGTCGACGGCGACGAGCGCGTCCTGACCTACGAAGACATCGTCCGCGCCTCCCTGGCGCTGGGGCATGCCCTGAAGCGCGGCACCAGGTCCGGCGAGTCCGTCGGCATCATGCTGCCGACCGGCGCGGGCGCGGTGATCGCCTTCTTCGCCGTCTCGGCCTATGGCCGCGTGCCGGCGATGTTGAATTTCACCGCCGGCCTCGCCGGACTGCGCAGCGCCCTCAAGACCGCCCAGGTCAAACGCATCGTCACCGCGCGGCGCTTTGTCGAACTTGCCAAGGCGGAGCACATCGTCGAGGCGATGTCGGGACATTACGATATCGTCTATCTGGAAGACGTGCGCGAGAAGCTGTCGCTGATCGACAAGCTCTTCGCCGCCGTCGGCACGTTCGTGCCAGCCCTGGTCGCCAGCCACGCGATGCATTCGACGCCGGCGGTGATCCTGTTCACCTCGGGCACCGAAGGCGAGCCCAAGGGCGTGGCGCTGTCGCACTCCAACCTGCTGTCCAACGTCGAGCAGGTGCGCGCCCATATCGAATTGTTCCCCACCGACATCCTGTTCAATCCGCTGCCGACCTTTCATTGCTTCGGCCTGACGGTCGGATCGCTCCTGCCTTTGTTCGTCGGCATCAAGGTCGTCTGCCATCCGACGCCGCTGCAGCCGCACGAGATCGTGCGGCGCATCCGCGATCACGGCGCCACCATCGTGCTGTCGACCGATACGTTCATTTCGCAATATGCGCGCGCCGGCGAGCAGGGCGATTTGAATTCCGTGCGGCTGGCGGTGTGCGGCGCCGAGCGCCTGCGGGATGAAACCCGAGCCCTGCTGCGCAAGAAATACGGCATCGAACTGCTCGAAGGCTATGGTGTGACCGAGGCGGCTCCGGTCATCGCCGCCAACCAGATCGGCGCCAACCGGTCCGGCACGGTCGGCAGGCTGATGAGCGGCATGACGACACGGCTTGAACCCGTCGAAGGCATCCCCGACGCCGGGCGCCTGTTCGTGCAGGGGCCGAACGTCATGCTGGGCTACATCAAGCCCGATCGACCCGGCGTCATCCAACCGCCCGAAGGCGGTTGGCACGATACGGGCGACGTGGTCTCGATCGACGAGGACGGCTTCATCGCCATCAAGGGCCGCGTCAAACGCTTTGCCAAGATCGGCGGCGAGACGGTGTCGCTGGCGGTGGTCGAAAGCATCGCCTCGGCCCTGTGGCCGGACCACAACCATGCGGCGATCGCCCTGCCCGACGGGCGCAAGGGCGAACAGATCATCCTTGTCACGACGAACAAGGACGCCAGCCGCCACGACCTGGTCGGTTGGGCGCGCAACCACGGCGTCGCCGAGATCGCCGTGCCGCGCCAGATCATGGCGGTGGACGACATTCCGGTGCTGGGAACCGGCAAGACCGATTATGTGCAGGTCGAGAAGACGGCGAAGGCCAGCCAAGACCAGCCCGCCGGATGAACAGAAACGACGTTGATAAGCGCGGCGGCGCATAGTTTTCGCCAAGGACTGGACTCAATACTCCCAAGACTGCTCAAATGATGCGCTGCTAAGCCCGGGGGGCGATCATGCGGATCAGAATTGTCTTGGTGCTGCTGTCGGCTTTGCTCTGTGCCGGTGTCCAAGCCACCGCCGGTCCCCTGGACGGCCCGGCCAAGGCTTTCCTCCAGCGGAACTCCCAGAGTTGGGCCATCAACCAATATGACGGCAATCTGGGGCCGGTGGCGCCGCTCGGCACGACCTACGATGGCAAGCCCGTCTATCGCGGGCGCTACACCTACAATGACGGCCAGCCGGGTTATGTCGACATGACGTTCACCGGTGGCCGGGTGGATTGTTTTGCGTTTCACGATATCGGCGTGTGGCGCTGCCTCGATCCCGAGTTGACGATCGCGGACCTGGAAAACGAAGTGTCGCCCGACACCGTGACGGCGGCCCGGCGGCTGCTGGCGGTTTCGTCCTGTTTCCACCTCGAAGCGACGCGCCTTACCACCACGGCGACCGGGTGGGAGAACGGCCGCCAGCGTACCCGGACGATCGGCGATAACGTCTCGGTGGGCGTGCGGAACTTCTGCAGCCAGCCGGTGCGGGTGTGGAGCAGCTGCGACGTCTTCGGAACCGCGTTTGTCGAGACCAAGACCGTGGAACCCGGCGGGGAGCATGACGTCTTATTTAACTGCACCTATCGCCCGGGCCGGTAGAGCCGCCGGCCGGCGACGAATCTGCTCTTGACAATCATTCTCAGTCGCACCACATAGGGAACGTCTGGCTGAGGTCTGTTCTTGGATGATCGTCTGCGTCTGCAATAGGCTGAACGACACGAAGATTCGCGGCGCGATCGCGCAGGGCGCGGATTCTTCGGACCAGGTCTATTCCTACTGCAACGTCAGAAAGAATTGCGGCCGATGCCAGGAAACAATCGAAAAAATGCTGGACGGCGCCGCGGCGCGCCCTCGCCTGCTGCAGGCAGCGGAGTAACGGCTCCAGGGCCCGAACCACACGGCAGTGTCGCGGGCGATCCGCAGACCATCCGCTGGCTCAATGTCATCCTGAAAAACGAGCTCACCGCGATCAATCAGTACTTCCTGCATTCGCGCATGCTGGCCGATTGGGGCCTGTCGCAGCTCGCCAAGCACGAATACGAGGAATCGATCGACGAGATGAAGCACGCCGATGCGCTGATCAAGCGCATCCTGTTCCTCGGCGGCCTGCCCAATTTGCAGGATCTCGGCAAGCTGATGATCGGCGAGGACGTCAAGGAAGTGCTCGGCTGCGACCTGTCGCTCGAGATGGCGTCCTATCCGGACCTCAAGAACGCCATCGTGCATTGCGAGCACGCCCGCGACTTCGGCTCGAGGGAGTTGTTCGTGCGCATCCTCGAAAGCGAGGAAGAGCATATCGATTATCTGCAGACGCAGATGCGCCTGATCGAGCAGATGGGCATCCAGAACTACGTCCAGCTCCAGACCAAGGCGAACGAGAGCGGCGCCTAATCCCACACCTGTCATGGCCCGCATCCCTCCTACGCCAAGGCTTCGGAGGGTCTCGGTGCAAGTCCTCCGAAGCTGCGAAGCAGCGTAGGGGGATCGCGGGCCATGACAGGCGAGGTCAGTGATTCATACCCCCCATCGGTTCGGGCGCGTGATAGCCGGGCGGGACGATCTCGACATTCTGCATCATGCCCTGGTCCTCGTGGTCGAGGATGTGGCAGTGCAGGACGAACTCGCCGATGTAGCGCTCGTAGCGCGTGCGCACGATGAGCGTGTACATGCCCCTGGGATCGTCGGGCGGGAACAGCTTGCCGCTGGCGGGATTGATGTTCTTCACCCAGAGCGTGTCCTTCCAGGTGCCTTTGAGGCCGTGATATTGCGGATCGGGCTTGTCGGACTTGATCGGCTTGCCGTTGGCGTCGAGGGCATAGTCGTCGACGACCTCCGGATCGGTTCCGCTGACGTCCTTACCCGTCGGATCGAGGATCGCGACGATCTGGAACGGATTGACGTGGATGTGGAACGGGTGGCTGACGAACAGCGACTGCAACGTCCATTGGTCGACGCCGCCGAGCGTCAGATAGCGATCGACGCGATCGTGATCGTAGGACCGCGGCGGATAGTTTTTGTCGGGGTCGGTGTCGGGGTTGGCGAACGGTTCACGCGTGTCCGTTCCGACTTCGAAAGCGGTCGGGACTTTCGCGCCGTCGATCTTGAACGTCAGGTACTGGTGGCCGGTTACTTCGGCTTGCGAGATGTCGGGATGCGGCACGAAGCTGGTGAGCTTGAGGCCATCCTTGAGGTCGGCCACGACGCGGTCGCGGACGGCGCCGGCCGGCATCGTGTGCTGCGCGGCGGCAATGAGCTGGTCGCGTAGCGCCACGTCGACATCGGCCACCGGCGCGCCGGCCGATACCGTGACCTTGCCGAGCAGACGGCCAGGGTCCGCGTCGCGGTTGACGCTCGAGGCGGCCGATGACGATGCGTCGACGACGCAATAGTTGCCGTCACTGGGGAATATCACCAGGGCATCGACGCGATAGCCCGGCTGGAACGTGGCGATTGCGGTGCGTTGCGCCGCGCCGGTCGTGAGACCGTCCTGCGCCATGATGTGATAGGGGATCGGATCGCCGACGCAATTGGCATCGATGAACTTCTCGTTGTCCGCGGCGGCGAGCCCTTCCAGCTTCGGGGCCTTCGGCGCCATGTGATAGAAGCGCAGGCTGATCGTGTCGCGCACGCCAGCGTGGATCATGCGCCAGCGCTGGATCTGTCCCGCCTTGGCGGTGAAGGTCGGCAGCACGACGCCGTTGATGCTGGTGTAGCGTCCCGACTGGATCCAATAGTTCGGACCGTAGCCGCGGCCATTGGCGTCCGCGTAGCCCAATGGGCGCGTGCCGTCGGGAAGCGGTTTTCCCTCGAACGGACCGACGGTGCCGATGTCGCCATTCTCGCATATCCAGGCACCGTTGGCGTCCGCCTTGATGTTGTGATCCTTGTCGAGGCAGCCGTACTGGATCTGCTGCATCACCAGCAATTGCTCGGGCACCGCCGAACCGTCCGGCAGCTTGAGCAGCGTATCGATGTCGCCGTGCTTGTTCGGCGTCGGAAGGCGGTTGCCGCGAATGATGATCGCGCCGGCCATGCCGCTCATGACCTGAAGCGCGGTCGAGCCGTGACGGTGGGTGTGATACCAGAACGTGCCGGCGGGATGATCGGACGGGATATTGACGATGTATTCGAAGACCTGGTGCGGGTCGATCGAGAGCAGCACGTTGTCGCCGTTGCCGGTCGGACTGACCCAGAGGCCATGGGTGTGCAGGTTGGTGCCGTTGAAGCAGTGCGGTGTATCCATGACCACCACCGGCATGTGCTCCATGGTGTTGCAGCTCGGATCGTCCGGCAGATCGTTGTGCAGCACGATGTGGATGGTGTCGCCGGGCACGACCGGAATGGTCGGCGCGACGAATTCGCCCGCCACGCCGCCCGCGGTCGGCGCATAGCTGCGCAGGTTGACCGCGTCGTAGCTGTCGGTCGCGGGATTGTAAATCTTGCTGGGCGTGAAGACGACGTGAAGGTCGAGCTTCTTCTCGCCCGGCGCCGCGGAGCCGGCGGCGCCTGCGGCCAGGGCGTGCGGCGCCGTTATTCCCTTCAGGATCGGGGTCACGCCGAACACCGTCGGATTGGTCACGACGCGGCCCACGGCCGCCACGGGTGCGGCCGCCCTCAGCGGCGGCGGATTGACGGCCGGGCGCGCCGGCTTGGGCGCAGCGCTCACCGCGAGCGTCGTGAACGCAATGGCAAGCGTCGCGGCGGCGAGACGCAACAGCTGAGCGGAAGATTTCGGCATGACCGGCCCCTTGGTTCGAATTGTGTGAGAACACACGAACGCAACGCAATCCGCGCGGAGCCGTCATAGAGATGTTCGCGCGCCGGACGGCAGCCCCGTACGCAGTGAAATTTGCGTGCGGCACGCTTGGAAATAAGGTGAAGAAGGCTAGGTCCAACGACACGCGAAGTCTAGCGCGCAGGGCGCGAAGATTCGGTCAGAACTCGGCTTCGAGTTCTTCGACGGCGTCGGGTTCGGCCTTGGCCGCCTCGATCCATTCCAGCATGTCGGGAAGATTGAGGATCGTGTCGCAATAGTCGGCGCAGATGCGGTCGAGCTTGACGTGATAGGTCACGAAGCGGGTGCAGACCGGCGCGTACATCGCGTCCGCGAGCGTCGGCTTGTCGCCGAAGAGATAAGGCCCGTCATAGGTCTTCAGGCATTCGCGCCAGATCGCCACGACGCGGTCGATGTCGGCCTGGGCGCCGGCCCAGATTTTGAAATCGGGATAATGCGCCTTGAGGTTCATCGGCAATGCGGAGCGCAGGTTTGCGAAGCCCGAATGCATCTCGCCGGCGACAGCGCGGCAATGCGTGCGCGCCTTGAGGTTTTTGGGCAGCAGCCCGCTGCGAGGGTGGGCTTCGTACAAATACTCAGCGATCGCCAGCGTGTCCCAGACCTTGATGTCGCCGTCGGTCAGGCAGGGCACCAGGAAGGACGGCGAGAGCAGCAAAAGCTCGGCGCGGGCGTCCGGATCGTCGCTGGAAAGCAGTTTTTCGTGGAAATCCAGGCCCGCCATGCGGCACAGCAGCCAGCCGCGCAGCGACCAGGAAGAGTCGTTTTTGCTCGAAATCGTCAGGAGTGGTTTGCTCATGGCAGACGATTCTTTCCGCTGTCCGTAACCAATTATTTCGCACTGCAGCATAAAATGCACTAGCATTTTGTGCGGGTACAGCGTGAAATCGATCAAATATTGCCGCACCGCAAAAACGGCTGCCGGCTTGTGGGGGCGTTCATTCGCGTGATGTTGTACGACGCCTACCAGGCCCAGTCGGATCTGCTCGCACCGTTGCGCGCCTGGGCCGGGCTGACCAGTTCGCTGTTTGCCGACACCTGCGCCGGGCCGAGCGCCAACCGCGTCCTGAAGAGCATCTCGGCGGCGGCCGCGATCGTCAACCGCGCCCATCTGATCCATGAACGGCCCAGCTACGAGATCGAAACCGTCGAGGTCGAAGGCCGCGACGTGACGGTGCGCGAAGTCGCGGCCTTCGAGACGCCGTTCGCCACCCTGCTCCATTTCAAGAAGGACACGAAGGTCGAGCAGCCGCGCGTGCTGATCGTGGCGCCGATGGCCGGACACTTCCCGACCCTGCTGCGCCAGACGGCCAAGACCATGCTGGCCGATCACGACGTCTACATCACCGACTGGAAAAGCGCGCGCGACATCCCGCTCGCCGCCGGGCGCTTCGGCACCGACGAATATATCGAACACACGATCCGCTTCTTCGAACAGATCGGTCCGGGCGCGCATGTCGTGGCGGTGTGCCAGCCCTGCGCCGTGCTGCTGGCGACGGTCGCGGCGATGGCAGAGGCGGGGCATCCCTGCCAGCCACGCAGCATGACGCTGATGGCCGGGCCGGTCGACACGCGCATCGCGCCGACGGCGGTCAACGAGCTGGCGACGGGTCATCCCATCGACTGGTTCGAGAGCAACCTGATCACGACGGTGCCGCGGCGCTACCCGGGCGCCCATCGCCGCGTCTATCCCGGCTTCCTGCAGGTCTCGGCGTTCCTGTCGATGAACCTGCCGCGCCACATCCGCGCCCATCTCGACCTGTTCGACCATATCCGCAAGGGCGAGGACGAGAAGGCGGACGCCAACCGCAAGTTCTACGACGAGTATTTCTCGGTCGCCGACCTGCCGGCCGAGTTCTATCTGGAGACCGTGCGCAAAGTCTTTCAGGAATTTCATCTGCCGCGCGGTATCTTCGAATATCATGGCCGCCGCGTCGAACCGGCGGCCATCAAGAAGACCGCGCTGCTGACCGTGGAAGGCGAACGCGACGACATCTGCTCGGTCGGACAGACGATGGCGGCGCACGATTTGTGCCCGTCGATCAAGCCTTTCCGCAAGAAGCACTATGTGCAACCCGGCGTCGGCCATTACGGCGTGTTCTCGGGAACTCGCTGGCACGCGCAGATATATCCGATCGTGCGCAACGTCATTCTGGCGAACAACTAGAACGCCCGAATTAACTCCGTTGCGCGATCTGCCGCACTGCAACCCAATCTGGGGAACGGAGTGCCTTGATCTCTCCATGTTCTTCGGGCCATGTTGCCGCTGGACGCGTGGCAGGGGCTGCGCCCAACAGAGGGTACGAACACAATGAAGCTTTTCGCATCGATCGCCGTCGCAGCGGCACTGGCTTTCGCCACGCCGGCGCTGGCCGAAGACCTGCACATCACTGTCAAGAACAACACGAGCACGGACATGACGGAACTGTATGTCTCGCATGTCGGCACGAACTCGTGGGAAGAGAACATTCTTCCCGAGAGCGCCGAGCCGGGCGCCAGCCAGCCGGTCGACATCACCGACGGCCGCGCGACCTGCAATTACGACATCAAGGCCGTGTTCAGCGACGGCGGTACCGCGGAGTTCCGTGACCAGAATCTCTGCGAGACCACGACGTTCAGCGTGCACGACTAATTCGCCTCGCCTTTTCGGATCAGCCCGGTTCGGCACTCGCCGTGCCGGGCTTTTCTTTTGCGCGCTGGGCAAGAACGGCTTCGTGCCGGGCGTGGATTTTCGGCCACAGCGCGGCGACCTCAGGCACATCGAGCGCGAAGACGTCCTTCAAGGTCGCGACCAGATCATCGGCGTCGGCAATCGTGCGGTCCGTCGCGCCGGCGGGCGTGACGCGCGATATCGTCCGTCCGCGGAGGATCGCGTGGCCGTCGGCCGTGTGGCGCTGCGCCACCAGGTTCTGCACGAAGGGCGAGACCGGCGCGGTCTGCAGGAAGGCGCATTTCTCGGCCAGCAGGGCCTCGTCTGCGGGCGCCAGATGGAAATCGAAACTCTTGGCGCCGGGACGCAGATCCGAAAGCCGCCACCAGTCCCCGCCCTGCCGCGACAACTCGAAGGCGAAACCGTGCGAGGTGAACGGGCCGGGCACGACGGCAACCGGATCGCGCGGCCCGTCGCCGAAGCCGACATCGGCGAGCCAGATGCCTTGCGGCAACTCGACCCGCAGCACCAGATGATTGCCGTTCTTGGCGTCGCCGGCGGCCGCGCGCATCACCGCGCCGGTGGCACGGCTGACACGGAAACCGAGCTCGCCCAGCGCCCAGCCGAAAATGCCGTTCATCTCGTAGCACCAGCCGCCGCGGCGCCGGCCGACGATCTTGTCGTAGATCGCCGGGCGCTCGATGGTCACCGGCCGGCCGAGCTGGACGTCGATGTTCTCGTAAGAGATCGCCGTCAGATGGGCGCGATGCAGCGCCGTCAGGCCCTCGAGCGTGGCCGGCGGTCGCTGGTCGAGGCCGATGCGGGCGAGATAGGCGTCGAGGTTCATGTCATTGATATCATTGGAAGTTTTCCGTCAATCGGCAATATAATTGTTTTCGGATTTTTTGGACCCCCTCCCCCGCCTGTTCTCTCGCCTACAGTATCTGGTGGGTAGGCGGGGCGTGGATACCTCTATTCGTTTTCGAGTCTGCGAGGGGAGCCCCTGAACGCGACCGGAATCTGGCCTCCCACATCTTGTGCCGCGGCGATTTTCCGGCATTCGAACCTCCAAAAAACAGAGGGGGGTCCCCCCTTCGCCTGCCTTTTTCCTCCGACGTCTTCCTTCACCCTTCACAGCTAAGGGACATAAATCCTCAGCTAGGAATAGCCAGACGATCTTTCAAGGGGTTCCCCGACATTTATTTCGCAGGACGCGTAGAGACTAGACGCTCCGGCCTACCTATAAGAATTATAGGTCAAGTGGACAACGCGAATGCACCATTATCGCGAGAGCGGCTTGCAGAATGTCTGGTTGCGCAACGGCTATCGCATCGTCGGCACGCCGTATGGCGAGGCGATCGAGATCGAGAAGGTCGAGCAGCTGCACCGCGCCATCGCGCGCGCGGTGCAGGCGCGGCCGCGCCTATCGGGCAAGGAGTTTCGCTTCCTGCGCACCGAGATGAACCTGTCGCAGGAAGCCCTGGCGCAGATGATCGGCAATTCGGCGCAGAGCGTGGCGCTGTGGGAGAAAGGACGTGGCGCGCCGAAATGGGCGGACCGGCTGATGCGGGCGCTGTATCGCGAGCATGTGGAGGGCAATGCGAATTTGAAGGAGATATTTGTTGGCGCTGAGGAGAATGCGGAGGGAAGAGACGGGTCTGCCGACGCGAAAATTGTTCGCGTCAATTTCGAAAAGGCGCGCGGCGGCAAATGGCGAGTTACTGGTGCAGAAAAGAAAGCGGCGTAGATTCTAAACAGCCAAACCTGGTATCCAGAATGCTTCACGCAACGTTTGCGAAAAAGGACAACACAAAACTTGATGATATAATAGCGCCGCGGTGAGCAGGCAGCAACGGTGCCCGGAACCAGGTAGTGGGTCAGTTTGAATTTAGCGCCCGGATTTTGACAATTCGGCCACGAGGCGGCGAGCAGATTCTAGAAAGGCCTTTCGGGCCGCTGACACGTTCGCATCCATACTCTTGCTTTGTGGAACGGGGAACCTGAACTCATGAGGCACAATCCCGTCCTCATTCACTGTGAATGAAATGACCGCGTCGCCATGCACATTTACAAAAAATCCCGTTGTCAGAATCTCCATGTCAGTTCTCGGCTTCCCATACTTCAATCATCACCACCATATCACTCATTTTCTAGCAGCGGCTATCGGCGCCCAGAACTACATCAAGTCGCTGCTATCGCCGCAATATGGATTGCCTCGAATACATTCCGCTTTCCACAAGGCTTGACGACGATGTCGATCTCGCAGCCGAGCTTGCTGAGCATTCTGATGATCCGCTCAACCGATACCTCTCGGTAATGGCCTTTGAGCAGGCGTGAAATGTCCGGCTGGCTAACGCCGACCATGCTCGCAGCCGCTGTCTGGCTAAGTTTGCGGTCCGTCATGACGTCCTGCATTCGCGCCACAAGTTCGGCCTTGAGAAGGTGCGTATCGGCTTCGGCATAACCAAGATCGGCAAAGACGTTCGCCGTGCCGCGCCGGATCGTGGAATTCTCAACTTTGCTCATCACTCATCTCGCTTGCGCGATGCTGCGTCTTCTTGTGCAACTTTCAAGCGCCCGGCGGCGCGTCAGCGGCTGCGATGGATCGCTTGTGTCCGCGAGCGGCGACGGATGAACTCCTGGAGCAAGGGCAGAAAGAATGCCTTGCCGAAATAGCCTAGTGGCGGCTCCGGCTCCAGGTAAAAGGAGCGGCCAATGACATCCTGGTTGTATTCGTCGAGCACAATCCAGAGCCGGATGCTGCCTTCGAAGACCGGCGCGGCGCTTTTCCAAGTCGGGAATTTCGGCGGCAAAGCGTCCCGAAGCCGGCTGCTGGCTGGTGATGGGAAACAGCACCAGGACATCCTCGCCCTTCGGTTTGGGAATGCGCACGCCCACGGTGACGGGACGAAACTTGCGCCCTTCGGTCTCGCCATCCGCAGCCTCCCGCGCCCAGAGATAGGGAAAGCGAATGACGGCGCCGGTTCGCAGCGCTGCCAAGATCACCGCTCGTCACCCTCCGCCGCGTAGCTCTCGATCGCATCGCGAAAGGCGGCGAAGTCTTCGTCCGGCATCACTGCCAGCGTGCCCGATTTGCGCGTGTCGGCGCGCGTCGTCAGGCGGCGATAGTCTTCGATGCTGAGCAGTACCAGGCGGGGTTTGTTACGCTGGGTAATGGTGACGGGCTGGCGCAGGGCTTCGGCGATGATGTCGCCGGATTTGCGCGAAAGATCACTAGTGGTGTATCGCGTCATGGGAGTTCCTCCTCGCTGTATTATACAGGATTGTTGTATCTACTGCAATTGGAACCACGTTTGGTGTTCTAGGGTACTGATCTATGGGCCGAATCGAAATATTTGCAACTTCGGTACAGTGGACCCTTGCATAGTATGAAGTTCGTGCTAGATATCACTTCGCAATAGCTTGGGAGGCGGAGAAGACGCGTTGTGACCGAGGAATCTCAATTCACACGCAAATTCCGTAAAGAACTGATGGCCGGGCTTTCATCGCTCGTCCTGCTGGCGGTACTCGCCCGCGCGGGACGTGAAATGTACGGATACGAAATCGCCAAAGCCGTGAAGGCGGAGGGCGAAGGCGGGCTGATCTTCAAGCAGGGCGCGATCTACCCTGTCCTGAGGTCGCTCAACGCCACGGGGCTGCTGCACAGCCGGGTCGAGGCTTCGGCCTTCGGACCGCCCAGGCGCTATTACGACATCACGGATGACGGCCGCAAAGCCCTCTCCGAATGGCAGTTCGCCTGGCGCGACATGCGCGAATTCGTCGACGACGCCCTGCAGGCGGGCACCACCCCTGGAGTGACACCTGATGGTCATGCCGGCGCCGCCGCCTGACACGGTCAACGCGTACTTAACGCAACTGCGGCGCGCGCTGAAAGGCGCGCCCGCGGGACTGATCAGCGACGCGCTGGCCGATTGCGAAGACCATCTCAACAGCGAGATCGCACAGAATCCCGATTTGAACGAAACCCAGATCCTCGCCGCCGTCGTCGAAACCTACGGCACGCCCGAGGAAATCGCAGAGGAGTACCGAGATATGGAACACACGATTTCAACGCCCTTCCCGCAGCCCGAGGCGCAGGACCAGCGCCGCTTCGGATTCTTCAATGTCGTTTCCGATCCGCGCACCTATGGCGCGCTGCTTTACATGCTGCTGGCGCTGCCGACCGGCATCTTCTACTTCACCTGGGCGGTGGTCGGCATTTCGCTGTCGTTCGGTTTCGCCATCCTGATCATCGGCATTCCGTTCTTCCTGCTCTTCATCGCCTCGATCCGCGTGCTCTCCCATGTCGAGGGCCGCATCGTCGAAGCGCTTTTGGGCGTGCGCATGCCGCGCCGCCTGCCCTCCGGGCCGGCCGCGGACGAAGGCATCTGGGCCAAGATCAAGGAGGCCTTCAGCGATATCCGCACCTGGTCGTCGCTGTTCTACATGCTGCTGCGCCTGCCGCTGGGCATCGCCTATTTCGTCATCGGCGTGGTCGGCCTGGCGTTGTCGCTCGGCGTCACGGCGGGTTCGATCTACAGCCTGGTCACCGGCGAGTCGCACATCCAGATTTCCGACGCGCCCTATCTGCAGCACATGCTGCACACCGCGCCGGGGCTGATCGTGCTGGCGCTGTGCGGCGTGCTCCTGTTCTTCGTCGTGCTGCACATCGCCCGCGCCATCGGCTGGGTGCACGGCAAGATCGCCGAAGGTCTTCTCGTCCGGCTGTAAGCCCCCCTTGGAGCTGAACGAGCAAGCGATCCGATCTAACGATCGGATCGCTTTTTTTTGACGGTCGCGCAATTTACGGGCTTCGCCCGATTGCGCTCGCAGCCCGCGGTGGAAACGCCGCCGGCTTTTTTTATTCACGCGGAGACGCGGAGAACGCGGAGAAAAAAAGAGAAGTGTCATGGCCCGCGACTGCGGGCCACCCAGCTGACGACATCACGAAACTCGAATGGGCATGCGGCGAAACTTCTTCGACGGAGGAGGTGTTACCTGGGTGGCCCGCAGTCGCGGGCCATGACAGAGGTGATTTTTTCTCCGCGTCTCCGCGTCCGCACGTTGGCGCTACGGACCCGCGCGAGATTCTCATCTGGCCGAGATTCGCAAAACCAAAGTTCCCGATTCGGCAAGGATTGTTAACCAGGCGTCAAGGGTTGACGCCCGTATAATGCGCAAGGCTATATGCACCTCGCACGCCGGCATTGCGCTGGGGGCATAACACTGGGCTGGGGTTGGCGCGTCCCTCACGTGTCAGCACTGAAAGACAGGAGCCGACGTGGATCGTCGCAGCACGCATGCGCGCCTGAACGATGTGCGCCGTTCGCTTCGCGCGGCCTCCGCCGCGCTCTCCACCACCGACGGACGCTGGGCCGTCGTTTCCACCTCCATCACCGGCCTGGTCGCCGGCTCGATGGCATGGCTCGCCGCGACGGCGATGCCGCCGCTGCATGTCCACACGCAGGAAGCCTCGGCCACGTTCCTGCCTTACAAGCTTTTCACGCAGCTGGTTGCAGCCGGTAGCAACTTGATCTCAGGATCGCCGGCGCAGCGCGCCGCGCCGCCGCCGGCACAGCTCGACCGCGCCCTGGCCGACGAAGCGGCCGGCGACAACGGAAATTCGACGCCCGGCATCGAGTCCCGCACGCTGACGCTGGAGTCCGGCGACACGCTGGCCGGCGTGCTGGAAGACGCCGGCGTGAGCAAGGACGACACCAACGCCGCGATCGTGGCGTTGGCGCAAGTCTACGACCTGCGCAATGCGCGCGCCGGCCAGAGCTTTGTTGTAACTTTTGAAACGGCGCCGCAAGCGGCGCGGGGTGAGACGCCGCCGCAAGGCGCGCATCGCGACGCCGCGCCGCCGGCGCCGACGATCAACAATCTGACGCCGGCCAGCGACGAAGACGATGCGGACCCGAACGCCGTCGTCATCCCGGTGGCGACGTTGCCGCTCGGCCGGCTGCTCTCGGTCGCCTTCTCGCCGTCGATCGAGCACGACATCACCGTGGCGCGTCAGGCCGACAACAGCTTCACCGCCCGTGACGAAGTCAAGCAGCTGGTCGAGCACACGCACCGCGCCGGCGCGACGGTCGATTCCTCGCTCTATCTCGCCGCCACCCAGGCCGGCATCCCGACCGACGTCACGGTCGCCGTGATCAAGATGTTCTCCTACAAGGTCGACTTCCAGCGCGACATCAAGCCGGGCGATTCTTTCGAGGTCTATTACAGCTATTACTACACGCCGGACGGCCAGCCGGCGCGCGACGGCAATATCGACTACGCCGTGATGCGCACGGGCGGCCGCGAATACGCGGTCTATCGCTACCAGCCCGATCCCAACCAGCCGGCGGAATATTTCGACGCCCATGGCGCCAGCCTGCGCGGCATGCTGATGAAGACGCCGGTCGACGGCGCGCGCATCACGTCGGGCTTCGGCATGCGCTTTCATCCGGTTCTCGGCTACACCCGCATGCACAAGGGCATCGATTTCGGCGTGCCGGTGGGAACGCCGGTGATGGCCTCGGGCAGTGGCATCGTGAAGATCGCCGGGCGCTCCAGCGGCTACGGCAATTACATGCGCATCGACATGGGCAACGGCTACGGCTTCGCCTACGGCCATCTGTCGCGCTTCGCGCCGGGCATGCATCCGGGCAGCCATGTGCGCCAGGGCGAGATCGTCGCCTATAGCGGCAATACGGGTCTGTCGACCGGACCGCACCTGCACTACGAGATCCTGAAAGACGGCGTGCAGGTCAATCCGCTGAAGGTGAAGGTGGCGCAGGGCCGCATCCTGGCCGGCCACGATCTGCGCGACTTCCTGTTGGCGCGGCTGCACACCGACGCGGTGCTGGCGTCGACGACGCTGGAAAACAAGGTCGCGGATGTGGCGACCGATCTGCGGCAAGCCAAGGCGCGTTGAAGTTTACTGCATCCACCAGGCCGATGCCGGACACACTCCGCCGGGCGGCATGCCCGTACCGTTCAACTGGTTGACGACGATCTTATAGTACCAGTTCCACGGTACGACGAAAGTCACCGACAAGCGGCCCGTTCCGGACTCCGAGGCTACGGTCGGCTGAAGGCCGCCCGGACTGTTCATTCCAACATGCGCCTCAATATCCTTGGACATGACCGTCGCGTTGCACCAAGCGACGACGACAATCTGCTTATGGCCCGGGTTGTTGAACTGGTCATTGTTGACCAATTCGTTGTTGACCGTGAGCGGATAGCCGGTCTGCGCAGCCAGCGCCGGCGTGACGGACAAAAGCACGCCGACAGTCATTGCGAATAGAAGTGCCGTTTTCATTTTCCAATCCCCCCAAGAATATCCATCAATACTTAGAGAACATCGCACAGTATTGCCGATTCTCAAAACTCGGCCTTTCTAGTTGCGGAAGTGCGGCGGATTTGCAAATCGCCACCCTCACTGGAGGGTAAAAGTGCTCTTTCGCGACCTTCCGCCGCGTACGATGGCGCACGCGATGCCGCATGATGGGTGCGACTCGTGACGGGCCGTGCATGACCATTCTCAGCGTTCGCCATCTGACGCGCTATCGCTACGCCAAGCGCGTGGCGTTCGGCGAGCACCGCATGATGTTTCGGCCGCGCGAGAGCTTCGACCAGCATGTGCTGGAATCGGTCCTGACGATCACGCCCAAGCCGGCCGAGGTGCGCTACGTCCACGACGTGTTCGGCAATTCCATCGGCATCGCGCGCTTCCATACCCGCGCCAAGGAACTGGTGTTCGAGAGCATCAACCGGCTGGAGCATCAGCCGGAGAATTCGCTGGACGATCCGCGCGCGCCCGATTGGGGGCTGAACGCCTTTCCCTTCGCTTACAACGCGGTGGACGAGCCCGACCTGCTGCCGTCCAAGGAGCGGCTCTATCCCGATCCCGACCGCGTGCTGGCGCAGTGGTCGGGGCGGTTCCTGCAAGGGCTGACCAAAAAGGACGCGCCGCATGTGCTGGCGGCGATGACGCTGGCGATCCATGACGAGCTCGAATACCAGGGACGCGCCAGCGGGCCGCCGCAATCGCCGATCGAGACGCTGCGGCTGGGGCGCGGCACCTGTCGCGATTTCGCCATGCTGATGATGGAGGCGTGCCGCACGCTCGGCCTCGCGGCGCGCTTCGTGTCCGGCTATCTCTACGCACCGCCGCGCGCCGGCAAGCCCAAATACAAGGGCGGCGGCAACACCCATGCCTGGGTGCGCGTCTTCCTGCCCAGCGGCGGCTGGGCCGAGTTCGATCCCACCAACGGGCTGGTCGGCAACCGCGATTTGATCCGCGTCGCGGTGGTTCGCGATCCGGCGCAGGCTGTGCCACTGTACGGCACGTGGGACGGAGACGCGTCCGACTATCTGGGCATGGACGTCGAGGTGGAGGTCGTCGCCGAAGAGCCCGGCGGCGAAAAGCGCAAGCGCGTGGTGCGCCTGCGCTAGAAAGAAACGGTGCCGGTTGCTGATCCAGTGCGGGTACGACATCGGTTTCGAATGCGGCGCCGACACGCCGATGATGCTGCAACTGCATCTGCGGCCCGAGCGGCATGGCGATCTGACGACGATCGAGCGCTTCGCGGTCTTGCCCTATGCACCCTATCGCTTCTACCAGGACGGCTTCGGCAATGTCTGTACGCGGCTGGTGCTGCCCAAGGGCGTGACGCATGTCACCTGCGACTTCGTCATCCGCGACAGCGGCCGGCCCGACCTGGCGCCTGTCGGCGCGCAGCAGGTCGCGGTCGACGCGTTGCCGGACGACGTCGTGATCTTCCTTCTGGGCAGCCGCTATTGCGACACCGACAAGCTGGCGACGCTGGCGTGGTCGCTGTTCGGCGATATTGCGCCGGGCTGGCCGCGCGTGGCCGCGATCTGCGACTACAGCCATGACCGCATCGCGTTCAACTATGCCGACGCACGCGCCGACCGCACGGCGTACGAGGCGCATGAGGAGCGCGTCGGCGTCTGCCGCGACTACGCGCATCTGGCGATCGCGCTGTGCCGCTGCATGAACATTCCGGCGCGCTACTGCACCGGCTATCTGGGCGATATCGGCATCGAGCCGGACGGCAATCCGATGGATTTCAGCGCCTGGTTCGACGTCTATCTCGGCGGCGCCTGGCACACCTGGGACGCGCGGCACAATCATCCGCGCATCGGCCATATCCTGATGGCGCGCGGCCGCGACGCGACGGACGCGGCGATCTCCACCGCCTTCGGCTCGGCGGCGCTGGTGAACTTCACGGTGACGACGGCTGAGGTGACGTGAGCGACGACGTTGTGATCGGTCCCGACTATGCGCCGGCGCCGGAGTTCGCGCTGCAGCCCGGCGTGCCGGTGGGCGCGATCCATGCCTTCACGATGCATTCGGCGGACAGCATCATCTATCCCGGTATCCGGCGGTTGGAGAACGAGATCACAAAGCGCCGCGACGCCTGTGGCAACCGCATCGCGGCGGCGGAGCACGAGCAGTCGGCCGCCGCGCCCTATGTCCGCACGGTGTGGGTGTATGTGCCCCGGCAATATGTGTCCGGCACGCCGGCGCCGTTCATGGTGGTGCAGGACGGCTATGGCTATGTGAACCGCTTGCCGCGGTTGCTCGACAATCTGATCGCGGCGGGGCGCGTGCCGGCGATGATCGCGGTCTTGATCGACAATGGCGGCGGCGACGCGCAGGGTTCCGAGCGCGGGCTGGAATACGACACGGTCTCGGGCCGCTACAGCGATTTCGTCGAGAGCGAAGTCTTGCCGCGGATCGCGAAGGATTACGGCGTCGTCTTCACGAGCGATCCGGACGGGCGCGCCACGATGGGCGCGAGTTCGGGTGCGGCATGCGCCTTCTCCATGGCGTGGTTTCATCCCGAGCGCTACCGCCGCGTGCTCTCCTACTCCGGCACCTTCGTGAACCAGCAATCGCCGCCGAACCCGCAGACGCCGCGCGGCGCCTGGGAATATCACGACCATCTGATCGCCGACGCGCCCAGGAAGCCGTTGCGCATCTGGCTGGAAGTCGGCGAGAAGGATCTGCATTTCGACGATCCGGAAAGCACCTGGCACAACTGGCCGCTGGCGAACGCGCGCATGGCGGAGGTGCTGAAGGCGAAGGGGTATGCGTACCGCTTCACGCTGTCGCTCGGCGGCCGCCATGTCGACCCGCGCGTCACCGAGCAGACGATGCCGGGTGCGCTGGAATGGCTGTGGTGGGGGTATGGGGTTAGATAAAACGGATCAGCAAGCCCAACTGTCATCCCCGGCCGAACGCCGCAAAGCGGCGTGAGGGGAAGGGGACCCAGGCGCTGATGACAAGCGCGGAGATGACGGTGCGTTACAGATACTAATTCGTCGAGACCGGATCGATTTCACCGCCTGGGTCCCCTTCCCTCGCCGCGCTTCGCGCGGCTCGCCGGGGATGACAACAGTGTTTAATGCACCGCCCTGCTGGTTTGCGGCGAGTGGTCGAGGTCTAGGTCGTCGTCGCTGGCGGCGAATTCGACGCCGTCGATGACGAGGCCGTTCTTGGCTCCGGAGACCTTCACCTTCGAGCCGTCGAGGATCTTGCCTTCGAGCAGCAATTGGGCGAGCGGGTCTTGCAGGCGGCGCTGGATGACCCGCTTCAGCGGGCGCGCGCCGTAGACCGGATCGTAGCCGGCGTCGGCCAGCCAGTGCCGGGCCTTGGCGTCGAGCGTGATCTCGATCTTGCGGTCGGCGAGCAGCTTTTCCAGATGGCCGATCTGGATGTCGACGATCCTGTCCATGTTCTGCCGCGACAAGCGGTGGAAGATGATGATCTCGTCCAGCCGGTTGAGGAATTCGGGTCGGAAATGGCCGCGCACGGCGGCCAGCACGGCGGCGCGGGCCTCGCGGGTTTCCTCGCCGGTCGAGAGCAGTTCGGTGCCGAGATTGGAGGTCAGGATGATGACCGTGTTCTTGAAGTCGACGGTGCGGCCCTGCCCGTCCGTCAGGCGGCCGTCGTCGAGTACCTGGAGCAGGACGTTGAAGACGTCGCTGTGCGCCTTCTCGACTTCGTCGAACAGGATGACCTGATAGGGACGCCGGCGGACGGCTTCGGTGAGCACGCCGCCTTCCTCATAGCCGACATAGCCGGGCGGCGCGCCGATCAGGCGGGCGACGGAATGCTTCTCCATGAATTCGCTCATGTCGATGCGCACCATGGCGGTGTCGTCGTCGAACAGGAACGCGGCCAGCGCCTTGGTCAGTTCGGTCTTGCCGACGCCGGTCGGCCCTAAGAACAGGAACGAGCCGATGGGACGGTTGGGGTCCTGCAGGCCGGCACGGGCGCGGCGCACGGCATTGGCGATGGCGCGCACGGCTTCGTGCTGGCCGATGACGCGCTGCTCCAGCGCGGCTTCCATCTTGAGCAGCTTGTCCTTCTCGCCTTCGAGCATCTTGTCGACCGGAATGCCGGTCCAGCGCGAGACGACGGATGCGATCTGCTCCGGCGTGACGGATTCCTTGGCCAGGCTGGTGGAGTCCTTGTCCTCGGTCGCCTTGAGCTGGCGCTCGAGGTCGGGGATGACGCCATAGGTCAGCTCGCCCGCGCGCGCGAAATCGCCCTTGCGCTGCGCCACGTCGGCGTCCATGCGGGCGCGCTCGAGCTTTTCCTTGAGCCCCTGCACGTCATGGACGGATTTCTTCTCTTCCTGCCACTTGGCGGCTTGCGACGACGCCTTCTCCTCCAGATCGGCCAGTTCGGCGGCCAGATTGGCGAGGCGGTCCTTCGACGCCTTGTCGGTTTCCTTTTTCAGCGCGGCTTGCTCGATCTTGAGCTGGATGATGCGGCGGTCGAGTTCGTCGAGCTCTTCCGGCTTGGAGTCGACCTGCATGCGCAGGCGCGACGAGGCCTCGTCCATCAGGTCGATGGCCTTGTCGGGGAGGAAGCGGTCGGTGATGTAGCGGTTGGACAGCTGCGCCGCGGCGACCAGCGCGGAGTCGGTGATGCGCACGCCGTGATGGACTTCGTATTTCTCCTTGAGGCCGCGCAGGATGGAGATGGTGTCCTCCACCGTCGGCTCGCTGACGAAGACGGGTTGGAAGCGGCGCGCCAGGGCGGCATCTTTTTCGACATGCTTGCGATATTCATTCAGCGTGGTGGCGCCGACGCAGTGCAACTCGCCGCGCGCCAATGCCGGCTTGAGCAGATTGGAGGCGTCCATCGAGCCTTCGGACGCTCCGGCGCCGACCAGCGTGTGCATCTCGTCGATGAACAGGATGATGGCGCCATTGGCGCCCGTGACTTCGTTGAGCACGGCTTTGAGGCGCTCCTCGAACTCGCCGCGGAATTTCGCGCCGGCGATCAGCGAGCCCATGTCGAGGGCCATCAGCTTCTTGTTGCGCAAGCTCTCCGGCACGTCGCCGTTGACGATGCGCAGGGCGAGGCCCTCGGCGATGGCGGTCTTGCCGACGCCGGGCTCGCCGATGAGGACAGGGTTGTTCTTGGTGCGGCGGGCCAGCACCTGGATGGTGCGGCGGATCTCCTCGTCGCGGCCGATGACGGGATCGAGCTTGCCGCTGCGCGCCAGTTCGGTGAGGTCGCGGGCGTATTTCTTCAGCGCGTCGTACTGGTTCTCGGCCGTTGCGCTGTCGGCGGCGCGGCCCTGGCGCAGATCGGCGATCGCCTTGTTGAGATTGAGCGCGGTGACGCCGGCATCCTTCAGGATTTTCGAACTCTCGGTGCCGGTCGCGATGGTGAGCGCGAGCAGCAGATATTCGGCGGTGACGAAGCTGTCGCCGGCCTTCTTGGCGAGCTGTTCGGCGTTGTCGAACAGCTTGGCGGCGTCCTGGGAAAGATAGACCTGCGCCGACTGGCTCTGGACCTGGGCGAGCTTGGCGAGGGCGCGCTCGACGCCGTCTCGGACCTGTTCGGGCTTGCCGCCGGCGGCCGCGATCAAGCGCGCAGCGAGGCCTTCCTCGTCGTCGATCAGGACTTTCAGCAGATGCTCGGGGGTGAAATACTGGTGGTTCGAGCGCTGGGCCAACCCTTGCGCGGATTGCATGAAGCCGCGCGCCCGCTCGGTGAATTTCTCGACGTCCATCTTTGCCTCTCAAAGCCCCGGCCCGGACCCCCGTGATGGGCCGCCCCGACAAGTCCCACGGGATTAGAATACGGCCCCGTTAAGGCACCGTTCCCGTAAAGCCTATTTGGGTTCCCGGTTCGTGCTTTTCAACCCCCCCGATCAGCACCGCCGTTGGCCGCTAGGATTACGATCTCTGGTCTCCAATCTTCAGGAATTTCAGGAGGTTCTGCCGACTCTAAGTCAAGCCGGACAAAAGAATTGACGATGGACTGAAAAGTTTCTGTATCGCGAGCCCAGTGGATGACGCCGTCGAAATCTTTTGCCAGCCGGTGAGTCAAATCGAGCGAAGAACGGCGATTAACCCCAACCGGGCTATCGACTTGCACAATCGCTATTCTGCACCCGCCAACCCATCGTTCGATGCCTTCAGGTGATGAGTGAGCGTAGTCACGCCGACCGTTCCAAACGGCAGTTCGGATGAACTTTCCCGCAGGTGTGGCAAGAAGAAAAATCCAAGGCGTATCCTCTTGTCCCACTCCGACCGTCGGATAGAAGACTGGTGGAGGCGGACGACTAAGGATCGCAGCTTTTTGCTCTCGTATCTTTTGCCGCTGTTGGGCAGTCAACCGGGTAAGCTGCTCACCGTCTTCATCGAACAACCGTATATCGGTCGAATAATAAGTCTCCGCCGTTCCCGAATCGTAGACATCTGAATTTGGAAAGGCGAACAGCAGCACCCTGTCGGAAAAACTTCACAGATGCCGCAATACGATATCCCAAGCGATCTCTTCGTGGATCACCGATACGACATGAAGCGGCGATCCAGGCGCTTCCATCATAGGTCGCTCGATAACAGCCAATCCGATCGCACTAAATCCAGTATCATTTCCGACGCAAAACCCGACATGAAACGCCCGATCTCCAATCACGGCACGAAAAGCTCGAAGAGATATCTGAGCGTTATCTGCTATTCTATCATCGCCCGTTAATTCGCGGATGCGCGCGCCGTTAATGGCGGCAACGGGCGGAAGCATATGCAGATCAATCGGGCCTCGGAAGCCGGTTGCCCTCCCAGTCGAGCGCACCGGTCGTTCTCTCCTTCGCTTCTGGCTAGCCATCATATCCTTCCCAACGTCAGCTGAACGCCGCGACTACGGTTTCGATCGGAAGAAACAAGGTTCGGCTGTCCTGCGGGTGTTCGATGAATTCGGCGCACCTCAGGTAGAACAGCTTTGCGGCTTCGTTTTTGGCTTGAACCAGCACCGCACCGATCCCGATACTTTGGGAAGCCAATGCAACGCGCCGCAAGGCGTCCGACAGGAGGTCCGCGCCGAGTCCCCTTCCCATATGACTGCGGCTAACTGCCAATCTCCCGATCACCGAAACCGGAATCGTATCTGGTGCATTGCGCCTTAGCCGGCCGGGCGCGGCTGCGCGTTCCACCGCTCCGGCGGAAACGCAGAAATAGGCAACGACGCGATCATCTTCGCAAACGACATAGGTACGCGAGAAGCGGCTTTCGTTCTGCAAGGCTCGGTGACGTAGCCAGTCGTTCAGCGCCGGCTCGCCGCAGTCGAAACCGGTGAGGTCATGCTCGGGCGTCAAAGGAGCCGGGGCCGAAAGACGAGATCCGGGAGGCTCTCCTACTTTCGCCATGCCGGCGTCCGGCGCAGCAACGAACGCAACTTCGGTCCCGGTGCGGGCGGATTGTCGAGCGCGTGCATGAAGGCGTCATAGCGCTCGGAATCGAGCACGAAAAGCCGTTGATCGAGCAGCACGTCGATCGCCTGCCGCCGGGCACTATCAACCATGAACTCGGTGCGTGTCTTGCCGAGGATCGTCGCCGCATCGTCGATGAGCTGCCGGGTGTTGGTCTCTATGCGAAGGTTGATGCTGCCCTTCGTATCGGTAGCCGCGGAGCGCTCGGCGACAGTGACTGTATCGAATGCGCGTGGTTTCGAAGAGGAAGGCGGGTTCTTAGGCATTCATGGAATGTAACAATCTGTATCTACAATGTCAATACAGATCAAATGCGTCCCGAAAAGGGGTGCATCATCGTTCGTTGCCGGGGATTTCCTTGAGACGGATCAAGGGCGAAAGCATGCTCAGCAGTAAGGCTTCTGCGCCGTCTGCTTCGGTGCTCATCAAATCGCAGAAATCGACCTCAACAAGCACTGTAGGCTATACCTCCGCGTCCGCGGCACGGACGCGCCAGGAGCTTGCTGGGCGCCGAAGCACCCCGGCTTGATTGCCGATCTCGAGCGCTACCTCGACGCCTGAACGCCGACGCTGCCGAGGAAGGCGTCCAGCGCCGCGGCGCCGTCCGGTGGGACGACGGCGGCGACGTAGCCGTCTGGGCGGATGAGGGTCCAGGCGTTGGAGGCATAGGCTTCCCGGATGTGGCCGCAGCAATCGACGATGTCGCCGCGCGGGCCCGTGCTGTGGATACGCAGGCCGGGGCGCGGCCGGATCGCGCTGCGGTCCGTGCCGCAACCCAGCAAGGTCCAATGCGTGCCCTTGAACAATTCGAACAGCCTTGTGCGCTGGCCGCCGGCGCCGCTGCAGGGCGCGTCCGGCGCACGGTCGCCGGGCTGGAGCGGCAGGTTCGGATCGCCATTCAGCGCAAGCGGCGTGTCGGCATAGCCCAGATCGAGCTGCTGCGTTTCGCGGCCACGGCGCATCTCGCCGCGCTGTTGAAGCGCATCGAGCAGCCTGGTCGACAGGCCGAGCACTTCAGCGGCGACGGGGCGGCGCTCGGCTTCGTAGCTTGCGAGTATGCTGGGCGGCGCGCCGTTCAGCACGGCGGCGAGCTTCCAGCCGAGATTGTAGGCGTCCTGGACGGAGGTGTTGAGGCCCTGCCCGCCGGTCGGCGGATGGATATGGGCTGCGTCGCCCGCGAGATAGACGCGGCCCACACTGTAACAGTCGGCCAGCCGCGCGTTCATGTTGTAGGCCGAGGCCCAGGCCACCGAATGCACGTGGATGTCGGCGCGGCCGGTGCGCTCGGCGATCATGGCGCCCAGACCTTTCGCGGAGAGATCGATGTCGCCCTCCAACGGAACCGGCGCCTGCAATTGAAAGAGTTTGGTGCCGCGCAACGGGCATAGCGACATCTGGTTGCGCTCGCCGTCGTTCCAGCGGTGCCAGGCGTCGTCGCTCACACCGTCCACGTCCAGGTCGGCGACGACGGCGCGGATGCCGAGCGTCTTACCGGGGAATTCGATGCCGAGCGCGTGGCGCACGAAACTGCGGCCACCATCGCAGCCGACGAGATAGCGGGCGCGGATGGTTTTTTCGACGTTCGCGCCGGTGACGATGGCCGTGACGCCGGCGGCGTCCTGTTTGAAGCTCGTCAGCTCGCGGCCGAATTCGACGCGGTGGCCGAGTTCGGTCAGGCGTTCGCGCAGAATGCCTTCGGTCAGGAACTGGGGCAGCATGAGCGGAATGCGGTAGGGTTCGGCCGGCATCGGCGCCAGCGCCTCGTACATCGGCTCGTCCGTGAAGCCGCCGTCCTTGTGCGCGCGTTGCGGCGGATAGAGGCCACCGATCGCGACCATGCGGTCGAGGACGCCCATGTCCTCGAACACTTCCTGGCTACGCGGCTGGATGCCCTTGCCGCGCGAGCCTGCGAACGGTGCCGGCGCCTTGTCGATCAGGCGGAAGGCGATGCCGCGACGGGCGAGTTCGACGCCAAGCGTCAATCCGGCGGCGCCGGCGCCGCTGACCAGAACCCCGGTGTCGGACGGTTTCATTGCACCCTCTCCGATTGCGTGCATTATGCACATAATAGCGCGGCTGGACGGCGTCAAGGAAGAATGTGCATAATACACGCATGAAGGACGATTTGCGGCAATTGCACGAAGCCCTGCTCGACATCGTGAGCATCCTCAACGAGCCGCAGCGCGACGCGGCGCTGATCGCGGCGGCCGGGATTTCGCTCGACCGGGCGCTGTTTCCGCTGCTGGTGCGGATCGAACGGCGCGGCCCCATCGGCGTGGTGGCTCTCGCCGACATGTCGGGCCGCGACCACACCACCGTCAGCCGCCAGGTGGCGAAGCTCGAGAGCCTGGGCCTGGTGGCGCGGAAGGACGGCAAGGCCGACCGGCGGGTGCGCGAAGCCGCGATCACGCGCAAGGGCCTGGCGATGACCAGGGCGCTCGACAAGGCGCGCCACAAACTGGCGGCGCCGATCCTGGCGGCGTGGAGCGAGGCGGACCGGAAAAACCTGGTCCGCCTGCTGCGCCGCCTGGCCGACGACGCGCGGGCGCGTTAGCCGGACGGCGCGGCGTCCGGAATGGCTTTCAAGCGCCGCAGCGGCGAGAAGATGATGACCAGCGGCGTCAGGTAGAAGCCGCCCGCCGCGATGAAGAGCATCGTGCGGACGCCGATGACGCCACCCAGCACGCCGCCGATCAGGGTCCCGACCACCGCGACGACGCCGGCCGCGACGCTGAACAGGGCTGCCGTGCGGCCAAGCTTGTCGCGGGGGATGATGCTCTGGCGCAGGCTGGCGGCGGGGATGAGCGCGGCGACGGCGAGCGAGTCTCCGGCGAGCTGGGCGATCATCAGGCAGGTCAGTTTCAGCCACAGCGGGCCGCTCGCCAGCGGCACGAAGACGGCGGAGACGGCAGAGCCTGCGAGGCCGATCACGATCGTGGGGCCGATGCCGAAGCGGCGGACCAGCCAGGGCGACATCGCGGTGCCGATCAGCGAGCCGATGCCGCCGACGCCGACGGTGATGCCCATTAATGCCGGCGTCAGGCCCAGCACTTTGATCGCGAAGATGACGTAGAGCGCGCTGAAGGAGCCGCCGAACAGCGGCGAGAGGACCGCCATGGCGAAGAGCGGCCGCAGCAGCGCACTGCCCATCATGACGTCATAACCGGCGCGCAGGTCGCTGAGCAGCGTCGGTCGCCGCGGCGGCCGTTCGGCGGGCTGTTCCTGCGCCTCGATCGTGCCCAGGAAGATCGCGGAGACCAGATAGGTCGCGGCGTTGACGGCGATGGCGAAGGGTGCGGTCAGGGTCTGGATGAGGATGCCGGCCAGCGCCGGGCCGCCGACCTCGGCGAGGGATTCGGTCATCGACAGTTTGGTATTGCCCTCGATCAATTGCTCGCGCGCGATCAGGTGCGGCAGGAAGGCGTGATCGGCGATGTCGAACAACAGGCCGATGCCGCCCATCAGCGCGCCGACGACATAGAACTGCTCCATGCGCAGCAGGTGCAGCCAGGCCGCGATGGGCACGCTCATCAGCACGGCCGTGCGCAGCAGGTCGGCCGCGATCATGATGGAACGCTTGCTGGAGCGGTCGATGAAGCCGCCGGCGAAGAAACCGACGACGATGCTGGGGCCGGTGACCAGCGCGGCGAGGATGCCGAGCTGGAACGGCCGCGCGTCGATGGTCAGCACCGAGGCGAGCGCGAGCCCTTCGCGCGTGATGCGGGCGCCGAAGGACGAAACGGTCTGCGCGGCCCAGAGCCGCATAAAGCCGGCATGCATCCACAGCGCGCCGGAGGGACGTGGAAGTTTCAATGGAATGCCCCGATGATTTGAGTCAGGTCTCCTCCGGGACTCGCTTCGCTCGCACCTCAGAATGACGTTTGAACATGCCGTCATGCTGAGGCGCGTTGCGGAGCAACGCCCCGAAGCACGCTCCCTTGACCATCGGCCGCGCGATGCGGCGACGGAAGGGACTAGGCGATGGCGAGGACCTTCATGGGACTGCCTATTCCGCCGTTTCCTCTTCGCCCTCTTCCTCGCCCTCGTTGAGCGAGAAGGATGGAGCGCTTTGGTTGGGCTGCTGTTGTGCGTAAGCCGGATCGCCGCCCTGGCCGTTGGGGCCGCGGTTCTGGCCGTTGTTTTGCTGCTGCAGCGCCTGCTGCTGCTGGTATTGCTGCTGGGCCTGCGCCTGGGCGGCCATGATGCGATAATAGTGCTCGGCGTGCTGCAGATAGCTCTCCGCCATGACGCGGTCGCCATTGGCGTTGGCGTCGCGCGCCAGCTGCAGATATTTCTCGTAGACGTTCGAGGCCGAGCCGCGGATTTTCACTTCCGGTCCGGAAGAGTCGAAGGTGCGGTTCGGGTTGTGCCCGCCGCCGCCGCCGCCGCCGCCGTTATTATTGTTATTGTTATTGTTGTTGTGGCCGCCGCCACCGCCGCCTGCGTGTTGCGGCCTACGGCCGCCTCTACGTGAACGTTTCAACTTTTGCCCCTATCCAGGACGAGCATCGCAAGTGCTGCGCGCGATGAATGCGCATTTTCGGCCGTTCGGCCTTGCCCACGCAAAACAGGCTTCCGCAGCAATGCAGGGCTCGTCTTTGCTTTGCACAAGAACCGCGGCCTAGCCGCTCCGGCTCCCCCCGACCCAATGGTCGATTGCCGGCAGGGTCCCTATGTCCCCACGGGGCGGGAAGCTAGCGACTTGCCCCGGATAATCCAACTCTTTTCTCAAGGCAGCCGATTGTTCCGCTTTGCGACAAGACAGCGGGGAATGCCAGCCAAATCAGGGGCTAAGCGGACGACCTTCAGATCGTTCGCGGTCATCAGCATTGCCGCAGCCTCGCCCTGGCCGGCGCCCAGTTCGACAAATGCCTGCCCCGAGGGTTTCAGGAGGCGGGCGATTCGGGGCGCCAGGGCCTGGTAGGCGTCGAGCCCGTCGGGCCCGCCGTCGAGCGCGGCGGCCGGTTCGTAGCGGGCGATCTCGGGTTCCAGGCCGGCGATGTCGGCCGAGCGGATATAGGGCGGATTGGCGAGCAGGATGTCGAAGCCGGGCTGGGCTTCCTCCAGCCAGCCGCTCTCGATCAGCGTGGCGCGGTCTTCGAGACGGTGTACGGCGACGTTGCGGCGGGCCCAGTCGAGCGCGGCAGCGGATTGATCGACGCCGACGCCGTGGGCGTTGGGATATTGCGTAAGCGCGGCGATCAGCAGACAGGCGGAGCCGGTGCCGAGATCCAGGATCGAGAGCGGCGCGGCGCGCTCGGGAAAGTCCTGGAGCAGCGCTTCGATCAGCGTCTCGCTGTCGGGACGCGGGATCAGCACGCCGGGCCCGACGGCGAAGTCAAGGCTCCAGAATTCCCTGGCGCCGGTGATGTAGGCGAGCGGTTCGCGGGCGATGCGGCGGGCGATGAGGGTTTCGAAGATACTCTCCAACCTTCCCTTCGCGATGAGTGCACTGGCTTCCATGGCTTGCGCGTGCTCCCACAGCAATCTCGCATCCAGACGGGCGTTGCCGACGCCAGCTTGCTTCAGCCGCGCCACCGCCTCCGCGACGGCGTCGCTCAATTTTCGGTTTCCATGGCGGCGAGGCGGTCGGCCTGGTCTTGCTGCACCAGCGCGTCGACGATCTCGCCGAGGTCGTCGCCGGAGACGATCTTGTCGAGCTTGTAGAGCGTCAGGTTGATGCGGTGATCGGTGACGCGCCCTTGCGGATAGTTGTAAGTGCGGATGCGCTCGGAGCGGTCGCCCGAGCCGACCAAAGATTTACGCTCGCTGGCGCGCGCGCTGTCGACGCGTTCACGCTCCATGTCATAGAGCTTGGCTTTCAGCAGCCTCATCGCGTGTGCCTTGTTCTTGTGCTGCGACTTCTCGGTCTGCTGCGCCACCGCGATGCCGGTGGGCAGATGGGTGATGCGCACCGCGCTCTCGGTCTTGTTGACGTGCTGGCCGCCGGCGCCTTGCGCGCGATAGACGTCGATGCGCAGGTCCTTGTCGTTGATGACGATGTCGACGTCCTCGGCTTCCGGCAGCACGGCGACGGTGGCGGCGGAGGTGTGGATGCGGCCCTGCGCCTCGGTCACCGGCACGCGCTGGACGCGGTGCACGCCGCTTTCGAATTTGAGCTTGGCGTAGACGCCCTGCCCGTTCACTTCGAGGACCGCGTCCTTGATGCCGCCGAGATCGCTGTCGGTGCGCGACATGAGCTCGGTCTTCCAGCCCTGCAAGGCACAATAGCGCGTGTACATCTGCAGCAGGTCGTCGGCGAACAGCGCCGCCTCGTCGCCGCCGGTGCCGGCGCGGATTTCGAGGATGGCGGACGACGCGTCGGCGGCGTCCTTGGGCAGCAACTGAATTTGCAGGTCGTGCTCAAGCCGGGCGAAGCGCTGTTTGAGGTCGGCGCGCTCCTCCTCGGCGAGGCTGCGCATCTCCGAATCCGTTGCCGGATCGGCGATCATGCCTTCGGCGCCTTCGAGCTGGACCTGCACCGCGCGGTAGCCGCGCACCACGTCGATGATGGGGCTGAGCTCGGCATGCTCCTTGGACAGTTTCACAAAGGCGGCGCCGCCCTGGCCCGAAGACAGCTCCGCCTCGATCGCATGAAAGCGATCCAGCAGGCGCTCGAGTTTGTTGGTCGGGATCACGTCGTCGGTCCTGATCGTTCCTCAGTCAAATTTGGTGTGCTAGCCTTAGAGCAGGTTGGGGGCACAGCGCATGACAATTCGCGCATCCGGCTATCACGCGGCGTTCGCCTTGCTCAAGGGGCTTGGCCTTTTGGCGGCTCTGGCGGCGGCGGCACAGGCCGCTTACGTGCCCAGGACCGACGCCCAGCTGTTCGCCGACTATGTGAAGGCGCCGGCCTACACGAAATACCTGTCCGACGCGATCAACGGCACCGAGCCGCCGCCCTTGAAGGCCAAATGCGCCCGGCTGGACATTGCGGCGCTGGACCCGCCCCTGGTGTTGGTGAAGGCCGAGTTCGCGCAGATCGGCAACAACTATCCGATCAGCGTCGGGCGCTGGGTGGCGCGGGTGACGCTCAACCGTTGCGGCACCAAGGTCGTGCGCCGGATGTTCATCGAAGCCGACCCGCAAACCGGCACGATCCATTCGCAGGCGCTCCTGCCGGGCGAATTCGCCGGCAATTTGCAGCTGGAACACGACGCCCCGCGCATCGTGCTGCCGCCGGCGATGGGCGCGGCCAAGTGCAACGACTGGAAGTCGCTCTGGGTCCTGGACACCAAGCTGACGCGCCCGTCGGTGGCGGCCGGCTGGTCCGAAACATGGACCATGCAGGCCTGCGGGCGGACGGTGACGGCGGATGTGATCTACACGGCCGACAGCACCGGCATGAACATCACGGCCAAGAACGTGAAGGCGCATTGAGCGGAGCTACGGCGCCTGGAGCATGGTGTGCACCGCGTAGCTGGCGAGGGCGAGAAAACCGACCAAGCCCAGATAGATCGCTCCGTAGATCATCTTGATCGTCAGGCTGGTCGCATAGTACGCGGCATTTTCGGGCGCCGCGGCATCGTAGCGGAAGGCTGTCATCACCTGCGGCGCCGCCATGATCAGCATCACGATCAGCAGCGGATTGCGCTGCCATACGAACAAGGCAAGCAGAATGGGGGCGCCGATGAGCCAGACGCGCGGCGACAGCACGGCGGTGATGCGCCCGCCGTCGAACGGCGATACCGGAACCAGATTGAACAGGTTGATGAACAGGCCGGCATAGGACAGCGCGAGCATCAGCGGACTGTTGAAATACAGCGCGAGGCCGTAGCAGACGACCGAGGCGATCGTTCCGGCGACCGGACCGGCGAGGCCGATATAGGCCTCGGTCTGCGCGTTGTGCGGCATGTCCTTGAGCGCGACCCAGGCGCCGAAGAACGGAATGAAGGTCGGGGCGCCGACCTTCAGGCCGCACTGGCGGGCCGCCAGGAAATGACCCATCTCGTGGATGAAGATCAGGGCCACGAAGCCGACGGCGTAGGGCCAGCCGAACAGCAGGCTGTAGGCGGCGATCGATATTATCATCGTGCCGACCGTCAGGCCGATCTTGCCGGCCTTGGCGGCGGCCAGCGCCAGCAAGCCGCCGCGGACCAGAAGACCGCGCGCCACGCTGGCGGTGGACTCCGTCGGGGCCGCAGGCGCGCTAGCGTCGGGTGGCAAAGCGGTAACCCTCGTAGATGGCGATGGCGTAGAACAGCAGATCCATGAAGCCGAACGTGGCGCTCATCAGCTGGCCGGCGAGATCGATGTTCAAATGGGTCAGCAGGACGACATACGAAACCTTGAAGACCGGCGCCGCATAGCCGACGGCGCTCAACAGATTGCCCAGAAGGCAACCCAAGAGGCTGCACGCCGCGCCGACGATGCCGTAGATGCGCTGCGCGGACTTGGCGACGGCCATGATCGCCTTGCCGACCATGAAACCGACCGCGACCGCCATGATGCCCAGCTCGTATTCCGACAGGACGGTGACGACGGCCCATAGCGCGGCGCCCGCAACGGCGGCGGCAAGGCCGGCCGCCGACGCCAGCGCAACCGTCCGCCAATCGATCACCGCCCGCGCGGCGGCCGGCTGCACCGCGACGCCGTCATTCGTATCCATGGTGAATGCCCCTGCCTCGCCGGCCAAGTCTACTGTGCGGGTTCGAGGGCCGGGACTGCGCCGCGCGCGGCTTCGATCTCGCTCGCCTTTTTCTCGCAAAGCTCGACGACATGGTCGAGGAGCTTTTCGTTGTCGAGGCGGTAGGCGGGCTTGCCGTTGAGATAGATCATGCCGTGGCCCTTGCCGGCGCCGCCGCCGGTGAAGGCCAGATCGGTCTCGCGCGCTTCGCCGGGGCCGTTGACGACGCAGCCGATGATCGACAGCGACATCGGCGTGGCGATGTGCTTGAGGCGCTCTTCCAGCTTCTGCACCGTCTCGATGACGTTGAAGCCCTGGCGGGCGCAGCTTGGGCACGAGACGATGTTCACGCCGCGATGGCGCAGGTTAAGCGATTTGAGGATGTCGAAACCGACGCGCACCTCTTCCACCGGATCGGCGCTGAGCGAGACGCGGATGGTGTCGCCGATGCCGCTCCACAACAGCATGCCCATGCCGATGGAGGATTTCACGGTGCCCGAGATCATGCCGCCGGCTTCGGTGATGCCCAGATGGATCGGGCAATCGACGGCGTCGGCGAGCTGCTGATAGGCGGCGACGGCGAGGAAGGCGTCCGACGCCTTCACCGATATCTTGTATTCGCGGAAATCCAGGTCGTCCAAAATCTTGGCGTGGTTGAGCGCGCTCTCGACCATCGCCTCGGGGCACGGCTCGCCGTATTTCTCGAGCAGTTCTTTTTCGAGACTGCCGGCGTTGACGCCGATGCGCATGGAGCAGCCGTGATCCTTGGCGGCCTGGACGACTTCCTTGACGCGCGCGGTCGAGCCGATATTGCCCGGATTGATGCGCAGGCAGGCGGCGCCGGCCTTGGCCGCCTCGATGGCGCGCTTGTAGTGGAAATGGATGTCGGCGACGACCGGAATGGCCGCGGCCGAACAGATGGCGCGCATCGCCTTGGTCGCGTCCTCGTCGGGGCAGGAGACGCGCACGATGTCGGCGCCGGCTTCCTCGATGGCGCGGATCTGGTCGATCGTGGCGCGGGCATCGCCGGTGATCGTGTTGGTCATCGTCTGCACGGAGATCGGCGCATCGCCGCCGATGGCGACCTTGCCGACGTGAATCTGGCGCGACTTGCGGCGGTGGATGTCACGATAGGCGCGGATGCTCATTAGCCCGGTCCTCCGCTGGAGCGGTCGACGATCGATTGCGGATCGAGCGACAGCGCTTCGGCCATGCCCGAATCTCGGCCAGCATAGCCCATCGCCTGCCCGTCGAGATCGAGTTCGACGGCCTTGGCGTTGGTCGTGGTTAATGTCAGGCCCACGACATTGGGCACCTGATAGGTGTCCCCCGGCTGCAGCGTGCGGTTGATGTAGACCATGCCGTCTACGCCCTGCACCAGGACGCGCGCCGGCTGATGCACGCGCAGCACGACGCGCGCGCCGTGATTGGCCGAGCCGTAAACCTGGCCCGGCGGCAGCGGCGCTTCGGTTGCCGGCGGTACGGCGGGCGCCGCGCCCGGCGCCGGCGTCGTGCCCGGCGCGGCCGTGGCGTCGGGTGTCGTCGCCGGCGGCGCGACAATGGTTTGTGGCGGCGGCGTCAGCACGGCCGGCGGCGGCGTTTGGACGGCGACCGGCTTGGGTGCCAATTGCTGCGGCGGCGGCGCGACCGGTTGCGACATCATCGTGTTGGTCGAGGTCAGGACGTAATAGGCGCCGTAGGCCATGAGCAGCAGCACCACGCCGGCGATGATCTTCCAGCCCTGCGGCAGGCGCCGGTTGTCGTCTTCGTCGATGACGGTGACGGGCTGCTGGGTTTCGGTGTCGGAGCGACCGGCGATCTCGGCCTTGAAGCGTTCGATGACCTGGCCGACGTCGAGGCCGAGATAATCGGCATAAGAGCGCACGAAGCCGACGGCATAGGTCCGGCCCGGCAGCGCGTCGAGGCGGTCTTCCTCAATCGCTTCAAGATGATCCTTGCGGATCTTCAGGGATTTGGAGACGGTCGCCAGGTCATCGCCGCGGCGCAGGCGCGCGGCGCGCAAATCTTGTCCTACCGTTTCCAAGGGGGTGTCGCTGTCGCCGGAAATTTCGCGCAGATGGATGCGGCGGCTCTTGATATTGCCGCCATCGTCCACCGTCAGGCGTGTCACTTTGGTCATCGGGCAACAGATATCCGCTGCAGTGCACGCCTGCCAGCCAATTCTTCATGGCAGCCAAAAAACCGGCTTGTTCCACTGCTCTATGGCACGGGCGGCCGCCAATGTTAACGATAGCACCATTGAGATGCATCGTCACGGTTCCCGGCCCGGCTGGACTTGCCTCAGTCGGCCGGCGTCTGGAAGTACCCGCCGCGGGTCTGTTCGTGCAGGACGTCCCGCTGATGGGCCTTTTGCTGGTCTTCCCACTCGCGTGCGGTCTGGCAGATGTGGCGGGAGCCCAGACGTGTGCCGGTACTCGGCCCCAGGGACTTGCAGACGATCTGGTCCGCCGCGGGATCGGGGGTATTGGTCGCGACGGCCGTTGCGGCCGGCGCCGAAGGCGCGGTGGTGGCCGGCGTGGAGTCCAGGCCGTAGGGCTGTGTCTCAGCCGCAACCGGTGACGCCGATAACAGTGCGGCGGCAACCGCCATCATCATCCAACCGGTCTTACGCATGGCGATCCCCCAAAAAGGTTCGGGCGCAGTCTGAGGCCCATTGCTTTGCCGTGCAAGCGCCGTCCTGGCATCCGCTACTGCATGCCGTACTGGCCGGCGCGGGTCTGCTCGTGCAGGACATCCTGCTGATGGCGCTTTCGCTGCGCGTCCCATTCGCGCGCGGTCTGGCAGATGTGACGGTCGCCGAAACGCGAACCAGGGGGCGGACCCAGGGACTTACAGACGATCTGATCCGCGTCCGAAGCGGTCGCGACGGCCGCCGGCCCGGCCGGGGCTGTTGCGGCCGGCGAAGAATTCAGACCGTAGGGCTGTGTTTCCGCCGCAAGCGGTGTCGCCGACAACAGCGCGGCGGCAGCCACGAGCATCATCCAGCGGGCTTTAAACATGGCGGTCATGGCCTCCAGCGGTTCGCGCATATTTTGCTGGACATCGTTTTGCGGCGCAAGCGCCGCCGCGCCCGTTCACTTGATAAGGATACCGCGTTCGGCGGCGAAGGCCGACAGGCGCGTGCGCAGGCTGTGGTCGGTGCGGCCGCACAGCTTGGTGACGAACGGGGTCACTTCGCTCAGATCCATGCTGCGGATCATCATCTTGATGGGCCCGATATTGGCCGGCTGCATCGACAGCGTGCGCAGGCCGAGCCCCAGAAGCGCCATGGCGTCCAGCGGCTTGCCGGCCATCTCGCCGCACAGCGACAGCTCGCCATGCGCTTCGGCGGAACTCTTCACGATCAGCTGGATGAGGGTCAGCGACGCCGGGTTCAGCGTGTCGTAGCGCTTGGCGACGCGCGGATTGGTGCGGTCGACGGCGAAGGCGAAGGACAGCAGATCGTTCGAGCCGATGGAGACGAAGTCGGCCGAGCGCATCAGCTGCGGCAGCATGAAGGCGAGCGAGGGGACTTCCAGCATCGCGCCGACCTGGATCTGGCGCGGGCGGTCTAGGCCGAGCAGCCGGGCGCGCTCGATCTCGCGGTCGATCAGGGCACGGGCGCGGTTGAACTCGTCGACGTTGGAGACCATCGGCAGAAGAATGCGCAAGGTGCGCGTGGCCGCCGCCATCAGCAGCGCGCGCACCTGGTAGCGCAGCAAGGCCGGGCGATCGAGCGCGATGCGGATGGCGCGCCAGCCGAGCGCCGGATTGGCCTCGCGCTCCCAGCGCGCGTAAGGCAGCACCTTGTCGCCGCCCAGATCGAGGGTGCGGAAGACGACGGGCTTGTCGCCGGCGGCATCGAGAATCTCGCGATAGAACTGCGCCTGGTCGGCGAGGCGCGGCATGGTCTCGCCGATCATGAACTGCAGCTCGGTGCGGAACAGGCCGATGCCGTCGGCGCCCGACTGCGCCAGATGCGGCATGTCGAGCTTGAGGCCCGCGTTCATCATCAGCTGGATCGGCACGCCGTCCTTGGTGATGGCGGGCAGATCGCGCACGGCGGCGAAGCGCGCCTGGGTCTGCTCGCGCAAGGTGCGCTTGGCCTCGAAGGCGGCGACGATCTCGGCCTGCGGGCGCAGATGCAGCTCGCCGGATTCGCCGTCGACCACGATGCTGTCGCCGCCGCGCGCCGAGTCCGTGATGCCTTCCACCGAACCGACCAGCGGCAGGCCCATGGAGCGTGCCACGATGGAGACATGCGAGGTGGAGGCGGCGTCTTCCAGCACCAGACCGGCGAGGCGCTCGCGGCCGTAGTCGAGCAGTTCGGCCGGACCCATGGCGCGGGCGACGATCACGGCGTTGAGCGGCAGTTCCTGGATGCCGGCGTCGCCGGTCAAATGGCGCAGCAGGCGGCGGGCGAGATCGTCCAGGTCGTGCAGGCGCTCGCGTAGCACCGGATCGTCGAGCCGATGGACGCGCACACGCATCTCGTCCTGTATGCGCTCAACGGCGGCTTCGGCGGAAAGGCCGGTGCGGACGGCGTCGCGCATGCGCCGGCGCCAGCCCTGGTCGTGGGCGAACAGGCGATAGGCTTCGATGACTTCCCGGCCCTCGCCGGTCAGATCCAACTCGCTGGAATCCAGCATCTCGTCGACGGAGTCGCGCAAGGAGCCGATGGCGTCTTCCAGCCGCGTCAGCTCCTCCGACGGATTGTCGGCGATCATGCGCTCGACCTTGACGCGCGGCTCGTGCAGGACGACGCGGCCGACGCCGACGCCTTCGGAGAGGCCCTCGCCCTGGAACGTGCGCGGCCGGTCGGCGCGCAGTTCCGGCTCGTCGAGCTCGGAAATCTTGAACAGGCCGCCCTGGGCCACGACTTCGGCCAGCACCATGGAGACGGTCTGCAGCGCCTCGACTTCTTCTTCGGCGTAGAGCACGGCGGCGCGGTTCTGCACGGTCAGCACGCCGAAGACCTGGCCGCCGCGCACGATGGGCACGCCGAGGAAGGATTTGTACGGGTCCTCACCGGTCTCCGGGCGGTAGGAGAAGTGCGGATCGGATGGCGCGTCGGAGAGGTTCACCGGCTCGGCGGTTTCGGCGACGAGGCCGACCAGCCCCTCGCCTTCGCGCATGCGCGTGTTGTGCACGGCGGCGCGGTTGAGGCCTTCGGTGGCGAAGAGTTCGAGCGCCTTGCCGGCGCGGCGCAGATAGATCGAGCAGACTTCGGCGACCATGTTGGTGGCGATCACGGTGACGAGCTTGTCGAGGCGCGTCTGCGCGCTCGTCTGTTCCGCCATGATCTCGCGCAGACGGCGCAGGAGTATGCGCGGGCCGCCGGCCGAGACCGCCATTAGTACACTCCTATCCTCTCCCGCGGAGCGGGAGAGGACGACCGGAGCGAAGCGACGGTCAGGTGAGGGGAAGTCTGGCGCGCAACACGGCCTCTCACCTGGCCGCTGCGCGGCCGTCCTCTCCCGCGAAGTGCGGGAGAGGATAAGAGGAGCGTCGCGCGCATCTACTCGGCATCCAATTCATAGGCCGAGTGCAGCGCGCGCACCGCCAGTTCGACATACTCTTCGGCGATCAGGACCGAGACCTTGATCTCGCTGGTCGAGATCACCTGGATGTTGATGCCCTTCTCCGACAGCGTGCGGAACATGGTCTGCGCCACGCCGGGATGGGCGCGCATGCCGATGCCGATGATCGAGACCTTGGCGACGTTGGCGTCGTGCGTCAGTTCGCGATAGCCGATCTGCGCCGCGGCCTTCTCGATCGAGGCCAGCGCGCGCTGCAATTCGCCGCGCGTCACGGTGAAGGTGAGATCGGTCTTCTTGCCGTCCTCGGAGACGTTCTGGACGATCATGTCGACATTGACGCCGCTGTCGGCGAGCGGGCCGAAGATCGCGGCGGCGATGCCGGGGCGGTCCGGGATCTTGTGCAGCGTGATCTTCGCTTCGTCTCGGCTATAGGCGATGCCGGTGACCGGTTTCTTTTCCACGATATCTTCCTCGTCGCACAGAAGCGTTCCGCCCACGTCCGGATCGAAGGTCGATAGCACGCGGGTGGGGACGCGATGAAGCATGGCGATTTCGACGGCGCGGGTCTGCAGGACCTTGGCGCCGAGCGAAGCCATTTCGAGCATTTCCTCGTAGGTGACCTTTTCCAGGCGCCGCGCCTTGGGCACGATGCGCGGATCGGTGGTGTAGACGCCGTCGACGTCGGTGTAGATGTCGCAGCGGTCGCAGCGCAGCCCGGCGGCGACGGCGACGGCCGAAGTGTCCGAGCCGCCGCGGCCCAGCGTCGAGATGCGGTCATGCGCCGCGACGCCTTGGTAGCCGGCGACGACGGCGACTTCGCCTTTCGCCAGGCTCTCATTCATCAGGTCCGCGTCCATGCCCTCGATGCGGGCGTGGCCGTGCACAGCGGAGGTGCGGATCGGAATCTGCCAGCCCAGCCAGGAGCGCGACGACACGCCGAGCGCGCCGAGCGCCACCGCCAGGAGACCCGCGGTGATCTGCTCGCCGGCCGCCACGATGACGTCCTGCTCGCGGGGGTCCGGCACGGCGGGGGCGTTGGAGCCCGGCGTCCTGGCGATCTCGGTTGTCCAGCCGATCAGCTTGTTGGTCTCCCCCGCCATGGCGCTGACCACGACGGCGACTTCGTTGCCCTTGTCGCGCTCCTTCTTCACCAACGTGGCGACGTGGCGGATGCGGTCCAGGTCGGCCACCGAAGTGCCGCCGAATTTCATCGCAATCTTCGCCATTTTGTCCGTGACTTGTCCTGCAAGTGTTGACAGCCGACAGACTAATAGACGGCGCGGTGACAAGGCTCAATGACGCAAAGAAATTCCCTCTCCCCCCTTTCGGGGGAGAGGGTTAGGGTGAGGGGGTGCTGCGATCGAGCGCGAGAGTCAGAGCGCTCGGTATCGGCTCGCATATCTAGATTTCGACCCTTGCGTTCGACACCAGCACCCCCTTCACCCCGCCCTCTCCCCCGAAGGGGGAGAGGGAGAAGAAACAAGATGACCGACACCACCATCGACGCAGCGGAAATCGCCAAATTCTCGGCCATGGCAGCGGAATGGTGGGATCCGGCGGGGAAGTTCGCGCCGCTGCACAAGTTCAATCCGGTGCGGCTGAAGTTCATCCGCGACACCGCGGCGGCGCATTTCGGACGTTCCGGCCTCAGGCCATTTGCCGGCCTGACGCTGCTGGATATCGGCTGCGGCGGGGGCCTTCTGTGCGAGCCGATGAGCCGGCTGGGCTTTGGCGTCACCGGCGTCGATCCGTCGGAGAAGAATATCGGCACGGCCAGGGCGCACGCGGCGGGCGCCGGGGTACCCATCGCCTATCGCGCGGCGTCAGCCGAGGTCCTGGAAGACGAAGGCGCGGTGTTCGACGTGGTCCTGAACATGGAAGTGGTCGAGCACGTCGCCGACCTGAAAGCCTATCTGCGGGCCTGCGCCCATCTGGTGAAGCCGGGCGGCCTGATGTTCGTGGCCACGCTCAACAAGACGCTCAAATCGCTGGCCCTGGCCAAGATCGGGGCGGAATACATCCTGCGCTGGCTGCCGCCGGGCACGCATGACTGGAACCGCTTCGTCGAACCGGCCGAGCTTCGCCGCTTACTTGAAGGTGCGGGGCTCAACCCCTTGAAAACGCAAGGGGTCGCCTTTGATCCGCTGTCCTGGGACTGGCACCTGTCGTCGGATGTGGACGTGAACTACATGATAGTCGCGAGCCGCTGAAGACCTTAAGCTGGGCGCGATTTCAACGCCTCAGGGGATTCGCATGAACAAGATCGCCGCTCTCGGTTTGGCCGCGCTGGCCGCAACCGCCCTCGCCGTTTCGCCCGCCTCGGCGAAGAAGCCGGTCCACCGCGCGCCGCCGCACAAGCCGGCGGTCTGCGCCCTCGCCATGTCGCCCGGCAGGTCGGGCAAGCTGGTGAACGACGCCACCCGCACGATCTACGATTTCACCGGCAAGATCCCACAGAGCATCCTGCGCTCGGCCAAGGGCATCATCATCGTGCCGTCGCTGGTCAAGGTCGGCTTCATCATCGGTGGCCAGGGCGGCGACGCGGTCCTCTTGCGCCGCATCGGCAAGGTGTGGACCTACCCTGCGTTCTATTCGCTCGGCTCGCCGTCCATCGGCTTGCAGGCCGGCATTTCGAGCGCGCAGATCGTGCTGGTGCTGATGACCGACCGCGCGGTCGAGGCGGTGCGGCAGGAACGCTTCCGGCTCGGCACCGAAGCCGGCCTTGCCATCCTGATGGCCGGCGGCAATGAGGGCGATGCGAGCTATCACGGCGACATCATCGGCTGGGCCCGCGCGGCGGGCGCCTATGTCGGGCTGACGGTCAACGATTCGACGCTGGAGCAGAAGCCGAGCCTGAACGCGGAATACTACGACCGCCCGGTGCCGTTCGACGACATCTTCATGGGCCGCTCGTGCAACCGCGACGCGGACGCGCTGCGGGCGGCGTTGAAATGAAAAAATCCTCCCCCTGAAAGAGGGAGGTGCCGAGCCCCCGTGTCCGCGCAAAGCGCGGCACGAGGATAAACTCCGCGAGGCGGAGGGGGCAGTCCGCCGTCGCCACTACCCCCTCCGGCCCTTCGGGCCACCTCCCCTTTCGGGGGGAGGATTGGTTCTAATTCACTTCGCCGACGTCCGGCGGGAGCGGGGCGACGTCGACGCCCTCCTCGACCAGCTCCCTGGCTTCGTCGATCGTGGCTTCGCCGTAGATGTGACGTTCCTCGGCTTCGCCATAGTGGATCTTGCGCGCTTCTTCCGCGAAATTGGGGCCGACATAGTCGGCGTTCTCCTGCACGTATTTGCGCAGGCCCGTCATGAACTGGCGCATCTTCTTGGCTTCGTCGGCGGTCGTGACGCTCGTCGATTCCGTCGCCTTCTTCGCGCCGGAGACGGCCGGCGCCATGATCGCCTTTTCCACCTTGCGACTGTCGCAGACCGGGCAGCACAGCTTGCCGCCCTTCGACTGGGCGTCGAAGGCGTACGAATCCTTGAACCAGCCTTCGAATTCGTGGCTGTTGCGGCAGCGCAGGTTGTAAACGATCACGGAAGTGGCCTCTGCCCGGCGAACACCTGTCTTATACGCCAAAAACGGTGTGTGGATTGATATTCCGCAAGGCCTTAACCCGGGCCGCGCCGCGAAGGCAAGGAGGCCAGCATTAACCAGGCGCCGAGCGCGCAGAGCTTCTCGTCCGCCGTCCAGGGCGCGCCGAGCTGCTTGCCGAATTCGGCGAGCCGGGCTTTGGCCGCGGCGGTGGGAACGGGCAAAGCCTGGATTTCCGCTTCCATGTCGCGTTCGCGGACGCGGCGGACGGCGATTCCTTTGTCGGAGCAGGCCATGGCGACAACATCGCGGTAGAACTCGCCCTCGGCCGCGTGGATGGCCGAATGGGAGGCGAGGATGCCCCTCAAATCGGGTAGCGGCCGTCCCGACGCCGTCAGCACGCAGCACGCCTTGGGTGCGAATCGAGCCGCGAGATCGCCGATCGCCACGGCCGCGAGCTTGGCGCTCGAGGCGGCGCAGCGCGCGATGAATTTCTCCGCCGTGGAAAACGGCATCGGCTCGGCTTCGTGGAAGGGCTGCTTGGAGCCGGCGATTGCCGCGTCGCATAGGTCCAGGCGGCCGCGCGCCAGAATTTCGGGTGCTTTCGGATTGCCGGCGAGAACCACATAGGCCGCCCAGCCCGAATGGCTGCGCATGCCGAGCGCGGCTGGCCTGTCAGGGGCCTTGGAACGGGCGGTCATGGCTCAAGTTTGGCACGCGTCCGCGCGCGTCCGTGACAGCATCCGGATCGATGTCGGCGACGATGACGCCGGGCTCGGTGCCGGCCTCGGCAAGAATTTCACCCCAGGGCGCGACGATCAGCGAGTGGCCGTAGGTCTTGCGGCCGTTGGCGTGCGTGCCGCCTTGCGCCGGCGCGACGACGAAGGCGCCGTTCTCGATGGCGCGGGCGCGCAACAGGATGTGCCAATGCGCCTTGCCGGTGGTCTCGGTGAAGGCCGATGGAACCGTCAGCAGGAAGGCGCCCTTCCGGGCCAGCGCGCGATAGAGCTGCGGGAAGCGCAGGTCGTAGCAGATCGTCAGGCCAATCTTGCCCCACGGCGTCTCGGCGAGAACGGCCTCGTTGCCGCCGGCGACGGTGTTGGACTCGCGGTACTTCTCGCCCGACGGCAGATCGACGTCGAAGAGATGGATCTTGCTGTAGCGCGCCACGATGCGGCCCTTGGGATCGATCAGAAAGGAGCAGTTGGCGGTCTTGCTCTGGCTGACCTTGATGGCGAGCGAGCCGATCAAAAGGTGGATGCCGAGTTCCTCGGCCAGCGCGGCGAAGGCGGGGAGCGCCGGATCGTGCGCCTCGTCGTAGGAGCTGGCCAGCTTGGCGCCACCATCGGGCGCCATCAGCGTGGTGTTCTCCGGCGTGGCGATGAACTGAGCGCCCTTGCCCTTCGCCTCGCGGATCAATTCGGATGTGGTGCGGATATTCTCAGCCACGTCGTCCGACGAGCGAAGCTGGACGCAGGCGGCCTTGAAGGCAGTCATCCGGTCTTCAGGAGCGGATCGAGCTGGCCCTTGCTCTCGAGCGCGTAGAGGTCGTCGCAGCCGCCGACGTGTTTTTCGCCGATAAAGATTTGCGGCACGGTGCGGGCGCCGTTGGCCTTGTCTTCCATCTCCTGGCGCGCGTCGGCATCCATGAAGACGTCGACTTCCTCGAACGGCGCGCCCTTCTTTTTCAGAAGCGACTTGGCGCGCACGCAATAGGGGCAGATCGGCGTGGTATAGATCGTGATCTTCGACATGGCGAGCGACTCAGCAGCACCCTTTCGCGACAGTTATACATAGGTCCGGGAAGCACGGGAACAACCCGTCGGCGCTACCTGCAAAGTCCTTGCAGGTGATAGTTCTGAAAGAGCGTCAACAAACCCGTCAGCAGCGCCGCGAAGGCAGCAATCCAGTTCGTGATATTGCTGCCAAATTGCCAAGTCGTTCCGGAGCCGCGCGTCTGCAGCCTCATCGACAAATAAGCCGACAAACACCACGCCCAGCCGGACAACACGGCAAGAGTTGTCGCTACAAGAGGTTGTCCGGATTTGCCGAAGCAGGGCGCGAGGTAGGTGATTAACCAACCCAGTCCCAGCGCAACTATCGTTCCGACGAAGAGATCTACAAATAGAGAAAGCTTCATCCGCCCCCGCGACCGCAGATTATTTTCCTTTTGCGCAAGACGCCCGATAGGTAACGAGGACAATCAAGCTGACCGCCACAAACGCAACCAAACCAAGGCGCCCTGCGAAGTTCCAGTCCCGGTCGAAACCAATCAGGGGAGCCGTTCCAATGACGATGAAAATGACGCCGATTGCCAATGCCAACGCAATCAGCGCCACGGCAATCCTTATCGATTTCGACCTAGGATAGCTTGGCACGAGACCCTGCCCGACCAGCGCGCTCATCCTGCCCGAAGTCCGGTAGGGATCGAAGGCTTCCTCTGACATCGCGGGGGTTCTTCCTGACGGGGCCAAACGTTAACGACGGACTCGCTTGGTAAGGCATCGTTAATCAACCAATCCCGGCCCTGCAACCGTTGATATAGTGACCCCTTCCTTCTAACGGCCGGTAAATACCCGATCGATTCACCTAGCCTCTTGTTTCAATTATGTTATCTCTCCTTTGCGGGGACGCGTTACATATGTCACATACGGCTAAACGCTTGAGTTCAAGGCAAGGCTTCGCGCCAAAGCCAGGACGAAAACCTTCGTGGCCCCTGCGCGCTTTAGCGCACGCGCGCAGGCTTCGGCAGTGGCTCCCGTGGTCATGACATCGTCGATCAGCAATACGATCCGCCCCGCAACGGCGTCTGCCCGGTGGCGAGGCACCCTGAACGCGCCCAGCATGTTGCGGCGGCGCGCCTTGGCCGAGCGCATCGCGCCCTGGCTGGGCGTGGCGCGGGCGCGGGTCAGGCAGAGAAAATCGCAGCGTTTGCCGGTCAGGCGGGCCAGGGCGCGGGCGAGTTCCGCCGACTGGTTGTAGCGCCTGGCCCACAGCCTGGTGGGGTGCAGCGGCACGGGCAAGATGACATCGGCTTCATCCAAGAGGGCGCGGCCGCCGCGGTCGAGCCAGCGGGTGAAGCCGGGCGTCAGGTCGAGCCGGTCGCCGTGTTTGAGCGCCAGGATGGGTCCGCGCGAGTGCTCGTCATAGCGCATGACGGCGCGGGCCTTGTCGTAGGCCGGTGGCCTTGCATGGCAGCCGGCGCAGAGCGTTTCGCCGCCAGGATCGAACTCGAACGGCAGGCCGCAACAATCGCACATCGGACCGTCGAGGAACTGGATCGACTGCCAGCAGGTGGCGCAGAGCGCGCCCGGCTCGGCGACCTGGGCGCGGCAGGCGATGCAGAGCGGTGGAAACAGCAGATCCAGCGCCGCCCGTCCGGCGCGCCGGATTCTGCTTTGGACCTGACCGCTCTCCAATCCCCCGCCCATGTCCTTGTAGTATAGCGCAATGAGCGACGGACCGCCCCGGATATTCGACAACCACGCGTTGGCGTTGCATCGCGAAAGGGCACGATGGATCGGCGGCGATGCCTTTCTCCGGCGCGAGGCGGCGGAGGGATTGGCCGACCGGCTCGGCGCGGTGCGGCGCAGCTTCACGCATGCGCTCGACATTGACCAGCATCTGGATGCCGCCGAGCGCCTCGCGGCCGCGCCGGCGGCGTTCGACCTGGCCACCAGCGTCTTGTCACTGCACAGCGTCAACGATCTGCCCGGCGTGCTGGCACAGACACGGCGGGCGCTAAAACCCGATGGCTTGTTTCTGGCCGCTCTGTTCGGCGGCGAGACGTTGACGGAGCTGCGGCAATCACTGGCGGCGGCCGAGATCGAGGTCCGCGGCGGCGTCAGTCCGCGCGTGGCGCCGTTCGGCGATGTGCGCGACCTGGGCGGCTTGCTGCAGCGGGCGGGCTTCGCCCTGCCCGTCACCGATGTCGAACGGACAATCGTGCGCTATGGCGATTTTTCGTCGCTGGTGCGCGACCTGCGCGCCATGGGCGAGACCA